>Ga0068859_100000008_pt1 | contig 383750 bp, 297 predicted proteins | sample KBSSwiS22_FD_66585 | JGI IMG/M metagenome (GOLD analysis project Ga0068859, IMG submission 66585) | Switchgrass rhizosphere microbial communities from Kellogg Biological Station, Michigan, USA - KBS Switchgrass S2-2 | ecosystem: Host-associated > Plants > Roots > Rhizosphere > Soil ...
TTCGGGTTAGGGGCGGCGCGGGCGCATCTGCTGCGTTGTCGGTCGCGCGTGACCGCTCGGGTCAACGCTGCTCCCTCCGCCTTGCATCTGCAACCCGCGGCGCCCCTAACGCGACCCCTTCGGGTTTTTCCGCACCCTGCTAGGTCGAAGCCTCGTTGACCTCGCGGGCCGCGCGCAGGCCCGACTGCAGCGCGCCCTGCATCCAGCCCGGGTACGCCGAGGCATGCTCGCCGGCGAAGTGGAGCCGCCCCTCGGGGCGGGCGATGACCGCCGGCAGCGTGCCGAGCTCTCCGGCGCTGAAGACGGTGTAGGCGCCGCGCGCGAAGGGATCGTCCTGCCAGACGATCGAGGCGCCCCCTTCCAGCCGGCTCTTGGAGCCGGGGAAGAGGTCCTCGAACAGGTCGGCCGTGTAGCGCCGCCGCTCGCTCTCGCCGAGCGCGCCGATCTGCCGCCCCAGCCGTTCGTACATGTAGGCCTGCAGGATGCCGCGCCTGCCGGGCTGGTCGTGGGTGGGGCTCCAGACTTCCAGCGGGCGGTCGACCTCGGCGAAGCCGGAGAGCCCCTGCTCCGCCCAGAAGCGCTCCCGCACCTGCAGCGAGACCCGGGTCACGTCCCCGTAGCGCAGCCGGTCGATGGCCGCCTGCTTGTCGGCCGGCGGGCGCGGCGTGATCGGGATGTTGCGCAGCACCGAGAACGGCAGCGTCACGATCGCACGCTCGGCGGTGAGCGTCTCGGTCTCACCGGCATGGACGGTGACGACCTCGACCGCCTCCGCGGTCTGCCGGAGGGAGAGGACTCGCGTGCCGTAGCGGAGGCGCGCCGCGTGCTGGCGAGCCAGCGCCGCCGGGAGCTGATCGTTGCCGCCGCGGATCTTGTAGAGCGCCTTGGTGTGATGGCTGGCGCTGTCGCGCAGGAAGTCGAGCGCGCCGTCGTCCTCGAAGCCGCTGGTCAGGTAGGCGATCGCCGCCGGCGAGGCGCCCCGCTGGCGCAGCGCGTCGGCGATCGTCAGCGCCTCCAGCTTCCGCAGCGTCGCCGGGGGCCAGGACGCGGTCTCGAAGTCGCCGAGCTCGGCGAGGAGCGGCCCGAGGTACTTCTCGTCCAGGCCCGCCAGCGTCAGCTTGTGCTCCTCGGCGGAGAACTCCAGCGGCAGGGCGGCGACCTCCATCTCGGCACCGGGCTCCCGCACGAATCGCTTGCCGCCGAAGTGGAAGACCTTGGCTCCGCCGGACGGCAGGAACGGATCCAGCTTCAGGCCGAAGCGCTCGACGTAGCGGAGCGTCACCGCGTGCGTGTCGGGGATGCGGCCGGCGCCCATCTCGGCCACCAGGCCGTCGGAGAAGTCGCGGCAGGTGAGGACGCGCCCGCCCGGCCGCAGCTGCGCTTCCAGCACGGTGACGTCGTGGCCGGCGGCGATCAGCTCATCGGCGGCTGCAAGGCCGGCGAGCCCGCCGCCGAGCACCAGCACGCGCTTCGGTCTCCCCCGGCGCTCCAGCGGTTGCGGCTCGAACGGCTCGGCCCGCAGCCGCCTGGTGGCCAGCGCTCCCGCGGCGAGAGCTCCGAGCTTCAGCAGGCGGCGGCGGTCGAGCGTGGGCTGCAAAGCCCGCCGATGTTAGTAGCAGTTGGTCGGCGCGCAAGACGGAGCTTGTGTGTTGCCCGTCGTCGGCGACTGCCTGCCCCCCTTCACGTCCTTGCGGGCGTCCAGGTCCTTCAGGGTGAGCCGGGTGACCTTCAGCTTGCGGCCGGCGTTGGTGGGGTTGTGGGTCGAGCTCTTCTTCGACATGGCGTCCTCCTGCCTGTACCCACGCAGTCCCGGGCAGCGGCCCGCCACCAGGTGACCGCTCTCACGCGAGGGTCGACCGCGCGCTTAACGCCCGACGTAGGCCAGGGCGAAGCCGATCTGCGCTGCCATCATCATCAGATACATGTGCGTCCAGGACGGGTGGTTCTCCGTCGTCGAGAGCTCGTCCGGATTGCGCGCCAGCAGCCAGACGGTGTAGCCGCCCCAGAGCGCCAGCAGGACGCCCAGCGCCGAGAGCAGCAGCGGGTTGCCGGTGAGGAGCCGCCTCGCCGGCTCGGCCGGGTCCGGGACCCACGCCAGGATCGGCAGCGCCAGCCAGGGCAGCACGAAGAACGGCGAGATGATCTTCACCGCCGTTCGGTTGCCGTACTTCACCGGCAGCGTCTGACAGCCGCCGGCGCGGTCCCCTTCCACATCGGAGAAATCCTTGGTGGACGCCGCTCCGAAGATGAAGAGCCCGAAGAGGAGGCCGATCACCCAGGGCTCCCAGGAGCCGGCGCTGGCGACGACCGTCCAGCCGGCGACCTTCAGCAGGCAGCCGCGCGGGATGGCGATCGTGAGATTCGCCAGCAGGCCGCGCGCCTTGGTGCGGCCGAAGGCCGGCAGCGAGTAGACGAGCGTGAACAGGAACCCGGCCAGGAAGAGCCAGAAGCACTGGTGACGCGCGAGCAGGGAGTCTCCCGGCACCTCGATCCACCAGGTCGGGAGGAGCGCCAGGGCATAGACCACCCAGGTCAGCGTCCAGGCCTCCTGGGCCCGCGCCTCGCCGGTGACCAGCGGCCGCTCCGGCTTGTTGATGCGGTCCACCTCCAGGTCGGTCAGCTGGTTCAGCGTGTTGTTGGCGCCGTTCAGGAGCGCCGCCGCCAGCGAGACCAGGAGGCCCGCCGCCAGGAGCGCCGGCGTCAGGCGGTGCGCCGGGTCGGGGTTGTGGGCGCTGCCGAACGCGCAGACCGCCCCGGAGAGGATGCCCAGGAGCGGCGGCACCAGCGTGAAGGGGCGCGTCAGCCGGACCGCGGTGCGGAGATTCATGAACCGGCGATCATCAAAGCCGCGCCGGCGCCGGCGAAGGTGTTGTAGAAGTTCAGGACGTGCCCGCTGGTGACGCGCCAGGGAGCGCCGTCGCGGCCCAGCAGGCTCTCGACGACGGTGCCGGCGGTCGCCCCCAGCAGCACCGCCGCCAAAGCTCTGGCGGAGGTGGCCAGCCCGAAGGACGCGGCCACTCCGGCGACCAGCCCGGCGGCCAGGAGGCCGGCCAGGGTGCCGGCGATCGAGACCGCGCCGTCTGTGCCGGGCGGCACCGGCTTCAGGTCGGGCAGCAGGACCGTGCGCGAGCGGACCGCCTGGCCGATCTCGGTGCCGACGGTGTCCATGGCCGCGGTCGCGAACGCCGCCACGCCGGCCAGCGTCAGCGCGGCGCTGCCGGAGAGCCCGCCGGCGGCGAAGCAGAACGCCGGCACGGTGACGTTGGCGAGCACGTTGAGCACGCCGCGGCGCCCCCCCGCCTCCTCCGCCTTCCCGAGCGCCTCCTTGCGGCGCCGGCCCAGGCGCGTCGCCAGCGTGCCGGTCGCGAAGAACGCCCAGAGGACCGTGTAGGCGGCCGGGCCGCCCAGCGCGTAGATCAGCGTCCCGGCCGCGAAGCCGGCGGCGACGCCGCTCGGCCGCACCACCCGCAGCGGGCCCAGCAGGCCGGCGACCAGCGCGTTGACGGCCACGGCCATGAAGAGCCGCCTGCCGTCGACCGCCACCGGATGCGCGGCCACCAGCAGCAGCGCGGCCAGGGCCGACGCCGCCATCAGCGGAGGCGCGACGTTGTCGTCCAGCTCCGAAGGGAGGCTCTCCACGGCGGCTCCCACCAGTGAGGCCAGGAAGAGCGCGATCAGCTCGGGGATGGAAGGCATCCGGGCGCGTACGAAGCCGTAGACGGCGGCGGCAGCGAGGAATCCGGCCGCGACGTACGCGGCGAAGCCGGCCCACGACTTCGCGCGGTTCCAGGGCAGCGCCGCGCCTCCCAGCGCACGCCCGGCCAGCGTGGCGCAGCCGTCACCGAAGGCCAGGTAGGCCCAGCCGGCCGCCGCGATCGCCAGGTCGTGGCGGAAGAGGACGATCAGCGCCAGCACGACCAGCGGGTAGAGGAGGACGCCCGTCGCGTAGCCGCGCTCCCGCTCCGGCAGCCGCATCAGGTGGACGCCGCCGACGTGCCGCAGCAGGTACAGGTTGAACAGGAAGGCCAGGAGCGCGAAGAGAGCCGCCTGCCACCAGGTCGTCCAGCGCAGCGCCAGCGCGAAGAGGCCGGCGCCGATGTGGACCGCTTTCCTGGCGAGCTCGGTGTTGTCGAGATTCACCGCGCCAGGCTTCCGGTGAAATCCACGAAGCTGCCGACGTTCTTCAGGATCAGCGCCATGCGGAAGTCGCGCGACGGCACGCCGGTGATGCGCAGGTCGCGGATCTCGGTGAGCACCTTGAAGCAGGAGCCTTCCACCGTCACCAGGAAGCGCGACTCCAGCATCTTGCCCTTCGAGATGTCGTAGTTCCCCTGCACGTCGAGCCGGAGCAGCTTCTTGATGACCGGCGCCCCGGCCTGGAAACGCACCTGCGCCGAGGAGTGGGAGCCGACCGGCCGGCTGTCGAAGAGCGACAGCGCCAGCTGGCCGACCTGGCTGTTGTAGGCGGCGGTCAGGCTGGCCGAGGTGATCTGGTTCGCGTGGGTGTCGTACTGCGTGCGCGCGTCGAGGCTCAGGTCGCTGCCGGCGTTGACCCGCAGCGCGGCGTCCAGCGTTGACTGCCGGCCCTGCACCGAGGGCACTCCGGGCCGCTCGCCGGGGCGCTGGAAGTAATAGGTCCGCGAGATCTCCAGCGAGGCCAGCTCCTTGGCCGAGCCCTGCTTCTGCTTGGCGAGGAGGCGCTGCACCAGCGCGTAACGGATGCTGTGGACCGGGGTCACGCTGTCCACCTCGTCGAAGAGCGGCGTCCGCTGCTGCAGGTCGTCGGGGGCCAGCAGGTACTCGTAGTCGAAGCGCGGCTCGATGACGTGCTTCAGCTTCGTGTACGGGCCGAAGCCCTTCTCGAAGATGCGCGCGAAGGACGGGCCGGCCCCCTCCAGCCGCCCGCGGAAGTAGCGGCGCAGGTAGCCGTCCTCCTCCAGCGTCCGCCCGTCGGTCGAGAGGGAATCGCCGTAGGCGGTCAGGCGATAGGCGGCGTCGGCCTGCAGCGACAGCCAGGGGATGGCCGAGAGCGGGTAGGAGACCTTGGGGAAGACGTCGAAGCGGGTGTAGGAGCCGGAGGGCTGCGGAAGCCCGCCCTGGTCGGGGCGGTCGATGCGCAGGAGACCGGCCTGCCCCTCGGCCTCGAAGAGCGGCCCGCCGCGGCCGAGCAGCGCCGTCGGACGGAGGCGCCCCTCCAGCACCGGCAGGCGCTCGGACACCACCGAGGTCGCGCCGTAGAGCGCCTCCTCGCGCCCGAGGCGCAGGTTCAGCGAGTAGGGGTCCTTCACGTAGGTGAGGAAGCCCTCCTGCTTGATGCTGCGGGTCGTGACCAGGTCGAAGTTGCGGTTGTAGTCCTGGAAGAACTGCTGGTCGGAGAAGTCGATCCAGCTCACCACGCCGCGCAGCCCGGGCGCCAGGTCGTCGGCGGTGACCTTGCCGAGCGACTGCCAGCGCCACTCGTCGAGGTCGCGGTCGCGCACCCAGTAGAAGTTGCCCTCGGCCTTGGTGCCGACGGAGGGCTGGGCGCGCAGCTCGGTGCCGAAGCCGAAGAAGCGCTTGGTGTAGAGGTCGGCCGAGAAGGTCGCGTCCGCCGAGCGGCTGATCGCCCAGTAGTACGAGAGCCCCAGGAACCCGCCGCGCCGCGTGTTGTAGCCGAGCCCGGGCACCAGGAAACCGGAGGCGCGGTCGCGCAGCGCCGGCCAGACCAGGTAGGGGGTGTAAAGGAGCGGGAGGCCGCCGAAGCGGAACGTCACGTGCTTCAGGCGCGCGTAGTCCTCCAGGGTGATGCGGCCGGTCTTCAGGCGGAACTCCCAGGTCGGCTTGTCCCCCTCGCAGGCGGTGAGCGTGCCGTCGGTGATCGTGAAGGTGCGCGGCCCGACCTTGGAGAGGAGCGCTCCCTTGACGTAGAGGCCCCCCTCCAGGTCGAGCGCGCCGTCGGTGACGACGCCGACCTTGTCGTTGAGGTCCAGGTCCAGCCGCGCGCCGGTGAGGCGCGTCTTCCCCTGCTCGAAGACGACGTCCCCCTCGGCGACGACGAGCTTCTTCTCGTTGTCGGCCTTGATGCGCCGCGCCGTCAGCTTGAGGTCCTGATAGGTGACGGTGACGACCTCGCCGGGGGGCGCCTCGGCCTCCCAGACGTTCTCGCCGGTGAGGCTCTGCCGGCCGCCGGCGCCCTTGGGCACCTCGACGTGGAAGGAGCCCCCCTTCTCCGGCATCCGGAACTTGATGTCGAAGTTGGAGCGCTCGCGGAAGCGGCTCGCGAACGGGTCGCTCTCGAAGGACGACTGGGCGAGGGCGGTGGCAGCGTGAAGGAGGAGGGCCGCGACGCAGACGAGGCTGGCTGCGGAGGGGGTTCGGGGGAACCCGTAGCCTGGCGGGTTCCCCCGGATCATGACCGCCAGCTAGAGCCTCATCTCCGGCACGTCGCCGTCGACGGCCAGCGGCGGCTCGGTGGCGGCGCGGATCTCCTCGACGCTGACGCCGGGCGCGCGCTCCACCAGCTTCAGGCCGGCGCCGTCCGGCAGCACGTCCAGCACGGCCAGGTCGGTGATGATCCGGTGCACGCAGCGGCGTCCGGTGAGCGGCAGGTTGCAGGCGTGGAGGACCTTCTTCTCACCGTTCCGGGCGACGTGCTCCATGGTGACCACCACCCGCTTGACCGCGGCCACCAGGTCCATGGCCCCGCCCATCCCCTTCACCAGCTTGCCCGGGATCATCCAGTTCGCCAGCGAGCCCTCGGCGTCGACCTGCATCGCGCCCAGGATGCAGAGGTCGATGTGGCCGCCGCGGATCATCGCGAAGGAGTCGGCCGACGAGAAGAACGCGGCGCCGGGCGCCACGGTGACCGTCTCCTTGCCGGCGTTGATGAGGTCGGGGTCGATCTCCGCCTCGGTCGGGTACGGCCCCATGCCGAGGATGCCGTTCTCGGACTGGAGGACGACCTCCATGTCGCGCGGGATCTTGTTGGCGACGAGCGTGGGCATGCCGATGCCGAGGTTCACGTACATGCCGTCGCGCAGCTCCTGCGCGGCGCGGGCCACGATGCCGTCGCGATCCAGCTTCGGCACGGGCTAGGCCTTCCGCACCGTCTTGCGCTCGATGCGCTTCACCCGCGGCGCCACCACCACCCGCTGGACGAAGATGCCCGGCGTGTCGATGGCGTCCGGGTCGAGCTCCCCCACCTCGACCAGCTCCTCGACCTCGGCGATCGTGGTCCGCCCGGCGGTGGCCGCCATCGGGTTGAAGTTGCGCGCCGTCTTGCGGAAGACCAGGTTGCCGAGCCGGTCCGCCTTCCAGGCGGCCACCAGCGCGAAGTCCCCCACGATGCCGCGCTCCAGCACGTACTCGCGCCCGTCGAAGACCCGCGTCTCCTTCCCTTCGGCCACGACGGTGCCGGCGCCGGTCGGAGTGAAGAACGCCGCGATGCCGGCGCCGCCGGCGCGCATCCGCTCGGCCAGGGTCCCCTGCGGGCAGAACTCCAGCTCCAGCTCGCCGGACAGGAACTGCCGCTCGAACTCGGCGTTCTCGCCGACGTAGGAGCTGACCATCTTCCGGATCTTGCGCTTGCCGAGCAGGATGCCGAGCCCCCAGTCGTCCACGCCGCAGTTGTTGGAGACGCAGGTCAGGCCGTCGACCGGGCGCTCCGCCAGGGCCAGGATCAGGTTCTCGGGGATGCCGCAGAGCCCGAAGCCGCCGACCACCAGGGTCGCGCCGGAGGGCACGTCCTCGACGGCCTTCGCGGCGGCGTCGCGCGGAGAGCCGGCGCGGACGACCTTGTCGATCATCGTTCCGACTCTACAGCAGTCACACCGCTTCGACGATCATCGCGGTGGCCTCTCCGCCGCCGATGCAGATGGCCGCCAGACCGTACTTCTTGCGGCGCGCGCGCAGCGCGTGGATCAGCGTCACCAGGATGCGCGAGCCCGAGGAGCCGATCGGGTGCCCCAGCGCCACCGCGCCGCCGTTCACGTTCACCTTGTTGGGGTCGATCTCCAGGTCCTTGAGGAACGCCATCGCCACCACCGCGAAGGCCTCGTTGACCTCGAAGAGGTCGATCTGCGAGAGGCTCATGCCGGCCTTGTCGAGCGCCTTGCGGGCTGCCGCCGAGGGCGCGGTGGTGAACCATTCGGGCTCCTGCGCGTGCGAGGCCTGGGAGACGACGCGCGCCAGCGGCTTGCCGCCCAGCTCCTTCACCGCCGCTTCGGACGCCAGCACCAGGGCGGAGGCCCCGTCGTTGATCTTGGAGGCGTTGGCCGCGGTGATGGTGCCGTCCTTCTGGAACGCCGGCCTCAGGCTGCCCATCTTCTCCAGCTTCTCGGGCGGGGTGGCGAACGGCTCCTCGTCGCGGTCGATGACCGTCGGCCCCTTCTTCCCCTCGATCGTCACCGGCGTCATCTCGGCCTTGAAGTCTCCGGCCTCGTTGGCGCGGCGGGCGCGCTGGTAGCTCTCCATCGCGAACGCGTCCTGGGCCTCGCGGGTGAAGGAGTAGCGGGAGGCGCAGAGCTCGCCGCAGGTTCCCATGTGGACGCCCTTGTAGGGGTCCCACAGGCCGTCGTGGATCATCGAGTCGACGAGCTGCGCGTTGCCCATGCGCACGCCCTGGCGCGCCTTGGGCATGAGGTAGGGGGCGTTCGACATGGACTCCATGCCGCCGGCCACCACCACCGAGTACTCGCCGCTCCTGATCGCGTTGGAGGCGTCCATCGTCGCGCGCATCCCCGAGCCGCAGACCTTGTGCACGGTCACGGCTCCGACCGACTTGGGGATGCCCGCGCCGATGGCCGCCTGCCGCGCCGGCGCCTGTCCGAGGCCGGCCTGCAGGACGTTGCCCATCAGCACCTGCTCGGGGCGATGCGCCGGCACCTCGGCCTTCTCCAGCGCGGCCTTGAGGGCGATGCTGCCGAGCTCGGGCGCCGTCAGCGAGGAGAGCGAGCCCAGGAAGGTCCCGATGGGCGTGCGCGTGGCCGACAAGATGAAGACGTCGTTCATGATGTCTATGCTCCGGTCCGTTTCTCCCGGCGATGCTGGCCGCGCGGGCGCGACCACGGGACGCGGCGGGAGGACGCCGGGATTGTAGCCGCAAGCACGATAGACTTCTTCAATGCGGGTCCTGGCAGTGGATTTCGGCGAGAAGCGGGTCGGGCTCGCCGTGTCCGACGAGAGCGGCAGCGTGGTGGTGCCGATCGGCGCCTTCATCCGCAAGAGCGACGCCCAGGCGGCGGCGGTGGTGGCCGAGGCCGCCAGGGACCGCGAGGTGGAGCGCGTGGTGGTGGGCGAGCCGCTGAACCTGGACGGCAGCGAGGGCCCCTCGGCACGCCGGGTCCGGAGCTTCGCGCGGCGGCTGGCCCAGACCTACGGCATGCGGGTCGAGCTGCACGGCGAGGGGCTGACCACCATGGCCGCCGAGCAGAACCTCATCGACGCCGGCGTCGGACCGCGCCGGCGCGCCGCGGCGCGCGACGCCGAGGCGGCCGCGGTCCTGCTGCGCGACTACCTCAGTGCGACCTGACCGACGTTGAGGCACCACCGGCGCCACACCCTGGCCGTGGTGATCTGGCTGGTGATGGCCCTGTCGGTCACCGGCGTGGCCGGGCTCGGCTGGCTGGTGCACGAGGTGCGGACTCCCTACAAGGGCTACCAGGGCAGCTCGGTCCTGGTGACGATCCCGCCGCGCTCCTCGACCGCCGTCATCCTGAAGACGCTCGAGGACTGCGGAGCCCTCAAGGACGCGCGGCTCGGGCTGCTGGTGCTGAAGCTGCTGCACCGGCACCGCACCCTGAAGGCCGGCGAGTACCGCTTCGCCGGCCCGCGCAGCGCCGAGCAGGTGATCCTGACGCTCATCGCCGGCGACGTCGTCACCTACCGCGTCACCGTGCCCGAAGGGCTGACCGCGGCCGAGACGTTCGCGCTCTTCTCCTCGCAGGGCTTCGGCGAGCCTGACCAGTTCCAGACGCTCTTCCGGCGGCCCGACCTCTTCGAGGGAATCCCGGCCGGAGCGCTCACCCTGGAAGGGTTCCTCTTCCCCGACACCTACACCGTCACCCGCACCATGAGCGCCCGGGAGATCGCCGGCATGATGGCGCGGCAGTTCGCGCGGCGGCTTCCCAGGGACTTCGCCAAGCGGGCCGCCGCGCTGGGTCTCGACGCGCTCAAGGCGGTCACGCTGGCCTCCATCGTGGAGAAGGAGACGGCCCTCGAGGCCGAGCGCCCGATCGTGGCCGCGGTCTACCGCAACCGCCTGAGCCGCGGGATGCTGCTGCAGTGCGACCCGACCACCATCTACGCGCTCAAGCGCATGGGCACCTGGACCGGCACGCTGACCCGCACGGACCTGAACGTGGACGACCCCTACAACACCTACCTGAAGCCGGGGTTGCCGCCCGGGCCGATCTCCAGCCCGGGCCTCTCGGCGCTCCGGGCGGCGGTGGACGGCACCCAGGTGCCCTACCTCTACTTCGTCGCCACCGGCATCGGCGACGGCTCGCACCGTTTCTCGGCGGCCTACGAGGAACAGCAGCGCAACGTGGTGCTTTACCGGCAGGAACGGAAGGAGGCCAGGTCTCAATAGTGTCTCTGGGGTACACTTTTTGTGCGGAGCTAACATGAGCGCGAACCCTTCTCTTCCTCGCCTGTTCGGGCCCTATGTGCTGACACGTGAGCTCTCCCGGGATCCGCTCGGGGAGGTCTACCGCGCCGGCAGCTCGGCAGGCAAGAGCCTGAAGCCGTTCCTGCTGATCCGCACCTTCAGCGGCACCGCGATCGACCGCGGCGCGCTGCTCCCGGCCATGGAGACGGCGGTCGAGTACCTCGAGGAGGTCAAGGGTCCGGCGGTGGCCAAGGGGCAGGTGCTCGGCGTGGTCGACGACGTGCCGTTCGCCGGCGTGGAGTACATGGCCGGGCGCACCCTGGACGCCGTCGTGGGCGGACCGGAGCCGGCGCCGCTCCCGATCGAGCACGCGCTGCTGATCGCCGAGAAGATCCTGGTCTCTCTGGAAGCGGCCAAGCCGTTCACCAAGGGGACCGGCGCGCCGCACGGCTTCCTGATCCCCGGCTTCATCTGCGTCTCCAACGACGGGGACGTGCGCGTGTACGGAGGCGGTCTCGGGAAGGGGCTCCTGCCCTGCCTCAAGAACGCGGCGGCGCGCGCCGCCTTCCACGCCTACATCGCCCCGGAGGTGGCCGCCGGCGCACAGCCCTCGATGGCCGGCGACATCTACTCCACCGCGGCCATCCTGCTCGAGTGCCTCACCGGCAAGCGCCCGGCGCCCGCCAACGTCGACCAGCTCGCCAACGCCACGCTGTCGCTCAACGGCAATCCGCTCCCCGACGACATCAAGGCGCTGCTGGCGCGCGGGCTCGCCTCCGACCTCACACGCCGCGCCAGCGACGTCTCCGCCTACAAGAAGGAGCTCGGCAAGCTCCTCTACGGCGGCCCTTACGCGCCGTCCACCTTCAACCTGGCGTTCTTCATGCACCACCAGTTCGAGAAGGCGATCGAGCGCGAGCGCAAGGAGCTGGCGACCGAGGAGCTGATCGACACCAGGCCGCTGCAGGCCGCCGAGGACGCCGCCGCCGCGCCGCCGCCGCCGGCTCCGGAGCCCCGGGACATCACCGTGCCGAAGTTCGGGCTGCGCGAGAACACCAGCGTGGACCGCACTCTGGGCGGCACGCCGGTCGGCAAGAAGCCGGGGCTGGCCGGGATCCCGATCCCGGCGGTCGTCGCCGTGGTGGTCGTGCTCGGCGGCCTGGGGATCTTCCTGGCCATGCGGGGCGGCAAGCCGGCACCGCCGCCGGTCCTGCCCACACCGGCGCCGGTGGTGCAGCCGACCGTGGCTCCGACCAAACCGCCCCCCACGCCGTTCATCGCCGGCAAGGACGATCCCGACTTCCAGAAGGCCGTCATGGAGCAGCTCCAGGCCGAAGAAAAGAAGATGCGGGACCAGATGGCCAAGAAGCAGGAGACGGAGGACAAGAAGAGGCAGGTCGAGCTCGGCAAGGCCGCCGACGAGGCGCGCAAGGCCAAGGAGGCCGAGGATGCGGCACGCGCCGCGCGTGAGCGCGCCGACGCCGAGGAGGCGACCCGCCTGGCCCGCGAGGCCGCCGAGGCGCGCCAGCGCGAGGAAGCGGCACGCGCCGCCGCCGCGGCCGCGATCCCCAAGGTGCGGGAGGGAGAGCTGCTGGAAATCTCGGCGGTCGACAGCCCGCCGCAGACCACCAAGATCGTGAAGCCCGAGCCGACCGGGATGGCGCTGCGCCAGCACGTGTCGGGCACGGTGCTCCTCAAGGTTTTGGTGGACGAGAAGGGGCGCGCCGAGTCGGTCGAAGTGCTGCGCGACACCGTCCCGAAGGTCGGGCTCGGCGAAGCCTGCAAGAAGGCCGTCTCACAGTGGCAGTGGACCCCGGCGACCAAGGACGGGAAGAAGGTCAAGACCTGGATCGTCGTCCCGATCCCGTTCCAAAAGTTATAGAGGCGGCCGTTGATCTGGGGGACCTCCTGGGCTCGGTCCCCCCTATCCCCTCCGATTCGGAGGCTTCCTGAAGACCCCCCCGGGCCGTGTGAATCACTTCTGGTGGGGCTCCTCAGTTCGCCGGCAGCTCATCTGAGTCGCGTCTCGCTCCTGCGTCGCCCCGGCGACAAGTCGAGCTCAGTGATCAGAATCACCATCCTCCAGAATGGAGGAGAATGGAGGAATGGCGACACTCAACGTCAAGGGCTTCCCGGATCGCCTCTACGCCAAGCTGCAGCGTCGGGCTCGCGAGCAGCATCGATCGGTGGCGCAGGAGGTCACCAAGATCGTCTCCGACGCCCTCGCTCCGCGAAAGCCGCTCTCGATCCTCGATCTGAAAGGTCTCGGAAAGGAGGTCTGGCAGGACGTCGACGCCGCGGCGCACGTGAAGCGAGAGCGGGGCTCGTGGCGCTGATCGACGACCTGGCCCCGGGCCCGGTCGCGCTCGACACCGCACCCCTCGTCTACCTCATCGAGCGCCATCCGGAGTACCTGCCCATCCTGGAGCCGCTCTTCGCGGCCATCGATTCCGGGTCGATCGAGGCGGTGACCTCGGGACTGACCCTTCTCGAGGTCTTGGTGGTGCCCTACCGCGCTGGAGACCTTGCCCTGGCAGAACGCTACGAGGCGCTGCTGACGCAGAGCCGTGGCCTCAGGCTGGTGGAGCTCGACCGTCCGATCCTGCGGCTGGCGGCGCATCTGCGCGCCACCTTCCGTACCCTGCGCGCCCCGGACGCCCTTCAGGCCGCCGTGGCGCTCTCGACCGGCTGCAGCGCGTTCCTGACGAACGACCGGCGCCTGCCGCGGCTGCCCGGCCTGAAGGTGCTGCAGGTCAACGACTACCGGAGGCCGCGGGCTCGCTGATCTACTTCTTCTTGGCGGGGGCCTTGGTCGCGACGACCTTCGCCGGCGCCTTCTTCACGGCCGTCTTCTTGAGCGGCAGGCCGGCGCCCTTGAGGTAGACGGTGCGGAGGTACTCCTCCATGTCGTTGTCGTCGTACCAGGCGACGATCACGCCGTCGACCACGAACGTCGGGGTGGAGCGCACGCCGACGACGAAGCCCTCGGAGAGGTCCTCGAGGATGCGCTGCACCGTCTTGGGCGCGAAGTAGCAGCGCTGGAACTCCTCGGGCGTGAAGCCGCCGTCGGCGGCGAAGGCGAACGCCTCGGCGTCCAGCGAGTCGCTGTTGAGGAGGTCCTGCTTGGAGTAGACGGCCGACTTCCAGCGCAGAAAGAGCGCCGCGTCCTTCTCGAAGAAGCAGCGTCCGGCGGCGGCGGCGCGGAAGGCCCAGGGATGGATCGAGGTCAGCGGGTACGACTTGAAGTAGCGCCGGATCGGGAGGGCGTTGCCGAGCCGGCCGCGCACACCCACCCAGTCGGCCGAGCGCCGCTTGCACGACGGGCACTCCATGTCGGAGTACTCGACGACGGTGATCTTGGCGTTCGGCTCTCCTTCGGACGGGGTGGCGTCGAGCTTGATCCGTGCCTTGCGCTGCTCGGCCATCGGCTTGCCGCGCTCCCAGCGCTGCCCGATCATGACCCAGGCGCCGTCGCCGGCGCTGATCCAGCCCGGCCCGCCGTAGCCGCCGTAGCCGGTCTCCAGGAGGAGCTGGACGCCCTTCCAGCCCGGCAGGTCCTGCTTGGGATCCAGCACGAGCTTGAAACGGAGGTTCGGCCCGAAGAGCTTGCTCATCATCGCCGAGGCCGCTCCGAGGTCCGCGCCGCCGGCCTTGCCGCCGCGCTCCTCGTCGTAGAAGAGGAGGCCGGCCAGCACGAACTGCCCCGCGTCGTCCAGCACCGCCTGGATCTGGTCGGTGACCTCCTGGCTCTTCTGGTACTTCTTGGTGACCAGCGCCATCCGGTAGCCGGGCACCGCGCGCGAGCGCCGCATCGGCTCCAGCTTCAGCTCCCCCTTGCCCCAGGCCATGTAGTCGTCGAAGAACGCCCTCAGCTCGGGCGTCTCCACCGGAGGCTCCGGCGGCAGCGCCGGGCCGGGCGTGGCGGCGGGAGGTGGGGTCGCCGGAGACTTGGCGGAGGCGATCTCCGCGGCGCCTTCAGGCGACGCAGTCAGGGACTCAGCCGGAGACTTGGCGGAGGCGATCTCCGCGGCGCCTCCAGGCGCCGCAGTCAAGATACATGCCGAGAACAGCAGAGCGGCGGATCGTCTCAAGGTGCTCCTCACTTGCCGGCCGCCGTCGGCGTGCGCGGCACCGGCGTCGGCAGCGGCAGGCCGGCGCCCTTCAGGTAGGTCTTCCGCAGGTACTCTTCCATGGCGTTGTCCTGGATCCAGGCGACCCGCACACCGTCGACGAAGTAGGTCGGCGTCGAGAGCACGCCCACCCCGTACCCTTCGCTCAGGTCGTGCAGCACGCGGGCGCTGGACTTCTCCTGCAGGTAGCAGCTCTTGAAGGCGGCCTCGTTGACGTTGTTGGCCAGCGCGAAGTCCAGCGCGAAGTTGTCGACCTGCGCCACGTCCAGCTCCGCCTGCCGCTTGTAGACCTGCGACTTCCAGCGCAGGAAGAGCTCGGGGGACTGCTGCAGGAAGCAGACGGCCGCCGAGGCGGCGCGGAAGGCCCAGGTGTGATCGGCGAGCGGGAAGAGCTTGATGTAGCGCTTGATCTTGAGGTCCTTCTCCAGCTTGGCGGTGAGCGGCTCCCAGTCGTTCGTGCGCTTCTTGCAGAAGCCGCACTGCATGTCCGAGTACTCCACCACCGTGACCCTGGCGTCGGCCGGGCCCTGCACCGGCACACCCTCCAGCTTGATCAGCTCGCGCCGCTGGTCGGCGATGGGGCGCGTCCTGTCCCAGACGCGGCCGGCGATCAGGAAGGCGCCGTCGTCGGCCTTCACGAAGCCGGGGAGCTCGGCCTGGCCGTAGCCGGTGTCGGTGCCGATCTTCAGAGCCCTCCAGGACTTGCGGTCGTGCGCCGGGTCCAGGGCCAGCCGCGTGCCGGCCCGCATCGACTTCTTCAGGCGCTGCCGCAGGCCGTCGAGGTCGGCGTCCACCCGGATCGGGCGCGGGTCCTTGGCCCGCTCCTCGTCCGCGAAGACGATGCCGACGATCGCGCCCTTGCCTCCGTCCTCCACCGCCAGGAACGTCTGGTCGTTGGCGCGCGTGTCGGCGGAGACGGTCTTCACCGCGCGATAGATCTTGTAGCCGGGGACGCGCACCTGCAGGAGCTCCTCGGCCTTCACCTCGCCGGGTCCGTAGGCGAAGTAGCCCTCGATCCAGGCGGTGAGGTCGTCGGGCGCGGGCCGGACGGCCGGCTGGGGCGCGGCGGGAGCGGCGCCGGGGACGGCTGCCTGCTGAGGAGCGGCGCCGAGGACGGAGGCCAGCGACAGGCCGGCGGCGACGAGAAGCGCGAGCGGTTTCATCGGACGGGACGTCCTCCTTGGGTGATGTCGGAAAGCGTCTTCTTGATCAGAGGCTGGTCGGGGTTGAGCTGCAGCGAGCGCTGGAAAGATGCGCGTGCCACCTCGGTCTTGCCGAGGCACATCGCCGCCAGAGCATGCATGTTGAAGACCTCCGGCATGCCCAGGCGCCCGGCCACGTCGCCCAGGATTCGCTCGGCGTTGCCGCAGTCCTTCAGCTCGAAGAGCATGCGCCCGTACATCGCACGGTAGCGGTCGTCGGGGACCACCTGGGTGACCTTGCCGAGGAACTCGGCGCGCTGGCGACGCACCCTCGGGTCCGTGCCCCGGTCGTTGTAGGCCTGCAGGCGGCGGTTGACCGCGGTCTCCGGGTCGGAATAGCGGTGCTTCAGCGCGTTCAGCAGCGCGTCGTCGGACTCGGCGTCGCGCTTGAGCGACCAGAGCGCCCAGGAGAGGTTCATCCAGGTGGGCGCGTGGTCGGGCTGCACCTCGAGCGCCTTCTTGTACCAGGGCAGCGCCTCGGCCGCCTTGCCGCGCACGCGCAGGAAGGTGCCGACGTTCGCGAAGGAGCCCACCGTCTCGGTGCCGGCGCGGTCGGGCGGTCGGGCGTCCACCGCGGCCGCCTCCTTGCCGGTCAGGTAGCCGAGCGAGATGAGCTTCTTGGTGAACTCGTCCGAGGCGCTCTTGTCGGCGGCGGCGTCGGCGGAGACCGTCAGGCGCTCGACGGTCGCCGCCTTGGCCCACGCGACCGGTGGCGGGGCCGCCGGCAGCGCGCGGGCGTCGAGGCCGGCGACCGGCTTTCCCTCGAAGGCCGGATCCGCCGGCAGCCCGAGCAGGCGGCAGACGGTGGGGGCGACGTCGAAGACGCTGGCCTTGCCGCGCTGTGTCGAAGGCGTCATTCCGGGTCCCGCCGCAACCAGGATGCCGGGGCTCTTGTGCCAAAGGAACGCGGTGCTGAAATCGAGCGAGGAGAGCGCGGGACGGTCGCCTCCCCAGCGGAAACCGTGGTCGGAGACGAGGAGCAGCGTGGCCCCGTCGCGCTGGGCCAGCTTGACGAGGTCGCCCAGCATCCGGTCGGCCTCCTGGTAGAACGCCGCGACTCCGCCGGAGAACTTCCGGAACTCCTCGTCGGCGACGCCCTGCAGCTTCGGCGGGTGGTACTTGGCGAGCAGGTGGCCGATCTCGTCCGTGCCCTGGATGTAGAGCATCAGGAGCTGCGGCTTCTCGCGCTCGTAGAGCTCCAGGGCGGTGCGGGCGTAGACGCGGGTGGCGCCCAGGATCTTCTGCGCGCCGGTGATCGGGTCGCCCAGCGCCTTGTTCTGCCGGACCGCGGCGTCGAACTCGGCGCGCGACACGTTCACCAGCCGCGCCACGTCCTCGTAGCCGGGCGTGCCCTCGCGGCGCCCCACGATGCGCACGCCTTCGGCGAAGCCCTCGGGCCAGGTGAGCGCCGGCGACCGCGACATCGTCTCGGCGTCGAAGAGGACCGGCGAGGCGCGGTCGGAGACCAGGAAGCCCTTCACCTTCTCGGCCGGCCAGGTCGCCCACCAGCCGACGACCCCGACCGAGACGCCGCGCGCGCTGGCAAGGTTCCAGAGCGCCGGCACCTTGCGGGAGCGGCCGGAGATGGGGAGCCGCACGCGCGACTTCGGGTCGACCTCCTGGAAGTCGGTGACGCCGTGGTCGACGGGAGTGCGGCCGGTGGCGATCGTGGTCCAGATCAGCGGCGAGGCCATCGGCTCGTAGGTCGCGAGCTCGTAGCCGCGTCCGCGCGCCAGCAGCCCGGCGAGGTTGGGGAGCTTCCCCTCCTTCAGCAGCGGGTCGAGCAGGCTCCAGTCGGCGCCGTCCCAGCCCACCAGCATCACGCGGGGCGGAGGACCCTTCACCGGCGGCGCCGCGAGCAGCGGCGGCGTGACGGTGAGCGCCGTGAGCAGGGCGAGAAGAGGTCGCATCAAGAAAAAAGGGGAGGCCGTGAGGCCTCCCCGGGATGATACGAGAGAAGGAAAGAGGACTTAGAAGCTCACGCGGGCGCCGAGACGGAGCTGGCGCGGAGCCTTGCGAAGCGAAGAGAGACCGAAGTCGCAGTTCGGGGCCGGGTTGGACGAGCTGCAGTGCGAGCCCTCGCCGCCGTCCTCTCCGGGAGGAGAGACGGTGTAGTCGTAGTTGCTGGTGAGCACGGTCTGCCGGTCGAGCAGGTTGAAGCCCTGCGCGAACAGCGTGACCGAGATCGGGTTGAACTTGAAGGTGTAGGCCAGCGAGAGGTTGATCTCGTAGTCGGTCTTCTCGCGGCCGGTCGAACCACGCGGATCGAGGTAGATCTCGGTGCCGTACTGGGTGTTGAAGTAGCCCAGCCGGTTCTTGGGCGAGCCGGAGCGGAGGTAACCCTGGAAGCCGACCGTCAGGCCCATGGGGGCGGTGTAGGCGGCGTCGAGGCGGAAGGAGTGCGGCCGGTCGAGGATCATGCGGCCGTACGCGTTCTGGGAGAAGAGGGCGTAGTCGTAGTCAGCGTTGATGCCGGGGTCGGTCTGGCCGGCCGCGCCGCCGTTGCCGATGCGGGCCGCGCCGTCGTAGTTACCCTCGAGGCGCGACCAGATGTAGCTGGCCTGGGCCCACAGGGTGTTGCTGATCTGCTTCTTGGCGACGACCTCGAAGCCCCAGTACTGACGCTTGGCCTTCGGGATGGCCGGTCCGGGGAAGAGGGCGCGGCTGGAGCAGCCGGAGTTCGGGTCGCCAACTTCGGCGAATTCGCCGTAGTCGCGGCCGTCGCAGGTGTGGACGCCCTGGCCCGTGGAGAACGGCGAGTCGGAACCCGGGTTCAGCACGACGCAGGTGTTGTCATTGGCCTCGGGATAGGCGTAGTCGAAGTCGCAGCGATCCTCGATCGTGCGGCCGAGGGTCCGGTAGGTGAACCGGGCGCCGACGGCGAACGTCGGGTCGAGGGCCTTGTCGAAGCCGAGGGTGGCCTCGTCCTGGTAGATGCCCTTGATGCCGGCCTGGACCGGCTCGGTGGTGACGCCGCCCTGGAACTGGAACGCGCGCGGCGCGTTGGCAGCCTGGGGGAGCGCCGTCGGGGAGAAGTTGAAGGTGTTGGCGATGAGCTGGAAGCCGTAGGCGCGGACGTTGATGTCGGTCGGGACCGCGTAGTAGAAGCGGCCGTAGGAAGCCGACAGGCGGCTGGTGCCGTCGCCCTTGACGTCGTAGGCGATGCCGATGCGGGGCTGCCACTCGTTCTGAAGGTTGATGACGACGCTGTCGGTCGCGTCCTTCAGCTTCTCGTAGTCCCAGCGCACGCCGAGGTTCACGGTCAGGTTCGGCATGACCTTCCAGGAGTCCTGGACGAACCAACCGAAGCGGTTGGTGCCCGGATTGGCCTCGTTGAAGCGGGTGAAGCCGCCCACCGGGTCCGAGGTGGAGGTCGTGTAGAACTGGTGGTTGTAGTAGACCGGGCGCGCCACGCCGGCGATGACCTCGGTCGGGCAGGTCGCCGCGATGTTGGCCGGGCAGGCCCGCAGGCGAACGCGCTGATCGCCGGTGAAGTAGTTCAGGGTGTTGGTGAGGTCCTTCTGGTAATCGGCGCCCGCCTTGATCTCGTGGGTGCCGAAGAAGAACGTCGCCGCGCCCTGGTACTGGTCGCGCTTGGACTCGTTGTTGATGGTGGCGCCGAAGATCGAGCCGGCGCCGCCGCGCAGGAAGCCGGGGACCGCCGGGTTCGTGACCAGCTGCTGGTACTGGATCGTGTCAGCGGTGACGTTCGTCAGGAACTTGTCCTTGTGACGGGCGTAGCGAGCCGTCATCAGGCCGAAGGTTCCGAAGAGCTGGGTCGCCGACACGGCGAAGTCGAGCGCGCCGATCTCACGGGTCGCCAGCCGGGCGGCCTCGTTCGAAGACGTGAAGTTCAGGACGTTGCCTGTCCGCGTCTCCGGGTCGCCGAACACGGTGCCGACGACGGTCGTGGAGTCGGTGATGCGGAAGGTCATCTTGCCGGAGTAGATGTTGGTGGAGTAGGAGATCGGGAGGTTCTGGCCCGAGGTCGCGAAGCCGGTGCCGGCCAGGACGATCTGGTCGATGTCGCGGCTGACGCGGTTGTAGGCGCCGAAGAACCAGATGCGGTCCTTCATGAAGTAGCCGCCGATGTCGGCGCCGTAGTCCTCGCGGTTCTCCTGGGTGGTGTCGACCTGGTACTCGTCGGTGGCGGCGTTGATGTCGGACTCGGCGATGAGGCTCTTCCGGTCGAAGTAGCCGAACACGTCGCCGTGGAACTCGTTGCCGCCGGACTTGGTCACGACGTTGATGACGCCGCCCATCGCGCGGCCGTACTCGGCCTCGTAGCCGGACGTCTTGACCTGGACTTCCTCGATGAACTCCTGGGAAAGCGCCTTGCCCTGGAAGCCCTTCACGACGTTCGTGGTGTTGACGCCGTCGACCAGGTACTGGTTCTCGACGGAGGTCGACCCGTAGATCGTGAACGCCTGGGAGCGGCCCTGGGTCTCGGCGTTGTCCTGCGAGACGCCCGGGTTGATCTGGATGACGGACGAGTAGTTGCGGCCGAGCGGCAGCTTCTGCGCGATGTCGGTGCGCAGGCTGAGGCCGGACGAGGCCGAAGTCGTGTCGACGACCGGCGCCTCACCGGTGACCACGATCTCCTGGGAGACCGAGATCTCCAGGCGAACAGGCACGGTGGCGGTGGCGTCGAGGTTCACCTTCACGCCGTTTCTCTCGACCTTCTTGAAGCCGGAGAGGCTGGTGGTGACGGTATAGAGGCCGGGGGGCAGCGCCGGGAAGAGGTAGCGCCCATCGGCGTTCGTCACGACGGTGCGCGTGCCCTGCAGCGCCACGGAGCTGAGGGTGACGCTCGCGCCCGGAAGGGGCGCGCCGCTCGTGTCGGTGACGGTTCCTTCGATCTTGCCGGTCGTCTGCGCCATCGCGGGCAGTCCGACGAGGCCGGCCACGACGAGAAGAGTCGCCGCGGCGCTCAGCCAACGAAATTTCATGTCTTTTCCTCCTTTTTGATGAGAAGTGACCAGGGGCGTTCCTGCGATATTTCTTTGGGTGTACTCGACTCGAGGGCCAACCGAAGCCCTCGCTCCCAGGGGCGAAGAACCTCCTTTCGCAGCGATGAAGACATCAAACGTCATAGCCGTGAGCCGGCGACGCAAGCCATCTGCCAGCTTCGGTACGCACCAGAAACACAGTTAAATCAAACACTTAGCCCACCGAATTCAACCGCACGCCCGACACAATCCAAGCATCCGGATCGCTGCTCCGACGAGCCGGATCGCCGCACGGGCACGCCGATAACGTGATTCGCGTCAAAGGAGAGGGAGTGTTTAGCCCAGTCCAGGCTCCGCTGTCAACGAGGTCTAGTCCGGCCTAGACCATCCGGAACGAGGCCAGGACGGCCGCGTTTCAGGCCTCGAAACGGACCAGCAGATCGCCGGTGGCGACCGCCTGCCCCGGCGCGACCTCGATGGAGCGGACGCGGCCGCCGCGGTGGGCGCGCACCTCGTTCTCCATCTTCATGGCCTCGAGGACCAGGAGCGGCGCCCCGTCCGGCACCTCGTCGCCGGGCGCGACCAGGATCCGCAGGACGCGGCCGGGGATCGCCGCCTTGACGTCGGCGGCGCGGCCACCGGCCTTCCGCCCGGTGGCGGCCAGCGCCAGCGCGGTCAGCTCGTCGAGGAACTCGAACGTGAAGACCTCGGCGCCCACGTGGACCCTTACCTCGTTGGCGTCGCGGTGCACCGTCGCCTCGACCTGCCGCCCGTCCGGCGCCAGGATCGACCAGCCGTTCCCGCCGGTCGCCACCGCGTCGTAGCGCTCGGCGGCGCCGTCGAGCGCGACCTGCGGGTAGCGCGTGCCGTCCAGCAGCTCGACCGAGCGCGTGCGCTCGCCGCCGTTCTCGGGGAAGCGGCCGCGGTACCTCATCGGCGCCCGTAGGTCGGTCGCGCGGCGCGCCAGGCCGAAGCGCCCGCGCCCGGCTCGGCGACGCGCTGGCGGGCGGCCTCCCCGGCAGCGTGCAGGGCGGCGGCCACCAAGGCGAGGCCTTCGCGGACCGGGCCGTCCTCCTCGCGCGGGGCGCCCCGGAAGCGCCAGGACTCCAGGAACTGCGTGGAGACGCGGTTGGCCACCACGTCGGGATCCGAGAGCAGCTCGAGGAAGAACGGCACGGAGGTCTCGATGCCTTCCACGCGCGTCTCGGCCAGAGCCCGCCGCATGCGGCGCAGGGCCTCGTCGCGGTCCTTCCCGTGCGCGATCACCTTGGCCAGCATCGGGTCGTAGTCGAGCGGCACGCGGTCGCCGGCCTCCACGCCGGAGTCGACGCGGATGCCGGGCCCCGCCGGCCAGCGCAGCCGCCGGATCAGGCCCGGCGACGGCGCGAAGCCCTTCGCCGGGTCCTCGGCGTAGATGCGGCACTCGATCGCGTGGCCGCGCGGCGACGTCGACTCCGGCAGCGACATCGGCTCGCCCATGGCGATGCGGATCATCTCGGCCACCAGGTCGACCCCGTAGACCATCTCGGTGACCGGGTGCTCGACCTGGATGCGGGTGTTCATCTCCAGGAAGAAGAAGCGGCCGTCGGGGGCCAGCAGGAACTCCACGGTGCCGGCCGACACGTAGTCCACCGAGCGGGCCGCCGCCACCGCCACCTCCTGCAGGCGCCCGCGGAGCTCGGGAGTGACCGCGGCCGACGGGCACTCCTCCAGCACCTTCTGGTGGCGACGCTGCAGCGAGCACTCGCGCTCGCCGAGCGCCACGATGCGCCCCTCTGCGTCGCCCAGGACCTGCACCTCGATGTGGCGTGGGTTCTCGACGTAGAGCTCGGCGTAGACCGCCGGGTCGGCGAAGAACGACTTGGCCTCGCTGGACGCGCGCGCGTAGGCCTCGGCCACCTCGGCCTCGCTGCGCACGACGCGCATCCCCTTGCCGCCGCCGCCGGCGGCGGCCTTGAGGAGCAGCGGGAAGCCGTGCTCGCGCCCGAAGGCGGCGATCTCGTCCGGCCCGGTCGCCGGGACGGTCATGCCGGGCACGATCGGCACGCCGGCCGCCTGGACCCGCGCGCGCGACTCGGTCTTCCCGCCCATGGCGGCGATCGACGCCGGGCGCGGCCCCACCCAGACGAGCCCGGCATCCTCCACCGCCTGCGCGAAGCGCGCGTTCTCGGAGAGGAAGCCGAAGCCGGGGTGCACGTAGGTGGCGCCGCTCTTCCGCGCGGCGGCCAGGAGGTTCTCGACGACCAGGTAGGACTCGCGGGCCGGCGCGGGCCCGATGCCGATCGCCACGTCGGCGAGGCGCACGTGGAGCGCGGCACGGTCGGCGTCGGAGAAGACCGCCACCGGCACCAGACCGAGGTCGCGGCAGGCGCGCTGGATGCGAACGCTGATCTCCCCGCGGTTGGCGACCAGAAGCCTCGGAGCGGTCACAAAGGTATGTTGCCGTGCTTCTTCGGCGGCACGACGTCGCGCTTGTTGCCCAGGAGGTCGAGCGCGGCGATCAGGCGCCTCCGGGTGGTGCGCGGCGGGATCACCTCGTCCACGTAGCCCTTCCGCGCGGCGACGTAGGGGTTCGCGAAGAGCTCCTCGTACTCCGCCACCTTCGCCTTGCGCGCGGCTACCGGGTCGGGCGCGGCGGCGAGCTCCTTGCCGTAGAGGATGCTCACCGCGCCCTCGGGCCCCATGACCGCGATCTCGGCGGTCGGATAGGCGAAGTTGAAGTCGGTGCGGATGTGCTTGGAGGCCATCACGCAGTAGGCGCCGCCGTAGGCCTTGCGGGTGATGACGGTGACCTTGGGGACGGTGGCCTCGGCGAACGCGAAGAGGAGCTTGGCGCCGTGGCGGATGATGCCGCCGAACTCCTGCTTGGTGCCGGGCAGGAAGCCGGGCACGTCCTCGAACGTGACCAGCGGGATGTTGAAGGCGTCGCAGAAGCGCACGAAGCGCGCGCCCTTCACCGAGGCGTCGATGTCCAGCACGCCGGCCAGGAAGTCCGGCTGGTTGGCGACGATGCCGACCGGGCGTCCTCCCAGCCTGGCGAAGCCGACCACCAGGTTGCGCGCGTAGTCGGCGTGGATCTCGAAGAGCTCGCCGTCGTCGACCACCCGCTTCACCAGCGACGTCATGTCGTAAGGCTGGTTCGCCGATTCCGGCACCAGCCGGTCGAGCTCCTGGTCCTCGCGCTCGGGCGGGTCGCTGCAGGGCTTGCGCGGCGGGTCCTCCTGGTTGTTGCCGGGCAGGAAGGAGAGCAGCGTACGGATCTTCAGCAGGCAGTCGGCGTCCGACTCAGCGACGACGTGGGCGACGCCGGAGACGCTGGCGTGCGTGTCGGCGCCGCCGAGCGCCTCCTTGGTGACCTCCTCGTGGGTGACGGTCCGGATCACGTCGGGGCCGGTCACGAACATCGAGCTGGTGCCGCGCACCATCAGCACGAAGTCGGTGATGGCCGGCGAGTAGACCGCGCCGCCGGCGCAGGGGCCCATGATCGCCGAGATCTGCGGGATCACGCCGGAGGCCAGCGTGTTGCGCAGGAAGATGTCGGCGTAGCCGGCCAGCGAGGCGACCCCTTCCTGGATGCGGGCGCCGCCGGAGTCGTTGAGCCCCACCACCGGCGCGCCGACGCGCATGGCGAGGTCCATCAGCTTGCAGATCTTGGCGGCGTTGGTCTCCGAGAGCGAGCCGCCGAAGACGGTGAAGTCCTGCGCGAAGACGAAGACCGGCCGCCCTCCCACGCGTCCGGCGCCGGCCACCACGCCGTCGCCGGGGATCTCGTTGGAGGGGTCGTCCATGCCGAAGTCGCGGCAGCGATGCACCACGAAGGGGTCGATCTCCTCGAAGCTGCCGGGGTCACAGAGCAGCTCCACCCGCTCGTGCGCCGAGAGCTTGCCGGCCTTGTGCTGCCGCTCCAGCCGCGCCGCCCCGCCGCCGGCGCGCGAGGCCGCGCGCAGCGATTCGAGCTTCGCCAGCCGATCCTCGATCGACCTCAAAGCGGGATGCCCTTCTTGGCGGCCAGCATCCGCTTGGCCTTCTTCCACATCTCGGCGTGGTCGGCGCCGGCGCCGCGGATGGCCTGCGCGTTCTGCCGCAGCAGGGCGGTCACCTCGACGTCCAGCTCGCGCTCGCGGTTCCGGTCGAAGACCAGCACGGCTTCCAGCGCGCGCCGGACCGCGGCGGGCGAGGCGGCCCGGACGTGGCCGTCGGCCACCAGACGGCGGGCGACGAAGGCCGACGCGGCCAGGAGACGCGAGTCGGAGAGGGCCATGGCGCCGAGGATATCGTGCGGTGCCTACGGCACCGCGGAGATCGCCTCCGCCAAGTCTCCGGCGACCCGCTCTGCTGACCGTCTCGAAACCTACAATCCAGCGGTGAGCCGCCCGTTCGACGAGGACGCCGAGGATGCCGTGCGCCTGGTGGCCGGAATGCTGAGGCGCGGCGAAGGGGGGGAGGCGCTGCGCGAGCGGCGGCGCGGGGTCTCCTGGAGCCTCTCCGAGGCCGGCCTCCTCTCACCGGCGGCATTCGAGGAGCGCGGCACCGCGGTGCGGCTGCGACGCGCCCGCGAGTCGCTGCTGGTGGCGCGCATGGGGGACGGGCCCGACGCGCTCCGCGACGCGGTGCGCGAGGTGGCCCGGCGCGGCGGCGGCGCGCCGTTCCTGAAGCCGTCGCGCGCCAGCGCGGCGCGGCCCGTGAAGGCGTCCCGGCCGGCCGCCGACGATCAGGACGAGGAGGAGCGCTTCGCGGCCCTCCTGGCGGCGGCGGCCGCGCGCGCGGTCCCCGACCCTCGCGGCGTCTCGCTCTCGCTCTCGGTCTCTTGGCTGTCGGTGGCGCGTTCGGTGATCACCCCGCGCGCCTTCCTCTCCTGCGGCGCCACCGAGCGATTGGTCGCGACCGGGCGGGTCCTCTCCGGCGGCTCCGAGCGCGCCTTCGCGTTCCAGTCCTCGCTGCCGCTCGAGGAGGCGGTCGCCGAGCTGGGGACCGCCGTCCACGAGGCGCTGCGCCCGGCGCCGCGCCTCTCCCCTCCCGAGGGAGAGGTGGACGCCGTCTTCTCGCCGGGCGCCTCGGCGGTCTTCTGGCACGAGGCGGTGGGGCACCCGCTGGAAGCCGAGGGGGCCGAGCGCGAATCGGTATTGGCGCGGGTGCCCGGCGCGCTGGTGGCGACCGGCGGGCTGGACGTCACCGACGACCCGACGCGCTCCGACCTGCCGGGCGGCTACCTGGTCGACGACGAGGGCGTCGCCGCGCGGCCGGTGCCGCTGCTCACCGACGGCCGGGTGACCGAGGTCCTCACCGACCGGCGCACCGCCGGCGCCGAGTCCAACGGCCACGGCCGCGTGCCCGACTTCCGCCGGCCGCCGAGGGTGCGGCTCTCCAACCTGGTGGTGACGCCCGGACGCGCCACGCTCGAGGAGCTGCACGAGCGCTGCGGCAACGGGGTCTTCGTGGAGGAGATCTCGGCCGGCTTCGCCGACCCGCAGTCGGGGCGCTTCCGCTTCCTGGTGGAGTCGGCGCGGGCGGTGCGGCGCGGCAAGCTGGGCGCCTCGACCGGCCGCTTCCTGCTGGGCGGCGACGTGCTCCAGGCGCTGCACTCCCTGGACGCGAGCCGCGGCGCCGAGTCGCTGCCGGGGCGCGGGCTCGGCCTCTGCGTGAAGGGGGGGGACGAGGTACCGGTCGGCGGCGTGGCACCGGCCATCCTGGTGCACGGCCTCGCCGCCCGGCCGCTTCCGCGATGACGCTCCCGGCGTTCGAGTCGCTGCTCGGCGAGCTCCAGGCGCTCGAGCACGGCCCCGGCCACGGCGCCGAGCTCTACGAGCGCGTCGGCGTGGGCCTGGAGCTCGCCGAGGACGAGCTCGGGCCGCGCGTGCTGGAGGTGCGCGAGCGCGGGCTGGCGCTGCGCCTCTTCCGCGGCCACCGGGTCTCCTTCGCCGCCGGCGAGCCGGAGGGCGCCGCCCGGCTGCTGGTACGCGCGCAGGCGCTGCTGCCGCGCGCCCGCTCCCGCCGCGGCGCCAGGGCGCCCGGCGCCGGGCCCGGGGAAGCGGCCAAGGAGACCGCGCCGGAGCCGGCGCTCCCCGACGAGCTGGCGGCGCACGAGCTGCTGGCGGGGTTCCGCCGCGCGCTCGCCCAGGCGGGCGGCAAGGCCATCACGCTGCGCGAGGCGAGCGTCTCGGTGGGCGCGCGGCGCGAGCGCGTGGCCACCACCAACGGCCGCGACGTCGCCTGGACGACCGCCGCGGCCAGCCTGACCGCGACCGTCGTCGGGCGCTCGGCGTCGGGACGCTTCTCGGCGCGGGTGATCGCCACCGCGGCGCGCCCCGAGGAGCTGCCGGTGGCGCGCCTGGCGCAGCAGGCCGTCGACCGCGTGCTGCTGCCCCTCACCGGACGCCCCTTCGCGGCGGCGCGCAGCGACCTGCTGCTCGACCCTCAGGTCGCCGCGCACGTCATCGCGCGGCTGGCGCCGCTCTTCTTCGGGGACCGCGAGGACGGGCTGCTGGCGGCGCGCACCCGGGGAGGCGGCGACGCGGTGGCCTCGCGGCTGATCACCCTGGTGGACGACCCGGCGGCGCCCGGCGGCCCGATCCGCAGCGCGCGCGACGGCGAAGGCTCCCCCAAGCGGCGCACGGTGGTGGTCGCCGACGGCGTCCCGGCAGCGCTGCTGACCGACGTCGCGTCGGCGGCCCGGCGCGAGCAGTCGTCGAGCGGCAACGCGTTCCGCCGGAGCTGGTCCGAGCCGCCGGTCCTGGGCGTCACGAACTTCCACGTCGACCCGTCGCGCGGCGTCTCGCCGCTCGACCTGCTGCGGGACGTCTCGCGCGGGCTCTACGCGGCGCAGCTCGTGGAGCGCCCCGAGGTGGACCTCGGCGCCGACCGATTCCGCCTGGTGGTGGCCGGCTATGCGCTGGAGAAGGGGCGCGCCGCCGAGAAGGTCTCCGAGGCGCTCGTCTCCGGACGGCTCTCCGAGCTCCTCCGCAGCGTCGCCGCGCTCGGCGACGACCTCAAGTTCGTGCCGGGCGCCGGCGGCGGCGTGGGCTCGCCAACGCTCTATATCCCTCGCTGGCGCTCGGGCTGAGCTCTATTCAGGCTCGGGGGTGGGAGAGGGCGGAGGGTTCGTCGGCGGTTGCATCACACCGGGCTGCTCGGTGACCGGCAGGCGCCGCGGCGGCTGCTGCTGCTCCGGCACCGGCTCCTGCCGCGGCGCGCGCGGCGGGACGCTCCGCAGGCCACCGCGCCGCGCCGGGTTCGTGTTCGTGCTGGGCGCGCCCCCGGGTCCCGCGGGGGACACCGTGCTGACCACCGGGCCGGTGTTGCCGCCGGACTCCTCGACGACGGGCGCGGACTGGACCGTCACGTCGGTGACGTTCTCGCTCACCTGCTGGTGATCCACCCTCGGCCGGAAGTACTGGTAGAAGGTCGTGATCCGCTCGCGGTCGGCGAGCTGCTGCGTCCCCTTGAGGGCCGCCCGGGCGATCCGGTTCTCGTAGGTCTCCAGCAGCACGCGCCCCTTGAGCCGGGTGTCGGCGGCGAAGGGGTTGCGCGAGACGTCGTAGAGCGAGGTGTCGACCCGCAGCGACTTGCCATAGGCCTCGACCGCGTTCTCGATGTGGTAGAGCTTTTCCTCGGCATAGCCCAGCATCCACCAGCCGGGCCAGTTGCCGGGGTCGCGGCTGACCGACTTCTTGAAGGCGCCGCGCGCGGCGCGCCATTCGCCCTGGGCGGCGTAGACCAGGCCGGCGTTGAACTGCGGGCGGCCGGTGTGCTTGTCCAGCTTGGCGGCCAGGTCGAACTCGCGCAGCGCGTCGCGCCAGAACCCGTCGCGCGCCACCAGCGCTCCGAGGTCGTTGTGGAGGCCGGCGTCGTTCGGGCTCTCCTTCAGCCGCTCCAGCGTGTCCACGATGGCGGCGTGGTGCGGAAAGAGACCGGGGTCCAGGAAACGCTTGTAGACGTCGCGCGCCTGCAGCGCGGGCGCGGCGATGAGGAGGGCCACCAGGACGGCAAGGCGTCGGCTCATCATCTACTCTCCTGTCGAGCCGGCCGTCCCACCAGGCGCACCTTCCCTTCCACCGTCTGGACCTCGAAGATGAGCCTCTGACACCCGGTCCGCTTGCGGATCTCCTCCGCCTGCTTGCGCACCAGCTCCTCGAATCTCTCCAGGCGCAGCTTGCTGACGTCCTCTCCGACCGCGGTGCGCGCGGCGCAGTAGCGGTCGAAGAGAGGCGACAGGTCGACGCGCCTCTTCACGGGTTTTACGGGCGCCGGGGCCGTCGCGTTGGGGGCGGCCTCCGCGGCGGCCGGCACCTCCGCCCCGGGGGGCGGCGACTTGAGCACCTGCCCGAGGCGCCGGCCTTCCTCCCGGGCGCGCTGGCGCTTCTCCCACAGCTCGCGGAACGCGTAGTAGCGGCTCTCCACCGCCTGCAGGCGGAAGCGCTCGGCGGCGCGGTCCACCTCCAGGTTCGCCAGCCTCTTCAGGAGCTCCTCCAGCTTGCGCCGCTCCTCGATCGGAGGCAGCTTGAGGTCGCCCGCGAAGAAACGCTCGTACTCGACGCGCAACGCGGTGACGCGCCGGTCGAGGACGGCCAGCTCACTGTCGATCGAGACTCCCATCGCCCGCGGAATTGTAGCCACTAGACTCTAGGTGGTGCGACCCGCCGCCGTTCCGCCGTCGATCGAAACCCTGCTCTCGGGCGCCGAAGGGGCGGCGCTGGTCCAAGACTTCGGCCGCCTGCGCACGCGCGACGCGCTGCGGCTGGCCTGCGAGGCGCTGCGCCGCGGCGAGCTGCGCGACGACGGCGCCCTGGTCGCCGACGCGCGGCGCAGGCTGGGCACGCGCCGCGCCGGCCCGCGGCCGGTGATCAACGCCACCGGCGTGCTGCTGCACACGAACCTGGGGCGCGCGCCCCTGGCCGAGGCCGCCAAGGACGCGGTGCTGGCCGCCGCCGGCTACGGCACGCTGGAGTACGACCTGGCCAGCGGCGAGCGCGGCAAGCGGGGAGCGCACGTGCGCGAGCTGCTGCTGGCGGTCTTCGCGCCCGGGCGCGCCGGCATGGACGCGATGGCGGTCACCAACAACGCCGCGGCGATTCTGCTGGCGCTGGACACGCTGGCCAACGGCCGGCCGGTGGCGGTCTCGCGCGGGGAGCTGGTGGCCATCGGCGGCGACTTCCGTGTGCCGTCGATCCTGGCCCGCAGCGGGGCGACGCTGCTGGAGGTGGGCACCACCAACAAGACGACCCTCGCCGATTATCAGGAGGCGCTGGAGGCGGGGGCCGGGCTGCTGCTGAAGGTCCACCCGTCCAACTACCGCATCGTCGGCTTCACCGAGTCGGTGGAGCTCCCGGAGCTCGCCGCGCTGGCGGCCAGCCGCGGCGTGCCGCTGGTCTACGACGCCGGCGCGGCCGCTCCCTGGGAAGAGCCCTTGGGGGATGCCGCCGACCTCGTCTGCTTCTCGGGCGACAAGACGCTGGGAGGGCCGCAGGCCGGAATCCTGCTCGGCCGCCGCGAGCCGATCGCGCGCTGTGCCCGCAACCCGCTGGCGCGCGCCCTGAGGCCCGACAAGCTGGCGCTGGCCGCGCTGGCGGCCACGCTGGAGCTGGTGGCCCTGGGACGCCAGCGCGAGATCCCGTACCTGCGCATGAAGACCGCCCCGCTCGACGAGCTGGAGGCGCGCGCCGCGGCGCTGGCCGAGCGCGTCGGCGCCGCCGGCCTGCTCGCCGAGGTGGTGCCCTCCTCGGCCACCGCCGGCGGCGGCGCCGGAGACGGACACGAGCTGCCGTCGTGGGCGGTGCGCGTCCTCTCGCCGGCGCACGGGGCCAACGAGCTGGCCGAGGCCCTGCGGCTCGGCGACCCGCCGGTGATCGCGCGGATCGCCCGCGACGCGGTGCTGCTCGACCTGCGCACCATCGACCCGGGCGACGACGTCGTCGTGGCGCGGGCGATCGCCGCTACAGTCCCAGCTCCTTGATGCGCTGAGCCAGCCGCCGCAGCGGGATGCCGAGCGCGTCGGCGGCCTTGGCGCGGTCCCCGCTCGCGTCGGAGAGAGCCTGCCGGATGCGCGCGGTCTCGCCGGCGCGGCGCCACCGCTCGCCGGTCTCCTCCAGCGTCCCGTCCAGCGACGGCCGCGGCGGCTCCACCTCTCCGGCCACCTCGAGCACCACGTCGGACGAGCGGATCACGTCCCCCTGGCCCAGGATCACCGCCCGCTCGATGACGTTCCGCAGCTCGCGCACGTTGCCCGGCCAGTCGTGCCGCGACAGCTTCTCCAGCGCGCCCGGGGAGAGCTCGGGGATGCCGCGTCCGCCGCGCCGCGCGCCATCCCGCGCCGCGCGCGCCACGAAGCCGCGGGCCAGCGCCGGCAGGTCCTCGCAGCGGGTGCGCAGCGGCGGCAGCCGCACCGGGAAGACGTCGAGCCGGTAGAAGAGGTCCTCGCGGAAGAGGCCGGCCTTCACCCGCTGCGGCAGGTCGCGGTTCGTGGCGGCCACCAGCCGGACGTCCACCGAGATCGTCACCGTGCCGCCGACGCGGTGGAAGGTGCGCTCCTCCACCGCGCGCAGCAGCTTGGTCTGCGCGACCAGCGGCAGCTCGGCGATCTCGTCGAGGAAGAGCGTGCCGCCGTCGGCCAGCTCGAAGCGGCCGGCGCGGCGCTCGCTGGCGCCGGTGTAGGCGCCGCGCTCGTGCCCGAAGAGCTCGTTCTCCACCAGGCTGTCCGGCAGTGCGGCCACGTTCACCGGCACGAACGGCCCGGAGGCGCGCCGCGAGAGCGCGTGCAGCGCGCGCGCGAAGAGCTCCTTGCCGGTGCCGGACTCGCCGGTGAGCAGCACGGTGACGTCGGTGGCGGCGGCGCGCCGGATGCGCTCCAGCGCCTCGGCCAGCGGCGCCGAGGCGCCCAGGATCTCCGGCATGCCGTGCAGGCCCGCCTCCTCGGCCAGGAGCGCCCGCGCGACCGCGGCGCGGCGCGCCTCCACGTGGCGCTTCACCAGGAGGATCAGGAGGTCGGTGTCCACCGGCTTGCCGAGGAAGTCGGCGGCGCCGCGCTTCATCGCCGCCACCGCCGTCTCGACGCTGCCGAAGCCGGTGAGCACCACGACCGGGAGCGCTGCGTCGGACTGCTGGGCCGCGGCCAGCACCTCGAGGCCGTCGGCGCCCGGCATCTTGAGATCGGTCAGGACGAGCGCGTAGCGGCGCCCTTCGGCCAGCCTCCGCACCGCCTCGTCGCCGGTGGCCACCGCCTCGACCGTGTACCCCTCGCGCGCCAGCGTCTCCGCCAGCATCGCCCTCAGGGATTCGCGGTCTTCCGCTAGGAGGATTTCGGCCAGGCTTACTTAATAGGCTTCGGTTGCGCGCCGGGGCTGGTGCCCGGCAGGTACCCGCTGTTCGGGTTGCCAGGGTTCGTCGGCGCGTTCGCCGGCGGCGCCGCGATGTCGCCGCGCGGGATGACCGTCGGCTGAGCCTGCGGCGGCGGTGCCGGCTGGGCGGCCGGCGCGGGAGAGCGCGTGGGCTGCGGAGCCGCTTCCTGCTGCTGCTGGGCGCCCGCATCGGCCGGAGGCGCCACCAGCACCTGCCAGCGCGGGATCGTGCGCACGTTGACGACGCCCGGCACCGGCACGTCGGCGCTGAAGGTGGCGGTCTCGCCGGGTCCGAGCGTCGTCTTGGCAACGGTGGCGAACACCGTCGTCAAGGTCTTGTTGTCGCCGTTGATGCCCTCCACCGCGACGGTGATGCCAGAGGCTTCGCTGGAGCCGGTGTTGGTCACCGTGCCGGTGACCGACAGGCCGTTCGGGCCGCGCTTCGGGGTGACGCCGGTGATCTCGACCTTGCCGCCGGCGTCGGTCGAGCCGCTCGCGGCGGTGCCGGCGGCGTTCTCACCGAAAGGGTGGGCCACCTGCTCGTCGTTCAGCGAGACCGTGGCCTTGCGCCGCTTCTGCTTCGCCGCCTCGGCGGGGGTGAGCGGCGCGGTGGGGGCCGCGACCGGGGCAGGAGCGTCCTTGGGCTTGGCGGCCATCTCGGCGGTGCGCTGCTGGTCGATGCGGGAGATCGGCACCGAGACCAGCGTCCCGTCCTTCAGCGTGATGAGCGCCGTCGTCCCCTTGGTCTGGTAGGGCTTGGAAGCCTGGATCACGGACCCGTCCTTCAGCACGATGTCGACAGCGGCGGCCGACCAGGCGAGGACGAGCGAACAGGCGAGAGCAGTTCCGAAAAAGCGCGACGAGCGGCTCATGGGGCGACCTCCAGCGCACCTCAATACTACACCGCCCGTGCGCTCCGTTCAGCGCTCCCGGCGGCCGGCGGAGACGCTCCAGAAGACCGTCCTCCCGTTCTCCGGAGCGCCGCCGCGCAGCGTGGCCGCGACCCCGGCGCGGGCCTCGCCGCGGCCGTCGAGGTAGAGGACGAGCCCCGTCGCCGAGACGGCGCGCCAGCCGGCCGGCTGCAGCGCGGCCGCGCGGTCCGCCGACCAGCGTCCTCCTTCGCCGCAGCAGTCGGCGCCGCGGCAGGGATCGCCGTTCAACGAGAAGAGACGGTAGAGGTGGGCGGCGCCTCGGGCCGCGTCGAGGGTGGAGAGGAAGACGTAGCCGGCGATCGCCAGCGGACGGCCGAGCGCGCGATCGCCCGGGGCGAGCTCGGCCTGCCAGCCCTCGAGCCGCGGCGGCCCGTCCCCTCCGCAGGTGCCCAGGCGCGGCGCCGAGGGGCTCTCGATGCGAAAGGGAACCGGCCCGGCGGACGTGCCTTCGAGCAGGAAGCGCACACGGCCTCGGCCCGCGGATCCTTCGACCCAGGAGATCCCGAGGATGGGCGTGCCGAGGCGCGGATCGGCCCCCAGCTCCTGCACCGAGGGTGCGCGCGAGACGGTGCGCTCGGGGGTCGCGGCCGGCGGCGCGAACAGCAGCTGCGGCGGGTACGGCGGGCCTCCGGCCAGCGGGAGCTTCCAGAGCTGGCCCTCGGAATCCCCGAAGTACGCGCTGTCCGAGAAGCCGTCGCCGTCGAGGTCGACGACCGAGACGCCGCCGGTGATCGCGCCGAAGCGCCGGCGCGCTCCATTCGGCTGCGTTCCCTCGGCGAGCCTGGCCACCGGCTTCCCGGTGGCCGCCTCCACCACCTGGAGAGCGCCGCCGGAACCGAAGAGGAGCGCGCTGTGCTCACCACCGGGCAGGCGCAGCCGCGCGAACGCCGGTGCCGCGGTCGAGACCTCCTCGGCCCGCTGCCAGAGGAGGCGCGGATAGGGGCCGGAGCAACCCGGCGCGGTACCGCCCAGGCACTCGGGAGCGGTGTCGCCGCGCGGCGGAGCGACGCCGTCCGGGCGCGTGACGTCGAGGACGTAGATCCCGCGGCCCGGCGCTGAGGTGCCCGCCAGCAGGGTCCTCCAGCGCCCGTCGAGCCAGACGTCGTCGTATGCCAGCGCGCCGGTCAGCGGCCCGCGCGCACCCTCCGGCGCGAAGGCGAACGCCTCGGCGCCGCTGGACTCGTCGAAGCCGTGCACCAGGCCGTCGCCCGCCGCGACCGCCACGATCGGACGCCGCGCCGCGAGCTCGCGCGCGAAGGCGACGTAGCCGTGCTCGTCCTGGCGCAGGGCAGCGAGCCGGCCGGGAGGGGCGAGCACCAGCGGGTCGGCCACGATGTCGCCCAGGATCGACGGGGCGCGCGCGGCGCCGACGAGGTGCCGCCCCACATAGAAGAGCTGGCCGGCCGCCGTGCGCCGGCCGGCCGCGCCGGCGGCGAGCGCGCCGGGCCCGGCGGCCTCGACCGCCGCGGCCGAGTCCCAGCGGCGCCGCGACAGGTCGATCTCCACCGGCTCGGCGGCCGTTTCCGGGATCGGCAGCGCCAGCAGGTGACCGCGCCCCGGACGGCTCTCCCCACCGGCGAGGATCAGCGAGCGCCGACCCGCCGGAGCGCGCAGGTTCGTGGCGGCGCCCTGGACCCGGAAGTCGAGCGGCGACTCCGGCGCCGGCGACGCCAGGAGCAGCAGTCCCGAGAGGGCCACGGCGAACGGGCGCGTCACGGCGAGGAAGGCTTCGGCGGGGACGCGAGAAGCAGCTCGGGAAGCTCGGCCGCCAGCGCCGGCACCGCCACGTCGGTGCGCACGTCCTGCAGAGCGCCGGGCCCGGCGGCGGCCCGCACCAGCAGACCGACCTGCGCGCCGGCGAACCCGAGCTGGCCCGCGCCGCCGAGCTCCCAGCCCCGCGGAGGGCGCACGCCGGGCGCGAGGTCCTCGATCGTGACCTCGACGCGCAGGCCCGGCTCCTCGCGCACCAGCAGCGGGCCGCCCTCGCTGGCGAGCCGCAGCGGCGACGCGCGGCGCGACAGCTCGGCGCGGGCCGCGGCCACCGCTCCCTCCAGCGCCGAGGCGACCCGGTCGCTGGAGACGCCGCGGTCCCGGCTGAGGTTCGAGGTCAGCAGGTACGAGAGGCCGAGCAGCGAGAGGAGCGCGGTGACCATGAGGGCGATGACCAGCGCGCTGCCGCGGCGTCTCACGGGTCGCCGTCCCGCGCCGCGGTCAGGTCGACCGTGGCGACCTCCACGCTCCATCCGCGAAGGCGGTCGCCGGAGACTTGGCGGAGGCGATCCCCGCCGGCGCCGTCCGGCGCCGGCCACCGCATCCCCGGCGCGGCCAGCCTTTCTCCTCGAGCTCCTGCGTTCATCGGCTTCGGCGGCTCGCCGGCATGCTGCCCCCGTGCCCCGACGAGCGCAACCTTCACGCTGCGCAGGCGGGGACGCCCCAGCGCGTCGCGCAGCATCTCGGAGGTGGCGGGGTGCTCGCCCGGATGGTTCGGCCACCAGTCGTCCGGACCGACGTCGGGCGCGCGCTCGGCCGGATCGAAGCGGCCGTCCGCCGGCGCGATGCCGTAGGACATCTGCAGGTCCTCGGCCCCTTCGGCCAGGCGGTTCACCCGATAGCGCCCGTCGCCCGCGTCCTCGGCCACGCAGAGCGCGGCCGGAGCTCCGCCCCCGGCGCCGGCGACGAAGTAGACGAGCCGGTCGAGGAGCCCACCGCTGCGCAGCTCCCCCAGCCTCGCCGCATCCCTGCCGCCGTTCCGCCGCACCGCGTCGGCCGCCGTGAAGTCGAGCACCAGGTCGACGCCGCCGCACGCCCCGGCCACGTCGAAGGCCACCACCCGGCCGACCGCCCACTGCCGCGCGGCGTCGCTGATCAGGAAGGAGAGCTGGTCGTGAGGGCGGGCCCGCAGCCGGCCGAGCAGCTCCTCCAGGGCGGCGCGCTGGTCCCGCCGGCCGGCGAAAGCGGGCAGCGGCACCCGGACGCGGGCCGGGTCCTGCCGGGCAAGGCGGACCGGGCAGCCGGCGGTGTCCAGCGACAGCCGGCCCGCCCGCAGCACGCCCTGCAGCTCGATCTGGTCGGTGCCCGGCTGCACCGCGATCGAGTCCCCGGACAGCAGCGGCAGCGCCGCGCCGGCGGGGCTGTTGTCGACGAGGGGTACGACCGCGTCGGCGGCGTCCAGCGGACCCAGGGTCGCCGCCAGCAGGTCCCGTCGGAGCAGCCCCACCGCGTTGCGCAGCGCCGCGGCGGCGCCGGCCTGCTGCCGGGTGCCGAGGCTCAGCAGACGGAGGAAGCCCCAGGCCACGAGCCCGAGCACCACGAGCGTGACCAGGAACCCGCCCATGGAGAAGCCGGAGGTCAAGCCGCGCCGCGTGTCCGCGGCGGCAGTATGGCACGCCGAAAACCGCGGTGACGCGGAGAGGATGCGGCGCGGAGGGCGCGGCGCTACGATCACCGCAGACGACTGAGGAGGCCCCGTGGTACTCGACATGTTCCGGAAGGGCGCGCGCTCCGAGCGCGAGATCGTGGAGCAGCTGCGCGCGCACCAGTGGTCGAACGACGTCGCCAAGCGCGAGCTCATCGACCGGTTCCTGCTGTCGACCGGCCTGGACGTCGCGGACATCGCCTGGACGGCGGTCGACCAGGTGCCGGAGATCCGCAACGCCGGCCTGATCCTGATGAAGAAGAAGGATCCGCGCGAGGCGTTCGACGGGCTGGTCCCGATGCTGCGGACCCGCTCCGACGCGGTGCGGCGCGCGGTGCAGCGCTTCATCAAGGAGGTCGGCGGGGCCTCCCTGGCCACCTTCCTGATCGAGCTCTGCGACGCCCGCAGCGACATGGTGAGGCTCTCGGCGGTCGAGCTGGCCCGCGAGCTGCCGCCGGAGGGCGCCTTCACGATCTACCGCCGCCTGCTGGAGGACTGGAACGCGCGCCTCCGGGCCAAGGCGCTCCAGGCGCTGGGCGAGCTGCAGGTGCCGGGCATCAACAAGCTGGTGGGCGAGCTGGCGCTGCCGATGCTGCGCGACGAGGACGAGGAGATCCGGCTGGCTGCCCTGGCGGTGCTGGAGCGCAACCCCAACGAGGCGTTGATCACCCACATCCTGGAGCTGGCGCATTCGGGGGGACGGGTGGCTCCGGCCGCGTTCAACGCGCTGCGCCGCCTGATCCCGATCGCCCAGGCCGACCACACCGGCGAGATCCTGTCGCTCCTCTCCGACAGCGACCCGGCCGTCCGCAAGGGCGCGATCGGGTTGCTCGGCGAGGTCGCGCCGGAGGTCGTGGCGCGGCGCTTCGTGGAGCACTTCAGCGGCGCGCTCATCTGGGTGCGCGACCGCGTGCTGGAAGGGCTCATCAGCGAGGTGCCCGGCTTCACCGGCGCCATCCTCCACCTGGCGCTCGACTCCGAGGCCGATCCGGCGGCCGCGCGGGCCGCCCGCGAGCTGGCGCTCTCGATCGCCGACCCGCAGGCGGTGCCGGTCTTCCTGCGCCTGCTGGAAGAGCCGGACTGGTGGATCCGCCAGAGCGCCATGGAATCGCTGGGGCGCTTCGGTCAGGGGCGCGAGGAGGTCTTCCGCCGGCTGGTGGCCGCCCTCAAAGACCCGCAGCTCTCGCTGGCCGCGGTCGCGGCGCTGGGAGAGCTGGGGGACGCGCGCGCCGCCGGCCCGCTCTTCGAGACGTTCAAGGCCTCGCAGGCGCGGCCCGAGGACCAGAACGAGATCCTCTCGGCGCTGGCCCGGCTGGGCGAGAAGGAGCCGCGGGTCGGGCCGATCCTCGGCAAGATCTCGACGCTGCCGGAAGTCGACCTGGCGGTGCGCGAGAAGGCGCGGCTGCTGGTCGGCAAGCTCCAGGGGGACGCCGCCCGCGACGCGCTGCCGGTCGTCACCGCGGTCATCCAGGCGGCACCGCTGGCCGCCGGCAAGCCGAACCCGACGATCGTCGACTTCCTGGCCGACACCGTGGCCACCGGCGCCTCCGACTTCCACCTGGCCACCGGCTTCGTGCCGCACCGGCGCCTCTTCGGCAAGCTGGAGCCGCTCGAGGTGGCGTCGATCACCCGCGAACGGGCCGAAGCGCTGATGAAGGAGGTGCTGGACGAGGAGCAGTGGAAGGCGCTCGAGGAGAAGAAGAACCTCGACACCTGCCTCTCGATCCCGGGGCTCGGCCGCTTCCGCTCCAACTTCTTCCTGCAGCGCAACGGCTACGACGCGTCGTTCCGGGTGATCCCTTCGCTGATGCCGAAGCTCGAGCAGCTCGGCCTGCCGGAGTCGGCCTGGGAGGTCACCAAGTACACCCAGGGGCTCATCCTGGTCACCGGGCCGGCCGGCTGCGGCAAGTCCACCACGCTGGCGGCGCTGGTGAACCGCATCAACGAGTCCGAGCCCTGCCACATCATCACCATCGAGGACCCCATCGAGTTCGTGCACGCCAACAAGGAGTCGCTGGTCACCCAGCGCGAGGTGCCCAAGCACACGGCGTCGTTCGCCCGCGCGCTGCGGGCGGCGCTGCGCGAGGACCCCGACGTCATCATGGTCGGTGAGATGCGCGACCTCGACACCATCGCGCTGGCCGTCTCGGCCGCCGAGACCGGCCACCTGGTGTTCGGGACGCTAAACACCACGACCGCCACCGCCACCGTCGACCGCATGATCAACTCGTTTCCGTCCGGCCTGCAGTCGCAGATCCGCTCGATGCTGGCCGACTCGCTGAAGGCGGTCTTCTCGCAGGCGCTGCTGCCCAAGCTGACCGGCCACGGGCGCATGGCGGTGTTCGAGATCCTGCGCGGCACGTCGGGCGTCTGCGCGCTGATCCGCGAGGCCAAGACCTACCAGCTGCCGACGATGCTCCAGACCGGCCAGAACGCCGGGATGGTGACGATGGACAACGCCCTCCTGAAGCTGGTGGAGGAGGGCAAGCTCGACGCCGAGGTGGCCATGGACCGCGCCGTCAAGAAGGATGCCTTCGAGAAGCTGCTGGCCGAGGAGCGTGTGGCGTGAGCAGCGCCCCGGCCACCTCGGTTCACCGCATCGACATGCTGCTGCGGCTCTGCATCGAGCGGAACGCCTCCGACCTCCACCTGGCGGTCGGCGCCCACCCGATGATCCGGGTGGACGGCGACCTGCGCCGGCTGAAGTGGCGCGCGCTCACCGAGTCCGACTTCGAGACGCTGATCACGCCGATCGCGCCGCCGCGGGTCATGAAGGGCTTCCGCGAGACCGGCGACGGCGACTTCGCCTACTCGATGGGCGACAAGGGGCGCTTCCGGGTCAACATCCTGCGCCACCACCACGGGTCGGGCGCTCTCTTCCGCACCATCCCGCCCCGCATCCTCACCATGGAAGACCTGGGGCTGCCTCAGGAGGTCACCGCGGCGACCCGCATCCAGCGCGGCCTCATCCTGATCACCGGCCCGACCGGCTCCGGCAAGTCCACGACGCTGGCGGCGATCCTGGACCGCATCAACCGGACGCGCTCCTTCCACATCATCACCATCGAGGACCCGGTCGAGTTCTTCCACACCTCGCAGAAGTCGATCATCACCCACCGCGAGCTGGGTCCCGACACGCCCGACTTCCAGTCGGCGCTGAAGGCGGCGATGCGCGAGGACCCGGACGTCATCCTGGTCGGCGAGCTGCGCGACCTGGAGACGATGCGGATGGCGCTGCAGGCGGCGGAGACCGGCGTGCTGGTCTTCGGCACCATGCACACCAACTCGGCGGCCAAGGTCGTCGACCGCATGATCGACAGCTTCCCCGTCGAGGAGCAGGAGCAGGTGCGTACCGTGCTGGCCGAGGTCACCAAGGCGGTGATCGCGCAGGTGCTGCTGAGGAAGAAGGGAGGCGGCCGCGTCGCCGCCTTCGAGGTGCTGCGCGGGACCGCCGGCCTGGCCAACGCGATCCGCGACGGTAAGTCGGCGACCATCAACAACATGATCATGACCGGCCGGCAGCACGGGATGGTCGCGATGGACCAGTCGCTGTCGGACTTCGTCGTGAACGACGTGGTCGACTACGACACCGCCTGGGCCTACGCCGTCGAGAAGGAGAGCTTCAAGCAGCTCGTCGAGAAACGGCGGCAGGCGCGTTCCACCCAGGCGATGGGTGCCATCCCGTCGGCGCAATCGGCCGGCCAGATGCCGGCGGTGGCGCGCCCGTCACAGGTCAAAGGCTAGACGCCCGCTAGATTCTGTTGCGGCGTCTCGCGACGCCGCGGAGATCGCCTCCGCCAAGTCTTCGGCGACCCGCCAAGTCTTCGGCGACCCGCTTAGTCGCCCTTACGTCTGTACAGCAGCAGGCGCTCCTGGGTCACGTCGCCGGCGGCGGCCGTCGTCTGGTAACGGGTGAGCACCTGCCCATCGGCCGAGACGGTGAAGAGAGTGGTCGTGGTCATGGTCAGGAGGTTGGCCGCCTTGGTGGTGATGGTCTGCTCGAGGATCTTCCCGGCGGCCTTCCAGAGTCCCTTCACCTGACCCGTCGTCCCCTTCACGATCTCCTTGGTCACCGGCACGCCGTCGCAGCGCATCGTGAACGGCTCGCCGACGCTGGCCCCGTCGTAGAACTTCTGGATGGAGACGTCATTGCCCTTCACCGTGATGCGGATGTCGATGCCCTTCTGCGAGTCGGGGACGTTCTTGCTGGCCCGCTCGTCCAGCTTCCACATCCCGTGGATGGGCAGGTCCGCCGCCGAAAGCACCGGCGTGAGGAGCGTGAGAGCCGTCACCGCGGCCGCGACGATGCTCAGACCTCTGCTGTTAGCCATCTCCCCCTCCCAGTCCCGGAACCCCAGACTCTAATCCCCGTCCACGTATTTTGCACCGTCCGAGAGCTATGTCATAAGGCGGTACCTTCGGCACCGCGGAGATCGCCTCCGCCAAGTCTCCGGCTCAGTCATGAGGCGGTACCTTCGGCACCGCGGAGATCGCCTCCGCCAAGTCTCCGGCTCAGTCATGAGGCGGTACCTTCGGCACCGCGGAGATCGCCTCCGCCAAGTCTCCGGCGACCCCCCTTAAGATCCGTCTCCTATGCGCATCGTGGTCACCGGCGCCGCCGGCTTCCTGGCGAGCCATCTCTCGGACCGCCTGCTCCGCGAGGGGCACGAGGTCGTGGGCCTCGACAACCTCGTCACCGGGCACACGCGGAACATCGCCCACCTGGCGGGCCAGGCGGGCTTCCGCTTCGTGAAGCTCGACGTCACCGAGTACCTCTACCTGGACGGCCCGGTCGACGCGGTGCTCCACTTCGCCTCCCCCGCCTCCCCGATCGACTACCTCCAGATCCCCATCCAGACCCTGAAGGTCGGCGCGCTCGGCACCCACAAGGCGCTGGGGCTGGCCCGGGCCAAGAAGGCCCGTTTCCTCCTGGCGTCCACCTCCGAGGTCTACGGAGACCCCATCGTCCACCCGCAGCCGGAGAGCTACTGGGGGAACGTCAACCCGGTGGGACCCCGCGGCTGCTACGACGAGGCCAAGCGGTTCGCCGAGGCGATGACCGTCGCCTACCGCGACTTCCACGGGATGGAGACGCGCATCGTGCGCATCTTCAACACCTACGGCCCGCGCATGCGCCCCAACGACGGCCGCATCGTGCCGACGCTCATCAACCAGGCGCTCGCCGGGGAGCCGCTCACCGTCTTCGGCGACGGCTCGCAGACGCGCTCGTTCTGCTACGTCTCCGACCTCATCGAGGGGATCTACCGCCTGCTGCTCTCGGACATCGCCGACCCGGTGAACATCGGGAACCCGACCGAGATGACGGTCCTCCAGTTCGCCGAGGTCATCCAGCGGCTCACCGGCACCGGCTCCACCATCGTGCACAAGCCGCTCCCGACCGACGACCCCAAGCAGCGCCGGCCGGACATCACGCTGGCGAGGACCCGGCTCGGCTGGGAGCCCAAGGTGGGCCTCGACGAGGGGCTGGCGGCGACCGTCGACTACTTCAAGACGTTGGATCAGAATCGGTAGAACATCGACATCGCGATCTGACGCGAGCTGCGGCCGACGTCGAAGGCCAGGTCGATCGAGAGCGAACGCGCCAGCGTGAGCCCCAGCCCGCCGGAGAAGCGGTCGTCGGCGCGTCCGCCGTCGAAGACGGTGCGCACGCTCTCCGAGAACGGCGGGTCGGTGACGTCGAAGGGCGCGCCCTGCGCGTCGCGGACGACCAGGTTCGCGGTGACGCCGTGCGCCGGCTCGCGGTGGTAGCCGAGCCGGAACGCCATCCGCACCTTCGAGAGCGTGGCCACGTACTCGACCCCCAGGCGCGGCACGAAGACGTCGTCGGGACTCTGCAGCTCGGCCAGGAGGTCCTCCCGAAAGACGCCCGGGAACGGGCCCACGAGCCCACGATAGGACTGCACCGGCAGCGGCTCGCGGGCGGTGTCGCCATAGCCGATCCACTGCAGCTCGCCGGCGACGGTCAGGCCCGGCGCCGGACGCCAGGCCACGCCGAGCGTGGCGTCGCGCGGCACCTGGAACGAGAAGCGCCGCTCGCGCTGGTCCTGGAGCACCGGCGGCACGTCGCCGCCCAGAGCCAGCGTGCCCGAGGTGCGGTGGGTGGTGCGGAAGGACGCCCCGGCGGTGAGCCCGTCGGCGAGGTCGGCGTGCACCCCGACGATCAGCCCCGCCTGCGTGCCGCCGAAGTCACGCACCTCGAGCGTCTCGGTGCGGACGTCGATCTGCGTCGGCGAGATGAAGGTGCGGTTCACGATGCGGTGCGCACCGCCGGCATCCCCTTCCAGATGGAAGCTGGCGCGGTTCAGCGACAGCCCCAGCCCGACGCGCAGCCGCTCGGTCACCCGCACCCCGGCGGAGAACGCCAGCAGCCGGTTCCGCAGCTCCACCGCGCCGAACTCCCGGTACTCGAAGAGGAAGTCGCGCCGGGTCGTGCTGGAGCCCGAGCGGTTGTCGCGCAGCTCGATGTAGCCGTAGCCGAGCTCGCCGGGATCGCCCCGGAAGCGGAGGTTCTCGGCGTAGGTCACCGCGGCCACCACCCGGCTGGAGACCGGGATCACCACCCCCGCGTACTCCAGCGACTGGGTGTGCCCCTCGAGGTCGGAGTTCACGGCGGTGACCGCCGGGTAGGCGGCGCCGAGGCCGCCGCTGGCGGTGGAGCGGGCGGTGACGAGGCCGAGCACGTCGTCGAAGCGCTTGCCGGAGACGCCGGCCTCGAAGGCGGAGAGGAGGCCGAGGCCGGCCGGGTTCGCCAGCGCGGCGGTGGCATCGTCGGCGATCGCGGTGAAGGCGCCTCCCATGGCCAGCGACTTGCCCCCCGGCGTGACCAGGTTGAACGTCACCTTGGAGAGGAGCGCCGACTCGATCTGCGCGGACGCCGGCGCCGCCGCCAGCGCCAGCAGCAGCAGCGCGCGCCTCAACGCAGCGTCTCCGCCAGCGCCTCCGGCGAGAGGAAGGCTTCGGCCACCAGCGCCGGCTGCCCGGCCGACACGCTGACCTCGCGCTCCACTCGCCGGCCGTCCAGCGACGGGCAGCTCAGGACGACGCGGTAGCGCCCGGGCGGCACGACCGGCATCAGGTAGGGCGTCTCCGCGCTCGAGGCCAGCGGCAAGCCGCGGCCGCTCTTCAGGTCGGTGACCGACTCGACGCGCGCGTAGGGCGTCGCCAGCAGGCGGAGCTGACCGGAGGCAGCGGCGGCGGCGGGCTGCGCCTCGGCTTTCACCGCGGAGGTGGGCGCGCTCTCGCGCGGCTTGCGGGTCAGCTCACGCACGAGGAGGAGCCCCATCGCCACCGCCAGCAGCACCAGCCCCACCGCGCTCCGGGCCAGCGGGCTGGAGAGCGGCGTGCGGCGCGGCAGCAGCACGGCGGAGGGGGTCTCGCGCGAGATGACCAGCTCGGTGGGCCGCGTCGGCTCCTTGGGATCGGCCGGCTCGTCGCTGGACAGCAACGTCGTGCGCCCGGCGTCGCGGAGCACGGTGACCAGCCCGTCCACGATCGCCCGCCAGCTCTTGGGGCGCTCCTCGCGCCGCTTCTCCAGCATCTGGCCGATCAGGCGCACCAGCGCCACCGGCAGCGGCGGGGCGCCCAGCGCCGCGGCCACCGGCGGAGGCGGCGTGTTCAGGTGCGCGGCGATGTATTCCACCGGCGCCTTCCCCTCGAACGGACGGTGCCCGGCCAGCACCTCGTAGAAGATGACGCCCAGGCTGTAGACGTCGCTCCTCCAGTCGAGCGGCGCGCCGTGCCCCAGGTAGCCGAGCTGCTCCGGCGAGCCGTAGGCCACCTTGCCGAGGAAGAAGCCGGTGGCGGTGAGCGACTCCAGGCCGCCGGTGGGCGTCTCGAAGAGCTTGGCGACGCCGAAGTCGAGCAGCTTGATGAGGCGGGCGTCGCGGTCCCCGCCCTTGTCGACCACGAAGATGTTGTCGGGCGACAGGTCGCGGTGGACGATGCCGCGCGAGGCGAGGTAGGCGAGGCCGTGGGCCGCCTGCACGAAGAGCGGCAGCGTCTCGGTGTAGGGCTTGCCCGAGAACGAGCCGATCGGCCGCCCGTCCAGGAACTCCATGGCCAGATAGGGGGTGCCGTCCTCCTCGCCGATCTCGTAGAACGAGACGACGTTCACGTGCATCAGCCCCTTGAGGATCTCGGCCTCGCGGGTGAAGCGCTCGCGCGCCTCCGTGACGTGCGGCGCGCTCTCGTCGGAGGCGGCCTCGGAGCCGCGGATGACCTTGAGCGCCACCTCGCGCCCGTCGCGCTCGTCGACGGCGCGGTAGACGATGCCCATCCCGCCGCGCCCGACGCGGCGCAGGATGCGGTAGTGCGCGATGCGGTCGACGGAGGCTGCCGACATCGTGCGGGAGACTAGCTCGGCTTGCGGAGCGGGTCGCGCCAGCGCAGGCCCGGAAAGCGGGCGAAGTCGGCGTCGTTGCTGTGCAGCTCGCACTGGTGCTCGATGGCGAGCGCCGCCAGGTGCGCGTCGGTGGTGAGGCTTCCGCCGGTCCCGATCGCGCCCAGGAGGGTCTCCAGGACCTCCAGGTGGCGCGGCCCCGGCTCCAGCACCTCGACGTTAGGCGCCTCGAGCCACTCGCGCACCAGGCGCACCGCCTGCTGCCCGTCCAGCGGTGGCTGGGTGACCGCCGGGTGAGTGACGAGCCGGATGAAGCCGAGCGCCGCCACCCAAGGGACCCCTACCGGCTCCGCGCCGTTGAGAGCCGCTTCCCACCAGGTCCGCGCCTTCTGGTGCTGCGGCGCGCCGGCGTTGTAGGCGAAGACCAGCAGGTTGACGTCGGGGACGATCACCGGCGGGGTCCCGCCTTGCGCAGGAAGTCGGCGACGTCCATCTCGTCCAGCAGCTGGTTCAGGCGTCCGGGGTCCACGCCAGGGCAAAAGCGAGCCCGGTGCGGCTTCACCACGAAGCGCTTCCTTCGCTGCGGCCCCTCTTGCGCCGAAAGCCCGCGCCGCAGCAGGCCGTTGAGCGCGTCCTTGAACGACGTGCGCCGGCGCCGCGCGTAGTCCTTCAGCTTCTCCGCGAGGTCGTCGTCGAGGGTGACGGTGGTGCGCACGGAAGCATCATGATGCTCGCACTAAGTGCTGTCAATGTGCGTCCGTGCGGCCTACCGGCCCGTCCCAGCGGTGGCCGGACGCAGGAAGATGTTGGCAGGGTCGCCGGTGATGAGGTTGATCTTGGAGGCGAACGCCAGGTAGACGCCGTCGCCGTCGACTTGCCGGACGACGACCCGGATGTCGGTCATGTCCCGGCGGTCCAGGCCGAGCAGGTCGCCGAAGAGCTCGCGGGAGACGTAGCCGAAGCGCGGAAGCTGGATAGTGGCGGTGGCCAGCGGCACGAAGGAGCCGGGCCAGTAGGCGGCGACGGCGACGGTGCAGGATGCGCCGCCGACCTCGGAGAGGATGAGGTTGGTGCGGAAGCTGGCCGAATTCTCCGCGCCCTCGATCTGCACGGTGCCGAGGTTCGACTGGAACGACGAGTAGCCGTGCAGGTAGGAGTAGCCCTCCATGCCGGTCTTGTAGTCGCCGAGGTCGTAGCGCGGATCGCGCGTGTAGGTCTCGGTCTGGACGTCGATGTCCTGCCAGGAGTTGTCGAGGCTTCCGTCCGAGTTCTTGAGCGGCTCGATGCGCACCGCGCCATAGACCGCTGCATCCCTCGGGTTCGGCACCTCCGACGCTTGGAGCAGGGTCAGCAAGAAGTCGTCGTAGGTGACAACGGACTGCGCCCCCAGAGTGACCAGCGCGAACTTCGGGTCGGGGAACCGGCCACTCTGATCGTAGAACTTTGCCGTAAAGTTGCGCTGCTGGGTCTCGTTCACATTGGTCAGGGTTACTCGCGTCTTCCAGAACGGACGTGAACCATCCCCGAGCGCCGCTCCCGGCAGATGCGCTGCCGGGAAAGAAAGCGGAACCGGTCCGCCGTCAAAGGGCAACGCCGCTCCATCCGGCACCGGTCGACGTGACGTCGTCAGGATGCCGGTCGGAGGCAGGGGCGTAAGGTTTTTCACGGACACGCCGACTCGCAGTGAGGCGTCTTCCGTCCCCGCGTCGATGACCGTTGCAAACGGCACCACGGAACCCTGGCCCGATTCGTGGGTGATCAGCGCGAATGCCGGGTTGGCGATCGGTTCCGCATCGAAGAGATCGCTGTCATTCAGCTGCAAGGTGCCAAGGGCCGGCACCGTCACGCGCAGAAGGACCGGTTGACCGTCTTTCTCGACCGGCGTGTTCTGGCCGATCAGCAGCTTGAGAACGACTGCTGTATCGAACCCCGAGGTCTCGGTGAGGAGAACGTTCGTCCTCCGGCCGGTTTGGTGCGCCAGATCAGAGAGCACGAAGATCCCGTCGCTGGCCTTTACCCCTTCTCCCGGCAGCGTCGGCCGCATCTCGAAGCCGTACTGCCCGCCGGACGTCGAAGCCTTCGGATCCGCCAGCGCCCCGCGACGCCCGGCGGCGATGAGCGGCGTGTTGGCGACGATCGCGGTCGCGCTCAGCGTGGTGGCCGGCGAGCGCACCTCCACCTCGCAGGCGCCCTCGTAATTGGCCAGCTTCGAGACCACGTTGCGATAGCGGCGCGTCTCGCCCTTCCCGAGCAGGATGTCGACCTGCCCCGATTGCACCAGCGCGCCGCTCGCGCCGACCGGCGTGAAGAAGAGCGACACCTCGATGGGCGAGGCCGAATCCAGGTTCGAGAGCCAGAGGTCGGAGGTGAAGCGACCGTTGCCGTGGGCGTCCATCGCGTTCGGCATGGACGCGTAGAGGAGGCGCGTCCGGGCGAGGCTGGTGGAGGGGCGCACCACCGTCGCCATCACCGGCGTCGGTCCGTCGTCGTAGACGGTGAGCTCCGACTCCTGCTGCGGGCGGCCGACAGTCGTCAGGGTGATGCCGCCGACCTCGGTACCCCAAAGGGAGCGTCGGTCGCGGCGGTCGGCGCGGATCCGCACGACGCGCGCCTCGTGCGGGGCCAGCGGGCGGTCCCAGGGCTCGCCGTCCAGCGACTCCACGATCAGCCAGGGATGGCTGACCCGCCCCACGAACGACGCCTTGCTGCCACCGTTGTTGAGCAGGGTGCGACGCACGCTGTCGAGTTCGCCGAGTTCGGCCTCGTCGCTCGTCCAGGTGACGTTTCTCTCGGCCGGACCCGAAGCGATCATGGCGTCGATCGGCACGTGCAGCAGCACGCCTTCGGCGCTGAGGCTGACGAGCGTGTGCAGCGGCGCCTGCAGCGTCTGCGCCGACCGGAGGGAGACGCCGACGCGCTGCTGGGCGCCCGGCGCGATGCGGAAGGCGGGAGGATCGGTCGCCACCAGGTCGGATGGGCTGGTGACCACCACCTCGAGCGTGGTGGTGCCGGAGTTGCGAACCGTGAAGGTGGTGCGGGGAGCGCCGCCGTCGCCGCTCACCAGCGCGATGGCGGCGGGCTCGGAGATGAGCGCCAGGGCGGCGATCGGCTCGCCGCCGACTTTGACCCGGCGCGGAAGCGACCAGGCACCCACCGAGCCGCAGCGCGTCTCGGCCCTCGCCTGGTAGTCATAGTCGCCGCGCGGGTCGGTGAACGAGGCCGAGCCCCGATCCGAGAGCGACTCCTTGACCTCGCCGTTCGGGGTGGTGCGGCGCAGCCGGAAGAGCAGGCCCGACGGCGCGCCGCCCGGGCCCGGCACGCTGCCCGCGCCGGTGTCCCAGGAGACGACGTAGGTGGACATCTCCGGAGGGTTCTCCGGGCTGACGATCGGCTGCGCCACCGGCTCGGGGATCGGGCACTCGGTGTAGACGCTGACCGCCCGGGCGGGAGAGGAGATGAGGCCGCTGGCGGGGGTGGCGCAGGTCGACATCACCAGCACCCGGTGGTAGACGACCCCGATTGAGCCGGGCAGCCCCGGAAGCTCGAGCGCCGGCCGCGCGGTTGGAAACTTGTCCCTCAGCGTCGCGAAGCTCGGATCCAGCGACCGCTGGAGCTGGTAGTAGTCCCCGGCGGAGGTGCGGGCGGAGAGAACGCTCGTCCAGGAGACGGAGTACTTTTCCCCGGCCCTCACCGAGGAGGGCACGTTGAGCGTCGGCGCCGCCGGCGGACAGCCGCTGTTCTGCGCGTGGATCGGGGTGGCGACGACGGTGAGGAGCAGGGCGAGCAGGAGCTTCTTCATCTCGTGGGGGGGCGTATGTACACCCAGTCTCTCTAGAATGCCAGCATGAGGAAGTGTCGTCAGGGGCCCCGTACCTCACGGGGCGGCACGATGGCGCTCCTTCTCCTTGTGTCCCTTAGGGTTCCGGCCGCCGAGCGGCCGCCCATCCTGCCGCCGGACGCCGCGGCCCGGGCCTACGAGGCCGGGCGCGACCTGGTGCGCTCCGGCAAGTATACCGAGGGGGTGAAGCGCCTCCAGGAGGCACTGGCGACCGGCCATCGCCGCGCCGCGGAGAGCTTCGGGACGAGCCGCTACCCGGTCGACCGCTACGACCCGGACTACTGGCTCGGCGTCGCCTACATGGAGCTGGGGGACGACGCGCGGGCGCGCGAGCACCTGGGTCGCTCCAAGGCCAACAAGCTGATCGAGCGCTGGCCCGAAGCCCTGGACCTGAACGCCCGTCTGGAGACACTGGAGAGGCGCGCGCGCCCCACGCTCGCCCCGCCCACCCCGACCGCGCCGCCACCGGCACCCACCGCGACAGCGCCGCCCGCGCTGCCGGCGCCGCCGACACCCGCGCTCATCCTGGCACCTGCAATCGCGACGGTGCCGTCGCCGAGCCCCGCGGCCGCAACCACTCCGGCGGCGCGGCAAGCGCCGACTGCCTTGGTGCGCGAGCTGGTCGCCGCGATCTCCACCGCCGACTGGACCACCGCGGAATCGGCGCTGGGCAACGCCCGCGTCGCCGCCCCGGACGCGCACGAGCTCGAGCTCCTGGAAGCGGTCATGAGCGGCAGCCGCTACCTGCTGGAAGGCAGCCGCGACGGCGCCCTCTTGGCCCGCGCCCGCCGCAGCCTCGCCGCCTACCGCCAGCACGGCGGCTCACGCCGCGCCGAGCAGGTGTGGCTCTCTCCGGTCTTGAGCGCCCTCTTGACTGGTCGTTGAGGTGGGGGACCTCCGGGGCTCGGTCCCCCACTCCCCCCCGGGCCGTGTGAATCACTGAATCCTGGGGCTCCTCAGGGCGCGCACGGAGCATCCGTAGCGCCGGTCTCCTCCGTCGCCCCGGCACCTGCCACCCCGAGTACCTCAACTATCTTGTGCTGATCACCCAGGTACCCGCGATCAGGTCATGCCAGGTGCGCCGGTCCTTGCGGAAGAGAGCGACCAGGAAACCCACGCCGAAGACGGCCCCGGAGACCACGTAACCCAGCGCCCTCAGCAGCGCGATCCGCCAGCCGAGACCGGGGCTTTCACGCGGCTCCTGCGCGACCACCACCAGGCCCACCAACGCCTTGCCGGGCGTGCGCCCGCTCTTGGCCCAGCCTCCCACGGTGTACCAGAAGTTCGCGGCCAGGATGACGAGGTACGACAGCAGCGTGATCCCCCAGAACGTCCACTCGCGCGGGAGCTGCAGGAAGAGGATCAGGAAGACCGGCGACATCAGGATGAGGTCGAGCGCGGTCAGGATGACGCCGTCGACCAGCAACGCCAGGAAGCGCTGCGGCACGCTGGCCAGGTTGGCGGGAGGCGCGTTCGCGGCGCGGTCCGGAACGCCCGCTCGGGTCCCTCGCTCCTCCTCGGAGGAGGGGATGCTCAACGGCACGCGCGAAATGTCTCGCTCCTCAGCGACTGTCTTTGCCGGCTGCGGGCGCGGCGCCGGCACGGGAGGGGGTATCGGCGGCGGCGCCGGTGCGGCCACCGGCTCCGGCGCGCGGCGCAGGTCGAGCACCACCGGCGGGGCCGCGGCCGCCGCGGACGACGGCGCCGGCGATCCCGAGGAGGCGCGGACCGCCTGGAGCGCCGCGGCAGCGACGACACCGATCGGCGGCTCCGCCTTGGCGCTCGAGTCGACGCCGCGGAAGAGGTCCCCGGCTGAGATCTCCAGCGGTGGCACCGGAGGGGGCATCGCAGCGGGCTCGGCTGCCGAGCCCGGGCTCGGGCCGTCGTCCGGCGGCGGGGCCGAGCCCGACATCTCCTCGTTGATGAGCTTGGTGCGCTCGGAGGGCTCCATCGTCGAGGGCGCCACCATCTTGTAGAGCACCACCGCGGCGCCGAGCTGCAGCTTGTCGCCGTTGCTGAGGTGCGTCTCGTTGATGACCCGCCGCCCGCCGACGTAGGTGCCGTTGGAGGAGTTGAGGTCCTTGACGATCGCCTCTCCCTTGCGGAAGGAGAGCATGGCGTGCGAGCGAGAGACCGACTCGTGGTCGACGCGCACGGTCGCGGTGCGGCTGCGGCCGAGGGTCACTTCTCCGTCGGAGAGCTCGATCTCACGTCCGTCGATCGTCAGGACGTAGCGCCAAGTCTCTTCCACGGCCATCTTTGAAGCGATTGTAGCCCGGCCTCAGGCGCCCGCCGTGACCGTGCGCACGGCCGCCGAGCGGCGCAGCGCCTCGGCCGTGTGGGTCGCCTGGGCGAGCAGCTGCGCGGGCGTCCCCTCGAAGACGACGCGCCCTCCACCCTCGCCTCCTTCAGGGCCCAGCTCGATGAGGTGGTCGGCCTCCTCCAGGAAACCGAGGTTGTGCTCCACCGCGATCACCGAGTGCCCGGCCGCCAGGAGCCGCCGCAGGACCGAGAGCAGCGTGACCACGTCCGAGGGATGAAGGCCGGTGGTCGGCTCGTCGAAGACGAAGAGGACACGCCCCTTGGCCGCGCCGCGCGGCAGGAACGAGGCCACCTTCAGCCGCTGCGCCTCGCCGCCGGAGAGCGTCGCCGTCGGCTGCCCGAGTCGCAGGTAGCCGAGCCCCGCCAGCGAGAGCGGCAGCAGCCGGTCGGCCACGCCGCGCACGTCCTCGAACAGCTCGCGCGCCTCGTCGACGGTGGTGTCCAGGAGCTGCGCCACGTTCTTGCCGCGCAGCCGCACCTCCAGCACCTCGCGGGTGAAGCGGCGCCCCTCGCACTCGTCGCAGACCACCGCCACGTCGGCCAGGAACTGCATGTCCACGGTCACGATGCCGGAGCCCTGGCACTTCTCGCAGCGGCCCCCCTTGCTCTTCTTGACCGTGTTGAAGCTGAAGCTGCCCTTGGTCAGGCCCGCGGCCTTGGCCGCCTTGGTGCGCGCCAGCAGGCCGCGCAGCTCGTCCCAGGCCTTCGTGTAGGTGGCCGGGTTGGAGCGCGCCGAGCGACCCAGCGGCGACTGGTCGACCAGCACGACGTCGGTGAGCTGGCCGAGGCCTTCGATGCGGTCGTGCGGGCCGGGCGGCTCCTCGCCGGCGGCGGCCTTGCGCAGCGCCCGCCGCGCGCCGGCGGCCAGGACGTCCACGACCAGCGACGACTTGCCGGACCCGGAGACCCCGGAGACCGCCACCAGCTCGTCGAGCGGGAAGTCGACGGTGACCTCCTTGAGGTTGTTCGCGCGCGCGTTCACCACGCGCAGGTGCTGGGGCCTGTGCCCCCACGGGCGCGCGTCTTCTTGGACCAGGAGTCCGGCCAAGGGTCGCCGGAGACTTGGCGGAGGCGATCCTCGCGGTGCCGCAGGTACCGCAATATGACTCAAAGCCAGGCCGGTGGCCGTCTCGGTGGCGGCCAGCTCGGCCGGCGTGCCGGCGAAGACCAACCGGCCTCCGTTGCGCCCGGCACCGGGCCCGAGGTCCAGCACCTGATCGGCGGCGCGGATCACGTCGACGTCGTGCTCGACCACCAGCACGGCGTTGCCGGCCTCCTTGAGCCGCCGCAGCACGCCCAGGAGCCGCTGCGTGTCGCGCGGGTGGAGGCCGACCGTCGGCTCGTCCAGCACGTAGAGCGTGCCGGTGAGCGTGTTGCCGATGGCCGAGCCGAGCTGCACGCGCTGCGCCTCGCCGCCGGAGAGCGTGCGGATCTGCCGCGAGAGCGTCAGGTAAGGCAGGCCGATCTCGATCAGCGTGCCGACGCGCCGGGAGAGGTCGTCCAGGACGTGCCCGGCGCGGGCCCGCTCGTCGCGCGTCGGCGCCAGCTCCAGAAAGACGCGCGCCAGCTCGCCGAGCGGCAGGTCGGAGAGCTCGGAGATCGTGCGGCCGTGGACGCGCACCGCGCCCGCCTCCGGCGACAGCCGGGAGCCGTGGCACTGCGGGCAGACCGTGTAGCCGCGGAAGCGCGCCAGGAAGACGCGCACGTGCACCTTGTAGCGCTTCTTCTCCAGCCACTCGAAGAGCCCCTTCACGCCGTACCAGTCGCCGCGGCCGTCCCAGACCACCGCGCGCTCCTCGGCGGTCAGCCGGCGCCAGGGCACGTCGCGCCGCACGCGGTACTTGCGGCAGGCCTTCCAGAGATCGGCGTAGGCGCTCTCGTAGGAGGGGAAGTTGAACGGCACGATCGGCCGCTCGTCGAGCGTGCGGTCGTGGTCGGGCAGCACCTTCCCGGCGTCGATGCCGACGATGCGGCCGAAGCCCTGGCACTCGTGGCAGGCGCCCCGCGGCGAGTTGAAGGAGAAGTGCGCCGGCGTCAGGTCGGTGAAGCGGCGCGAGCAGCTCCCGCAGACCAGGCCGCGGTGGTAGCGGCGCGTCTCGCCGGTCTCGAAGTGCCGCACGTGCAGCGAGCCGCCGCCCAGCTCGAAGCCCGCGCCCAGCGAGGTCCCCAGCTCCGGATCATTTGAGCTCAAACGATGTCGCCCGACCAGAAGCCAGACCCGCCCGTCCCCGGCGACCGGCGCCACCGATGCCGCGTCGAAGTCCACCACCCGCCCTTCGGCGTCCAGGGCCCGCCCGTAGCCGGCGCGCGCCCAGGAGGCGACCTGCCGCTCCGGCTCGGTCAGCGCCTGCGGCGCCAGCACCAGCAGCCGCGCGCCCTCGCCCCAGGCCGCCAGCAGGTCCTCCAGAGCGCTCTCGGTCGTCTCGCGCCGCACCCTTCGGGAGCACTCCGGGCAGACCAGCTCGCCGATGGACGCGAACAGCAGCCGCAGCAAGTCGTGGATCTCGGTGGAGGTCCCGACGGTGGAGCGCGCCGAGCGGGCCGGCGCCTTCTGCTCGATGGCGATCGCCGGCAGGATGTGGTCGATGCGCTCCACGTCGGGGCGCTCCATCCGCTCCAGGAACTGGCGCGCGTAGGTGGACATCGACTCCACGAAGCGGCGCTGCCCCTCGGCGTAGACGGTGTCGAACGCCAGCGACGACTTGCCCGAGCCGGACGGCCCGGTCACCACCGTCAGCGCGCCGACCGGGATCGCGCAGCTCACCTCTTTCAGGTTGTGGGTGCGCGCGCCCACCACCTCGATGGCGCGCGGAGGCGTCCGGGGAGGGCTCACGGCGCTTTCCGGAAGAGGGCCACCTGGTTCATCCCGAGGAGGAACCGCCCGTAATCGGTCATGGTGAGGCCGGCCGACGCGCCGGCGCGCTCCAGCGCGGCCCGGTCCAGCAGCGTCTCGTGCTCCTCGTCGGCGGAGCGCGAGAGGAGGCCCAGCGCCGCGCCCGTCTCCAGCGCCGTGCGGCCGATCGGGTGCGGCGTGGTGGCCAGCAGCCGGCCGCCCGGCGCCAGGAGCGAGGCCACGCGGCCCATCGCCGCGCCGGGGTCGGCCAGGTGCTCCAGCACCGCGGCCATCAGCGCCAGGTCGAAGCGCTCGGCGGCCAGCTCCGGCGGCGCCGCCGAGGCCGAGACGTCCCAGTCCACGAAGCGCGCCTGCGGGAAGCGGCGGCGGTTCTCGGTCAGCACCGTCGGGTTGCGGTCGCAACCGACGTAGGACGGCAGACGGCCCGGCAGGTCGGTCAGGCCGCAGCCGACGTCGAGGACGCGCCCGGCGCCGGCCAGGTGGCGCTCCAGCACCCGCAGGCGCGCGCGCTGCACCGGGCGGGTCAGGAGGCCGTAGAAGGGAGCGAGGGTGGAGTCCACACACCGGTTTTAGCACCTGGGTCGCCGGAGACTTGGCGGAGGCGATCTCCGCGGTGCCGCAGGTACCGCCATATGACAAGCCGGAGACTTGGCGGAGGCGATCTCCGCGGTGCCGTAGGTACCGCCTCAGGATCTATAGTCCCCGGACTCCCGATGCAAGAGGACGCCAGCTTCCTGCTGCTCGCCTTCTCCTCGCTCTTCTCGATCATCAACCCGATCTCGGCGGCGCCGATCTTCGTGTCGATGACCGAGGGGCGCACTCCGCAGGAGCGGCGGCGGTTCGCGCTGCGCACCGCGCTGACCGCCGGTGCGGCGCTGGCGCTCTTCGCGGCGGCCGGCGGCGCCATCTTCTCGTTCTTCGGCATCACCGTTCCGGCCTTCCAGATCGCCGGCGGCATCCTCTTCGTGGCGATGGCGTTCCGCACCCTGGAGGAGGACGACGAGGAGCTCCCCGGGAAGAAGCCGGTCCGCGGCGACCCGTCGATCGTGCCGCTGGGCATCCCGCTCATCGCCGGTCCGGGCGCGATCTCGACGGTGATGGTGCTGATGGGCCAGGCGCAGGACGGGATGCGCCGCGCCGCGATCGCCTCGGCGATCGCCGTCAACCTGGCGCTCACGTTCCTGATCCTGGTCAGCGCCCCCTACATCGTGGCCCGCATCGGCGAGACCGGCCAGAAGATCACCGCCAAGGTCATGGGGCTCATCAGCACGGTGATCGGCGTCCAGTTCATCATGAACGGCGTCAAGACGGTGCTGGTCGATATCCTCCGCTCGTCGCGATGATTTCCGGGGGGGCTCCTAGGCCGCCCCCCCGAGCCCCCTGGTCCAGGGAATCACAAGTCTTGGGGCTCCTCGGGTTCGCAACGCCGCAACCGGTTCGGTCTCGCTCCTGCCTCGCCCCGCCCGTGCGTAATACTTCGGTCATGCTCTCGATCCGCGCCGCCCGTCCCGAGGACGCCGCCACCATCGTCTCGCTGATCCGCGGCCTCGCCGAGTACGAGCGCCTCCTCGACGAATGCCATGCCGACGAGGCGGCGCTCTCGGAGCACCTCTTCGGCGCGCGGCCCTACTGCGAGGTGCTGATCGCCGAGTGGGAAGGCCGGCCGGCCGGCTTCGCGCTCTTCTTCCACAACTACTCCACGTTCCTGACCAAGCCGGGCATCTACCTGGAAGACCTCTTCGTGAAGCCGGAGCTGCGCGGCCACGGCATCGGCAAGGCTCTGCTGGCGCGGCTGGCGGCGCTGGCGGTGGAGCGCGGTTGCGGGCGCCTGGAGTGGAGCGTCCTGACCTGGAACGAGCCGGCGATCGGCTTCTACCTGAAGCTCGGCGCCGTCCCGATGCGCGAGTGGCAGGTCTACCGCCTGACCGGTGATGCCCTGCAACGGTTGGGCTCGGGGAGATAAGCTCCGGACGGAGAGCGACAGAGACCATGGCGGTCCGGATCAAGGTGCCCACTCCCGGCGCCGGCCGCTCGGCGGCGGGGCTCTCCGCGTTCGTGCTCGACTCGCCCGACCCGGCGGCCATCTTCGACGCCGACGGGCACCTCCTCGGCGCCAACGACGCCGCCCGCAAGGAGGGAGCCCCCGGCCCGGCGGTGGACGGCCCGCCGCTCACGATGCTGCTCCCCTTCTGGACCGACGACGACGGGCGCAAGCGGCTCCTCTCGGGCGTCGACGCCGAGGCGGGCGTGCGCAACCTGGAGGTCCGCTTCCGCGTCTACGGCGAGGCCTCGGAGCGCGTCTTCTGGGTCTCGGCCAGGAAGACGCGGATCGGCGACGGCACCTTCGTGGCCACCTCCCGGGAGGTCAGCGAGAGGAGCGCCGAGATGGAGCTGCTGCGGGTCTGCTACGAGGAGCTGGCCTCGCAGTCGGACCGCGACGCGCTCACCGGCTTCCACAGCCGCGAGCACTTCCGCATGCTGCTGGACCGCGAGATCGGCAGGTCGGCCCGGCTGGGCAAGCCGCTGGGACTGGTGGTGCTGAACCTCGACGACTTCCAGGGACTGAACGACACCCGCGGGCAGGCGGCCGGCGACGAGTACCTCTATCGGGCCGGAGACCTGCTGCGCGAGCTGCTGACGACCAACGACGTGGTGGGGCGCATCGCCGGCGACGAGTTCGCGGTGGTGCTCCGCGAGAGCACGGTGGCCGCCAGCATGGAGGCGGCCGAGCGGCTCTGCCAGAGGCTGGCGGCGATGGCGCCGGTCTTCGAGGGGCGGGCGATGAGCCTCACCGCCAGCGCCGGCGTGGCGGTCTTCCCGGAGCACGCCGACGCCGCCTCGGAGCTCCTCTCGGCCGCCGACCTCGCGCTGCAGCAGGCCAAGGAGCGCTCGCGCGGGCGGCCGCGCGTCCACGACCCCGAGGACAAGGACCGGGTCGGCGTGCTGCGCGGACAGGTGGAGCGCATTCGCTCGGCGCTGGTCGAGGAGCGGTTCGTGCCGGTCTTCCAGCCGGTCATGGACATCCAGAGCGGCCGGGTGGTGGCGGTGGAGACGCTGGTCCGCATGCGGATGGACGGCGGACGGCTGGCCAGCCCAGGCGAGTTCCTGGACGCGGCCGAGCGCTTCGGGCTCGTCACCGCCGTCGACCGGCTGGTGATCGCCGGCGCGTTCGAGGCGCTGGCGGCGCACAAGCGCTTTCCGGAGCTGGAGATGGCGATCAACCTCTCCGGCCACGACTTCGAGGACGACGCCCTGGTGGCCGACATCTCGCGCATGGCGCGGGCCAAGTACGTGCGGCCGGAGCGCATCACCTTCGAGATCACCGAGACCGCCGCGCTGCGCGACCTGGCGCGGGTGCAGCACTTCACCCGGGCGCTGGTCGCCGAAGGGTTCCGCTTCGCGCTGGACGACTTCGGCATCGGCTTCTCGTCGTTCCGCTACCTGCGCGAGCTGCCGGTCGCCGCGCTGAAGTTCGACATCAGCTACGTGCAGAGCCTGGCGGTCTCCAAGGAGGACCGCGTCTTCGTGCGCGGCATCGCCGAGATCTGCCGCGAGCTCGGCGTGAAGACGGTCGCCGAAGGCGTGGAGACCGGGACGATCCTCTCCATCCTCACCGAGCTCGGAGTGGACCGCGCTCAGGGGCACCTGATCGGCCTTCCGGCCTTGGGGCTCCCCGAGCCGCGCACCCGTCCCATGGAACGGTAGCGATAATCCCCGCGTGCCTCTGACCCGCAGCCGCGCGGCGGTGCTGGCCGCCACGCTTCTCGTCTGTGTCGCCCTGGCCGCCGATCCGGCGCTGCCGCGGCGCGTCGTCATGATCTCCTTCGACGCCGCCGGCGGACTGGAGCTGAGCCGGCGCCTGGCCCACGGGGACCTCGGCCCCGACGGCTTCGCCCGCGCTCGCCGCGAGGGTCTGAGCGCCGAGCGGCTGGCGGTGGTCTTCCCGGCGCAGACCGCAGTGGCGCACATGTCGATGTCGACCGGCGCCTATCCGGACCAGACCGGCTTCGTGGCCAACGGCTTCCACAAGTGGGGGCAGCCGCTCCTCTCGCGTGTGAACGCGTTCGACAGCGTGCCGGACGTGGAGACGCTCTGGGAGGCGGCGCTCCGGCAGGGGAAGCGGGTCGCCTCGCTCTCCTGGCCGACGGTCACCCAGCACCACCCCCGCCTCACCACGCCGCTGGCGCTTCCCTGGCCCGACACGACTCCGGCCGGCGCCTTCTGGAAGCCGGAGGCCGACACCGCGCTGGCCGACGCGGCGGTGGCGCTCCCCCTCGGTTCACGCAGCTTCTCGCCGCCCAAGGCGCTGCCCGCGCCGCTGGGCGCCGGCCTGGCCGCAGTCGCGGTGGACGGCAGCGACGACGGCCGGCGCAATTACGACCGGGTGCTGGTGCTCGACGGGCGCGGAGAGCTGGTGGCCTCGCCCCGGCCGGGCGAGTGGTTCGCGGTCGAGCAGCGGCTGCCGGAGCAGGGCGGGCGGCGCGACGTGCTCAAGGGGCGCTGGTGCAAGCTGCTGGCGCTCTCCGCCGACCTCTCGGCGGTGTCGCTCTACGTGGGCGCCGAGGGCAGCACGCCGGCCGCTCCCGACGACTTCCGCCGCACGCTGGACAAGCGCGCCGGCTTCTGGCCCGGCAACCCCGACGTCCGGTTCCTGGGCGACCCCAGCCCCGATCCCACCAGCTACCTGGAGCAGATCGTCCGCCTCTCGGACTACTTCAACGTGGCGTTCGAGGTGGCGGCGCGCCGTGGTGACTGGGACCTGCTGCTCGGCTATCAGCCCGGCATCGACGAGGCCACGCACGCGCTCCTCCTCACCGACCCGCGCCAGCCCGGCTACAGCGCCGAGCGCTCGGCGCGCTACCTCTCGGCGCTGCGCGACGCCTGGCGCGCCGCCGACCGGGCCGCGGCGGGCTACCTGCGCTTCGCCGGGCGCGGCGACGTCGTCTTCGTCTCCGACCACGGCCAGCGCCCCGCCTACCGCTCCTTCTACCTGGCCGAGGCGCTGCGGCAGAAGGGGTGGCTGAAGGCCGAGGAGCGCCCCTCCACGCGCGGCAGCGGGACCCGCTTCGTCACCACCTCGGACTCGCCCACCTCGATCTTCGTGGACGGCGCCACCGGCTTCATCGTGGTGAACCGCCGCGACACGATGCCGGGCGGCGTCGTCCTGCGCGACCGCGTGAACACGTTCGTGAACGAGATGGCCGCCTACCTGAAGTCGCTGCGGGACCCGGACGGCTCGCCGGTGCTGGCCATCGTGGCGCGCCCCTCCGAGGTGCCGGAGATGCACGTCAACTCTCCGAACGCCGGCGAGCTGCTGGTGGTCGCCGCCGAGGGCACCTCGATGCGCAGCGAGCTGCCGGTGACTCCCGGCTCGCTCTTCTCCTACCCGCTGGACCTCGGCAAGCACGGCCTGCTGCCGCATCCCGAGCTGGACGGCATCTTCCTGCACGTGGGGGAGGGGATCGCGCCCTCGCAGGTGGTGGAGGTGCGTCAGGTCGAGGTGGCGCGGCGCATCTCCGAGCGGCTCGGCATCGAGCCGCCGAAGGCCGCGCACTGACCGACCTCTTCCGGGTCGTGCGCGGCGAGCTCTCGCCGGCCTACCCGCTGCGCGACGTGGGCGGCGCGCCGCTCGACCCTCCGCGCACCTGGGCGGCGCTCTCCTGGGACGCCGGCGCGCTGCGGGTGAGCTTCGACGCCGCATCGGAGCCGCCGCTGGCGGTGGGCGGCGCCGCGGTCTACGAGGACGAGTGCGTCGAGCTCTTCCTCTGCGACGCCGGCGAGGAGGCGCGCTACAGCGAGGTCGTGGTGAACCCCGCCGGCGCCGTCTACACCGCCCGGATCCACAACCCGGACGGCAGCCGCGCCACCTGGCGGCTCGAGCCAGGCGCCGCGTTGCCCGGCCTGGCGGTGGAAGTCTCGGGCGAGCCGGCCGGCGCGCCCGAGCTCTTCCGCCGCTGGCGCTGCCGGATCACCCTGCCGTGGCGCGGCACGCCCCCCCGGCCCGGGGAGGTCCGCCGCGGCAACCTCTACCGGATCTCCAGAGGGAGCACCACGCGCTTCGAGGCGCTCTCACCGACGCTGCGCTCCGACCCTCCCGACTTCCACGTGCCGGCGCGCTTCGCCGGCTTCGTCTTCGAATGAGAGGAGCCCCTTGAAGAGACTCGCCCTGCTCGTCCTCCTGACCGCCTCCCCCACCTTCGCCGCCGACCCGCCGCAGCGGCGGGCGATGACGCTCGACGACCTGGCGCGGCTCGAGACGGTGAGTAGCCCGCAGCTCTCCCCCGACGGCGCCTGGGTCGCCTACACGGTGCGCCGCATCGACGCCAAGGAGGACAGGCGCGCCAGCGACCTCACCATGACCAGCTGGGACGGCGCGCAGACCGTGCAGCTCACCTTCACCAAGAAGGAGAGCGAGCACGCACCGCGCTTCTCACCCGACGGCCGCTGGCTGGCGTTCCTCTCCAGCCGCGGCGACGACCATGACGCCGACCAGCTCTGGCTGCTGCCGCGGCGCGGCGGGGAGGCCGAGAAGGTCACCGACCTCCTAGGCGGGATCAGCGATTACGCCTTCTCGCCCGACGGCGCCAGGGTCGTGCTGGTCGCCAGGGACCCCGACCCGGACGACGCCGAGAAGGAGAAGGAAGGGAAGAAGAAGACGAAGCGTCCGATCGTCGTCGACCGCTACTACTTCAAGGAGGACGAGACCGGCTACTACGACGAGCGGCGCCAGCACCTCTACCTCCTCGACCTGGCCAGCCGCAAGGCCGAGCCGCTGACCAAGGGGGGCGAGAACGAGATCCTCCCGGCGTTCTCGCCGGACGGCAGGAGCGTCGCCTACGTCGCCCGCCGCGACGAGCCGGGCTACGAGTTCGGCCTCTACCTGGTGGACGCCAAGCCGGGCGCCTCGCCGCGCCTGGTGACGTCGTTCGTGGGGGACCGCGCCGAGGGGGACCAGGAGACGCCGCCGGTCTTCAGCCCCGACGGCAAGCTGCTGGCGTACCTGGAACGCTCGGACAAGGGCGGCTACTACTTCGCGCCCAAGCACGTCATGGTGGTGCCGGCCGCCGGAGGCACTCCGCGGCGCGTCTCACCGGCCGACCGCTTCGCCGACAAGCCGCGCTTCAGCGCCGACGGCGCCTGGCTGACGTTCCTGCTGGAGGAGGACCGCGTCTCGCACCTGGCACGGGTGCCGCTGGCCGGCGGCGCCGCCGAGCGGATGGTGACCGGCTCGCGGGTCGTGGAGGACTACGCCGCGGCCGGCGGCCATCTGGCGGTCCTCTCCGGCGACGCGCTCCACCCGAGCGAGGTCTACGCCGTGGAGGGGAGCGCGCTGCGGCAGCTCTCGCGGCAGAACGACGCGCTGATGGCCGAGCTGCGCCTGGCGCCGGTCGAGGAGACGTCGTTCAAGAGCAAGGACGGCACCGAGATCCACGGCTTCCTGCTGCGGCCTCTCGACGCTCCGGCCGGCGCCCGATCACCGGCGCTGCTGCGGATCCACGGCGGCCCGGTCGGGCAGTTCGCGCACCGCTTCAACCCCGAGCAGCAGCTCTTCGCGGCCAACGGCTACGCGGTGATCGCCTGCAACCCGCGCGGCAGCTCGGGCCGGGGCCTGGCGTTCGCGCGGGCCATCTTCGCGAGCTGGGGGGACAAGGACGCCGAGGACGTGCTGGCGGCGGTGGACGACGCGGTGCGGCGCGGCATCGCCGACCCGGAACGCCTGGGAATCGGCGGCTGGAGCTACGGCGGCATCCTCACGAACTACGTCATCTCCAGGGACCGCCGCTTCAAGGCGGCGACCAGCGGGGCCGGCATCTCCAACTTCCTGGCCGGCTACGGCACCGACCAGTACACCCGCGACTACGAGGCCGAGCTCGGGCAGCCCTGGAAGAGTCCCGAGACCTATCTCAGGGTGTCGTCGCCGTTCCTGCACGCCGACCGCATCGTCACGCCGACGCTCTTCCTCTGCGGCGAGAAGGACTTCAACGTGCCGCTGCTGAACTCCGAGCAGATGTACCAGGCGCTGCGCAGCCTGGGCGTCAAGACCCGGCTGGTCATCTACCCCGGCCAGTTCCACGAGATCCGCACGCCCAGCTACGTGCGCGACCGCATGCAGCGCTACCTCGACTGGTACGGAGAGTTCCTGCGGAAGTAGATACATCTTGTATATACTTCTCGGAGGGAGCGATCGCGATGCGTGCCAAGCTGTTTCAGAGCGGCGGTAGCCAGGCGGTAAGGTTGCCGAAGGACTTCCGTTTTCAGGGCGAGAAGGACGTCCTGATCTACCGGGTCGGCCGGAGAGTGGTGCTCGAAGGACGGGAGAGCGCCTGGAGCCCGGAGTTCCTCGGGCTGGCGGGCAGCACCCCCGACTTTCCCCGGTCGCGGAGGCGGCGTGCCGAAAGGGGTCCGGACCTCGATTGAAGTACCTCCTCGACACCAACGTCTGCGTGGACTACCTGGCCGGTCTCCATCCCAAGGTCGTGCAGCGCATCCAGGAGACCCATCCAGCGGAGCTGGCCACCAGCTCGGTCGTCGCCGCGGAGCTCCGGTATGGCGCGGAGAAGAGCAAGCAGCCGGCTCGCAACCACTCCCGCCTCGACATCCTGCTCTCCGAGCTGCGCTGCCTGGAGTTCGACGCCGAGGCGGCGGCGGCCTATGGGCCTCTGCGCTTGGCCCTCGAGCGGCGCGGCCGCACGATCGGAGCGCACGACCTCCTGATCGCCGCCCACGCCCTCTCGACCGGCCTCATCCTCGTCACCGACAACGTGCGCGAGTTCAGCCGCATCCAGGGGCTGGCGGTCCAGAACTGGCGCCGCTGACGGGGATCACCCGTCAGGTCCCGAGCCCCTGCCCGCGCAGCCACTCCTTGAGCTCCTCGCGCACCGCGCGGTCGCGGAAGACGAACCAGCCCTTCTCGTCGTCCGGCGAGGCGATGAGCGCCTCGCGGAAGGCGTTCACTCCCTCTTCCTCCAGGCGCTGCAGCGCCCGCTCACGCACCGGAGCGCTGCGCATGGTGGGGGCGAAGGCGCGGGCCCGGCGGGTGTCGGTCTCGGGGGTGGACTTGGGGATGCGCAGGTAGCGCCCCTCGCGCTCCAGCGCCAGCGCACCGTGCAGCTCCGGGCTGCCGTTGAGGTGGGCCACCACCTCGCCGGTCTGGCGATCCAGGAAGTGGTTCATCAGCTTCGAGCGCGCCGCGAACGCCACCGACAGCCCCTCCCAGTCGAGCTCCACGGCGCGATTCTGCGCTATCGCAGACTGTAAGAACTACCACGCGCCGCCCGACACCGCTGATGGAGACCCGCCCTAGCTGTGGCTCGCGCTTTGCTGGGTCTTCCACCGGCCATGTCGACCAGGTCGAAATGCGCAGGCTGAGGTTCCGTTCGGCGCTCGGAGCCGCCCGCGACGTGATCGAGGGGACGCTGGAGGGCTGGAGCCGGCACCACGCCACCACGCAGGCCGCGGCCCTGGCGTTCTACATGGTGGCTTCCCTGGTGCCTGTCCTGGTGATCGTGATCGCGCTGACCGGCAGCATCTTCGGCGCCGACGCCGTGAAGGGAGAGCTCTCGCACGACCTGCTCGGCTTCCTCGGCCCGGACGAGGCGCTCCTCGTCGAGGGGCTGCTCAAGAACGCCGCCTTCTCCGGCGTCGCCGGCGTCGCCGGCCTGCTGGCGGTGGTGATGCTCGTCTTCACCGCCTCGGGCGTCTTCGCGCAGCTGCAGGAGTCGCTGAACACGGTCTGGGAGGTCGCGCCCAGGCCGGGCTCGCTCCTCCGCGCGCTGCTGCGGAAGCGGCTCGTCTGCTTCGGGGCGATCGTCGGGATCGGGCTGGTGCTGCTGCTGTCGCTCACGGTCTCGACGGGGATGGCCGCCTTCGAGCGCCTGCTGCTGCCGCACGACCCCGTCGCCTTCCACCTGGTGGAGGCCGCCAACGCGGCGGTCTCGTTCGCGGTCGCGACGCTCTTCTTCGCGCTGGTCTTCCGCGTGCTGCCGGATGCCGAGGTGCCCTGGGAGGACGTCTGGTTCGCCGCGGTCGTCACCTCCACGCTCTTCACCGCCGGCAAGTGGCTGATCGCCTTCTACCTCGGCCACACCGCGGTCACCACGCCCTACGGCGCCGCGGGCTCGCTGGTCGCGTTCCTCTTCTGGACCTATTACTCGTCGCTCATCCTGCTCCTCGGAGCCGAGCTCGCGCGCGCCACGGCGCGCCGCCTCCACCACCACCAGGTGCCTCCCTCTCCAGGAGCCGTTCCCGCCGTGCACGTGCCGGCGCCGGATGCGCATCCGCAGCCTGCATGAAGAGGAGAAGAGGGATGGCCACCGTGATGAGCGCGCTCCTCTTCACCGCCTCCGGTAGCCGGGCGGCCGAGCGCGCCAGGCTGCGGGTGGAGGTGCACGGCATCTCCGGGAACCTGAAGGAGCGGGCGGAGGCGCTCAGCTTCAGCGGCGACCTCAAGAAGAACGTCCTCTCCATCCTGAGCATCGAGAAGGCGCGGAAGGAGAAGGACCTCACCGAGGCTCGCATCCGGAGCCTGCACGAGAAGGCCGAGGAGGAGATCCGCACCGCCCTCCAGCCGTTCGGCTACTACAAGCCGGTCATCCAGGCGTCGCTCACCGTCGAGAAGGGCGTCTTCGTGGCCGAGTACCGGGTGGACCGCGGGCCGCCGCTGCCGGTCGCCGAGGTGGTGGTCGACGTCGCCGGCGAGGGCGCCGACGATCCCGGCTTCTCGCGGCTGGCCGCGCGCTTCCCGCTGGAGAAGGGGGACACGCTCGACCACCGCCTCTACGAGGCCGGCAAGAAGGCGTTCGAGGACTACGCCGCCTCCACGGGCTACCTGGACGGCACCTATCGCGAGAGCAAGGTCGAGGTCGACCTCGACGACTACAGCGCGCGGGTGGTCCTCCACTACGACACCGGCCCGCGCTACCTCTTCGGGCCGGTGCGCTTCCACCAGGACATCCTGGAGCCGGCGCTCCTGCAGCGCTACGTGCCCTGGACACAGGGCGAGCAGCTGGGCGTGCACCGGATCCTGCGCCTGCAGGACGCGCTCTCCGGCTCGCACTACTTCAGCCGGGTCGAGGTGGAGCCGAAGCAGGAGGAGGCGGTCGGGCGTGAGGTGCCGATCGACGTGAACCTGACGGCCGGTCCGAAGCGGAGGTGGGTGCTCGGCATCGGCTACGGCACCGACACCGGCCCGCGCGGGAGCGTCCTCCTCCAGGCGCACCGCCTCAACCGCAAGGGGCATCACGGCGAGGCCGAGCTCAAGGCGTCGGTGGTCGAGAAGAGCCTGGCGGTGAAGTACATCATCCCCGGCAAGCGCCCGCTCACCGACTCGCTCGGCATCACGTTCGGCTTCGCCGACTTCCGCCCTTCCACCAGCAAGAGCGACACGTTCCTGACCGGCGTCAGCTTCGCGCGTGAGCTGGGCCATCTGCGGCGCGTCCTGTCGCTGACCTACCAGCGCGAGGCGTTCACGGTGGGCGTGGACAAAGGGACGACGTCGCTGCTCATCCCCGAGGCCAGCGCCACCCACCTGGTCCGCGACGACCCCACCTACGCGCGGCGCGGCCACCGCGTCCGGCTGCTGGTGCGCGGGGCCGTCGAGAGCGTCCTCTCCAGCGCCGGCTTCCTGCAGGCCGATCTGGAGGGGAAGCTGGTGCGTCCGCTGGGCGAGCGCTCCCGCTTCATCGCCCGCGCCGAGCTCGGCTACCTGGCCACCGGCGCGTTCCGCAGCCTGCCGCCCCGCATCCGCTTCTTCGCCGGCGGCGACCAGAGCGTCCGCGGCTACCGGTTCCAGAGGCTGGGCCGGCTGGACGAGGAGGGGAACGTCATCGGCGGCGAGACGCTGCGCGTCGCCAGCGTCGAGCTGGAGCGCATGTTCAGCGAGTGGCTGGGCGGCCTGGGGGGCGCGGTCTTCGTGGACGTCGGCAACGCGTCGCGCAGCTTCTCCGACCCGATCCGCAAGAGCGTCGGCGCCGGTATCCGCTGGAAATCTCCCATCGGCTTCGCCCGGGTGGACGCCGCCTTCCCGCAAGGAGAGAACGGCTTCCCGGTCGTCCTGCACGTCAGCATCGGACCGGACCTATGAAGAGACAGCGCCTCGTCAGATTCCTGATTCGCGCCGTGGCCTCGCTCGTCCTGCCCATCCTGGTGGGCGCCGCGCTGGTCTACTGGATGGTCACCACCGACCGTGGGACGCAGTTCGCGTTCCGCCACGCGGGGCGCTTCCTGCCCGGAGCGCTGACCGTCGGCTCCCTGCGCGGCAAGCTCGGCGGGCCGCTGCAGCTCTCCGACCTCCGCTGGAAGACGAAGGAGCTGGACGTCACGATCCAGCAGCTGGCGCTGACCTGGGATCCGCGCGCGCTCCTGCACAAGCGGCTGGACATCGCCAGGCTGGAGGCCGACCACATCCAGGTCGTCTCCAGCGCGCCCAGGAAGGCCGAGCCGGAGAGGCTCCCCGACCTCCACCTGCCGTTCAACGTCATCGTCCGCTCGGCGCGCGTGCGGGACCTGCGGGTGATCTCGCTGGAGGGGGACCCGCTGGTGGTCGATTCCATCGACATGGCGACGCGCGCCGACGGCGACCTCGTCCACGTCGACCGGCTGGCGGTGCGCTCCCCGACGTTCCTGCTCGACGCCAGCGGCGACCTGCGGCCGGTGGGCGACTACCCGGTGCGGATGCAGGCCGCCTGGTTCACGGTGCGCCCCGACGGCAGCCCGCTGGGCGGCCGCGCCACGCTGGGCGGCAGCTTCGAGCACCTGGAGCTGCGGCACGAGCTGACGGCGCCGACCTCCATCTGCTTCGACGGGCGGCTGGACAAGCCGCTCCGGGACCTGCGCTTCGACGGCGTCCTCGCGCTCGACGGCACGCGGATCCGGGACTTCGACCCCGCCTGGCCCGACGCCACGCTGACCGGGACCCTGAACGCCAAGGGGAAGCTCGATCAGTTCAAGGCGGACGGCACGATGCGGGTCCTGCTGCGCGGCGCCGAGGTCGACCGCGCCGACGCGGCGTTCGGCCTCGACCGCAACGGGCAGGAATGGACCGTGCGCCGCCTGGACCTCTCGATGCCCGACCGGCCGACCGGCGTGAGCCTGGCGGGCAAGGTCCTCGTGGACGGCACGACGCCGCGCTTCGACCTGAGCGGCGAATGGCGGCAGGCGGTCTGGCCGCTGAAGGGAAAGCCGACCGCCCGCAGCCCGCGCGGCCGCATCAAGGCGTCCGGCACGCTCGAGGCCTACAAGGTCGAGGTGGAGGGGGACGTCGCCGCCAACGACCTCCCGCCCGGCCACTGGCTGATCGCCGGCAGCGGCGACCGGAAGAGCCTCCAGGTCGCGACGCTGCGCACCGACGCGCTCGGCGGCAGCCTCTCCGGCTCCGGCAAGGTCGCCTGGAGCCCGGAGATCACCTGGGACCTGGCGCTCGCCGGCGAGCGGCTCGACCCGGGAGCGAGCTTGCCCAGCCTCGCCGACTGGCGCGGCCGCATCGACCTCGCCGCGGCGACACGCGGCCGGCTGGCCAAGGGGGGCAACGTCGTCCACCTCGAGGTGAAGCGGTCCGAAGGGGTGCTGCGCGGCCAGCCGTTCTCGGCGGTGACCGAGCTGGACCTCCTCGGCGAGCGCACGGTGATCCACCGACTGAACGTGAAATCGGGGTCCTCCACGGTGGTCGCGTCGGGGGAGGTCGGGCCGCAGTCCAACCTCACCTTCAAGCTCGACTCCCAGAACATCGCCTCGCTGGTACCGCAGGCCGCCGGAGCGCTCTCGGCCAGCGGCAGCGTCACCGGCCCCCGCCGCGCGCTGCACGTGAAGACCTCGTTCGAGGGGCGCTCGCTGGCCTGGGACACCCAGCGGGCGGCGACGCTGAAGGGGACCGCCGACGTCGACCTGCAGCGCGGCGGGCGCCTGGCGGTCGACGTGGCCGGCACCGGGCTCGTGCTCTCCGGACGCCCGGTCGAGACGCTGAAGGTGGTCGGCATCGGCACCCGCGCGCGCCACCGCATCACGCTCTCGGCGACCGGTACCGAGCCCGGCAAGCCGACCGGCGGCGACGTCACCCTGGAGGGCGGGCTGGACGACAGGCTGCGGTGGAGCGGGACGCTGGCGCGCTTCGACTTCAGCGGACCGCGCATCGGGGCGTGGCAGCTCGAGGCACCGGCCAGCCTCACCGCTTCGAAGGAGGCGGCGCAGCTCACCGGCTTCAAGTGGCGATCCGCTGATGCCCACCTCGGCGGCAACGTCTCCTGGCGGAAGAGCGGCGCCACCGACGTGGACGCCTCGCTGGAGCGGCTCCCGCTCACGCTGGTCACGCCGTTCCTGCCGCCGAGCACCAGGCTCAGCGGCACGGTCGACGGCCACGCGGTGATCGCCGCCGGCGCCGACGGCAGCCTGAAGGCCGACGTCCGCCTCGTCCCCTCACCCGGCGAGATCCGCTATCCCGGTCCGGATGGGCGCGAGCTGGTGGTGCAGTACCACGACGCCGTCCTGCAGCTCCAGACCGAGGGGCCGACGGTGATCGCCAAGGCCGGGCTCGCGGTCGGAGCGGACGGCCGCATCGACGCCGAGGTGGTCTCGCCGCGCGGCGCGCTGAGCGGCCTCCGCACGCGGCCGATCACCGGGCATGTGACGCTGAGCCTCCCCGACGTGTCGTTCGCGCAGGCCTTCCTGGAGGGCACCCAGAACGTGAAGGGCTCGGTCACCGGCGACCTCAAGATCGCCGGCACGTCGGTGAAGCCGGCGCTGACCGGCCAGCTCGCGCTCGCCGGCGCGCAGGCCGACCTGCCGGAGTACGGCATCCACCTGCGCGAGATCGGGCTGGTGGCCAGGGCGCGCGGCGACAGCCGCCTGGCGCTCTCCGGCAGCGCCCGCTCCGGCCCCGGCACCGCGACGCTCGAGGGGGACGTCGACCTCACCGCCTCGGCCCCCTGGACGCTGAAGCTGCGCGGCGAGCGCTTCGAGGCGCTGCACACCGCCGACTCGCGCGCCCTGGTGACGCCGCACCTCGACGTGGTGATGACCGGGCAGCGCTTCGAGGTGACCGGCGACGTCACCGTGCCGGAGGCGACCATCGGCTACGAGAAGAAGTACGCCACGGTGCGCGTCTCGCAGGACGTCGTCATCGTCGGCACCGTGGCCGCGCCGGTGAAGCCGTCGCGCCAGCTGCACGCGCGGGTGCGGCTGATCCTGGGAGAGCGCGTGAAGTTCAAGGGCTCCGGCTTCGACACCCAGCTCGAGGGGAGCCTGCTGGCCATCGAGGAGCCGGGCCGCCTGGCCATGGGCAGCGGCGAGCTGCGGCTGAACGGGGGCACCTACAAGGCGTACGGGCAGGACCTCACCATCGAGCACGGGCGCCTGGTCTTCGCCGGCCCGCTCGACGACCCGGGCGTGGACGCGCAGGCCTACCGCCGGGCCAGGGACGGCGTGCTGGCCGGCATCAACATCAAGGGGACGCTGAAGACGCCGGAGGTGAGCGTCTACTCCGACCCGGCGATGTCGCAGGGAGAGGCGCTGGCCTACCTGCTGCTGGGCCACCCGCTCGGAGAGGCCAACGAGCAGGAAGGAGGCCTGGTCGCCAACGCCGCCACTTCGTTGGGGCTCAAAGGAGGCAACCTGCTGGCCAAGAAGGTGGCGGCGCGCTTCGGGCTGGAAGAGGCGCGCCTGGAAGCCAAGGAAGGCTACGAGAGCACCAAGCTGGTGGTCGCCAAGTACTTCTCGCCGCGCTTCTACGTGCAGTACGGCATCGGCCTCTTCGACCGCGTCTCGACGATCCGGGTCAACTACGAGATGTCGCGCCGCTGGACGCTGCGCGCCGAGACCGGAGCCGGCAACGCGGCGGACATCCTCTACACGGTACAGAGCCGCCATTGATGCACTGACCGGGGCACTGGAGTTGCAGGGTTTCGAGCCAGGTTCCGCGTGCTGTTCGGCACGCGCGTCGATTTCGAAAGGATGGCTCGAACATGAACAGACGTGACTTCGTCCTGCGCGGCGCAGCCTCTCTCGCAGCTCTCAACGCTTCCCGTCTCCTGGGCGCGCCTCGCAAGCGCATGCCCGATCCGGACCAGTCGGGCATCGACCACGTCGTCGTCCTGATGATGGAGAACCGTTCGCTCGACCACTTCCTGGGCTGGCTGCCCGGCGTGAACGGAATTCAGTCCGGGCTGACCTACTACGACAAGAACGGGCAGCCGCACGCGACGCACCCGCTGGCGCCCGACTACCAGGGCTGCTCGCATCCCGACCCGGACCACTCCTGGGAGGGGGGACGCGTCTGCTACGACAACGGCGCCTGCGACGGCTGGCTGCGCGCCGGGGACAACGACGACTTCGCGATCGGCTACTACACCGCGGCGGACCTGCCGTTCCTCAGCAACGCCGCGCGCGACTGGACGACCTTCAGCCGCTACTTCGCCCCGATCATGTCGTCGACCTACCCGAACCGGATCTACCAGTACTCCGGCGTCACCGACCGCATCGAGAACAGCCTGGCGCTCTGCACGCTGCCGACGATCTTCGACCGCGTCGCCGGCGCCGGGCTCACCGGCCGCTACTACTTCTACGACTTCCCCTTCATCGGCCTCTGGGGCACGAGGTACGCGTCGATCACCCGCACCCACGACGACTTCCTGGCCGACTGCGCCGCCGGCACGCTGCCGAACCTGACGTTCGTGGACCCGCCGCTGGCCGGCGAGGAATCGGGCACGTCGGGGGACGACCACCCGCACGGCGACATCCGCGCCGGCGAGAGCTTCATGAACCGCGTCTACCAGGCGGTCACCCAGAGCCCGGCCTTCGCGCGCACCGTCTTCATCATCAACTTCGACGAGTGGGGCGGTTTCTTCGACCACGTGGCGCCCGACACCGCGCCGGACGTGCGGCCCGAATACCAGCTGCGCGGCTTCCGGGTGCCGGCGCTGGTCATCTCCCCCTTCGCCCGGCGCGCCAACGTCGCGCACGGCGTCTACGACCACACCTCGATCCTGCGCATGGTCGAGTGGCGCTGGGGCCTGGCTCCGCTGTCGCGCCGCGACTCCAAGGCGAATAACCTCGCCGAGGTGCTGGACTTCTCCGCCTTCGACATGAGCGTTCCCCAGTACAGCGTGCCGGACGTCACCAGCGTAGCCTGCCCTTGATGAGTCAACATCGCCCATGATCGTCGTCGCGCTTCATGGGCATCCCTTCGACCGGCGCATGTGGTCTCCGCTGGCGCAGCTCGCCAAGGAGGACACGCTCGGCACCAACGTGGCGCTCTTCGCCCCCGATTTCCGTGGGCGCGGCACCTCGCGGCGCGCGGTCTCCGAGAAGCACTGGATGACGCTGCTGGCCGACGACGTCTTCTCCGACGTCGACGAGCTGCTGCCGCCCGACGAGCCGCTGGTGGTGGTGGGCCTCTCGATGGGGGGCTACGTGGTCCTCGAGCTGCTGCGCCGCCACGGCGCCAAGCTCCACCAGCGCCTGGCCGGGGTGGTGCTCGCCGACACCAAGGCCAGCGAGGACGACGAGCCGGGCAAGGAGCGGCGCCGTTCGCTGATCGCGGCGATGAGGGAGCGCGGCATGGAGGCGGCGATGGAGATGGTCCCCCGCTTCCTCTCGCCGCGCTCCCGAGGCGGGGAGGTCGAGGAGCTGCTGGCCTCGATGATCCGCGAGACGCCTGTGGAGACCGCCTGCTCCGACCAGCTGGGCATGCTGGAGCGCGAGGAGACGTTCGCGGTCCTCGGGCAGCTCGACCGCCCGATCCTGCTGGTGACCGGCGAGGACGACACCATCACCACGCCGCACGACGCCGAGGCCATGGCCGAGGCCGTCAGCAACGTGCCCTACGTGCGGCTGGTGACGATCCCCGACGCCGCCCACTTGACGCCGCTGGAGCGCCCGCGCGACTTCGCCGCGCCGCTGGCCGAGCTGATCGCGCGCGTCCGCTGACGCGGGAGGAGGAGCCGCCGGTGCTCGTCCGTCCATAATCCGGCGCCTTGCCGGAGGACGGCGTCTTTCCGAGGACGCGGCACTCGGTGGTGCTGGCGGCGCGCGACCCCGACCCCGAGGTGCGCCGCCACGCGTTCGAGACGCTGGTCACCGCGTACTGGAAACCGGTCTACAAGTACCTCCGGCTGAAGTGGCAGGCCGGAGCCGACGAGGCGGCCGACCTCACCCAGGCCTTCTTCCTGAACGCGCTGGAGAAGCGCACGCTGGAGTCCTTCGACCCGGCCAAGGCGCGCTTCCGGACCTTCCTGCGGAGCTGCGTCGATCATTTCACCGCCAACGACCGGAAGGCCGCGCGGCGCCTGAAGCGCGGCGGCGGGCACGAGCCGCTGTCGCTCGACTTCGTCGGCGCCGAGGGAGAGCTCGCCGGGCTCGACCCTCCCGACCCGTTCGACATGGAGGAGTACTTCCACCGCGAGTGGATCCGCAACCTCTTCACCCTGGCGGTCTCGGACCTCCAGAAACGCTACGCCGAGCTCGGCAAGCAGGGGCCGTGGGAGGCCTTCCGCCGCTACGACCTGGACGCCGAGGAGGCAGATCGCCCCAGCTACGCCGCCCTGGCGGCCGGGCTCGGCGTGCCGGTGACCCAGATCACGAACTGGCTGCACACGGCGCGGCGCGACCTGCGCGCCCGGGTGCTGGCGCGGCTGCGCGAGACGACCGGCACCGACGAGGAGTTCCGCGAGGAGTCGCGCCTCCTGCTGGGCCTCCGCCGGTGAGCGCGCTCTCCGACTCGGCGCTCGAGCGCCTGCGCGGGGCCCTGGCCGGCGCCGAGGACGAGGAGCGCTACGAGCTGCTCGAGGAGCTGGGGCGCGGCGGGATGGGGACCGTCTACCGCGCCGTCGACAAGCGGCTCTCGCGCGAGGTGGCGCTGAAGGTCGTGGAGGAGAGCTCCGAGCCGGAGACCGCCGCGCGCCTGCTGCACGAGGCGGTGGTGATCGCGCGGCTGGAGCATCCGGGCATCGTGCCGGTGCACGACCGCGGGCGCCTCCGCGACGGCCGCCTCTTCTACGCCATGAAGCTGGTGCAGGGGCGCCGCCTCGACGAGCTCCTCGCCTCGGGCCTGGCGCTCATCGAGGCGCTGGCGGTCTTCGAGCGGCTGGCGCAGGCGGTCGCCTTCGCCCACGCCCACGGCGTCGTGCACCGCGACCTGAAGCCCGAGAACGTGATGGTCGGCTCGTTCGGCGAGGTGCTGGTCATGGACTGGGGCATCGCCAAGGTGCTGTCCGACTCCGACCCGCCGGCCGGCGCGCGCGCCGCCGGGGCGGACGGACCGGGCACGGCGCACGGCACCGTGCTGGGTACCCCCGGATACATGGCGCCGGAGCAGGAGCGGGGAGAGACGTCGTCGGTGGACGCGCGAACCGACGTCTGGGCGCTCGGCGCGATCCTCCGCGGACTCCTGCGGGCCGGCGCCCCGCGCCCGCTCCTGGCCGTGGCCGCCAAGGCGATGTCCGAACGTCCCGCCGACCGCTACGCGAACGCCGCCGACCTGGCGACGGAGGTCGCCCGGTTCCGCGCCGGCGCCGCGGTGGGCGCCTACCGCGAGTCGCTCGCCGAGCGCCTGGGCCGCTTCGGGAAGCGCTACCGCCTGCCGATCGTCCTGGTGATCGCCTACCTCGTCATGCGTGTGGTCATCGCGCTGGCGTTCAAAGGAATCCCGCGCGGCGGTTAAGGTGATGGCAAAGGAGAACAGATGGGCAAGCCCCTCTTCGCGCTGCTCCTCGGCGGGTTCCTGGGCATCTTCGACGGCCTCTCGGCGCTCCTCTCCGCCCCGGAGACGCGCCCGGCGATCCTCGGCATCGTGATCGGGTCCACGGTCAAGGGCATCCTGGCCGGCTTCCTGATCGGCCTCTTCGCCAAGAAGGTGAACTCGCTGCCGGCCGGCATCATCTTCGGCCTGACGGTCGGGCTGGCGCTGGCCTTCGCGGTGGCGGCGATGCCGGACCCGTCCGGCAAGCACTACTACTGGGAGATCATGCTGCCGGGCGGCATCCTGGGCGTGATCGTCGGCTACGCCGCCCAGAGGTACGGGGAGCCAAAGACGGCCTGACACCACGGGCATAGAATCGCGCCCCTCAGGAGCGCGATGCAACGCCGGACGTTCCTCGGGCTGGCCGCGGCGGCGGTTCCCCTCCTGGCGACGGAGGCCGTTCTCGGCAAGGGACTCGGGCGCGAGCGTCGCCGGCTGCTGCAGCTCAACGGCTATCCCAGCGACGCCGAGACGCCGCTCGACGCGCTGGCGACCTACCTCACGCCGAACGACCTCTTCTTCGTGCGCCACCACTGGCAGCCGCAGCTCCCCGACCCGGCGCAGTGGACGCTCAGCGTGGACGGCGAGGTGGAACGGCCGCTCTCGCTCACGCTGAAGGAGCTCAAGGGGCTGCCGAGCACGTCCGTCACCTGCGTCCTCCAGTGCGCCGGCAACGGCCGCGCTCTCTTCACGCCCCGCATCCCCGGCGTGCAGTGGACCGCCGGAGCCGTGGGCAACGCCAGGTACATCGGCGTGCGGGTGCGCGAGCTCCTGGACCGCGCCGGTCTGAAGGCGACCGCGCGCCACCTCCACACGTTCGGCGCCGACACGCCGCCCCGCAAGGTCCCCCCGTTCCACCGCAGCCTCGAGCTCGGCAAGGCCCTGGAAGACGCGATCGTCGCCTACGAGATGAACGGCGATCCCCTGCCGGCGCTGCACGGCGCGCCGGCGCGCCTGGTGGTGCCCGGCTGGGCCGGCGACCACTGGATGAAGTGGCTGGTGCGCCTCTCACCGCAGCCTGAGCCGCAGACCGGCTTCTACATGGACGTCGCCTACCGCTACCCGCTGCAGCCGGGGGCTCCCGGCACCCCGGTGCGCCCGGAGGAGACCGCGCCGGTCACCGAGCTGCTGGTGAAGTCCAGCTTCACGCAGGTGCCGAAGCGGGCGCACGCCGGCAGGCCGGTCACCGTCTGGGGCTTCGCGTTCTCCGGCACTCCCGACGTGAGCCGCGTCGAGGTCTCCGCTGACGGCGGGCAGTCCTGGAAGGACGCGCTGCTGGACGGACGGCACGACCGCTGGGCCTGGCGCCTCTTCTCGCACACGTTCGTGCCGCGCTCCCGGGGGCCCCTCACGTTGCTTGCCCGGGCGACCGACAGCCGCGGCGGCGTACAGCCGAAGGAGGGCGTCTGGAACCCCAGCGGCTACCTCCACAACGGCTGGGCTTCGGCCAGCCTCGAGGTGGACGCGTGATGAGCCTGCGCAACCTGCGGTTGCTCGCCGCCGTGGGCGTCTTCGTCGGGCTGGCGCTGGCGGTCTCGCTGGTGGCCGGCTCTCTCCCCGGCGGCATCCGCGGCAGCTTCGACCCGGCGTTGCCGTCGCTGGGCACCCAGCTCGGCCAGTTCCCGGCGGGCGAAGGGAAGGTCGTCGCCGACGCCGCCTGCCTGAGCTGCCACTCCGCCGACCTGGTCCTCCAGCAGCGGCTGACCGAGAAGCAGTGGGAGGCGAGCCTGACCAAGATGGCCGCCTGGGGCGCCGAGCTGACCGACGAAGAGCGGCGTGTGCTGCTGCGCTATCTGGCGGCCAGCTTCGGGCCCGAGAACGACCGCTTCCGCCCGGTGGTCACCCGGCCGGCCGGGCGCTGACCAGCCGCCAACGCTGTTTGCCCGCCAGCCGTTTGCCGGCTTCGACGGCGCCCAGGCCCAGGAGCGACATGCCGGCGACGCGCGCCAGTTGCGCACCGGCGAGCGGCTCGGTCCCCAGCACCGCGGCGAGCGGCGGGAAGTAAAGCGCCAGCGCCTGCAAGGCGAGGCCGCCGGCCAAGGCGAGCCACAACGCCGGCGCGAGAGTTCCCTTCGTCCTCCAGAACGGCTCGTCCGCCGAGAGCGCCGGCAGCGTCTGCACCAGGAGCGCCAGCGCCAGCGTGGCCATGACCAGCGTCTGCCCTCGCGGGCCGTCTCCACGACCGCCTCCGGCGGCGTAGCTCCACAGCACGATGCCCGTCACCAGCACGCTCCGGAGCGAGACGCGGAAGAGCGCGCTCCAGGGCAGGAGCGGCTCGCGCGGGTCGCGCGGCGGCCGGAGCATCACGTCGGCTTCGCCGGGCACCAGCACCAGCGCCATCGCCGGGAAGATGTGCACCACCAGGTTCAGCCAGAGGAGCTGGAGCGGGCTCATCGGCAGCGGCAGGTCGGTGACGATCGCGACCAGCATGACGCCGATCGTCGAGAGGCTGCAGAGCAGGAGGAACTCGACGGCGCGGCGGATGCTCGCGTAGATCTGCCGCCCTTCGGCCACCGCCAGCGGGAGGGTGGCGTAGTCGCCGCTGGTGACGACGAGGTCCGACGACTCGCGCGCCACATCCGAGGCGCCGCGTCCGATCGCCACGCCGATGTCGGCGGCGCGCAGCGCCGGCGCGTCGTTGATCCCGTCGCCGGTCATGGCCACGACCTGTCCGGCCTCGCGGAGCGCGCGCACGATCGCCAGCTTGTCCTCGGGAGTGACCCGCGCGAAGACCGCGGTCGCGCGCAGGTCCTCCCAGCGGCGTGCCGCCTCGTAGGTGGCCAGCTCCTTCGAGTCGAGGCAGTGGTCGCCGGGGCGGGCGATGCCGAGCTCGCCGGCCACGGCCATGGCCGTCCCCTTCTGATCGCCGGTCACCATGACCGTCCGAATGCCGGCGCCGAGGAGGGCTCCGATGGCCTCGTGGACGCCGGCGCGCGGCGGGTCGATCAGGCCGACCAGGCCGACCCAGGTGAGCTCCTCCTCCGCCGTTTGCGGCTCCGCGCCGGGCGCCAGCGTGCGGCAAGCGAACGCGATCACCCGGAAGCCCGAGGAGCCCAGGGCCGTCGCCTGAGAGAGCAGGCGCGCCCGCGCGACCGCGTTGAGCGATCGCTCGCCCTCCTCCTCCAGGACCCGCGTCGAGCGCGCCAGCACGGCCTCCGGCGATCCCTTGACGTAGGACATCGACGCCCCGCCGTCGTCCCGCGCCACCACCGACATGCGCTTCCGCCCCGAGGAGAAGCCGATCGCGGCCAGGCGCTGGAAGCGCCGGACGTCGATGCCGGCCTTCCCGGCCAGCGCCAGCAGCGCGCCCTCGGTCGACGAGCCATGGACGTGCCAGGCACCATGGGACTCGAGCCGCGCGTCGTTGCAGACGGCGGCGATCTCCAGGAGCCGCACCAGTCCCGGCACGTCCCGGGGGGCGACGGGAAGACCGCCGTCCAGGAACGTTCCCTCGGGCTCGTAGCCGGCGCCCGTCACCTCGAGGAGCGCGTGCGGCAGGGCGACGCGGGTGACGCGCATGACGTTCTCGGTCAGCGTGCCGGTCTTGTCGGTGCAGATCACGGTGGCGCAGCCCAGCGTCTCGACCGACGCCAGCCGCCGTACCAGGCCGCCGGACCTGGCCATCCGGCGGACGCCGGCGGCGAGAGCGATCGTGGTGACTGCGGGCAGCCCCTCGGGGATCGCGGCGATCGCCAGGATGACGCCGGTCTCGAGCATGAGCCAGAACGGAAGACCGCGCAGCAGCCCGAGCAGCGTGATCAGCGCCGACAGCCCGACGGCGAGCAGCGCCAGCCGCCGGCCGAGCCGCTCCGCCTGCTTCTCCAGGGGCGTCCGCTCGCTCGGCTGCGCCTCGACGAGCTTGCCGATGCGGCCGAGCTCCGTGCCCTCGCCCACGCCGGTCACCACCACGCGCCCCGAGCCGCTCACCACCGTGGTGCCGGCGTAGGCCATGCTGGTCCGATCCGCCAGCGGCGTCTCCTCGTCGACCGGCGCCGAGGCCTTGGTGACCGGGACGCTCTCGCCGGTGAGCGCCGACTCGTCGACCTGGAGGTCGGACACGGACGCGATGCGGCCATCCGCGGCCAGGATCTGCCCGGCACCGACCACCAGCAGGTCTCCGGCCCTGAGGTCGCCGGCGTCCACCTCGAGCTCCAGGCCGCCGCGCACGACGCGCGCGCTGGGAGCGCTCAGGCTGCGCAGCGCCTCCAGGGCGCGCTCGGCCCGGAAGTCGGTGACGAAGCCGAAGACGACGGAGAAGACGACCGCCGCCGCGATGGCCGCGGCGTCGCCGGTGTGCCCGATCGCCAGCATCACTGCGGCGGCGGCGACGAGGACGAGGATCACTCCACCTTTCAGCTGCTCGACCAGGACCGCGAGGGCGCCCCGTCGCCTCCCGTCCGCCATCGCCGGGGCAGGAGGCGGCAGAGCGCCGGGCGCCAGGCCTCGTTCCAGGTCGGTGAGGAGCTCCCGCCCGACGTCCGCCGCCGTGCGCGAGTGCCACGAGGCCGCCGAGGACGCCGCCGGGACGCGCACCGCGCTCATGCGGGTCACCTCCTCGACAGGATCGGTCCTGGAGGAGGTCCTGTCTTTGATGCAGATGCGTCAGCCGTTCTCGCCTGATCAGGGAACGGTCGCGTCGCCACCTCACCTCATCTTGCGCACGAGGAGCAGCAGCAGCACCGCGCCGACCGTCGCCATGATGAGCTGCGCGATCAGGCCGTAGCCGGCGAAGCCCAGCAGCCGGAAGAGCGCGCCCCCCAGCAGCGCACCCACCACGCCGATCAGGAGGCTCCAGCCTAGGCTGAGGCGCTTCCCCTTCACCAGGACGCTCGCCAGCAGCCCGGCGCAGAGCCCCACGACCAGGAAGATGAGCCAGTGCAGCACGATGGCCATGTCGTAAGCGTACGACAGAACCTTCTGCCTCTTCCCGCTACACTCGGCGCCCTTTTCCCATGATCGGCACCCGACTCGCTAATCGCTACGAGATCGTCCGCGAGCTGGGGCGGGGCGGGATGGGTGTCGTCTACCTGGCGCACGATCCCCTGCTGGACCGCGAGGTGGCCGTCAAGCTGGTGCCCCCCACGGCGCTCTCCATCGAGACCGAGGAGCGGCTGAGGCACGAGGCCAGGCTGGTGGCGCGGCTCGACCACCCGGCCATCGTGATCGTGCACGACATCGGCACCCACGAGGGCTCGCTGTTCCTGGTGATGCCCTACGTCGCCGGGCACAACCTGCAGACGCTGCTGGCCGAGAAGTCGCTGCGCCTCGGCGACGTCCTGGAGATCGGCAGCCAGGTGGCCGAGGCGCTCGACTACAGCCACTCGGTCGGCATCGTGCACCGCGACATCAAGCCGGAGAACCTGCTGGTGGCGCGCCTGCCCTCGGAAGGGCTGCGGGTGCGGATCACCGACTTCGGGCTGGCCATCGCCGACCACGAGCAGCGGCTCACCCGCGCCGGCGTGGCCGTCGGCACCGTGGCCTACTGCAGCCCCGAGCAGGTGCGCGCCGAGGAGGTGGACGGCCGCTCCGACATCTACTCACTGGGCACCGTCCTCTACCAGTGCCTCACCGGCCGCACCCCGTTCACCGGTGACGTGCAGGCGGTGCTCTACCGCATCGTCCGCGAGAAGCCCGAGCCGCTACGAACGCTGGCGCCGGAGGTGGACGAGGAGCTGCAGGAGATCGTCCTCGCCTGCCTGGAGAAGGAGCGCGAGAAGAGGCCGCAGCGGGCCCGCGAGGTGGCCGAGGCGCTCTCGCGCTACCGGGCCCGCCTCAAGGAGCACGAGCGCGCCAAGACGCTGCTGCTGACGACGCCCACCGCCAGCATCCCGTTCCGCGCGCCGTCCCCCTCCACGTTCGTGGGGCGCGAGAAGGAGCTCACCGAGCTGCAGCGCCGCCTCAACGCCGCGCTGACCGCCGAGTGCCAGCTGGTGGTGGTCGGCGGCGAGACCGGCACCGGCAAGAGCCGCCTCCTCGACGAGCTGGAGCAGCTGGCGCGGGCCCGCAAGATCCGCGTCTTCCACGGCCGCTTCGTCGAGCAGGACCGCGCGTTTCCCTATCAGGGCTTCTGCGAGATCATCCAGGAGTACTTCCGCGCCAAGGTGCCGTCGGGGTCCTCTTCCAACCCCGACTTCTCGGACCTGGTGCCGGAGCTGGTGGCGCTCTTCCCGGTGCTGGGCGAGCTCTGGGACGTCCGGGCCAGCTCCACCTCGGAGATGCGGATCCTGACCTCCGGCGAGTTCCGCGCGGTGGTGCGCGAGAAGCGGCCCGAGGACAAGACCGCGGTCTTCGAGCTGCTGGCGCGCGCGCTGATGCGGGTGGCCGGCGGCAAGCCGATGGTGGTCCTCCTCGAGGACCTGCACGCCGCCGACGTCTCCACCGAGGCGCTCTCCTACATCGTGCGCCGGCTTGGCCCGGCGCCGGTGCTCTTCGTGGCGACCTACCGCACCACCGAGGTGGGGCGCCATCACCCGCTGGCCAAGCTGCTGGACGGCTTCGAGGGGGACCGGCGCTTCTCGCAGCTCGAGCTGCCGCCGCTCAGCGCCGCCGAGCACCGCCAGCTGGTGGAGGCGATGACCGGCAGCGCCCAGCTCGACGAGGGGCTCATCAGCCGCCTCTACGAGGCCACCGAGGGGAACCCCTACTTCGCGCGCGAGCTGGTCCTCTCGCTGCTCGACGCCGGCGCGCTGGTGAAAGACCCCACCGGCAACCTGCAGCTCTCCAGCGGCGAGTTCCTCAGCATCGAGGCGCTGCCGAAGACGATCCAGCAGACGGTCACCCGCCGCATCGAGCGGCTGTCCAAGGAGCTTTCCGAGCTGCTGTCGGTGGCCTCGGTGCTGGGGCGCTCGTTCGAGCTCCACGACCTGGCGCGGCTCTCCGACGGCGAGGCCGGCAAGGTGGAGGACGCGGTGGAGCGGCTGGTCGCCGACGGGTTCCTGGAGGAGGAGCGGGCCACCAAGAGCGACCGCTTCGCGTTCGCCAGCGGCGTGGTGCGCGACGTCCTCTACGCCGGGCTGCCCCGCCGCAAGCGGCGGCAGCTCCACAAGAAGCACGCCGAGGAGCTGGAGCAGGAGCACGCCGGCCACCTGCCGCGTGTCTATCCGCAGCTCCTCACCCACTACGCCCAGGGGGACGCCCCGGAGAAGGTCGTCGAGTACGGCATCAAGTTCGCGCGGCGCTCGCTGGCCGCCGCCAGCGGCGAGGAGGCCTCGCGCGCGCTGCGCACCGTGCTCGACGCGCTGGAGGAGCAGGAGCAGCCCGACCCCTCCGTGGAGGGGGACGCACGCACGCTGATGGCCGCCGCGCTGCGTACCACCGGCGACGCCGACGGCGCGCTGCGCGAGCTGGAGAAGGGGTGGCGCCTGCTGGCCGCCGCCGGCCGCATGCCGGACGCCGTGAAGGCGCACGTGCAGGCGGCCGAGACCGCCTGGGAGGCGCGGCGCGTCGAGCAGGCCCGCCAGTGGATCGACGCCGGCCTGGAGGCGGCCCGCGCCGCCGGCGAGACCGCCAGCCTGGCCCGGCTGCTGGCGCTGGGCGCCACCGTGGCGAACCTGCGCGGCGAGTACGAGCGGGCGCGCGAGTACCTCGAGGAGTCCGACCGCGTGGCGCCGGTGTCGCAGGAGCGCGCCGAGGAGCTGCCGCGCGGCGGGAAGCTGGCGGTGGGCCTGCCGGTCCTGGTGCGCGCCGCCGAGCCGGCCGAGTTCAAGCTGATCGAGGAGGCGGAGATCCTCTCCAACGTCTTCGAGACGCTGCTGGCCACCGACGCGCGCGGCAACCTGGTGCCGCGCCTCTGCGAGCGCTGGGAGGCGCTCGAGGGGGGACGACTCTTCCTCCTGACGCTGCGCGCCGGCGCCCGCTTCTCGAACGGCACGCCGCTGACCGCGGCGCAGGTGAAGGCCTCTTTCGAGCGCGGCATCGAGAAGGCGCAGGCGGCGCTGCCGGGCGCCTTCTCGGCGATCCGCGGGGTGCCGGAATTCCTGATCGGCAACGCTCCCGGCGTGGAGGGGATCCGCGTCCTCGGCGAGCGGGAGCTCGAGCTGATGCTGGCCGAGCCGCTGCCGATCTACCCGGCCCTCCTGACCGATCCCAAGACCGCCATCGCGCTGGCGACGGCGGTCCCGGCGGAGACGGCGCCGCTGCCGGGCAGGACCAACGAGTTCCCGCTGGGCACCGGTCCGTTCCGCGTCTCGGCGCGCACCGCCGACCGCGTCGAGCTCTCCCGCAACATCCACCACGCCGGCAGCGAGCCCCACGTGCAGGCGGTGGAGTTCCGCACCGGCCTGGTCTCCTCGCAGCTCGCCTCCGGCCTGCGCTCCGGCGAGCTCGACCTGGCGCGCGACCTCCTGCCCGAGGACCTCGACCAGATCATGCGCGACCGGCGCCTGCGCCCGGCGCTGGTGGAGACGCCGCAGAAGAACGTCTACTTCGTGCTCTTCTCCTCCCGCAGCGAGATCGCCCGCCAGCTGCCGGTGCGGCGCGCGCTGACCGGCGTCGTCCGGACGCACGACCTGGTGCGCCGCACCCTGGGCCGTTTCGCCCAGCCGGCCGAGGGGCTCTTCCCTCCGGGCATCCTGGGGCACGACCCCGGCCGCCGCCGGCAACCGCTCTCGCGCGAGCGGGCGCTGGCGCTGCTGGAGGAGTCGGGCGTCGAGCGGCCGTTCTCGCTGCGCGCGGCGGTGCACCCGATCCTGCAGGACCGCTATGCCTCCCTCCTGACCGGCCTCTTCAACGTCTGGGCCGACCTCGGCGTGGACGTCTCCAACGAGACCCACACCATGACGTCGTACCTGGAGCGGGGCGAGCGCAACGAGGGGATCGACCTCCTGGTCGGCCGCTGGATCGCCGACTACGACGACCCGGACAACTTCACCTGGACGCTCTTCCGCACCCGCGGCGGCCGCTTCCGGAACTTCTACTCGACGCCCGACCTGAACCTGATGGTCGAGGAGGCGCGCGCCGAGAGCCGGCCGGAGCGGCGCGAGAAGACCTATCGCAAGGTGGAGGAGCAGCTCCTCCAGAGCCACTACTTCCTGCCGCTCTTCCACGACATCGACACCCGGGTCGCCAACCCGCGGGTGAAGAACCTGCGGCTGCTCTCCAGCCCTCCTTACGTGAACTACGCCTCGCTGGCCAAGGCGGAGACCGGCGCCTCGCGGCGCGCCCGCGGGGCGCTGCACATCCCGATCTCCGGCGACGTACGGACGCTCGACCCGGCCGGCGCGTTCACCGTCGGGCACGTGGAGGTGATCTCCACGCTCTTCGAGACGCTGGCCCGGCAGACCGAGGGTGCCCGCATCGTCCCCTGGCTGGCCGAGAGCATCGCCGCCGAGGACGGCGGACGGCGCTTCCGGCTGCGGCTCCGCGAGGACGTGCGCTTCCACGACGGGCGCCGCCTGTCGGCCCGCGACGTCCGCTACACGTTCGAGCGCGTGCTCTCGAACCCGGAGGGGCGGAACCGCAACATCCTCTCCCCGATCCTGGGCGCCGGCGCGCTGCTGGAGGGAGACCGCGGCGACCTGGACGGTCTGCGCATCCTCTCGGCTCACGAGCTGACCATCGACCTCGAGCAGCCGGTCTCGTTCTTCCCGGCGTTGCTGGCGCACCCGGCGACGGCGATCGTGCCCGAAGGGACCGACCCGATGAACGACTCCTGGCGCGAGCGAGCCATCGGCACTGGCCCGTTCCGCATGGTGCGCTTCGACCCCGGGCGCCGCCTGGAGCTGGAGGCGAACCACCACTACTGGCGCGCCGGCCTGCCCAAGGGAGAGGTGCTCACCTTCAGCTTCGGCGTGCCGCCGGCCGACGTGCTCACCGGCTTCAAGAGCGGTCGCTTCTCGCTGGCCTGGGACCTGGTGCCGCAGGACGTGGAGACGCTGCGGCACGACGGCGAGCTCGGCCGCGCCTACGGCGAGACGCCGCAGCTCTCCACCTACTACGTGCTCTTCAACGCCCATTCCGGGCAGCTCGCCGACGAGGGGCGCCGCCGCGAGCTGGCTCGCTGCATCGACGTCGACACGCTGGTGCGCCGCCACCTCGGGCGCCTGGCGATCCCGGCGCACAGCCTGATCCCGCCGGGGCTGCTGGGGCACGAGCACGACCGCGTCGCCGAGACCTGCGAGCCGCCGCGCTCCTCCGCCGGCCACGGGCTCGAGCTCTACGGCATCGTCCACAGCGTCTACGAAGGCACCTACTCGGCGCTGGCCAAGGACCTCTTCGGCGCCTTCCGCGCCTGCGGCTACCGGGTGCGGCTGCCCGAGGACGACCCGCGCAGCGACGGCGAGCGCGCGCTGGCCTCGGCCAGCGCCGACTTCCTGATGGGGCGCTGGATCGCCGACTACCCCGACTCCGACAGCTTCGTGAGCGGCCTTCTGCACTCGCAGAAGGGGCTCTTCGGCCCGGTGGCCGGCACCCCCGAGCTGGACCACCTGATCGAGCTGGGGCGCGCCGAGACCGACCCCGAGGTGCGGCACGACATCTACCGCGAGATCGAGGAGCTCCTCCGCAAGCGCGCCGTCCTGCTGCCGCTCTTCCACGAGCAGGCCTACCGGTTCGCGCGGCCGGAGGTGGAGGGCTTCGAGGTGACGTTCGCCTCGCCGATCGTGGCCTACGAGCGGCTCTCGGTCGCGCGTTAGCGCGCGCGATTCAGCGCAGCTCGCCGGAGCTGCCGAGCCGGATCGGCCCGGCCTCCACGCCGGCGCGCGCCAGGGCCGACAGGATCGCCGCCGAGCGGTCGGCGCCCATGCGCCGCGCCGCCGAGAACTCCAGGATGGGTCGGTCGTCGGTGTGCAGCGCCGCGCCGCGCGCGAAGGCGGCCGCGCCCCGCTCGTCGGCCAGCAGCCGCGCCGCCAGCTCGGACGCCGAGCCGATGCGCGCGCTGGCGAAGAAGGCGGCCGCCTTCGGATGCTCGCGCAGACGGCGCTGCCAGACCGCCGGATCCAGCACCAGCGGCGAGCGCGAGGCGACGATCAGCAGGTCGGCCTCATCGGCGAAGACCGCCGCGTGCGGCAGCGCCGTCAGCAGCGTGGCGACCAGCGTCCGCACGTCGTCCTCCCCCACCTGGTAGAGGTGCAGCCACTGGCAGAGCACCCCCCTCTCGCCGAGGCGCGAGGCGGCCAGCGCGAAGAACTCGCGGGTGAAGAGGAGCGAGACCCCCGACATCCAGAGGTTCGACGGCTCGGAGGTGATCACCGAGAGCGGATCCGTCCCGCGATCCAGCACGCGGCGCGCGTCGTCGATGCGCAGCGAGAGCCGCGGATCGGCGAGCACGCGTCCGTTCTCCAGGTCGAAGAAGCGGGCCGCCCGCGCGACCGCCGGCTCGATCTCGGCCGCCACCACCCGCTCGAACGGCCAAGCCGCCACCGCGCCGGCGGTCACGCCGCTGCCGAGCCCGATGACCAGCGCGCGGCCGCCCGGCTCGGCCGGCGCCAGCAGCACCGGCAGGTGCCCCAGCAGCACCTGGGTGCGCATGTCGGCCGGCCCGTTCGAGGCGTCGGCCTTGCCGTTAATGAGGAGCGAGCGCGTGGCGCCGTCCTGCACGACCGCCACGTCGGCCAGCCGCCCCTCCTCCCAGGAGAGAAGCCGCTGATCAGTCTTCCCTGATGCGGCGCCTTCCGGCGCCGCGGAGATCGCCTCCGCCAAGTCTCCGGCGACCGCCGTCTCGGCAGCAGAGAGGCCGCCTGGGAACGGAATCGGATCGGGCATCACCAGCTCGCGGCTCGTCGCCCCGGCGGCCTTGGCGCTGGCGCCGGAGTAGACGTGGGCGTAGGCGTAGTAGCCGCCCGTCAGGACCCGCCAGTCCCAGGGCAGCACGCCCCCCAGCCAGAGCGCCCAGAACCCGGCGGTGAGCCCGAGGATGCCGAGCGCGGTCTTCCGCGACTCGGCCGAGGCCCGCGTCCCGAGCGCCAGGAGGCCCGCCGCCGCCGAGCAGAGCGCCGCGGCGCCGACCGCTCCGCGCAGCCCGAGCGCCGGCACCAGGACGAAGCCCGCCAGCAGCGCGCCGGCCGCCGAGCCGGCAGAGGAGGCCGCGTAAACGCGCCCGGCGGAGTGGGCGCCGGGCCCGGCGAGATGCAGCGTCAGCGGCAACGCCGCGCCGATGAAGAGCGTGGGCACCAGCAGCGCCCCCGCGACCAGGGCGAAGGTCCCGGAGGCGACCGGCAGGAAGGCGCCGCCGCTCCCCTTGAGGAGCGCGATGTAGAGGATGGGCAGAGCCTGCACCACCAGCGTCACCACGCCGGCGAAGAGCGACACCAGGAGGTGCGCCTTCCAGAGCGCCTCGCGCGGCGCGTCCGAGAGCTGCGCCCGCCGCGACACGACCAGCGACCCGCCGGTGATGCCCAGGAGGAAGGCCGCCAGCATCAGCGAGAGCGCGTAGACCGAGGAGCCGAAGACCAGCGTGAGCGCCCGGAACCAGGCCACCTCCAGCACCAGCGCCGCCACCCCACCCAGGAACGCCAGCATCAGCGGTTTCTTGGCTGCGGCGCCTGACGGCGCCGCGGAGATCGCCAAATCTCCGGCGACCCGTTCTCCGACCCTTCTCGTTCCGAGCAGCAGGCACACCCCTCCTACAACTATGTCGGTCAGGCCGGCCGCGACCAGGCTCCTCGCGATCCCCAGAGCCGGCAGGAGCAGCAGCCCGCCGGCCAGCGTCCCCAGCACCGCGCCCAGCGTGTTGACGCCGTAGACCAGGCCGGCCCCGGAAGCCATGCGCTCCGAGCCCACCGAGAGGACGTGCTTCAGGAAGAGCGGGAACGTGGCCCCCATCAGCACCACGATCGGTGCCAGGACCAGAAACGAGAACGCCGCCGGCACCAGCGGCGCCAGCGAGTCGGGCAGCCGCGTGTCCAGGCGCACCACCGCCGGGGCAATCGCCGCGAAGAGCCAGGGCGTCAGGAGCGCCAGCCCGCCGATCAGGACCTCGGCGGCGCCGAAGAGCGCCAGCGGCCGCGTCGTCCTGCCGGCCACCCGTCCCCCCAGGGCGGAACCGGCACCCAGGCCGGCCATGAAGAGGGCCAGCAGCAGGCCGGTGGCGGCCAGCACCGATCCGAAGAGCGCCGCCAGCGCCCGCGACCAGACGACCTCGTAGACAAGCCCGGCGGCCCCGGAGAGGGCCAGGGCGGTCAGCGGCAGCCCCAACTCGGTCCGCTTCAATTCCGTTGATCCTAGCCTCCCGGGGAGGCATAGAATCTCCCAGCCCTTTTTCTTGACGATCGACCGCAGCGAAGGAGGAATACCGTGCGCGCCAAGCTCCCGCTCCGTTGGCTTTCCATCCTCTCCGTGCTCGTCTTCGGACTGGCACTGAGCCTCCCAGCCCTGGCCGGCGAGACCGGCTCCATCTCGGGCAAGGTCACCGACGCCAAGGGTGACCCGCTACCCGGCGTCCTGGTGAAGGTCGTCGGCGCTCAGCTGCCGGCCGGCCGCACGACCGCCAGCAGCGCCAACGGCGCCTACCAGTTCCAGCGGCTCATCCCCGGGCCCTACACCGTGAGCGCCGAGCTTTCCGGCCTCGGCAAGGCCAGCAGCAGCCTCGACGTGCTGGTCGACAACGACCACCAGATCAACCTGTCGCTCAAGGGCGCCACCGAGACGCAGGTCGAGGTGAGCGCGGCGTCGGTCGACGTCAAGACGACCGAGGTCAACTTCAACTACACGCAGGAGCAGATCAAGAACCTGCCGCTGGAGCGCTCCTACACCGGGCTGATCAACCTGGTGCCCGGAGTCGCCGACCCGAGCACGGTCGGCCTCGACGACGGCGCCGGCACCGGCTTCAGCGCCGCCGGCGGCACCCGCCAGGACAACAAGTTCCTCATCGACGGCGTGAACATCACCAACCCCGGCTACGGCGTGCTGCTCGTCGAGACGAACGAGATGGACATCGCCGACTTCAACGTCAAGAAGGGCGCCATCAGCGCCGAGTTCGGGCGCACCTCGGGCGCGATCCTGAACGCCGTCACCCGCTCGGGCACCAACGACTTCCACGGCGGCTTCCGCTTCGAGGCGCAGCCGGACGCCTTCATCTCCGAGAAGAAGAACACCACCGTCACCCAGACGATCGACCGCTACACGACCTCGGCGAACCTGGGCTTCCCGATCGTCAAGGACATGCTGTTCGGCTACGCCTCGGGCCGCTACTTCACCTCCACCAAGAGCGGCCAGTCCAGCCAGTACGGCACCCAGCCCGATACCAAGGGCAAGAACGGCGACATCTTCGCGAAGCTGACCGCCACGCCGGCGCAGTCCATCCAGCTCAACGCCGGCTTCCGCGCGCTGCCCACCAAGTCCGAGAACCAGTTCGACTCGGTCCTCGACGTGACGACCGCCGGCTACGACACCGACGTGACGAACTACGTCACCAGCGTCACCGGCAGCTTCTTCCCGACCTCCACGTCGCTGGTCGAGGCCAAGTTCGTGCACCTCACCGAGCACGACACCGCCGACGCGGCGACCTTCCTCCCCGACCAGCCGCACACCATCGACCCGCGAAACCTGGGCGCTTACGGCCGTTTCCTCGACAACGTGAACCGCGGCGGCGGCAACGTCGGCGTGGCCGAGTTCAAGACCCGCGGCGACGACTACAAGCGCGACGAGGTCCGCCTCAGCGCCAGCCAGTTCTTCGACCTCGGCCCCACCCAGCATCAGATCAAGCTGGGCGGCGGCTTCGAGAACACCGAGTATTCGCTGGTCCGCGAGACCAACGGCTGGGGCCTCTTCGCCACCGGCGCCAACTGCGTCGCGGCGGTCTGCGGTACGCTGAAGACAGGCACGATCCGCGCCCGCTTCTACACGCTTCAGCCGGAGCAGACCGGCAAGGGCCGCACCTACTCCATCTTCCTCCAGGACACCGTCACCTACGGCCGGTTCTCGGCCAACGTCGGCCTCCTGGTCAACAAGGACGACTTCGCCCAGATCACCCTGGCCGGGGACCGCATCAACTTCCTGACCTTCAACTGGGGCGACGAGATCCAGCCACGCATCGGCATCGTCTACAACACCGAGCTCCTCAAGGGGGACAAGGCCTACGCGAACTGGGGCCGCTACTACGGGCAGGACCAGAAGTCCGCGTCCCGCTCGCACGCCCCCTTCCGCATCCGCCAGGACGAGGCCTACTTCGATCCGGTGACCGGAGCGTTCCTCGCGCAGAACATCCGCGGCTCCTCGGGCGGCCACCTGATCCCGGCCGGGCAGGTCGATCCGCAGTACATCGACGAGCTGATCGTCGGCTACGGCGCCCCGGTGACCCGCACCCTGACCGCCGAGGTCTACTACCAGTACCGTGAGACCCACGACATCTGGGAAGACATGCCGATCGACCCGAACAACTTCGGCGGGTCCTTCAAGATCGGCAACCTGCCCGGCGCGCGCCGTCGCTATCGGGCCATCACCCTCGACGTCGCCAAGCGCATCTCCGACCGCTGGGCGGCCGAGATGAACTACACCTACAGCAAGCTCTACGGCAACTTCGACCTCGACTACTCCGGCATCGACGTCTTCAACAACTCCTCGATCCTGGAGGACGCTCCCGGCATCAACACCAGCGAGCCGAACCGCTACGGCCGCCTCTCCGAGGACCGTCCGCACATCTTCAAGCTCAATGCCTCCTACGACACGCCGTTTGGCGTAACCGTGGGCGGCTTCCTCCGCGTGCAGAGCGGCGGTGCCTGGGAGGCCCGCGGCATCGACGCCAACCTCAGCTCCTACCGCTACCTGGAGCCCGCCGGCTCGCGCCGCCTCCCCTCGCTCACCACCTTCGACCTCCTGGCCGCCTACAACTTCAAGATCGGCGGCGGCTTCAACTTCCGCCTCGAGGGGCGCGCCCTCAACCTGTTCGACCAGCAGGTCGGCATCCGCGTCAACAAGCTCCAGTACAACGACCCGTACGTCGCCGGCGTGCCGGCCGCGACGCTCGGGCCGCAGGGCACCACGCGTCCGAACGCCAGCTTCGGGAACTACACCGTCTACTCGCAGCCGCGGCGTATCGTTCTCACCGGCATCGTCGAGTTCTAGGCCAAACCACTCCTCGGAGGGCCCGGCGTCGCAAGGCGCCGGGCCTTTTCATTTCAGGGCCTCCAGCAGAGCGGCGGCCTTCGCGTAGCCCGGCTGCATCGCCAGCGCCTCGCGCGCCAGCTCTCGAGCCCTGGCCAGGTCTCCTTTCTCCGCCAGCAGCGCCGCCAGGTTGACGCGCGCCGGCGCGCTGGAGGGCAGGAGGCGCACCGCCTCGGCGAGCTGCGCCTCGGCCTCGGCCTTCTTCCCGGCCATCGCCAGTGCCAGGCCGTAGCTCTGCCGGACCTCGCCGTCCAGCGGAATCAGGCTGGCGGCACGCGCCAGCGGCGCTACCGCCGCCGTGGCCTGCCCCGCCTGCAGGAGCTCGTTTCCCTTCGCCGCCAGCGCGCTGCCGAGCGCCTTCTCGATGGCCGGCTGGCGCGCGTCGATCGCCAGCGACCGCTCCAGCGCGGCGAGCCCGTCGTCGAGCCGCCCGGAGGCGCCCAGAGCCTGGCCGAGGCGGAACCAGAGGACGCCGGGCAGCGGCGCCTTCCCGGCCAGGCCCTCGGTCCGTTGCCAGGCTTCCTTCGACTCTCCGCTGGCGACGAGGTGGAGGATCCACTGCGTCTCCTCCTCCGCCGAACCATCGTCGAGGCGGGTGGGCCAGAGCGTCAGCGCCAGCAGCGGCACCGCGACAGCGGCGGCGAGCACGCGGCGGGGCCGATCTCCGAGGAGCGGCACCGCGCCGCCGGCGGCGATCGCCAGCGCGACCAGCAGCGGGATGCGGTAACGAGTGGCCACGAAGAAGGCGGCGACAAGCAGCACGTAACAGGGCGCGAAGGAGGCCCAGAGCGCGAAGCGGCCCACTGGAAGCGTCGAGGCGCCGCGCAGCCCGAATACCAGTCCAACCGCGCCCAGCGGCACGAGCAGCCAGGGGCCCACCAGCAGCGGCCAGAGCGCCAGTGTGCGGACGCGGTACCAGGGGTAGCTGAAGTTGAGCGGCGCCTCGTCGTTGGAGAGCGTGTACCAGAGCTTGCGGGCGAAGAGCCGCGCCGCCTGGCCGGGCTGCGACGCGATCCAGCCGAACGCTCTCCGCGCGAAGTGTGACGAGACCTCGCGGGTGCTGAGCGCGCGTCCCTCTTCCTTCTCCGCCACGCGCCTGGCGTCGGCCGATTGCCCTTCGATGGCCGGCGTGATGCCGTCGAGCAGGCGATAGACGCCGGCGGCCTCGGGGCCGTTCCCGATGAGGAGGTTCAGGCCGCCGTGCGAGGAGATCAGCACCGGCTCGCCGGAGACCACCAGGTTGCGCAGCGCCGCCGGCGCGATGCCCAGGGCCGCGCCGAGCGCGAACGCCGCGGCCGCGCGCGGGCTTCGCGGCTTGATGACGACGAGTAATCCCACCACCACCGCGGCCCAGGGCAGCGCATTCGGGCGGTTCAGCGCCAGCAGGCCCAGCAGCAGCCCGGCGACGCAGAAGGCCCTCGGGCGCTCGCCCTCCGCCAGCGCTCGTGCCAGAGCCCAGAGCGCCGCCGCCGTCAGGAACGCGTCCAGCGCCGCCTGCAGCAGCAGCACCTCGTGGAACGTCACCACGCCGGTGAGCGCCAGCAGCAGCGCCGCCGGCACTGCCGCCGGCGGTCCGAAGAGGCGGCGCGCCGCGTCGCCGGCCAGCCAGACGGCCGCCGCTCCCAGCAGCACCTGGACGACCTGGCAGGCGAGCAACGATCCCGTCACGGCGAGCACCAGCGCCAGGAAGTACGCGTAGAGCGGCGAGACGAAGAAGGGCTCCGGCAGCGAACGCAGCAGCAGGTCGCCGGAGGCGATGGTCCTCGCCAGGCTCACGTACGCGCCGGTGTCGAGACCGGCCTCGGGCCGCAGCAGCGGGTGGTCGTGCAGCGCGGCGAGCACCAGCCCCTTCGACGCCAGCGCCGCCGCGGTGACCCAGACGAGCGGGCGCTTCACTTCCTGGCTGGGAGCAGCCCCGACACGCCGCCGGAAACGGCGAAGGCCAGCACGTCGGCGCTGGCAATCGGCAGCGGCTGCACGCGCTCGCGCGGCACGATCAGCACCAGCCCCGCGAAGTTGTAGGACTGCGGGAAGTAGACCGCCATGTGCTCGGGCATGCCGATCACCTCGAGCGAATCGCGGGTGACGAAGCCCAGCAGTCCCAGGTCCTTTCCCTTGCCGTCGCCGAAGCTCACGTAGACCGGGTGGTCGAAACCCTTCTTGTCCCCCACGAAAGCGCCGGTGAGATCGCGGATGGAGGAGTAGATGAGCTTCACCAGCGGCACCCTGGCGAAGATCTTCTCGACCAGCTCGAAGAACGCCTTGGTGACGAGGTTGGAGGCCAGCATGCCGATGACGACCGTGGCGATCAGGAGCAGCAGGATCCCGGTGCCCGGGATCGGAAGGCCGATCCAGCGGTTCATCGGCTCGCCGAGCCAGCGGTCCACCTTGCTGACCACGAACCAGAGGATCGCGATCGTGGCCGAGGCGGGGATCAGCACCAGGAGGCCCCGGAAGAAGTAGCGCACGAGTCGGTTCATGCCGCGATCATCGCGCGAAGTCGCCTCTGCGGCAGACTACGGCGCGATGATCGGGACCCACCTCGCCGGCCGCTACGAGGTGCTGCGCGAGCTGGGCCGCGGGGCGATGGGCGTCGTCTACCACGCCCACGACCCGCTGCTGGCGCGCGACGTGGCGGTGAAGGTGCTCAGCGCCACGGCCTCGGGCCGCGACGCCGCCGAGCGCTTCCAGCGCGAGGCCCGGATGGTGGCCCGGCTGGAGCACCCGGCCATCGTCGCGGTGCATGACATCGGCGAGCACGACGGCTCGGTCTTCTTCGTGATGCCGCTGGTGCGCGGGCAGAACCTGCGCGAGGCCCTGCAGGCCGGCCGGCTGACGTTGGCCGACATGGTGACGATCGGCATCCAGGTGGCCGACGCCCTCGAGCACAGCCACCGCGCCGGCATCGTGCACCGCGACGTGAAGCCGGAGAACGTCCTCCTGGTGCACGGCGACGACGGCCTGCGCGTCTTCATCACCGACTTCGGCCTGGCCCGCGCCGCCTCCGACCGGCCGCTGACCCACAGCGGGCTGGTGGTGGGGACCCTGGCCTACCTCAGCCCGGAGCAGGCCGCGGCGCGGCAGGTCGACGGGCGGGCCGACGTCTACGCGCTCGGCTGCGTCCTCTACGAGGCCGTCACCGGGCAGCCGCCCTTCTCCGGCGAGTACCCCGCCATCCTCTACCGCATCCTCGACGAGCGCCCGCTGCCGCCCGGCGCGCTGGTGGCCGGCGTCGACGCCGAGCTCGAGGCGCTGATCATCGCCTGCCTGGAGAAGGACCCGGCCGACAGACCGGAGCGCGCCCGTGACGTGGCCGAGGCGCTCCGCGCCGTGCTGCCGCGAGCCAGCGGCGGCGCCCCGTTGACGCTGACGCCGCTGGCGCGCCCCACCGAGGTGCTGCGGCGCCCCCCGTCCTCGCCGATCGTGGGCCGCGAGTCCGAGCTGAAGGAGCTGGCCGCGCGCCTGACCGCGGCGCAGGAAGGGGAGTGCCAGGTCGTGCTGATCGCCGGGGACGCCGGCGTCGGCAAGAGCCGGCTCCTCTCCGAGCTGCAGCGGCTGGCCGAGCGGCGCGGCTTCCGCGTGCTGGCCGGCCGCTTCGCCGGCGAGGAGCGCGCGTTCCCCTACGAGGCGTTCTGCCAGGCGATCCAGACGGCGTTCCAGCGCCGCCTGGTCTCGCCACCGGCCGCTCCCGACCTGGACGACCTCCTGCCCGAGCTCACCGCGCTCTTCCCGGTCCTGTCCGATCTCTCGCCCGCCCGCCCGTCGGGGGAGGTCCGCCGCGCGCCGCTGCCGGAAGACCGCACCAAGCTCTTCGACCTGCTGGCCCGCACGTTCCTGCGCGCGGCCGGAGGGCGCCCGCTGGCGCTACTCCTCGAGGACCTGCACTGCGCCGACACGTCGGTCGAGGCGCTGCAGTACGTGGTGCGCCGGCTGGCGCTCACCCCGACGCTGATCGCCGCTACCTACCGGCCGTCGGATGTCGACCGCCGCCATCCGCTCTCGCGCCTGGTGGCCGGGCTGACCGGCGACCCGCGGTTCGCGCTGCTGACGCTCGGGCCGCTGGACCGCGCCGCGCACCGCCGCTTCCTCGCGAACCTGCTGCCGCAGCGTCCGGTGGAGGACGAGCTGGCCGAGGCGCTCTTCGAGTCGACCGAGGGGAACCCGTTCTTCACCGAGGAGCTGGTGCGCTCCGGCGAGCTCTCGCTCTTCGCCAGCGGGCGCGGACCGGGGGTGCGGGACATGCCGGCCACGATCCGCGAGGCGGTCGAGCGCCGCGTGGAGCGCCTGGGCAAGGAGGACCGCGAGCTGCTGGCCGTCGCGGCGGTGCTGGGGCGCCGTTTCGAGGCGCGCGAGCTGCCGCCGCTGGCCGGCGCGCTGGCCGCGCACGCGCCGGGGCCGCGCCCGCAGGAGGAGCTGGACGACGCGCTGGAGCGGCTGGCACGCGCCGGCTTCCTGGAGGAGCGCGGCGACGGGCGCGGCGGGCGCTTCGGCTTCACCAGCGGCCTGGTGCGCGAGGTCCTCTACGCCTCGCTGCCGCGCGGGCGCCGCCGTGCGCTGCACCGCGCCCACCTCTCGGAGCTGGAGCGGCGCTACGCCGGACGGCAGGCGCAGGTCTCCGGCCTGCTGCTGCACCACGCCGCGCAGGCCGACCTGCCGGCCAAGGTGGCCGAGCACGGCCTCTTCCACGCGCGCCATGCGCTGGAGAGCTTCGGTGCCGAGGAGGCGGCCCGCGCCGCGCGGACCGTGCTCGAGTACCTGGAGGAGGAGGGCACCGCCTCGGAGATCGAGGCCGAGGCGCGCCTGGTGCTCGGCAAGGCGCTGCGGCTGACCGGCGCCTTCGACGAGGCGCTGGGACGCCTCACCGAGGCGGCGGCGGTCTTCGAGCGGCACGGGCCGCTGGAGCGCGCCTGCGAGGCGCTGACCGCTGCCGCCGAGACCGCCTGGGAAGGGCGCAAGGTGGAGCAGGCGGCCAGCCTGCTGGCGCGGGCGCTGCCGCTTTCGCGCTCCTGCGGAGACCCGCGTGGCCTCGGCCGGCTGCTCTCGCTGGCGGCGACCGTCGCGAACCTCCGCAGCGCCCACGAGGAGGCGCGCGAGCTGGAGAGCGAGCTCGCCGCGCTGACCGCCCCCGCCGAGGGGCGCAGCGACCTGCCGCGCGACCAGCGGCTGGTGGTGGCGCTGCCGGCGCCGGTCTCGGCGCGGCACCCGGTCAACGCGCAGCTCCTGGAGGAATGGGAGGTGCTGGGCAACGTCTTCGAGACGCTGCTGGCCACCGACGAGCGCGGAGGGCTGAGACCGGGCCTGTGCGAGCGCTGGGACGCCGTCGAGGACGGCCGCGCCTTCCTGCTCACGCTGCGCGAAGGAGCGCGGCTCCACGACGGCACCCCGGTGACCGCCGCGGCCGTGAAGGCCTCGATCGAGAGGGGGGTGCGGCGCGCGCAGCACGAGCTCCCGCCGGCCTACCAGGCGATCCGCGGCGTTCTCGAGCTGGTCTACGGCGAGGCGGCCGAGGCGTCCGGCCTCCTGACGATCTCGGAGCGGACGCTGCAGGTGTCGCTACTGGAGCGCCTCCCCATCTTCCCCTCGCTGCTCACCGACCTGCGCACCGCGGTGGCCGGCGAGGACGCCGGGGGACAGCCGGTCGGCTCGGGGCCGTTCGCGGTCTCCAGCTTCGGCCCCGAATCGGTGGTCCTCACCCGGGTGGAGGGAGGGCACCGGGAGCCGTTCCTGGCGGCGGTGGAGTTCCAGACCGGCCTGGCGTCGTCGGCCATCGCGTCGCGCTTCCGCGCCGGCTCGCTCGACGTGGCGCGCGACCTCCTGCCCATCGACCTGGAGCGCCTGCGGCGGGACCGCGGCACGCGCACGCTGCTGGTCGAGACGCCCCGGAAGAACCTCTACTTCGCGCTCTTCCATCCGGCCGCCGCGCCCTGGATGGCCGAGGCCGCGCGCGCGCTCACCAGTGTGGTGCGGACGCCCGACCTGGTGCGGGGCACGCTGGGGCGCTTTGCCCAGCCGGCCGAGGGGCTGCTGCCGCCCGGCATCCTGGGGCATGACCCGGGGCGGCGGCGGCCGCGCCTCACGCTGGAGGAGGCGCGGGCGCGCCTGACCGCGGCCGGCGCGCCCCGGCCGCTGCGGCTGCGCGCCGCGGTCCATCCCGCGTTCCAGGACCGCTTCGCGACGCTCACCGAGACGCTGCTCAAGCTCTGGGCCGCGCTCGAAGTGAGCGTCTCGGTGCAGACCACCTCCATCGACGACTACGTCCTGTCCTGGGAGCGCAACGAGGAGATCGACCTCGTGCTGGGCCGCTGGAACCCCGACTACGAGGACCCCGACGCCTTCGGCGGTGTCCTCTTCCACTCGCGCGGCGGCCTGCTGCGGCGCTTCCACGCCTCCCCGGAGCTCGACAGCCTGCTGGAGGACGGGCGGCTCCTGGCCCAGCCGGCGCTGCGGGAAAAGACCTACCGCAAGGCGGAGAGCCTGCTGCTTCAGAGCGGACTCTTCCTGCCGCTCTTCCACGAGGTGGACGCGCGCCTCCTCGGGCCGCGGGTGGTGCGCTTCCCGCTGCTCTCGGGGCCGCCCTATGTCGACTACGCCCAGGTGCGCAAGCGCGCCGATGCGGAGGCGCCGGCGGCGCGGCACGGCGGCGGCATCGTCACCGTGCCGATCGCCGGCGAGCTCCACCACCTGGACCCGACGCTCGGCTCGCTGGCGTTCTACGAGGAGGTGCTGCCGGCCGTCTTCGAGCGCCTGACCCGCGGCCGTGAGGGGGCGCGCGTCGAGCCGTGGCTGGCGGCCTCGTACGACTCGGAGGAGGGGGGTCGCCGCTTCCGCTTCCGCCTGCGCGACGGCGTCCGCTTCCACGATGGCCGGCGGCTCTCGGCACGCGACGTGCGCCACTCCTTCGAGCGGCTGCTCACGAACCCGGCGAGCCCCAACCGCGACCTCCTCCTGCCGCTGCACGGCGCCCGCGAGCTGCGCGAGGGGCGCGCCTCCTCGCTGGCCGGCCTGCGGATCGACTCGGCGCTGGAGCTGACCATCGAGCTGGTGGAGCCGCTCCCCTTCTTCCCGGCGCTCCTCGCCTTCACGCCGCTGGCGATCGTGCCCGAAGGGACCGACCGTTTCGACGGCGACTGGCGCGACGGCTGCGCCGGCACCGGCCCGTTCCGCGTCTCGCGCTTCACGCCGGGGCGCCACCTCTCGCTGGAGGCGAACCACGATTACTGGCGCCCCGGCCTGCCGCTGGCGGACGGCCTGGAGTTCGTCTTCGGCCTGACGCCGGCGGAGATCCTCTCCGGCTTCCGCGAGGGCCTCTACTCGCTGGCCTGGGACCTGGAGCCGAAGGACGTCGAGGCGCTGCGGAAGGAGCCGGCCTTCGCGGCGCGCTACCGCGAGGCGCCGAGCCTCTCGACCGCCTTCCTGGCCTTCAACGCGAACCGCGGCCCGCTGGAGAGCCTGGCCGCGCGGCGCGCGCTGGCGGCGGCGGTCGACGTGCCGGCGCTGGTGGCGCGCACGCTCGGCCGCGTGGCGGTGCCGGCCCGCAGCGTCGTCCCGCCCGGGCTGCTGGGGCAGGCCCCGCGAAGGCGCGAGCCGACCGGAGCCTTCCGGCCGGCCATCTCTCTGCGCCTCACCGGCATCCTGCAGTCGGTCTTCGACGGACCCTATGCCGCGTTTTGCAAGGAGCTCCTGGCGGAGCTGGCCTCGGCCGGGATCCAGGTGGAGGTCCTGCCGCTGCGCGCGCAGACGCGGGCGGCCATCGACCAGAGCCACGCCGACGTGGCGCTGCTGCGCTGGATCGGCGACTACCCCGACGCCGACACGTTCCTGGACGGTCTCTTCCACAGCGAGCGGGGCCGCGCCGGCACGCTCACCGGCACCCGCGAGCTGGACGAGCTGCTGGCTCGCGCGCGCGGCGAGACCGACCCGGTGCAGCGCCACCGCCTCTATGGCGAGGCGGAGGCGCTGGTCTTCGAGAAGGCGCTCTGCCTGCCGCTCTTCCACGAGCAGGCCTACCGCTTCGCGCGGCCGGAGATCGAAGGGCTCGACGTCTCGTTCTGGAAGCCGTTCGTGGCCTACGAGCGGCTCTGGGTGAAGGGGTGAGTTGATATGCTTCCTCGCGTGTCCAGCGCTCCGCCTCTCACCACCGCCGCACACACCCTGACGATCGAGGAGTGGGCCGAGCTCCCGGATGATCAGTCCGGCGAGCTGGTCGACGGCCGCCTCGAGGAGGAGGAGGTGACGGACACCGGTCACGAACTCATCGTCCTGTGGTTGGCTCGCCAGGTGGGGAACTGGCTCGCAGGAAAGGGTGGAGTCGTGCTCGGCTCGGACGCCAAATACCGGGTTCGCGCGAACCGGGGCCGGAAACCGGACCTCGCGGTGTTCTTGCCAGGCGGGAAGCGAGCACCTCGCACCGCTTTGGTCCGCATCCCACCCGAGATCATGGTCGAGGTCGTCTCGGCTCGTCCCCGGGACGGCCGTCGCGATCGTATCGAGAAGGCAGTCGAGTACGCGTCGTTCGGCGTGCGCTGGTACTGGCTGCTCGACCCACAGCTGCAGAGTCTCGAGGTCTGGGAACTGCGCGACGGCGTCTACGCCCACGTGCTCGCGGCGTCGGAGAGCAAGGTCACCGACATCCCCGGGTGCCCGGAGCTCGTCCTCGACCTGGACGAGCTCTGGAGCGAGCTCGAGCTCCTGGGCCCCGAAGAGCCGGAGCCGGAGAGCGAAACGCCCTAGGCGACCGAGGCGGCCCGCGCCGGACCGCCGGGCAGCGGCTTCCTCCTCAGGATCCCCGCCGACACCAGCGTGACGATCAGCCCGACCGGGAAGATCTCCAGGAACGTCATCCCGACGTTGAAGAACGGGTTCTTGTAGAGCTCCTTGAAGCGGGCCATCCTCTGCGTCTCGGCGGCCAGCTTCTCGGGCGTGGCCCCCTTGGCCTTGAGCTGCTCGATCATGTGGGCGCTGTACTTCTCGCCGAAGTCCGGCAGGAAGCCGTAGTAGGTGATCTCCCAGGCGACGACGTAGACGGCGCAGCAGACCAGGGTGATGAGGATGCCGACCTGGAACCCCTTGCCGAAGGTGAGCGATCCCCCGCCCTGCTCCTCGCGGTAGCTGCGGATCCCGAAGAAGACCATTAGGAAGGCGAGGACCATGGCGGTGTAGCCGAGGATCTCGCTCTTGTCGAAATGGATCGCCCCGCTCATGCAGAGCGGCAGCATCACGGCGGACAGGGCGCCGATGATGCCCCCGGCCAGAAGCCCGAACTTGACCACGGTCTTTCTCATCTGATTCCTCCAGCGGGCAACCTGGGGCGCCGCGCCTCCCTCTGGCGTCGGCCATTCGGGGGATTCGCCCTTCTCCGGCGCCGATTCCTACTTTGGTTTACGGCACCAACCCCAGCTCCCGCGCCCGCGAGACGGCCTGGACCCGCCGCTCGACACCCAGCTTCTGGAAGATCCGCGAGGAGTGCGTCTTGACGGTGCCGTCGGCGACGAAGAGCTTCTCGCCGATCTCCCGGTTGCTCAGCCCCTGGGCGATGAGCTGCAGCACCTCCAGCTCGCGCGGGGTGAGGCCCAGCTCGGCCAGCCGGGCGGCGTCCAGGACGAACGGGCCGGTCTCCCGCACCCGCACCTCCTTGACGACCACGACCTCCCTGGGCCGGGCCCACTTCACCCCCAGGTAGATGCCGGCCGCCGCGAAGAAGACCGCGATCAGGCCGCCGTACGCCTCGCTGGGGAAGGCGCGGACGAAGTGCTGGTATTCGACCAGCCTGAGGAGCGCGATGAGCGCGCCGCCGATCGCGCCGAAGAAGACGACCCGCTTCAAGGCTCACCTTTGAATCATCATAGTGCGTCGATGCCCGAGCGAGCCCGCACCCTCCCGGCCGCGCTGGCGCTGTTCCTGGCCTGCCTGGCGGCGATCCTGGCGCGCTACCGCGCCCCCGACCCGCTGCCGCTCGAGGCGCCGGCGGGCGACTTTTCCGCGGCCCGCGCGATGGGGCCGCTGGCGCGCCTCCTGGGGAGCGGCAAGCCGCATCCGGTCGGCAGCGCGGACCACGAGCGGCTGCGGGAAACGCTGGTCGCCGACCTGATCGCGCTCGGCTGGAAGACCGAGGTACAGGAGGCCTTCGCCTGCGGCCCCTACGGCACCTGCGCCACCGTCCGCAACGTCCTGGCGACGCGCCCGGAGATGCCGCCCACCGGCGACGTCGTCGCCTACCTCTGCCACTACGACTCCGTGCCGGCGGGACCGGGCGCCTCCGACGACGCGCTGGCAGTGGCGGCCGGGCTGGAGATCGCCCGCGCGCTGGCGGCCGCTCCGCCGGCGCGCCATCCGATCGTCCTCATCGTCACCGACGGCGAGGAGCTCGGCCTCCTGGGAGCGAGCGCGTTGCTCGACCACCCGCTCGGCAAACGGATCCAGGAGGTGGTCAACCTGGAGGCGCGCGGTACCCGCGGCCCCAGCCTCCTCTTCGAGACCGGCGACGGCAGCGCCGCGCTGCTCCGGGCGGCGGGACCGGCGCTGCGTCGGCCGATCACGAACTCGGTCATGGGAGCCGTCTACCGGCGCCTGCCGAACGACACCGACCTGACCGTGATCAAGCGCGCCGGCAAGACCGGCGTGAACTTCGGCTTCGTGGGGGGCGTCGCCCACTACCACACGCCGCTCGACGACCTGCGTCACGTGAGCGCGGCCACGCTCCAGCACCACGGCGAGAACGCGCTGGCGGCGCTGCGCGCGCTCGCCTCGGCCGAGCTCCCGCCGGCCGCGGGAGAGGCCGTCTACTTCGACGTCGCCGCGCTGGCGGTGGTGCGCTGGCCAGCCAGGGCGAGCGCCTGGATCGCGGTGGCCGCCTTGCTGCTGCTCCTGGTGGTGATCGGACGCGTGCGTCTCCGCCCGGCGGCGTGGGGAGCGCTCGGCGCCCTCGGCTGCGTCGTCCTGTCGGCGCTCCTCATCATCGGAACCGTCGCCGCCCTGCGCGGAGGCGCCCTGGCCGCGAACTGGCCGGCGCGGCCGCTGCCGCTGATCGTCCTCACCTGGCTGCTGGGGTTCCTTCCGGCCCTGGCCGCCGCGCGCTTCCTGGCCCGCCGCGCCGGTCCCGGTGGCCTCTTCGCCGGGACGCTGGCGCTCCAGCTCGCTCTGGGGGCGGCGGCGGCGCTGCTGGAGCCGGGCCTCTCCTACCCGTTCCTGGTGCCGGCCGTCGTCGCCGGTTTGCCCGCGGCGCTGGGCTTTTTCCGCGGCGCGGTGCTCGCCCACGTGGCGGCCACGGTGCTGGTCACCCTGCCGACCGCCGTGCTGCTCTACGACGGCATGGGCGCCGGAGGCCTGGCGGTGGTGGCCTTCCTGGTGGCGCTGGCCGCCCTCACGCTCGCGCCGGCGGCGGCCGAGGACGGGCGTTCGAGGTTCGTCCGGAGCCTGCTGCCGGCGGCGGCGCTGGCGGCGGCGGCGGCGTTGGTCGTGACCGCCCTGTCACCGGCGTTCTCGCCGGAATCGCCACGCCGGCTGAACCTGGCGCTGCACCACGACGCCGACAGCGGCAAGGCCCGCTGGCTGTCGCGGGCCGGCAGCGCGCCGCTGCCGCCGGCGCTGCGGGTGGCCGGGGCCTTCGCTCCCCAGCCGGTGCGGCCATTTCCTTGGAGCTCCAACAATCTGAAAGCCTTCGAGGGCCCGGCGCCGCCGCTGGAGAGCGGGGGGCTGGCGGTCGAGGCCCTGGAGTCCAGCGCCGCGCCGGGCGGCCGCCAGGTGCGGCTGAGGCTCGTCTCGCCGCGCGCCGCCCCGGTCGTGCGCCTCCTCGTCCCGCCCGGCGCGCCGCGCCTGGAGGTCTTCCTGCAGGGCGTGAAGGTCCCGACCGACAGCGCCTCGAAGTCCCCGCGCTACTCGCGCGGCTGGTGGGCGGTGGAGTGCCGCACCGTGCCGCCCGGGGGGCTCCTGGTGGAGCTGCGGATCTCCGGGAGCGAGCGTCTCGCGCTGGTGGCCGTCGAGGAGACGCGCGGCTTGCCCCCATCGGGCCAGGCGCTCCTCTCGGCGCGTCCCGCCGACGTGGTGCCCTCCGACGAGGGGGACGTCACGGTGGTGACGAAGCGCCTCGAGCTCTGATCAGAAATAGCTGAGCCAGGTGTCCTTGCGCCGCTGCTTGAGGTCCGCGAACCAGCGGCAGGGCAGGTAGAGCGTGGCGACGACCGCCAGCCAGATCGCATAGACGGCCGGCAGGCCGAAGCCCCAGCCGGGCGGAGCGTCCATGGGCCCGAGCTGACGCAGCAGCTTCATGTCGTAGTGCGTCACCGCCCAGAGCACGGCGAGGCCGTGGGCCAGGTAGAGGTGCAGCACGTAGTAGAAGAACGGCACGCGGCCGAAGACGACCAGGACGCGCGCGAGCCTGCCGGTCACCGGCCGCTCCAGCAACGCCAGCGCCAGGATCGCCGGGCCCAGCGTCATCAGCAGGAACTCCAGCGACGGCGGGTACTTCTGGCAGTCCAGGAAGGACGTCACGCTGGCCACCAGGCTCTTCTGCGGCGACCAGGGGCGAGGGTCTCCGTACACCCCGGTCGCGCGCAGCACCAGGAATCCGATCGTCAAGCCGAGGCCCAGGCGCAGCAGGGCGCGGCGACGGCGCGCCGGCTCCCAGCGGTAGAGCGCGCCGAAGCCGTAGCCGGCGGCCGCCACGCCGATCCAGGGCACCAGCGGGTAGGACACGAAGACGTGGACGGATTCGGACGGCGCGATCTCGGTCGGGACGTGGAGCACCGCCCAGAGCCAGCCCCAGTGCCCCGCCTGCTGCACGGTGACCGGGTCGAAGAGGTTGTGCAGCCCCACCATCGCCAGCCCGAAGAGGGAGACGGCCGCGAGCGGCAGCCAGACGAGCGCCGCCAGCGCCACCAGCGACCAGCCGATCGCCCAGATCACCTGCACGAAGGCGAAGTGAACGTCGAGCCGGAAGGACCATCCGAGCTCGACGACGGTCAGCTCCATGACGACGAGGAAGAGCCCGCGGGTGAGCAGGAACCAGGAGAGCTGCCCTTTCGTCTTGCCCCGCGCGCCGGAGAGGAACGCGGCGGTGCCGGCCAGGAACACGAAGACCGGCGCGCAGAAGTGCGTGACCCAGCGCGTGAAGAAGAGCGCCGGCGACTCCCAGATCGGGCGGAGGTCCATCTGGTCGATGGGCGTGTCGGAGAAGAAGTCGCGCACGTGGTCGAGCGCCATCAGCACCATCACCGCGCCCCGCACCAGGTCGAGCGAATCCACCCGCGGCCGCGCTACGCTCGACATCGGCTCGCGATGATAGACGGCGTCCTCCACGGCAAACGGCGCACGCTCCTGCTGCTGGCGCTGGTGCAGCTCCTGGGGATGGCTGCCTGGTTCTCGGCCTCGGCGGTGGTGCCGGCGCTGAGCGCGGAATGGGGCCTCGGCGACTCGGGCCGCTCGTGGCTCACGATGTCGGTGCAGCTCGGCTTCGTGCTCGGCGCGCTGGGCGCGGCGCTGGTGAACCTGCCGGACCGGGTCACCCCCTGGAAGCTCCTGTCCGCCTGCGCGCTGCTGGCGGCCCTGGCGACGGCGGCCATCCCGCTCTTCTGTCGCTCGCTGGCGCCGGCGCTGGCGCTGCGCGTCCTGACCGGTCTGTTCCTGGCCGGGGTCTATCCGGTCGGCATGAAGATCATGGCCACCTGGACGCGCGAGGACCGCGGGCTCGGCATCGGGCTGCTGGTCGGCGCGCTGACGCTCGGCAAGGCGGCGCCGCACCTCCTCACCGCGATCGGCGGCGCGGCGCGCTGGCATACGGTCCTCTACGCGTCGGCGGCGCTGACGGCTCTGGGCGCGCTGCTGGCCGGCACCGGCGTGCGCGACGGGCCGTACGCGACCGGCAACGCTCGCTTCGACTGGCGCTACGCCGGCGAGGTCTTCTCGGTGCGCGAGCTGCGCCTGGCGAACTTCGGCTACCTCGGGCACATGTGGGAGCTCTACGCGATGTGGACCTGGGTGCCGTCCTTCCTGGCCGCCAGCTTCGCGCTGCGCGGCCTGTCGCGCGAGACCGCCAGCGCCGCGGGCTTCGCGGTGATCGGCGCCGGCGCGGTGGGGAGCTGGCTGGCAGGGCGCTGGGCCGATCGCCTGGGGCGCACCACGATCACGATCGCGGCGCTGGCGGTCAGCGGCGCTTGCTGCCTGCTGGTCGGAATGCTGTTCGGCGGACCGCCGCTCCTGGTGCTCGCGCTCTGCCTCGTCTGGGGGTTCGCGGTGGTCGCCGACTCGGCGCAGTTCTCGGCCTGCGTGACCGAGCTCTGCCGTCCCGAGTACATCGGCACCGCGCTGACCCTGCAGACGAGCGTCGGCTTCCTGCTGACGATGGTGACGATCCGCCTGCTGCCGTGGGCCCAGGCGCGCGTCGGATGGGGAGCGGCCTTCGCGGTGCTGGCGATCGGCCCGGTTCTGGGCATCTGGGCGATGGCGCGCCTGCGGGCGATGCCGGTGGCGGTGAAGCTCGCCGGCGGCCGCCGCTAGAGAGTCCGCCGCGTCTCCAGAGCGCTCCGCAGCGCCCGCAGCCGGAGCGTCCATTCCGCGCCGGGCTCGGGGTCCTGACCACCGAGGCCGCGCTCCACCAGGCTCACGTTCGTCAGCCCGCCCCGCCAGGTCGAGAGCGAGACGGTCACCTCCGAGGCTCCGTCGGCGAGGCGCAGGACCGCCGGCGCCTCCATCGAGACGACCCGCAGCTCGCGGCCCCGCGCCTCTCCCCAGCCCGCGCGCCGGTCGAGAAGGGCGCGCCAGACCTCTTCCCGCGGCGCGTCGATGTCGATCTCGAAGTGGAGCATCCGCCTCTAGAATCGGCCACCGTGTCGCTGAAGTCGATCTTCAAGGTCTCCGAGTCCCCCACCCGCCCCCAGGCGCCGTCCGGCCCGCCGCGCTTCGACGTCGCCGACCTCTACCGCGGCCCGCTCCCCGAGGAGGCGGCCACCGGAGCGGCGGCGCTGCCGCTCGACGAGAAGCTCCGCAAAGCGTACTTCTGGATCATCAACAACGCGATCATCAGCCCCTTCTACGACATCGAGTACAACCAGGGACCGGCGCAGAGCTTCGTCTTCGGCGACACCAAGAGCCGCGTCACGCTCCCCTCCGACCAGAGCTACTCCAGCTTCATCCTGCTGCCGATCCTGACGCTGGCGCTGCGGCGCAAGTGCCTCTTCGTGGGCGGCCCGGGGCGCGGCAAGACCGCCAGCGCGATCCTGATGGGGGTCCTGGCCGGCTACTCGCTGAAGGAGATCCGCCGCGCGATCCAGCACGGGCAGCCGCAGATGACGATCTCGGATCTCTTGGGGAACCCTCTCCCCTCGAGCCTGGTGAACGCCAAGAGCATGGACGAGATCCACGTCTCGTTCCGCAAATGGCTCTCGATGCGGGTGAAGATCATCGACGAGTACAACCGCATCCCGACCCGCACCCAGTCGGCGCTCCTCACCGTGATGGCCGACAACTACGCCGAGATCCTCGACCACATCTACGAGTGCCCCGAGGCGGCCTGGTACCTGACCGCCAACGACGAGGCCGGCGGCGGCACGTACCAGGTGATCGAGGCGCTGCGCGACCGCATCGACGTGGTGGTGAAGGCGCTCCACTTCAACACCCGCTTCCTGGGCGAGCTGCTGCTGCGCATCGAGGAGGACATCCACCCCGAGGAGGCGGTGCCGGCGGAGATCGTCTTCACCGAGGCGGAGATGGAGCGCGCCCACCAGGAGATCCTCCACGTGGCGCTGCCGGTGCCGCTGCGGCGACGCCTGGAGTTCTTCGCCAGCCAGTTCGAGTTCTGCGAGCCGGCCGCCGAGCAGCTCGAGTACAAGACCAAGGACACCCTGAAGCTCTCGGCGGTCGAGCTGCGCAACCTGCCGGCCGAGACCGGCAAGGACAAGCTGAAGGACATCGGCAGCCAGACGCGCAACGGCTTCTCGGTGCGCGCCCTGATGACGCTGCTGGCCTACGTGAAGGGGATGGCCTACTTCCGCGGCAGCCGCGAGGTCTCCTTCGAGGACGTGCGGCAGATGCTCCCCTTCGTGCTGCACGACAAGCTGGTGCCCGACGCCGACTCTCCCTTCTTCGAGGCGGCCGGCAACGGCGCCTATCGGGTGGACAAGGTCGGCTGGATCCGCAAGCTCTTCGACCTCTCCTGCGCCGAGTACGACCGCCTGTCGCTCGACACCGACGACCCGGTGGCGGCGCTCGACGGGCAGTTCGCCACCGGCCTGGAGGGGCTGCCGGAGAAGGAGGTCCGTTCGCGCCTGGTGAAGATCGAGCGGCTCCTGGCCGAGTGGAGCAAGGGGCGGAAGCTCTACGGCCCGATGTTCGACGATGTGCTGAAGCTGAAGTACCTGCACCAGCGCTACACGAACTACCTGAAGTGGCTCACCTGGAAGGGGTGATCGGGCCGGCGCTCGCCGGCGCTCTGAAAGCGGGACGCGAGCGCTTCAACGCCCGTTTCGCCGAGGCGCGGCGGACCTATCCCACCCTGGACGGTGACGTCGTGCGGCGCCACCTGACGGTGGCCGTCTCGCCGATCCTCGAGGCGGTCGCCGCCGAGCCGGGAGTCGAGCCGGAACGCGTCCGCGCCGCGGCCGAGGGCCTCTACGACCTCACGCTCGACGTCGTCGGGAAGGGCCTCATCGGCGCCGACGGCGCGCGCCACCCGGCGACGCTCGGCGTCTGGACGACGCTCCTGCCGGCGCTGGCCCGGCACGTGGCGCGCGAGCCGAAGCGCGTCGCCACCGCGCTCACCAACGCTGCCCACAACCTGGCGACGACCGCCGGCGCGCGCCCCGACGACTTCCTGGGCACGATGGCCGAGGTCTCTCCTTACGCCGCCGGCGTCGACGAGCTGCTGCGCGCCGGCAGCGTCGTGGCCTGGCGGAGCGGCATGGCGCATCTCCGCCCGGCCGCCCTGGAGAGCGCCGCCGCCCTGGCGCCGGCGCTGGCGGCGCGCTCGCTCGGCCTCTCGCGCGACCTCACCGCCCAGGCGCTGGCCTCGCTGGTCGAGCGGCTGCGCGCCGATCCCTGGCTGGACCCACGGCGGCCGGACGCTCCGCGGCCGCTGCGGCTGGTGGCGCGGGCCGGCGCGTTCCACGGGTTCGGCGGCCCGTTCGCGGCGCCGCCCACGGTGTCGCTCTGGGACGGGCGCTTCGTGGTCGTGGACCGGAACGCTTCCTGGCTCCTGGCCGCCGACCGCTTCGGCGCCACGTTCCATCGCCTCGCCACGGCGGAGGGCGGCGCCGGAGACGGCCCCTTCCGCCTCTCCCCCTCCGGCGAGGCGCGCTGGGAGGGGGCGCGCCCGGCAGAGACGCTGGCGCTGCCCGAGCTCGCCGGGGCGTCGAGCTGGGTCTCGACGGAGGCCACGCTGGCGGTCACCCACCCGCTCTCACACCACGTGTTCCTGGTGGCGAAGGCCGCCTGATGGCCGCGTGAAGGCGCTCGAAGCGCTGGAGGCCGCCTGGCAGGCCCGCTGGCCGGACGCGCTGGAAAAGTGGAGCCGCTTCACGCGCCTGCACGACCCCGTCTTCTGCCACGACGCGGCCGACGAGAAGCGAGAGCACCTCACCGACAGCTTCGCGATGATCCGGCTGACCGACCACTCGGTGATCATCAGCCTGCGGCAGGTCAAGGAGAAGAAGCTCCAGGAGTTCCCGGTGGAGGTGCTGGCGCACGAGGTCGGCCATCACGTGCTCTGCCCGGCCGACCTCGCCGACCAAGGGCGCCTGCTGGCGCGGCTGAAGCGCGGGCTGCCCGGCAAGGAGTCGCTGGCGCCGTTCGTCGCCAACGTCTACGCCGACCTCCTCATCAACGACCGCCTGCAGCGGCAAGGCTCGTTGCGCATGGCCGACGTCTACCTGGCGCTGCGCGGCGAAGGCGACAGCGAGGACCGCTTCTGGGCCTTCTACATGCGCACGTTCGAGGTCCTCTGGGGCCTGCCGCGCGGCACGCTGGCGCCGGCGAAGGTCGGCGCCGGCCTGGACGCCGACGCGCAGCTCGGCGCGCGGCTGGCGCGGGTCTACGCCAAGGACTGGCTGCGGGGAGCAGGCCGTTTCGCGGCGCTCTGCTTCCCCTACCTGCCGGAGCCTTCGAAGATGAAGGTCGGCAGGCTCCTGCGCGGCTGGCACGATACCGAAGCGGCCGGCGCCGGCGCCGGCGACATCCCCGACGGGCTGGCCGAGGTGGACGACGACGAGCTGGACGGCGCCATCCACCCTTCGCTGGACCCGGAGCTCGCCGGCCTGGACGAGAGCGACACGGTCCAGAAGGACTCGGGCGCCGGGCAGGAGTCCGGCGCCGGCGGCAACCGCAGGCGCTACCGCGAGCCGGCCGACTTCGCCGAGCTGCTGAAGTCGCTCGGCGTGAACCTGCCCGAGGACGAGGTCTTCGCCCGCTACTACCGCGAGCTGGCGCTTCCGCACCTAATCCGCTTCCCGATGCGCGAGACGGTCGTCTCCACCGAGCCGCTGCCGGAGGGGCTCGACGTCTGGGACGTCGGCGAGCCGCTCTCCTCCGTCGACTGGGTGGAGACCGCGCTCCACAGCCCCAGCGTGGTGCCTGGCGTGACCACGGTGCAGCGTGTCTACGGCGTCTCCACCGGCAACCGGCCGGAACGCGAGCCGATCGACCTCTACCTCGGCATCGACTGCTCGGGGTCGATGCAGAACCCGCGCGTCCAGCTCTCCTACCCGGTGATCGCCGGCGTGGTGATGGCGCTCTCGGCGCTGCGCGCCGGCGCCAGGGTCATGGCCACGCTCTCGGGCGAGCCGGGGAGCTTCAGCTCGACCAAGGACTTCCTCTCCGACGAGAAGCGGGTGCTGCAGATCCTGACCGGCTACCTGGGCACCGGCTACGCGTTCAACGTGGCCCGGCTGAACGACGCCTTCGGCCCGGAGTGTCCGCCCCGGAAGCGCAAGGCGCACGTCCTCATCGTTTCCGACACCGACCTCTTCATGATGCTGGACCAGAAGCACGCCGGGGCCCTCGGCTGGGACCTGAGCCGCGAGGCGCTCGCCAAGGCGGGGGGCGGTGGGACCTACGTGCTGCACATCCCGGGGAAGTGGCGGGACGCGCGCACCCGGCGCATGGAGAAGGACGGCTGGGCGGTGCACACCATCGACGGCTGGGAGGACCTGGTCGCCTTCGCCCGCGACTTCAGCCGGCGCCACTGGGAGAACACGGCCGCGCCGGTGCGGAATGCGGAACAATGGGCGCCGTGACCCGCACCGGTCCCTCGATCGCCGAGCTGGTCCGCTGGCTCTCGGAGTGTCCCGAGGACTTCCTGCAGCCGCCTCGCCTGGCCGGCAAAGGCAAGGTGTACCTCGAGGCGGTCGTCTCCGACCTCCTGCGGGAGCTCGGCGGCGCGCCGCTGGACGCGGGCGGAGCGAAGGCGGTGCAGAAGCTGGAGCTGCCGCCGGCGCGCGTCGCGCTGGTGGCCTGCTGGCTCCTCCACCACCCGTGGTTTCGCGGGCGCGGCGAGCTGGCCGCCAAGGCGGGAGCCTTCCTGGCGCTGGGGCTCGCCGAGACCGCGTCCCTGGTCGACGCCGGACGCTTCGTCACCGACCCCGACCGGCGCGAGGAGCTGGCGCGCCTCACCCTGGCAGCTCTCGGCCTGCTGCCCGAGGGGGAGACGGCGGCGGCGGCCCAGGACCGCCTGGCGACGCTCAGCAGCGTCGAGCGGCAGCGGGTGCTGAAGGAGACGCGGGCGGCGCAGGAGCGGGTGCGTCAGATCCGAGAGGCGATGGCCAAGAAGGCCGCCGAGGAAGCGGCCGCCAAATACACCCGGGAGTGACGGACGATAACGGCCCGCTGGCGGCGTTGTCGTCGTTCGGTGGACCTGCGGCGTAGCGCTGCTACGCCTCGGCCCCCTCGCTCCTCCGCCTTGCCATCGGACCCTTCTCGTCCGTCACTACTTCCTCTTCAGCGCCGGCATCCGCGTGACCGTCGTGCGGCGGTCGAAGGTCTCGGGCAGCGCCTCGTCGGGCTGGTAGATGACGACGTAGTCCTCGATGTAGACGCGGTCGCCGGACTTGAGCGCGGTCGGCTGCTTGACCAGCGTGGCGTTCACCCGGGTACCGTTCGGGCTCAGGTTCTCGATCCAGTAGGCGGCGTCGGCGCGCTTCTCGATGAAGGCGTGGTGCCGGGAGACCCGGTCGTCGGGCAGCTGGATGTCGCAATCGGGGCCGCGGCCGATGAGGATCCGCGCCTCGCCCAGCTTGACCTTCACGAAGAGGTTGAAGTTCGCATAGAAGTCGAGACGCGGCATGGTGCCCTCCGGTTCCGGTGCGTGAAGCGTACCGCAAAGAAAAGAGCCGGCCCGGAGGCCGGCTCTGTCCCATCGGAAGGAGGAGGTCCGCTACGGTACGGGCACCACCGGGGTCGAGTCGTCGATGGAGTTCAGGAACTGCACGAGCTGCGAGCGCTTCACCGGGTTCTGCAGGAAGGACGCGCTGCCCACGTGCGCCGACGTCAGGAGCGCCTGGCCGAGCCGCACCGCGCTGCCGTCGTGCAGGTAAGGGCCGAGCGCGTGGATGCCGCGCAGCGAGGGCTCGTTGAAGCCCGAGGCGCCCAGCGCCTGCTTGCTGATGTTGGCGCCGGTGCCGATCACCTCGTGCTTCTTGGAGGAGTCGAAGGTGCCGACCTGCTTGAGCTGGCCGATGAGCTGGGCCGTGCCCTGCTCGGTCACCAGCGCGGTGCCGGGAGGCGGCGGAGTGAACTCCAGCCGGCTGGTCGACCAGTTGGCGCCGCCGTGGCAGGTCGCGCAGCCGGCCTTGATGAAGATCCTGCGGCCGATCGCAGCGCGCACGTCTCCCTGGGGCACCGGTGAGATGGGCGTGCGGATGGCGTTGGCCACGTAGGCGGTGATGGAGTCGCGGTCGGCGTTGCGGCCGGTGTTGGCAGTGGTGAAGGCCACCGTGGCCGCCTGGGTGTTGTCGGCGTTCAGGATCAGGCCGCGCCCACCGGCGACGCCGCGGGTGTTGAGCTCGAAGTCGGAGACCTCGTCGAAGATGGCCGACCAGTTGAGCGCGCGCTGGGTGGTGTGGTTGGGTGCGAAGGTGGCGTTGAGCGGTGTCGAGAGGCGCGGTCCCGACGGGAAGCCCCAGACGACGCCGTCGGTGAGGCCGTTCGGGTGGCAGCTGGAGCAGGCGCACCAGCCGTTGTCGGCCATGACGCCCTGCAGCGGCTGGTCGGCGCCGCCGGTGGTGAAGGGACCGGCCTTCGCCGGGCCGATGCCGGTGTTGAAGAGCAGCTTGCCGCGCTGGATGGTGGCCGCCGCGGTGCCGGCGGCCGGCTGGTCGGCCAGCGTCAACACCTTGGCCTGCGCGGCGGCGGCGCCGGTCAGACTCACCACGGTCACGTTGCGGGAGACGTAGTTCCAGACGTAGCCGAACGTGTCGGTGGAGTTGATGACCATCGCCCGCGGGTTCGCGCCCTGCGGGTCGAGGAGGAGCCGCTCGATGTTGCCGACCTGTCCGGCGGCGGGGGGCGGGTTGATGGTCAGCGTGTCATTGGCGGAGATGTCGACCTTCACGATCATGTCCGAGGCCGCCGAGACGAGGTAGCCCACGCTGTTCCCCTCGCGGCTGGTGGTGCCGCGGATCGCGAAGTCGTAGGGGTTGGTCATGAAGCGGTGCGCGTTCCGCCCCTGGTTGTCCAGGAGAGCGTTGGACTCGAACTGCACGCCGCGGTTGAAGTTCACGGTCTTGTCGGCCAGCACCGTGTCGGCGCCGGCGCCGATGTCGACGACGTACATCAGGCTCTGCAGGATGACGTTGAAGCGCACCGGACCGTTCGGCGAGGAGCCGGTGGCCGGCACGTAGAGCCGCTCGCCCTTGATGGTCATGCCGGCGATGATGTTGGGGAAGGCGCCGGTGACCTGGGTGAAGGCCGCCGGGTCGACCGGGGGGACCTTGTTGATGGCGTCGCCGTTGGCCCGGAAGCCGGTGTCGGCGATCGGCTCGAGGGTGATCACCTTGGTGACCTTGTCGGTCCCGACCGAGATGACCGAGATGCGCCCGACCTTGCCGTTGTCCTCGGCGGGGCGCACGTCGGCTGGACTTCCGCTGCGGTAGACCGCCAGGAACCAGGCGACGTAGACCCTCTCGTCGTTGTCGTCGGTGTCCTTGTCGTCGCTGATGGCCATGGCGCGCGGCTGCTCGCCGACGTTGAAGATCGTCGTGAGGATCGTGTCCGACGAGGTGTCGATGACCGTCACGCTGCCGGAACCGGAGTTGGAGACGTAGAGCTTGCGTCCGTTCGGCGTGATCGCCAGGCCCCACGGCTCGGTGCCGACCTTGATGGTCTTGACGACGGCGCGCGTGCCGCGGTCGATGACGCTGACCGTGCCGTCCACCGCGTTGGCCACGTAGATCTTGGTGTTGTCCTTGCTGACGTTGATGGCCTGCGGCTCGCGGCCCACCGTGATCTCCTGCCCCTTGGTGCCGTCGCCAGCGTTGATGTCGACGACCGAGACCGTGTTGTTGTCGGGGTTCACCGCCCAGATCTGGGTCTCGGAGCGGTCCAGGACGATCGGGTTGGTGGAGGTGTAGTAGCCGAAGGCTGTCGGTGAGAAGAGGAGAATGCCGGCCGCCAGACGGAGGAATCCTCGGAGCTTCATGCGACCTCCACTCAGCGGACCACGTCGGCGGCCGGCAAGAACGTACCGTCGTTAGACCTGTTGTCCACGACCACGGCCCAGGCGTAGATGTGCGGCCCGCTCACGCGCCACTTGATGAAGCCGCCGCTCACGTTCGATCCGAGGCTCTTCTGCTGCCAGCCCCGGGGAGGCACGTTCTCGAAGGCCACGGTGGCGACCAGGACGCCGGAGGAGTTGAAGGCGTCGGCGAAGACGTTGTTGGTCTCGTTGCTGTCGTTGAAGATGCCCAGGTTCGTGCGGTTGTTGGTGTCGACGTTGATGCCCAGCGAGAGGTTGTCGAGCTCGGGATACGACTCCTCGATCACCGCGCCCGAGGCCACCACCGTCTTGAACTTGCCGTTGCCGACGTCGTTGACGACCTCGGCGATCACCATGAACTGGTCCTGGTCGTCGAGGCTGGCGAACGCCGCGGCACCGGCGCCGGAGAAGGAGAAGAGCTCCTGGAGGAAGTTCTCGTAGTTGCGGATCTGGCGCGGCCCCAGGGAAATGGTGGCGGTGCGGGTGTTGCCGTCGTTGCCGTAGTGGATCACGCCGACGTTGTAGGCGCGGTCGGTGACGTTCAGGATCGAGAGCCGGGTGGTGAACTGCGCTCCCTGCGCCCCGGCCAGGTTGGCCGAGGTCGGGATGACGATCCGGCTCAGGCTCGCTACGAGCGGCTCCGGGCTCGACGCCAGCACCTGCGGAGCGACGAGGACGAGAAGGGACAGGGCGAGTACGGTCGAGGTTCGCTTCATGAGTCCTCCTGTGTTTTTGTAGGGTTGTTTTGCTGGATCCGGGTGATCGGCTGTCAGAGGTCGCTGAACGGCATATTGCGACCCGCGTGCCATGCCCAACAAGCGATCTTTGCTGGTCCTATGTGCTCCAAGGCACAGCGGAACGCGGCGGCGGCCAGGTGCGTGTCACACGCACGCCTTCGTGGCGGCCCCACGCGGTTAACATTCGGCGAATCGCATGGCGGCTGAAACGGCGCTCCGGCACCTGCAGGTCCTCAGGGCTCTCCTGTCGCGCGACTACCTCTCGCGCGCCGACTGGGGCTGGGCGCTGAGGGACGTGGCCGAGATGGCCCGGCAGGGCCTCTCCGGCTCGGAGGGGTTCGTGGCCGTCCACGACGCGCGCTCGGGGCGCTGGAAGGCGGTCACCGCCAAGGGCGAGACGCTGGGCGACGAGCAGATCTCGGCGCACGGCTCCCGCTCGGTGCTGGAGGTGGTCCGGCGCACCGACAAGCCGCTCCTCACCTCGCTGGCCAGCCCGCTGAACGTGAGCTCGGAGAGCGTCGACGCGCTGGACATCGGCTACGTGCTGGCGGTGCCGATCCACTTCTGGGACGTCACCGAGCAGGTCCCGCGGCGCCGGCTGGGCGGCTGCCTCTACGTCCACCGCACCGCCGGCGGCGCTCCGTTCACCCAGGAAGACGCCGCGCTGATGCTGGACGTCGCCCGCATCGCCGAGCCGGTCCTGAACGTCCTCTCGCGCCTGCAATCGGTGGAGAGCGACCTGGCGCAGTCCAAGGAGCGCCTGGTGGCGATGACCCGGCTGGCGGCGCGCCTCGGCGCCTTCGAGACGCAGGACGCGGCCTTCGCGCGGGACACGCTGGCGACGCTGCAGCGAGCGGCCTCGGCGGCCAAGGTCGGCATCCTTGTCCTCGGTCCGACCGGCTCCGGCAAGACCTACCTGGCCCGCACGTACCACGACAACTGCCCGAGGAAGGCCGGCCCCTTCGTCACGCTGGACGGCTCGCAGGCCACTTCGGCCGAGACGCTGGCCGCCGAGCTCTTCGGCTACGCGCCGGCGTCCGGCTACCAGAACGCGCCCCCCAAGGGGCGTCCCGGCAAGGCGCAGCTCGCCGACGGCGGCACGCTCTTCGTGGACGAGGTGGCCGCGCTTACGCCAGAGCTGCAGCAGCGGCTGCTGCGCCTGCTGCAGAGCGGCACCTTCTCGCCGCTGGGCAGCGGCGAGGAGCACTCGGTGGACGTGCAGGTCATCGCCGCCACCAACGCCGACCTCCCCGAGCTGGTGCGGGAGGGGCGCTTCCGCGAGGACCTCTACTGGCGCCTCGGAGAGGTCATCGTGCGCCTGCCGCCGCTCAGTGAGCGCCCGGCCGACATTGCCGGCCTGGCGCGCTCGTTCCTGGAGAAGGCGCGCCTCCGCTACGGGCGCTCCGACGTGGCCCGCTTCGCGGAGGGGGCGATGGAGGCGCTGCTGGCGCACGACTGGGCGCGCGCCGGCAACGTGCGGGGGCTGGAGCACACGGTGGCGCGCGCCGTCCTGCTGGCGCCGCCGGGCACCGCCGCGGTGGATCGCGAGCACCTGAAGCTGGAGGAGCTGCCCAGCGGGGAGCGCCCCGCTCCCGCCGCGGCGCGGGCCGCCGAGCCGTCCCCCGGTCGCGCGGCCCCACCCAGGACCGAGCCTCGCTCGCGCCGGCAGCTCTCCGACGCCGGGCGCGAGGAGCTGCGAGTCCTGCTGGAGCGCAAGATCGAGGAGAAGGACGGCGTGCTGACGGCGCTGGCCAACGACGCCGAGATCGCCCGCTGCCTCGGCTACGAGCGCGCGGTCCCCCCGTCGACGCTGGCGCTCTGGCTGCGCGACCTGGACCTCCTGCCGGCGCTGGAGGAAGGGCGGCGCCGCCAGCGCACCGAGCTCGAGGCGCTGAAGGCGGCGCTGCGGGTGCACCGCTCCGCCGCCGGGGCGGCTCAGGCGCTGGGCATGACCCGCGATGCGCTCCTCTGGCAGCTGCGCAAGGCGGGCCTCACGGTCGCGGACGTGCTGGCCGAGGGCTGAGGGGCGACGGAAATGCGTAAGGGCGTCGCCGGCGGTCTGGTAGCGGCGCTCCTCGGCTGCGCCCAGCCGGCGAAAACGCCCCGCTCGCGCCTGGTCATCGCGCAGCCCTCGACCGCGGTGACGCTCGACCCGCACCACCACGACAGCTACAACACGAACCTCACCCTCAGCCACTTCTACGACAAGCTGGTGATGCTGGGCGCCGGCCTGGAGCCGCGGCCGGCGCTGGCGGTGAGCTGGGAGAACCCCTCCGACCGCGTCTGGCGCTTCCGGCTCCGCCAGGGCGTCAAGTTCCACGACGGCCGGCCCTGCGAGGCGGCCGACGTCGTGGCCAGCCTGGAGCGCGCGCGCGGCCCGAAGTCGGAGATGGGCCACTACCTCTCGGCGGTCTCGTCGGTGCGCGCGGTCGACTCCTCGACCGTCGAGGTGCTCACCAAGGAGCCGTCGGCGGTCCTCCTCTTCAACCTGGTCTTCGTCTCGGTCGTGCCGCGCGACGCGCCGGCGGACATCACCGCGCCGATCGGCACCGGCTCCTACCGCTTCGTCTCCGGCAAGCCGGGCGGCACCATCGAGGGCTCGGTCTTCGAGGGAGGCTGGGCGGCGCGACCCGCCTTCGAGCGCGTCTCGCTGACCAGCCTCACCGTCGCCGAAGAGCGCGCCAAGGCGATCGCCGCCGGCAACGCCGACGTCGTGGTGCAGCTCCCCGAGGAGTTCGCCGAGGTCACCGAATCGGAGCGCGCCGCGCGCCTGGTCACCCGGGACGAGCCCGACGTCTACCTGCTGGGCTTCTCGCAGCGCGCCGGCAGCCCGTTCACCGATCGGCGGCTGCGCGAAGCGGTGGCGCTGGCGGTCGACCGCCGGCTGCTGCTGCAGCGCGGCATGCGCGGGCGCGGCTCGGCGCTCTACCAGCTCGCCCCGCCCAGCGTCTTCGGCTACGCGGCCGAGCTGCCGGAGATGCCGCACGACGTCGCCCGTGCCGCCCGCCTGGTCGGCGAGGCCGGCGCGCCGGCGCAGCCGGTGGCGCTGCTGGCGCCCGATACCACCAAGGCGCTGGTGGCCGAGCTGTCCCGGCAGCTCGCCGAGGTCGGCCTCCAGGTCGTCCCCACGCTCCTCTCGACGGACAAGTTCTACCTGAGGATGCTGGAGCAGAACGTACCGCTGGTGCTCGTCGGCTGGCGATTCTCCAACGGCGACGCGTCGAACGGGCTCTCACCGCTCGTCCACTCCAGCATCAGCGGCCTCGGCCTCTTCAACCGCTGGAACTACGCCAGCCCGGCGATGGACCAGCTCATCGACGTCTCGGAGAGGACGCTCGACCCGGCCACCCGCCGCGGCCTCCTGGCCAGCGCAATGCGCCTGGCGCGCGAGGACCTGCCGATCCTGCCGCTGGTGACCCGCGCCAGCCTCTACGCGATCCGCAGCGACCTCGTCTGGACCCCCACCCGCGACCGCGTCCACGCCGCGGACTTCCGGCCGCGCTGATGATGATGGCTCCCTCCGAATGGGTGCGCAGGTGACGACGATGGATCGATCACTCGGCGAAGACGAGCGGCATCCTCTGGCCGGCGAGGCCGGCCGCGGCGCGCTGGCGCGACTCTACGAGCACCCGCACGGACCGCGCTTCAGCCACCAGTGCGGCGACCGGCTCGGGCTCGACGGCCTTTCGCGGGTGCGCGCCTACGCCGCGACGCTCTCGGCGCCCGACTGGCGCCCCGGAGAGCCGCCCGAGTGGGTGACCCGCTTCGCCGCCGCCTGCCTGGCCGACGTGCCGTTCTACCGCGCGCGCGGAGGCGATCCGGCGGCGCTCGGCTCCATCCCGCCCTGTGAGCGCTCCGACCTGGCGCGCGAGCCCTGGCGCTTCGTGCCCGACGGCCTGCCGCTCCAGGACCTCATCGTCTACACCTCCGCCGGCACCACCACCGGCAGCCCGCTCGACGTGCTCTCCAGCCCGGAGACCTCCTCGCTGACGCTGCCGCTGCTGGAGCGTGCCCTGGCGCTGCACGGCGTGCGGCTGGAAGGAGGCAGCGGACGCGCGTCGATCGTCCTCGTCTGCGCGCAGCGGAAGACCTACACCTACGCGAGCCTGTCGTCGTACCTCGAGGGCGCGGCGTTCCTGAAGCTGAACCTCGACCCGCGCGACTGGCCCGACCCCGCCGACCGCGCTCGCTTCCTGGACGAGCTCGACCCCGAGGTCTACACCGGCGACCCGGTATCGTTCCTCTGGCTCGCCCGGCTGCCGCTCAACAGGAGACCGAAAGCGCTCATCTCCACCGCCATGGCGCTGCTGCCGGGGCATCGCGCCCTCCTGGAGCGCCGTTTCGGATGCCCGGTCCTCGACGTCTACTCGCTGAACGAGTGCGGCCCGGTGGCCGTGGCCCGCGACGGCCTCTTCGCGGTGCTGCCGCCCGACCTCTACGTCGAGGTGCTCGACGACCGCGGCGATCCCTGCCCGCCGGGCGTGCGCGGCGAGGTCACGCTGACCGGCGGCCGCAACCCCTACCTGCCGCTGCTCCGCTACCGCACCGCCGACTACGCCGAGCTCACCCTGCACGGCGGCGGCCCGGCGCTGGCGGGGCTGCAGGGCCGAGCGCCGGTCGTCTTCCGGAATCGCGCCGGAGACGCCGTCAACAACATCGACGTCGCCGCCGCGCTCAAGCCGCTGGCGCTCGCCGAGTACTCGCTGGTGCAGGACCGCGACGGTGCCCTCTGTCTGACCGCGCGAGGCGCCGAGACGCAGGACGCGGGGGTGCGGCAGGCCCTCCTGCCGCTCTTCGGCCCCGACCAGCCGCTCACGCTCGAGGAGCGCGACGACGTGCCCTCCGGAAAGCTGATGCCGTTCCGCTGCGAGCTGGACTGGGACCCGGCCGACGCCGTCCGTTGAGCGGCGCCGGAGGGACGAGCGGCCTGGTGATCGGCAAGTTCCTGCCGCCGCACCTCGGGCACCTCTACCTGGTGAGAGAGGCGAGGAGGCGCGTGGACCGCCTGCACGTCGTGCTCTTCAGCAAGCGGCACGAGCCGATCCCGGGCGCGCTGCGCGAACAGTGGCTGAGAGAGCTGCTGCCGGGGGTCGCGCTCCACCACGTGACCGAGGAGCACCCGGTGGACTTCGACGACCCGGCGGCCTGGGACGCCTGGGTCGGCCTCCTCCAGCGCACGCTGCCGGAGAGCCCCGATCTGGTCTTCTCGTCGGAGCCCTACGGCGAGGAGCTGGCGCGCCGGCTGGGCGCGCGCCACGTACGGGTGGACCGGGCGCGGGTGCCGGTCTCCGGCACCGCGGTGCGCAGCGACCCCTACGCGCACTGGACGCTCCTGCCGGCGCCGGTGCGCGCGTACTACCGGGATCGCGGCCTTGCCGCGAAGTAGGCACCAGGCCCTCTCCAGGCCCTCTCCGACGTGTGCTCTCGGTCACGGGTGGCGGGAGTCCGCTCCGTTTTTCGAATGTGAGAGACGGAAGGAGACCATCATGAAGAAGCACGATTCACCGCATCCGATCGCCAAGGCCAGAAGGCTCGCCGTCACGAAGATCACGCTCAGGGACCTGGACGTCCGCAAGGCTGGATCAGTGCTCGGAGGGACCCAGCTCGTCAGGGCTGACGATCCGATCACCGTCGTGAAGCCCGCGTTCGCGCCCCCGCCGTACACGACGACCTGCTACTGCCGCTCCTGACGTTCGCGCGTCGCGCACGGATCCTCGCCTCGCAGACGGCACCTAGCACCGCCGGAGCGGGCGAGGATCTCGTGCTCTGCTTCAGTGTCGCGGTTTGCGGCTGTCGGGGCAGATAATCACCCCACCCTCCGTGGAAACGCTCTCTGCGGGCCGCTACCAGGTGCTGGAGGTCCTGGGCGAGACGTCGCTCGGGAGGACGTGCCGGGCGACCGACTCGCGGACCGGGAAGACCGTCGTCATCAAGTCCCTCCGGGTCCACGAGGGGCTCGACCCCAAGTCGCTCGAGCTGCTGGAGCGCGAGGGACGGGTCCTCTCGAACCTCCGGCATCCGCGCATCCCCGGCTACATCGACCTCTTCGCCGACCGCGAAGCCGGCGGCGAACGGCGGCTGAGCCTGGTGACCGAGTGGGTGCCCGGCCAGAACCTCTGCCAGGTGATCGCCTCGGGGAAGCGCTTCACCGAGCGCGAGGTCGTCACCATGGCCCTCGAGCTGGTGGACGTGCTGGCTTACCTGCACGGCTTCTCGCCGCCGCTCCTCCACCGCGACATCAAGCCGGCCAACCTGATCCTGACCCCGACCGGCAAGCTCTACCTGGTCGACTTCGGCGGGGTGCGCGACAAGATGATGCAGGACCGCTCCCCGTACGGCGGAGGCACGACGATCGTCGGCAGCTACGGCTACATGCCGTACGAGCAGTTCGAGGGACGCGCGGTGCCGGCCTCGGACTTCTACGCGCTGGCGGTGATGCTGGTCTTCCTGCTGTCGCACAAGGAGCCCGGTGAGCTGGACAAGGACGGGATGAGGCTCTGCATCCGCGGAGAGGTGAACATCTCCGAGCCCTTCCTTGAGCTGCTGGAGAAGATGCTGTCGCCCGACTGGACCGACCGGCCGCAGACCGCCGCCGAGCTGCGCGACGAGCTTTCGCGCCTGCTCGAGCCCGGCCGGCCCTCGCGCCTGGTGCTGCGCCGCCGCCAGATGCTGGCGGCCGGGGGCCTCACCGCCCTGGTCGCGACCGCGGTCGGCATCGTCGCCCTCTCCCGACCCTGGACGAGTCCGCCGACGGCGCCGGCAGTGACGGTCCCGAGGCGCCCGGCCCCGGCCGCGCCTGCGGAACCGCCGGCGAGCACGCCCGCGCTCGCGGTGGTCGGGCTTCCCGTCGCCCGCGGCCGCCTGCTCTTCGACGGGCGCCCGGTGACCGAGCTGACGCGGGTCGCGCCCACCTTCTGGTTCCGCAACGAGGACACCGGGCGCGCCGAAGGGGGCGCAGCGCGGAGCTTCCCGGACGGCCGGTTCGAGGTCTACGCGCTCGCGCCGGGCCGCCACGGGATGAGCGTGCGCATCGACGCGAACGCCACCAACGGCTACCTGCTGCCGGGGGACTTCGAGTCCTGGACGCAATTCACCACCGCTGAGGACCGCGTCGGCGAGGTGGACGTGAGCTTCCGGTGGCTGATCCATCTCACCTCCCCCCAGGACAACGGCTCGGTCATGAAGGGCTGGAGCTCCGAGTGCGCCGAGAAGCCTGTCTTCGCCGCACCGGTTCGCATCGCCTGGCAGCCATTGATGCCGGACGTACGCTACGACTATCAGATCGCCCGCGTCGCCTGCCCCTACCGGCACGTCGACGTAGAGGCGTCGGGCAGCACCCAGGACACCGAGATCGCCACCAATCTGGCCCGGAGCGGCAAGGACGAGTTCTACGTGCTCACGCTCAACGCCTCGAAGGACGGCAGGAACGTCGGGCAGATGATGACCCGGGGCGCGAACGGGCACGGCTGGGACTTCCGCTTCCGGGTCGATTAGTCGCGCGAAGCGACCCGCAGGGGAAAGAGTCTCCGATCCGGGGCGAATTTGCAGGGCCGTGACCGTCTAGGTGATTGAGGCGGATGTATCGGCCGATGCGTCACATGCACCGTCACGACATCAGATGGGAGGCTGAGTCATGTCTTCGCTCATCGCACTCATTTCGACGGTCCTTGCAGTAGCGCTGGCGCTGGTAATTGCATGGAGATGCATTCGCGGCAATACCGTCGCCTGGTTCAACGACTGGGCCTCAGGCGTTCAGAGTCTTACCGTCAGCGCTGCCGTCATTGTGGGTGGGGTGTGGACACTCCATACATTCATCTCATCGCAGCAAACGCGCAAGGCACAGGCCGACCTCGATACGATTGCACACAATCGACAAGCCGTCGACATTCACCTTGCCACAACTGTTACATCCGGCACCTTGCCTGGCCATTACGGTGTGATTGTCGCAGCCACGCTTCACAACAGGGGGATTCGGTATGTTCCCTTCGCCCTGAGGAATGACGCCTTTGAACTCGGCAGGGCGACATCGACCGCCGCAGGTGTGCGCGCGGCAAGCGTATCCAGGGCACCTGCCTTTGCCTACCTCATCCCCGATGGCCAAAAGTTTCTGTCGGAACTGCTCGTACAGCCGGGGACGGAGGAGAGTATCACCTCCTACTTCGAAGTGGCCGTTCCTGGAGTCTATCTCTGTACTGTGTCACTCCGTCCTCTCGATGCCGCGGACATAGCCCCTGGCGCCCCAATAAGATTGATCGGTACGGCCTTCGTCGAGGTCCCGCCGCTCGACCCAACGCGAACAAATACCAAAAGCGCCACCAGTCACTCGGAGGGCCGACAGCCTCGCTCGAAATCATAGTCACAAGAAAGCGACTTTCACGGAAACAACACGGAGGAGGTGCTCCCATGTCCACAGACAAGGTGACACGCGACGCGATACGAATTGGTCAGGCGGCCGCGGACGAGGTCATCGCCTTTCGCAAGAAGGCACTGCGACGACGCTCTCAGGCTCTCGCCGAGCGGGCCGCGACAGTCTCCCCAGCCGAGCTCGCGGCGGCCGAGGCCATTCCGATGCCGACCGCGCTTGCCTCGGCTGCGGGGTCGGCCGGCATCCTCGTCGCCGAGGGGGATTCGTGGTTCGACTATCCGTGGACAGACGTGCTCCGGCTCTTGGAGGACGACCACGGATACGACGTCGAGTCGGTCGCGCACAAGGGTGATCGCGTGGAGGAGATGGCGTACGCGGGCGGCCAGCTGGAGGAGTTCTCACGCAGTATCGAAAAGCTGCTCCGCAACAACAAGGTGCCCACCGCCGTCCTGCTGTCGGGTGGAGGGAACGACATCGCAGGCTCGGAGTTCGGGATGCTCCTCAATCACGCGTCGTCCGCGATCGCCGGCTGGAACGAGCAGGTCGTGGCGGGCGTGATCGACCAGAGGGTACGGGTCGCGTTCCTCACGATCCTCGCCGCCATCACCAAGATCTCGCAGCAGTGGCTTACGAAGCCGCTGCCCATCATCGTTCACGGCTACGATTATCCGGTTCCGGACGGCCGTGGGTTCCTCGGTGGCTGGGCGTTCCTGCCCGGCCCTTGGCTGCAGCCAGGCTTCCGCGAGAAAGGCTTCGACAAGCTGGACGAATGCAAGGGCCTCATGAAGAAGCTCATCGACCGCTTCAACACGATGCTGGCCGATGTCTGCTCCCAGCCGCAGTTCAAGAAGCACGTGACCTACGTCGATCTCAGGAAGACACTCTCGACTGCTGGTGACTACAAGCGGTTCTGGGACAACGAGCTGCATCCGACTCCCAGGGGGTTTGGCCTGATCACCGAGCGGTTTGTGACGGCGCTCCGCGCCATCTGAACCGCTCAGCTGGCTAAGTACCGCGTTAAGCTGACTCGGCCTGGCCGAGTCATGCAGAGCATGTGGCTGCTTTTCAAGTCTTTCTTGTTCACCTTCACGGTGAGCTGGATTGCCTGGATCGCGGCCTGGCCATCAGCTATCCGACTCCGAGCGACGCAGCGAGGGGCCCACGAGCAGGCCTCATCACAAAGGCCGAGCACCAGCGCATCCGCGCCGGGACACAGCGCTTTGCCCGGCCCTACGATTCCCGGATGAAGCATGGAAATCCCTGTGTACTCGAGGCCACCGGCGATCGACACGGTGAGGCTGCGTCTCGAGGTCTTGCTGCCTGCGGAGATCAAGCTTCTCCTGGCGGGCGATTCTCAGGAGGCGGGTCGCAGCGTGGGCGCCTCGTTTCCGCCGGGCTGGCCTATCGACATCGAAGCCCGGGAAGGATTGCCCTGGCATCTCCGCCACCTGGAGTCCGACGCATCCCACCTACCTTGGCGCATCCGCATTATCGTCGAGCGCAGCTCGAGCTTGGTCGTCGGCTCCATCAACCTCAAGGGCCCTCCTGACGCATCCGGCGATGTGGAGATCGGGTGGGGGGTCTCTGAGACTCACCAGCGTCTGGGTTATGCATTTGAAGCTGCGTCAGCAGTGATCAACTGGGTAGCCATGCAGCACAACGCCAAGTCGGTCAGTGCCACAGTCCCACGGTTGAACGCGGCTTCTCGCCGACTGGCGCAGAAGCTCGGCATGAGCCAATCGGAAGACGTCCGTCGCAATCTGCCGCTCTGGCGATTGGGGTTGAAGCAATAAGGCGCGCACGAATACGTAGAAGTACGTATTTACTTTCGACACCTCGGGTCTAAGATTTCTCGTGACGAACGGACTTCCGGTGGAGGACATATGCGCTTCGGCCGTGCAGGCGTCTCTCGAGTCTTCGGCTCCCTTCTCGCCGGCTTCGCGCTGCTGACGGCCGTCGAGGCTCGGGCTCAAACGACCAGTTGCGCGCCCGGTCAATACGGCATCCTGGCCATAAGCTGGCCGACCCGTCTGTACAACTGCCAGCCGTGCCCTCCGGGCTATTTCTCTCCCGGCGGCACCGTCACCTCCTGCACGCCGTGCGCGACGGGTTTTTTCCAGCCGAGCATGGCGCAGCCTCGTTGTAACCCGTCGAATCCCGGTTTGTACGTACCCGTCACCGCTGCGAGGATGCCCTCGACGTGCCCGCCTAACACGGCCTCGTCCTACGCCGCGGCCGTCTGCTCACCTTGCCCCGCCGGCTATACGTCTCCATCTGGGTCCTCCTCGTGCAGAAGCACGACCGGAGCCGTCCACGGTGGTCTATTCGAAGACCAGCGGAGGTCCGTGGGCTCCGGCGGGAAGCACGCCGGGCACCTCGTTCACGGTGCAGGGCCTTTCGCCCGGCGTCACCTACTACTTCGCCGTCTCCGCGTCGAACCCGTACGGCCAGTCTCCGCTCAGTGCGCAGGTGGTGAGGAAGATCCTCCTCCTATGAGCGTGGCGCCGCGAAAGGCCGTCGTGCTAGCCCCGGGGCAAGGGGGTGCGTATCCCATGGGACGAATCTCCGCCGTGTTCAAGGCGGACGAAGAGGAGACCCAGTCCCGGTACTCGATATCGGAATGGTGGCTCGAGCCGAGAACACCGGGGCCCGGACCCCACTCGCACGAAGAAGACGATGTCTTCTAAGTCATCGAGGGACACGAGCGCCTGATCGCGCGCCTCATTCGCGGCCCCTGACGGGTACCGGCTGTACCCAGGCCGTCTCGCGATCGCCGGCAGCGTACGGATTGGGGTGGAGCCGGCTCGAGATCACCGTGGCGCGTACGTAGAGCTCGTCGCCGCGGAAATCGTAGCGTGCCGACGTGCCTTCGACCTCGCGCAGCAGCTCGCCGATCTCCTTGGCGCCCTTGCGGGTGCCCAGGAAGCGGATGGTGTAGGTGTCGCCCGGCTTCGGGGCGACACGGACCGAGAGCCCGGCGGCGTCGTGCGAGACGTCTTCCAGCGCCACGCCGCTGGAAGCGTAGAAGTCGCCGGCCCGCATCGCCGCCAGCAGCGCCTCGGCCGTCAGCGCAGGGGCGCGCACCACGATCCACCCGCGTCCCGGGTTCGCGACCGCCGGGAACTTGTGATGCTCGTGGGCGTCGTCGGTCGCCAGGCCGTAGAGGAGCGGGCCGCCGATCTCGGTCAGCCGCAGCGTCAGCGCCAGGTCCCAGATGCGCTCGGAGCCGGGGCGGGTGGCGTCCCCCTCGTTGTGCACCAGCTGGTGCCCGTTGTAGACCTCGAAGAACCGCTCGCCGACGACGTGCGCCAGGTCCTCGGCCGTGACCGCCCAGGCGTAGTTCGGGTGGTTGAGGTGCACCAGCACCGGACAGCCGCAGCGCTGCTGCTCCTCCTCCACCAGCCGCACCGTGCGCTCCATGGCCTCGCGTACGGTGGCACCCCCGGGCGGCTGGATGAGCCGCGGCGTGTTGAGCGCGTTGTGGTGCAGCGGCGTCTTGGCGGGACCGATCACGTCGCTGATCTCCTCCCCCGCCACCATCAGGAAGCGCCCCTTCTCCTCGAACTCCCGGCGCACGTCGTCGAGCGGCCGCAAGAGCATCTCGACCGTCCCTTCGCGCTCGCGCGTCACCACCCGGCTCCCGTACTGCGCCAGGAGCGCGTCGAGGTGCGCGCGGGGGAGCTGTCCCCACTTGGTGCCGACGGTCGCCCAGCGCTCGCCGGTCAGGACCGAGTTGTGGTCGGACAGGACGAGGAAGTCGTAGCCGTGCTCCTTGTACCAGGCGACCACCGACTCCGGCGCGCCGTCGCCGTCGCTCCAGAGCGTGTGGGTGTGGGTGTTGCCGCGCCACCAGCGGACTGCCGGTGCCGCGCCGGGCCGCGGGGAGGGCGCGCAGCCCGCCAGCAGCAGGGCGAGGAGCGTGACAGTGCGCAAGGCTGGGCGATGATAGGCCCATCATGGCGCCGGTCCTCGAGCTCGCCCGCATCCGCGCCGCCGCCGCGCGCATCCACGGCCGCGTGCACCGCACGCCGCTCCTCTCGGCCGCCAGCCTCGGCGAGGCGGCCGGCGTGCGGCTCTTCCTGAAGGCCGAGAACCTTCAGAAGACCGGCAGCTTCAAGCCGCGCGGCGCGCTGAACCGGGTGCTGACGTTCAGCGACGAGGAGCGCGCCCGCGGCCTGGTGACCGTCTCGGCAGGAAACCACGCCCAGGCCGTCGCCTGGGCGGCGCGCGAGGCGGGCGCCTCGGCGGTGGTGGTGATGCCGGCGTCCGCGCCGCGCACCAAGCTGGAGGCGGTGCGCGGCTACGGCGCCGAGCTGATCCTCCACGAGGATCGCGCCACGCTCTTCGACAAGCTGCACGAGGTGCGCGAGAGTCGTGGCCTGGCCTTCGTGCACCCCTTCGACGACCCGGAGACGCTGGCCGGCGCGGCCACCACCGGCCTCGAGATCATGGAGGACTCACCCGAGCTCGATGCCGTCGTGGTGCCGGTCGGCGGCGGCGGCCTCCTCGGTGGCGTCACCTCGGCGGTGAAGGCGCTCTCGCCGGGGACCCGCGTGATCGCGGTGGAGCTCGAGGGGGGGCCCGGCCTGGCGCCGGCGCTGGCCGCCGGCAAGCCGGTCCCGGTGACCCGCCCGGCCGGCACGCTGGCCGACGGCATGACACCGCCGTTCGTCGGGGCGCTGCCGCTTCAGATCGCCCGCGAGCTGGTGGACGAGATCGTGACCGTGACCGAGGCGGAGATCCGCGAAGGCATGCGCGCCCTGGCGGTGCGCGCCAAGCTGTGGGCCGAGGGGTCGGGCGCCGCGGCGACCGCCGCGCTCCTCTTCGGGAAGGTCAGGCTGCCGGCCGGGTCTCGGGTGGTGGCGATCGTCTCCGGAGGCAACGTGGACCCGGAGCGCTTCCCGGTGACGGACTAGTCCCTCAGGAGTTATCACCGCCCAGGAACCCACCCAGCCACCGAGCCCTCCTCGCGGCCGCCGCGCATGCCGCCCGGCACCGCGGCCACGATCCGGCTGGCCATGCGGGAGAGCGGCAGCGATTGCAGCCAGATGCGCCCGGGCCCGCGCAGGGTCGCGAAGAAGAGCCCCTCACCGCCGAAGAACGCCGTCTTCAGCTTGCCCACGAACTCGATCTCGAAGCTCACGCTCGGCTGGAACGCCACCACGCAGCCGGTGTCGATGAAGGCGTAGCCGTCCCCCTGCAGGCGCTGCAGGATGAAGCCCTCTCCCCCGAAGAACCCGGCGCCCAGACGCCGCTGCAGCGAGATGCCCAGGCTCACGCCGCGGGCCGCCGCCAGGAACGAGTCCTTCTGCGCGTGCAGCTCGCCGCCGACGTCGGAGAGCTTCACCGCGATGATCTTGCCCGGGTAGGGCGCCCCGAACGCCACCCGCCGCTTCCCGCTCCCCTGGTTCGTAAAGACGGTGATGAAGAGGCTCTCCCCGGTCAGGAGCCGCTTGCCGGCGCCGGCCAGCATCCCCATGGCGCCGGCTTCCGACACCGCCGCCTCGCCCGGATCGACTCCACCTCCACGAACATGTCGTCGCCGTAGATCTTGTAGTCGACCTCGTGCATCTGGGGCATCGGATCCTCCTCGAAAAGCCGGAAAGTGTACGCCTATGATGTCGGGGCCTTGACCGAGTTCCAGGGCACGGACCGGTTCCGTCTGAAGCGCTGCCTGGGTGCCGGCGCCTACGGTGTGGTCTACGAGGTCTTCGACAAGGAGAAGGGGGCCGCGGTGGCCCTCAAGACGCTGCGCCAGGTGGACCCGGCCGCGCTCTACCGCTTCAAACGCGAGTTCCGGACGCTCTCCGACGTCTCGCACCCGAACCTGGTGCAGCTCCACGAGCTCCTCTCCGAGGGGGAGAGCCTCTTCTTCTCGATGGAGCTGGTCGACGGCCTCAGCTTCATCGAGTGGGTGCGCGGACGTACCGAGGGGATCGCCCGCTCCGACGCGCTCACCCGCGCCACGCCGGCGGCGGTCACGCCGGTGTCGCGGGACGTCAAGTCGGCCCTGGCGCAGGACTCCGGCCGCGCGGCGCCGCCGCTGCACCTGGGCCGGCTGCGGCACGGCCTGCTGCAGCTGGGCGAGGGGCTCTCGGCGCTGCACCGCAACGGCATCCTGCATCGCGACATCAAGCCGCAGAACGTGCTGGTCACGCCGGAGGAGCGGGTCGTGCTGCTCGACTTCGGCCTGGCGACCGCGCTCGTCGAGGAAGGGGGCAGCCAGGCCTCCGGGCGCCACGCGGTCGGCACGCCGGCGTACATGTCCCCCGAGCAGGCGCGCGGCGTGGCCGTCACCGAGGCCAGCGACTGGTACAGCGTCGGGGTGATGCTCTACGAGGCGCTCACCGGGATCCTGCCGTTCTCGGGGCTGCCGCTCGACATCCTCCTCTGCAAGCAGTCCTTCGAGCCGGTGCCGGTGGAGGAGCTGGTGCAGGGGCTGCCGGAGGACCTGGCCGCGCTCTGCCGCGACCTGCTGCGCAAGGAGCCGGAGCTGCGGCCCGCCGGCGAGGAGGTGCTGGCGCGCCTGCGCGGCGGCGTCCTGAAGTCGCCGCCGGTCTTCCGCACCCCCTCCAAGACGTCGCGCGGGCAGGCGCTGGTCGGGCGCGAGGAGGCGCTGGCGGCGCTGCACGAGGCGTTCGCGGCGACCCAGGACGGCCGCGCGGCGACGCTCCTCCTGACCGGGCCCTCCGGCATCGGCAAGACCACGCTGCTGCGCCACTTCCTGCGCGAGGTCGCGGAGAAAGCGCGCGGCGTGGTGGTCCTCTCGGGCCGCTGCTACGAGCGCGAGTCGGTGCCCTACAAGGCGCTCGACAGCCTGGTGGACGCGCTCACCCAGCACCTCCGGCGCCTCTCCCCCCTGGAGGCCGAGGCGCTCCTCCCGCGCGACGTGCTGGCGCTGGCGCGCCTCTTCCCGGTGCTCAAGCGGGTGGAGGCGGTGGCCGGCGCGCGCCGGCGCGTGCTGGAGATCCCCGACTCGCAGGAGCTGCGGCGCCGCGCCTTCGCCGCGCTGCGCGAGCTCTTTCAGCGGCTGACCGACAAGCTGCCGCTGGTACTAACCATCGACGACCTGCAGTGGGGGGACGCCGACAGCGGGGCGCTGCTGGGCGAGCTGCTGCGCCCCCCCGAGGCCCCGCCGCTCCTGCTGATCGGCTCCTGCCGGGAGGACGGCCTGACCGGCAACCCGCTCCTGCAGGCGCTGGCGGCGGTGGCCGGGGTGGAGGTGCGCGAGGTCGCGCTGGCGCCGCTGGGCGCGCGCGAGGCGGAGGAGCTGGCCGTACGGCTGCTCGGCGAGGGGGCCGCGCCCGGGGTGGCCAAGGCCATCGCCGCCGAGGCGAACGGCAACCCGCTCTACATCGACGAGCTGGTGCGCTTCTCGCACGCCGAGCCGGACCTCGGCAAGACGCGCACCTTCGCCGGGGCGGCGACGTCGCTGGCCGACGTGGTCCGGATGCGCATCGCCAAGCTGCCCGAGGAGGCGCGCCGGCTGCTGTCGCTGGTGGCGGTGGCCGGCGGGCCGTTGCCGCTGCCGCCGCTGCTGCGGGCCGCCGCGCTCGAGCGCGGCCAGGACGACGCGCTGCCGCTGCTGCAGGCGGCGCGGCTGGTACGGACCCGCGGCGGCCGGGGCACCGAGGAGGTGGAGGCCGCGCACGAGCAGATCCGGCTCAGCGTGGTGCAGGGGCTCTCCCCGGAGGACCTGGCCTCGCTCCACCGCCGGCTGGCGGTGGCGCTGGAGGCCTCCGGCAAGGCCGATCCCGAGGCGCTGGCGCTGCACTTCCAGGCTGCCGGCGAGCCTGAGCGCGCGGCCGAGTACGTGACCGCCGCGGCGGCGCGGGCGGTCGAGGCGCTGGCCTTCGATCGCGCCGCCCGTCTCTACCGCCTGGCCCTGGACGCCGCGGCGCTCGAGCGGCGCAGCGGCGAGAGCCGGCCGGGCGCTCCGGACCCGGAGCAGACCCGGCAGCTCCGCATCGCGCTGGGGGACGCGCTGGTGAACGCCGGACGCGGCGCCGAGGCCGCCGAGTCGTACCTGCTGGCGACGGAAGGCGCGCGCGCCGCCGACGTCCTCGAGCTCAAGCGCCGCGCGGCCGAGCAGCTCCTGCGCAGCGGGCACATCGACCGCGGGCTGGACGCGATGCGCGACGTGCTGGCGGCGGTGGGCATGCGCCTGGCATCCACGCCCAAGAAGGCGCTCGCCTCGCTGCTCGGCCGCCGGCTCTGGATCGCGATGCGCGGCCTCAAGTTCACCGAGCGCGACGCCACCCAGATCGCCGCCGAGGAGCTGATGCGCATCGACATCTGCTGGTCGGTGGCGGTCGGCCTGGGCATTGTGGACACGATCCGCGGCTCGGAGTACCAGGCGCGCCATCTCCTGCTGGCGCTGGCCGCCGGCGAGCCCTATCGCGTGGCGCGGGCGCTGGCGATCGAGACCGGCTACACCGCCACCCGCGGCGGCCACAGCCATGAGCGCACCGAGGAGCTGCGCCGCGTGACCGCTGGCCTGGCGCAGCGCATCGGACACCCGCACGCGATCGGCCTCTCGACGTTCATCTCCGGCCTGGCGGCGTATCTCGAGGGGCGCTGGCGCGCCTGCCACGAGCTCTGCGAGGAGGCCGACGGCATCCTGAAGGAGCGCTGCACCGGCGTGGCCTGGGAGCTCGGCAACTCGCACTTCTACTCGCTCCGCTCGCTCTTCCACCTCGGCGAGCTGGAGGCGCTCTCGCGGAAGCTCTCGTCGTTCCTCACCAGCGTGCAGGAGCGCGGCGACCTCTACTCCGAGACGAACCTGCGGACGCGGGTCGCCTACGTGCCGCTGCTCTGCGCCGGCGACACCGCCGCGGCGCGCCAGCAGGTCAGCCAGATGGTGGAGCGCTGGTCGCACCGCGGCTTCCACCTGCAGCACTACTTCGACCTCTTCGGGCAGACCGAGGTCGACCTCTTCGAGGGGGACGCCGCCGGCGCCTGGCGGCGGGTGGAGGCGATCTGGCCGGCCTTCACCAGGACGCTCTTCCAGCGGATCCAGCTCATCGCGATCGAGTCCTTCCACCTGCACGCGCGCGCCGCGCTGGCGGTCGCCGGCGAGGCGGGCAGCGGGCGGGAGGCGCTGCTGGAGGCCGCCACCCGCGACGCCGAGCGCATCGAGGCCGAGAAGATGCCCTGGGGAGAGCCGTTGGCGCGCCTGATCCGCGCCGGCGTGGCCGCTTACCGCGGCAAGCGGGAGGAGACGGTGCAGCTCCTGGCCGCGGCCGAGGCGGGCTTCGAGACGGCCGGGATGCTGCTCTGGGCCGCGGCCGCGCGCCGGCGCCGCGGCGAGGCCCTCGGCGGGGCCGAGGGGCAGCGCCAGGTCGAGGAGGCCGACGCCTGGATGGGCCGGCAGACGATCAAGAGCCCCCGCCAGATGGCCGATATGCTGGCCCCCGGCCGCTTCGTGAGTTAGCCGTGGCGAAGGCGCGGCAGGTGGTGCTGGAGCTGGCCGGGCGCGAGGTGACGGTCACCAACCCGGACAAGGTCTACTTCCCGGAGGCCGGCTACACCAAGCTCGACGTGGCGCGCTACTACCTGGCCGTCGCCGGCGGCGCGCTGCGCGGCATCGCCGGACGGCCGATCGTGCTGAAGCGCTACGTGGACGGCGCCGGCGCCGAGCCGTTCTTCCAGAAGCGCGCGCCGGAGCAGCGCCCGGACTGGGTGGAGACCGTCGAGCTGAGCTTTCCCTCCGGACGCACCGCATCCGAGGTCGTGGTCCGGGATGCCGCTCAGCTGCTCTGGATCGTGAACCTCGGCTGCATCGACCTGAACCCGCACCCGGTGCGCGCCGACGACCTCGACCACCCCGACGAGCTGCGCATCGACCTCGACCCCGGCCCGGGAGTGAGCTGGGCCGACATCGTGCACGTCACCCTGGTGGTGCGCGACGTCCTCCAGGAGCACGGCCTCACCGGCTGGCCCAAGACGTCCGGCTCGCGCGGCATGCACGTGAACGTGCGGATCGAGCGGCGCTGGAGCTTCGACCAGGTGCGCCGCGCGGCGCTGGCGGTGGCGCGCGAGGTCGAGCGGCGGGCGCCCGACCACGCCACCAGCAGGTGGTGGAAGGAGGAGCGCCACGGCGTCTTCCTCGACTACAACCAGAACGCCAAGGACCGCACGGTGGCGTCGGCCTGGTCGGTGCGCCCGACGCCCGACGCGCGCGTCTCGATGCCGCTCCTGTGGGAAGAGGTCGCCGGCTGCGATCCATCGGTCTTCACGCTGAAGACGGCGCCGCAGCGCTTCCAGGAGCGCGGCGACGCCGGCGCCGGCATCGACGAGACCGCCGGCTCGCTGGAGCCGCTGCTGGCGCTCTCCGCCTCGCAGGAGGCGGCCGGCCTCGGCGACGCGCCCTGGCCGCCGCACTACCGCAAGCAGCGGGGCGAGCCGCCGCGCGTGGCGCCGTCGAAGCGGAAAACCGCCGGAGGCCGCCGGCAGCCGGTGCATCCCCTGATCACCGTCTCCAAGGCGGAGCACAAGGAGGAGGCGCTGGCCGGCCTGGAGCGCTGGAAGGCGCGCCATCCGGAGGCGGCCTCGCGGCTCACCGCCGACGACGTGCTGGTGGATGCGATGCGCGGCCGCTCGACGACCTGGACCCGGGTGCGTGTGAACTTGCGCCACGTGCCGGAAGACCAGCGCCCCGCCGAGGAGCCGCCCGACCCGGACTACGACCCCTGGCAGGGGTTCGACTGGGCGGCGTTTCAGCGCTCGCGGAGGGCGCCGAAGACGCGCGCCAGCTCGTAGGCCGGCGTCACCTCGAGCTGGTCGTAGCGGCAGTCCTCCGGAGGCTTGTCGGGACGCCAGCGGACGAACTGCGCGGCGTGCCGGAAACGGCTCCCCTGCATGTGGTCGTAGGAGACCTCGCAGACGAGCTCCGGCCGGAGCGGCTGCCAGCTCAGGTCCTTGCCGCGGTTCCAGCGGCTGCCGGCGCCGGGCCGGCGCTGCCCGGCGGCACTGGCCTCATCTTGAGCCTCCGCCCAGTCGCGCCAGGGGTGATTCGCCAGCGCGTCCACCCGCAGCGGCGCCAGCTCCTTCACCAGCTGCCGCCGCGTCGCGTGGGTGAAGGCGGCGGTGACGCCGACGTGGTGCAGCGTGCCGGCCTGGTCGTAGAGCCCGAGGAGGAGGGAGCCGACCATCTCGTTCTCGGCGTCCTTGTGCCAGCGGAACCCCGCCACCACGCAGTCGGCGGTGCGCGAGTGCTTGACCTTCAGCATCGTCCGCTCGCCGGCGCGGTACGGGGCGTCGAGCCGCTTGGCCATCACCCCGTCGAGCCCGGCCCCCTCGAACCGGCGGAACCAGTCCTCGGCGACGGCACGGTCGAGCGTAACCGGCGACAGGTGCACCGGCGGGGCGGCCTTGGCGAGCGCGCGCTCCAGCCGCCGGCGCCGCTCCTCGAGAGGCAGCGCACGCAGGTCCTCGTCGCCGAACGCCAGCAGGTCCCAGACGACCAGCGACGAGGGCATCTCCGCGGCCAGCAGCTTCACCCGCGAGGCCGCCGGGTGGATGCGCAGCAGCAGCGCCTCGAAGTCCAGCCCGCCGCCGGTCACGATCACGATCTCGCCGTCGACGGCGCAGCGCTCGGGCAGAGCCGCCTTCAGCGGCTCGACGAGCTCCGGGAAGTAGCGGTTCATCGGCTTCAGGTCGCGGCTCTGCAGCAGCACCTCGTCGCCGTCGCGGAAGACCACGGTCCGGAAGCCGTCCCACTTCGGCTCGAACTGCCAGCCGTCGCCGGTGGGGAGCGCCTCGGCGGCCTTGGAGAGCATCGGCTCGATCGGCGGGTCAAAGGGCAGCCTCATCGCTGGATCATTGTGCGGTGCCTGGGGCACCGCAAGGATGGCCTCCGCCAAGTCTTCGGCGACGCAATGCTAGCCGCTTCAGCGCGACCGCAGCGCCCGCTCCAGCTCGTCGCGGTCGCTGAACGGGAGGATCTGCTCCAGCACCTCCTGCCCCGTCTCGTTCCCCTTGCCGGTGACCAGCACGACGTCGTCGTCGCCGGCGGCGTCGACCGCCACCCGGATCGCCGCGGCACGGTCCGGCACCAGCTCGACGACCGCCTCGCCTCCTTCGCGGGCGCCGCGCGCCACCGCGGCCATGATCGCCAGGGGATCCTCCGAGCGCGGGTTGTCGGTCGTCACCACGATGCGCCGGGCCAGGCGACCGGCGACGCGCCCCATCAGCTCGCGCTTGCCGGCATCCCGCTCGCCCGGGCAGCCGAAGACGGCCACGATCGTGCGACCGGTGAGCCGCCGCACCGCGCTGTAGAGCCGCTCCAGCGCGTCGTCGGTGTGGGCGTAATCGAGGTAGACCAGGAAGCGCTGGCCGCATTCGACGCGCTCCATGCGTCCCGGCACCGCCCGCATCCGGCGCACCCCCTCGACCACCGCCTCGTGGGGCAGCTCCATGGCCTCGGCCACCGCGGCGGCCGCCAGGATGTTGTCGAGGTTGTAGTCGCCGAAGAGCGGCGACTCCACGGTGAGCTCGCCGCGCGGCGTCGTCAGACGGGCCCGGATCCCCTTCTCGTGGAGCTCGGCGTCGGTTGCCTGCACGTCGCCGCCGGCTCCGTAGGTGACCGGCGCCTCGAGCTCGGCGGCCAGGCGCCGGCCCCACTCGCAGCCGACGTTCACGACGCCGCGCCCGCCGGGAGCGAGCCGGTCGAAGAGCAGCCGCTTGGCGGCGAAGTAGGCCTCCATGCTGCCGTGGAAGTCCAGATGGTCGCGGGTGAGCTGGGTGAAGAGCGCGACGTCGAACTCGATCTCCTGCACGCGCCCCAGGACGAGCCCCTGCGAGGAGACCTCCATGGCCACCGCCGCCGCGCCGTGCCCGCGCAGGTCGCGCAGGAAGCGCAGCAGGTCCGGCGCCTCCGGGGTGGTCCGCGCCGAGGCCAGCGGCAGCTCGCGGAACTCCGTCTCGACGGTGCCGATCTTCCCGGTCGGGATGCCGGCAGCGGCCAGGACCGACTCCAGCAGCCAGACGCAGGTCGTCTTGCCGTTCGTGCCGGTCACACCGATCATCACCAGCTCACGGTCGGGATGGGCGTAGAGGCGCGCCGCCAGCTGGCCCATCAGCCCGCGCGGGTCGGCGGCGACCACCCAGGGCACCGAGACCGGACCCGCCGGCGGCGACGCCGCCAGCACCGCGACCGCGCCCCCTTCCACGGCGTCCGGCGCGAAGCGCGCGCCGTCGTGCCGGCGGCCGCGCGCCGCCACGAAGAGGTCGCCCGGCTGGATCTCGCGCGAATCGTGCTGGATGCCGCTGACCTCGGCGCCGTCCGGCCCGACGACCGAAACCGGCATGTCCGCGAGGAGCTCGCTCAGGCGCATGGTCCCCCGCCCATTCCTGAGCAACTCCGATGCCGGGAGGCGGGGCGGACTACTTTGCTTCCTTGGCGGTCACCCTCAGCGGCAGCTGGACGAAGCTGGTCAGCCGGCTCGGCTCGTCGGTGAGCGCGAAGGAGACCACCTGCCCGACGGGGCGCAGCTCCACCTCGGTGTCGAAGACGAACTCCTTGCCGGCCGTGTCCGGCAACGCCGAGCGGGGCATGTCGATCGGCCCCACCTGGATCCGCAGCGGAGAGAGGCGGCCGGTGTCGTCGAGGGCCGCCACCTGGAAGACCAGCCGCCCGCGCATCCTGTCCCCTTCGGGCACCAGCGTCAGCTTGTCGTACGGCACCAGGAAGCGGAGCGGCAGCACGTAGCCCTTGCCCTTCTTCTTGGACTGGCCGGTGTCGAGCCGCGCGTTGAGGGGGTTCTGCACCTTGGGGAACCAGAGTCGCGAGACGACCGCGTCGCCCACGCGCGCCTCCGGCGACTTCTCGACGTGCCCGGAGCGCGAGCGCACGGTGAGGCCGGGGCGGCGGACCGACACCTTCACCCGCCGGTCCTTGCCGACCACCGGGCGCAAGGATTGGTAGCCGAGCGAGTAGAAGGTCGTGAAGTCGCGCCCCACGTCTTCCAACGCCTCTTTGAAGGTATTGCGCGAGAAGATGGCCGAGCCCCCGGTCTCGCGGGCCAGGTACTGGAGCATGGTCAGGTTGTTCATCTCCTCGCGCGCCGGGTCGAGGCGGACCTCCGACGCGGGCCGCGACGCCGAGAGCGAGGAATCCAGGGCGAGACCGCGCGCCTCGAAGGGATAGAGCGCCACGCCGGCGGCGTGGGCCTTGCGCACGACGTCCTCGAACCGGTCCTTGCGGTCGAACTCCATGTCGGTCGGCACCTCGCGGCGGAACGGCGAGCCGAAGCCGAGCGACTCCCGCAGGTACTGGAACATCTCGGAGCCGGGGATCTGAGGCAGCCGCTCGGAGACGTAGAGGAGCACCTTGCGCCCCTCCACCCCGGAGAGCTGGTCCACGGCGACACCGAGCGCCGCCAGCGTGTCGTCCACCTCGGAGACGAGGTGCAGCGCGTAGGAGCGAACGTTGCCGATGGCCGAGCGCAGCATCACGTCGCGGGTGCGGTCGTTGGTCGGGGTGCGGAGCGCCTGGTCGATGCTCCGGAAGACCTGATCGCGCTCGCTGAGCGACTGCTCCCCCTTGGCGGGCTCCTCCTCCAGCTTGGCCAGGACGTCCTTCAGGGCCTTGCCGTCGTTCGTGAACGGCCCGCGCGGCAGCAGCCGGTGGTCCCAGGTGGACACCGCCGCCTCCACGTTGGGGCCGAGCGAGCCGGCCACGAAGTCCCCGACGGCGCGCAGCACCTGCCGGCGGTTCAGGGGCGTCAGGTGCATGTTGTCGACGAAGATCGCGATGCGCGCCTTGGGCGCCGCCGGCACGGGAGGCTCGCTCCTGGCGGGCGCGTCCTTCACGTCCTTCGCGTCCGCGGCCTGCTCGACCACCGCCTTGCCCTCGCTGGCGGCGTAGAAGTTCGTGATCGTCTGCGGGGCGCCGTCCTCCTCCAGCACGAAGTCGTCGCGGGTGAGGTCGGTGACGCGCTGCCCCTTGCCGTCGGTGACGATCACGTCGACGTTGGTGACGTTGACCTCCACCGTGCGGACCAGCGGCGTCAACGGCGGCGTGGGCGTCTGGGCGGTGAGCGAAAGGCTCAGGAAGAGCGCGAGGGCTCCCGCCGCTGTCTTGCGCATGCGCTCATTATCAGACGGACACGAGCTCCAGGAACTCGAAGACCTCGAAGTCGGCCGCGTTGAAGGTCGCCAGCCGTCGAACACCGGCGGACTCCAGCGTGGCCGCCAGCGCGGTGTCCAGGATGCGCTTCCTTCCCAGCCGCAGCGCTCCGAGAAGATCGAGCGTGCGGGTGAGCACGTCGGGACCCGGGAGTACCCGGACGACCTCGGGCGCCTCCCACAGGCTTCGCGCGAGCTCCAGGGCGTCCTCCATCCTCAAGGGATGCTGGAAGCGGCGCGCGTCGGTGGTCACGTGGATCAGCTCGTGCAGGACCTGGGGCGCCAGAGCCAGCCGTCCGGACCCGCGGAGGAGCTCCTCTTCCAGGAGCCGCCGGGCGGCGGGGTGCTTGACCGCGCCCTCCATGGCCCAGCTCACCAGCACGTCGGTGTCGACAGCAAGCATGAGCGCGCCGCCTAGCGAGAGCGCATCTCGTCGAGGAGCTCGGAGCGCGTCCAGCGGCGGAGCTGGCGCCCGCTCCGGTGCGGCTTGACCGTCAGGACGGACGGCCCGGAGCGCTCGGAGCGCTCCAGGTACTCCACCATGGACTGCCGGATGAGCTCGGAGACCGGCCTGCCCGCTCGCGCGGCAAGGCGCTTCAGCGCCTCGTAGGTCGGTTCAGGTACGTGGAGAGATATCGCCTTCATATAGGCGATGATATATCTAGAGCGGCTGGTGCTCCGGCCGCAGGAGGTCCAGCACGGTCTTCACCGGCGCGAAGGTCTCCACCGGCACCTCCACGAAGGCGGTGGTCCAGCGGGCCATCGCGCCGTTCCAGAGGCCGGGGCGCTCCAGCGCGGTGAGCGCGCGCCCTTCCTTGGACTTCCTCGCCAGGAAGACCGTCTCCTCGTCGACGTAGTCGGAGAGGCGGTGCGGCCGCCCACCGGCGTCGCGCACGCTGCAGACGAGGTCCACCGGATTGAAGTGGCTGGACGAGTCCCAGATCGCCTTCTGCGCCGGGTCGAGGAGGTCGGCCTGCGAGGACTCCACGATCTGCGCCGATTCGCCGTCGCCGCTGTCGCGCACCCAGAACGGTCCGCCGCCCGGCTCCCCCTGGTTCTTCACCACCCCGCAGACCCGCAGCGGCCGCGCCGCCCGCGGGTCGCCCGCGGCGCGCAGCTGGCGCTCCAGCCGGACCAGGTAGCCGGTGAGGAGGCGCTTCCAGAGGAGCGTCGGGCCGGTGCGCGATTCGTGCAGGATGTTGTCGATGTTCTTCACCAGCACCACGTCGCCGCCCAGCGCCTCGAGGTTCGACAGCAGCGCGCCGTGGCCGCCGGGCCGCAGCAGCAGCGTGCCGTCGTCCAGCCGGAAGGGGCTCCCCTCCGCGTCGATGGCCAGCGTGTCGGTGGCCGGCGATTGCGTGGAGAAGTCCACCTTGTAGCCGGCGGCGCGCCCCGACAGGACGCGCGCCACCACGAACTCCAGCCGCTCGCGGAAGCGCTCCTCGTGCTCCGGCGCCACCGTGAAGTGGACGCGGCACATCCCTTCGGCGTCGCGCACGGTGGCAGCCGCCTCCACCAGGTGCTCCTCGAAGGGAGCACGCGGACCGGGCGGGTAGCGATGGAAGAGGATCAGCCCCTTGGGCATCTCGGAGTAGCCGAGCCGGTTCTCGAGGATCGCCCCGGCGATGCGCCCCCAGGCGCCGTCCCGGCGCAGCTCACCGAGGCCGCCGCCCAGCGAGGCGTCGAGGTCCCCGGCGAACGCGAAGTCGTCCAGGCGCTCCACCAGCTTGACCAGGTCGGCGGCCCCCTTGTCGCCGGCGGCGGCGCGCGTCCTCGCCTCGGCCTCGGCGATCTCCGGCGCGCTCGAGAGCAGGCCGGCCAGCGCCTGGAACATCCGGCTGGCGGCACCGGAGGCGGGCACCAGCTTGGTGAGGCGTCCCGCCCGCGCGGCCTCCTCGTGGAGGGCCAGCAGCTCCGGGTGCTCGTCCTCCCTCAGCCGCACGACGCCGTCGCCGGCGGTGCACGGGCGCAGCAGGCGGATCGGCGCCGGCGGGTTGCGGAGCAGCCGCAGCTGCCGCGCCGCCTCCTCCTCCGAGATGCCGGCGCGCGCCAGCTGCGCGCGATCGGCCTCGGTGAGGTCAGGGGATCTCATGCGGCAGGACGCCCTCGTGGATCAGCCGCGCCAGGTAGCGCCCGTACTCGTTCTTGGCCATCGTGGCGGCGATCGCCTGGAGCTCGTCGGCGGTGATGTATCCCATCTTGTAGGCCACCTCCTCCGGGCAGGAGACCTTGAGCCCCTGTCGCTGCTCGATCGCCTGGATGAAGTTGGACGCCATGAGCAGCGCATCGTGGGTTCCGGTGTCGAGCCAGGCCATGCCGCGCCCCAGCCGCACCACGTGCAGCAGGTTCCACTCCAGGTAGACGCGATTGACGTCGGTGATCTCCAGCTCGCCGCGGTCCGAGGGCTTCAGCGCGGCGGCCACCTCCACCACCCGGTTGTCGTAGAAGTAGAGGCCGGTCACCGCGAAGTTCGACCGAGGCACCTGCGGCTTCTCCTCCAGGCCGACGGCGTGCCCCGCCGCGTCGAACTCCACCACGCCGTAGCGCTGCGGGTCCTGCACCTGGTAGGCGAAAACGGTCGCGCCGCTCTCGCGCTGGGCGGCCTCGGTCAGGAGCTCGGAGAGGCCGTGCCCGTAGAAGACGTTGTCCCCCAGCGCCAGCGCCACGCTGTCGGTGCCGATGAAGGCGCGCCCCAGCAGGAACGCCTGCGCCAGCCCCTCCGGGCGCGGCTGCACCGCATACGATACCGAGATGCCCAGCCGCGTGCCGTCGCCCAGCAGGCGCACGAAGCCGGACTGGTCCTCCGGTGTGGTGATCACCAGGATGTCGCGGATGCCGGCCAGCATCAGCGTCGACAGCGGGTAATAGACCATCGGCTTGTCGTAGAGCGGGCAGAGCTGCTTGCTGACCGCCAGCGTGAGCGGATAGAGGCGCGTGCCGGAGCCGCCGGCCAGGATGATGCCCTTCACATCAGTCCCTTCACCAGCGCCTCAGACGGAGAGGCCCAGGCGCTCGCGCCCGTAGACGCCCGACTGCACCGTCTCGCACCAGGCGGCGTTGTAGAGGTACCAGCGCACGGTCTCGTGCAGCCCGTCCTCGAAGTCGTGGCGCGGTTTCCAGCCGAGCTCCTCGCGGATCTTGCTGCTGTCGATCGCGTAGCGGCGGTCGTGCCCCGGGCGGTCCTTCACGAACGTCTTGAGGTCCTCGTAGCGGGCGGCCCCCTTGGCCGCCAGCGCCGCGTTCCTGGCCGCCGGCCGCTCGGCCTCGAGCGCGCGGCAGAGCGCGTCGATCACCTGCAGGTTCGTGCGCTCGGCGCCGCCCCCCACGTTGTAGCGCTCGCCGACACGCCCCTTGCGCAGCACCAGCAGGATCGCCTCGCAGTGGTCCTCGACGTAGAGCCAGTCGCGCACGTTGCCGCCGTCGCCGTAGATCGGCAGCGGCTTGCCCTCCAGCGCGGTGAGGATCATCAGCGGGATCAGCTTCTCGGGGTACTGGTAGGGCCCGTAGTTGTTGGAGCAGTTCGTGTGCAGGACCGGCAACCCGTAGGTGTGGTGCCAGGCGCGCACGAAGTGATCGGCCGCGGCCTTGGAGGCGGCGTAGGGGGAGTTCGGCGCGTAGGGGGTCTCCTCCCGGAAGGCGCCCTCCGGGCCGAGCGAGCCGTAGACCTCGTCGGTCGAGACGTGCAGGAAGCGGAACGCGTCACGGACGGCCGGCGGCAGGTCGCGGTGATGCAGGCGCGCCGCCTCAAGCAGCTCGTAGGTGCCGCCCACGTTGGTGCGCACGAAGGCTCCCGGGTCGTCGATGGAGCGGTCCACGTGGCTCTCGGCCGCGAAGTTCAGGACCGCGGTCGGGCGCAGCTCGCGGAAGGCGGCGCGCACGTCGTCGCGGCTGGCGATGTCTCCCTTCAGGAACGTGTAGCGCGGGTGATCCGCGACGTCGGCCAGAGTCTCCAGGTTGCCCGAATAGGCCAGGTTGTCGAAGACCGCGACACGGGCCTCGCTCATCGTCAGGGCCAGCCTGACGAAGTTCGAGCCGATGAAGCCGGCCCCGCCGGTCACGAGGAAGGTTTCGTTCATGCGGCGCGGATGGTATCAAGCGCTCCGTCCAGGTCTCGAAGGGGCTCTTCCTCAGAACCGGCTTCCGCCGCGGCGCGGGACCCGAGTCATCCTCTTGTGGTCCGTCATTGGAAAGCTCCTTCACTGCCTACTGCGGCAGCACGGTGGTGGGGTCGTTGGTGACGTTGTCGATCACCGTCGCCAGAGCAGTGAACGAAGCGGCGGGCGAAGCCGCGGAGAGCGTGACCGAGACGCCCGTGCGAGGCGCGCCTCCGAGCTCGGGCCGCGCAAGAAAGCGCGCGTCCTGCAGCATGCCGAGGGGCGGCAGCTCGTAGCGCGCCTCCCCGCCGTCGCTCGCCTGAACCAGCAGGGAGACTGGGCTCAGCCCGCAGTTGACGAGGACGAGGTTCGATCGGAATCCGTCATCCTCTCGAAGCCCGGCCAGCACCGGGCCCGGGAATGTCGCCTCCGTGAAGCACGCGGCCGCCGGGACGGCGGGAATGCCGACCCCCACGCTGCCTCGAGGGCCGGTCGTGGCCGTGCGGCTCTCCACCACCAGGCTCCCGGCTCCGGCGAGGACCTGCAGCGCGCCGAAACCTCGCTCGAGCCCGAACGCCGAAGAGAGGACGTCCTCGATCGCCAGCGACTGCCGCGGCTCGAGCGTCACGTTGAATTCGGGCCAGGAGCCGCCTTCGTCCACCTGACGCAGGAACCTCAGGCGCACGGTCACCGCGGTCTCCTCTGGGTTGTGGAGGCTCAGCTCGGAGGTCCAGAACGAACCGTGCGCGCCGGGGGGCCCGGGCCACCGACGGCAGGATCCAGCTCGACGCGCAGCGGTTGCCGTTCCCTTCCCCCACCGCGATCCTGCGGGTCCCCGCGAGGCGCCTGGCGACGCCGTCGGGTGCCACCTTCCAGACGCCGTTCGTCCGGACGCTCGCCGCGTAGACGTTTCCGGCCACGTCGACGGCGAGGCCCTCGGCCATTCCGAGAGCGGGCACGGACCAGGCGACCGTCTCCTGATGGATCTTCAGGAGACCGGGATAGCCGCTGCTCAGGTAGAGGTCTCCCGCGCCGTCGACGGCGACCGACGCGGCGGAGAGCAGAGCGCCGCCGAGGACCTCAGCCCTTCGGATCAGCGAGCCGTCCGGGCCGATCACTTTGAGCTCGCCCCCCGCTTCGAACCAATCGCCGCGCGACCGCGTAGACGCTCCCGCGGTCGTCGACCGCCAGGCCGTAGGGGATCACGTCGTCCGGGCTGAAGCCGGCGTATCCGGAGCCGAAGAAGCCGTGCACCCACCCGTTCGGCGAGACCTTACGGACCATGGAGCTCCCCAGGTCCCCCACGTAGAGGTTGCCCGCGAAGTCGAGCGCGAGCGACCACGGAGCGTTGAAGGACGCTTCGGCGGCCGGGCCGTCGGCGTTGCCCCGCTGGCCGGAGCCGGCGAAGGTGGTGACCGTCCCGCCGCGGCGCCGAGGATCTTCATGGCGAGCTCCTACTGCGGGAGGATGGTGGTAGGGTCGTTGGAGGTGTTGTCGATGACGGTGGCGAGCGCGTAGAACCGCGCGCCCGGCGTCGAGGAGAAGACCGTGACCATGGCGCCGGCGCTCCCGGCACCGCCGAACTCCGGCCGCGCGAGGAGACGCGAGTCCTGCAGCATGCCGCTGGGAGGCAGCGTGTACGTCCGCCCGCCGAGCGGCGCACCGGAAGCATCGTCGGCGCGCACGTTGAGCTCGACCGGCGCTGTTGTTCCGTTCACCAGGATCAGGTTCGTGCGGAACGACTGGTCCTCGCGCAGGCCGGTGAGAACCGGGGGCGGCGCGGCGCTCTCGCTGAAGAACGCCGAGAGCGGCAGGCCCGGCACGTTGTCCCCGACGCTGCCGCCGGAGCTCGCCGAGTAGGTGCGGGTCCTGACCGCCACGTCGCCGTCGGCCGAGAGGCGCAGCCAGCCGAACGCCGCCGACAGCCCGAAGGTGGTCCCGAGGACGTCGTCCACGGTGACCGACGCGTGTGGCGGGAGCGCCAGGCTCGCGTCGGCGCTGCCCCCTTCGGTCAGGAATCGCAGGTGGACCTCCGTTTCCTCGGCGCCGCGGTTGTGGAGGACGAGCTCCGATTTCCAGAAGGAGCCGTTCGCGCCGTGGACGCGCGCGACCGCGGGGATCGCCCATTCGCTTTCGCAGCCCGCGGCTGGTTCCGGCACCGTCACCACGCGGATTCGGTCGTTGCCGTTGTCCGCCACGTAGAGGTTGCCGGCGCAATCGAGCGCCAGGCCCATCGGGAACCGGAAGGACGCCGCGGTCCCGAACCCGTCCTTGTCTCCCGCGGCGCCGGTTCCGGCAAAGGTGCTCACCACGCCCTGACGATCGACCTTGCGGATCAGGTGGTTCTCGGTGTCGGCGACGTAGAGGTTGCCCCTCCTGTCCACCGCGAGGCCGCGGGGGAACTTGAACGACGCCGAGTCGCCCGGACCGTCCGCGCGCCCCATCTGTCCCGAGCCGGCGACGCGCGCCACCTCCCCGTCCGCCGAGATCCGCCACAACGTTAGCCCGAGGTAATCGAGGAGGTAGACGCTGCCGCGGCCATCGGCGGCGAGAGCCGCATAGCCGACCCGCTTGGCGGCCACGGTGGAGAACGCGCCCTCCGCCCCGCGGCGGAGCAGCCCTACAGTGTCGACGGCGTAGAGCGTGTCGTCGCGGCCGACGGTTACGGCGGTGACCCACGGCCCCGGCAGCAGCTCCGCGATCTCGCCGGATGGAGAGATCGCCCTGAGGCGCCCATCGTAGTTCTCGAGGTAGTCCTCGTACACGTCGACCACGTAGAGGGTGCCGCGTGAATCGGTGGCGAGGTGGTGGGGGGACGTCTCCTCGGGGCGCTTGAAGTCGTACGTCCCGGTACCGAAGAACGTCGTGACCGCCTCGCGGCTGATCTTCCGGATCCTGTAATTGCCCGCGTCCCCCACGTAGAGGTCGCCGGCGCGGTCGAGCGCCAGCGCGCGCGGGCCCCGGAAGGTGGCCAGCTGCCGGGGACCGTCGGCGCTCCCCGCCCGCGAGCCGGCGAAGGTGGTGACCGTCTGCGCGAGCGCCGGGTCGGGCGGGGCGATCAGCAAGGCTGCGAAGGCGACGCCGAGGATCTTCATGGCGAGCTCCTACTGCGGGAGGACGGTGGTGGGATCGTTGGAGACGTTGTCGATGACGGTCGCCAGGGCGGTGAACGTCGCGCCGGGCGTGGTCGTGGCGATCCGCACGCTGACGCCGGTGCGCGGAGCGCCCCCGAGCTCGGGCCGCGCGAGGAATCGCGAGTCCTGCAGCATTCCCCGCGGCGGCAGCGCGTAGCTCCTCTCGCCGAGCACGGCTCCCGAGCCGTCGAGGGCGGTGACCGCCACCGTGACCGGCGCGTCGACGCCGTTGACCAGCACCAGGTTCGACCGGAACGCCTCGTCTTCGCGGAGCCCGGTGAGCACCGGGCTCGGCGAGGTCTGATCGCCGAAGAACGCGCGCCGCGGGACGCCGGGCACGTTGTCGCCGACGCTCCCTTCCAGACCGCCGCTGGAGGTCCGGCTGCGCACCACCAGCGCGCCTGAGCCGGAGACGACCTCCAGCGCGCCGAACGCCTCACCGAGCCCGAAGGCCGAGGCGAGGACGTCCGGGATCGTCACCGACTGGTTCGCGTCGAGCGCCAGCGTCGTCTGCGGAAGGCCGCGGGTATCGTCGCCGTTGCCAAGGAACCGCAGCGTCGCCGTCGCGGCCTCCGGGCCGCGGTTGTGAACGGTGAGGTCGGTGGTCCAGAAGGAGCCGTGCGCGCCGCCCACCCGGGCCGCTGTCGGGACGATCCAGGCGCCGCAGCCGGCGGCCGCCTCGGCCACCGCCACCCTGCGGATCTTGTAGTTGCCGGTGTCGGCGACGTAGAGGTTCCCGGAGCAGTCGAGCGCGAGGCTGCCGGGGCCGCGAAACGACGCGGCGCGCCCTTCGCCGTCGGCGTCGCCGAGGGCGCCCGAGCCGGCGACGGTCGTCACCTCTCCGAGCGCCGAGATCTTGCGGATCACCTGGTTGCCGTTGTCCGCCACGTAGACGTTCCCGTAGACGCCCACCGCGATCCCCCACGGCCCGAAGAACGAGGCCGCCTCCGCCAGCCGTGCCACTTCCCCGCCCGGCGACACCTTCCAGAGCACGTCGCGGGGCATGTCCGCCACGACGACGCCGTGAGAAGCGTCGACCGCCAGAGCGCCGGCGAAGGCGACCCTGCCCGCCAGGAGCTCGCGGGCCCCGCCCGGCCGCAGCTTCGAGAGGCCCCCTAGCACATCCATGGCGTACAGCGTGTCCTCTCCGTCCACGGCGACCGCGCTGAAGAAGCCGTCCAGCACCGTGGTCGCCTCGCCCACCGGCGTGATCCTGCGGATGGCCCCCGCCGAATACGGGGAGTCCTCGTCGGGGGCGTCGACGACGTAGACGTCGCCCTTGGAGTCCACCGCGACGCTGTAGGGAAGCGTGCTCTTCGGGCCGACCGCGTATTGACCGTCGCCGAAGAACGTCGTCACCAGGCCCTCCGGCGTGACCCTTCGGAGCTTGTTGGCGCCCCAATCGGCCACGTAGAGGTCTCCCTGGCGATCCACGGTGATCGACCAGGGAGCCGCGAACGTCGCCTGAGCGCCGTTACCGTCGGCGCTGCCGCGCCGGCCGGAGCCGGCGACGGTCGTGACCGTCTGCGCGGCGGCGAGGTTCGTGAACAGGAGAAGGAGCGCGGCGGGTCTCATCGGTCACCTCCAGGACTTCTCATGGGTGACATAATTGGTTCCGCGCAATCGGCAGTCCTTCGCTTCCCCTTCGTTCTTGCTTCGATTCTTCTGCGGGTATGCGGGTCCAGATCGGCGAGCTCCTCTTCGACGGAGAGACACGCGACCTCAAGCGGGGCGGCGCACCGGTCCACGTCTCCCCTAAGGTTTTCCGCCTGCTCGAGCTGTTGCTGGAGAGCCGTCCCAAGGCGGTCGCCAAGGAGGGGCTGATCCAGTCCCTCTGGCCGGGCACCTTCGTCGCCGAAGGGAACCTGGCGCGTCTCGTCGCCGAGCTGCGGGAAGCGGTCGGTGACGACGCCAGGAAGCCCACCCTGATCCGGACCATCCACGGCTTCGGCTATGCGTTGGTTGGCCAGGCGCCGGCCCAGGCGGACGTCGTCTTCCGGCTGGTCCTGAAGGACCGGGAGATCGCGCTCGAGGAGGGGGAGAACGTGCTCGGGCGCGAGCCCGACGCCGCCGCCTGGATCGACGTCCACAGCGTCTCGCGGCGGCACGCGCGGATCGTGGTCCGAGACGGCGAGGCGACGCTGGAGGACCTCGGCAGCAAGAACGGCACGTTCCTGCGGGGCGAGGCGGTCACCGCGCCGCGCGCGCTGGCCGACGGCGACCGCATCCGCATCGGCACCGTGGAGATGACGCTGCGGCGCTTCACCCGAGGCGTCTCGACCGAGTCCGCCCTCCGCCCGTGAGCGCCAGCCCCCCTTCCCGAGTCGGCGTCTACGAGATCCAGGCGAGGCTCGGCGCCGGCGGCATGGCCGAGGTCTACCGCGCGCGCGACACGCGGCTGGGCCGCGACGTGGCGCTCAAGATCCTGCCCGAGGAGCACGCGGCCGACGAGGGGCGCCTCCGGCGCTTCGGCGCCGAGGCGCGCGCCGCCTCGGCCCTGAACCACCCGAACATCGTCGCCATCTACGACGCCGGCTCGCACGACGCGCTCTCCTACATCGCCATGGAGCTGGTGGAGGGCAAGACGCTGCGCGAGGTCCTGGCACCCGGGCCGCTCGCCGTCGAGAGGTTCCTGGACCTCGCCACCCAGCTCGCCGAGGGGCTGGCGCGGGCGCACCAGGCCGGCATCGTGCACCGCGACCTGAAGCCGGAGAACGTGATGGTCACCAGGAGCGGCCTGGTGAAGATCCTCGACTTCGGCCTCGCCAAGCGGATGCCGTTCGAGGGAGGCGCCGCCTCCGAGACGGCCACGCTGACGCAGGAAGGCACGCTGCTGGGGACGGTCGGCTACATGTCGCCGGAGCAGGCGGCGGGACAGCCGCTCGACTTCCGCTCCGACCAGTTCTCGCTGGGCGCGATCCTCTACGAGATGGCGACCGGCGTCCGCGCCTTCCAGGGCAAGTCGCCGATCGAGACGCTGGCCGCGATCGTGGGCCAGGAGGCCGCGCCGATCGAGGGCCTGAACCCACGCTTCCCCCTGCCGTTGCGCTGGCTGGTGCGCCGCTGCCTGGCCAAGGAGCCGGCGCAACGCTACGCCTCGACCGAGGACCTGGTGCAGGAGCTGCGGCTCGCGCGCGAACGCCTGGCGGAGCTCGAGCAAGCCACGCCGGCTCCCGCACCCCCGAAGCGGCGCCTGCTCGCCGGCGCGCTCGCCGCCGGCGCGGCGGCGGCTCTCGTCGGCGTCTACGTCCTGGGCGTGCGGGCCGGCGGACGCCCGGTCCCCGACTTCCAGCGGCTGACGTTCGGGCGCGGCCACGTCCCCTCGGCCAGGTTCGCGCCCGACGGTCGTACGGTCGTCTACGGCGCCACCTGGGAGGGCGAGCCGACCCGCGTCTTTTCCACCCGCACCGACAGCCCCGAGTCGCTGCGCCTGGGGATCGCCGACGCCGACGTCGCCGCCGTCTCCTCGCAGGGGGAGATCGCGGTGCTGCTGAACCGTCCCCTGGACGTCGGCTCCTGGGCCGGCACGCTGGCGCGCGCGCCGCTCGCCGGTGGGGCGCCGCGGGAGCTGACCGAAGACGTCTCGGCGGCGGACTGGTCTCCCGACGGCAAGCGCATCGCCATCGCGCGCAAGACCGCCGCCGGGTATCGCATCGAGCTCCCCATCGGGACCGTGCTGCACGAAGGGCCAGGCTACGTCCCGCGCCTCCGCTTCTCGCCGAAGGGGGACCGGCTCGCCTTCATCCTGCGCGGGTCGGACCGCGGCAGCGACGTCTCCGTCGAGACAGTGGATCTCCAGAAGCGCCATCGCGTGCTGTCGAAGGGGTGGAAGCGAGGCGGCGGCCTCGCCTTCAGGCCCGACGGCAAGGAGGTCTGGTTCTCCGCCAACGAGTTCGGGCTGCGTTCGCCGCTCTTAGCCGTGACCCTGGAGGGAAAGCAGCGGCTGCTGCTGCGGCTCCCTTCCCTGATCATCCTGCAGGACATCGCGCCGGATGGGCGCGTGCTGCTCTCCCTGGACACGCTGCGCATCGCGATGCGGGCGCTGCCGCCGGGAGAGACGGCGGAGCGGGACCTCACCTGGCACGACGCGTCGACGGCAAAACGCCTCACGCCGGATGGCAGGACGCTGCTTTTCGACGAGGGGAACGATAGCTATTTCCACACCGTCTACGTCCGCCCCACCGACGGCTCGCCCGCCAAGCGGCTCGGCGAGGGGCGCTCGATGGCGATCTCGCCGGACGGGCGGTGGGTGGTGGCGAACGCCGTCGGCAGGGGCTCGCGCGTCCTGATGCTCCCGACGGGGGCCGGCGAGCAGCGGGAGCTCGACGACCACGGGCACCGCTTCGAGGATGCGGAGTTCTTCCCGGACGGAAGGCGGCTCCTCCTGCTGGCCAAGGACGCGGGCCGCCCGGACCAGACGTTCGTGATGGAGCTCTCGAGCGGAGCACTGCGACCGCTCGCCGCCGAGGGGGTCAACTGCACCGTGCTCTCTCCCGACGGCAAGGAGGCCGCATGCGTGGAGCGCGGCCGGCAGGGGGTGATCTACCCGACCGACCGCGGATCACCCCGGGCCATGCCGGGGTTCGTGGCTGGCGACGCGCCGCTGGCCTGGAGCTCCGACGGGCGCTCGCTCTATCTACAGACCCCGCCGCGCGGCTCCCCGTCCCGGTTAGCGCGGACGAGCATCTTTCGCGTGGACCTCGCCAGCGGGGCTCGCCAGCTCTGGCGCCAGCTCGACGTGGACCGCGCCGGTCTGATGGTGGTCCAGACGACGCTGGTCGCCGACGGCCGGTCGTACGCGTACTCCTCGCTCAACGCGCACTCCGTTCTCTACCTGGTCACGGGCCTCCGGTGAGGACGGGGCTGGCTGCCATCGCGCTGGCGGCGCTGGCCGCGCCCGCGGCCGGCCAGGGACTGCCGCTGGCCACGCTGAGCGGCGCGGTGAGCGTCTCCGGCGGAGCGCCGCTCGGCGGCGTGACGGTGTCGGTGTCGTCGCCGGCGCTCCAGGGCGTGCGCCGCGCCGTCACCGGCAAGACCGGCGAATACCTCGTCGCGCTCCTCCCGCCCGGCGCGTACCGCGTCACCTTCACCGCGACCGGCTTCGCGGAGACCGTACGGCCGGTCACGCTGGCCGCCGCGGCGACGGTGCGCCTGGACGAGGCGCTGGCGCCGGCGCGGAGCGAGTCGGTGACGGTGTCCGAGTCGTCGGCGGCGCGCAGCGGCCCGGAGGTCGCCATCACCCTCCCGCAGTCGCTGCTGAACGTCCTGCCGGCGGGGCGCTCGCTGCGAGACGCGGCGCTCCTCGCCCCGGCGGTGAACGAGAACGGCCCGAACTCGAGCCTCGGCAGCGCCAGCCAGCGCCCGGCGCGGGCCCGAGCTCTTCGTCTTCTCGCGGGTCCTGAACGTCTGGAACCAGCGGGCGGCGGTGAGCGTCGACGCCACCGTGCTGACCAGCCGGGAGCAGCCGGGCCTGCTGCCGTTCAACCCCTTCACCGAGACGCCCGAGCTCGGCAAGCACTACCGGCTCGGCCCGAGCTTCGGCAAGCCGGTGAGCGCCGCCGATTACCAGCCGTCGCGCGCGTTCCAGCTGGCCGTCGGGTTGCGCTACTGACGCGCGTGCCGAAGCGCGGCGGAAGCTCCGCGAGGCGCACGACGAACCGATCTAGGAGCACAATGGGGTCTGGAGGGCAAACCGATGCGAGCCCTGAGAATCCCGATCTTCATCCTCGGCGCGGCCATGGCCGCGGCGGTCCCGGCGGCGGCGGCCGACCAGACCTGGACCGGCGTCATCAGCGACAGCATGTGCGGGCCGAAGCACCACGCCATGAGCGACCACGACAAGAAGATGAGCGACGGCGAGTGCACCCGCACCTGCGTGGAGGACGGCGGGGCCAAGTACGTCTTCGTCCACGAGGGCAAGTCGGTCCCGATCGCCAACCAGGACTTCACCGGGCTCAGCGCCAACGCCGGGGTGCCGGTGAAGCTGACCGGCACGATGAGCGGCGAGAACCTCACGGTGTCGAAGATCGTGAAGGCGTCTCCCGCCAAGAAGAAGGCGGCCGCGAAGAAGGCCTAGGCCTTCTTCCCCAGCGCCATCCAGGCCTTCCGTGAGAGGAGCGTGAAGCCTCGCGTCGAGGCCTCCTGGACCAGCTCCTCCAGCGGCTTCGGGTTGCCCGCCCTGGCGTCGAGCGCGCCGGAGAGGAGTCGCGCCTCCAGCACGATGGGGAGGAGGCCGAGCCGCTGGGCCTCGGCGATCAGCTTCTGCAGGCGGCTGCGGGCCGGTCCGGCGCGGCCGGCCTGCGCGTCGACCGCCGCCGCCGCCAGACCGGCGCGCAGGATGACTGGGCGGCTCTCGGTGCGCGCGGCCAGCGACAGGGCCTCGGCCACCGCCAGGTTGGCCGCGGCGTCGCGCCCCTGCGCCAGCAGGGCCCGGGCGACGAGCGCGCGCGCCAGCGCCTCGTCGTCGCGGCTCTTGTCGCGCGCGAACGCCTCGGCCAGCTCGCGCGCCTCCGCCTCGGCGGCCGCGCTCTTGCCCTCCTCCAGCGTCACCTCGGCCAGCGCCAGCCGGGCCTCGGCCGCCGCCCGCATGAAGCCCTGCGCGGCCCGCGCCTCGCGCGCCTCCTCGTAGCGGGCCCGGGCGCCGGCCAGGTTCCCCTCCGCGAAGAGGATCGTCCCCAGGTAGAGCCCGGCGCGGGCCGCCACCGTCTTGTCGCCGATCTTGGCGGCCAGGTCGCGCGCTTCGGTCAGCCGCTCGCGGGCCGGCGGCAGCTCTCCGCGCAGCAGGAGGAGCTCGCCCAGGTTGCAGAGCACCGAGGCGACACCCTTGTCCTCGCCGCGCGCCCGCCGCAGCGAGAGCGATTCCTCGTACGCCTGCCGCGCCTCGGCGAGGCGCCCCTGGTCCTTCAGGATGATGCCGAGGTTGTTCACGGCGCCGGCCGCGTTGGAGACGTCCCCCAGCTCGCGGAAGAGCGCCAGCACGCCGCGGGTCGCCTCCTCTGCTCCGCGCTGGTCCCCCTGCTCCCCCAGCACGTTGGCGATCGCCAGCCGCGCCTGCGCCAGGCCCCCCTTGTTGCCGATCTCCTCGAAGACCGCCAGCGCCTCCTCCGCCTTCTTGCGGCTCGCCTGCAGCTCCCCCTTGCCCCACAGCGCGAAGGCGGTCTCCACCAGCGCCCGCGCCTCGCCGTTGCGGTCGCCGGCCTCGGCGTAGATGCGGCGCGCCTCCCCGGCCGAGGCCACCGCCTCGTCCAGCTCGCCCAGGCGGCGCTGGGCGACGCCGCGGACCGAGAGCGCGTAGGCCACCTGCAGGCGCGCTCCCTCCTTGCGGCCCTTCCCCGCCGCGCGCAGCGCCGCGTCGGCCTGGCGGCGGAAGTCCCCGGTGAAGCCGGCCAGCGCCGCCTCGGCCAGGTCGATGCGGGCGTCCTCTCCCGCCGGCGGCGGAAGCTTGCGGAGCGATTCGATCACCGGCAGCGCCTCGCGCGCCTTGCCGGCGTAGCCCTGAGCGTTCGCCAGGCGCACCGCGTAGTCGAGGCTCTCCGGCGAGTGGCCGAAGAGCGTCCGGTAGATCTCGGCCGCCCGCTCCCACTCGCCGGAGAGCTCGCGCAGCCGACCTTCCACGAAGAGCTGCTCCTCGAGCGGCAGGGAACGGGACAGCTCGAAGGCGCGCTGGGCCTCCTCGCGCGCCTTCGTCTCGTAGCCGAGCTCCTTCCAGGCCGACGCCAGCGCGGCATGCGCCATCGGGTGCCTGGGGTCTTCCTCGACGGCCTTGGAGAGGAGGTCGCGCGCGGCCAGCAGGTCGAAGCGCCGCAGGCGGGCCAGCCCCTCGGCGTAGAGCTTGGTGGCCGGCAGGCTGGCCGGGAAGCCGGCGCGCACCGTGCGCGCCGCGTCCTCCGGCGCCTGGGAGAGCCCGAGGACGCGGCGCAGCCCCGTCCCGGCGCGCGCGGCCAGCCCGGGCAGGTCGGACTCCGTCCCGCTCTCCACCACCGGAGCCAGCGTCTCGCCGCTCTGCAGGTCCTGCGCGCGCAGGTCGACGCGCAGCCTCCCGTCCTTCTCGCCGAGCCAGAGGTAGGAGCCGAGCACCACGTAGTCGGCCGAGAGCAGGCGCCGCATGCGCCAGGCGGTGTCGGGCGCCAGCGTGTCGACGTCGCCGACGCCGAGCTCCAGCGCGGTGCGGGCGACGGTCTCGCCCGGCACCAGGCGGATCTCGCCGCCGGCGGCCAGCTCGGAGCCGAGCATCTCCGCCAGCGCCGTGGAGAGCCAGGCGGCGTCGCCGCGGCCGGCCAGGTTGCGCAGCGCCAGGACCGCCACCGCGCGCCGGGCCGGCGCGGCGACCGGCTTCGGGGGCGGCGGCGCGCTGCGCCCGCGGAGGAACCACCCCAGCCCGGCGGCGATGGCCGCCAGCGCGACGATCCCCGCCAGCAGCGGCGCCAGGCCGCGACGGCGCACCGCCGGCAGAGCGCCGCTGGGCGCCGCCGGCGCAGGCTCGCTCGCGGCCGAGGAGGGCGGCTCCTTCTGCAGCGCCTGCATCACCTCGGTGGCGGACGCGAACCGGTCCTCCGGCCGCATCTCCAGGCACTTCAGGATCACCGCCTCCCAGACCGGGTCGACGTCGGGCACCACGGTGTGCGGGGCGGGCATCGGCGTCGTGGCGCGCTTCATCATCAGCGCCAGCGGCGAGAGGTGAGAGTCCGGCAGCACGCCGGCCACCATCTCGTAGAGCACCATGCCGAGCGACCAGAGGTCGGAGGCGGGCGTGGCCGGCGTGCCCGAGGCCTGCTCCGGCGCCATGTAGGCCGGGGTGCCGAGCACGATGCCCAGCTGGGTGATCCGCGTGCCCCCCTCCGGGGTGCGGGCCAGCCCGAAGTCCATCACCACCGCGCGCACCGCCGTGGACGGCGCCGGCGTGTCGCGCCGGCCGCGGGGCGCCACCAGCATCACGTTGCCCGGCTTGAAGTCGCGGTGCACCACGCCGGCCTCGTGCGCCGCCGCCAGGCCGGCGGCCATCTGCACCGCGATCGGCTGCGCCTCGTCCCTGGGCAGCGGGCCGTCCCCCAGCTTGTCGTGGAGCGTGATGCCCGTCAGCAGCTCCATGGTGAGGAAGGTGACGCCGTCGCCGGTCTCGCGGGTGTGGCGGCCGAGGTCGTAGACGCGGCAGACGTTGGGGTGGGCGATGCGGCGGGCCAGCTGGATCTCGCGCTTGAGGCGGTCGATCACCTTCTCGTCGCGGGCCAGGTCGGCCCGCACCGTCTTCAGCGCGACGCGCTCGTCGAGCTCGCGGTCCTCGGCCTCGTAGACGTCTCCCATGCCCCCCTGGGCGATGAAGCGCACGATGCGATACCGGCCGGCGAGGAGCTCGTCGGGCGCGAAGCTGCCGGACGGGGGAGGAGGCGCCGCTCTGCGGGAGGGGGTGGACGGAGGGGGCCGGTGCTGGTCGTCCACTGAGCGGTCGACCATGGTATCAAGGCGGGCGCCGCGGCGGGAGAGCGGTCGTCTCCTGCCAGGAGACGCCTATACTCATGCTATGAGTAAGCGCCTGCAGGTCCTGCTGCCGGAATCGGAGCTGCGCGAGATCGAGCGCGCCGCGCGCTCCCAGCGGCTGACCGTGGCGGAGTGGGTGCGGCAGGCCCTGCGGGCGGCGCGCAAGCGGGACCCGAGAGGGTCGTCGGCCCGGAAGCTGGCCGTGGTCCGGGCGGCGGCCCGCCACGCCTTCCCCACCGCCGACGTGGAGCAGATGCTGGCCGAGATCGAGAAGGGGTACGCGAGCTGAGCGGCCGCGCCGTCTTCGTCGACTCCAACGTGCCGATGTACCTCGTCGGCGCCGCCCATCCCCACAAGCTGGCGGCTCAGCGCCTGCTCGAGCAGTGCATCACCACGGGCCTCCGGCTGGTCACCAGCGCCGAGGTCCTTCAGGAAATCCTGCATCGCTACGTCGCGATCGAGCGGCGCGACGCGATCCAGCCGGCGTTCGACGCGCTGCTGGGCATCGTCGACGAGGTGCTTCCGTTGGAGCTCGCGACGGTCGAGCGTGCCAAGACCATCCTGCTGGGCCGCCCGGGGCTTTCGGCACGAGACGCCGCGCACGTGGCGGTCATGGAGCGGCACGGCGTCGACCGGATCCTGACGTTCGACACCGGCTTCGACCAGGTGCCTGGTATCGAGCGGCTACGGGAGCTGGTCTAGCCGCCGATCAGGGAGTGCGGAACATCCCCGAGGGCGTCCGCGGCCTGCCGGTGCGCTGCATCTCCAGCCAGAGCAGGATGTCGACGCGGTTCCGCCAGGTCTCCACGTCCTCGATCTGCGCCAAGTAGGTCCACTCGTCGGACGACAGGTCCTTGTCGAGCCCCATCTCCTCGGCGATCTCCATCATGTCGGCCACCGTCGGGTCGGGGCTGGGGTTCGGACCGCGCTGGGCGCCGGCGGTGCCCATCAGCTCCTGCCGCCAGCGGCGCCCCTCCCCGGCGGTGGGGATGTCGAAGAGGCGGCGGATCGGACGGGTCAGCGCGGCCCGGGTGATGGTGCCGCCGGCGTCGCCCGGCTGGGGCACGAAGAAGATCAGCTCGGGCGTCAGCCGGGCCAGGTGGTAGCCGGCCTCCTGCAGGACCGCCAGCCCCTCCGCCGCCCGTCGCAGGATCGCCACGCGCTCCCCGGCGTCCGCGTTCGGGAAGTCGTCGACCAGGAAACGGCGCAGGTCCTTGGCTCCCTCCAGCAGCGGCCGGATGATCCAGACCAGGAAGCGCTCGTCCTTCTTCTCGCGCACCAGGTCGCGGAAGCTGCCCGGGAAGAGCTCGGAGTGCTTCAGCCGCACCGCGTTGAGGTCCTTCAGCAGCTCGCAGCGCTCGTCGTAGAACGCCGTCTCCGCCTCGCGCTCCGGGAACGCGAACGGCACGCCGACCAGCTTCCGGCCGAAGGGGTCCTGCAGCTCGGCGATCGGGAGCTGCTGCCCGTCCTGCGTGGGGCGGCGCCCGAAGCTCGGGTTCATCACCCGATAGGGACCGACGTGCTGGAGGTCCTGCGACTTCGGCTGCGGCGGCATCCCCTCCGGCGACGGCTTCACGATCTGCGCCTGCCGCTCCTCCAGCGAGGCGGCCTCCTTGAGCCCGCGCGCGGTGCGGATGACCACCGAGAGAGGCGGCCGCTCCTTCCAGTCGTTGCTGCACATGCCCGCGATCAGCACCTGCAGCGTCGGCGGCAGCGAGTCGGGGAGGTCGAGCAGCACCTCCTCGCCGGCGGTCTTCTTGTCGAGGAGCGAGTTGATGCTGGTGTAGAAGGACTTCGGGAACTTCCCGTTGATGACCCGCACCAGGCTCATGCCCAGCGCGTAGACGTCCTTGGAGAACACCATCCCCCGCGCCTCGTCGCTCTCCTCGGGCACGTACTGCGCGAAGTTCTCCGGCGGCATGTAGGGCAGCGTGCCTTCCAGGGCGTCGCCGAGCGCGTACTGGCGGAGCTGCTCGGTGGGCGTCGAAACGATGTCGAAGTCGATGAGGTGGACCCGCACCGAGACCTCGCCCTCGGAGGTCGCCGGCCGCACCTGCACGCAGAAGTTCTCCGGCTTCACGTCGCCGTGGATGAGGTCGTGGCGGTGCAGGTACTGCAGGCCGCGGGCGGCGTGCACCGCGAAGTCCAGGAGCTGCCCGTAGGTCATCCCCTGCTCCACCACGAAGCGAGAGAGGCTGACGCCGGGCGCGAAGTCGAAGATGTCGCACTGCTCGCCGTCGATGCGCGCGGTGGCCCAGTAGCGCGGGATCACCGGGTGGCGCGGCAGCGTCATCAGCCGCTCGCGCAGCAGCGCCTCGCGCCGCTGCCGCAGCTCCATGGCCAGCGCGCTCTCCGGCGGGAGCTGCCGGCGGAAGGCCAGGTCGCGGTCGGCGAAGAGGTCGCAGGCCCGCAGCACCGCGTTCATGCCGCCGCCGGCCACCGCCTTCAGCCGCTTCACCGGATAGGCGGCCGGACGCCCGTCGACCTCGGTCTGCGCGAACTGGAAGTCGGCCGGGTTCGGCGGGCCGGGCGGCAGCGGCGGGCGCCCCAGCGCGGTACGCAGGTTGTTCACGATCCCGGGCCACTCGTGCGGGGCGTCGGCAATGGCCACCGCGGCCCGGTCGATCCACTCGCGCGCCTTCCTGGGCGAACGGATCCTGAGGCTGGACGGCCGCGAGGGTCCACCGAGGGTCATCTGGGAACACCCTAGGCAAAGGGGCGGCCCAAGTCAAATAAGCTCCTGCCCCTATGCGCGGGGAGAGGGACGAGGTCCGCAAGCGGCGGATCCGCGACGTGCTGCTGGTGGCCAGCCGCTACGACTCCTTCATCCTGGAGGAGGACGGGCAGCTGCCGGAGCTCGCCCTGTTCGACTCGCTGGACGCCGCGCCGGGCCTGACCGCGGTCTCCACCGGCGCCGAGGCGCTGGAGCTCCTGCCCAGGGAGAGCTTCGGCCTGGTCCTCAGCACCATGCACGTCGGGGACATCAACGCCGCCACGCTGGCGCGCCGCGTCCAGCTCATGAAGACCGGCGTGCCGGTCGTGCTGCTGGCCTACGACACCCGCGAGCTGACCGACTTCCTGGCCCGGCACGGCAGCCTCCAGGAGCTCGGCTTCTACGACGCCTTCCTCTGGCAGGGGGACGTCCGGCTCCTGGCGGCCATCGTGAAGTGCGTGGAGGACCGGCAGAACGTCGACCACGACACGCGCCTCGGCGTGCAGGTGATCCTCCTGATCGAGGACGACCTGCGCTACACGTCCTCCTTCCTGCCGGCCATCTACGACGAGCTGGCCACCCACTCGCGGCGGCTCCTGCCCGAGGGGCTGAACATCGCCCACAAGCGGCGGCGCCTGATGGCGCGCCCCAAGATCCTCCTCTGCCGCACCTGGGAGGAGGCCTGGGACGCGGTCACCCGCTATCACGAGGAGATCCTCGGCATCGTCTCCGACGTGGCCTTCCCGCGCGGCGGCCTGCGCTCCTCCACCGCCGGGGTCGACTTCGCCCGGGCGGTGCGCGAGCAGGCACCCGACGTGCCGGTGGTGCTGCAGTCCAGCAAGCCCGAGAACGAGGCGCTGGCGCGGGAGGCCGGCGCCTCGTTCCTGCTGAAGGGGTCCCCCACGCTGCTCCACGACCTCCGCAAGTTCATGGCCGAGTACTTCGGCTTCGGCGACTTCGTCTTCCGGCTGCCGAACGGCAAGGAGGTCGCCCGCGCCGAGGACATGAAGGCGCTCGAGGAGAAGCTCAAGACGGTGCCGGCCGCCTGCGTCGCCTATCACGGCGAGCGTAACCACTTCTCGAAGTGGCTGAAGGCGCGCACCGAGTTCCTGCTGGCGCGGAAGCTGCGGCCCCGCAAGGTGACCGACTTCGCGACCCACGACGACCTGCGGCAGAACCTGATCGTGGCCATCGCCGAGTACCGGCTGGAGAGGAACCAGGCGCTGGTGAGCGACTTCGACCGCCAGGCCTTCGACGAGCCGGCCGGCTTCTACCGGATCGGCGGCGGCTCGCTGGGGGGCAAGGCGCGCGGCCTGGCGTTCGTGCGCACGCTGCTGCACGAGAGCGGCCTCCTGTCGCGCTTCCCCGGCGTGCGGCTGGGCGTGCCGGGCGCGGTGGTCATCGGCACCTCGGTCTTCGACCAGTTCCTGGAGGAGAACGGGCTCCGCGACCTGGCCATCAACAGCCAGGACGACGAGGAGGTCTCGCGCCGCTTCGCGGCCGCGTTCTTCCCGGAGCAGACCTGCCTGGACCTGGCCGCCTACCTGGGGCGCGTCCACTACCCGCTGGCCGTCCGCTCCTCCAGCATCCTGGAGGACTCGCAGTACCAGCCATTCACCGGCGTCTACGACACGCTGATGCTGCCCAACAACGAGGGGGGCATCGAGGCGCGGCTGGCGCGCCTGCTGGCGGCCATCAAGACGGTCTACGCCTCCACGTTCACGCAGCGGGCCAAGGCCTACCTGCGCGCCACGCCCTATCGCCTGGAGGAGGAGAAGATGGCGGTGATCCTCCAGCGCGTCGTCGGCGGGAGGCACGGGCAGCGCTTCTACCCGACGTTCTCGGGCGTGGCGCGCTCGCACAACTTCTACCCGTCGGCGCCGCTCTCGGCCGAGGACGGCATCGTGGCGGTGGCGCTGGGGCTGGGGCGGGCGGTGGTGGACGGCGGCAACTGCGTGCGCTTCTGCCCGCGCTACCCGCGCCACCTGGCTCCGTTCTCGTCGGTGACCGACGTGCTCGACAACTCGCAGCGCGAGTTCTGGGCGCTGAAGCTCAGCGACGGAGAGGGGATGCGGGAGGTCTCCTTCGGGCTCGAGGTGGCCGAGGCCGACGGCACCCTCGACCCGGTCGGCTCCACCTACTCGCCGGAGAACGACGCCATCTACGATGGCCTCTCGCGCACCGGCGTGCGGCTGGTCAGCTTCGCGCCGATCCTCAAGCACGACCTCGTGCCGCTGGCGCCGTTGCTGGCCGACCTGATGGAGGTCGGCGCCCGGGGGATGAGCGCGCCGGTGGAGATCGAGTTCGCGGTCAACCTGGACGCCCGCGGGCGCTCGCCGGAGTTCGGGGTGCTGCAGATGCGGCCGCTGGCGCTCTCGCGCGAGAGCGAGGAGCTGGAGCTGCCGGAGCTGCCGCGCCAGCAGCTCATCTGCGGGAGCACGCGGGTGCTGGGCAACGGCACGCTGGAGGTGAGCGACCTGGTGGTCGTCGACTTCCACCGCTTCGAAAGGGCCCGCAGCCGCGAGGCGGCGCAGGAGGTCGCCCGCCTGAACGGCGAGCTGATGGCGCGCCGCGTGCCCTACGTGCTGATCGGCGTCGGGCGCTGGGGCTCGCGCGACCCGTGGCTCGGCATCCCGGTCACCTGGGAGCAGATCGCCGGCGCCCGCGCGATCGTGGAGGCCGGGCTCAAGGACTTCAAGGTCACCCCGTCACAGGGGAGCCACTTCTTCCAGAACCTCACGTCCTTCAACGTCGGCTACTTCACCGTGAACGATTCCGAGAGCGGCGTTGCCGACGGCTTCGTGGACTGGGACTGGCTGTCGGCGCAGCCGGCCCGCTCCGAGGCCTCCCACGTGCGGCACCTGTCGCTGCCTCGCGCGGTGAGGGTCACGATGAACGGACGGCTGGGCGAAGGGGTGATCGTCAAGCCGGAGGCAGGGTGACCGAGGAGCGCGTCTTCCGGCCGACGCGCGGCTTCTGGGCGCTGGGCGCCGCCAGCTTCCTGATCTTCGCGGCGATGGCGGCGCTCTCGTTCGCCGTCCGGGTCCCGCCCTGGATGCGCCTGGTGTTGGTGGCGCTCGCCGTCCTGGGAGTCGTCGGCCTGGTCGAGCTCCGGTTCGAGCGCCTCGAGCTGCGCGCCGACGAGCTCGCCTGGGTGCAGAACTTCCGTCGCCGCTCGCTGCGGCGGGCGCAGATCGAATCGGTCACCTGGCAGAAGGGCGCCGGCGTCTCGGTCCAGCTCGCCGGCGGGCGCTGGGTCGCGCTGCCGGGCCTCGGCCACGACAGCCGCGGCCTGACCAACACCATCCGGGCCTGGATCAACCGGGGGGCCCAATGAGCTGGGACGTCTCGGTCGCCTGGCCGGGGCCGCTGCCGGCCGGCGAGGTGCGCCGGGCCGTCTCCGCGGTCCACCCGGCGGTGAGCTGGAGCGATCCCGCCTGGGGAGTTCTCGAGGGGGCGGGCTGGTCGATCGAGGTCCACCTGGGCACCCGGCCGGACCTCGACTCGCTGATGCTGCACGTGCGCGGGAACGGCGATCCGTTGCCCGCCATCGCCGCCCTGTGCCGCGCGAATGGTTGGAGCGCCAACGACCTGTCGACCGGCGAGGATCTCGACCTCGACCGGCCGTCGCGCGCCGGCTGGGACGGCTTCCGCAGCTTCCGGGCCGCGGTCGCCGAGGCGATACCGGCCGGTGACGGCAGCCGCCTGCCGAAGTCGGGCCTGCGTCTGGACGGCGCCACGCTGGTGCGCACCGCGCCCGGCGGCGCGACCCGGCACGACCTGGCGGCGGTGCGCGGCCTGCGGCTGGAGAGCGCCGTCAACCAGGCCTCGGTGGGACTGGCCGTGGTTTGCCTGGTCGCCGGCCTGCTGGCGCAGCGCTTCCTGCCGTGGCCCTGGCTGGGGTGGCTCTGCCTGGCGCTGCTGTCGATCCTGGCGGCGCTCTTCGGCGTCTCGGCGCGCACCGCGATCGTGGTCTTCGACGAGGACGGGCGAAAGGTGGCCTATCCGCTCCTCGGCAGGCCCGACGAGGTCGCGGCCTTTCGCTCCAGGCTCAAAGCGCTCGGCGCGGCGGACCCGCGAAGCAGGTCCGCGGGCTAGCCGGCGGGCTCGGGGGCGGGGCCGTCCGGAGGCTGCTGGTCCTGCGCCTGATCCTGCGCAGGGTTCTCACCGGGGTTGTTCTTCTTCTCGATCTTGCGCTGGAGCTTCTCTTCCCGCTTCTGCTTCTTAGCAAGCTCTCGCTGCCGCTTGCTGAACGAAAAATTTGAACGCGCCAAAGGGGCTCACCTCCGAAGATGCTGATGCTGACAGCAGGGGCGAGTTGCCCGACGAAAGGAATCGCCCCCGCTTGGGCGCGGAGGATACCAGGTCCGACTTCAGGCGTGCGAGAAGGGCTCGATGGCAAGGACGACACCGCCAGCGGGCCCTTATCGCGCGGCGATTACTTGAGGATTTCGAGGAGCTCGACCTCGAACACCAGCGTCGCGCCCGGCTTGATCTTGGGAGGCGCGCCTCCTTCGCCGTAGGCGATCGCCGACGGGCAGGTGAGCTTGGCCTTGCCGCCGACCTTCATGAGCTGGACACCCTCGGTCCAGCAGGGGATGACTCCGTTGAGCGGGAACGTGGCCGGCTCCTTGCGCTGCACCGAGCTGTCGAAGACGGTGCCGTCGGTGAGGGTGCCGTGGTAGTGCACCTTCACCTTGTCGGTGGCCTTGGGCTGCGGGCCGCTGCCGGCCTTGAGCTCCTTGTAGATCAGGCCGCTCGGCTTCTTGACGGCGCCCGGCTCCTTGTCGGCCTTGGCCAGGAAGGCCTCGCCGGACTTCTTCTCGCTGGCGGCGGTGACCGCGGCGCGCGCCTTGGCGAGCTCGTTCACCTTGGGGCCGATCGCGACCAGGTCCACCTTGCCGGAGGACTTGCCCAGAAGCTCGTCGCTGAGGCCGGCCTTGACGATCTCCAGCTCGGCCTCGGTCAGGCTGAAGGCGGCCATGTTCGTGTTGCGGGCGACCAGCACTCCGAGCGCGTAGAGCGTCTTGTCCTGGTCGGTCTCCAGCGTCGGCGGGTTGGCGGCCAGCGCCGACCCGGCGGACACGGCAGCCGCCAGCAGGACGGCGAGAAGGGCTCTCTTCATGTTCATCCCAATCTTTCCTTGCTCTTAATCTTCCTCCGGACGGAAGAAGTCGTCTGAATTTAGCACAGGGTCGAGCCTGACCTGTCCCGAAGACTAGGCGTGCGGTCTTTGCTTGAGCAGGCGGTGATCGACGTGAGAGCCTGGGGCTCCCGGAACGAGGAGGAGAAGCCAATGACACGTGGTGTACTCGCAGGAGCCCTGCTCGGGGCGGCGCTGATCGGGACGGCCGTGGCCCAGAACCCGGCCGCCACGATCAACGTCGACGCCGCGGCGAGCCGCAAGGCGATCAATCCCAACGTCTACGGCGTCGCCTACGGCGAGGCCAACCTGCCCGACCTGAACGTCCCGCTGAACCGCTACGGCGGCAACAACACCTCCCGCTACAACTGGCAGATCAACGCCGACAACCGCGGCTTCGACTGGTACTTCGAATCGATCGCCGAGTCGAGCGCCGCCCCGGGCGGGCGCGGCGACGCCTTCATCCAACAGACGAAGGCGGCCGGGGCCGAGCCGATGGTCACCATCCCGATCATCGACTGGATCGCCAGGCTGGGCCCGAACCGCGGCAAGCTGGCCAGCTTCTCGCAGGCCAAGTACGGCGCGCAGACCGGCAACGACTGGCAGTGGTTCCCCGACGCCGGCAACGGAGTGCTGCAGTCGACCGGCAAGGACATCACCGGCAACAACCCGAACGACGCCAGCACCCCCAACTCGATCGCCATCGAGCAGGCCTGGGTGCAGCACATCGTCGGCGCTTTCGGCACCGCGGCCAACGGCGGCCTCAAGTACTACGTGCTCGACAACGAGCACTCCATCTGGCACTCCACGCACCGCGACGTGCATCCCAGCGGCGCCTCCATGGACGAGATCAAGCAGAAGATGGTCGACTACGCGGCGGCGATCCGCCTGGTCGACGCGTCGGCCAAGATCGTCGGTCCCGAGGAGTGGGGCTGGAGCGCCTACATCTTCAGCGGCAAGGACCAGCAGTACGGCTCGCTGAACGGCTGGAGCGGGCCGTTCCCGGACCGTTCCACCCACAGCAACATGGACTACATGCCCTGGCTGCTGCAGGCGCTGAAGCAGTACGACACCCTCAACGGCACGAAGTCGCTGGACGTCTTCACCGTCCACTATTACCCGCAGGGAGGCGAGTTCGGCAACGACACCTCGAGCGCGATGCAGCTCCGCCGCAACCGATCGACGCGCTCCCTCTGGGACCCGAACTACACCGACGAGACCTGGATCGCCGACAAGGTGAAGCTGATCCCGCGCATGAAGGGCTGGGTGTCGACCTACTACCCGGGCCTCGAGACCGGCATCACCGAGTACAACTGGGGCGCCGAGTCGCACATCAACGGCGCCACCACGCAGGCCGACGTCCTCGGCATCTTCGGGCGCGAGGGGCTGGACATGGGCGCGCGCTGGACGACGCCGGACCCGTCCACCCCGACCTACAAGGCCATCAAGATGTACCGCAACTACGACGGCCAGAAGTCGACGTTCGGCGACGTGAGCGTCGCGGCCGGCGGCCCGAACCCCGACAACGTGGCGGTCTTCGGAGCGCAGCGCAGCAGCGACGGCGCGCTGACCGTCATGGTCATCAGCAAGTACCTCTCCGGCTCGACGCCGGTCACGGTGAACCTGGCGAACTTCGCCGCCGGCGGCGCCGCCAAGGTCTGGCAGCTCACCTCGGCGAACACCATCGCCCATCCGGCCGACGTCAGCCTCAGCGGCTCCAGCTTCTCGACCAGCGTGCCCTCCCCCTCGGTGACGCTCTTCGTGATCCCGGCCGGCGGCACGCCGAACACGCCGCCCACCGCGGTGGCCGCGGCCACACCGACCTCGGGCATCGTGCCGCTGGCGGTCGCCTTCAGCGCCGCCGGCTCCTCGGATCCCGACGGCACCATCGGCTCCTACGCCTGGACCTTCGGCGACGGCGGCAGCGCCACCGGCGTCAGCGTCAGCCACACCTACACCACGACCGGGACCTTCAGCGCCCAGCTGACCGTGACCGACAACCTCGGCGCCACCGGCACCGCCACCGCCTCGATCACCGTGACCGCCGACCCGAACGTCCTCAACGCGCCGTCGGGCCTCAACGCCTCGTACAGCAACAAGACGAAGGTCGTCACCCTGACCTGGGCCGACAACTCCTCGAACGAGACCGGCTTCGAGATCGAGCGCGCGGTGAACGGCTCAGGCAGCTACACCAAGGTGGGCACCGTGGCCGCGAACGTGAAGACGTTCACCAACAATCCCGGCTCCGGCCAGTGGACGTATCGCGTGCGTGCGGTCAGCTCCACCACCGGAAGGTTCTCCGCGTACAGCAACACGGCGTCGGTGAGGGTTAGGTAAGTTCCGGCAGCGGAGGGGGAGGCGCGCAGCGCTGCGGGGGAACCCTGTGCGGGTTCCCCCGATCCATGATGCTCATGACGGACGGGGACGCCGCTAGAAGAGGCTCAGTTGAGGTGTCCTCTCCGGCCGCCGGAAGGCGGCGGCGGAGAGCTCGAAGCTCCGCTCGCTCAGCCCCGCCTTGCGTCTGGCGATCGTGAAGAGCTGGCCGATCTCGTCGGCGATCGCTCCGGTGCCGACCTGCCGGATCCCCCAGCGCGGGTCGTAGAGCACCCCGCCGCGCAGGTCGCGCACGCGGCCGAGGACCTTCTCCTTGCGGTCCGGGAAGTGCTCCTCCAGCCAGGCGCTGAAGACGTCGGCGACCGCGCCCGGCAGCCGCAGCACGACGTAGCCGGCGGTGCTCGCGCCGGCGCGGGCCACCGCCTCGAGGATGCGCGGCATCTCGTGGTCGGTGATGGCCGGTATCACCGGCGCTACCAGCACGCCGACCGGAACGCCCGCCTTGGCGAGCGCCTCGATGGCCGCCAGGCGCCGTTCCGGCGCCGAGGCCCGCGGCTCCAGCTTCCGAGCCAGCTCCGCGTCCAGCGTGGTGACCGAGACGAAGACCGCCGCCGCGCCGTATCGAGCGAGCTCCGACAGCAGGTCGGCGTCGCGGGCGACCAGCTCGTTCTTGGTGACGATCGCGACCGGGTTGCGGAACTCGGCGAAGACTTCCAGGCAGCGCCGCGTGATCCGGAGCTTCCGCTCGATCGGCTGGTAGGCGTCGGTCACGCCGCTGATCGCCACCGTCTGCGGCTCCCAGCGCGGCGAGGAGAGCTCCTTGCGGAGCAGCTCCGGCGCGTCCTCCTTCACCAGGATCTTGGTCTCGAAGTCGAGGCCGGCCGAGAAGCCGAGGTACTCGTGGGTGGGGCGGGCGTAGCAATAGGAGCAGCCGTGCTCGCAGCCGCGGTAGGGGTTCACCGAGTACGAGAACCCCACGTCGGGGCTGTCGTTGTGCGCCATCGCCGTGCGGGTGGAGTCGCGCATCAGGACGGTCTTCGGGCCGATCTCCTCGTCCGGGTCCGCCTCCGGGTCCCGCTCGTAGCGGAAGCGCTCGAAGCGGTTCGGCGGGCTGCTCACGGCGCCGCGGCCGTGGAGGGGGCTGGTCACTTGGCAGGGAGCGTGAAGCGGAACGTCGAGCCGACTCCTTCCTTGCTCTCGACGTTGACGCTCCCGCCGTGGGCCTCGGTGAACGTCCTCACGATGGCGAGGCCCAGCCCGGATCCCCCCACGTTGTCCGAGTCGGTCTCTCCCTTGTCGAAGACCTTCTCGACGAGCTCCTCGGGGATTCCGGCGCCGTTGTCGCTGATCCAGCACTCGACGGCGGCCTGATCGTCGAGCGGCCGGGCTCCGATGACGACCTCTCCGCGCGGGGTGTAGCGGATGGCGTTGGCGATCAGGTTCTGGAAGATGCGCTTCAGCAGGCCGGCGTCGGCGTAGACGAAGAGCTCCTCGGGCACGTTGTTGATCATCTGGGTGCTGGCGGTCCCGGCCACGGGATGGAGGTCGTGGATCAGGCCCTCCACCAGCGACCAGAGATCCAGCTCGCGCCGCTCCAGGCTGATCCCGATCTCCGTCTGCAGGTTGGCGTGCTCCTCGAGCACCTTGCTGATCAGCGTCTCCAGCTGCAGGACGTTGCGCCGCTGCGCCTTCAGCATCCTGACGGCTTCGGCGTTGAAGCCGCGCTCCGGGAGCGTGACCTCCAGGACCCTTCCCGCCAGCGAGATGGCCTGCAGCGGAGTCCGCAGGTCGTGCGCCACGAAGGCCAGGTACTCCGCCCGCCGCCGCTGGACCTCCAGCGCCCGCGCCGTGGAGTAGGCCTGCACCGCCAGGCCGATGGCCAGGTCGAGCACGTGGTTCACCACGTGGAAGGGTCGCCCCTGGAGGACCAGGCCGTTGTCGTCGGCGAGGTCGTGGACGCAGCCGCGCAGGATGTTGTACTCGGCGACGACCTCCTCCAGGTCGAACGCGTCCTGGAGCCTCTGGAGCCCATGAGCCGGAGGTCCCCCCTCGCGGAGCGATTCGGGGATCGTCCGTTCGGCCGGCGACCGGAGCGCGGCGGCCAGATCCTTCAGCAGAGCCGGGATGTGGTCGTTGAGGGTCGGCGTGTCGAGGTGACGGGCCGAGGGCAGCTCCCGCACCTGCTGCCGCCACCGCGCGAGGAAGCCCTCTCTCTCCCGCTCGAGGAGCGTCGCCAGCTGGTTCATGGTGTCGACCGTGTCGGCGCTCATCTCGCCTCCCATGTCACCAGGCGAGCATAACTTACGTGCCACTTACGCCGATTAGCATTCCGGTGATGCCGGAGACCGCCGCGTCGTTCCTGACCTTCGTCGCCGAGCAGTTCCCGTTCGCGCTGCCGGCGGCCCGCCGCGCGCTGAGCGCCGTCGGGCGAGAGCGCGAGCCGCTGAAGGCGGCGCTGCGAGAGGAGCTCTCGGCGGACCTTTCGGGGCTCGGCGAGACCACGCCGTTCGTGAACGCCGCCGACCGCTTCGAGCAGGAGCTGGCGCGCTTCCTGGAGGCGGTCGACGGGTTCTTCGCACGCTCGGAGATCGCCGCCTCGATCACCGCCGAGGAGCGGCGCTGGATGCTGCGCGGCATCCTCCTCACCCGTGCGGTCGACAACCGGCTCAAGCAGGTCTTCCTGTCGGGCGAGCTGCGCTACGGCGAGGCGTCGTTCCAGGGGAAGGGCTTCCGCTCCACCGGGCAGGAGGCTATCTACGCGTCGGCGCTGCGCCTCAGGCGGGGGCCTCTCTGGTCGGTCGACGGGCGCTGGAACGGGGACGTCGTGGCGCCGCTGATCCGCGACCTGGGAGTGGCCCTGGCGTTCACCGACGACGTGGCGATGCCGCTGAACGCACAGGCCGGCAAGAGCGGCCCGCCGATGGAAGGCAAGGACCTCCACGTCGGTGACTTCGCCAGGGGCGTCCTGCCGGCCACCGCCCCGCTCTCGATCTCCACCACCACCGCCACCGGCATGGCGCTGGCCTTCGCGCTGCGGCACGAGCCGCGGGTCGCGGTCAGCTTCATCGGCGAAGGGGGGAGCTCGCTCGGTGAGTGGCACGAGGCGATCAACCTGGCCGCGGTGCGGCGGCTGCCGGCGCTCTTTTGTGTTCAAAACAATCAGACCGCCCTTTCGACCCGGGTGGCCGACCAGACGGCGGCGCGCCTCTTCGGCGAGAAGGCGCTCGGCTACGGGATCCCGCACGTCACCCTGGACGGCACCGACGCCGAGGCGGTCGCTGCGGCCTTCGCCTGGGCCGCCGAGCGGGCCCGCGCGGGGAGCGGACCGGCGCTCCTCGAGCTGGTGGCCATGCGGATGTGCGGGCACGCGCACCACGACGACATGCTCTACCTGGGGGGCGACCCGGCGCTGGCCTTCGAGCTGCCGCCTCCGCCGGAACGCGGCTACGCCGACCGCGAGAAGTACGCCGCCTGGCTGGAGCGGGACCCGGTGGCGCGCTACACGCGCCGCTGTCTGGAGCTCGGGGTGGTCACCGAAGCCGAGGTCGAGGCGCTGCGGCGCGAGGCGATGGAGCGGTGCGACGCGGCGATGGCCGACATCGTGGCACGCCCCTGGCCGGAGGGACGCCTGGCCGGCGCCGGGGTGACCAGCGACGCTCCGGTGCAGGCCCACGCGCTGCCGGGAGACTCGACGCTGAAGCCGCCGGTCGCCGGAGACTCGGTGGAGGCGGTCGAGGTGGCGCCGGACTTCTCCCCGTCCGGTTCCACCTACCTGGAGGCGGTGGCGCGCGGCATCGCCGACGTGCTCGACGAGCTGCCCGAGGCGTTCCTCCTCGGCGAGGACGTGGCCGCGCCCTACGGCAACGCGTTCCTGCTGCTCAAGCCGCTGCTCGGCAAGCACTCCGACCGCATCCTGAACGCTCCGCTGGCCGAGGCCGGCATCCTCGGCGCCTGCGTCGGCGCGGCGCTGGCCGGCATGCGGCCGATCGCCGAGATGCAGTTCAACGACTTCGTGGCCACCGGCTTCAACCAGCTCGTGAACAGCGCCGCCAAGTGGCGCTACCGCACCGGCCTGGCGGTGCCGATGGTGGTGCGGATGCCCTGGGGAGGGCTGCGTCACGCCGGTCCCTACCACTCGCAGGACACCTCTCCCTGGTTCACCCGCACCGCCGGCCTGAAGGTGGTGGCGCCGTCCACGCCGCACGATGCCCGGGCGCTGCTGCGCGCCGCCGTGCTCGACCCCGATCCGGTCCTCTACTACGAGCACATCGCGCTCTACCGCGACCCGCGCCTCAAGCAGCCGCTGCTGGAGCGCCCAAGCACTATTGCTTTGGGCAAGGCCGCCTTTCGCCGCCTCGGAACCGACCTCTCGCTGATCTCCTACGGCGCCTACGTGCACCGGGCGCTGGCCTGCGCCGAGACGCTGGAGAGGGAGGACGGCGCGCGCTGCGACGTCCTCGACCTGCGCAGCCTCTCGCCCCTCGACTGGGAGAAGGTGGCCGCCACCGTGAAGCGCACCGGCCGCGTCCTGCTGGTCGGCGAGGACAGCCGCACCGGCAGCGTGCTGGAGTCGGTGGCTTCGCGCATCGCCGAGACGCTCTTCGAGTGGCTGGACGCCCCGGTGCGGGTGCTCGGCTCGCTGGACACGCCGGTCCCGTATGCCCCCAGCCTGGAGGAGGTCTACCTCGTCTCTCCGGAGCACCTCCTGGCGACCGCGCGATGGATGGTGGCGTATTGAGTCCGTGAGCTACTCTAGGGCGCGCGCACTACAGGCAAAGACAGGAGACGCCGCGATGCGCCAGTTGCGAACGACAACGCTTCTCACCCTGACCCTCGCCACAACCCTCTCCGCCAGCGCCGCCCCTCCGCAGGGGGCCGTCGAGAAGTTCAGCGTCGGCAAGGACGTCCGGCCGCTGGAGCTCGTCATGGGACAGGACGGAGCCCTCTGGTTCACCGAGGGCTACGGACAAGCTCTCGGCCGCATGGACCAGAACGGACGTGTCGAGCACATCCCCCTGCCGCACGCGGTGCCCTACCCCTTCGGCCTGGCGCAGGCGCCGGACGGCAGCTTCTGGATGACGGAGTACAACGAGAACGTCATCGCCCGCTACGCCCCGAAGACCGGGAAGATCACCGAGTGGGCGATCCCCACCGCCGAGTCGTTCCCCACCGCGATCGCGCTGGGGCCGGACGGCAACATGTGGTTCTCCGAGGTGCTGAAGCACAAGCTCGGCAAGATCACCCCGGACGGGCAGATCACCGAGTACGAGATCCCCAACGGCGACAGCTTCCCCAAGGGGCTGGTGGCCGGGCCGGACGGCGCGCTCTGGTACTGCGAGGGGATCAGCCGCATCGGCCGCGTCACGGCCGACGGCGAGTTCAAGCAGTGGGTGACGCCGACGGCGAACGCCGGGCCGTATCGCATCACGGTCGGATCCGACGGCGCGCTCTGGTTCACCGAGGTCCTGGCCGGCAAGATCGGCCGGATCACCACCGACGGCGTCATCACCGAGTTCGACCTGCCGACCAGGAAGTCGGGGCCGCGCGGCATCGTCAGCGGGCCGGACGGCGCGCTCTGGTTCACGATGGGCGACGTCAACAAGATCGGGCGCATGACGATGACCGGCGAGGTCACCGAGTACGCGGTGCCGCGCGAGTCGGACGAGGGCCGCCGCGACAACGACCTCACGCCGGGGCCGAGCGGCGCCCTCCAGGGGATCGGCATCGCCGCCGACGGCACCGCCTGGTTCACCGACAGCTCCTGGGGCAAGGTCGGGCACCTGGTGCCGTCGCGCCGGCCGGCCCTGGCCGCGCCGCAGGGCAACGGCACCCGGCTGGAGTAGACATCTCTCTTCCTGACGAGCTCGTCCTGGCCGCGCGCCGCATCCACGCGCGCGGCTGGGCCCTCGGTACCAGCGGCAACTTCAGCGCCGTCCTCTCCCGCCAGCCGCTGCGTCTGCTGATCACACCCTCCGGCGCCGACAAAGGGGCCCTCGCGCCGGAGGACCTCCTCGAGGTCGACGGGACCGGCCACGCCGCGGCCGGCCGTCCCTCCGCCGAGACGGCCTTCCACCTGGCGGTGGTGCGCGCGCGAGGTGCGGGCGCCGTCCTTCACACCCACTCGGTGTGGGGTACGCTCCTCTCGGAAGCGCACGCCGCCGCCGGCGGGCTGGCGCTCGAGGGATACGAGATGCTCAAGGGGCTCTCCGGCATCACCACCCACGACCACCGCGAGTGGCTGCCGGTGCTCCCCAATTCCCAGGACTACCCGCGCCTGGTCCCGCGCGCCGAGGAGGCCCTGGCGGCGTACCCGACCACCCACGGGTTCCTGCTGGCGGGCCACGGCCTCTACACCTGGGGCAGCGACATCACCGAGGCCGCGCGGCACGTCGAGATCCTGGAGTTCCTGCTGGAGGTGGAAGGGCGGAAACGATGGCGATCCTGACCTTTCCCGACGAAGGACTCCGGCAGTCAGATCGGGTCGCCGGAGACTTGGCGGAGGCGATCTCCGCCGGCGGCGGCAGCCGCCGGCTTACAGATGCTAACGAAGTGCAAGCCGCGCTGGCCCGGATCGGCGTCGTCTACGAGCGCTGGACGGCGCTGGAGCCGATCGGCGACGAGACGCCGGCCGCCGACGTCCTGCGCGCCTATGCGGCCGACATCGAACGGTTGAAGGCCGAGGGGGGCTATGTCAGCGCCGACGTGATCGACCTCCGCCCCGACACGCCGAACCTGGACGAGCTTCTGGGCAGGTTCCAGCGCGAGCACTGGCACGACGAGGATGAGGTGCGCATGGTGCTGCGCGGCCGCGGCGTCTTCCACCTGCGCGGCCCGGACGGCCGGGTCGCCACCGTCGAGGTCGAGCCGGGCGACCTGCTCCGGGTGCCGCGCGGCACACGGCACTGGTTCGACCTCGGCGAGACGCGCGACATCCGTGCGATCCGCCTCTTCCAGGATCCCTCCGGGTGGACACCGCATTACATTTGAAGGCGGTCCTCCTCGACATCGAGGGGACCACCACCTCCCTGGAGTTCGTCACCGGCACGCTGTTCGGCTTCGCCCGCGAGCGCCTGCACGACTTCCTGAGGCGTCGATCGCCGGAGCTCAAGGAGGACCTGCGACTGCTGCTCGCCGAATGGGGGGCGGATCGCGCCGCCGGCCTCTTGCCGCCGAGCTGGGAGGGCGGCTCCCCGGAGGCCTACATCCGCTGGCTGATGGGCCGCGACCGCAAGGCGACCGGCCTGAAGGCGCTGCAGGGCCATCTCTGGCGGGAGGGGTACGAGCAGGGCCTGCTGAGGGGGCACGTCTACGACGACGTGAAACCAGCGCTGAAGCGCTGGACGGCGGCCGGCCTCACGGTCGCGATCTTCTCGTCGGGAAGCGTGCAGGCCCAGAGGCTGCTCTTCGCGCACTCGGTCGCCGGCGACCTGACGGCCTACCTGAGCGCCTACTTCGACACCACGACCGGACCGAAGCGCGAGCCGGAGAGCTACCGGACGATCTGCGACGAGCTCGGCGTGGCGCCCGGCGCGCTGGTTTTCCTTTCGGACACGATCGAGGAGCTGGACGCGGCGCAGGAGGCGGGCTGCCGTACCCGCCTGGTGATTCGTGGCAGCCCACGCCACCCGGCGGTGCGGAGCCTCGCCGACGTCGTTTGACGTGACGGCGGTCTCGTCTCACAGGTTCGTCACCGAAAAACACCATGGATTCACCAGCCCGATTCCAGGCAGGGCGCCCTTCGCCTCCCTATCTTTCGGACGCTCGAATCAAACCAAGAAGGAGTCGAAAGCGCCCATGTCCCTGCGCCCTTGGAAGACCGTCGTCCTCGCCGCCCTGGTGTCCACCCCGCTCGCCGCCCTGGCCGTCGAGTCCCCCCTGATCGACTGCCCTTCCACCTACAGCCCTGGCGACAGCATCGGCCGCGAAGGCTTCTACGTGCCCAGCTTCCCCGGCACCAGCCTCAAGGACGTCACCCTCTACATCCAGTTCCCCGAGGAAGGTACCTATACGCTTTCCCTGACGGCGAAGAGCGGCGGCTTCGACGGCGCCGTGATCGGCGCGGCCAACGCCACCGTCACCACCAATGGCGACAAGACGCAGTGGGTGACCTGGACGTTCGCGAACCCGGCGGTCGCGGCCGGCACGCTGGTCGCGTTCCAGCACGCCAAGGTCTCGGGCCCGGGCCAGGACGGCTACATCTACTACGGCGTGATCACGAACCAGGACTCCTGCCCGGTCATCCAGACCGACGACTTCTCCGGCAAGAAGAGCACCTACCGCCGCAACGGCATCGCCATCCGCATCAACGGCAACCCGGATTCGAACGGCGTGCTGAAGACGATGACCATTCCCGCCGCCGCCTCCATCCACGGGGCGAACGGGACGTTCTTCCACTCCGACCTCCACCTGTTCAACCGCTACGCCCAGAAGATCCAGGTCACCGCCCGCTACCGCTGCTTCGCCGGCCAGAATTGCGGTCAGCCCAAGACCTTCGACGTGAACGGCTATGCCGGCGTGTCCTTCTCCGACGTGGTCAACACCGTGTTCGGTGCGCCGGAGACCGCCGGAGCCATCGAGCTGACCTACCGCGCCTTCATCAACGACGACGTGATCCACGCCACCTCCCGCGTCTACACGCCCTCCAGCCCGAACCCCACCAACGGCGCCGCCGTCAACGGCGTGCCCGGCTCCCAGGTGACCGGCAGCTCGGTCTTCCTCGGCGTCTCCAACAACGGCGGTAACAAGCAGGCCGGCTTCCGCACCAACGCCGGCGCCTACAACCCGTTCGACCAGCCCGCCAAGATCACCTTCACCATCTACAAGAACACCGGCAAGCTCGAGGACGCGTCCACCATCGGCATCTACACCGATACCTGGCAGCCGTTCGAGGCCAGGCAGGTCAACGACATCTTCGCCGCTGCGGGCGTCAGCAGCGCGGTGGGGACCGACTACATCCTGACCGCCTACGCGGACCAGCCGGTGATCCCGTACGTGACCGTCATCGACAACGTCACCGGCGACTCGGTGGTCCAGGGGCCGAAGTCCTGGTAGCTCGCCTGACCGGGGACCGATGACGTGGGGGGAGCCGCTGAGCGGCTCCCCCCTTTTCGCCTACGAGGCGGTCTTCGCCTTGGCCGGGGCGCCCATGCCCGGGTAGACGGGCATCGGCGAGGACGGCTGCTTCGGCTTGGGAGCCGCAGCGTCGCCCTTGGCCGGAGCGCTCTCGTCCGTCTTCTTCGCCGGCGCCCGGTCGGCCTGGACCTTCTTCACCTCCAGCCCCGGCGCGTCGATCGTCTTGGACGAGTCCAGGTTGTGCATCACGAACGCGTAGATGTCGGCGGTGGTCTCGATGGCCTTGGCGGTGTTGCTGGCGCCGTGACCGGACTTGGTCTCGATGCGGATGAGCGCCGGACGCTCCGGGCTGGCCTTCTCCTGCAGCGCCGCCGCGTACTTGAAGGAGTGCGCCGGCACCACGCGGTCGTCGTGGTCGGCGGTGGTGATCAGCGTGGCCGGGTACTTCACTCCGCTCTTGAGGTTGTGCAGCGGGGAGTAGGCGTAGATGGCCTTGAACTCGTCGGCGTTGTCCGACGAGCCGTAGTCGGCGATCCAGTTCCAGCCGATCGTGAACTTGTGGAAGCGCAGCATGTCCATCACGCCCACCTGCGGGATGGCCACCCGGAAGAGGTCGGGGCGCTGGTTGATGACGGCGCCCACCAGCAGCCCGCCGTTGGAGCCGCCCTGGATGGCCAGCTTCTCCGGCGAGGTGACCTTGCTTCCGACGAGCCAGTCGGCCGCGGCGATGAAGTCGTCGAAGACGTTCTGCTTGCGGGTCTTCATCCCGGCCTCGTGCCACTTCTCGCCGTACTCGCCGCCGCCGCGCATGCAGGCCGATGCGAAGACGAAGCCCCGCTCGAGCAGCGCCAGCCGCAGCGAGCTGAAGCCGGGCGCCTGGGTGATGTTGAAGCCGCCGTAGCCGGTGAGAAGCGTCGGGTTCTGCCCGTTTTTCCTCAGCCCCTTCTTGTAGGTGAGGAACATCGGGATCTTGGTTCCGTCCTTGCTCGGGTAGAAGACCTGCTCGGTCTCGTAGGCGCTGCCGTCGAAGCCGGGGATCTCGGCGACCCGGAAGAGCGAGCTCTTCTTGGTGTCGACGTCGTAGCGGTAGATGGCCGGGGGCACCGTGAAGGAGGTGTAAGTGTAGAAGACGAACTTGTCGTCCCTCTCACCGCCGAAGCCGCCGGCGCTGCCGAGCCCGGGGAGCTTGATCTCGTTCTCCAGCTTGCCGTCGAGGCTGTAGACGTAGGCGCGAGTGGTGACGTCCTTGAGGTAGGTGGCGAAGAGCTTGCCGCCGGCGGTGCCGCTGCCCCGGAGAGGCTCGGGCTTCTCGGGCAACACCGTCTTCCAGCTCGCCTCCTCGGGGTGCTTCGGGTCCACCAGCACGACCTTGCCGTTGGGCGCGTTGCGGTCGGTCTGAACCAGCAGCTTGTCGCCGACGTTGTCGATCACGCCGTAGCTGTCGTTGCCGATCGTCGGGAAGAGCGGCTCGAACTTCGAGCCGGGCTGAGAGAGGTCCCGCACGAAGAGGGCGTTCCCCTTCTTCCCCTTGCCGCGCTCGGAGATGTTGAGGACCGCGAACCGCTCGTCTTCCGTGGTGCCGACGCCGTGGAAGCGCTGCGGGTTGGACGGGTCCTCGTAGACCAGCTCGTCCTCGGACTGCGCGGTGCCCACCTTGTGGAAGTAGACCTTGTGGTTCTCGTTCTTGGTGGAGAGCTCGTGCCCCTTCTCGGGCGCCGGGTAGCGGCTGTAGTAGAAGCCGTTCCCCTTCCACTGGGCACCGGAGACCTTCACCCACTCGAGGTTGTCGGCCAGCGTCTTCTTGGTGGCGACCTCCATCACCTTGACCTCGGCCCAGTCCGAGCCGCTCTTGGAGACGGAGTAGGCCGCGTACTTGCCGTCCTTGCTCAGCGAGAAGAAGCCGAGCTGCACGGTGCCGTCGGCGGCCCACTTGTTGGGGTCGATCAGCTCCTCGGGCTTGCCGTCGAGCCCCTTCTGGATGTAGAGAACGCTCTGGTTCTGGAGCCCCTCGTTCTTCCGGAAGAAGAAGTACTCCCCCTTCCGGAACGGCGCCGAGTACTTGGGGTAGTCATACAGGGCGGTCAGGCGCGCCTTCAGCTCGTCGCGGAACGGGATCTTCTCGAGGTACGAGAAGGTCACCTTGTTCTGCGCCTCCACCCAGGCCGCCGTCTCGGGGGAGTTGTCGTCCTCCAGCCAGCGGTACGGGTCGCTCACCGACGTCCCGTGGTAGGTGTCGACCTGCTCCGCCTTGCGGGTCTTGGGGTAGCTGAACGGCTGCGCGGGCGCCACCTGCGTGAGCAGGACGGCGAGGGCTGCAACGACCATGGACACAGTTCTCTTCATGCTGGTTCTCCGGGGTGTGTTTACGCGGGGTGCCCCTCCTGGGTTTCCCCCGCGGTGTGGGCCTGGATGATACCTGGGACCAGGCTCAATCGCCCGGGCCGACCATCTTGGAGGCGTCCACCCAGCGGTCGAAGTCCTCCGAGGAAAGGTGGCCGAGCGCCAGGGCGGCCTCCTTGAGGGTTGTCCCTTCCTTGTGCGCCTTCTTGGCGATCTGCGCGGCCTTGTCGTATCCGATGTGCCCGTTCAGGGCGGTCACCAGCATCAGCGACTTCTGGAGCAGCTCGCCGATGCGCTCCCGATCGGGCTCGATCCCCTCGGCGCAGTGCTCGCGGAAGCTGTCGCAAGCGTCGGCCAGCAGGTTCGCCGACTCCAGCACGTTGTGGATCATGACCGGCTTGTAGACGTGCAGCTCGAAGTTCCCCTGGCTGGCGGCGAAGGCCACCGCGGCATCGTTGCCGTAGACCTGCGCGACCACCATGGTCAGCGCCTCGGACTGGGTGGGGTTCACCTTGCCGGGCATGATCGAGCTGCCCGGCTCGTTCTCGGGGATGCGGATCTCGCCGATGCCGCAGCGCGGGCCCGAGGCCAGCCAGCGGACGTCGTTGGCGATCTTCATGAGCGAGCCGGCCAGCGTGCGCAGGGCTCCGGACGCGAAGGCCAGCCCGTCGTGCGAGGCCAGCGCCTCGAACTTGTTGGGGGCGCTCCGGAACGGCAGCCCGGTCAGCTCGGCGATCCGGTTGGAGACCCGCTCGGCGTATTCGGGGTGCGTGTTGAGCCCGGTGCCGACGGCGGTGCCGCCGATGGCCAGCTCGTAGAGGTGCGGCAGCGCGCTCTCCACGTGGACGATGCCGTGGTCGAGCTGCGAGACCCAGCCGGAGACCTCCTGCCCGAGGGTGAGCGGCACCGCGTCCTGGAGGTGGGTGCGGCCGATCTTCACGATCTCGGCGAACTCCTTGGCCTTGGCGTCCAGCACGTCGCGCAGGCGCCGGACGGAGGGAAGGAGCTCCTTCTGGAGCGCCAGCACCGCGGCGATGTGCATCGCGGTCGGGAAGGTGTCGTTGGAGGACTGGGACATGTTGACGTCGTCGTTGGGGTGGATCGGCTTCTTGCTGCCCAGCTCGCCGCCGGCCATCTCGATGGCGCGGTTGCTGATCACCTCGTTGACGTTCATGTTCGTCTGGGTGCCGCTGCCGGTCTGGAAGACCGAAAGCGGGAAGTGGGCGTCGAGCTTCCCGTCGACGACCTCCTGCGCCGCCGCCATCAGCAGGCGGGCCTTCTCGGCCGGCAGCAGGCCGAGCTCCTGGTTGACCGCCGCGGCGGCGTACTTCAGGAGGCCGAAGGCGTGGATCACCGGGCGGTCGAAGCGGATCTTGCCGATCTTGAAGTTCTGAAGGGAGCGCTGGGTCTGCGCGCCCCAGTAGCGGTCGCCGGCCACCTCGATGGCGCCCATCGTGTCGCGTTCGGTCCTGACGGTCATGGCTGGAAACTTACCAGACGGCGCGCGCGGTCCCATGAGGCGGGAGCATCACGAGTGCGGCCGATCGTGAGCCTCTCCGCTCCTGTCTTCCGCGTTACCCGTTAGGATCGGGGCATACGTCCTGTTCGTTCTCGGGCGGCAATGGATGCACATGCCCCGGGGGGAGGCTCTCGTGTCTGGTCGTAGTCGATCTCGCAACTCCTTGACGACACTCTCCTTGCGGGCCGCTCTCCTCCTCGTTCCTGCGCTGTGGTCGTGCAGCCTTTCCCCCCGCCGGGAACGGCTCTCCGCCGCCGACAGGAAGCCACGCCTGGCAGAGGGGCGATTCGAGAACGGTAAGGAAGGGGACCGCGACGAGCGCCTGCGCTGGTTCTGGAAGCAGCGGGCGGCACCCGACGGCAGCATGCCGATCGCGGCCTACCAGGACGCCGTGAGGGCGGAGCTCGCCCGCGACGACCGCCAGGCGCTGGCGATCGGCGATCCGTGGACGAGCCTGGGGCCGGCGCCGCTCAAGAAGATCACCTACGGGGGGTCCTCCACCCAGGACGCCAGCGGCCGGACGCTCACCGTGGCGCTCCAGCCCGGCAACCCGGCGACGGTCCTCCTTGGGACGGCGCTGGGAGGCATCTGGAAGTCGACCGACGGGGCGGCCAGCTTCCGCTCGGTGGGCGAGTCCGCGCTCCCCTCGCTGGCCGTCAACGTCATCCGCTTCGCTCCCGGGACACCCACCACGGTCTACGCCGGGACCGGGGAGCCGCACACCAGCGAGAGCTACTTCGGCTACGGCGTCGTGAAGTCCACCGACGCCGGCGAGACCTGGCGCGCGCTGCCGGCCAAGGGGACGGGCTGGAACTTCGAGCAGACCGGCATCGGCGGCCTGGTGGTGGACCCGCGTAACGCAAACGTGGTGACGATCACCACCGCCTCCATCCACACCTTCACCGACCAGTTCAAGGCGCTTTCCATCCCGCAGACGGGGATCTTCCGCTCCACCGACGGCGGTCAGACGTGGACGCTGCTGAAGGCAGCGACGCCTCGTATGACCGCCCTCAAGCGCGACGACGTCGGCTTCGTGGACCTCGAAGGGGGCGGCCAGCTCGCTCCCGACCTGCTGTATGCCACCGAGTGGGGCGGCGGGATCTACCGCTCCGACAACAACGGCCAGACCTGGACCCTGGTCACCCGCACCAAGCCGGGGGGCTCGGGCGACTACCCGGTCGACGTCCCGAGCCTCGCCTTCCTCGGTCAGACCAGGTTCTTCCTGCTGGACCGTTTCCGGCTGCGGGACGACCAGCCCGAGTTCAACCGCATCGAGATCGCGGTCGCTCCGTCCAACCCGAACGTGGTCTACGCGGGCTACGCGGCGACGGCCCTGCTCCTGGATGCCGACGACGACGGGAAGTTCGACTCGACCAAGGACATCTTCGACGACGGCGGGCTCCTCTTCAAATCCACCGACAAGGGGGCGCACTGGACGTTCCTCGGCACGTCGCTGGACGGCATCCCCAACTACTGCCACTCGCAGTGCGACTACGACAACGCGATCGCGGTGAACCCCGCCGACGAGAACGACGTCTCGATCGGCGGCAGCGGCGAGTACTCGGAGTTCTTCCCGAGCCCGGTCAAGAACCCCACCAGCACCCTCCAGCTTCCCTGGCGCGGGATGATCCACCGCTCGCTCGACGGAGGGCGCAGCTGGGTGGACACCACCCCGCACTGCACCCGCGTGGCGCAGACCCCGACCAGCTTCCCGGTGGGCAACAACCAGACGGTCTCGGCCTATCCGTGCGTCGACATCGACACGACCCGGGTGATCCACCCCGACATCCACGCGATCACCTACGCGCCCAACGGGCAGGTCTACGTCGGCAACGACGGCGGCCTCTACCGACAGACCAGGAGCGGCGCCGGCACCAGCTCCTTCGACTACAGCTGGGAGAACCTCACCAACGGCCTCTCGACCCTGCAGTTCTACTTCTTCGACGTCCATCCGACCGATCCCAACAAGATCGTGGGCGGCCTGCAGGACAACTCGGTCGGCTACTACAACGGCACGTTCTGGGACGGCTGGGGCTATGGAGACGGCACGCTGGGCCTGTTCGACCCGGTCGACCCCAACCACGTCTACATCGGCACCCAGAACAACGTGCACCGCCACGATGCGGGCGGTGCCAAGCTCTTCATCGACAAGGAGGGCAACCCGGCCAGCGGGTGGCACCTCAGCATCTTCGGCGGCTCCAGCGTCAACGACGGGGAAGGGGTCGGCTTCGTGCCGGTCTTCGCCGTCGACCCGGTGCGCTCGGGCACGGTCTACGGCGCCAGCGACAAGGCGCTCTACCGCTCGACGAACCGCGGCGACAGCTTCTCGGCGATCACCGGCATCACGCTGAAGGGAGAGCCCACCAGCATCTCGGTCTCCCCGGCCAACAACAACCTGGTCTGGGTCGCCACCTCGGAGGGCTACCTCTACCTTTACGACGTCGGCGCCAACAGCATCCTCCAGCTCGGCGACGACCTGCCGTCGCGCTACCTGCCGCAGGTCCTGGCGTCCCGGACCAGCGCCGACACCGTGTACGCCGTCTTCAGCGGCTACGGCGTCAACACGCCGACCAGCGGCACCGGACACGTCTACAAGAGCACGAACCGCGGCCAGAGCTTCACCAACATCACCGGGAACCTACCCGACGTGCCGGTCTCGACCATCGCCGTGGACCCCGGCAACCCCGACCGCATCTGGATCGGGAACGACATCGGCGTCTACGCCACCCTCGACGGCGGTGCGACCTGGGCGTCCGACCGGGCCAACATGCCGGTGGTGCCGGTCCTCGACATGAAGCTCAACACTTCGACCGGCTTCCTGACGATCGCGACCCACGGCCGAGGCGTCTGGAGGAAGGCGGCCTTCGCCGCCGGCTTCGCGCTCTCGGTCGCCAAGGCCGGCACCGGCTCCGGGACCGTCACCAGCAACCCGGCCGGGATCAGCTGCGGCAGCGCCTGCACGGCGACCTTCGCCAGCGGCGCCAGCGTCTCGCTGGCGGCGTCACCGGCGACCGGCTCGACGTTCGCGGGCTGGTCGGGAGCCTGCACCGGCACCGGCGCCTGCAGCGTCGCCATGACGGCCGCCAGGAGCGTCACCGCGACCTTCAACGGCACCGGCGCCCAGCCCGACTTCGCGCTGTCGGCGAGTCCGCTGTCGGTGTCGGCGGCGCAGGGTGGCTCGGCCACGGCCCAGGTTTCGACGAGCGTGAGCGGCGGCTTCAGCGCCGCCGTCCTCCTCAGCGCGACCGGCGTTCCGGCGGGCGCCAGCGCGAGCTTCAGCCCGACGCAGATCGGCGCTCCCGGAGCTGGCAGCGCGACGCTGACGCTGCGCGCGGGGACCGGCACGCCGGCGGGGGCCTACAGCATCACCGTGACCGGCTCCGGCGGCGGCAGGACGCACACCGCCACGGTTTCCTTCACCGTCACCTCCACCGCCGGCTCGTGCACTTCGGCGGAGCTGCTGCGCAACAACGGCTTCGAGTCGGGCAACGCGCCTTCCGGGCCGAGCGGCACTTCGGGGACCTCCGGTTTCTGGAACTGGTACTCCACCGGCGGCGTCAACCCCATCCTGATGGACGGCGGCGCCGGCACCGGCGACTGGGTGGCTTCGCTGGGCTTCTTCGGCTTCACCGAGGAGGACCGCATCTCCCAGCAGGTGACCATCCCGGCCGGCGGGACCGCGGTCCTCTCCTACGACCGGCGGATCCTCACCCAGGAGGAGGCGGACCGGGCCTGGGACTACTTCGTCGTCGAGGTGCGGACCACCAGCGACGTCCTGCTGCAGACGCTGCGCACCTACTCCAACCTCGACGGAGACGGCCTTTGGTACCACGCGGCGTTCGACCTTTCCGCGTTCGGCGGACAGACGGTGCGCATCTACTTCCGGAGCCTGGAGGACGCCAACACCGTCTCCGGGATCCTGATCGACGACGTCTACCTGTCGGTGGCCTGCGGCGCGAACCCCAACGGCGATCCACTGCTGGCGATCAAGGCCACCGGGGACGGCACCGGCAACGTCCGCATCGAAACGCCCGGCATCGGATGCAGCGGCCAGGGAAGCTGCGCCACGTTCGTGCCGGTGAACACCACGGTCACCGTCTCGGCGACGCCGGCCTCCGGCTCGCGCTTCGCCGGCTGGCTGGGGGCCTGCAGCGGGACCGGCCCCTGCACGATCGACATGCGCTCCAGCCGGGGCGTGACCGCGGTCTTCGCCGTCGGCAGCGCCGGCCCTCCCCAGCAGCTGCTGCTGGCCAACGGGCGCGTCTCGGTCGCCGTGGACTGGCGCAGCCAGTACGACGGCAGCAGCGGCCGCGCGTACGCCATCCCGCAGAAAGATGAGTTCGGGTTCTTCTACTACACGAACCCCAACAACCCCGAGGTCTTCGTGAAGGTCCTCGACTTCGGCAGCGGCAAGGCGCTCTGCTTCGTGGGCGGGCTGAGCGACTTCTTCTACAAGGTCACCTTCACCAACGTGCGCACCGGCCAGACGCTCGTCTTCGAGAAGCAGGCCGGGCAGCTGCTCGGCTTCGCCGACAACACCGGCCTGAGCTTCCTCCGTAGCGGCGGCCCCGGCGGCGGAGGGGACTCCGGCATGCTCGACCTCGACGACACACCGGCCGGCGTGCGCGCGATGCCGGAGCCGGCGGCCTCTCTCACCTTGGCGTCGGTCGAGCCGCTGGCGACGCAGCAGCTCGCTTTGGCCGGGGGACGGGTGACGGTGACGGTGGACTGGCAGAGCCAGTACAACGGGACCAGCGGCAAGGCCTTCGCCATCCCCCAGAAGGACGAGTTCGGCTTCTTCTACTACACCGATCCGAACAACCCCGAGGTCTTCGTCAAGGTGCTCGACTTCGGCAGCGGCAAGGCGCTCTGCTTCGTCGGCGGCCTGAGCGACTTCTTCTACCGGGTGACGTTCCGGTCGGTGCGCACCGGGGAGACGCTGGTCTTCGAGAAGCCGGCCGGGCAGCTCTTCGGGTTCGCCAACGGGGACCGCCTATCGTTCTGAGCCGTCCTCATCTCCGAGGGCCTGGTGCCTCTCTAACCATCGCAGCTGCCCGGTCCCGGCCCTGGCACGCCCGATGCTCGGCCGGGGTCGTGCCGGCTCGCTTCGCCAATCCGGCACCGGAGGTGTGCCCGTGATCCGTCTGGCCGCGCTCCCCTTCGCCCTCCTTCTCGGAACCCCGGCCGCCGCGGCCGAGCCGCTCTCCGGGGCGCAGAAGATCGCCCGCGCCCAGGCGTACGCCGCTGCCGTCGGCGCGAACGACTACGCAGCGGCCAGGCGCCTGCTGTCGCCTTCGGCGCGGGTCTGGTACGAGAAGCGGGAAGGGGACGGCGAGCCGCTCTCCCCTGGCGCCGGCCGCTGGACGCACTGGGACACGTTCTTCCATGGGCGGACCACCTACGCCGAATGGCGCGTCGAAGGGGACGCGGTCGTGGCGACCGCCCACGAGACCAACGACTTCTACCGCCTGCTCGACTGGCGTCCCCACCCGATGCGGTTCACCTGGTGGCTCGACGGCAGCGGTGCGATCACCGGCTTCATGGTGCAGGCGACGCCCGGCGACACGCCCACCGGGAGCCGCTTGAAGGACGCGGTGGCCTGGGCGAAGAAGGCGCACCCCCAGGAGATCACCTACCTGATGCCGACGGAGAAGATCGACCCGACCGAGGACCGCGCCGAGCGCTGGAGGAAGCTGCTGAGCGAGTGGCGTCGCCAGGCCGGGCTGCCGGCGATCGAGCTCGGCACGGGCGGCAACTAGAATCCAGGTCTTGAGCACCGCGACGGCCAGCGCCCGGACGATCGTCAATCCGGCCACCGGCGAGACCATCGCCCAGGTCCCGCAGGCGAGCGCCGAAGACGTCGACCGCGCCGTCCGTGCCGCGCACACCGCGTTCCAGACCTGGCGCCGCACGACGCCTCGCGACCGTGCCAAGGTGCTCTTCCAGGCGGCCCGGCTGATCCGGGAGCACGCCGACGAGCTGGGCCTCCTGGAGAGCCGCAACACCGGGAAACCGCTGGCGGGAGCGAAGGACGAGGCCCTGGCCGCCGCCGCCACGTTCGAGTACTACGGCGGCGCAGCCACCAAGTTCGGAGGCGAGACGATCCCTGTCTCCGCCCCCGGCCTCTGCCTGACCTTGCGGGAGCCGCTCGGCGTCTGCGCGCTCATCGTGCCCTGGAACTTCCCGCTGGTCATCGCCAGCTGGAAGGTGGCGCCGGCGCTGGCGATGGGGAACGCCGCGGTCCTGAAACCGGCCAGCGACACGCCGCTGACCGCGCTGCGGCTCGGCGAGCTGCTGCTGGAGGCCGGCCTGCCGGAAGGTGTCCTGAACGTGCTGCCCGGTCCGGGCGGCTCGGCGGGCGAGGCGCTGGTCACCCATCCGCTGGTGCGGAAGGTCTCGCTCACCGGCAGCACCGAGGCCGGCGCGCGGGTGATGAAGCTGGCCGCCGACGGCATCAAGCGCGTCTCGCTGGAGCTGGGCGGCAAGTCCGCCTGCATTGTCTTCGCCGACGCCGACCTCGACGCCTGCGTCCCGTCGGCCATGTGGAGCGCGCTCGACAACGCCGGTCAGGATTGCTGCGCCCGCTCGCGCTTCCTGGTGCAGCGCCCGATCTACGATAGGTTCGCGGCCGACCTGGCCGATCGCGCCGGCAGGATCCGCGTGGGCGACCCGCTGGACCCGCAGACCGAGATGGGGCCGCTCATCACCCGCGGCCACCGCCGGCAGGTCCGCGGCTACGTGGAGGTGGGTGAGCGCGAGGGCGCCGAGCGCCTCTGCGGCGGCGAGGAGCGCGAGGGGCCGGGGGCGTTCCTCACTCCCTCGGTCTTCGCCGGGGTCCGCAACGACATGCGGATCGCCCAGGAGGAGATCTTCGGCCCGGTCATCGCGGTGATCCCGTTCGAGACCGAGGAAGACGCGGTGCGGATCGCCAATGACAGCCGCTACGGCCTGTCCGGCTCCCTCTGGACGCGAGACGTGGGGCGCGCGCTGCGGGTCGCGCGAGCGGTCGAGACCGGCGTCCTCTCCATCAACAGCTCCCGCAGCGTCTTCGTGGAGGCGCCGTTCGGAGGCGCCAAGCAGAGCGGCCTGGGGCGCGAGCTGGGGATGGAGTCATTGCGCCACTACAGCGAGCCCAAGAGCATCTTCCTGAGCGAGGAGTCCTGACGTGACGGCAAGGACGTTTCCCGGCCCGGCCAAGGGGAGGCTGACGCGCGACGCGCTGCTGGAGCTGATCCGGAGCGGCGAGGTCGAGACGGTGATCGCGGCGGTGCCCGACCTCTACGGACGCCTGATGGGCAAGCGCTTCACCGGCCGCTTCTTCGCCGACACCGTCTCGGACCACGGCTGGCACGCCTGCGACTACCTGCTGGCCTGCGACATGGAGATGGACCCGGTGCCCGGCTATCGCTTCACGAGCTGGGAGTCCGGCTATGGCGACATGAAGGCCGTGCCCGACTGGGACACGCTGCGCCGCGCCGCCTGGCTGCCGTCGACGGCGATCGTGCTCTGCGACCTGACCCGGGACGACGGCCGCCCGCTGGACGTCGCCCCGCGGCGCCTCCTCTACTGCCAGTCGGAGCGCGCGCTGAAGATGGGCATCGTCCTGAAGGGGGGGTCCGAGCTGGAGCTCTACCTCTTCAAGGAGACCTACGACAGCGCCCGCGACAAGTCGTACCACGGGCTCAGGACCCACGGCAGCTACATCGAGGACTACCACCTGCTGCAGGGCACCAAGGAGGAGCCGGTGATCGGCGCCATCGTGCGCGCGCTGGACGCCAGCGGCGTGCCGATGGAATCCAGCAAGGGGGAATGGGGTCCGGGCCAGCAGGAGCTGAACCTGCGCTATTGCGAGGTGCTCGAGCAGGCGGACCGCAACGTCCTCGCCAAGCACGCCGCCAAGGAGGTCGCCTACGAGAAGGGGGCCTCGGTCACCTTCATGGCCAAGTGGGACGAGAAGTACGCCGGCAACGGCCTGCACCAGCACATCTCGGCCTGGGACCGCGACGGCAAGGCGTTGTTCGCCGGCGACCAGGAGATCGGACCGGTCAAGGGGAGCGAGCTCTTCCGCTTCTTCCTGGGCGGCGTCCTGGCGCACGGGGCCGAGCTGGCGCTCCTCTACGCGCCCAACGTGAACTCCTACAAGCGCTACCAGTCGGGCTCCTTCGCGCCCACCGGCATCGCCTGGAGCTACGACAACCGCACCGCCGGCTTCCGCGTCGTCGGGCAGGGGCCGTCCCTTCGCATCGAGTGCCGGCTGCCGGGCGGCGATGCCAACCCGTACCTGGCCTATGCCGCGGTCCTGGCCGCCGGGCTCGCCGGCGTCGAGAGGCGCATCGAGCCGCCGCCGATCTTCCAGGGGGACGTCTACGCGGCACAGAAGCTCCAGAAGGTGCCGGGCACCCTGCGCGAGGCGATCGCTCTCTTCGAGAAGAGCGAGCTGGCGCGCCAGGCGTTCGGCGACGACGTCGTGGAGCACTACCTGCACTTCGCACGCACCGAGCAGCGCAAGTTCGACCAGGTGGTCACCTGCTGGGAGCGCGAGCGCTTCTTCGAAAGGGGCTAGCCGAATGAGTCCGACCTCACCCGCCCTCGCCGCTCCGGAAGCGACCGAGCACGCCCCCTATTACTCCCGCTATGTCGAGCAGGTGCCGCAGGGGGACATCCGCCAGGTGCTCGAGGCGCAGCTCGCCTCGGTCTCGAGCCTTCTCTCGTCGATCCCCGAGGAGCGCGCCACCCACCGCTACGCGCCGGACAAGTGGACGATCCGCGACGTCGTCGGCCACCTCGTCGACACCGAGCGCGTCTTCGGCTTCCGGGCGCTCTGGTTCGCGCGCGGCGACCGCCAGCCGCTCCCCGGCTTCGAGCAGGAGGAGTGGGAGCCGGTCGCGGCGCCTGGTCTCGGGCCTACGCCATTGGCGGACCTCGTCGCCGAGTGGACCGCGCTGCGCACCAGCCACCTCTACATGTTCCGCCGGCTGGTGGACGCCGACTGGCTGCGCGCCGGCGAGGCCAGCGGCAAGCAGGTCTCGGTGCGCGCCCTGGCCCACATCATGGCCGGGCACGTGGAGCACCACCTGAAGATCCTGAAGGAGCGGTACCTGAGCGAGACGCCCAGCTAACCCACTTCGAAGACCGCTTCGACCTCCACCGCCACGTCGTACGGCAGGGCGCTCACGCCCACCGCCATGCGCGTGTGCCGGCCGGCGTCCCCGAAGACCTCGACGAACGCGTCCGAGGCGCCGTTGAGGACCTGCGACTGCGCGGTGAACTCCGGCACCGAGTTGACGTAGCCAGCGACGCGAACGCACCTCTTCACGCGGTCGAGGTCGCCGTCGAGCGCGGCGCGCGCATGCGCGATCAGGTTCAAGGCGCAGAGACGAGCCGCCTGCTGCCCCTCCTCGACCCCGAACTCCCGGCCCAGCTTGCCGACGAAGCGGCGCTCGCCGTTCCACTGCGACAGCTGGCCGGTGATGAAGAGCAGGTCTCCGGAGCGAACCGTCGGGACATAGTTGGCGCCCGGGGTGCTGGGGGTCGGCAGCTCGATCCCGAGCGAACGCAGGCGGTCGTCGATACGTGACATGGCCGCGAGTCTAGTGGCGGCCGGGGCCCACCTGGTAGGCCTCGCGTGCTCTTCCTCAGGGCATCACCTCAGGCTAGCATCCGGCGATGCGGTTGCAGGACAAGGTCGCGCTCATCACCGGCGCCGGCAGCGGGATCGGACGCGAGGCGGCCCTCCTCTTCGCCGGCGAGGGCGCCAGCGTGGTCGTCGTCGACCTGGCCGAGACCGGCGGGCGCGAGACCGTGGCGTCGATCGAGACCGCCGGCGGCAAGGCGCTGTTCGTCAAGGCGGACGTCTCCAAGGCCGACGAAGCGATGGCGATGATGGCCGCCGCCGAGGAGACCTACGGCAAGCTGAACGTCCTCTTCAACAACGCCGGCATCTTCCCCGACGCCGACGGCTCGGTCGTCTCCACCGACGAGGACACCTGGGACCTCGTGATGCGCGTCAACCTCAAAGGGGTGTTCCTCGGCTGCAAGTACGGCATCCCGGCGCTGCTCCGCGCCGGCGGCGGCAGCGTCATCAACACCGCGTCCTTCGTGGCGCTGATGGGGGCGGCCACGCCGCAGATCGCCTACACCGCCAGCAAGGGGGGCGTCCTGGCGATGACCCGCGAGATCGCGGTGGAGTTCGCCCGCCAGGGGATCCGCGCCAACGCGCTCTGCCCGGGGCCGGTGGACACGCCGCTCCTGCGCGAGCTGCTCGCCGACCCGGCGCGCCGGCAGCGGCGGCTGGTGCACATCCCGCCGGGGCGCCTGGCGCAGGCGAGAGAGATCGCCCAGGCCGCGCTCTTCCTGGCCTCCGACGAATCGTCCTACGTGAACGGCGCGACCTTCACCGTGGACGGCGGCATCACCGCCGCGTACGTCACTCCGGAATAGAGGGCGCCGACTGGGCGCCCCGCCAGAGGCGGAGGTACTCGTCGCGGACGCTCGGGTCGAGCTTCTCGGCGAGCGATTCGGAGAGGGCGTTGCGCAGGATCAGCTCCTGCACGTCGGCGAGGTCCTTGAGACGGTGCGGAGCCGTGAGGCCGGACGCGAGCTTCAGCTCGAGGAGCTTCTCCAGCGTGATCCACCAGATGCCGTCCTGCTGGATCCGGGCGGCTTCGGGGTCGGGAAAGGTCACCGCCTTCGGTTTGCCGTCGCCCGGAAACTCGCCGGACGCGATCACCTCGACCCGCACGCCGGTCTCCGCGTCTCGAAACGTCCTGGACGCGCCGACGAACGCGGGCCGGTAGCCTCGGCCGACGAGCAACCGCCGGAATGCCTCGAGTGTTTCCGGCGTCATCACCAGGTCCACGTCGTCGGTCGTCCGGACGTAGCCGTGCGTCACCACGGCCATCCCCCCGAGGATCGCGTACGGCAGCCCCTCACGTTCCAGGTCGCCCGCGAGCCGCCGCAGCGTGTCGTAGACCGGCCCACGCTCCATTAGGAACTCGCTCGCCCGGCGAAGTGCCGCGTCCGCGTCATGGACGGCGATGGAAGAAGCCATTGCACTCCCGACTCAGTCTAGCGCGCCGTCCCTTATCCTCCGCTCCAATGACCCGCTCCCGCGAAGAGCTCCTGGCGCAGGACAGCGAGGACCTGAAACGCCTCGGCTACGCGCAGCAGCTCTTCCGCGAGATGGGCGGCTTCTCCAACTTCGCGATCTCGTTCTCGATCATCTCGGTCCTCACCGGGGCGATCCTGCTCTTCGGCTACGGGCTGAAGTTCGCCGGGCCGATCGTGAACACCGTCGGCTGGCCGGTCGTCAGCCTCTTCACGATGGCGGTGGCGGCCAGCATGGCCGAGCTGGCCTCGGCCTACCCCACCGCCGGCGGCCTCTACTTCTGGGCCTTCCGGCTCGGTGGCCGCGGCTGGGCCTGGGTCACCGCCTGGCTGAACATGGTGGGGCAGGTCACGATCACCGCCGGCATCAACGTGGCCGCGGCGATCTACATCATCGGCGCCGCCAGCCACATCTTCGGCATCCCCGACGACGCCAAGGTGCCGCTCTTCGGGTCGCTCACCAGCTGGTGGTTCCAGCTGGCGGTGATGATCGCGCTGATGGTGCCGCAGGTGCTGCTGAACATCTTCGGCATCCGGCTCACCGCGCGCCTCAACGACTTCTCGGTCTGGTGGCACATCGCCGGCGTCGCGCTGATCGTGGCCTTCCTGGCGTTCTGGGGTCGCCACCACAACCCGGCCTCCTTCCTCTTCCTGTCGACCCACACCGTCGACCCGCACGAGCTGTCGGCCACCATGGCGATCGGCGACTGGAAGGTCGCCTCGCCGCTCTTCGCCTTGTTCCCGGGCCTGGCCGGCCTCTACAAGGCGGCGCCGTTCGGGCTGGTCTTCGTGCTGGCGCTGCTGCAGGCGCAGTGGACCTACACCGGCTACGACGCCTCGGCCCACGTCGCCGAGGAGACGGTGATGGCGCGCCTCAACTCGGCCTGGGGCGTCTTCCTCTCGGTGGCGATCAGCTCGGTGGTCGGCTACCTGCTGCTCCTGGTCCTGACCTGGTGCATCCCGAACGGCGACGTCGCCGCCACCGCCGCGGATCCTTACCCGGTGCTCTTCATCGCCCGCCAGAACCTGGCGCCGATCCTGGCCGACACGGTGGCGATCATCATCGGCGTCGCCATGTGGCTCTGCGGCTCGGCCTCGATCACCTCGATGGCGCGCATGTGGTACGCGTTCGCGCGCGACGGCGGCATCCCCGGCTCGGCGCTGCTGAAGAGGGTGGACCCGAAGAGCCGCGTGCCGGTCGTCTCGGTGCTGGTGACCAGCGCGCTTTCGGTGCTGGTCTGCGTCTACGCGGCCGCCTTCACCGTGGTCACCTCGATCAGCACCATCGCGCTCTACCTGGCCTACGGGATCCCGATCTACCTGAACTGGCGCAACAGGAAGCGCGGCCGCGGCGAGCACACCTCGGAGGCGACGCCGTGGAGCCTGGGGCGCTGGAGCGGCGCGGTGAACGCGGTGGCGCTCCTCTGGGTGGTCTTCATTACCGTCGTCTTCAGCCTGCCGCCCAACGAGCTGGTGCTCTGGACGATGCTGCTCCTGTCCGTGCTGCTGCTCCTCTACTGGCTCGCCTGGGCCCGCGGCCGCTTCCGCGGACCGGCCGTCGCGGACGAGGCGTGAGCCGCCGCGAGCGGATCGCTCCCCTCCTTCCACACGCCGTCTTCGGGCTCCTCTTCCTGGCCACCTTCAACCGCTGGATGCTGCCGTTCCACGACCACGCGCGCGACATCCACACGGCGGCGCGGCTGGCCGGCGGCGAGCTCCTCTACCGCGACGTCGGCTGGCACTACGGGCCGCTGCCTCCCTACCTGGACGCGCTGGCGCTGGCCGTCTTCGGCAAGTCGCTGGCGACGTTCCTCTGGCTGCGGACGGCCTTCGCCCTGCTCGGCGTCGAGGCGCTGCGGCGCCTCTGCCTGCGGCTGATCCCGGATCGCCTGCTGGCGGCGGTCGCCGCGGCCTTCACCGTCGCCACCTGCTTCTTCCTCGGCCTGGGGGGGACCTACGCCTTCCCCTACAGCATCGCCGCGCTGGAGGGGACCGTCGGGACCTGGTGGGCCGTCGAGCTCGCGCTGGCGGCGGCGAGCTGGCCGGCGTCGCTGCTGGCGGGTCTGGTCGCCGGGCTGGCGGCCGGGGCCAAGCTGGAGTTCGTGCCGGCGGCGCTGGCCGGCTGCGGGTTCGCGCTCCTCTGCCGGCGCCCGCGCCGCGAGACGCTCTCGGCCACGGCCCTGGCGACGCTCGTCGCGGCGGCCGCCTACCTCGGGCCGATCCTCCTCCTCGGGCGCGAGACGCTCGTTCAGCACGGCCTGCTGGTGGCCTCGCGCGTGCCCGACACCTGGCGCAGGTTCTACGAGGTCGTCTTCTACGGCGGCCACACCCGCGACGAGTTCCTCTCCTTCGGCTGGCTCTACCTGATCCCCTCGGCGCTCCTCTTCGCGGCGGTCCTCTTCCTGTCGCGCGCCGCGCCGGAGCGGCCGCGCGTCCCGCTCACCGCAGCGCTCGGGGTGTTGGGCGCGCTGGCCGGCTGGGCCATCCCGCAGAACGGCGAGCTCCACGTCCTGCTGCCGTTCGCGGTCGCCGCGCTGCTGCTGGAGGCGCTGGCGCTCTGGAAGGAGCGCGGCGATCCGGCACGGGTGGCGGCGGTGTCGGTCGGCCTGGCGGCGCTCCCGGCGCTGGCGCGCCAGCCGTTCCTGCTGGCCATCTCCACCTACGGCGCGTTCGCGGCGCCGCTGGCGCTGGTGACGTCGCTCGGCTTTCTGGCGCGGCGGCTGCGCCCCGGCGCCGGCTTCACCGCGTTCCTCGCCGGACTGGCGCTGGCGCAGATGCACGCGCGCGCCACCTATTACCGCACCAGGCCGATGGAGAAGCTCGTCTTCGCGCGGGGGAGCTTCTACCTGCCCCCCGACCAGGCGGCGGTGGTGAAGCTGGGCGTGCAGGCCATCGAGCGGACCACGCCGCCCGGCGCCTACGTCGCGGTCTTCCCCGAGCCCGGCCTCTTCCTGTTCCTGACCGGGCGGCGCAACCCGTTCGTGGACGAGGTCAACATGGCCGGCATGCAGACGCCGCAGTCGGAGGCCGAGATGATCGCCGCGCTCGACACCCACAGGCCGGCGGCGGGGCTGGTGCTCGACATCTCCATGGACATCTGGGGGGTGCCCACCTCGGGCATCGACCACCTGACGCGCTTCCGCGCCGAGTTCCTGAAGCGCATGCAGCCGGTGGCGGTGCTGGGGGGCGCGGGGCCGGGCGCGGTGAAGGGGACCTTCTACCTACCGAAACCCTAGGGGCGCTGCCAGGCGGGCTTGTGCTCGTAGACGAAGCGATAGTAGTCGGCGCGGGCCAGCCGGATGGCCGCGTCCTCGTCGACGATGACCTTCACGCTCGGGTGGAGCTGCAGCGCCGAGGCCGGCAGCATCGCGGTGAGCGGCCCCTCCACCATGTGAGCGACCGCGTCCGCCTTCTTGGCACCGAACGCCAGCATCAGGCAGGCGCGGCTCTCCAGGATCGTGCGGATGCCCATGGTGATCACGTGCGCCGGCACCTGCGCCGGGTCGCCGCCGAAGAGATAGGCGTTGGCCTTGAGGGTCGCCGGCGCCAGCGTCTTGATGCGGGTGCGCGAGCCGAGCGACGAGCCCGGCTCGTTGAAGCCGATGTGGCCGTCCACACCGAGGCCGAGGATCTGCAGGTCGAGGCCGCCGGCGTCGGCGATCGCCCTTTCGTAGGCGGCGCCGGCGGCCGGCACGCGCTCGGGGTCGTTATCGGGCATGTGGATGCGCTCGGCGGTCAGGTCCACGTGCGCGAAGAGGTGCTCGTTCATGAAGCGGTGGACCGAGGCCGGATGCTCGTGCGGCAGACCCAGGTAGTCGTCTAGGTTGAACGTCGTCACCCGGGAGAAGTCGAGCCCCTCGTCACGGTGCAGACGCGCCAGCTCCCCGTAGAGCGCCAGCGGCGTGCTGCCGGTCGCCAGGCCCAGCACGGCGACCGGCTTCTCGCGCACCAACCGCGCCACGACCGCCGCGCCCAGCCGGCTCCCTTCCTTGGCGTCGCGGACGATGATGACTTCCATCGGTTTCGGGGCCTCCTCATCGCCCGTGGGCGATGACCCAGATCCAGTTGGCGGCGAAGGCGGCGATCAAGGCGATGCGCAGCCAGAGCGGAAAGGAGCGCGGCTCGGGGATCGACCTCCCGGAGAGCGCCAACGCGCCCGCGACGAGGCCTCCCAGCACCAGCCCCAGCATACCGAGCGCCACCGCCGGGTTCATCTGCAGGGCGGTGCCGAGCTCCAGGCGGGTGAGCGCCAGCGCGGCGCGCGTGCCGCCGCAGGTCATGCAGGGGACGCCGGTCATCGCCTTCATCGGGCAGGGCGGAGCGGCGAGCGCCAGCCGGGAGGCGAACGGTGACAGCACCAGCAACGCCAGGGAAACGCCCCCCCACAAGAGCCCGAGCTGGGCGGACCCCGCCCTAGTGCCGGAGGCCACCCGCCACGAGGGCGGCGATCGCGCCGATGAAGACCACCAGGCAGACGCAGCAGAGCGCGATGGGGATGAGCACCGCCGCCACCGCACGCCCCGAGCTGGTGCGGTGCAGCGTGGCCAGCCCGATCACGACCAGCACCAGCTTCCAGACGAACGCGATCAGACCGCCGACGAAGGGGACCAGGTTCGCGAGGTCGGCCACCGAGGCGTAGGCCATCGTGCGGAACGTCCCCTCGAAACCGGCCGCTGACTGCGCCGTGCCGCCGACGATCATCAAGCAGAGATGGATGATGCCGGCGCCGATGAAGAGGAAGATGGCGATGAAGATCGGGCCCAGCACCATGCCGACCACGTTGCCGACCATGTTGCGGGCCAGCATCGGCCCGAGCTGGCGCTGCACGTCGGCCGGCAGGTACTTCTGGAACATCCCCAGGGTCGCCGTCCCGAAGACGAGCCCGTAGATCTGGCTGGCGATGACACCCACCCAGGAGACGATCACCGCGAAGAGGAGCGGCTCGAAGTAGTCGTTCGCCTTCGGGCGCATCCGCTGGAAGGCATCCTGCGGCGCGGTGATGATCAGCTTGACCGTCTCGACGAGCGCGTCCACGAAGCCGATCGACTGGCGCATCTCCCAGGGGAGCGAGCCGCCCGGGCCGGAGGATGGCGGAGGCGGAGGAGGAGGCGGCGGGAACGGCGTCCCCGGCGGAAGCGACGACATGCGAACCTCCTTTTGGTGATCCCGAGCTATCGTATCAGCCCATGAGCGACGTGCCCGACGAGCTGAGAAGGGTGGCCGAGAAGATCGGCGTGCCGGTGGCGCGGCGGCACATCTTCCTCTGCGCGGATCCCACCGAGCCGAAGTGCTGCGACCGGGAGCGCGGCCTTCAGGCCTGGTCGTTCCTGAAGGTGCGGCTGAAGGAGCTGGGCCTCTCGGAGTCCGGCGGCATCCTCCGCAGCAGGGCGAACTGCCTGCGCATCTGCGCCGGCGGGCCGATCGCCGTCGTCTATCCCGAGGGGGTCTGGTACCGCGCCTGCGACCCGCCGGTCCTGGAGCGGATCATCCAGGAGCACCTGGTCGGCGGCGTGGCGGTGGCCGAGTTCGCCATCGCCGAGCACGCGCTGGCACCAGGTCCTGCGGCGAGCGAGAAGGGTCCGATGGCAAGGCGGACGAGTGAGGCGCCCGAGACGTAGCAGCGCTACGTCGCAGGGCAGCCGAACGAGGACAACGCCGCCAGCGGGCCCTTATCGCTCGCCGCTACGCCAGTGCGATCTTGTAGCGGCCGCCGTCCTGGCTCATGGTGAGCCGGCCGCGATCGCGGTAGGTCTCCAGGATCGCTTCCAGGAGCTCGGCCGGCACGCCGGCCTCGCAGAGAGCGTCCTGCAGGAAGGCGCGGGTGACGGTGCCCAGGTCGGGCTCGCTCTGCGGCGGGGCTTCCCTCGGCGGCGGCTCGGCACCCGAGGCCAGCAGCTCGAGCTCGCGGTCGCGCTCCGCCTCCCAGGCTACGCAGAAGTCACGGGCCCTCGGCCCGAGCTGAAAGAGGCCGTCGGGCAGGCTCTCCAGATAGCCGCCGCGCACCAGCGCCTCGACGTAGAGGCGGCTGTAACGGTGCGGCCCCAGGCCGTGCGGGCTCGGGCGGGTCACCTCGAGGATCGCCTTGACGATCTCGCCGATTCCGAACCCGGCGTCCCGGTGGCGCGAGCGCAGCGCCAGGACGAGCGTCCCGAGCTCACGGCTGCCGTCGAGGATGCCCATTCGAGGCCCTGTCACGATTCTATCCGACCGTGAAACGCCGGGTGACCGCCATGACGCCCGCAGGGTCGAAGGAGCGCTCCACGAAGAGCGTCCGGCCGTCTCGCTGGACCACGACGGCGGTGGAGCAGCGGGTGCCGTAGAGGGGGCTCACGATGAACGGCGAGGAGAGGAGCCGCTCCCACGCGACGCCGATGCCGGTGTCCGGCAGCTCCGCGTCGCCGGCGCGCTCGCGGTCGGCGAGCATCGACAGCAGCTCCTCCGGATCGGTCGCGACTCCCAGCTCCAGGAGCCGCTCCAGGCGCGTCCTGGTGCGCTCCACCTTTGGCCAGGGCGTGTCCAAGAACGCGTTGGAGAGGCCGTGCGCGCCCGGCGTCACCGCCTCGACCCGCCGCGCGACGTTCGAGATCCAGACGAGCTCTGCCCCGTCGCTCACCAGCAGGTTGAATCCGTTGTAGGCGTCCCCCTCCGCCGCGATCCGCTCGGCATACGCCCGCGGCGATTCGACTCCTATGAGGTAGTCGGCCACCAGCCGCCCACGCGAGCGCACCTGGTCACGCCGGTGCGCCGGGCCGCGGTAGTTCGTGACGGCGGCCAGCCGGCCGGCCGGGGTCACACCCAGCCAGGTGCCGCCGGCCTCGAGGTCGCGCCCCGCCAGCACCTCCGGCGCCTCGGGCCAGAGCTCGGCCGGCGCGCTCGGGCGGCCGTGGAACTCGTCGCGGTTCGCCGCCAGGACGAGGGGCGCCTCGGGCAGCGCGCGCCAGGCCAGGGCCAGGAGACACACGCCCGCACTGTACCCAATCGGGAGGTCCTCAGAACTGCGCTTCCTCGGTGGACCCCTTCAGCGCCGCCGTGGCCAGCGCGCTGCCGGCGATGACCGTGGCCACCTCGTCGAAGTAGCCGGTCCCCACCTCGCGCTGGTGCTTGGCGGCGGTGTAGCCGAACGCCTCGGCGGCGAACTCCGCCTGCTGCAGCCGCGAGTAGGCGGTCATCCCTTCCTCGCCATAGCTCCGCGCCAGCTCGAACATCGAGTAGTTCAGCGCGTGGAAGCCGGCCAGCGTCACGAACTGGAACTTGTAGCCCATGGCGCCCAGCTCGCGCTGGAAGCGGGCGATCGTCACCTCGTCGAGCTTCTTCTTCCAGTTGAAGGAGGGGGAGCAGTTGTAGGCCAGCAGCTTCCCGGGGAAGCGCGCGTGGATCGCCTCGGCGAAGCGGCGCGCCTCCTGGAGGTTGGGCTCGGACGTCTCGCACCAGAGCAGGTCGGCATAGGGCGCGTAGGCCAGGCCGCGGGCGATCGCCGCCTCCAGCCCGCCGCGCAGCCAGAAGAAGCCCTCCGGCGTCCGCTCGCCGGTCAGGAACGGGCGGTCGCGCTCGTCGACGTCGCTGGTGACGAGCTGCGCGGAGTTGGCGTCGGTGCGGGCGATGAGCACCGTCGGCACGTCCTCCAGGTCGGCGGCGAATCGCGCGGCGGTGAGCGTGCGGATGAAGTGGGAGGTCGGGACCAGTACCTTGCCGCCCATGTGCCCGCACTTCTTCTCCGAGGCGAGCTGGTCCTCGTAGTGCACGCCGGCGGCGCCGGCCTCGATCATCGACTTCATCAGCTCGAACGCGTTCAGCGGGCCGCCGAAGCCGGCCTCGGCGTCGGCCACGATCGGCGCGTACCAGTGGACGCCGTTCTTCCCCTCCGACGTGTGGATCTGGTCGGCGCGCTGCAGCGCCTGGTTGATCCGCTTGGCGACGTGCGGGACGCTGTGGCTCGGATAGAGGCTCTGGTCGGGGTACATCTGCCCCGCCAGGTTCGCGTCGGCGGCGACCTGCCAGCCGGAGAGGTAGATCGCCTTCAGACCGGCCTTCACCATCTGCATTGCCTGGTTGCCGGTGAGCGCGCCGAGCGCGGCCACGTAGTCGTCGGCGTGCAGCAGATGCCACAGCCGGTTCGCGCCTGCCTCGGCGAAGGTGTGCTTCACCTTCAACGTGCCGCGCAGCCGGACGACGTCCTCGGCGGTGTAGGGGCGCTCGATGCCGGCCCAGCGCGGGTCGTGGCGCCACTGATGGTTGAGGTTGCGGATCTCCTGGCTACGGTCGTACATGGCGGGCTCCCCTCGGGCGTCAATCTCCTACACGACTCGTGCCTGGGTCAAGAAACACAGCGCTATCAAGGTGTTACAGCGTCACAGCTTGCAAAGCCTGCCGCGTCAAGGTGTAAATCGAGTAAATTCTCGGCATGTCCACAGAGCTGCGGCTGGGCGGCAAGGTGCGTTCTCTGCGCCGGCGGGAGAAGCTCTCCCAGGTGCAGCTCGCCGAGCGCCTGGGCATCTCCCCCAGCTACCTGAACCTCATCGAGCACAACCAGCGGACGCTCACCGCGCCGCTTCTCCTGAAGCTGGCGCACCAGCTGAAGGTGGACCTCCAGAGCTTCGCCGCCGACAGCGAGGGGCGGCTGGCCGGCGATCTCTCCGAGGTCTTCGGCGATCCGCTCTTCGAGGAGCACGACCTGACGACGTCCGACGTGCGCGACCTGGCCACGAACCCCGCGCCGGCGCGCGCCGTCATCCGCCTCTACCACGCCTACCGGCAGTCGCTGGAGGCGAACCGTGCGCTGGCGGCGCGCCTCACCGACGGCAACGACCTCCTCGGCGCCGATCCCGCGCACCTGCCGTCGGAGGAGGTCTCCGACGTCATCCAGCAGAACATGAACCATTTCCCCGAGCTGGAGGAGGCCGCCGAGGAGCTCACCCGCGAGGCGCGCCTCGACCGCGAGGACCTCTACGCCGGTATGTGCCGCCACCTCGGAGGGCTCGGCGTCGAGGTCGCCATCACCACGCTGCAGAGCGATCCGGCGGTGGTGCGGCGCTTCGACCCCGGGCGGCGCCGCCTGGCGCTCTCGGAGGTGCTGCCGCCGCGCAGCCGCAACTTCCAGGTCGCGCACCAGCTCGGCCTCCTCACGCTGCAGCCGATCTTCGAGAGGATCATCGCCAGGTCGCACCTCACCACGCCGGAGTCGGTGGCGCTCTGCCGGGTGGCGCTGGCGAACTACTTCGCCGGCGCCCTGCTGATGCCCTACGCCGCGTTCTGGGAGGCGGCCGAGTCGCTGCGCTACGACGTCGAGCTCCTCGGGCACCGCTTCCGCACCAGCTTCGAGCAGGTCTGCCACCGGCTCACCACCCTGCAGCGGCCCGGCATGGAGGGCGTGCCCTGGCACCTCATCCGCGTGGACATCGCCGGCAACATCTCCAAGAAGTTCAGCGCCTCGGGCATCCGCTTCGCGCGCTTCTCCGGCTCCTGCCCGCGCTGGAACGTGCATGCCGCCTTCATGACCCCGGGCCGCACCTCTTCGCAGCTCTCGCAGATGCCCGACGGCACGCTGTTCTTCTGCATCGCCCGGATGATGCGCAAGGGGCGCGGCGGGCACGGGGCGCAGGAGACGCTGCTGGCGATCGGCATGGGCTGCGAGCTGAAGCACGCGCGGCGGCTGGTCTACGCCGACGGCATCGACCTGGCGAACGTGGAGGCGGCAGTGCCGATCGGCGTCACCTGCCGCCTCTGCCCGCGCATGGACTGCGAGCAGCGCGCCTTCCCGGCCATGCAGAGCCGGCTCTCGATCGACGAGAACGTGCGGGCCGTCTCGTTCTACGCCAGCGGAAGGACGGAGCCATGACCGGTAGAACGGTGGTCGCGGTGGCCTGGTCCTGCTGGGGCGTGCTGATGCTGCTCTGCCTCTACGGTCTCTTCAAGGTCTCCACAGAGCGCAGCCACAGCCCCGAGGCCACTCGCGGGCTCGGTATCTTCGTGTTGGGGCTCGGCCTGGTGGCGCTCCTGGCGGCCGGTGGCCTGCTCTATTACTTCGCCAGGAAGGGGTCGACCGGCGGCGTCGTGACCCTCGCGTTGGTGCTCGCCTACCCGCTGGTCATGCTGGTCGCCAGCCCGGCGATCGGCTTCTTCAAGAAGTGGAGCTTCGAGCGCGAGCTGGCCAAGACCGGGGCCTTCCGCGATCCCTCGCTCCAGGCGATGGCCGAGGCGGTGCGCGCCAACGACGCCGTGACGCTGGCGCGGCTCCTCGACCACAAGCCGCCACCGGCGGGCACCGACGCCGCCGGCAACGACCTCCTCGGCTACGCGGTGCAGCAGGTGGTCGACGGCAAGCCCGGCACCCCGGTCGTGCGCGCGCTGCTGGAGGCCGGGGCCGACCCGCGCAAGGCGCGCCTCGAGGACGGCGGCGACGTCCTCAACCGGGTGGTCGTGGGCAGCTCCCCGGACACCGCCGAGGTCGTCCGACTGCTGCTGGCTCACGGCGCCGACCCGAACGCCGTCAATCCCAACGGCGGCGAGACGCCCATCCGCAACATCTACGACAAGCCGGACGTGGCGCGGGCGCTGATCGAAGGGGGCGCCGACCTCGACCGCATCCAGCCCGACGGCTGCAACGCGCTGGTGCACTTCGTCTCCACCCGGCAGTGGGAGACGGCGATCCTGATGGTCGAGAAGGGGGCGCGGCTGGACGTCGTCAACGAGCACGGGCTCTCGCTCGACTACTACCTCAAGGACTGGAAGGAGAGCGTCTACGGCGAGCACCCGGAGGGCTGGGACCGGTTGCGGGAGGCGATCCGCCAGAGGCGCGAGGGGCACTGATGGTCACCGCCGACGAGCTGCGCGCCGCCGCCGAGCCGCTCACCACCGCGCTGCGGGAGCTGCTGGACGCGGAGCTCCTCGCCGGCAACGAGGTCGTCGAGATCGGCCATCGCTTCCCGGCGCCCCCGATCGGAGCCTTCTTTCGGCTGGCCCGCCCGGTGACGACCCGCGCCCGCACCTCCACGCCCGGCGTGCGCTTTCGGGCCGGCGACGCGGCGGGTACCTGGGGGGAGTTCACCGACCCGTCGCGCCGGTACCTCCTGCTGGAGCCGGAGGCCGCCGCGACGCCGCCGGCGACCGACGCGGCGGGCCAGACGTGGGACAAGGCGCCGCTCCTGCGCTTCCAGGGGAGCATGGCGATCGACTACGAGAAGTGGCACGACGGCGTCGGCTACGACCTGGAGGCGATCGCCGCGGCCGCTCCCGCCGAGCGGGACGCCATCGAACAGCTGGTGCTCCAGCATGCGCCGCGCGGCTGGCGCGACGTGGAGGCGCTGGCCGCGCTCGGCAGCCCGGCCGCGCTCGAGGCGCTGCGCGTCTCGCTGCGGGACGGTGACGCCGAAGTCCGCGCGGCGGTACTGCGCTGCGCGCCCGAGCTGGTCTCCGACGGTCAGCGGACGAAGGCGCTGGTGAAGTCTCTGGAGACCGCCGTGTTCTACGGAGGCCTGACCCAGGCGCTCGCCGAGGTCGAGGCCCACCATCCGCCGCCGGTCATCAAGGCGCTCCTGAAGGGGGCGCTGCATCGCGAGCCGGACGTCGCCGTGCACTTCGCCGCGATGCTCTTCTTCCTGCACGGCAAGGCCAAGGAGCCCTTCGACTGGGAGCATCGGCCGTTCTTCCTGCGCTTCAAGACCGAGGACCGCGACGAGCGCTCGGCCGCCTACCGCGAGCTCTGCGACGCGCTCGGGCTCGCACGGCGGTGAGACCGGCCGTCCTCCTGGCGATCGCCGGGCTGGCCGCTCCGCTCCGGGCCGGGCCGGCCGAGATCCGCTTCGAGCACATCGGACAGGGCACCGCCCTCGGCGGCGCGCGCGCGTCCTGCGTCTTCCAGGACAGCCGCGGCTTCCTCTGGTTCGGCAGCCGCGCCGGCGGGCTCTTCCGCTACGACGGCGTCAAGCTGAAGCGCTACGTCCACGATCCCAAGGACGCCGCCAGCCTCAGCGGCAACCGGGTCTGGTCGATCGCCGAGGACCGCAGCGGGGCGCTCTGGATCGCGACGTTCGGCGACGGCCTGAACCGCTTCGACCCCGCGCTGGAGCGCTTCGAGCGCTTCCGCCACCGCGACGACGACCGGGACAGCCTGGCCAACGACCGGATCGGCGCGCTCCTGGTGGACTCCGCCGGCACGCTCTGGGTGGGGACGTTCGGCGGCGGGCTCGACCGTGTCGAGCTGCGCGGAGGCCGGCCGCGTTTCGCGCATCTGCGGCACGACCCGAAGGACCCGGCCAGCCTGGCGCACGACGAGATCTGGAACCTGGTCGAGGACCGGCGCGGGAGGCTGTGGGTCGCGATGCGCTACGGCGGCGTCGACCACGTCGCGCTGGACGACGCCCGCGGCGGCAAAGGCCGCTTCACCCACCTGGGCGGGCTGCCGACGCCGGAGATCTGGAGCATGGCGCGGGGCGCCGGGGACGCGATCTGGGTGGGCACCTTCGAGCGCGGCCTGGTCCGGGTGAACGCGGTGACCGGCGCGGTGGAGCCCATCACCGCCGCCAGCGGCGACCCCATCCCCGACCGCATCCGCAGCGTGCTCGAGGACTCGGCCGGCGTGGTCTGGTTCGGCGGCACCGAGGGCATCTACCGCCTGGACCTGAAGACGCTTGCCGTCTCCCGCCACGTCCACCGCGACCAGGACCCGACCAGCCCCTTCACCGATCACGCGGTGGCGATCTTCGAGGACGCCGAGCACCTCCTCTGGTTCGCGACCTGGGGCGGCGGCATCCTGAAGGTCGATCCGAGGACGGCGCGCTTCGGCCTGCAGCGCCATCACGACGACGACCCCGGCAGCCCGGTCAGCAGCACGATCAACACGGTGCTGGAAGACCCGAAGGGGCGCCTCTGGATCGGCACCGGCGTCGGCCTCGACATGCGCCCGCCGGGCGCCACCGCGTTCCGGCACTTCCGCGCCGGCCCGCCGCCGGCGCTCGCCGACGACAGGATCTCCTCGCTCCTCCTCGACCGCGACGGCACGCTCTGGATCTCCACCTGGTCCCGCGGGCTCCACTCGCTGGCGCCTTCGGAGATGGACGCCGCCAGCCCGCGCTTCGTGCGCTACGGAGAGCAGCCGGAGCATCCGCTCGGGCAGCTCCCCGATCGCGTCACCGCCATGCTCCAGGACCGCGGCGGCGCGCTCTGGCTCGCCAGCCGCAACCACGGCGCCTACCGCTGGGATGGCCGGACGATCACGCACTTCCAGCACTCCGACCGGGACCCCTCGAGCCTCAGCTACGACGTGGCCTGGAGCGTGTTCGAGGACGCCTCCGGCGGCATCTGGATCGGCACCGAGCAGGGGCTGAACCGGTACGAGCCCAAGAGCGGAAAGGACGGAGGCTTCACCCGCTTCGGCGCCGACGACGTCTCCTCGATCGCCGAGGACTCGCACGGCGACGTCTGGATCGGGACGCTCAGCAGCGGCCTCCTCCGTCTCGACCACGGGGGCCGCCTGCAGCGCTACCGCGAGAAGGACGGCCTGATCAGCGACGTGATCTCCCGCGTCCTGGTGGACCGGCACGACCGGCTCTGGATCGCCACCGACCGCGGCCTCGACCGCTTCACCCCCTCGACGGGCTCGATCATCCACTACGACGAGCGCGACGGCCTGCAGTCCGATCGCTTCTACGCCGAGGTGGACGGCGCCGCGTTCCGGACCGCCGACGGGCGCCTCTATTTCGGCGGACCGCGCGGCTTCAACGTCTTCGACCCCGATCGCATCGAGGAGAACCGCCGCCTGCCACCGGTGGTGCTGACCGACTTCCTGCTCTTCAACCGTCCGGCGGCGGTCTCGTCGGACGGCCCGCTGAAGCGCGAGATCAGCAAGCTCCCGGCGCTCCACCTCGACTACACGCAGGAGCTCTTCGCGCTGGAGTTCGCGTCGCTGGCCTATCGGCGGCCGGAGAAGAACCGCTACGCCTACAAGCTGGAGGGCTTCGACCGCGACTGGATCGAGACGACCGCCGCCGACCGCAAGGCGGTCTACACGCGGCTGCCGCCCGGGCACTACGTCTTCCGGGTGCGCGCCTCCAACGAGGACGGGCGCTTCGCCGAGCGCGGCGCGTCGCTGCCGATCGCGATCGAGCCGCCCTGGTGGCGCACCTGGTGGTTCCGGTCGCTGCTGGCGCTGGCCTTCGTGGTCTCGCCGCTCCTGGTCCTGCAGGCGCGAAACCGGCGCCTGGAGCGCAACCGCCTCGAGCTGCAGGCCCAGGTCGCCGAGCGCACCCGTGAGCTGGTCGCCAAGGGCCGCACGATCGAGCTGCAGGCGGCGCAGCTGGAGCAGCAGAACGAGGTGCTGCGCGAGAACGTGCGCCTGCAGGAAGAGGTCGAGCGGATGTCGCGCCACGACCTCAAGACGCCGCTCAGCGCGATCATCTCGATCCCCAAGCTGCTGCTGGCCAGGGCGTCGCGCCCCCGCGAGGAGACCGAGCTCCTGAAGGTCGTGCAGGACGCCGGCTACCGGATGCTGGACATGGTCAACCTGTCGCTCGACCTGCTCAAGATGGAGCGAGGCACCTACGCCTTTCGCCCCCGGACGCTCGACGTCTACGAGGCGGTGCGCCGGGTGGTGGTGGACCTGAAGAGCCACGCCTCCGCCAGGCGGGTGACGATCGGGATGCGCCGGAATGGAGACGCGCCGCTGCTGGCGCGTGCCGAGGAGCTCCTCACCTACTCGATGCTCGGGAACCTGGTGAAGAACGCGCTGGAGGCCTCGCCGGACGGCGGGGAGGTGACGATCTCCTGCGCCCTCCTCGATCGCGAGGTGTCGATCCACATCCACAACATGGGGACGGTGCCGGAGGAGATCCGCGACGGCTTCTTCGAGAAGTTCCGCAGCTCCGGCAAGAGCGGCGGCACCGGCTTCGGGAACTACTCGGCGCGCCTGATGGCCGAGACGCAGCGCGGCCGCATCGCCTTCGAGAGCTCGGAAGCATCGGGCACCACGGTGACCGTCATCCTGGAGGCCACCTCCCGCCAGAGTGCGGCCGGGCTCGCCGTGCTACCGGAGCGGAGCGCTCCGGCCGTGCTGCCGCCGGCCGGGCCGGTGGACCAGGAGCTGGGCCGGCTGGTCGCCCTGCTGACCGAGGGAAGCCTGGAGGCCCAGGCGGCGTTCGAGGCAGTGAAGGAGCGGCTGATGGGCTGCGGGGTCGATGACGGGGTGGCCGAGCTGGAGGCGAGGATCATGAGCTTCGACTATGGAACCGCCGCCGAGTCGCTCGACGAGCTGCGGCGCAGGCTGGGCCGCACCGACGCCTGATCAGGGGAGCGTCCGGCACGACGATTGCGGCAATCGGCCTCGGTCGTCGGGAACCGACCCACTTTCGCCATCAAACAGCAATCCCAAGAGGTACCACATGAGAACGTCCGTTGGACTCATTGCAGTTCTTGCTGCGGGTGTCGCAGTTTCTGCTCCGCCTGCGCAGAAAACGACGACTACGGCCTCCGCTCACAGTGTTTCGCACACAAAGGCGAGCGCGGCCGTCGACGTGAAAATGGCCATGAGGAAGCTGTGGGAGGACCACATCACCTATACCCGTAACTACATCATCAGCGCCCTGGCGGACCTGCCCGACGCCGATGCGGTCGCCGCACGCCTGCTGAGGAACCAGGACGACATCGGCAACGCGATCAAGCCCTATTACGGCGACGCCGCCGGACAGAAGCTGACGGCTCTCCTGCGGGACCACATCACCATCGCCACCGAAGTCGTCAAGGCAGCCAAGGCCGGCAACAGCACCCAGCTGACAACGGCCCAGACCAAGTGGTCCGCCAACGGCAAGGACATCGCCGCGTTCCTCAGCGGCGCGAATCCCAATTGGCCGAAGAAGGACCTGGAGGACATGCTGCAGAAGCACCTGGACCTCACCACCGGAGAGGTCGTCGGCCGGCTCAAGAAGGACTGGGCCTCGGACATCGCCTCCTACGACGAGGGGCACACGCACATGCTGATGTTCGCCGACACGCTCACCGACGGGATCGCCAAGCAGTTCCCGGCGAAGTTCAAGAACTAGCGGTCGAGCTCGGCCTGGAGCGCCGCCAGGGCCGCCCTCTCGCGCGCCGGCGTGAAGAGCGGCCCGAGGCGGCGGCACCAGGCGGTCAGCCGGGACAGGAAGCGCGGATCGCTCTCGGCCCGCAGCAGCAGCCGCCGCAGCGCCTCGGTGTCGCCCACCGGGAAGAAGCCGGGATAGCGCTTCCCCAGCAGCCCTTCGGAGCTGGGGATCCGTGAGGCCAGGATCGGCACTCCGGCGACGACCGCTTCCGAGATCACGTTCGCGCCCCCCTCGGCGATCGAGGTGAGGACGAGGAGCCGCGAGCCGGCGATCAGCCGGCGCGCCTGCCAGCCCGGCAGCTCACCGAGGAAACGGTAGCGCGCGTTCGCCCGGGCTCGCTCGGCGGCGGCCCGCTCGAGCCCGGGCTCGAGCGCGGAGCCGGCGTGGAGGACCCGCAGCCGCGAGCCGGCGGGGAGCCTCCGGACAGCCTCCTCGGCGCGGAACGGGTCCTTCACCGCCCGAAGGTGGCCGACCACCGCCACGTCGAAGGTCCGGCGCTTCACGGGCGCGCCGCGGACCGGCGTCGCCGACTGCCGCACCACGCGGACCTTGGCTCGCACCGCACGCGGCAGCTCGCGGAGGGCAGCCGGCTGCAGCACGACGATCCGCGTTGCCAGCCGCAAGGAACGCCGCGCCTCCGCGCTGTGCGGCAGGTCGAGGTAGAGGTCGGTCCCGGTGAGCGCCACCACCAGGGGCGCCTCCGGCCGCTCTCGCCGGAACCGCGCGATGGCCTCCGCCGACCGCCGGGCGTGGAGCGCGATCAGGACGTCGCCGCGTCCGGGCGCGAGCGTCTGGCGGACCTCCACACGATGCCCGAGCTCGCGGAGGAGCCTTCGCCATCGCAAGGCCGTCACGCGGTTGCCCACGCGGGAGCTCGCCGCGGCCGGGCAGAGGATCTGGACGCGCAGGACGCCATGCTATCTTGCGATGACGGTGCGACCGATGGAGTCAGCCGGCGCCGCGCTCGCCTCCGATCTGCGCGACGCCCGCAAGAGGACTCTCGATCTGCTGGACGGCCTCGACGACGAGCAGCTCATGGGTCCCCGGCTGGCCATCGTCAACCCGCTCCGGTGGGAAATGGGGCACGTCGGCTGGTTCCAGGAGTTCTGGTGCCTGCGCCACCTGCGGGGTGAGGCGCCGCTGCGCGAGGACGGAGACCGCCTCTGGGATTCGGCCCGGGTCGCGCACGACACGCGATGGGACCTGCCGCTCCCGACTCCCGAGGAAACGCGGGCGTACCTGCGCGAGGTGCTGGCGCGAGTCCTCGACCGGCTGGCGGCCAGCGAGCCCACCGAGCCGGACGCCTACTTCCATCGCCTGGCGCTCTTCCACGAGGACATGCACGGCGAGGCGTTCACCTACACGCGCCAGACGCTCTCGTATCCGGCACCGGCGTTCCTGTCGGCATCGAGGCAGAGCGAGAACGCGGGAGCGCTCCGCGGCGACGTCGAGGTGCCCGGCGGCCGCTTCCAGCTGGGCGCGGAACCGGGGCGCGACCCGTTCGTCTTCGACAACGAGAAGTGGGCGCACCCGGTGGAGGTGGCGCCTTTCCGGATCGCGCGCGCGCCGGTCACCAACGGGGAGTTCGCCGAGTTCGTGGAGGACCGCGGCTACCAGCGGCAAGAGCTCTGGAGCGACGAAGGCTGGCGCTGGCGCGGCGGCCTCTCCGCCGGCGCTCCGGCCTACTGGGAGCGCGTACCCGGCGGCGGCTTCTCGATCCGCCGCTTCGACCGCGCGCTGCCGATGACCGCGGTCGAGCACCATCCGGTCCTCCACCTGAACGCCTTCGAGGCGGAGACCTGGTGTCGGTGGCGCGGCAGGCGCCTCCCGACCGAGGCCGAGTGGGAGCTGGCGGCCGGCGGACTCGAGAAGCGGACGTTCCCCTGGGGCGAGGAGCCGCCGTCTCCCGAGCGCGCCAACCTCGACTCGGCGGGCGGCGGCTGCGTCGATGTCGCGGCGCTGCCCGCCTCCGACAGCGTCTACGGCTGCCGTCAGATGATCGGCAACGTCTGGGAGTGGACCGCCACCCGCTTCGCGCCCTATCCCGGCTTCCAGGCCGACCCCTACAAGGAGTACTCCGAGCCGTGGTTCGCTTCGCCTCACCGCGTGCTCCGCGGCGGCTGCTGGGCGACGCGCGGCCGGCTGCTGCGGAACACCTGGCGGAACTTCTACGAGCCGCACCGCCGCGACGTCCTGGCCGGCTTCCGCAGCTGCGCGCTCTAGATTAGAGAGGCGGCCAGGAAGCCTCCGGCCACCGCCGCGCCGAACGTGCCCGCCGCCAGGGCCAGGCTGAAGCGCGTGGAGGTGGCGCGGGCCAGGGTGAAGAGCGAGGCCAGGTTGATCGCCGGCCCGGCGATCAGGAGCGCGGCCGCCGCGCCGGCCCCGGCCCCGGCGGCCAGCAGGCCGATCGCCAGCGGGATCTCGGCGAAGGTGGGGAGCGCGATCGGCACGGCCACCAGCGCCACCAGCAGGATCGCCAGACCGCTTCCCCCGAGGCGCGAGAACGGCACCAGGTCGACCAGCAGCGACGAGAGCAGCACCCCGGCGAGGATGGTGGGAAGGGTGGTGAGCGCCAGCCGCAGGACCTCGCGGGCGAAGCTGGCGAGCTCGGCCGGCGGCCTCTCCGCGTCCGCGGGGGCGCAGCTCTCCGGCTCGGCCACGCCCCCGGCCAGCCGCGATGCCAGGGCGCTGACCCCGAAGACCAGCACCAGCGCCGCTCCGAGGCGCACCGCCGCCACGCCGGCGGGGAACAGCAGGAACGTGAGGAGCAGCGCCACCGGGTTGAGGGAGGGCGACGCGAAGAGAAGCGCGCTCGCCGGCCCCGTCTTCCGCGTCTTCTCGTAGACCGCCGTGAAGACCGGCGCGACGCAGCAGGAGCAGAGCATCAGCGGCGCGCCGGCGGCCCCGGCCACCAGCTGTGCCCGGAGCGGCGAACTCCCCACCGCGCGCGCCAGCCACTCCGGCGGGATGGCGGCGCGGACCGCCGCCCCGATCAGCACGCCGAAGATGAGCGCCGGCCAGACGATCGCGAGGTAGTTCGCGGCGCGCGCCAGGGACCGCGTCCCGGGCGCGAGGGTTGCGGTGGAAACGGCCTCGGCGCGCGGCGCCAGCGTCTTGGTGGAGCGGACCTTCTCCAGCGTCCGCAGCGAACCGCTCGCCTTGTAGGTGATCAGCGCGCCCACCAGCGTCAGCAGGAGGAGCGCCCCTAGAGCCGACGCTCGGGGCGCGGTCTGCTTCACGTCGACGGCGCCTTGCATCGTGGCGTCGGATGATGCACGAACCGGCGCGCCTCCGAAGCGTTTTCCCGGCGGGCACGGCACGGCGGTTGCTGAGTGCCGGAACGTGGTCGCGCCGGATCGCGTGTTGATGGTCTGCGCCAGCGAGTGCAACAAGCGCGGGATGGCGCGCCCCCGCGTGCGCCGCGTCTGCGAGGCCGTCTTCCACGAATACGACGACCGGTTCCACCGCGCGGCGCTCGGCGTCGAGCGGCGGGAAGCCGCGGCCTACGACCTCGACCGGATGATCGACGAGGTCGCCGGCCTGGCCGCGGCGACGGGGGCGCGCGGGCTGACCGTCACGCAGGACTATCCCGGCGTGCTGGTCTGCGCGGCGGCGGCCGAGCGTCTCGGGTTGCCAGGTCCTTCGATCGATTCGGTGCTCGCCTGCCAGCACAAGTACCTGGCGCGGCTGCTACTGCGGAGCGCGGCGCCGGAGGCCACGCCGCGGTTCGCGCGCTTCGCCGGGGACGGGCACGGTCCCCGTCCGCGGCTCCGCTTCCCGCTCTTCGCCAAGCCGGTGCGCGGCAACTTCTCGTTCGGGGCCCGCCGGGTCGACTCCCCGGCCGAGCTCGCCGCCCACGGACGCCGCCTGCGGCTGCCGCAGGAGTACCTCGCTCCCATGCGCTGGGCGCTGGCGCGCTCCGCGCACCGGGTCGCGGGGGATGCGGGCGACCTGCTGCTGGAGGAGCTGCTCCGAGGCCAGCAGGTGACGCTGGAAGGGATCGCCGCGGGCGGCGAGGTCCACTTGATCGGCGTGGTGGACTCGATCTTCTTCCCCGGCACGCTGGCGTTCGAGCGCTTCCGCTATCCCTCGACGCTGCCCCGGGAAACGCAGCAGCGCATGCTCGACATCTCCCGGCGCTTCCTCGGCGCGGCCGGCTTCGACGAAGGTCTCTTCAACGTGGAGTTCGTGGCCGACCCGGAGACTGGAGAGGTGCGCGTGGTGGAGGTGAACCCGCGCATGTGCTCGCAGTTCGCCGACCTGATGGAGAAGGTGGATGGCGTCAATACCTACGAGCACGCCGCGCGCGTGGCGCTGGGGAAACCGCTGCGCCTGGAGCGCGGCTCCGGACGCCACCGGGTGGCGGCCAGCTTCGCGCTGCGCTCCTTCCAGGACCGCCGCGCGGCACGCATCCCCACACCGGACGAGATCGCGCGCGCCGAGAGGGCGGTGCCGGGGGCGGAGGTCTACGTCTGGGTGCAGAAGGGACAGCGCCTCTCGGAGCTGCTCCAGGACGAGCAGAGCTTCGCCTATGGCCGCATCAACGTCGGGGCGCGCGACGAGCAGGAGCTGGAGGAGAAGCGGGACGCCTGCCTGAGGCTCCTGCCGTTCCTCTTCGCGCCGGCGACGGATGTCGGTGAGGTCACTCCTTCTGCGCCTTCCCGGTCATCGGCACGAAGCGGACCGGGAAGACGGAATGCTCCTCGAACGTCCCGTCCCGTCGCCTGGTCAGCACCCGAAGCTCCTGATCCGCCGAACCGACCGGGATGACCGCGCCTGGCGAGCGGATCCACGATCTCGATCGTGTAGACAGTGCCCGCCAGCTCGGCCAGGACCGCGGCCTGGTAGCCCGATCGCGGGCCTTCCTCCAGGCCTCGTCGGGAATGACCAGGTCGCCCGCGGCCAGGAGCGTCACGAGGGCCGCACACCAGAAGGGTCTGGCGCGCATCGGACCTCCATCCCGCCCGATCGTAGGCCATCGGTCCGAGCCCTCGACGTCGTGGCGGCTCGTTAAGATGAGCTGCCATGCGACAGCCCACTCCCGCTCTCGCCCTCCTGGTCCTGACGTCCCTGCCGGTGCTGGCCGCCCCGCCGCCGCCGGCGGCGATCCCGGCCATCCCCTACACGTCGGCCGTCCTGAAGAACGGCCTGACCCTGCTGGTGCACGAGGACCACAAGGCGCCGATCGTGGCGGTCAACCTCTGGTACCACGTCGGCTCCAAGAACGAGCGGCCCGGGCGCACCGGCTTCGCGCACCTCTTCGAGCACCTGATGTTCAACGGCTCGGAGAACTACAACGACGACTACTTCAAGGCGGTCGAGCCGCTGGGCGCGACCGACCTGAACGGCACCACCAACGAGGACCGCACGAACTACTTCCAGAACGTGCCGGTCTCGGCTCTGGACCGCCTCCTCTTCCTGGAATCCGACCGGATGGGGCACCTCCTGGGCGCCATCGACCAGGCCAGGCTGGACGAGCAGCGCGGCGTGGTGCAGAACGAGAAGCGGCAGGGAGAGAACGAGCCCTACGGGAAGGTCGACACGCTGATCCCGGAGGTGACCTACCCGAGAAACCACCCCTACTCCTGGCCGGTCATCGGTTCGATGGCCGACCTCAACGCCGCCTCGCTGGAGGACGTCAAGGAGTGGTTCCGCACCTACTACGGGCCGTCGAACGCGGTGCTGGTGGTGGCCGGCGACGTGAAGGCCGCCGACGTGCGGCAGCGCGTCGAGAAGTACTTCGGTGACATCCCGCCGGGCCCGCCGATCGCCAAGGTGGAGAGCTGGGTCGCCAAGATGACCGGCGAGCGGCGGCAGGTGCTGCAGGACCGGGTGCCGCAGGCGCGCGTCACCAAGGTCTGGAACGTGGCCCCCTACGGCTCCCCCGACGCGGCCTACCTGCAGATCGCCACCAGCATCCTCGGCAGCGGGCGCTCCTCGCGCCTCTACAAGCGGCTGGTCTACAAGGACCGCCTGGCCACCGACGCCACCGCGCTCCTCGACGAGCGCGAGATCAGCAGCCAGTTCCACCTGCGCGCGACGGTTCTTCCGGGTGTTCATGCGGCGCCTGACGGCGCCGCGGAGATCGCCTCCGCCAAGTCTCCGGCGACCAACCTCGTGGCTGTTGAGACGGCGCTCGACCAGGAGCTCGCCGCGTTCCTGAAGGACGGCCCCACCGCCGAGGAGCTGGAGCGCGCCAAGACGCAGATCCGCGCCGGCTTCGTGCGCGGCATCGAGCGCATCGGCGGGTTCGGAGGGAAGTCCGACGTGCTGGCTCGCGGGCAGGTCTTCCTGAGCGATCCGGAGGCCTACCAGAAGACGCTGCGAACGGTCCTGGCCGCGTCCGCCGACGACGTCCGCGGGGCCGCGCAGCGCTGGCTGTCGGACGGGGTCTACGTGCTCGACGTGGTGCCGTTCCCCGACTACGCCCCGGCCGCGGCCGCCCTCGATCGCAAGACACTGCCGCCGGCCGGCACGCCTCCCGACGCGCCGCTGCCGCCCATCGAGAAGGCGACGCTGGCGAACGGCCTGAAGGTGCTGCTGGCGCGCCGCACCGCGGTGCCGGTGGTGCGCCTGTCGCTCCTCCTCGACGCCGGCTACGCGGCCGACCCGCCCGCCAAGCCGGGGCTGGCGACGATGACGATGTCGATGCTGCTGGAGGGGACCGCCAGCCGCGACGCGCTGCAGCTGGCCGATCAGATCGCCGGCCTGGGCGCCTCGTTCCAGGCCGGCGCGGACCTGGACGTCTGCAGCGCCAGCCTCTCCGCGCTGAAGGACAAGCTGGCTCCCTCGCTCGACGTCTACAGCGACGCCGTGCTGAACCCGGCCTTCCCCGAGAAGGAGCTGGAGCGCGTGCGGCGGCAGACGCTGGCCCGCATCGGCCAGGAGCAGGTGGAGCCGGTGACCGCCGGGCTGCGGGTGATCCCCGGCCTCCTCTACGGCACCGGCCACGCCTACGCGCAGCCGCTCACCGGGTCGGGGACCGAGGCCTCCATCAAGGGCATGACCAGGGCGGACCTGGCGGCCTTCCATCGCACCTGGTTCAAGCCCAACCACGCCACGATGCTGGTGGTCGGCGACATCACCCTCGCCGAGGCCGTGCCGGCGCTGGAGAAGGCATTCGCTCCCTGGAAGCCGGGCGACACGCCGAAGAAGAACGTCGCGCCGGTGGCCGCCCGCGGCAAGGACGAGGTCTACCTGATCGACCGCCCGGGCGCCGAGCAGAGCGTCATCTTCGTGGCGCAGCTCCTGCCGCCCACCAACAACCCCGACGAGGCGCCGTTCCAGGTCTTCAACGACGCCTTCGGCGGCGCCTTCACCTCGCGCATCAACATGAACCTGCGCGAAGACAAGCACTGGGCCTACGGCGCCGGCACCTACGTCCAGGAGGCGCGCGGGCAGCGGCTCTACCTGCTCTACGCGCCGGTGCAGACCGACAAGACGAAGGAGTCGCTGGAGGAGCTGCGCAAGGAGATGGCCGGGGTGGTGGGCAGCCGTCCGATCACCGCCAAGGAGGTCAAGGAGGCGCAGGACCGTCTCACCCTGACGCTGGCCGGGCGCTGGGAGACGGCCTCGGCGGTGGGCTCGTCGGTCGCCGACATCGTGACCTACGGCCTGCCCGAGGACTACTACGCCACTTACGCGGCCCGCATCCGCGGCGTCCAGCCGGAGCTCGCGGCACGCACGTCCCGGAAGCTCCTCACCCCCGGCAAGCAGGTGTGGGTGGTCATCGGCGACCGCGCCAAGATCGAAGCCGGCGTCCGGTCCCTCGGCCTGGGAGAGCCGCGCCTCCTCGCCGCGGAAGGGTCGGCCGCGAAGTAGCGCTGCCGCCAGCAGGGTCAGGGCGCGGCCGCCTGCTCCAGCGGGCAGGTGGCGCAGGGAGGCAGGGTCGGCGCGCGCGACTCCAGCAGGTACTGGAACGTCCGCTCGGTGGCCATGTGCGGCTTCTCGCCGTCCAGGCACCAGTGCTGGAAGCGCACCAGGCCGAGCCCTTCGGTGACGCCGGTGCGCGGGTTCTTCCAGCGCCCGTACCAGTAGATCTCGCGGTCCACCGACCAGTCGCGCTCCACCCGCACCGTCTCGACGTCGTACCGCTTCTTGCGGTCGCGCGAGCCGCGCCGCAGGTCCTGCACCCATTCGTGCAGCGTCTCGAACGAAGCCACCATGCCGCGCAGCGAGCCCTTCAGGTCGTGGTGCGTTGTGTTGGCGCACTGAGGCTTGCCGGCCTCGTCGGTCCAGTACTCCTCCAGGTAGAGCGGCGTCTGCCAGCTCCTGCCCATCTCGTCCAGCTCTTCCGGGAGCCAGGGGATCCCCAGCTCCAGCCTCAGCACGTCGCGAAAGGTGCGGTAGTTCTCGATCCGGCCGTCGGTGTAGGCGTAGCCGATCTCCACCATCGCGCGCAGCCAGCCGTCCTCGAGGTAGAAGCTCTCCGAGCTCCAGGGCGTGCGGGCCGCCCCCTTCAGGTGGTGGAAGACGGTGAGGCCGCCGCAGGCCTGGTGCCGGGTGATCCGCTCGCCGGTGGCGAGGTCCTTCGGGTCGGTGGCCAGCCAGGCGCGGGGCAGGGACATGGCGTAGTAGTCGAGGACGTTGGCGGCCGGCGCCGGCAGCGCCGAGACCAGGGCGGTCAGGAGCAGAAGCGCGCGCACACCGCCACGATAGCTAAACTGGTCGCCGGAGACTTGGCGGAGGCGATCTCCGCGGTGCCGTAGGTACCGCACTAAACTCGTTGCATGTTGAACGACAAGCGGATCGCGATCCTGGGCTCCGGCACCATGGGGCGCGCGATCGTCGCCGGCCTGCTGAGTACCGGCAAGGTGTCCCCCGGACAGCTCGTGGCCACGGCGCGCACACGGGCGGCGGCGGAGAAGCGGTCCCGGGAGATGGGGATCGCCTGCTCGCCCGACAACGCCGCGGTGGCGCGCAAGGCGAACATCGTGCTGCTCTGCGTCAAGCCGATGGACGTGCACAAGGTGCTGGAGAGCCTGCGCACCAAGGACGCGCTGCAGAAGAAGCCGCTGATCATCTCGATCGCCGCCGGCGTCAGCACCGCGGCGCTGCAGAAGGACCTCGGGGAAGGCTCCCAGGTGCCGTTGATCCGGGCGATGCCGAACACCCCCTGCGCGATCGGCAAGGGGATGACGGTCGTCTGCAAGGGGCCGCACGCCAGCGACGAGCACGTCGCCCTGGCGCGCGAGATGTTCCTCCCGCTGGGGCGCTGCCTGGAGCTGGAGGAGAAGCACATGGACACCGTGACCGGCCTCTCGGCGTCGGGGCCGGCCTTCATCTACGTCATCATCGAGTCGCTGGCCGACGGCGGCGTCATGCGCGGGCTGCCGCGCCAGGTGGCGATGGAGCTGGCGGCGCAGATGACGCTGGGCGCCGCCGAGATGGTGCTCTCGACCGGCAAGCACCCGGCGATGCTGAAGGACGACGTGACCACGCCAGCCGGCTGCACCATCGCCGGCATCCTGGCGCTCGAGGACGGGCGCATCCGCTCGGTGCTGGCGCGCGGCGTGGAGACGGCCTCCAGGGTCGCCGGTGAGCTCGGCAAGTAGCTCTCTCTCCGGCTTCCGCGCCCGGCTGGCCGCGGCGCGCCGGATCGTCGTCAAGGTCGGCACCAACGTCGTCATGCGCGACGACGGCACCCCTTCGACACTGGCCCTGGGGCGTCTCTACGGCCTCGTCGAGTCGGTCGGCGCGCTGCGGCGGCAGGGCAAAGAAGTGCTGCTCGTCTCGTCGGGCGCGGTCGGGCTCGGCGCGCAGCGCCTGGCGCTGAAGGAGAAGCCGAAGGTGCTGGCGCTCAAGCAGGCCTGCGCCGCCGTAGGACAGAGCCGCCTGATGTCGGTCTACGAGCACGGCTTCGAGAAGCTGGGCCTGACCACCGCGCAGGTGCTCCTCACCGAGGAGGACTTCACCAGCCGCACCCGCTACCTGAACCTGCGGGCCACGCTGGAGAAGCTGCTGGAGCTGGGGACGGTCCCGATCCTGAACGAGAACGACACCGTCTCGACGCAGGAGCTCGAGGGTCACGTCTTCGGCGACAACGACAAGCTCTCGGCGCTGGTCGCCAGCAAGCTGGACGCGCAGCTGCTGGTCATCCTCTCCGACGTCGACGCGCTCTACACCGCCAACCCCGCCAGGAGCCGCGCCGCCGAGCGCGTCTCGCTGGTGGCGGAGCTGACGCCCGAGGTCGAGGCCTACGCCGACGGCGGCGGCGCGCGCGGCCGCGGCGGCATGGCGACGAAGCTGCAGGCGGCGCGCATCGCCACCAGCTCCGGCTGCATGACGGTGATCGCCAGCGGCCGCCTGCCGGGCGTCCTGGAGAGGCTCTTCGCCGGCGAGGACCTCGGCACGCTCTTCCTCCCCAGCGCGCCGATGCCGGGCAAGCGGCGCTGGCTGGCCTGGGCCTCGGCGCCGGCGGGCACGCTGGTGGTGAACGACGGCGCCCGCGCGGCGCTCCTGCGCAAGAAGGCCTCCCTGCTGCCCGCCGGAGTGGTGAGCGTCCACGGCAGCTTCAGGAAGGGGGACGTCGTGAGCATCCAGGACGCCGGCGGCGTCGAGATCGCCCGCGGCATCGCCAGCCGCGGCGACGCCGAGGCCGCGCGCCTGGCGGGGGCGCCCGAGCGGGGCGTCGAGCTGGTGCACCGCGACAACATCCTCATCGTCGCGGAGGAGACGTGACCGAAGTGACCGAGGTCCGCGAGCGGGCCCTGGCCGCCAAGGCGGTGGCGAGGAAGCTGGCCGCGCTGACGGCCGAGCCGAAGGACCGCGCGCTGCAAGCGATCGCCGAGGAGCTGCTGCGGTGCCAGGACGCGATCCTGGCCGCGAACGCGGCCGACGTCGCGGAAGCCGAGGCGCTGGTGGCCGAAGGGCGGATGGCGCGCTCCCTACTGGACCGGCTGCGCCTCTCGCCGGAGAAGCTGGCCGCCATGGCCGAGGGAGTCCGCGCGGTGGCGGCGCTCCCCGATCCTTCAGGGCGCGTGCTGGAGCGCACGCTCCTCGACGACGGCCTCGAGCTGCGGCGGGTGACTCGCCCGCTCGGCCTCCTGGGCGTGATCTTCGAGTCGCGCCCCGACGCGGTCACCCAGATCAGCGCGCTGGCGATCAAATCCGGCAACGCCGTGCTCCTGAAGGGGGGTCGCGAGGCGGCCCGCTCGACCGGTGCGCTGGTGGAGGCGATCCACACCGCGCTCGACACCGTCCCGGAGATCCCACGCCAGGCCGTGGCCACGCTGGCCGGGCGCGCCGAGGTCGACGAGCTGCTGTCCCTGGAAGGTGTCGTCGACCTGGTCATTCCCCGCGGCGGCAACGACCTCGTCCGCTACGTGCAGGAGCACACCCGCATCCCGGTGCTCGGACACGCCGAAGGCGTCTGCCACGTCTACGTGGACGCGGCCGCGGACCCGGAGATGGCGATCGCCATCGTGCTCGACGCCAAGCTCACCTACCCGGCGGCCTGCAACGCGGTCGAGACGGTGCTGGTCCACAGCGCCGCCGCGCCCGACGTGCTCCGGCCGCTCCTGGGGAGACTCCTGGAATCGGGCGTCGAGGTGCGAGGCTGCCCGGAGACGCTGGCGCTCTGCCCCGGCTTCACGCTGACGGCCGCGACCGAGGAGGACTGGCGGACGGAATACGGGGCGCCGATCCTCTCGGTGAAGCTGGTCGACAGCCTGGGCGAGGCGATCGCGCACATCAACGGCTTCGGCTCTTCGCACACCGACGCCATCGTCACCGGCGACCCGGCCGCGGCCCGTCGCTTCCTGGACGAGGTGGACTCGGCCGGCGTCTACCACAACGCCTCCACCCGCTTCGCCGACGGCTTCCGCTACGGCCTGGGCGCCGAGGTGGGCATCTCCACCAGCAAGCTGCATGCGCGCGGACCTGTCGGTCTCGACGGCCTGGTCACCTACCGCTGGGAGCTGCACGGCTCCGGGCAGGTGACCGCGGCCTACGGGCCGGGAGGTCGTCCCTTCAAGCACCAGAAGCTAACGTAGCCGCCTACGTACATCTGCGTATTTACTTCGGGAGAGGGTGCCCCTATCTTCCCCGGGTACCCGAGACCACGTCCCTGCTCAGAGCAGGTACAGGAGAGTGAGATGAAGACGAGGGAATCGCTCCTTCCGGCGGTGCTCGCTGCGTGCGTCGGCATCGCTGGCTCCGCTTCGGCCGCCACGGCGCCGAACCCGCCGGTCATCACCAGCCAGGGCATGGCCCCGGACGGCACCAAGGCCGGCCAGGTGACCTGGACGGCCCCCAGCTCCGATGGCGGCTCGCCCATCACCGGCTATGACGCCCGGCTGTCGGACGCGCGCTACGGAACCGTGCTCGGGACCCTGAGCGTTTCGGCCGCGACGTTCTCGGCCAAGGTGGCGATCCCTGCCAGCCAGGCCTGCGGCCAGACCATGTACTTCGACGTGTACGCCAAGAACGCGGTCGGCAGCACCCGCAGCAACAACTTCAACAATCCGGCCACCTTCGCCTGGCCTTGCCCGGCGACGCCGACGCCGACGCCCGCGCCGACCGGGATCAGCGCGCCGATCACGCTCACCGTCTCCAACGTGAAGTGGAACGGGGCGACGCTGAGCTGGACCGCGAACCCCGCCGCCACCAAGTACACGCTCCAGGAGAGCTACAACGGCTACTTCCAGGCGGGCACCACGGCCACCCTCTTCTCCGGAAACGCGCTCACCTACAACGACACTTTCGAGCCCAACGGCACCACCCGCTTCTACCAGGTGCGCGCCGAGAACGCGACAACGGCCGGTCCTTGGGCCGCCTTCAAGACGGCCAATCCGGTCGCGCCCCCGATCACGCTGGCCACGCCAAACCTGTCGGCCACCAAGGCCGCGACCGGCTGGACGGCGAACCTCTCCTGGAACGCCATTCCCGGCGCGGCGAACTACGAGGTGGTCTACTCGCAGAATTCCACCTTCCCGGGGACCGGGAGCACCACCAGGAGCTTCACCACGACCTCGACGGTGATCTCGCTGCCGGGCAACAGCTACTGGTACTTCCGCGTCCGCGCCAAGAGCGCCACCGGCTACAGCAACTGGTCCAACAGCGGCCTGCTGAACTTCCAGTAGCGCCAGAACGGAGAATGAAGATGTCTTCCACGCGTTCGAAAACCGCCACGGTGGGCGCCTGCCTCACCCTGGCGCTCCTGATGCGCACCCAGCCTGCAGATGCGGCAGCCGCAGCACCCAACATCTCGGCCACCAACGTGACCGCGAACTCGTTCACCCTGGTCTGGAGTCCGGTCAGCGGGGCCGCCAACTACCGCATCGAGTACGCCAATGATTCGATGATGTCGGTGGGCCGCGTCCAGACCGCCGTCTCGGGCACCTCGCTGGTGGTGTCCGGCCGGTCGCCCTCCACGACGTACTGGTTCCGCGGCTACACCTACAGCAGTACCGGCTCTTCGAGCTGGACGGCGCCCAAGTCGGTCACCACCCTCACCGGCGTACCGCTGACGGCGCCGACGATCACCGTCGGCACCGCGACGCTCGGCAGCATCCCGATCTCCTGGAACGCCATCACCGGCGCCGTCCGGTATGACCTGACCTACAGCAAGGACGCGACGTTCGCGACCGGGGCGAACAACTACTCGGTCACCACCACCAGCTACAGCAACAGCGTCCTGATGGAGGCCGGCACCACCTATTACTTCCGGGTGAGGGCGGCCGACGCCGCGAACAACCTGGGCCCGTACGGCACGGCGAGCGGCAAGACCCTGAGCGGCGTCACCGGCACGCTGCCGGCGCCCACCGGGCTGTCGGCGCGCGGCACCGGCACCGGCGGCTTCTACATCTCCTGGAACGGCGTCTCCGGAGCGACCTCGTACACGGTCAGCATCTGTCAGACCTCGGCCTGCACGACGTTCTACCCCAGCATGATCTTCAGCGTGAACACCACCTACAAGAGCACCTCGTGCATGCTCGGGAACGTGGTCATGTACACCACGGTACAGGCCTGCACGACCGCGGGCTGCGGCGCGTATTCCGCCCCGGCCTCGGCCCTCTGCCAGTAGCGTCTCGATAGGCTCCCAGAACGCCCCCGTCCAATCGGACGGGGGCGTTCACGTTTGATCAGAGCTCCTTCTGAGGAACCGGCCCGGTCATCTCGAGGCAGGCTGTCAAGATGGCTCCGTTGAACGCGAGACGGTTTTTCGGCGGGCTCTTGACGGTGTTTGTCGTCGCCCCTACGGCCTGCGAACGCGGCCCTGCGCATTCCCGGCCGGCCGCTCCCGCCTGCCGCAGCGTCGAGGGGCGGCTGTGGAACCAGCGAGAGTGGTTCCCCAGGTGCGGCGAGTCCGGTGTCAGCCGCCCGGCCGAGGAGATTGCAGCCATTTCCGACGCGGAGCGCGCCCTGAGCTCTCCATCCCAGACCGTTCACGATCAGCGTTCCACCGCGCTCGCACACCTCCTCCTCGGCAATGCCTCCGAGGCGATCAGGATGCTCGGGCGCGCTCCATAGCGGTTCCAGACGTACAACGCAAACGATCTGGCCGTGGCCTTCCTCGAGCGTGCCCGCCAGAGATCCCGGCCCGAGGACGCGTTGCGGGCGCTCGAGGAGAGCGAGCGGACCTTGACGGCCGCTCCGGAGGCGGCCACCGCCTGCTTCAACCAGGCGGTCGCGCTGGACTTCCTCGGCCTGCGAGAGGCGGCGGGGCGCATCTTCCGGCGGTGCGCCGCGGCCGAGCCGGGCAGCGGGTGGGCCAGGGAGAGTCTCGAGCGTGCAGCGCTCACGCCGCCGGCTCGCTGGGCGGCTGGCCCGCTCTCTTCCGGTGCCGCGCTGGATGCGTCGCTGCGGGCGCTGGAAACCGCTCCTGACGATCGCCAGGAGTCCGCCCTGGTCGCCCTGGAGGAGCTTTCCCGCGCGAACCGGGACGCCTGGCACCTCGATGTCTGCGGATGGCTACGCCAAGGGCCGTCGACGGCGCGAACAGCCCGGATAGAGGCCTTGCGGCTGATCCGGTCCGCCAAAGAGATGCGTGGCCAGGGCCGCCTGCAGGACGCGGCGGCGCTGCTCCAACGCATCGATCGTTTGGTGGCCGGGAGCCCGCTGGAACACGATGCCGGATTACAGCGGGCCATTCTGGAGTACCACGCGCTGCGTTACGACGCCGCCCTCGCCGCACTCCGGGCGCTTTCCATCGAGACCGAACGCCTGCATTACACGACCCTCCAGGCCTCCTGCGTCCGGATGCGCGGCTTGATCCGCGGACTGAGCGGCGACCTGTCGTCGGCGGTCGCCGATCACGAGGAGGCCGCCGCCCTGTTACGAGCTGCCGGTGACGAGCCTGCCGCAGCGGCCGTCGATCAGCTGCGCGCCGAGGCGCTCTGGTACCTCGGCGAGCAGGCAAGGGCATGGGATGCAAGACGGCGCGCCTTCCAGAGTCTGAGCTCGTTCCCACCCACCCGGCGGCACGTGGTCCTGCACGAAGCCGCATTCGCCGCGCTGGCCGAGGGTTTCCCCCATGCAGGCGAACGCCTGGCGCGGTTCGACCTCACCGAGGCCGGATCCTTGCCAGCCGCGCGCTGCGACGCTCTGGTGGTGCTGGCCCGCGCGAGAGCGGCGATGAAGGACTTGCCTGGGAGCCGCGCCGCGCTCGACCGAGCGCGGAAGAGCGCAAGCGCCGCCGGCGATCCGCAGCTGGTGGCCAGGATGGTCGCCGAGGTCGACTACGCACAGGCGGAGCTCGGCCTGAGCACCGGCGTCGCTAACGCGCTCTCGGCGGCGGACAGGGCCGTTGCCTTTTTCGACGCCGCCCGCTTCGGGGTACGAGCCGCGAGACTGCGGCTGATACGTTCGCGCCTACGGCGCGTCCGGGGAGACGCGCGCGGCGCGGCCGGCGACCTCCAGGAGGGGATCCGGATCCTCGACACGAACTACCCGTCGAAACCCGACTACCGGGCCCGGTTCCTCGCCGGCTCCGGCAGTGAGCTCTACGAGGAGCAGCTGCAGCTCGAGCGCGAACGCGGGGCACCCCAGGAGCGCCTCTTCGACCTGGCCGAGCACGGGCGCGCCCGCGACTACCTGGCGACCAGCCGGCTGCAACCACTGACTCAAGCCGAGGTCCGCGCACGACTCCCCGCCGGCGTGTCGTTGCTCGAATTCAGTCTGCTGCCGAGCTCGTTGCTGGTGTGGCTCGCGGATCGCGAGCAGGCGCGAATGGTGGAGCTCCGGCTCGGCCCGGCGGAGGTGGAGTCGGAGGTCGAGCAGTTCCGAAGTACCGTACGGACGAGCAACACCGTCGGCCTGCGGCGGTCTACACCGGGCCGACTCGAGCGGCTGCTCGGCGAAGTGGTTGGGGCCCTTCCCCCTGGTCGAGTCCTGGCCATCGTCCCGGACGGAGCGCTGGGACGGCTTCCGTTCGCAGCGCTGCGCCATGCTCGGAGTGGCCGGTTCCTGGTCGAGGACCACCGGCTCGCGGTGATCCCCAGCGCCTCGGCGCTGTTGGCGCAGCAGGCGACGTCCGACCATCGAGGACGTGGACACACCGTGCTGGTGGTGCAGGCTGACAACGAGGCGACGGGCTCCGCGGCCGACCTGCCGCCGCTGGCGCAGGTCCCTCGTGAGGCGCGTGCGGTGGCCGAGCTGTACGCCGGATCGCGGGTGGTCCCCGGTCCGGAGCTGCTGCACGAAGGCCTGACCGCGTTCCGCGGGAGCTCGGTGCTTCACTTCGCTGGCCATGCGATCGTGAACGAGGTCTTTCCCGAGCTCTCCCGGCTGGCGCTGGACCGATCGGGCAGGAACGTGGTGCAGGCCTCCCAAATCCGACAGCTCGACCTGGGAGGCCTCCAGGTGGTGTTCCTCTCGGCGTGCAGCACCGCCGAAGGCCAGGTGGTGCGCGGCGAGGGCCCGCTGAGCCTTGCCCGAAGCTTCCTGCTGGCGGGCGCACGTTCGGTGGTGGCGACGCTCTGGGATGTCTCCGACGAGGGAGCGCACACGCTGGCGATCGCCTTCCATCGCCATCTGGCGGGCGGCGCCTCGGCCTCGACCGCGCTGCGGCGAGCGCAGCTGGACACGCTCGAGCGGCTCCCCCCGTCGGTATGGGCTGGATTCGTCCTCTACGGTGCTCCACAATAGACACCAGGAGCACGCAAATGATGGCGGGAGTCGACATCGTCGTGGCCGGTCTGTTTCTGCTCATGGAGAAGTCCGGGAAGCACTACGTGATCCTGCCGGAGCACGGCACCCATCAACAGTTCCTCAAGACGTATCCGAACGGGGTCAGCCAGCCGTACGACGAGGCCCACAACCTCGCCGGCGCGCGCCTGACGTGCGAAAAAGACGGCGGCTTCAGCCCGGGTACGCTCGACCCAACCACCGACAACCCCTATGGGAAGATCCTGCAGCTCGACGGAGTTCATCATGGATACACGCTGCGCGACGTCACCAGCGGCAGCGCCGGCAGCAATCCGCAGCACGTGAAGACGGTCATCGAGCTCCAGCACGGGGTCCTCCACCCCAAGATCAAGATCAAGTACAACGACAAGCCGGTCCTCTATCGGTACGACGGTCAGGAATTCTCGAACCTCTGGTGGGGTCTCGGCGTCCATTCGGACATTCCGATCCAGATCACGATCAGGAAGCCGGGAAACAAGAAAGTCGTGATCGAGCAATCCACTGGCGAGGTGTGGATCTTCAATCTCCCCGATCATTCCTCGGTAGGCCCAGGCGGCGCGCCATCTGCGACGTGCAACCAATGGGCCGAGATCACCCACTATCAAGGGGTGACGCAGCTCCTCGCCGTCGACGCCCCTCCCAAGCTCGAGGTCTGCACGGACGGCGTGCCCCTACCGGCGGCTCAGTCGGCGCAAAGCTCCCCTTCGATGCTCCCGGAGTTCCGACCCTTCGACATGAGCACGATCTTCTGCCCGCCGGCCACCTGGCCCTGATCCACCTACATGTGCTTGATGACGGCGTCGCCGAACTCGCTGCACTTCACCTCGGTGGCCCCTTCCATCTGGCGGGCGAAGTCGTAGGTGACGGTCCGGGCGTTGATGGCGCCGTCCATCCCCTTCAGGACGAGCTCGGCCGCCTCGGTCCAGCCCAGGTAGCGCAGCATCATCTCGCCGGAGAGGATCACCGATCCCGGATTCACCTTGTCGAGGTCGGCGTACTTCGGCGCGGTTCCGTGTGTCGCCTCGAAGACGGCGTGTCCGGTCATGTAGTTGATGTTGCCGCCGGGCGCGATGCCGATGCCGCCCACCTGCGCGGCCAGCGCGTCGGAGAGGTAGTCGCCGTTCAGGTTCAGGGTGGCGATGACCTCGAACTCCTCGGGGCGGGTGAGGACCTGCTGCAGGGTGATGTCGGCGATGGCGTCCTTCACCAGCACCTTGCCGCCGGCCAGGGCCGCCTTCTGCTCGTCGTTGGCGGCCTTCTCGCCTTGCTCCTTCTTGGTCTTCTCCCACTGGTCCCAGGAGTAGGTCTTGTCACCGAACTCGCTCTCGGCCAGCGCGTAGCCCCAGTTGCGGAAGCCCCCCTCGGTGAACTTCATGATGTTGCCCTTGTGCACGAAGGTCACGCTCTTGCGGCCGTTGTCGAGGGCGTACTGCAGCGCGGCGCGGGCCAGCCGCTCGCTCCCCTCGCTGGAGACCGGCTTGATGCCGAGGGCCGCGGTGTCCGGGAAGCGGATCTTCCGGTACTGCTGCGGGAAGCTCTCCTTCAGGAACGCCAGCACCTTCTTGGCGTCGTCGCTGCCGCTCTGGAACTCGATGCCGGCGTAGATGTCCTCGGTGTTCTCCCGGAAGATCACCATGTCGACCTTCTCGGGGTGCTTCACCGGCGAGGGGACGCCCTTGAACCAGCGCACCGGGCGCAGGCAGACGTAGAGGTCGAGGATCTGCCGCAGCGCCACGTTCAGTGAGCGGATGCCGCCGCCGATCGGCGTCGTCAGCGGCCCCTTGATGCCGACCAGGTACTCCCGGAAGGCGTCGGTCGTCTCTTCCGGCAGCCAGGTGCCGAAGCCGTCGAACGACTTCTGCCCGGCGTAGACCTCCATCCATGCGATCCGGCGGCGGCCGCCGTAGGCCTTCTCCACCGCGGCGTCGAGCACCCGCACCGAGGCGCGCCAGATGTCACGGCCGGTGCCGTCCCCCTCGATGAACGGCAGGATCGGGTTGTCCGGGACCTGCAGCACGCCGTCCCGGAGCGTGATCTTCGAGCCGTTCGCCGGGACCTGCGGTTTGGCGTCAGCCATCGGAAAAGCCTCCTCGAGCCTTGCGGGCGGGCGGATTTTAAGGGGCGGACGACGTGCGCGTGATGATGCCGATGCGCTAACCGCTCCCGCGCAGCCGCCGCCCCGGCGGATAGGGGAAGACGTCCAGGATCTCCCCCGACCGTATCCGCTCCTGCGTCTCGATCCAGAAGGTGGGCGCCAGGAGGTCGCCGTGCTCGCGCAGGAAGACGTCGCGCAGGTGCGAGGGGAAGCCGATGAAGCGGAGGAACTCCTCGGGGAAGACGTCCCGCTCGCCCACGTAGAACGTGGCCTCGCCGGCCTCGTCGGCGCCGGGCGGCAGCGGCCGGAAGTTGCAGTCGGTCAGGAACGAGACCTCGTCGTAGTCGTAGAAGACGACACGGCCGTGGCGGGTGACGCCGAAGTTCTTGAGCAGCAGGTCGCCCGGGAAGATGTTGGTGGACGCCAGCTCGCGCAGGGCGTGGCCGAAGTCGATCACCGCGGCCTCGGCGGCGATGTCGGAGGCGTTCTGCAGGAAGAGGTTCAGCGGCATCAGGCGCCGCTCGGTGTAGAGGTGGCGGAAGACGACCCGGTCCCCCTCGACCTGGACGGTGCGGCCCGCCAGCGAGGTCAGCATCGCCAGCAGATCCGGCTCGAAGCGGGCGCGCGGGAAGCTGAGGTGCTCGAACTCCTGGGTGTCCACCAGCCGCCCGGCGCGCCCGTGGCGGAATACCATCCGGTACTTCTCCACCACGTCCCGCTGGGTGGAGGCCTTGGGGAAGGCGAAGACGTCGCGCATCACCTTGAAGACGACGTCGTAGGACGGCAGCGCGAAGACCGCCATCACCATCCCCTTCTCGCCCGGGGCGATCACGAAGCTGTCCTGGGAGGCCTCCAGGTGCTGCAGGAAGTCGCGGTAGAGCTCGGTCTTGCCGTGCTTGTTGAGGCCGATCGCGATGTGCAGCTCGGCCCGCGGCTTCAGCGGCATGATCGACTTCAGGAAGGCCACCATGCCGGGCGCGTCCGGCAGCTCCACCTGGAAGTAGGAGCGGGTGAAGCTGAAGACGATGCTGGCTTCGTCCGAGGTCATCAGCACCGCGTCGAGTACGACCTGCCCCTCCGGGTTCACCAGCGCCAGGAGGAGCGGCGTACAGCGCTCGCCGCGCACGATGCGGCCGACGACGTAGGCGCCTTTGTTGCGGAAGAAGACCGGCCAGAGGACCTCGACCACGTCCACCTCGGCCGACCCGTAGGTCGCCAGCAGATGGCGCTCCGCGGCCTCGCCGGCCAGCCGCGCGTCGCGCTCGAGGTCCTCGTATCCGCAGGCGAACGGCCGGTCCAGGAGCAGCTGCCGGACGATGCGCTGCAGCCCCAGGTTGCCGGCGTAGCGCGCGCAGAGGTCGTACGGGATCTCCGGCGGCATGATCTGCCGTGCCGCCACGAACTCCACGTGAGGGTCGACGCCGACCGTGTCGAAGACGCGCCGCGAGGCGGAGTTGAAGAACGTCTCGGCCTGCGGCGCGTCGTGGCGGCCCGCGGTCTGCGCGGCGTAGGCCTGCTTCATCGCGGTCCAGACGGCCTTCTGGCGCGCTTCCCCGGCCAGCAGCGCCAGCAGGCGGCCGACGGCGGGGTCGAGCACGGCGCGGTAGAGCTCGAGCCGCTCCAGCGCGTCGTCGCGGCCGCCCGGCCAGTCACGCGTCGCGAAGCGCGCCGGCGCCCGCCGGGTGATCTCCGCGAAGTCGTCCCGATAGGCATCGTAGGCGGCCAGGAGCAGGGCCGCCCCGCCCGGTGCGAGGGAGCTCAAGCCGGGACGGACGCGCCCACGGCACGGCGGCCGACCGGGACCTCGGTGACCACCAGCCGCAGCGCCAGCCCCTCCACCCCTTCGAGGCGATCGCCCGGCCCGGGCGCCGGCGACTCGCGCTTCACCGTGAGAGGCAGCGCCCCCACGCCGCGGCTGGTGCCGGCGCGGCCGGCGGCGGCCAGCGCCCGGTCGGCCACGCGAAGCGTCTCTTCCCAGCGCACCTCGGCAGGCTGCTCCACGAACCAGGGGAAGGGCGCCCAGCCCATCGTGATCTGCAGCGGCACGCTGCGCGTCTCGCCGCCGACCGCGACCTGCACCGGCTCGCCCGCCAGCGTTGCCAGCAGCCGCTCCACCAGCACCGGCGCCTGCTCGCGGGACGTGCTGCGGGTCATCACCAGGAACGAGCTGTCCTCCCAGCGCACCAGGTAGTCCGAGCCGCGCACCACCCCCTTGAGGCGGCGCACCACCTCGAGCAGCACCGCGTCGCCGGCCTGCTCGCCGAGCTTCTGCCGGAGCTCGGTGTGCCGGCCGACGTCCACCAGCGTGAAGACCAGCTCTCCGCTCCGGCGCTCGAACGGCGTCAGGAAGGGGGCGTGCATCCGGATGCTGCGCTCGATCTCCCCCGGCACCATGGCGAAGAAGAAGCGGCGGTTGCGCACGTCGGTCAGGGTGTCGGAAAGGCTGGCCTGCTCGAGCTCGGACGTGCGCGCGCTGAGCTCGGCAACGGTCAGGTCGAGGCGGTCCTGCAGCGACTGGCGCTCGTGGCGCAGCGCCGTGGTCCGCTGCTGGACCAGACCGTAGATGCCGAGGCCGAGGAGGGCCAGCCCCAGGAGCCGCGCCCACCACGTCTGATACCAGGCGGGGAGGATCTCGAATGCGAAGACCGCCGGCTTCTCGCTGGTGGCGCCCGCGGGCGTCAGCGCGCTCACCTCCACCCGGTAGTCGCCGGGCGGCAGCCCCTTCAGGTGAACCTCGTTGAGCGAGGTCAGGAGCGGCTGTTCGTCGACGCCCACCACCCGGTAGCGGTAGCGCAGGCCGCGTGCACCGGTATAGGCGAGGCCGGCCCAGGAGACCTGCAGGTTCCGCTCGGCGAGCGAGAGCACCGCCGGCTTGTCGACGCGCAGCGGCCGCGTGCCGGCCGAGGCCGACGAGAACGCCACCGGCGGACCGGGCATCGGCGCCAGCGGCGTGCGCGGGCGGAAGCGCAGCAGGCCCTTCAGGGTCCCGATCCAGACGGCACCGTCCGGGTCGGCGGTGAACGCGTTCAGGGTGAGCTCCTCGCTCGGCAGGCCGGAGTCCTTGTCCAGCCGCAGCCGCCCGCGCCCCTTCAGGAAGACGTCGAGGCCCGACGCGCCGACCCAGAGGTTCCCGGAATGGTCGTGCCCGATGAACGCCACCCGCTTGGGCTCGTAGCCTTCGTGCGGCGCGCCGACCAGCACCTTCTCCCCTTCCACGGTCACCCGGTCGAGGCCGGCCGAGTCGCGGTAGGCGACCAGCAGCGCGTCCCCCTCGGTCGCCAGCGAGGAGACGAAGTCCGATTTCAGCCCGGTGCGGCGGCGGAAACGCTTCGGCTCGACGGCCGCGGCGCCGTCCACCGCGCCCACCCGCTGCAGGCCGAGGCGGCCTCCCGCATAGAGCACGCCCTTCACCTCGGCGAAGTCGTAGACCGCGTCCTGCTCGTCGCCGCCGGGGATCGCCACCTTCTCGAAACGTGAGCCACCCGCGGAGAGCCGGAAGACGCCCCCGGGAGTCGCCGCGTAGACGTCGCCGGCGGGCGTCGCGTGAAGCGCGGCGACCTCGTTCACGCCGGGATAGCGCTTCGTCTCCCCCGTCTTCGGGCCGAGGCGGGTGACGCCCCCCGGCCAGGAGCCGGCCCACATGCTGCCGTCGGCCCCCGCCGCCAGCGCGAAGACCGCCTTGCCGGCCAGCCCGTCCCGCTCGGTGATCGTCTGGAACGTGCCGTCGGCGCGCAGCCGCGCGGCTCCCTCCGGCGTGCCCACCCAGAGCGCCCCGGCGCGATCGCGCGCCACCGAGAAGACGGCCTCCGCCGGCAGCCCGTCCTCGCGGGTGAGCAGGGTGAAGGCGCCCTCGCCCGGCCGCTGCACCAGCCCCCCGCCGGCGATCGCCAGGAAGAGCGATCCCTGCCGCTCCTCCAGCGCCTCGAGCACCCGGTCGTCAGGGAGCCCCTGCCGCTTCGTCAGCGCGCGCCAGGCGCCGTCCTTGCGCGTGAAGAGACCGCTCCCGGTCGGCACCAGCAGCGCCCCGTCGCGGCCGAGCTGCAGGCGCCCCCAGACGAGCGCCGCCGGCACCGAAGGCTCCTTCTCGAAACGGGCGGCTCCCGGGCCCAGCGAGTAGAGCGCGTCACGCGTCCGCACCCAGAGCCGGCGATCGCCATCGCTCAGGATGGCGTCGATGCGCGCCAGCGGAGGCAGCCCCTTGGCGCTGCCGATCTCGGTGTCGCTCCCCTTCTCGCGCGCGAAGAGCTGCCCCTCGCGCGCGAAGACCAGCCTCCCCGGCGCCTCGACGTGCAACGCGTAGATGGGCTGCTCGAGACGGCGGTCGCGCCGCGCGTCCACGTGGAAGAAGTCCGAGACGGAGAGGAAGAGCCCCTTGGGCGTGCCCACGAAGATCGTGCCGTCCTTGTCGGAGGCGACGCCGCCGATCGGCTGCTCCGGGAGGCCGGCGTTGCGGGTGAGCGGCAGGAAGAGCGTGCCGTCCCAGCGCGCCAGCCCGCTCCGGGTGCCCACGTAGAGCCGCCCGTTGAGCGTCTCGTGGAGGGCGGTGATGCGGGCGCTCGGCAGCCCGTCCTCGGTGCCGAAGCGATGGAAGGTGCTGCCGTCGAAACGGTAGAGCCCGTCGGCGGTGCCCACCCAGAGGAAGCCGGCGCGGTCCTGCAGGAGGAGCTCGGGGCTGGGGCTCTTCAGCCCTTCGTCGTCGCCGTAGGCGCGGAACGCGTAGCGCCCTTCCGGCTCGGCGGCGGCCACGGGCAGCGTGACCACGGCCACAACTGCGCAGAGCAGCCGAAGGAGGAGCGCGCGCCGCTCCGGCAGCCGTCCCGAACTCACTTTCCGCAACCCAGTCATTGTAAGTCCCCTGTGCTATACAGCGCGCCATGAAGACGTTCGCAGCCTTCCTCACCGCCCTCCTCGCCGCGCCCGTCCTCCTCGCCGCGGCCCCCGCCAAGAACCCCGTCGTCGAGTTCAAGACCTCGATGGGCTCCTTCAAGGTGGAGCTCTACCAGGACAAGGCGCCGGAGAGCGTCAAGAACTTCCTCCGCTACGTCGACGAGAAGTACTACGACGGCACGATCTTCCACCGGGTCATCGGCACCTTCATGATCCAGGGGGGCGGCTTCGACAAGGCCGGCACCAAGAAGACCACGCACGAGCCCATCAAGAACGAGGCCGGGAACGGCCTGAAGAACGAGAAGGGCACGATCGCGATGGCGCGCACCAACGTGCCGGACAGCGCCACCAGCCAGTTCTTCGTGAACGTGGCCGACAACGCGATGCTGGACCGCGCGAACTCCGCCGACGGCGTCGGCTACGCGGTCTTCGGCAAGGTCACCGAGGGGATGGACACGGTCGAGAAGATCAAGGTGGTGCCGGTCACCCGTGGCGGTCTCTCCGAGGCGGTGCCGAACACCCAGATCGTGATCGAGTCGGTCCGCCGGGTCGGCGGAGATGGCGCAAAAGAGGCGAAGAAGTAGCCCTCACCAACCGGCGCCGCCTTCTTCTTTCCCTGCCGCTGGCGGCGGGCGGCGCTTTCCTCTCCCGCCGTGAAGGCCACGCCGCCGAGGCCCCGGCGCCGGAGGGACCGCCCTTGCCGCCGCCGCTCCCGCGCGACGTCTTCCTGGCCCGCCAGGAGCGCGTCCGCGAGGGGATGCGCAAGGCCGACCTCGGCGCGCTGATCGTCGTCCCCAGCACCAACCTCGCGTACGCCGCGAACCTGGACGTGCACCGCAGCGAGCGCCTCATCGCGCTGGTGCTGCGCGCCGACAAAGGCGCAGTCCTCATCTCGCCGTCCTTCGAGGAGGAGCGGGTGCGCCGAGACGCGGTGGTCACCGACGTCCTCACCTGGCGCGAGGAGGAGGACCCGATCGCGCTGCTGAAGAAGGCGCTGGCCGGCGTGACGCGTGCGGGCTTCGAGGGCTCCACCGACTGGCACACCGTGACGCTGCTGCGCCAGGCCAAGGGCCCGCTGTCGACCGACGCCACCGCCCTCTTCGACGCGCTGCGCGAGGTGAAGCGCGAGGAGGAGCTGGTCCTGCTGCGCGATGCCGCGGCACGGACCGAGCGCGCCATCGCCGCCACCCATCGCCGCCTCGAGGACGGCCTGAGCGAGCGCCGCATCGCCGAGATCCTGGAGGACGAGTTCCGCAAGGAGCGGGTGCGCGGCGGCGGGCTGGTCCAGATCGGCCCCTCGTCGGCGCTGCCGCACGGCGGCCCCTCGGACCAGGTCCTGAAGAAGGGGAGCGTCCTCCTCATCGACTGCGGCTGCCGGGTGCGGGGCTACTCCTCGGACATCACCCGCACGGTGAGCTGGGGCCCGCCGTCCGACGAGGTGCGCCGCGTCTATGCGACGGTCGCCAAGGCGCAGGCCGCCGGCCGCGCGGTTTTCCGCGCCGGCGCCCGGCCCGAAGACGTGGACCGCGCCGCGCGCAAGGTGATCGAAGACGCCGGACACGGCGCGTACTTCACGCACCGCCTCGGACACGGCCTCGGCATGGACGGCCACGAGACGCCGTACCTGGTGAAGGGGAACAAGACGCCGCTGGTGGCCGGCAACGTCTGCACGATCGAGCCGGGCATCTACCAGCCCGGCAGGTTCGGGGTGCGCATCGAGGACGACTTCCGCGTCACCGCCGGCGAAGCGGAAGCGTTCCTGAATCCTCCGGCCGAGCTCGCCGTCCTCGCGGGCGTGTGACGAGCACGCGCCGCGTGGGACGCGCACGCGGCCCGGTTCCGGTGACCGTCACCACGCTTTCTGCCATCGCCACTCTGGCGTCCACCTTGCGATGAGGCGGGACCCAGGAGGCACCGATGACCGCCCACAAGAAGGCTCCCAGACCGAAGCCCATCTCCGTGAAGAAGCAGACCCTCAAGGACCTCGAGGTCGGAGCGCGCACCGGCAGGAACGTCAAAGGCGGAGCCAGTGGCATCCCCGGCTGCGGCAGCGACGCCTGCAATAGCTACGTGCAGACTTGCTCGTACCGCCCCTGCGTGTGATGTAGCCGGCGAAGCCCGCTAGGCTCAGGCTCGGGCGGCGATCGGCTCCACGCTGAGCATCCCGCCCGCGCCGAGCAGGCCCCCGACCACCAGCACGTACCAGACCGACGCCAGCGACGTGGTGGGCGACAGAAGCCCGGCCGTGGCCATCGCCAGAGCCACCGCCGCCAGCAGCGCCAGCGCCAGCATCAGGGCGCCGGCGACGCGCGGCACCAGGGACACGCCGGAGCCACGCCAGGCCACCGCGAACAAGATCATCCCGGCCAGCGACCCGAGCGGGAAGAGCAGCCAGGGCGTGAAACCGGGCTCGCCGGCGACGAGGCCGAACGGGCGGGCGACCAGCGCGCCCCCGCACACCAACCCGACGATCAGAAGCACGAGGCCGAACAGCTTGAGCACGTCCGTTCCTCCTGCGGGGATTATCGGCTCTCGACGCGCGTGTCACCAGCACCGGAAGCTGGACAGGCTCGTGGTCAAGAAGCAGACGCTGCGGGACCTCGACCCCGATGTTCTGCGCGCCGCCGCCGGGCTAGGAGCGACGCAGCTCGGCGAGCGGCTCGTTCAGCGCCACGCGCTGTCCGGCGGCGACGTCGACGCGCGCCACCACCCCCGCGATCGGCGCGGCAATGGGGTTCTCCATCTTCATCGCCTCCAGGATCAGCAGCGGCTCGCCGGCCTCGACCGCGTCGCCCGGCGTCACCAGTACCTTGGCAACCAGGCCGGGGATCGGCGCCAGCACCCGGCCGTCGCCGCTGGCCGGGCGGGGCACGCCGGCGGCCAGGTCGCGCACCTCGAGCTGGTGCAGACCGCTGCGGGCGCGCAGCCAGCGCAGCTCGGGATCGACGACCACCTCGAAGGGACGATCGTCCACGAGCATCCAGGCGATCGAGCCGCCGTCCTGCGGCACCACCCGGTGCCCGCGGCCGTCCACCGTCACCGCCAGCTCGGCCCGCTGGCGCGGGTCGAGCTCGACGATGTGGACACGCCCGTCGATCGTCACCGAGAGGCGCGTCACGGGCGGCCTCTCACGGAATCCTCCGGCTCTCTCGGTGCCAGCCGCCGCGCAGGCGATCCGGCACCACCTGCCGGAAGCTCAGGTGGCGCCGCACGTAGGCGAGCGCGGCCGCGATGGCCAGCGCCTCCTCGTCCTCGTCGGCCGGCGGCGTCGGTGAGAGCGCGGCGTTGAAGAGCGAGAGCGAGTAGTCGCCGCGCCCGAACGCCGGGTCGCGCACCAGACGCAGCAGCACCGGCAGGTTCGTGGGGGGGCCGATCAGCGTGAATTCCTCCAGCGCGCGCCGGAGCCGGCGCACCGCCTCGTCGCGGTCCTCCCCCCAGGCGGCGATGCCGGCCAGCGCCGGGTCGTAGACGACCGGGATGTCGTAGCCGTCGACGAGATGCGTCTCGACCAAGACATGAGGGCCGCCCGGCAAGCGGAGCCGCTCCACGCGGCCCGGCGCCGGCAGGTAGCCGCGGGCAGGGTCCTCGGCGATCAGCCTCGCCTGGATCGCCACGCCGCGGCGCGGCACCTCGGCCGGCGTCTCGGCCATGCGCTGCCCGGCGGCCAGCCGCAGCTGCACGGCGACCAGATCGGCGCGGCTGCACAGCTCGATCACCGGGTGCTCGCGGGTGAGGCGCGGCTTCACCTCGGTGAAGAGGAGGTGGCCGTCGGCGTCGGCCAGGAACTCCACGGTGAAGACGCCGCTCAGCCGCAGCAGCCTGGCGATCGCCAGCGATCGTTCGAGCAGCTCCTTGCGGCGCTCGGCGGACAGCGACGGCGCCGGGCTCTCGTCCACCAGCTTCTGGTTGCCGCGCTGCACCGAGCCCTCGTGCTCGCCCAGCGTGGTCATCATCCCCTCGCGGTCGGCCACGATCTGCACGCCGAGCTGGTGCCCCTCCAGCACCGCCTGCTCCAGGTAGAGCGGCGTCGAGCCGTAGACGATCTGCGCCTCGCCGGCGGCGGCCTCCACCGCGCTCCCCAGCATCCCCGGGCGCATCGCCAGCCGCGAGCCGCGCCCCCGTCCGCCGCGCAGCGACTTGACCACCACCGGATAGCCGAGCGCCGCCGCCACCTGCTCCATCACCGGCAGCTCTGAAGGGTCGAAGGCGCGCGTCGAGTGGCGCACGGTGTCGAAGCCGGCCCGCTCCACCTCGGCCAGCGTTGCCATCCGGTCCCCGGCGCGCCTCAGCGCCTCGCTGTCGGGGCCCACGAAGATCAGCCCCTCGCGTTCGCAGAGCCCGGCGAATTCGGCGTCCTCGGCCAGGAAGCCGTAGCCGGGATAGACGGCGTCGCAGCCGGAGCGGCGCGCCAGCGCCACCAGCGCCGGGCCGTCGGCGTAGGACGCCACCGGGTAGGCCTCGGAAGCGAAGCGGACGTGCAGCGCCCCGGCGTCGGGAGGCGTGAAGACCGCGACCGCGTCGGCGTCCAGGTCGCCGCAGGTGCGGACCGCGCGCAGCGCGATCGAGCCGCGGTTGGCGACGAGGACCTTCCTCACATCGGTGCGATGCCGTGCTTGCGGGGCAGGTGGCGCTCCCGCTTGCCGAGCGTCACCTCCAGGCCGCGGATCAGCACGCGCCGCGTCTCCTGCGGCTCGATCACGTCGTCGATGAGCCCGCGCGCCGCGGCCACGTAGGGTGTGTTGAACGACGCCTCGTAGCTCGCGACCAGCTCCTTGCGCCGGGCCGACGGGTCCGGGGCGCTGCGCAGCTCCTCGCGGAAGAGGATGTTGACCGCGCCGTCGGCGCCCATCACCGCGATCTCGGCGTTCGGCCAGGCGTAGAGCAGGTCCCCGCGCAGCCCCTTGCTGGACATCACGCAGTAGGCGCCGCCGTAGCTCTTGCGCAGGATGACCATCAGCTTGGGCACCGTGGCCTCGCTGTAGGCGTAGATCATCCGCGCGCCGTTGCGGATGATGGCGCCGTACTCCTGGTCACGCCCGGGCAGGAAGCCGGGCACGTCCTGCAGCGTCACGATCGGCACGTTGAAGGCGTCGCAGACGCGGATGAAGTGCGCCGCCTTCACCGCCGCCTTGATGTCGATGGTGCCGGCCAGCTCCTTCGGCTGGTTGGCGACGATGCCGATCACCCAGCCGTTCAGGCGCGCGAAGCCGACCACCATGTTCTCGGCCCAGAGCGCGCGCACCTCCAGGAAGCGGCCGTCGTCCACCAGCGCGGCGATCACCCCGCGCACGTCGTAGGGTTTCCGCGGGTCGACCGGCACGATCTCCATCAGCTCCGGGCAGCGGCGGTCCGGGTCGTCGGCCGGCGTGCGGTAGGGCGGGTCGTCGTGGCAGGTGGAGGGCAGGTAGGTCAGCAGCTCGCGCACCGCGGCCAGGCAGGCGTCGTCGTCGCGCGCCAGGAAGTGGGCCACGCCGCTCTCCCTCGCGTGGACGATGCCGCCGCCCAGCTCCTCGAAGCTGACCTCCTCCTGCATGACCGCGCGCACCACCTCCGGTCCGGTGATGAACATGTAGCTCTTCTCGGTCATGAAGACGAAGTCGGTGAGGCCCGGCGAGTAGACCGCCCCGCCGGCGCAGGGACCCATGATCACCGAGAGCTGCGGGATGACGCCCGAGGCCTCGCAATTGGCGTCGAAGATGCGCGCGTAGCCGCCCAGGCTGTCGACGCCTTCCTGGATGCGCGCCCCGCCGGAGTCGTTCAGGGCCACGAACGGGCAGCCGTAGGTGAGCGCCATGCGCATCGCCTTGACGATCTTGTCGGCATGCATCTCTCCCAGCGAGCCGCCCATCACCGTGGCGTCCTGGGCGGCGGCGAAGACGTCGCGGCCGTGGATGCGTCCCCAGCCGGTGACCACGCCGTCGCCGTGGCGCGAGCGCTTGCCGCCCAGGTAGCTCTCGGCGCGCGGCAGCACCAGGCTGTCGAGCTCGCTGAAGCTGTCGGGGTCGAAGAGCGCGGCGATGCGCTCGCGCGCGGTCAGCCGCCCCTTGGCGTGCTGCTGCGCCGCGTCCTTATCGCTGCCGGCGGCCTCCGCCTTGCGCTCGCGCAGGCGCTGGAGGAAGGCCTCCATCGAGTCCACGGGATCAGCATACGGCAGCGCGTCAAGGAGACGGGTAGGCGTCGTGGGTGACGAACACGGAATCGCCGGAGCGGTTGTCGATGACGATCGCGAAGGGCAGCACCGGGAACATGGACGTCACGACCAGCGCCACCGCGGCATCGCGCGAGGTGCTGCCGACGGCTTCGAATACGTTGCGTGGGAGCTGGAACGTTCGATGCCCCTCCACGGAAATGGTCGTGCTGCCGAGAGGCGAACCGACCGAATCGAGTAACGTGAAAGTGACCTGCGTCGTCGCATCGGAAGGGTTGTAGGCGCCGGCATTGGTCCGGAAGCCGGAGCCGAGCTCCGGCCCGGTGGCGGGGAGCCCGATCAGCACAGAACGCGAGCGCGCGTCAGTCGGGTTCTGGACCGGCAGCGCGGCACCGTACGTGCCACCGTCCGCTGCGGCCGTGTAGACGCGTGCCCGAACGGCGCAGGGCGGCGCATCGAACGGATCCCCGATCTCCAGAGCGCCGGACGTGCCAGCCGCGCCGAAGAGCTCCTCCAAAAGGTCGGCGAAGCGGAGCGTGCTGGAGCCGGGGACGGTGAGCGAGCGCGTTCGGTCCGGGCACTCCGGCGTGCTGCAGCGGAAGGTGAGCGTGAGCGTGGTCGGCGCCGAGCCCGGGTTGAAGAAGGACGCCTCGGTGCGGAAGTAGGTGCCATTGAGGCCCGGGCTCGAGGCGACGGCCGGGATCACTCTTCGTGTGATGGCTGCCTCCGGCCTCAGCCGCGTCAGCTTGCTGGCCCGCGCCTCCAGGACCCAGATCGAGCCGTCGGGCGCGGCGGCGACGTCGATGGGGAAGGAGTCGGCGGTAGGAAGCGAGAACTGGCGGAGGGTGCCGTCTGGGTCGCGGCGCACGACGCTGTTGCGGCCGGTGTCCAGGAACCAGAGCACTCCGTCGGGAGCGAAGGTGAACGCCAAGGGAGCGTAGTCGGGTACGGGAATGCTCGAGACCTTCAAGTCGGCGCCGATCCGCAGGAAACCACCACCCGGCCTGCCCGTGGATGCCCAGACCGAACCGTCGGGCGCGGCCGCCACGAAGGAACCTCCCTGCGCCGTCTTCGCGAGCAGCGTGCCGTCCGGTCGGATGAGTGCCAGCCCAGTCTCGCGAGTCTGCACCACCGTCACGAGATCCCCAGGGCCTGCCGCGATCCCGGTCGCGATCGCCAGCGGCAGCGGAAAGTCGACGACCTCACCCGTGGGGCTCACCCGGCCAACGCCTCCGTAGCAGGGGCACGGCGCTCCTGGCGTCTCGGGACCGCCGGTCTGCGTGAACCAGAGCGCGCCATCCGCCCCGCGCGTGATACCCGCGGGGAACGCCCCGGCGCGCCCGGCCTGAACCTCTTTCACATCGCCTTGGCCCGTGATGTAGCCGAGCCTGTCGCCGTAGTACTCGGTGAACCAGACCTCGCCGGCCGCCGAGATCGCCAACCCCAGCGGATGAGAGTCCGGCCAGGGAAGCGGTAGCTCGGACAGCCAACCGTTCGGCGAGATTCGCCCGATCCGGTTCGCCGCCGTCTCCGGAAACCAGACGCTGCCGTCCGGTCCGATCGCCAGCGACCGTACCAGCACAATCGGAATCCCGATCGAGCCCGCCGGCAGCGAGTACTCGGTGAACTTGTAGTTCTGCGCGAACGAAGCAGACGCGAGCGCGAAGACAGCAAGGAGCGCAGAGCGCATGGGGCCCCTCTGGGAGTGTCAGCCGGCCGGCGTGCCTTTCAACTCGCCGCAGTCGGCCGCTCGGCGAGCGGCAGGACCTGCCCGCTCACCATCGACGCCTCGTCGCTCACCAGCCAGGCCACGTACCGGCCGACGTCGTCGGCGGTCAGCCACTCCGGCTTCCCCTTCGGGTTGCCGCGGGTGACGACCGGCGTGCCGATCATCAGCTCGTTGACGCGGACGCCGGAGCCCTTCGACTCCTCCATCAGCATCCGCGCCAGCATGATCTGCCCGGCCGAGGCGATGCAGGCCAGCGACGCCCCGGAGACCGGCTGGAGCCCCGCGCTGCCGCCGATCATCACGTAGCTGCCGTGCCGCGCCGCCAGCAGCAGCGGCAGGAACGCGCGGGCGATCACCAGGTGCGAGGTGAGGTTGCTGGCCAGCACCCGCTCCCAGGTCTCCAGCGGGACGTCGATCAGCCGCTCCCCCTGCCACCACCCTCCGACCGAGACGACGACGGCATCGAGCCGTGGCAGGCGCGCGGCGACCGCGTCGCGCACCAGCAGCACGCCTTCGGGATCGGCCACGTCGCCGGCCATCGTGAGCAGCCGCGGCGGCTCCTCGAGCAGGGCGCGCAGCCGCGCCAGCTTCTCCTCGCCGCGGGCCGGCACCACGACCTGGGCGCCGTCGTGCAGGAGGGCCCTCACGATGCCCTCGCCGACGTTCCCCGCACCGCCCGCCACCAGTACCGCCCGGCTGTCGAGACGCCCCATGGTGCACCTCCTGGGCGACGCTACACCGGCTACTATCCCGCGGTTGAAACGGGCCCTCCTGCAACGGGAGCTCTTCCCGAACCTCGTCTCCTTCTTCCGGCGGCCTCCGAAACGGGCGCCAGTCGACGAGCCGCGCGTGGCGCCGGCGCTCGCCGGAGAGCTCATTCACCTCCCCAGCGTGGCGTCGCGGTTCCTGCCCGACCCGCGCGACATCCTGATCTACCTCCCCACCGCCTACCGCGATTCCCCGCAGGCGCGCTTCCCGGTCCTCTACATGCAGGACGGCCAGAACCTCTTCGACCCGCGCACCGCGTTCGTGCCCGGCGGCGACTGGCGGCTGGGGGAGACGGTGGACGCGACGATCGCGCGCGGCAAGCTGGCGCCGCTGATCGTGGTGGGCGTGCACCACGCCGGGACGCGGCGCATCGACGAGTACACGCCGACGCACGTCGAGGGGAGCGGCGGCGGCAAGGCCGACCTTTACGGGCGGCTGCTGGTGGAGGAGCTCAAGCCGTTCGTCGACGGCACCTACCGCACGCTGCCGGGGCCCGAGAGCACCGGTCTGGGAGGCTCGTCGCTGGGCGGCCTGGTCACCCTGTATCTCGGGCTGGCGCACCCGCGCACGTTCGGGCGGCTGGCGGTGATGTCGCCGTCGGCCTGGTGGGACGGCGAGCAGCTGGTCCGGCGCGTCTGGGCGCTGCGCGAGAAGGCGGAGACCAGGATCTGGCTGGACGTCGGGGCGCAGGAGCAGCCGTCGATGCTCCAGGGCGCGCGCCGGCTGCGCGAGGCCCTCGAGGCGAAGGGCTGGGAAGAGGGGCGGGACCTGGCCTATCACGAGGTGCGCGGCGCCCGGCACGACGAAGCGTCCTGGGGAGCGCGGGCCGGCCGCGCGCTGAGCTTCCTCTTCCCCGCGCAGCGCGCCGCTCGGCGCTGGTGGCGGCGCTCCTGACGCGGCGCGCATAGAATCGCGGGCCGGAGGTTCCCGATGCGGTCCAACGCCCTCTGTCTGGCCTCGGCTTCCCTCCTTCTCGCGGCATGCGCTTCCTCCGGGTCCGCCCCTGCCGGCGCCACCGCGCGCGCCGACATCGAGGCGCGGAGCGGCAGCAACGTCAGCGGCACCGCCACCTTCAGCGAGGTGAAGGGCGGGGTGCGCGTCGTCGTGGACGTCAGCGGCGCGACTCCCGGGGAGCACGCCGTCCACCTGCACGAGAAGGGGGACTGCTCAGCGCCCGACGGCGCGTCGGCCGGCGGTCACTTCAACCCCGCCGCCATGCCGCACGCCGCCCCGACCGCCCCGCAGCGCCACGCCGGCGACTTCGGCAACATGACGGTCGGCGCCGACGGCAAGGGTCACCTCGACCTCACCACCGACCAGCTCACGGTGGCGGCCGGACCGAACAGCGTGATGGGCCGGGGAATCATCTTCCACGCCAAGGTGGACGACTTCACCACCCAGCCCACCGGCAACGCCGGAGGCCGCATCGGCTGCGGCGTCGTCAAGTAGCCGCGGCATCTCGAACTCCGGCAGGCCGGTCCGCGCGGAGCGCGGCGGAGCCGCTCGTCTGCGAAGGGCGTATCCTGCAGGCGGGATGGTGCTTTCATGGATCGCGACTCGATCTTCGTCTCCGTCTGCGGCATAGGGATCCTCGCCGGGTGGCTCATCAAGACACTCAAGAAAGAGCGTAAGGCCGTGGCGGCCGCCGAGGCCGCTGACGAGAAGACCGCACGCGCCACCGCGCGCGCGGTCCGGGATTCGATAAAAGCACGCCGCTGAGCTCGGAGGCCTTCCAGGAAGCGCGCCAAGGCCTGCCCTCATGCGCATCTGGACCCTCCACCCACGTCATCTCGACCCGATAGGTCTCGTCGCGCTCTGGCGGGAGGCCCTGCTCGCCCAGGCCGTTCTCCTCGGCCGGACCCGCGGATATACGAAGCACCCCCAGCTCTCGCGCTTCCGGGCATCGACCCACCCCATCTCCGCGATCGTCGCCTACCTGCTTGCGGTTCAGGCCGAGGCTACCTCCAGGGGCTATTCGTTTCAGCTCTCCCGGGTCGCTGAGGCACACCCTCCGCATCGCCGGATCGCCGAAACGCGCGGTCAGCTGGAGTACGAATGGGCGCATTTCACTCGCAAGGTCAGGGTCCGGAACCCAGTGTGGTACCGCGAGCATTGCCGAGGCATTCTTCCCGCAGCTCATCCTCTGTTTCACATGACCGCCGGCGGGATCCGACAATGGGAGCACCTGCCGTGAGCAAAAGGCCCACCCACCGACCGAGCAATTCAATACCAGCGTCTATCAGAGGGTCCGATGCGAATACTCAGGATCGTGCTCGTCGCCACCGCGGTGTCTGCATGCGCGTCTGCGCAGCAGCCGGAAAGCGTCTCGCCGATGCCGTCTGTCACGCTGCCACCCGAGCTGGACCGGGTGCTTCGCGATTACGAGCGTGCCTGGAAGGCTCACGACGCACAAGCGCTCTCGAGCCTGTTCGCTGAAGACGGCTTCGTGCTCGCGAATGGCCGCCCACCCGTGCGTGGCCGGGCGGCGATCCGGGAGGCCTATTCCACGGCCGGGGGTGCGCTCGCGTTGCGAGCCATCGCCTATCTCACCAACGACAAGCTCGGCTACATCGTCGGGGCATTCGGCCCCGCGGCAGGCAGCCCCGATTCCGGTAAGTTCGTCCTCACCCTGAAGCGCGACGGGCAGGGACCGTGGCTGATCATGTCCGATATGGACAACCCCAATCAGATTCGGCCATCGCAGCCGCGTCCGACCGCGACGGCCACCGCGCCCTGAGCCGATGACGAAGCGCCGCAATGTCGTCGTCAACATCGCAACCAGCGCGGACGGTTACATCGCGCGTCCCGACGGTGACCTCGAATGGCTGACATCCCGTCCCGCGCCCGAAGGCTTCTATGGCCTGAACGCCTTCATGAAGTCGGTCGACACGAAGGTGCTCGGCCGGAAGACCTACGAACTGAGCTTGCGCATGGGAGCGGCGTTCGACTCGAAGAGCCGGTACGTCGTCTTCTCCCGTCATGTCCCGCCAACCGACGCCCCCTCGGGCGTGGAATTCGTGAACGGCCCGATCGGCCCCTTCGTGGACAGTCTTCGGGAGCAGCCGGGCAAGGACATCTGGTTGATGGGAGGCGGTGAGATCATCGCTTCCTTTCTCGACGAGCAGGCCATCGACGAGTTCGTCATCAGTCTCGTCCCGGTGTTCATCGGGGATGGCATCCCGCTCATCGCGCGGCGTCACCGCCACACACCCCTGGACTTACACTCGGTCGAACAGTTCGAGGATGGGCTGGTTCAGCTGCGTTACCACGTTCGGCACCCTCCCTGCTGAGGCTCAGGAGTCACCATGACGTCAGCGTTTCCGGGCGCCGTCCCCGAGATACCGGTAGGGAATGTGGACAAAGCCGCCGCGTACTACACGACCAGGCTCGGTTTCCGCGTGGACTGGGGCGGCGAGGACGGAGGCATCGCCGGAATATCGAAGGGGCACTGCAGGCTGTTCCTGACCAATGGCGCCTTTCGAGAGCAGTACGGCAATTCCGGACCGGTGCTGATCTGGCTGAATCTCGACAGCAACGCGGAGGTGGAGGAACTGTACGAGCTGCGGAGGACGAGCGGAACGAACGTCATTTCCCCACCAGAGTCGAAGCCTTGGGGACTGCACGAGTTCACGGTGGCGGATCTCGACGGCAATCTGTTGCGCGTCTTCCATGATTTCGGAACGTCTGAGCGTGCGGGCGAATAGAGCCAAGATCGTCGGCTGGGCGTGCACCATCGGCCTCGTCCTGCTCGCCTTCGCCGCCGGCCAGAAAACCCTGAAGAAGGTCCCCCGCGCCGGGTCGACGTCGACCCCGATCACCCGCTCGGCGGCGGCGGCGACGTCGGCCGAGGAGGTGCACCCCGGCTTCCTCTACGGCCGCATCACCACCGATGACGGCGCCACCTACGAAGGGCGGCTGCGCTGGGGCGGCGGCGACGAGGAAGCGTTCTGGGGCGACTACTTCAACGGCGCCAAGCGCGAGAACCCCTGGGTCGCCCAGGTGCCGCCCGAGCGGCTGCCCACGGAGCGCCGCCCGATCGAGGTCTTCGGGGTCGCGGTCGGGAACCGCGAGCGCCAGGTCGACCTCGACCGGCTCTTCATGGCGCGCTTCGGCGACATCGCGCGCGTCGAGGCGAGCGGACGCGACGTGCGGGTGACTCTCAAGAGCGGGACCGTCTTCGTCCTCGACCGCCACTCCGCCAGCGACTTCGACGACAGCGTGCGGGTGTGGGACGGCAGGCGCGGCGTGGTGGACCTCGACAGCCGGCAGGTCCAGACCATCGAGCTCCTCCCCAATCCCGCCCGGCCCGGCGCCACAGCCAACCGGCTGCACGGCGGGGCGCACACGAAACAGGGCGAGTTCAGCGGCTTCGTCCAGTGGAACCGGGAAGAGTGCGTCGGCTCCGACGAGCTCGACGGCGGCACCCCCGACGGTGAGCTCAGGCTGCGTTTCGACACCATCCGCTCCATCGCGCGCCGCTCCCCCGACAGCTCCCTGGTGACCCTGCTCGACGGCCGCGAGATCGTGCTCTCCGGCACCAGCGAAGTCGGCAACGGCAACCGCGGGATCTACGTCGACGACCGGCGCTACGGCCGGGTGCTGATCTCCTGGGACGCCTTCGAGCGCGTCGACTTCAGCTCCGGCGGCGGCGGCCCCGCCTACGGCGATTTCCCGCCGGGTCGGCCGCTCACCGGCAGCGTCACCACCCGGGCCGGCCGCCGGCTCGCCGGCCGGCTGGTCTACGACCTCGACGAGAGCGAGACTACCGAGACGCTCGACGCCCCGTCCCAGGGCGTCGACTACACCATCCCTCTCGGCCTGATCGCCTCGATCGTGCCCTCCGGCCGGGAACCGCCCGGCGACCGGCGCGCCCGGGTGACTCTCCATGACGGCGGGGAGCTGCAGCTCGAGCGCGCCGGCGACCTCGGAGACAAGAACGCCGGCATTCTGATCTTCGTCGACGGCGGTCAGCGCCCCGAGTACGTGCCCTGGACCGACGTCGGGAGGGTCGACTTCGACCGCCCGCCGGCGATGTACCCGCCGTCCGTCGATCACTAGACTGCTAGGATCCCCAGCATGAAACGCAACATTCTCCTTTCGATGGCGACCTTCACAATCGCACTGGGGAGCTCCGCCTTCGCCGGCCCTGCGCCTGCGGCCGCGGCTGAGAAAGGAAAAGAAGCGGATCAAGGCCACGCCCGACGCCAGTTGGCAGGTCTTTATGCGGTGCCGAAGTTCGTCGCCGCCGGCCCTTCGTTCGACGCCAGGAAGGTGATGGCCGGAAAGTCGATCCTGAGCATTCCCGGTCCGTCCAACGATCCCTGGTACGAGCATGTGCTGGAAGGAATGCAGGGCGCGGCTACTGCGGTGGGCTACAAGTTCACCTTCGTGCCCAATCAAGGTCAACTACCCCAATATCGGCAAGGCCTCGCCAGCGCCGTCACGGCAAAGCCTTCGCTGGTGGACCTCCTCGCCGGACCGGACCCCAGAGCCCTGAAGCCCGAGATCGACGCGGTGAAGGCCGCCGGCATCAAAGTGGCGGTATCCCATGATTTCGGCAGGGAGGATGTCGTCCCCAACGTGGACTACAACCTGTGGGTGGACTACAACCTGGCCGGCCGGCTGCTGGCAGACTGGGTCATCACCAAGGACACCAAGGCTCACGTGCTGGTGCTCGTCTCCGACGAAATCGCCTCGGCAGACGCCACCCGGAAGGGAATCAGCTCCGAGTTCGACCACTATGGCGGTCCGCACATCCAATACAAGTTCACGAACGTCCCGATCGCTCAGTGGGAAACCGGGATCGCACCGGCGGTGAAGGCGGCGATCGCGGCTGATCCCAAGCTCACTTACGTCGTCTGCATCTACGACAGCATGGCGAAGTTCATCGCGCCGGCCGTCGCGGAGGCCAAGGCGGAGGGCAAGGTCAAGGTGATCGGCTTCAATGGCTCGCCCCTGGCGCTCGACCTCATCCGCGCCGGCAAGATGGAGATGGACCTCGGCGAGAGCCTCGCCTGGGCCGGCTATGCGATCGCTGACGCGGAAATGCGAATCCTCGACGGCAAGGGTGCGGTCAAGTCCATGAACATTCCTTTCCGCATCTTCACCAAGGACAACGCCGCCGACGCGGGAGTGCCGGCCACCTTCGACAAGGGCTACGGCGACACGTTCAAGAGCGAATACGCCAAGCTGTGGAAGCTCCAATAGTCAGCTGACCTCAGGGGCCGGAGAGGAGATGCAGGTGAAGCAGTACGGCGCCGAGTTTCTCGGGACCCTCTGGCTCGTTCTGGGTGGCTGCGGCAGCGCCGTCCTGGCGGCCGCATTCCCGAACGTCGGCATCGGGTTACATGGCGTCGCGCTGGCGTTCGGGCTCGCGGTGCTGACGATGGCGTACGCGATCGGTCCCATCTCCGGCTGCCATCTCAATCCCGCGGTCTCTGTCGGTCTGTGGGCCGGCGGCCGGTTCCCGGCCAGCAAGCTCTTGCCGTACATCGTCGCGCAGGTCGCCGGCGCCATCGCCGGGGCGGGAATCCTGTTCGTCATCGCCAGCGGCGCTGCCGGCTTCGACGTGTCCAAGGGCTTCGCCTCGAACGGCTACGGGACCCATTCCCCCGGCGGCTACTCCCTCCTCGCGGCGCTGGTCACCGAAGTCGTCATGACGATGTTCTTCCTGCTGGTCATCCTCGGAGCAACCGGCAAGCGCGCACCGCAGGGGTTCGCGCCGATCCCGATCGGCCTCGCCCTGACACTGATTCACCTCATCAGCATTCCGGTGACGAACACCTCGGTCAACCCGGCGCGTAGCACGGGCGTCGCAGTGTTCGCCGGCGGCTGGGCCATCGGCCAGCTGTGGCTCTTCTGGCTGGCGCCCGTCGTCGGGGCCGTCCTCGGAGCCGTGGCCTATCGCTTCATCTCCAGCGAAGACTGAGGCCGTCTCCGGCTGGCGATGGCGCCGAGCCGGACGCCTTCCTGAAGCACGCAGCGATACCCGTACTGTTAGAGCGATAGACTCGCGCCAAATGTTCCTGGTCGCCCGAGCGATCACCTATTCCTCGCTGTTCATCGGCTTCCTGCTGGTCTTCCTGCCGGCGCGAATACTCGCGCGCACGGGCGTCACCAGGCCGACGGCCATCGGCCTTCTTCAAGCGACGGGCCTGGCCTTGGCCTTCGGCGGGGCGCTTCTGGCATTGTGGTGCATCGGCACGTTTGCGTTCGTCGGGAGAGGCACGCCGGCGCCGTTCGACCCCCCGCGCCAGCTGGTCGTTCGCGGCCCGTACCGCCTTCTGCGGAACCCCATGTACCTCGGAGCGCTGATGGTCCTCTCGGGAGCAGCGCTCTTCTACCAGTCGTGGGCGCTCCTCGGCTACGCCGCCGCGTTCGGGGTGACCACTCACCTGTTCGTCCTCGGATACGAGGAGCCCACGCTCCGGAGGGTGTTCGGCGCGCAATACGCCGAATACTGTGCGACAGTGCACCGTTGGCTTCCGGGCTGGCACTGAGGCAGTTGTCTCTTAGGAAGGAGCAGTTATGAGAAGACTCTGGCTACCACTGATCGCGGTCTGTGCCGGCCCCACGATCCTCGCCGGTGCAGAAGCACCGAAGCCTGCCGCGAGCGTACCGATGATGGTCGCGTTCTCGGACCTCCAATGGACCGCCCTCCCCGAGAGGAAGGGGATGCAGTTTGCGGTCCTGTCCGGCGACCCGAAGGTGGGCGCGTACACACAGATGCGCAAGGTGCCGGCCGGTACGGACAACCCTCTCCATACCCACAGTAGCGAGCTGAAGAACGTCATCATCAGCGGCGTGTGGTACACTGGCGCCGACGCGAACTCCGCCAAGGACTTCGGGCCGGGGTCGATCGTGATGATGCCCGCGAACTGGCGGCACGTGAGCGGCTGCCGCCCCGGAAGCGAGTGCGTGTTTTACCAGGACGGAAAGGGGAAGTTCGACTTCAATCCGGTGAAATGATCTCGGCAGTCCCCGCCGCGGCATTTCGGCGCGGCTGATCGCGGCTGACTTACCATCGGTACATGGGCGAGCGAGCGGCACGGCCAACGAGGCTCCTCGCCTGCGCGATCGCGCTGCTGGCGGCGCGGCCGGCCGGCGCGCAGCCCGACGAGCTCGGCGCGCGGCAGCCGGTGCTCGAGACTCCCTGGTTCACGCTCCACTCGCACTTCGGCTTCAACCTCTACGACGCGGTGCTGACGTCGGCGACCGAGAGGCGCGCCAAGCGCGCCGACCCGGTGCACGACGGCGCCTGCTTCGCCAAGCTCGTCCAGGAAGAGCGGAGCGCCTGGGACGCGGCCGTCGGCTATTACGCCGAGACGGTGGCGGCGACCAGCGACTTCAGCCGCGAGCGCGCCATCGTCCGTGCCCGCCTGATCGGCGCCGACCTGAAGCTGGACGACGACGACCGCCGCGACCTGGGCCTCTCGCTCCTGTTCCTGAACGCCGCCGCCCCCGCCTGGCGCGCCTGCGCCTGGGAGGAGCAGGACGCCGCCAACCGCCGCTGGATCGCCGAGCTGAAGCCGCGGCTGGAGCGGCACGCCGACGCGGTGAGCTCCCGCCTGGAGACGCTCTTCGGCGTGAAGTGGCGGCAGCGCCCGATGACGATCGTGGACGTCGTGGCGATCGCGGGCTGGGCGGGCGGCGACACCGTCGACCTGGGCGGCAGGACCCACACCCAGATCAGCAGCCGCAACCCCGGCTACCAGGGGCAAGCGGCGCTGGAGATCATCTTCCACGAGGCCAGCCACGAGCTCGTCTCGCCGCGCAACGGCCCGATCGCCGGCCTGCTCGCCGCGGCCTCGAAGGAGACCGGCGTCGCCGTGCACCGGAGCCTCTGGCACGGCGTCCTCTTCGTGACCGTCGGTGAGGTCGTGCGGGACACCTACGCGAGGGCCGGCGAGGGGGACTACCGGCCGATCGCCGACGACGTCTTCCGCGGCGACTGGGCGGTGATGAAGCAGCCGCTGGCCGAGCACTGGATCCCGTTCGTGCGAGGCAAGACGACGCGGGAGGAGGCGGCGCGCCGGCTGCTGGCGGCGCTCGCCGAGAAGCCGCCGCCGCCGAAACCCTAGCCCCAAAGCCGCCGTGCACCACAATACGGCCCCATGAGCGAATACCAGGCGGCCGACCGGCGGCCCATCGCGGCCCGCGATCTCGGCCCGTCGCAGCGTGCCGCCTCCTGGCTGGTGGCACGACACGTCTCGGCGAACGCGATCTCGGTCGGCGGGATGCTGGCGGGTGTGCTGGCCGGGATCGCGCTGGCCGCCACCACCGCCACCGAGGGCGGACCGCGCCGGATCCTGTGGGTAGCCGCCGCTCTGCTGATGCAGGCGCGCCTGGTGGCCAACATGCTGGACGGCATGGTGGCCATCAAGTCGGGGACCGCCTCGCCGGTCGGCGAGCTCTACAACGAGGTGCCCGATCGCGTCTCCGACAGCGCGATCCTGGTCGGCGCCGGCTACGGCGCGACGGGCGATCCGCTGCTGGGCTACGTGGCGGCCGGCCTGGCGCTCTTCACCGCGTACGTCCGCACCGCCGGCAAGGCCGCCGGCGCGCCCCACGACTACCGCGGGCCGATGGCCAAGCAGCACCGCATGGCGCTCCTCACCGTCGCCTGCCTGGTCCTGGCGGCCATGCCGGCCGCGTGGGCGGCGTCCACGCAGCGCCTGATGAGCGTCGCGCTGGCGGTGATCGCCGCCGGCTGCCTGATCACGTCGTGGCGAAGGCTCGCGTTCGTGGCCGCTCACCTGCGCGCGCGATGAGCGCATCGGCCGGGCGCGACCGGAGGGCGGCGTGACGCCGCTCCGCTGGACGCTGGGCATCGCCGCGGCGCTCGGGACCGTCGGCTGGCTCCTCCTGGTCATGGCGGCTTCCGACTTCCGCCGCTCGTTCGGCGCCTCGCCGGTCGACGCGGCCCGTGCCGCGCTGCTGCCGATCGTGATGGCCCTGGTGCTGGCCAGCGTGCTCTTCCCGGCCTCGCGCGGGCTCCTCCACGTCACCGCCGGCGTGCTGGCGCTGGGGGCCGCCGGCTGCCTGCTGCTCCTCAAGGAAGCGCCCTTCGTCGCTACGATGGGCCTGGCGTTCCTGGCGCTCTGGTTCCTGTATTACTGGCGCTCGGTGAGCGCGTGAGCATGCGGCCGCTGGTCTATCTCCTCAGCTTCGTCCTGGCGCTCCCCTGCACGGCGTTCGCGGTCGGCATCCTCACCCTCAACCAGGTGATCGTGACCCGGAACGTCTTCAAGCTCTTCTACCAGTTCCTGCTGGCGTTCGGCTGGGGCGTCCCGCTGCTGCCGCTGGTTCTGCTGGCATTCCTCCTCGCCGGCTTCTTCCCGATGAGCCGCGTCGCTGCCGCGGCGCTGCTGGTGCTCCTCAACGTCGGTGCCATCGGGGTGATCCTGGCGTCGCCGGCCTCGCCCAAGAACCTCGGCGAGACCGCCTTCCTGGTGCCTTCACTCCTCTCCACGCTGCTGGCCGGGCTGCTGGTGGCCGCCCACTTTCGATGAGCGTCCTCGCGGCGATCGGCAGCACGTCGCTGGTGCGGCTGCGGAGAGTCGTGCCCGCGGGCTGCGCCGAGGTCCTGGTGAAGCTGGAGTGGGAGAACCCCAGCGGCAGCCTGAAGGACCGGATGGCGCTGGCGGTCCTCGAGCGCGCCGAAGCCGACGGCCGCCTGAAGCCGGGCGACACCGTCCTCGAGTACACCGGCGGCAGCACCGGCGCCTCGCTGGCGCTGGTCTGCGCCGCCAAGGGCTACCGGATCCACATCGTCAGCTCCGACGCCTTCAGCGCCGAGAAGCTGGACCAGATGGCGGCCTTCGGCGCCGAGCTGACGCTGGTCCCCAGCGAGGGAGGCCGCACCACCAGGAAGCTGATCCTCGACATGATCGAGACCGCCCGCGCGCTGAGCCGCGAGCCGAACACCTACTGGACCGACCAGCTCCACAACCACGACAGCATCGCCGGCTACTTCCCGCTGGGCGAGGAGATCTGGGCCCAGACGAACGGCCAGGTCGGCGCGTTCGTGCACAGCGTCGGGACCGGCGCGTCCTCGCGCGGTGTGGCCACCGTCCTCAAGCGGCACCGTTCGGAGGTCCACATCGCGGTCGTCGAGCCGGCGGAGTCCTCGGTGCTGCTGGGCGGCGCGCCGGGCCCTCACAAGATCGAGGGTGTGGGCATCGGCTACACGCCTCCGCTCTGGGAGCCGTCGCTGGTGGACGAGATCCTGCCGGTCGCCACCGAGGAGGCCAAGGAGATGGCGCGGCGCCTGGCGCGCGAGGAGGCGCTCTTCGCCGGGACCTCTTCCGGCGCGAACGTGGTTGCGGCGATCCGCATCGGCCAGCGGCTCGGCCCGGGCGCGACGGTCGTGACGCTGCTGGCCGACTCGGGGTTGAAGTACCTGAGCACCGACGTCTACCGGAGGCGTTGAGGTGGTGCCGGTCGCCGACACGTTCGAGCGCGGAGACCCGTACGAGAGCTACGTCGGCCGCTGGAGCCGTCGCGTCGCCCCGGAGTTCCTCTCCTGGCTCGGCCTCCCCGGCGGGCTGCGCTGGCTGGACGTGGGGTGCGGGACCGGCGCGCTCGCCTCGGCGATCCTCGAGCACGCCGCGCCCGGAACGGTCGCCGGCGTCGAGCCGTCCGAGGGGTTCCTGCGGACCGCACGGGCGACACTGCCTCCGGAGACGGTGCTGCGACAGGGCACCGCCACGGCGATGCCCTTCGAGGACGGCGCCTTCGACGCCGTGGTCTCGGGCCTGGTGCTGAACTTCGTACCGGACCCCGACGCCGCCCTCGCCGAGATGGCGCGGGTGGCGCGCGGCGGCGGCACGCTGGCCGTCTACGTCTGGGACTACGCGGGGAAGATGGAGCTGATGCGCCGCTTCTGGGACGCGGCCGTCGAGCTCGACCCGGCCGCGGCCGCGCTCGACGAGGGCGCGCGCTTCCCGCTCTGCCGCCCCGACGCGCTCCGGCAGCGGTTCCAGGCAGCCGGGCTCTCAGGTGTCGACGTCAGGCCGCTCGACGTGTCCACGCGGTTCGCGAGCTTCGACGACTACTGGAGCCCGTTCCTGGGCGGGCAGGGTCCGGCGCCGGCCTACGCGATGTCGCTCGACGAAGTCGCGCGAGAGCGGCTGCGCGAGCGGATCCGCCAGCGCCTGCCGCTCCAGCCGGACGGCTCGATCGCGCTGATCGCGCGAGCCTGGGCCGCCCGCGGGACGTGCGTCTAGCCGGCCGCGCGCGCCTTCCTGCGGAACGCGACGAACAGCGTCGCCAGCGTGATGCCCAGGAAGAGGCCGCGCGCCCCGTCCATCAGGTCGGGATGGAACTTCGGGTAGAGGCGGATCGGGACCGCCAGCAACGAGAAGACCAGCAGCGAGAGCTGGGCGGCGAGGAAGATTCGCTTGGTCTCGGGACTGTTGGGGACGCACATTGTCGGGCTCCTGGATGGTTCAGTCGGTGAGTCGGTACCAGAGCATCAGGGACCATTTGATGGCGATGAAGGTGAGCGAGACGGCGAGCAGCTCCCAGCTCCACTGGTGCTTGAAGGCGTAGCGGTAGTACCAGGCGAGGATTGCCAGGATGCAGACGGCGATCCCGGCCGCGCTGGAGGAGCGGAGGCGGTGCATCAGGAAGCGTTCGTCGATGAGGCTCATCTCTCTTTCTCCAGCTCGAAGATCTCGTCGGTCGGGACCGAGAAGACACGGCAGAAGGTGAGCGCCAGCTCGAGGCTCGGGACGTAGCGGTTCCGCTCGATCGAGTTGATGCTCTGGCGCGAGACCCCCACCACGTCGGCGAGCTGCTGCTGGGTCCACCCCAGCGCATCCCGCAGCTCCTTGACCCGGTTGCGCACCGTCGCCGCCATGACAAGCCGACTTTACATCGGAGAGCGCAACGTGTCAAGCACGCTTGTCATTCCCGACCGGCACGATCTAGGTGGGGAGCGCCTCCGGGTCGATCATCCGGCTGAAGTTCAGCCAGAGGCCGCCGTCGACGACCAGGATCGCGCCGTTCACGTAGGACGACAGGTCGGAGCAGAGGAAGAGCGAGGCGTTGGCGATGTCGTCGATCGCGCCCAGGCGGCCGAGCGGCGTGGAGCGCTCCACCCGCTTCTTCCCGTCTCCGACGATCAGACGCTTGGCGCCCTCGGTGTCGCCGATGGCGCCGGGCGCGATCGCGTTCACGCGGATGCCGTAGGGCCCCCACTCCACCGCCAGGTTGCGCGTCAGCGCGTCGATGCCGGCCTTGGCGGCCGAGACGTGGATCTGCGCGAAGGTGCCCAGGTAGTGGAGCGTGGCGCTGATGTTGAGGATCACGCCGCCGCGCGTCTTGAGGTGCGGGAGCGCCGCCTTGGACACGTGGAACGTCCCCTTGAGGTCGATGTCCACGACGGTGCCGAAGCCGTTCGGCGAGAGCTGCTCGGCCGGGCAGAGGAAGTTTCCGGCGGCACCGTTCACCACGATGTCCAGCCGGTCGAACTCCTCGGCGGCACGGTCGACGACGCGCTTCACCGCGTCCGGGTCGCGCACGTCGGCGGGGAGGGCCAGCGACTTCACGCCCAGCGCGGCGATCTCGGCCGCGGTGCCCTTCAGGTGCTCCTCCTTGCGCGAGGTGATCGCCACGTCGCAGCCGTGACGCGCGAACGCCAGCGCCAGGCCGCGGCAGATGCCGGTGCCGCCGCCGGTGATGAGCGCGCTCTTCCCCTTCAGCAGGTCGCTAGAGAAGGGCATTCGCCTTGACTGCTTTCATTTCGCGGGAGCTCTCGCGGCTGGCCACGTAGCGGCGCAGCGCGTCGCGCCAGTGCGGCATCAGGAAGCCCTCGGCCGCCAGCTTGCCGTTGGCCAGCGCCGCGTAGCGCGGGCGCGCCGCCTTCAGCGGCACGTCGTCCACCGAGACGGGGTCGACCTTGCCGCTCACGTCCAGCAGCCGGGCCGCCTCCTGGGCCAGCTCCAGCCAGGGGGCGTGCCCCGAGCTGACACAGTGGTAGAGACCGTAGCGCGCCTCCTTCTCGACCAGGAACACCGTGGCCGCCACGATGTCGGGGACGTAGCTGGGCGAGACGATCCGGTCGGCGAAGGCGCGCACCCGGCGCCCTTCCTCCAGCGCCTCGACGATCCGGTCGATGGTGCTCTTCCGGCGCTCGCCGCCGAAGAGGCTCTCCACCCGGAGCACGTAGTGCTTCTTGACGCGCCGCGCGAACCACTCCCCCAGCAGCTTGCTGGCGCCGTAGACGCTCTTCGGCTCGGGCTCGTCCTCCTCGGAGTAGGGGTGGTTGGCGCGCCCGTCGAAGACGAAGTCCGAGCCGTAATGCACGAAGGTGGCGTCCACCAGCGCCGCCGCCTTGGAGAGCCAGCGCACCGCGAAAGCGTTCACCTCCAGCGCCCGCAGCGATTCCGCCTCGGCGCCGTCCACGTCGTTGTAGCCGACCGCGTTGATGAGGACGTCGGGGTGGATGCTCTCCAGCGCGTCCTTCACCGACTCGCGGCGGGTGATGTCCAGCTCGCCGTGCGCCGGAGTGATCAGCTCGTGCCGTTTGCCGAGCTCCGCGACCAGCGCCCCGCCGAGCTGCCCCGACGCTCCGGTGATCAGGATCTTCTTCGGCTGGCTAGTCGACATACAGCGTCCGGGCCATCACGCGTCCCTTCCTCCCCACCAGCTCCACGTCGATGGGGTGCGCGCCGCCAGGATAATCGGGTTTCTCGAAGACCAGTACGTAGCGCCCGGCGATGGAGCGCGCCACCCGATCGAAGGCGGCCTGCGGGAAGAGGTGCGTTTTCTGGTAGGAGCCGCCGGTGAGGTCGGCCGCCGCCTGGAGCTGGATCTCGAGGGTATGGAAATCAGCGTCGCTGACGTCCAGCATGAACATGTTGGTGCGGGCGGCATAGAGGTCGGCGATCGCGGTCTCGAGGTCCCTCGTCTCTCGCGGGCTGCGATCGATGCGCAGGCCCCAGCCGAAGAAGAAGAGCGCCTTGGCGCCCGGCAGCGGCTCCAGGGCGCGGGCCAGCACCGAGAGGCCCCGGTCCACGCTGGCCGCGTCCTTGGCGGCGGCGTAGTCCCAGCGCGCCGCCAGCGACGGGAACGGGCTCTCCTCCGCCTTCCCCGGCAGCCCGAACTTCAGGCAGTCGAAGATCGCCCGGCGCAGGCGCTCGTGGTCGTCGGTGAAGTCCTGCCGTAGCTTCAATCTCGAGTCGTAGGAGAGGACGGCCACCCGGTCGGTCGGCAGCATCCGGTCCAGGTAGCGCACCGCCTCGTGCGCCATGCGGATCAGCCCGGGCAGCCGCCAGCGCTCGTAGTGGGTCTGGAAGAGGAAGACCAGCAGCCGTCCGGGCGGCGTCAGGACGAGCGGCTGCCGGGTGGTCTCGGTCGCCTTGTCGTCCTCGGGCTCCAGCGCCGGCGGGGCCTCGGGACGGTCGGCCGGCACCCACTCGGCCGACTCGACCCTCACCGGCTTGCCGTGCACCAGCACGCGGAAGTCCGAGGGGAGGAGGTCGGGGATGGGGTTGCCCTTGGGGTCCACCACGTAGGCGTCCACCTCGACGCGGCCGACGCTGACGTCGCGCTTCACGCTCCCCTGCTGCGACGGCTGGATCACCGGCAGCGTCTGGAGCGAGAGCGACAGCAGGGCCGCCGGGACCATGGGTGCAAGATACCAGGCCATACTCGCAATACGGCCGCCGAGCGGAGATGTTCAGGCCGCCTGGCGTATCCTCGGGCGTAGGCATTCTTGAGATGCGGAGCACGCCGCGCCACCCCTGGTTACTGCTCCTGGCGCTGCTGATGGCGTCGCCTGCGACGGCCCAGCAGCCGGGGCGGTCTGCCCGGACGTCGGGCATGAGCAAGGTGGTGCCCCACCGCTTCGACGGCGACGTCCGGAACCTGCCCAAGGTCAAGAAGCCGCGCCGCATCCACGGTTGGGAGCACGAGGACCCGCCCAGCCTGAAGCCCGCCGTCGCACCCCGCCCGGCCGCCCCGAACGTCGCCCTGGCCCCGGCGCCGGCGCCGGCGATCACCTTCCCCGGGCTCAGCTTCAACGACTCGGTCACCGGCGGCTTCGCCGGCGCCGGCTGGCCGCCGGACGTGAACGGCGACGTCGGCCTGAACCACTACATCGAGGGAGTCAACGACGCCTACGCGATCTACAGCAAGACCGGCACGCTGCTCGCCTCCTTCACCGAGGACTCGCTCTGGAGCGGCGCCGGCACGCCTTGCGACGGCAACAGCCAGGGTGATCCGGTGGTGCTCTACGACGGCCTGGCCGACCGCTGGATCCTGACCCACTTCGCCTTCGCGGTCAGCAACGGCAAGCCGGTCGCGCCGTTCTACGAGTGCGTGGCGGTGTCGCAGACCTCCAACCCGGTCACCGGCGGCTGGTACCTCTACCCGCTGCAGATGGACCCCGGCGGCACCGGGCTGCCGCCGGCCAAGCTCCTGAACGACTATCCGAAGCTCGGCGTCTGGACCGATTGCGTCTACATGGCGGCCAACGGCTTCCAGTACCCGGCCGGCAGCTTCGGCGGCGTGGTCTTCGCGTCGCTCAGCAAGGCCGACATGTACGCCGGCTCGGCGCTCACCTGGTCGCTCGGCTTCATCGACGACACGGTGCAGAACCCGTCGCCGTTCACGATGATCCCCAGCAACCTGTTCGGCACCAACGCCGGCGCCCTGCCGCCCAACGGCACGCCCAACTACTTCGTCTCCGAATCGCGGACCGGCTTCGCCTTCGAGGTCCGCAAGTTCACCGCCGGTCCCAACTGCGGCGCGGGGGGGACGCTGGGCGCGCCGGTCAGCGTGAGCCACGGGACCTACTCGCTGGTGAGCGGCACCAACGTGCCGCAGCCGGACACCACCATCGACCTGGACGGCCTCATCGACCGGCTGATGCAGAAGGTGGCCTACCGCAAGGTCGGCAGCGCCGAGTCCCTCTGGGCCGTCCACACCGTCCAGAACGCTTCCGGCGTGAACATGCCGCAGTGGATGCAGATCAACGTGACCGGCGGCGTGGTCGCCACCACCCCGGTGCAGGAGCAGCTCTACGCGCCCGACACCACGCTCCACCGCTGGATGCCGAGCCTCGCCGTGGACAAGCAAGGCAACATGGCGATGGGCTACAGCACCTCCAACGGCAGCAGCCCGAACTTCCCCAGCATCGCCTACTCCGGACGTCTGGCCGGCGACCCGCTGAACAGCCTTCCCCAGACCGAGACGCAGATGTTCGCCGGCTCGGCCTCCCAGACGAACAACTGCGGCGGCGGGCCCTGCCATCGCTGGGGGGACTACACGGCGATGAGCCTGGACCCGGTGGACGACTGCACGTTCTGGTACATCAACGAGTACTACGACAGCACCGCCAACGGCGGCACCGGCAACTGGCACACGCGCATCGGCGCCTTTGCCTTCCCGGCCTGCGGCGGATCGCCGCTGCCGACGTCGACGCCGACGGCGACCCGCACGCCGACCCCCACGCCGACACTGACCCGGACGCCGACCGCTTCGCCGACCCTGACGCCGACGCGGACGCTCACCCCCACCGCGACCGCGACGGTCACGCCGACGGTCACCAGGACCTTCACAGCCACGGTGACCCCGACCATCACCTCGACCGTCACGCCCACGGTCACCGGCACCACCAGCCCCACCCTGACTCCCACCGTCACCGCCACGCCCTCGAGCACGCCTTCGGCTACGGCGACGCCGTCCCCCACCCGCACCGTCACCCCGACCTTCAGCCCGACGGTGACCCCCACGCACACGCTGGCGCCGACGCTCACCGTCACGCCCAGCCCGAGCCTGACGGCCACCCGCACCCCTTCGCCCAGCCTGACGCCGACCCCGTCACCCTCGCCATCGCCGTCGCCGTCGCCGTCGCCGAGCCTCACGCCCACGCGCACTCCGACGCCCACCGCGACGCCCGAGGGCTCCACCCGCTTCTACACGTTGGCCCCCTGCCGCATCGTGGACACACGCAACCCCGATGGACCGCTGGGTGGGCCGGCGCTCGCTGCGAACGTCGAGCGGACCTTCAACGTTCTCGGCGCCTGCGGCGTGCCCGCCGAAGCCAAGGCGCTCTCAGCGAACATCACGATCACCGGATCGTCTGCCGCGGGTGAGCTGGCGCTCTACCCTGGGGGCACGAGCTTGCCCGTCGCCAGCACGATCAGCTTCGGAGTCGGCCAGACGCGGGCGAACAACGCCTTGGTGAAGCTGTCGTCGCCGGGACCCGGCGGGGGCGGTGCGCTTTCGGTCAACGTCTACAACCGCTCCGACGGAGCGGTGCACTTCATCCTGGACGTGAACGGCTACTTCCAGTAGCCGATCGGCCGGTCGCCCAGCGGCCGGAGCGGGTCACGGCGCCGGAGCGGACGCGGGAAGCGCCGCCCGCCGCAGCTCCTCGATCTCCTTCAGCATCCCTTCCAGCATCGCCCGGGTGACCTTCTCCCCCTTCTCGCGCGTGGCCAGCGTGGCGTCTCCCCAGATCCCCGTGGGTGAGTACGTGCCTTCCCCCTTCGGGTTGCGGGTCAGCGGCCCCTTCCCCGGGTGGTAGTCCTTCACCGCCTTCTTCATGTCGACGGTTTCCGGCGCCATGTAGAGGAGCATCGAGGTCTCGATCTCCTCGGCGTGCGTGCCCCCTTCCTCCTTCTTGACCTCCTTCTCCACCGCCTCGCCCAGCTTGCCGATGTCGGCGTAGCGCAGCAGGATCCCGTCCCGAGCGAGGAGCTCGGCCGCCGGGGCCAGCGCCCGCAGGGTGGAGATGCCGGTGTTGAGGACGTAGAAGCGCCTGGGGCCGTGCCGCGCCAGGCTGCGGGCCACGTCCACCACCACGTCGCGCGCGGTCTCCAGCCGCAGCGTCGTGGAGCCGGGATACTCCACGAACGCCGGGTAGAAGGAGTAGTTCAGCGTCGGCGCGATCACGACGTCGGCGCGCGCCAGCACCTCCTTCTTGAAGTACTCGGCGATCAGGAAATCGTTCTTGAGCTTGAGGTGCGGGCCGTGCTCCTTGGAGGCCGCGCCCAGCGGGAGGACGACGACGGTGGCGGGCGTGAGCACCTTCTCCGCCTCCACCCAGGTCAGGTCCTCCAGGAGGACGCCCTTCGCCGCCAGAAGCAGCATCGCACCGACGATCGCCACGCCGCGATCGTAGCCCGCCCGTCTACTCCAGGCCGGCGGAGAGGTCCTGGCCGGCGAGCGACAGCCGGAGCGTCTTCTTCTCCCCTCCCTGCAGCACCGCCGGCACCGTCTTGTAGGCGTTGACGGTGCGGTCGCTGGCGACCAGCCAGATCGCGAAGTCGCCGTTGCCGGCCGCCAGCACCAGCGACTCCTCGATGAGGCCGCCCGGCGCGCCGCCGAAGTCGAAGGAGCGCTTCAGCACGTTCACCGCGTTGCGCTGGACGATGAGGTCCCCCTTGGCGATGGGGCACTGGAAGCTGACGAGCACCGTGGCCGGCCCTCCGGCGATCGTCGCTTCCGCCGAAGCGGTGCCCTGCCGGGCGACGCGCACCGGCAGCCCGACCGGACGGATCGTCTCGAGCGCCGGCGCCGCGTCCTGGCGCCGCGACCGGAGCGCCAGAGCTGCACCGCCGACGACCACCACCACCGCGGCCGCCACGCCGCCCCACAGCAGCGCCGGTCTCGAAACACGCGCACTGGTGGCGGCGACCGGCGACGGCCGTGCCGGCGCGGGCAGGGGCCGGGCGGCCGGCAGCGCCGCGGCTGGCATGGGAGCGGCGAGCGGCGCCGGCGCGGCGACCGTGGGCACTGTTGGTACCAAGGCCGCCGGAGGCGGCGCGGGCCTGCTCACCGCGGGACGGTGCGCGCCGGGCCTCGCCAGGATCGAGCGGATCTTCTCCAGGAGCCGCTCGGTGCGGTCGGCGCCGCCGCCGAGCTGCAGGCTCGGGTTCTCGTGGCGGATCAGCTCGATCGCCTTCTGCACGTGGCCGCGCCAGGGCTCCACGCAGCTCGGCTGCGCCGCCGCGTACTCCAGGAAGTCGAGCGCGTCGCGCGGGCGCCCCGCCTGCCGCCGCGTCTCGGCCATCCGCAGCAGCGCGCGCATCGAAGACGGGTCGGCCGGGTGGAGCGCCACCAGCGCCTCGTAGATGTCGAACGCGTCCTCGGGGAGCCCCTGCTTCTCGCGCAGGCTCGCCGCCATCACCAGGAAGCGCGCCGAGCGCTCCGAACGCCAGTCCTGCGCCGCCTCGTCGATCAGCGAGGAGGCCAGCTGCGTCTCGTTCCGCTGGATGTAGATCGTCAGCAGCCGCTCGCCGCAGCGGGCCGCCTCCGGCCACTCCTCGCGCTCCAGCGAGCCGTTGTAGAGCAGCGTCCAGGCATCGATGTTGGCGGGCTCGACCGCCAGCACGGTGGCGATCTCGCGCCGCGCCTTCTCCCAGTCGCCGGCCAGGCGCGCCTCGCCGGCGCGCGCCAGCGCCGGGTGCTGCTCCCAGGAGATCTGCTTCTCGATCGTCGGGTTGATGTACTTCTCCTCCAGGCCGGTCTTCTTGATGAGAAGCGCCGCGGCCATGCCGAAGGCGAAGCCGCCGATGTGCGCCCACCAGGCGACCCGCGCGTCGGGGAAGAGCCAGGCGGAGAGGAACTGCTCGACCAGCCAGATCGGCAGCACCACGAAGGCCGGCGAGGAGAACGTCCAGCGGATCCAGGGCATGAACCAGATCGGGATGAAGAGGAACCTGATGCGCGAGCGCGAGAGGCGGATGAGGAACGCCCCCATGACGACCGCGATCGCGCCGGAGGCGCCGACCAGCGGCATCGTTGCGCCGGGCTGCGAGACGCCGTGCGCGAAGGCGGCGAACATCCCGCCCACCAGGTAGAGCGCGGCGAAGAGCGGCCGGCCGTAGACGTCCTCGAGGAACGGCCCGGTGACGAAGAGCAGCAGCATGTTCCCCAGCAGGTGGAACCAGCCGCCGTGCAGGAACAGCGAGGTGACCGCGGTGACCGGCGAGGGGCGCGCCGGGATGTAGCCCCAGCGGTAGCCGGGGCGCTGCCGCAGCGCGTCCCCGAGCTGGCGAGCGATGGCGTCCAGCTCCTCCTGCTCGCGGGCCATCTGCGCCGGCGGCGGGAGGCGGCCGGCCTTGGCGAACATCTCCCGGGCCTTGTCGGTGTCGGAACCGAGCCGCTTCGTCTCGCGCGGCGTCATCACCTCCGTCAGGCCCTGGGGCACCTTCAGGTAGGGATGCTCGTGCCAGTAGTCGAGGAGCTCCTCGAACGCCGACTCGGCCTTGGGCTCCCACGCCTTGTACGACGGCGAATAGTCGAGCACCAGGAAGACGAGCGTGTTGAGAGCGATGAGCACGATGGACACCCATGGCCACCGGCGGACCTCGCTCTCTTCCTGGCCGATCGGGATGAGCATGAAAGTGCGCGGATTCTACTCGCCGAGCCGCGCCAGACGCGCCGCCAGCGTGTTGCGGTGGATGCCCAGCAGCCTGGCCGCCTTGAGCTGGTTGCCGCCGGTGAGCGCCATCGCCTGGCTGATGTGCCGGCGCTCCAGCGCCTCCAGCGTCGGGAAGTCCTTCTCGCGCACCGGGGCGCTCCGGAGCGGCAGCACCAGGTCGCGCGGCACCAGGCGCGGCCCGCGGGCGCGGATGGCGGCGGCGCGCAGCACGTTGTCGAGCTCGCGCAGGTTGCCGGGCCAGTCGTGCCCGCGCAGCGCCTGGAGCGACTCCGGCGAGAGGCCGCGGATGCCCTTCTCCTGCGCCCCCCGCACGTGGGTGAGCAGCGTGCGGGTCAGGAGTTCCAGGTCTTCCAGCCGCTCGCGCAGCGGCGGCACCGAGAGCGGGAAGACCGAGAGCCGGAAGTAGAGGTCGAGGCGGAAGCGCCCGGCGCGCGCCTCCTCCAGGAGGTCGCGGTTGGTGGCGGCCAGGATGCGCACGTCGACCGCGCGCGAGACGTTGCTGCCGACCGGGCGCACCTTGCGGTCCTCCAGGAAGCGCAGCAGCGTCACCTGGCCGCGCGGCGAGAGCTCGCCGATCTCGTCCAGGAACGCGCAGCCGCCGTCGGCCGCCTCGAAGAGCCCCAGCCGCCGCCGCTCGGCGCCGGTGAAGGCGCCGCGCGCGTGCCCGAAGAGCTCGCTCTCCAGCAGCCCCTCGGGGATGCCGCCGCAGTTGACGGCCAGGAACGTGGCGTCGCGCCGGCGGCTGCTCTCGTGGATCAGCCGCGCCAGCAGCTCCTTGCCGGTGCCGGTCTCCCCGAGGATCAGCACCGTCTCCTCGGTGGCGGCGACGTCGCGCGCCTCCTCCAGCAGGGCGCGCACCGCGGCCGAGCGGCTGCGCTCCAGCGACTCCTGGTACCAGGGGCCGCGCGGCACCTCCGGCCGGGCGCGCTCCTCGGCCGCCTCCCCGCCCAGCTCCAGCACCGCGCGCTCGCTGATGCCGCCGATGCGCCCCACCAGCACCGCCGCCACGCCGGCGGCGCCCGCTTCCAGCGCCTCGCGGTGCGCGCGCCTCAGGATCTCCAGGGCCGCTGGTGCAGCTCCCGCGACCTCCAGCCGCCGGGCCACCGTCAGAGCGGCCTGCAGGCTCCAGTCGGCGCGCCGGAAGGTGTGGAAGACGCGGGCGGCCTCCTCCAGCTCCGCCTTGGCGAGCTCGGGCTTTCCCTCGGCGGCCAGCAGCTCGGCGCGCACCACCGCCGCGTGCGCCCGCATCTCCGGACGGCCCGCCTCCTCGAAGAAGCGGTCGATCTCCGGCAGGCGCGCCGCGGTGGCGGCGGCGTCGGCGGGCAGGCGGGCGGAGAGCTCGTCGAGCTCGGCGGCGAAGGCGTTCGCCCGGTCGCCCAGCGCCAGGAAGTCGGCGCGCGTCTTCTCCAGGAGCGCCAGCCCGGAGCGGTCCCCCAGGAGGACGCGCACCCGCCCCACGTTGCGCCGCGCGTGCGCCGCGGCGTGCCGCAGCCCGGCGGCCGCCGCCAGCTCCAGGTCGCGCTCGAAGTGGGCGCGCGCCGCCGCGAGGTCGCCGCGTGCCAGCGCCAGCAGGCCGAGGCGCGAGGCCAGCAGGCCGGCCAGCCGCTCGTTGCCGAGCGCCTCCACCAGCTCGCGGGCCCGCTGGAAGAAGTATTCGCCGATGTCGAGCTCCCCGCCTTCCACGTAGCTCTGCCCCAGCGAGAGGTACTCCTTGGCGAGCAGGAAGCGGTCCCCCAGCTCCTTCAGCCGGTCGACCGCCAGCCGGTGGTGCATCAGCGCGCGCGGCGCGTCCTGGGCCAGCGACAGCAGGATCGCGCGGGCTCGGTGATAGGCGGCCACCAGCGGAGGCACCGCCCGCGAAGCCTCGCCGGCGGCGTCGGCCAGCAGGTGGTCGGCCTCCTGCACCCGCCCCTCGCGCTGCGCCAGCCGCGCCTCCACCAGCGGGCGCAGGAGCGGCGGCTCGTGCTCGCGCCGGCCGGAGTCGGCCAGGCGCGCCCGCGCCTCCGCCAGCCGCCCCAGGCGCGCCAGCACCTCCGCGGCGCGCAGCGCCGCCCAGGCGCCGACCTCCCCCTTGTGCTTCTCCAGCGCCAGGAGGCGCGGCAGCGCGGCGGCCGCGTCGCCGCGGCGCACCAGGTCCTGCGCCAGCAGCGCCTCCGCCAGCAGGCGATGCTCCGCCGAGCCGGCGGCGAGCTTCGCCGCCTCGCGCTCGACGCCGCGCGGCTGCAGCAGGTAGAGCTCGGCCTGCGCCCGGCCGGCGCAGGCGAGGAGGCCGCGCTCCCGGGCCGCCCTGGCCAGGTAGGACTCGGCGCGCTCGGGCAGCTCGACCCACCAGCCGCGCAGCGCCACCTCGCTCCGGATCACGCCCCGATCTTAGAAGCTGCTGCACTGTTCTGCAGCATCGGTGCAGCACCGAAGCCTGAGAGAATCCGCGGATGCCGCCTCAGGACGGAGCCCCCGCGGAACGGCGTCCGCTCTCCAGCGCCTCGCTGACGCTGGCCGAATCGCTCACCATCGGCATCTTCAAGACCGGCAGCGACGGCCTGGTGCGCTCCACCAACTCGGTGCTGCGCCGCATCTTCGGGGTGGGCGAGGGGAAGCTGGAAGGGGCCCGGGTCGTCGAGCTCTTCCGCCCCGAGGCCCATGACGCGCTCGGCACGATCCTGCGGGACGTGCTGCTGGCCCGGCGCCCCCACGAGGTGGACGTCGCCGCGGTGACCACCCGTGGCCCGGCGCAGGTGCGGGTCGCCGGCAAGGGGCGCTTCGACGTCTTCGGCAACCTGCTGGAGATCGCCTGGTCGGTGCGCGAGGTCGGCCCGCGCGACCCCGACGAGAGCGTGCGGGTCCACAACGCCAAGGTCGAGGCGCTGGCCGAGCTGGGCGTGGAGCTCGGGCAGCAGCTGGGCCCGCTGGTGGAGCGCATGAACAAGGCGCTCTCGGCGGCCGACCGGCTGCTGGACCCGGGGCGGGCGCCGGGCGAGGAGGACCGCGAGGTGCTGCGCTTCTCGCTGACCGAGCTGGCCACCGGCCTGATGCGGCTGCAGGAGGTCTACGTCGAGCTGGAGCGCCTCTCGGTCGAGACACCGCTGAAGCTCGAGCCGGTGGACCCCTGCGAGGTGCTGCACCGCGCCGAGACGCTGGTGGCCGATTCGCTGCGGGCCAGCCGGGCCCGGGTGCAGAACGCGATCGAGGAGCCGCCGCCGCGCGTCCTGGCAGACGCCGGTCGCCTGACCGAGATTCTGGTGAACCTGCTGCGCAACGGCCGCAACGCGATCCGGCGGCGCCGCGAGGCCGACCCGGAGGGCCGCTTCGACGGCGTGGTGGTGGTGGAGTCCTTCGCCCGCGACCCCTTCGTCTGCCTGCTCATCACCAACAACGGCCAGCCGGTGCCCAACGCGGTGGTGGAGCGGATCTTCGTCCCCTCCTTCGCGGCGCGGGTGCCCGACCGCGCCGGGTTCGGCCTGCCGGAGACGGCCGCGCTGCTGCGGGAGATGGGCGGCGCGATCCGCTGCGAATCGCTGGGAGAGTTCGGGACCCGCTTCGAGATCACCCTGCGCCGCGCGGACCCGTTACTGCTGCCCTGAATCGGTGCAATTGGGCACGGCGTGGCCATAGCGCGCTGACGGCGCGCCCGGCCGGCAGCCGCGCCGCCGCCTCGACGGGCCCGGCACTCCCCTTGCTCCGGCGCAGGCGGTGAAGCCGCGCCGCGACCTTACGATGGTGTCCGTGGCCCGCTTCTCCGCGCGTTCCGCCGCCACCGGACTGCTGGTGCTGGCCCTCAGCGTCGGCGGCAGCATCGCCCGGGCGACCGACTTCGTCACCACGCGGGTGAAGACCGGAGCGCGCATCTTCCGCGCCGTCCTCTCCTCCGACCTCGACCTCGACGCCAAGGCCGAGGGGGACGGCACGCTGGTCGTCCTCGTCTACCACAACGGCACCTCCGACCTGGCGCAGCTCGCCACCGAGGTCATCGCCGCCGAGGGGAAGGAGCTCGCCCCCGGCCATCACCTGCGGGTGGAGCGGGTGAACAGCCTGACCTCGGTGGCCGGGCGGCCGGCGGCGCTCTTCCTGGCCGACGACCTGTCGCGCGACGCGCTGGAGGCGCTGGTGCGCTGGGGCGTGGAGAAGAAGGTGTTCGTCTTCTCCCCCTACGAGGGGCACGTGGAGCGCGGCGTGGCCGGGGGCGTCCTGGTGGGCGCGCGGGTTCTGCCGTTCCTGAACAAGAGCACGCTGGCGCGGACCGGGCTACGCTTCAGCGCAACGGTCATGCAGGTGTCCAAGCTCCACGAGGGGACTCCGTGAGGCGTCCGGCGGTGGTCGTCACCGCGGCCTTCGTGGTGCTGGCGCTGGGGCTGGAAGGGCTGCTGGCGCGCTACTGGCTGGCGGTGCTGAAGCCGCGCCTGGCGGCCGAGGCGGTCTCGCACGCCGAGCTCCTGGCCGACTCGCAGAAGGTCGTCCTGGAGCACGCGCTGGCCGAGGACCCGGCCAAGCGGCTGGGGGACGCGATGGACCAGCTGCTCCTGCTGCGCGACCCGGGCAGCGGCAGCCCCTTCGTGCTGGGGCTGACGGTGCAGCTCGACCGGGCCTTCGCGCCCGGCGCGCCCGAGGGACTCACTCTCAAGCGAGGCACGCCCACCGACGACGCCCGCTTCCGCGTGCAGGTGCCGCTCTATCACCCCGAGACCGGGGCGGTCGCCGGCCTGGCGCTCTTCGAGATGAGCCCGGCCTTCTTCCGCGCGTTCTCCGGCGACGTGCGCAAGCAGCTGGCCGCGCAGGGCGGCTTCGTGCTGCTGATCCTGGCGGCGGTCTGGATGCTGATGCTCGCGCTCCTCGCGCGCCTCTCCTCGCAGGAGCGCACTCTGGCGGAGCAGGAGCAGCGCCTGCGCCGCCTGGTGGACGAGCTGGGGACCTACTTCGTCTACAGCCGCACGCCGCAGGGGAAGCTGGAGTCGGCCGGCGACTCGGTGCAGAAGGTGCTGGGCCTGCCGCCGTCCGACTTCGTGAGGCGCTTCGACGAGCTGCTGACCGACTCCAAGGACAACGAGGCGCCGCGCCGCCGCCTCTCCGGAGACCGGCTGGAGATCGGCGGCACCGGCGCGCCCCGCTCGCCCAGCTCGGCGGTCATCTACGAGGTCGAGATGCGCGACGCGCGGGGGGAGCTGCACCGCATCGAGCTCTCCGAGGTGCCGATCCTGGCCGAGGACGGCCGGCCGACGCGCCTGGAGGGCATCGCCCGCGACGTGACCTCGGAGCGTCGCCTGCTGGTCGAGCTCCGGCAAGCGAAGGAGGCCGCCGAAGCGGCCAACAGAGCCAAGAGCCAGTTCCTGGCCAACATGAGCCACGAGATCCGCACCCCGATGAACGCCATCCTCGGCATGACCGCGCTGGCGCTCAAGACGAGCCTCGACACGCGGCAGCGCGGCTACCTGCAGGAGATCCGCGCCTCCGGGCGCGTCCTCCTCGGGCTGGTGGACGACATCCTCGACCTGGCCCGCATCGAGGCCGACCGCCTGAAGGTCGAGCGCATCCGCTTCCGCCTGGACGACGTCCTCTCCGACCTGGCCAGCGTGGTCGGCGTGAAGGCGCGCGAGAAGGGGCTGGAGATCCTCCTCTCGGTCGAGCCGGGCGTGCCGAACGAGCTGGAGGGGGACCCGCGCCGGCTGGGGCAGGTGCTGGTGAACCTGGTCGGCAACGCCGTGAAGTTCACGGAGTCGGGGCAGATCGTGGTCGGCGTGAAGCGGGCCGCGGAGCACCTGAGCGGCCTGGTGCTGGAGTTCTCGGTCAGGGACACCGGCATCGGCATGAACCGGGAGGCCGTCGAGCGGATCTTCGAGCCCTTCACCCAGGTGGACGAGTCCTCCTCGCGCGTCCACGGCGGCGCGGGCCTCGGCCTGGCGATCTCGAAGCGCCTGGTGGAGTTCATGGGCGGGACGATCCGCTGCGAGAGCGCGCCGGGGCACGGCAGCACGTTCACCTTCACCGCCACGTTCGGGGTGGTGGCGGTGCCGGCGCGCCCCCCCACCACCACCGGGACGTTCGCGCCGCTGCAATTCCCGGAGCGGCTGGACATCCGCGAGATGCGGGTGCTGCTGGTGGACGACAACGCCACCGCCCGCGAGGTCTTCACCAAGATGCTCGAGACGCTCGGCTTCTCGGTGACCGCTCAGGCCTCGGCGCAGGAGGCGCTGCCGGAGCTGGAGCGCGCCGCCAAGCGCGGCAAGCCGTACGGGCTGGTGGTGATGGACTGGCGCATGCCGGGCATGGACGGCCTCGAGGCCACGGCCCGCATCAAGAACGCGGCCGCCACCCGCCAGCCGCCGCCGGTGGTCCTGGTCACCGCGCACGCCACCGAGGAGCTGGCGCGCCGCGCCGCGTCGGCCGGAGTCGACGCGTTCCTGCCGAAGCCGGCCAGCCAGTCGGGCCTCTGGAACGCGATCCTGTCGGCGCTCGGAGGGGGCGTGGGGCGCCGGGTGACGCGCAGCGTCCCGATCCTGAGCGAGACGGTGCGCCTGCACGGCGCCCGCGTCCTCCTGGTCGAAGACAACGACCTCAACCGCACGGTCGCCACCGAGCTCCTGACGGGCCTCGGCCTGAGCGTGGTCGCCGCTTCCAGCGGCCCCGAAGCACTCGCCCAGCTAGGCGTGGATTCCGGCGCGGTGCCGACGGCACCGCCAAATGGCAAAGACCAGCCCTTCCAGGCCGTCCTCATGGACGTGCAGATGCCGGGGATGGATGGCCTGGAGACGACCGCGCGCATCCGCGCCGACGCGCGCTACAAAACGCTGCCGATCATCGCGTTGACCGCGCACGCCATGGCCGGAGACCGCGAGCGCTTCCTGGCCGGCGGCATGTCCGACTACGTCAGCAAGCCGATCGAGGAGGCCGACCTGGTCGCCGCCCTGGTGCGCAGCCTGCCGATGCAGCCGGTGCTCACCGCTCCGCCGCCCGAGCCGTCGCCTCTGGGCGTCCTGCCGGGCATCGACCTGGCGTCGGCGCTGCGCCGGGTGCGCGGCAACGAAGGGCTGCTCCGCCGGCTGATGAAGGACTTCGCCGAGCGCTCCGACGAGGTCTACACGACCCTGAAGGCCGCCGTCGACGAGGGGCGCACGGCGGACGCGCTGGCGATCGCCCACACCCTGAAGGGCTCCTCGGCCTCGCTCTCGGCGAAGACCGTCGCCTTGGCCGCCGCCGAGGTGGAGAAGGCGCTCAAGGTGAAGCAGCCGGTGCCGCTGGAACGCGTGGCCGCAGCGCTGGAGGAGTTCCGCGCCTCGGCGGCCAAGCTCGCCGAGACCGCTTCCGTCTCGGGCGAGCAGCCGGCCATCAAGCCGGCCGACGACGAGGCCCTGCGCAGCGCGGTGCGCGAGCTGAAGCGCTCGCTGGAGACGAACGACCTGAACGCCACCGCCGCCATGAAGGACCTCAAACGGGCGCTCGCCGGGCGCGGGGCCGGGCAGCGTCTCGAGGAGCTGGAGGCGGCGGTCGAGGAGCTGCGCTTCGACGACGCGCTGGCGGCGCTTCACGCGCTGACCAAGGCGCTGCCGATCGCGCTGGAGGCCGGATGAAGGACCGGCGCTCCCCGCGGCGCGTCCTGATCGTGGACGACGAGCCGGCGAACGTGAGGCTCCTGGCCGAGGCGCTGGGCCCGGGCTACCAGACGCATTTCGCGACCGGCGGCAGCCACGCGCTGGAGCTGGCCGAGCAGCTCCCGATCGACCTCGTCCTCCTGGACGTGGTGATGCCGGGGCTGGACGGCTTCGAGGTGCTGCGGCAGCTCAAGGAGAACGAGGCCACCCGGCCGATCCCGGTCATCTTCGTGACCGCGATGGACGAGGTGGAGGACGAGGAGCACGGGTTCGACCTGGGCGCGGTCGACTACATCACCAAGCCGGTCAGCCCGCCGATCGTGCGGGCCCGCGTCCGCACGCACATCGAGCTGAAGGAGCAGCGGGACCTGCTGGAGATGCGCGCTTCCATCGACGGCCTCACCGGCCTCGCCAACCGGCGCTGCTTCGACGAGCGGCTGGCGGCCAGCCTGAGGCGGCGCGGCGGGCTCCTCTCTCTGCTGCTTTTGGACGTCGACTTCTTCAAGCAGTTCAACGACCACTACGGCCACGCCCACGGCGACGAGTGCCTCAAGCAGGTGGCCGCGGTGCTGCCCGACGTGTTCCGGCGCCCGCTCGACCTGCCGGCACGCTACGGCGGCGAGGAGTTCGTGGTGCTGATGCCCGACACCGACGCGCCCGGCGCGCGCGAGCGGGCCGGCGCGCTGCTCTCGCGCCTGGCCGCGCTGGGGCTGCCCCACGAGCGCTCCCGGGTCGCGCCGCACGTGACGCTCAGCATCGGCGGAGTGACCGCCGCGCCGGAGGAGGCCGACGGCCCGGAGGCGCTCCTGAAGGCGGCCGACCAGCTGCTCTACGAGGCCAAGGAGGCGGGGCGCGACCGCTGCGTCCACCTCGACCTCCCGAGCGGGGAGAAGCGGACCATTCGAGGAGGAGAGAATGAGACGAGCACGTGACGCGTTCCTGTGCATGGCATCCGCGGCGCTCGCCGGGTGGGCGGGCATCGCGGCCGCTCAGCCGGCGGGGACCGGCGGCGTCGGCGAGGAGGACCTCCTGGCGGTGCTCGCCGAGGAGACGGCGCTGGCCACCGCCACCAGGATGAACTCCGACTTCGTGCCCGGCATCGTGACCGTGCTGCACGGCGACGAGATGGAGGCGCTCGGCGCCCGGACCGTGCTGGAGGCCCTGGCCTTCGTGCCCGGCATGGTCGCCACGCAGGACTCCAACGGCCTGCCGCTCCTCCAGGTACGCGGCATCGACCTCGGGCTCGGCAACGGCGGCGTGCGCATCCTGGTCGACTCCCGGACGCTGGGCCGCGAGGCCACCGGCCTCTCCAGCGCCACCATAATGATGCCGATCGAGCAGGTGGACCGCATCGAGGTGCTGCGCGGGCCCGGCTCGCTGTGGGGCGACTTCGCGTTCGTCGGCCTGGTGAACATCATCACCCGCAAGGACAGGAGCGGAGCTTGGGCGGCCGGCGGCAGCGGCGGGCTGGCCACGGGCGGTGTGGCGATCGGCACCGACCAGGTGAAGTCGCCGGTGGCGGTGGCCGCGAACTACTCCGGCTGGCGGGCTCTGAAGGGGGACTACGCGGAAGGGGCCCACGGCACCGACCGGCGCCTCTACGGCAACGCCTCGGCCACCTGGAAGGGCTGGACGCTCAGCGCCGCCAGCGTCTGGCGGGACATCGCCGACTTCCGGCCGAGCGGCCTCCCCGGGCGCTTCCGCAGCTCCTTCGAGCGCAGCGAGACCGCCGAGCTCCGGTACACCTACGCGCCCGCCGCCGACCGGAGGCTGAGCGCCTACGTCAGCACGCTCTCGCAGAAGTACCAGATCAACGTCGACCATTACGAATCCCACCTCGCCGGAGGCGGCCTCGACGGCTCCTACAAGGTCGGCCCGCAGCGGCTGACCCTGAAGATGGACTTCGCGGCGGCCGTCATCGACGAGGCCAGTCACATCTCGCCCCCCCAGGGCCCAGGCCGCCCCGGCAACCTCTTCACCCTGCGCGACATCCACCAGGACTATGCCGGCGTGATGCTGCAGGACGAGGTGGAGATCGGGAAACGCCTGACGGTCACCGCCGGCGTGCGCTTCGACGACCAGAGCGACATGAGGAGCCACACCAGCCCGCGCTTCGCCGCGGTCTTCCGCGTCTCCGACGAGCACACGTTGAAGGCGCAGTGGGCCGAGGGCTTCCGCAGCGTGACGTTCTTCCAGCTCTACGCCGGCGGCACCCACCGCAACTTCGACTTCGAGGCGAGCCGCACGGCCGAGCTCGCCTGGATCTTCCGGCGGCCGACCATGACCGGCAAGCTGACCGTCTTCCGGGTGAAGCTGGGCGGCCTCTTCTACGTCGTGGTGCCGAACCCGGCCACCTTCCGGGACGCGCATGCCACCGGAGTCGAGGCCGAGTGGGCCCAGAGCCTCGGCGACCTCGTGAAGGTGATCGCCAACCTCTCCTGGGTGGACACCGAGGACAAACGCTCTCCGAGCGGGCAGCCGGAGGACAGCTTCGCCGAGGCGGAGTGGCTCTGGAACCTGGGCCTCCTGGCGCGGCCCCTGCCGGGGCTGACCGCGGGCGTGCACTGGAACCACGTGGGCCACCGCGCGGCGGCCCCCGGCAGCACGACCGGCCTGCCCGGATTCGAGGAGGTCGACCTCACGTTCACCTGGCACCCGCCCAGCATCCCCAGGATGTCGTTCCGCGCCGGCGTCCGGAACCTGCTGGACGAGGACGTCACCGGCGGCCTGCGGCTGCCGAACGGACTCGTCACCTTCACCACTGCCGGGCGCTCCTATACCTTCCAGTCGGCCTACACGTTCTGACATGCACGCTGGCCGCATCCTCATCGCCGACGACAGCTCCACGAACCGTATGCTGCTCTCCGGCATCCTGGAGGACGCCGGCTATCACGTGCGGGCCGCGGCCAGCGGGCGCGAGGCGCTGACGCTGGCGCGCAGCGAGCCGCCGGAGCTCATCCTCCTCGACATCCAGATGCCGGAGATGGACGGGCTGGAGGCTTGCCGGCGGCTCAAGGAGGACCCGGCCACCCGCTCGCTGCCGGTGCTCTTCATCTCGGCGCTCGACGACGTCGAGGCCAAGGTCACCGCCTTCGACGCCGGCGGCGTGGACTACGTCACCAAGCCGTTCGAGGCGGCCGAGGTGCTGGCCCGCGTCGGCACGCAGCTCCAGGTGTCCCGCCTGTCGCGCGAGACGCAGGCCAAGAAGGAGGAGCTGGAGCGCGCCTACGCCGAGCTCAAGCGCGCTCAGGAGCAGATCGCGCGACTGGAGGCGCCCGACGCGGCGCGCCTGGAGAGCACCGAGCGCTGGGCGCAGGAGACCGCCGAGGACGTGCGCCGCGAGACCGGGGCGCGCACGGTCGGCGTCTGGACGCTGCGCGGCGAGCGCTTCGCGCCGCTGGCCGCCGAGGGGCAGGGGGAACCGGACTGGAGCGGCCTCATCGGCGAGGAGCTGGTGGAGCTCGAGAGCGGCACCTGGGCCGTGGCGATCCCGGGCGCCTCCGGCGAGACGCGCGGCGCGGTGGTGGTGGAGGGGAAGGCGGTCTTCAGCGACGTCGAGCGCAACATGCTGCGCAGCTTCGCGCGCCACCTGGGGACGGCGCTGGAGATGCGCCGCTTCCGCGCCGAGCTGCACGTGGCCGAGGCGCGCCGCGCCGAGTCGCGGCACGAGATGCGGGGGCGGGGCGTGGCGCCGGTCGACATCTGCCCGCTCTGCGGAGGCTGCTACAGCCTGGAAACGGGCCCGGAGGACGAGGCGCCGGTCTGCCCCGAAGACGGCACGCCGCTCGACTCCTCGCTGCTCCTCCCCTACCGCGTGGCCTCGCGCTACCGGCTGATGCGCGTCCTCGGCGAGGGGGGCATGGGCACGGTGTTCTCGGCGCACGACGAGAAGCTCAGCCGCGACGTGGCCCTCAAGGTGCTGCGTCCGGAGACGCTCTCCGACCCGACCGCACGTTTCCGCTTCGAGCGCGAGGCCCGCGCGATGGCGCGCGTCCGCCACCCGGGCGTCGTCGCGCTGCACGACAACGGCGAGCTCCCCGACGGCGGCGCGTTCCTGGTGCTGGAGCTGCTGGCCGGCCGCGACCTCGACAGCGTGCTGCTGGACCACGGCGCCGGCCGCCCCGACCAGGTCGCCTCCATCCTGCGGCAGATCGGCGCGGCGCTGGGCGCGGTGCACCGCGCCGGGGTCGTCCACCGCGACATCAAGCCGGCCAACGTCTTCCTCCTGACGGAAGAATCGGGGCACCCGGCCCCGCGCCTCACCGCCAAGCTGCTGGACTTCGGCATTGCCCGCGGCAACCAGGCCGGCGACCGCCTCACCCAGACGGGACTCATCACCGGCACCCCGGCCTACATGTCCCCGGAGCAGGTGCAGGGGGACGAGGTGGACGAGCGGAGCGACATCTACTCGCTGGCCGCGGTCGCCTACGAGGCGCTGATCGGCGCGCCGGCGATCCCGCAGGACGGACACGCCGGAGTGCTGGTGGCGGTGCTCACCGTCAAGCCGCAGCGTCCGTCGGTGGCGCGCAAGGGGCTGCCGGCGGAGCTCGACGCTACCTTCGAGGCCGCCCTGGCCAAGGAGCGCGACCAGCGCCCTACCGACGTCGCCGCCTGGGCCGAGGAGTGCGCTCAGATCCTGGAAGGGCTGCCGCCGGCGGCGTTCGGGCCCGGCTGGCCGGCCGAGCTGAAGAAGGCGAGGCCGAAGCGCACGCCCAACCCCTGGGGCGAGACCGTCTCGCGCTAGCCGGGCGGACGAGAAGGGTCCGATGGCAAGGCGGACGACCGAGGCGACCGAGGCGACCGAGACGTAGCAGCGCTACGTCGCCGGTCAGCCGAAGGAGGACAACGCCGCCAGCGGGCCCTTATCGTCCGCCCGCCCTCAGACCCGGCGGACGTCGTGGGCGGCCAGCAGCCGGTCCAGCCACTTGCCGGAGATCTTCTCGTGCAGCGTGTTCTGGTCCAGGCGGGCGCGCAGGTGCGACCAGTCGACGTGGTCCAGCTGCTGGTCCTGGTTGAAGCAGGAGAAGACGAACGACTCCTCGCCGGTCACCGGGTCCACGTGCCGCTGCAGGCACTGCGCGCAGACCTCTTTCATCATGCATTGCATCGGCGAGTTGATGGAGCCGATGCCGACGTGCGAGGGATGGAGGTGCGGCGCCAGCACGCCGTGCCGCGCGGCGGCCACCGCGGCCATCATGCGGTCGGAGCCGATGGCGATGACCCGGGTGGCGTCGGCGAGCGGGATCGTGGTCTTGCCGAGGCGCCCCTCGGCGTAGGCCAGCATCGCCTGGACGATGTTGCCGAGGTACTCGAAGTCCTGGGGCCTCTTCTTCCGCAGCATCGGCGGGACGTCCACCGAGTAGACGACCACGTCGGCGCCGGCCTCGATCTCCTCGCGCTTGTAGAAGTCCTCGGCCTTCTTGTAGCCGGCGAAGTAGAGGACTTTGTTGCCGCGCTCGCGCGCCGCCTTGCCGATCGAGAAGAGGACCGCGTTGCCGAGGCCGCCGCCGCAGAGGACCACGGTCTGGTTCTCCGGCAGCTCGGTCGGTGAGCCGGTCGGGCCCATGACGATGACCGGCTCCCCCTCCTGGAGCGCCGCGCAGAGCCGGCTGGAGACGCCGAGCTCGAGCGCGATCATGGAGAGCAGGCCGGCCTCGCGGTCCACCCAGGCGCCGGTCAGCGCGCAGGGCTCGATGAGGAGCGGCACCGGCGTCTCGCCGGGCCTGGCCGCCACCTTGGGCGCGTAGGCCTCGTAGTTCTGGAAGCGGTAGAACTGGCCGGGGTGGAAGCCGGCGGCGGCCAGCGGCGCCTTCACCACCACCTCGACGATCGTGGGGGTCAGCCGGTCGACGCGCACCACCCGCGGCACCAGGCGGTCCAGCAGCTCGCGGGTGAAGCGGGCCCAGGTCTCGTCGCGGGCGGCCTGACCGCCGGCGCTGCGGTCCAGGGCCGCCAGCTCGTCGGCGAAGAGCTCGATGATGCGCGGCGCGCCGTCCTTGGCCGACGCCATCGCCTTGACGACCGACCCGGCGTAGACGGGGTGGTTGTCGCCGAAGTAGCTCACCAGCTTGCCGCCGTGCTGGGCGCCGGTGAAGAACGCCCCGGCGCCGTCGGGCCTGGGGATCACGGTGAAGCGGCCGTCCTCGCCGCGCACCGCCACGTGCGGCAGGAAGAACTTCTTCCGGGCGTCCAGCTGGATGGCATCCTCGCGTTCACGCCCGTAGGTGGTGTTCGGGGTGGTGCCGGCGGCCACCAGCAGCGTGCGGCAGGGCAGCTCCACCATCGAGCCGTCTTTCCGCTTGAAGACGACCGCGCGCAGCGAGCCGAACTCGTCCGGGATGCACTCCACCGGATCCAGGTTCTCGGCGAAGGAGATCCCCTCCTCGAGCGCCTTGTTGATCTCCTCATGGTTGAGTCGGTAGGCCGGCGACTCCTCCATCGAGCGCCGGTAGGCGAGCGTGGAGCCGCCCCACAGCTTGCAGAGCCGCGCGAAGTCGGGCGTCTTCCCCTCGGCTTCGGCGCGCTGGCGCTCGGAACGCACCGCCCGCCCGTGCTCCAGGAGCCGGCCGGCGCGCATCTTCTCCTCCACGTTGAGCCCCTCGAAGAAGGCCGCCTCCCCCTTCTCGGCGGCGATCGTCTCGAAGCGGTGCAGCGTCTTCTCGGCGAGGATCGGGTAATAGGCCAGCGATTCGGTCGCGGTGTCGATGCCGGTGAGGCCGCCGCCGATCACCACGATCGGCAGGTCGACGTTCAGGTTCGCCAGCGCCTCTTCCTTGAACGCCCCGGTCAGCTGCAGCGCCATCAGGAAGTCGGACGCCTGGCGCACGCCGCGGATGAGGTTCTGGCGCATCGGCACGATCGTCGGCTTGCCGGCGCCGGCGGCGATCGCCACGTGGTCGAAGCCCATGTCGAACGCCTGCTCCAGCGTCAGCGTGCCGCCGAAGCGGACGCCCCCGACGATGCGGGCGCCCTCTCGGCGGGCCAGGTTCAGGTAGAGGAGGTCGAGGAAGTTCTTGTCCCACCTCACCGTGATCCCGTACTCGGAGACGCCTCCGAAGCCGGTGAGGACCCGCTCGTCGAGCGGCTTCACCAGCGAGGCCAGGTCGCGCACCGGGCGGTCCTTGCGCAACAGCCGCTCGGGCAGCGGCTCGATCTTGAGGCCGTCGATGGCGATGACCCCGAAGCCCTCGTTGAGGAGGTGATGGACCAGCGTGTAGCCGGCCGGACCGAGCCCCACCACCAGCACGTTCTTGCCGTTGTAGGGCAGCGCAACCGGACGCCGCGCGTTCAGCGGGTTCCAGCGCGTGAGCAGCGACCAGATCTCGAAGCCCCAGGGCAGCGAGAGGACGTCGGTGAGGACGCCGGTCTCGGCCTGCGGGATGTCGACCGGGTCCTGGTTCTGGAAGATGCACCCCTTCATGCAGTCGTTGCAGATGCGGTGCCCGGTGCCGGGGAGCATCGGGTTGTCGATGGCGATGATCGACAGCGCCCCCAGCGAGTCCCCCTCGCGCCTCAGCGTGTGGAACTCGGAGATCTTCTCGTTCAGCGGACAGCCCGCCAGCGGGACGCCCAGCGGGTTCGCCTTCAGCCCCCCGTCCTTGGTCACGAAGCCCTTGGTGCAGGAGTCCTTGTCGCGCTCGTGGCAGAGCAGGCAGTAGTGCACCTCGCCGGAGACCTGCCGCTCGTCCTTGCGGAGGTCGGTCAGCTCGAAGCCGGCCCGGGCGCGGTGGTGCGACGGCAGCGCCGTCCGCACCTCGGGGAGCTCGAGATCGGGGCGGACCGAGGGGACCAGCGCCTCGAACTTGAACGGGTGCGGGACGAAGAAGGACGCCCAGCCTTCGGTGCGCTTGCGGTGCTCGGGCGCGTGCTTCAGACGGGCGGCGTAGGCGTCGAAGAGGCGCGTCCACTCGGCGAGCGCGTCGTCGCCGTGCGGCAGGCCGAGCAGCTCCGCCTGCGCCCTCAGCTCGGAGAGCCGCGCCGCGGCGTCCTCCGTCTCGTAGGAGGCGTCCTTGCCGCGCGGCGTGGCCAGCGAGGCCGCCAGCGTGAAGAGCTCCCACCCGGCCGACGCGACCCGCAATTCTTCGTCCCATCTGGCCGTGCCGTCGGCGCCGCGGAGATCGCCTCCGCCGACCAAGTCCACCAGAGTGCTCCCCTTCTCGTCGGTGTCGGCGGGAAGGCCGGCGATCGAGAGCGGATTGGGGTACTTCTTGGCGGTGCGTTTCTGCATCACCGACCAGCGGAACTTGAACAGAACCGCCTCGCGGCGCGCGTGCGCCAGCCAGGCCTCCCGCTGGCTGGTGACCCCGAACAGCGCCGCCACGAAGCGCCCCATCGGGCGCGCCGCCTCGACCAGCAGCGTGGAGAGCGCGATCGGCGGCAGCTCCTCGCCGGCTCGGTAACGCAGGAGGCGCTCGGCCAGGGCCGGGTCCTCCCTCCGGAGCTCCTCCAGGAACAGGGCATCCAGCTCGGCCAGGCGGGCAGGATCGTGTAGATCCGGGAACGTGAAGCCGTGGGCGAGCTCGGGAGCCTCGCGCTCGAGGGCAGCGCTCATCGGGGCCGAGGATAAACGACGGATAATCCCGCCGAACGTGAGCAGCTCGCGGGCGCCTTCCGAAGCCGTACGCGACCGCTTCCTCTCGGAGATCGCGCTCGCGCTCGTGGAGGGGGGCGACCTGGAGGTCCTCCTGGACCGCTGCGTGCGCGAGCTTTGCCGGCTGCTGGATGCGGACCGGGTCGCGCTCTTCCTGCGGAAGGGCGGCGACGACGACGAGCCGTTCGAGGTGAGGGCCACCCACTCCCTCCCCGGCGTGGAGGAGCTGCCGGCCGAGCTCCGGGTGAGGCGGCTTCACCAGGTCATCCCCTCGCTGAGCGCCGGGCAAGTGCTGGAGGCCCCGGACGCCTCGGCCCACCCCGAGCTCCAGGCCGAGCGGGAGGGGATCCACCGCCTGGGCACGCGTTCGTTGATGCTCGCCCCGATCACCATCGACGGCTGCCTGCGCGGCATCGTCAGCGTGTCCTGCGTGCTGCGCCCGCGCTCCTGGGACCCGGCCGACGCGGCCTTCCTGGAGTCGGCGGGGCGCCACCTGGCGGCCGCGGTGAAGCAGATGGAGCTGGCCGCCGCGCTCGCGCGCGAGCGCGACCGGCTGCACGCGCTCTTCGACCTCTCCAGCGCGATGCACCGCTCCGGCTCCTCCGACGACGTCGTGGAGGCGGCGATGGCCGGGCTGCGGGAGACGCTGGCGTTCCCCTCCGGCGCCTTCCTGCTGATCTCGGAGGACCGCGGCGAGCTCATCGCTGTCTCGGCCTACGCGCCCGGGGCGCCGGCCGGCCCTCTGCTGCGGATCGCGCTGCGCGCCGGCTCGGCGCTGGAAGGGGCGCTGCACACCGGCGAGCCGCTGGTGGTCGAGCTGCCGGAGGCCGAAGCCGAGCTGCAGGACGCCTGCCGGGCGCTCGCCAGCGAGCGGCTGGCGGTGCTGCCGCTCCGGGCCGGGAGCCGCGCGCTGGGGGCGCTGCTGGTCGGGGCGCAGCGGCCCCTCGAGCCCGAGGACGTCGGGACGCTGCGCTCCTTCGCCGGCCTCCTCGGCGTGGCCTGGCGCCAGCGCCGCAACGCCGAGAGCGCGCAGCGCGGCATGCGTGAGGCTCGCGCCCTTTCGGAGGCATCGCGCTCGCTCCTCACCCGCACCGCCTCGCGCGACGTCCTGCACCGCCAGATCATGGCGGCGCTGGTCCAGGAGTTCGTCACCGACTACTGCTCGCTGCACGTCGTGGACGCCGAGCGCCGACAGATCGTGGAGGCCGGCCGCCACGGCGACTGGTCGCCGAGCTGCGGCCGCGCCCTGCGCCTCGACGGGCCCGGCCTGATCGCCTGGGCGGTGCGCAGCGCACGCGCGGTCGTGGTGCCGGACGTGCGGAACGACGAGCGCTACCTGCCCGGCTGGACCGACGCGGTCTCGGAGATGGTGGTCCCGATCATCCTGGACGGCGAGGTGCTGGGCGTCTTCGACGTGCAGTCGGCCCGGGTCGCCGCGTTCGGAGCCGAGGATGTGCGGCTGCTGACGGCCTTCGCCGAGCGGACCGGGCTGGCGCTGCGGCTGTCGGAGGTCGTCGCGCAGCTCGAGGAGCGCACGCGGGTCCTGGAGGGGGTGGCCCGCGCCACGCAGCTCCTGAACTTCCGCCTGAACGCGCCCGACCTCCTGGCCTCCTTCGTGAACGAGACGCTGCGCGCTTTCCCCAGCGCCGAAGGCTGCGTGGCCTACGTGGCCGACGCCACCGGCCAGCACCTGACCGTGGCCGCCGCCTCGGGTCTGGGCCGCGCCACGCTGGCTTGCGAGGGCGGCGAGCCGAGGGACGTCGGCAACCTGCGCTGCGCCGGGGTGGCGTTCCGCGAGAACCGCCCGGTGCTGGTCGAGGTGGAGGGCATGGACGCGCTGATGCTCGGCCGCACTCCCGAGGTCCGGGCCAAGGCGCGCGCCGTCAGCGGCAGCCTGGAGATCCGCCAGCTCCTGGCAGTGCCGATCCGCGTGGGAGAGAGGCGGCTGGGGGCCATCGAGGTCATCGCCTCGCGGCCGATGGCCTTCTCCAAGACCGACGTCGAGATGCTGTCCCTGCTGGCCGAGCAGGCGGCGATCGCGCTGCGCAACGCCCGCCTCATCGACGAGCTGCAGCGCGCCAGCAAGCTGAAGGACGACTTCCTGGCGAACCTCTCCCACGAGGTCCGGACGCCGCTCACCGGCATCGTCGGCTGGACCGAGGTGCTGCTGGACCGCGAGGAGACCGACGAGTCGACGCGGCGCGCCCTGGAGGCGATCCGCGGGCAGGCCGAGAGCCTGAGCCGCCTGCTCTCCGACCTCATCGACCTCTCGCGGCTCGACAGCTTCGGCATGGAGATGCGGCAGAGCGAGGTGCGCCTGCCGGAGGTGATCGCCGCGGCGGTCGAGACCGTCGGGCCCGGCGCCGGCAAGCGCGGCGTGTCGCTGCGCTGCGATGCCGCCTCCGACCTGCCGCCGCTGGTCGGAGACCCGGCCCGCCTCAAGCAGGTCGTCTGGAACCTGCTGGCCAACGCCGTGAAGTTCTCCTCGCCCGGGCAGGAAGTGCGCGTCGCCGCGCGGCGCACCGAGGAAGGAGACGCCGAGCTGGTGGTCGAGGACCAGGGGCACGGCATCGAGCCGGCGTTCCTGCCGCACGTCTTCGACCGCTTCCGGCAGGAAGAGACCTCCGGCAACCGCAGCTTCGGCGGCCTCGGCGTGGGGCTGTCGATCGCGATGGCCATCGTGCGCGCGCACGGCGGCAGCATCAGCGCCGAGAGCGAAGGGCGTGGCCGCGGCTCCCGCTTCGTCGTGCTGCTGCCCACCCGCGCGCAGGCGGCGCCGCCGGCGCGGAAGGCGGCGCATGCCGCGCGATAGCATGGCCCGGATGCCCACACGAGAAGACGCGCAGCGCGACGAGACGCGGGCGCTGACCGAGCGCCTGGCCGAGTCCGAGGAACGCCTGGCGATGCTGAACCGGATCGGCATCGCCCTCTCGGCCGAGCGCGACATCGCCCAGCTGCTGGAGCGGATCCTCACCGAGACGCGCCGCTTCTCGCGCTCCGAGGCGGGCAGCCTCTACCTGCTGGAGGAGTCGGTCGGCGAGAAGCGGCTCCGCTTCAAGCTGGCGCAGAACGATGCGGTGCGCTTCCCCTTCACCGAGCGCAGCGTGCGAGTGGACGACACCAGCCTGGCCGGCTGGGTGGCGCTGCACGGCGAGCCGCTGCTGCTGGACGACGCCTACCGGCTGCCGGAGGGCGCGCCCTACAGTCACAACACCTCCTTCGACGAGGCCACCGGCTGGCGGACGCGATCGGTGCTGGTGGTGCCGATGAAGGACCACCGCGGCGACCTGGTCGGCGTGCTGCAGCTCATGAACCGGCTGGGAGCGAGCTCGGCAGGCGGCGTGCCTGAACCTTACCCACCCGACCTGGTGTCGCTGGTGCTCTCGCTGGCCACCCAGGCGGCGGTCTGCCTGAAGGCCAACCAGCTCACCGCCTCGGTGCGGACTCTGTTCGAGGACTTCGCGCGCGCCGCCATCTACGCGGTCGAGCAGCGCGACCCCACGACCGCCGGCCACTCGGTGCGGGTGGCGCATCTCACCGCGAACCTGGCGGTGCTGGTCGACAAGGTGGACGACGGGCCCTACGGCACCGTCCGCTTCTCGCGCGAGGAGCTGCGCGAGATCGAGACCGCGGCGCTGCTCCACGACTTCGGCAAGATCTCCGTCCCCGAGCGCGTGCTGGTGAAGGGAAAGAAGCTCGACCCGGAGGCGGTCGCGCGCATCCGCGACCGCATCGACTTCGTGGCCGAGTCGGCCGACGCCTGGGACTACCGCACGCTGCTGCTGCGGCTGATCGAGCAGCGCCAGGCTCCCAACGAAGAGGACCTCCGCGAGCTCGACTCGGTGCGCCGGGAGCGCGCCGCCGAGCTGGAGGCGCTCTTCGAGGAGATCCGGCGCTCCAACGAGCCGACGGTGCTGCCGCAGGAGTCGGGCGGCAAGCTGCGGGCGCTCCTCACCCGCTCCTACCGGAACCGGCGCGGCCAGCCGGAGCCGCTCCTGAAGGAGGAGGAGTTCCAGCTCCTCTCGATCTCCAAGGGAAGCCTGTCGCTCGAGGAGCGGCTCTCGATCGAGAGCCACGTGACCCACACCTTCCGCTTCCTCTCCACGCTCCCCTGGACGCCCGACCTGGCGCGGGTGCCGGAGATCGCCTACGCCCATCACGAGAAGCTGGACGGCACCGGCTATCCGCGGCGCCTCCGGGCCAGCGACATCCCGGTGCCGTCGCGCATGCTGACCGTCTGCGACATCTACGACGCGCTGACCGCCGCCGACCGCCCGTACAAGAAGGCGGTGCCGAACGAGCACGCCCTGGCGATCCTGGAGGACGAGGCGAAGGGGGGGCGGCTCGACGCCTGGCTGGTCGCCGCGTTCGTCAGGGAGAAGGTCTGGCTCCTCAGCCTGTAGCGGCGCTCCGCGTCCTGGCGATGGTCGCGTTCCTTCCCGCTGCCGAGCTGCCGCCGGCGGCGAGCAGCCCCGCACCGATACGAGGCCGCTGGCACTTCGTCTTCGACGGCGGCCTCGGCTCTCCCGCCTTCGAGTACTCGATCCTGTTCAGCCGCTCCGGGCCCGGAGACGAGACACGGCTGCTGGTGAAGGCGCAGGCCGGCAGGCTGGAGCTGACGTCACGCCAGGACCCCACCGAGCGCGACTCCACCGAGATCCTGCAGGACGCCGACAGCAAGGAGAGCCTGACCCGCCGCCTCGTCTTCGCCGGCGGGCCGAAGGTACCCGGCTGCGAGGATGTCCGGGCCCCCGATCCGTGCATCCTCTTCACCGGGAGCCGCGGCAGCCTGGCGACGAGCCTCTCGGCCTTCTCCGGCCCGAAGCGTCCGGAACTGCGGAAGCAGGCGGCGGAGCTGATCTCGGAAGGCCTCCGCAAGCGCATCCAGGCGTTCTCCTCCGTCTTCAAGCGCTCGGTGGAGTTCGAGGCCTACGTGGAGGACTTCCTGGGGCTCGTCTGGCCGGACGAGTTCAAGGTCTCGCGAGGCGGATTCGCGCAAGGGAAGAGGACGAAGGGCTGCGACTTCGACAAGTCCTTCGGGCAGGACTGCAGCGAGAAGGAGCGCTGGCGAGAAGAGAGGCGCTTCCCGGATTAGTCAGCAATCACGGAGACCAAGTCGAACTTCCCGACGTCCACCAGGCCCTTGTCGGTCAGCTTGAGCTCCGGGATGACCGGCAGCGCCAGGAACGCCAGCGTCATGAACGGGTGGTCCATCGTGGTGCCTAGGGCGCGGGCGGCCTCGTTGGCGCGCCGCTCGGCCCTGTCGACGTCGGCGATCGGCGCGTTCGACATGAGGCCGGCGACCGGCAGCGGCACCTCGGCCAGCACCTCCTCGCCGTCCGCGATGACGATGCCACCCCCGATCGCCGCCGCCCGGCGCACCGCGGTCGTCATCGACACGTCGTCCATGCCGACCACCATGACGTTGTGCGAGTCGTGGGCCACCGAGGAGGCGATCGCCCCGCGCTGCATGCCGAAGCCGCGCGCGAAACCCACCCCCACGTTGCCGGTGCCCAGGTGGCGCTCGACGACCGCCAGCTGCGCCAGGTCCCGCCGCGGGTCGGCGACCGCCGCGCCGTCCACCACCCGCGCCGGCGCCGTGAAGCCGCCGGTCGCCAGCGAGCCGGCGAAGACGTCGATCACCCGCACCTGCGCGCCCTCGCCGACCGGCAGGCGCAGCCGCTCACGCGAGAAGCCGGCGACCTGGAAATCGGGCCCCTCCGTCATGCGCGCCGGCGGCACGTCCTCCAGCAGCCTGCCCCCCATCGCCACCCGCCGGCCGCCCAGCACCACCAGGTCGGGATGGAAGTCGGAGAGGCTCGCCGCCGTCAGCAGGTCGGCCCGGTAACCGGAGGCGATCGCCCCGCGGTCGGTGAAGCCGTAGTGGCGAGCGCAGGAGAGCGAGGCCAGGCGCAGCGCGATCACCGGGTCCAGCCCGTTCCCGACGGCGCGCCTCACGTGGTAGTCGAGGTGGCCGTGGGTGAGGAGGTCCCAGGGATGCCGGTCGTCGGTCGCGAAGGCGAAGCGCTCGGAGTTCTCGCGGGTCACCAGCGGCAGCAGCTCGTCGAGGTTCTTGGCCGCGGTCCCCTCACGGATCCAGATCGACATGCCGCGCCGCACCTTCTCCAGCGCCTCGCCACGGCTCAGGCACTCGTGGTCGGACCGGATGCCGGCGCCGATGTAGGCGTTCAGGTCGAGGCCGTGGAGGAGCGGCGAGTGTCCGTCGATCGGCACCCGGCGCCGCCGCGCGTCCTCCACCTTGGCCCGCACCGCCGGGTCGCCGGACAGGAAGCCGGGCACGTTCATCATCTCGGCCAGCCCCAGCACGTGCGGCAGGCCGTAGAGCGGCGCGAGGTCGTCGGCGGTCAGCACCGCGCCGGACGTCTCCAGGTGCGTCGAGGGCACGCACGAGGGCAGCATCACGTAGACGTCGATCGGCAGCCCGGCGGCGTCGGTCAGGAAGTCGTGGAGGCCGGGGACGCCGCGCACGTTGGCGATCTCGTGCGGGTCGGTGATGACCGCGGCGGTGCCGTGGGCGGCGGCCAGCCGGGCGAACTCCCGCGGCGTCGTCATGGTGGACTCGATGTGCAGGTGCGCGTCCCAGAGCGCCGGGGCCAGGAAGTCGCCGCGGAGGTCGATCTCGTCCTCGGGCCGCTCGGCGCGGTAGTCGCCGAAGCCCAGGATGCGGTCTCCCTTCACACCGACCGTCTCCTGGTGCACCTCGCCGGTCAGGACGTTCACGACGCGGGCGTTCCTGAAGACGAGGTCGGCCGGGACGATGCCGCGCGCCGCGTCGACGAAGGTGGACAGTGCGAGCGCGCTCATAGGTCACCGAGATTAGCGCGCGGGAGGTAACGTACGGCGTGCTCCGCCGCACCGCCCTGCTGGCCCCGCTGCTGATGCCCGCGTGCCTCTGGGCGCAGGGCGCCTTCACCACCGAGCTGTCGGCGGCGTTCCAGTACGAGGGCGGCAAGACCGAGGAGCCGCTGGTGGCGGTCTCCGGCGCGCCGTCTCCGAACTTCTTCTTCCGGGGGGACGCTGTCGCGCGCACGCTCGAGGTCTCGGCCACCCGCTACTTGCGCGAGGTGCCCGACGACGGCGCCACGCCCTACGCCCTCCTGCCGTTCGTGGCCCGCGTCTCCAGCGCCACCCTGCGCCTGGCGCAGGCCGGGTCGTCACGCGACTCTTCCGGCAGCAGCCGCGGCGTGAGCCTCGCGGTGGAGTCGGGCTTCACCGGCGACCAGAGCTCGACCTCCGGCGGGCTCGCCGCCGAGTGGTACCTCCTGCCGGAGACCGCGCTGCGCGCCTCCTTCGACCTGTCGCGCTCGCGGAGCACGAACACCACCACCACGGTGGAGCTCCCGTCCGGACGCGGCGCCCTGAACGAGTACGGCATCCGCACACGGACGTACGAGCTGGGGCTCGGCGTGGTGCAGCGGTTCGGCCCGGAGCTGGCGGTCTCGGCGGATGGCCGCTTCCAGGACCAGTCGGCCTCCCGCTCGGACCGGACGCTGTTCACCGGCGAAGGGGGCTTCCGAAGCGCCGACTTCTCGCAGGACGCCAAGGTGTGGGGCGTGGAGGTCTCGGCGCAGACGCTGGCGCTGGGGCGGCGGCTGCTGCTGGCGGCCGCCGCTTCCTACAACAGCAGCAGCAGCGACCTCGACCAGACCGGGCCCGAGCCCTTTCACCTGGACGAGCCCAGCCGCATCGACCGCCGGGTGCGCGGCGACGTCAGCTACTTCCCGCTGCGCGCGCTCGGTCTCTCCGCCGGCATCGCCTACGGCAGCTCCACCGACGCCGCCGGGCTGACGGTCTCCCGCCCGACGTCGAGCGGCAAGAGCGTCACCCTGCAGGCTTCGGCTCGCTGGTTCCCCGCCGCCAAGGCCTCGGTCGCGCTGTCCTGCGCGCGCGTCGAGGTCACCGCCGTCAACCCCCCGAACGCCGACACGTTCGTGAAGCTGGTGACCACCACGAACCGCGTGGAGATCACCGGCAGCGTGAGGTTCTGATGGACTACCGAATCAAGCCCGGCTCCAAGGCGAAGCTCAGCAGCATGGATCCCGGCGACACCGCCGGGCACAACCAGGACGAGGCCGTGAGGGAGAAGACGCGGCACGACCTCGACGACCTGGCCGAGCTGCAGGAGCTCCTCTACGCCGCGCAGACGCACGCGGTGCTGGTGGTGCTGCAGGGCATCGACACCGCCGGCAAGGACGGCACCATCGAGCACGTCTTCTCGGGCGTGAACCCGCAGGGGTGCCGGGTGGCCTCGTTCAAGCGGCCGACCGAGCTGGAGCTGTCCCACGACTACCTCTGGCGCGTCCACGCTCACTGCCCGGCCAAGGGGGAGATCGTCATCTTCAACCGCTCGCACTACGAGTCGGTGCTGGTGGAGCGGGTCCACGAGCTGGTGCCGCGCTCGGTCTGGAAGGGACGCTACCAGGAGATCAACGAGTTCGAGCGGCTGCTCACGCGTTCGGACACCATCGTGGTGAAGCTGTTCCTGAACCTCTCCAAGGGGGAGCAGAAGAAGCGGCTCAGGGCGCGCGAGGAGGACCCGGAGAAGCGCTGGAAGTGCAACCCGGCCGACTGGGAGGAGCGCAAGCTCTGGGATGATTACCAGGAGGCGTTCGACGAGATGCTCCGGAAAACGTCCACCGCGGAGGCTCCCTGGTGGGTGGTGCCGTCGGACCGGAAGTGGTTCCGGAACATGGTGGTCGCCGACGTGATCACCGACGTCCTGAAGCCGTACCGGGAGGGTTGGATCGCGGCGGTCGAGGCCCGCGGGACGCGGGCGCTGCGGACGGGCGCGTCGTAAGATCGCGCCTCATGTACGGAGAAACGGGGATCCGGGACCTACTGACCGGACTGTACACGCGCGATTACTTCGACGAGGTGATCGGGCGCGAGCTGGAGAGGTCACGGCGCCACAACATCGCGCTCTCCGTGCTGTCGATCGTCATCGTCAACCGCGACTTCCTCCAGCTTTCGCAGGGGGAAGACGCCTCCAACGGCGCGGTCACCGCCGCCGCGCGCACGCTGCAGGCCAGCGTGCGCGAGACTGACCTGGTCTTCCGCTGGGAGGAGGACGAGTTCGTGGTGCTGCTCTGCGAGGCCGACCTGAACGCCTGCAAGAAGAAGGTCGAGCAGCTCGCCTCGATCTTCCGCCCCTGGCGCGACAAGGGCGCTCCCGGGCTGCCGCACCCGGTGAAGATCCGCATCGGCGCCTCCACGCTGGACCGCGACGTCGTCTTCCCGACCGTGCTGCAGGCCGCGCGGTCGGCCGCCAGAAACCAGACGATCGTCTAGCGGTCGAGCAGGTCCACGCCCAGCTGGCGGGCCAGCAGCGCGAAGAGACGCAGCGGCAACCCCACCACGTTCGACGGGCTCCCGGCCACGCCTGCGACGAAGAGGCTCCCGATCCCCTGCAGGGCATAGGCGCCGGCCTTGTCGTCGGTCTCACCGGTGTCCACGTAGCGGGCGATCTCGTCGGAGCTCATCGGCGCGAAGTCCACCTCGGAGACCTCGCGTCCGACGGCACACCGCTCCCGCCACAGGAGCGCCACCCCGGTGACCACCTCGTGCCGCCGGCCCTCCAGCAGGGAGAGCATCCGGCGCGCATCGGCTCGATCGGCCGGCTTCCCGAGCGCCACCCCGTCCAGCACCACGATGGTGTCGGCCGCCACCACCAGCTCGTCCGGGCCTCGGCACCCGGCCGCCGCCTTTTCGCGAGCCAGCCGCTCGGCGGCCTGGTAAGGGTCCTCGCCCGGGAAGAGCGTCTCGTCGATGTCGGAGGGGCGCACCTCGAAGGCCAGCCTCAGAGACGACAGGAGCTCGCGGCGGCGCGGCGACGTGGAAGCGAGCACGATCTGCGGCAGCATCGCGCGCGACTTTAGGCGCCAGCGCCGCGCGGCGCCAGCAGCATTCCCGACCACGTTGCCGGTCATGTTCGCGCAACCGCGCCTACGGCTCCTTCGCTGCCGACGACGCTCCCACGTAGCGTGTTCCGGTGGGCCCGAAGCCGGTGATGTGGAGGACCACGGGCGATGTCCCAGTGTGAGCGAAATGCGGGACGCTGGGCGGCTCGGCGTAGAAGCTGCCCGGCGGAAGAGCCTTCAGCGATTGCCGGTCGAAAGCGCTGCCGTATCCGAGCTCCCAGGTTCCCGACACGACCGTCGCCACACGATCGTCGGGGTGGCGGTGCGCTTCGATCCGCGTATTCGCCGGCACCGTGAGCTGGATGGTGTAGATGCCCGGCTTCGTCGGATCGCCGCGCAGCACGCGAGCCTGGATGCCGGAAACACCCGAGGTACCTGCTCCGGCGTTCGCCGCGGCGACGACGTCGATCTCCGAGGGGGTGAGACGCTGCGAGACCGCGTCAGGGCCCGCTTCGCCGAGGAAGGACACGAGCTGGGGAAGCACTTTGCCCGGCGCCTCGTCGACGAGCCAGTGACCGGAGCCCTCGACGACCACTCCCTTCACATTCGTCGCCACCAGACGCGCCTGGTCGATCAGGAACTGTCCGGAGGCCTTGGCGCCCGTCAGCACCAGGACGGGCATAGGCAGCGGCTTGGCGCCCAGCTCGGCGAAGTCCTTGGCGTCGCGCTCGAAGTTGCGGAAGTACTCGAAGCCCGCGCGCATCCCGCCGGGTTGCGCGTAGGCCGCGGCGTAGGCGCGGCGGTCCGCCTCCTTGACCGAATGCTGCGGATCGGCCGCGAAGTCGTTCCAGAAGTGCTCGAAGTACGTCCGCTCGCGCCCCTTGACCAGCGCCAGCGGCACCTTGCCGTAGAAGTGAAAGTGCCAGAGGTCGCGCATCAACCAGACGTCCTTCCACGGACCGATGCCGGGCAGGAAGGCGTCCATCAGCACCAGGCGCTCCGTCGACTCCGGGAACTGGGCGGCGTAGGCGTAGGCCACCATCAACCCGATGTCGTGGCCGACGATGCTGACGCGGTCGTGCCCCAGGGAACGGGTCAGCTCGTGGATGTCGACCGCCATGTTCTTCTTGTCGTAGCCCGACTCGGGCTTCGACGAGGCGCCGGCGCCCCGCAGGTCGGGCACGATCACCGTGTGGTGGTCGGCGAGGAGAGGCATCAGCGGTCTCCACATCAGGCCCGTCTGCGCGTAGCCGTGGAGCAGGACCACCGGGGTGCCCTTCCCACCGATCTTGTAGTGCAGGCGAACCCCGTTGACGTCGGCGAACCGGTCGGCGAAGCCGGCGCTGGGCGCGGCCACGGCCGGCGAAGCAGCCAGCAGCAGCGCGAGCAAGACCCCTTCGGTTGAGCGCATCTCTCCCTCCTTTGTCATCGAGCGGTCATCGGTGTGATACCGGCGCGTTCTCCCGCGCGATCCACTCCCGGATGTAGGGCGGGCAGTGCAGGAGCTCGACGCCTTCGGCTTCCCGGGCTCCGAGGAAACGCACCGCCTCGCGGTCGACCAGGGTCACGTCCTGAAGGTCCAAGGCGATCGGCGGGACCGTGTTCTCGATCTCCAGCGCGAGGCTCGGCAGCTGCTCGGACTCGATCCGTCCGCTGAGCCGGAGGACGATCTCACGGCCAGCGGAGGATCTCGTCAGCTTGAAGGTCACGGTGAACGACAGAGCAACGGCGCGGCCAGCCTCAACTCATTGATTCGTCTGGATCGGCATCGCGAAAAATGACGAACTCTCGCCAATCTGTCGGGAACTCGTCAGGAATCCGCGAAGCTGTACTCTTGGAAGCCGTGGAGAACCAGCCCGGTGAAACGGAGTGCCGGCAGATCCTGGACGCCATCCCTCAGCTCATCGCTGCCCTGAGCCCCGAGGGCAAGCTCCTCTACGCCAACAGGTCGGTGGTCGAGTTCAGCGGCCTGAGCCTGGAAGAGGTGATCGAAGGGTCACGACTCTTTCATCCCGACGACCTCGAGAGGTTCTGGGAGGCGCGCCGGCGCGGGCTGGAGGGCGGTATTCCGTTCGAATCGGAAGTCAGGACACGCCACAAGAACGGGCTCTATCGCTGGTTCCTCGTCCATTACAAGCCGCTCTTCGACGAGCAGGGGCGCATCCTTCGCTGGTTCGCGACGGGCACCGACATCGACGATCGCAAACGGGCCGAGGAACGGACGAAGAACGAGAACCTGGCCTTGCGCGAGGAGATCAACCGTTCCTCGATGTTCGAGGAGATCGTCGGCTCCTCGGACTCGCTGCGCGCCGTCCTCCTCCAGGTCGCTCAGGTCGCGCCGACGGAGTCCACGGTGCTCATCACCGGCGAGACCGGAACGGGCAAGGAGCTCATCGCCCGTGCCATCCACCATCGGTCGGCGCGCTCGGCACGCGCCTTCATCAGCGTCAACTGCGCCGCCGTGCCCGCGTCGCTGATCGCCTCGGAGCTGTTCGGTCACGAGCGTGGTGCGTTCACCGGAGCGCTCCAGCGGCGGCAGGGCCGATTCGAGCTGGCGGACGGTGGGACCATCTTCCTGGACGAGGTCGGCGACCTCCCCGCAGATGCTCAGGCGGCGGTGTTGCGCGTCCTGCAGGAGCGGGAACTCGAGCGGGTCGGCGGCAGCCGGCCGATTCAAGTCGACGTGCGCGTCATTGCCGCCACGAACCGCGACCTGCAGGCCGCCATGTCCGAGCGAACGTTTCGACCCGACCTGTTCTACCGGTTGAACGTCTTCCCTGTGGAGCTGCCTCCGCTGCGCGAGCGGTCCGCCGACATCCCGGTCCTGGTGGAGTATTTCGTCTACCGTTTTTCCAAGCGCGCCGGCAAGCGGATCACCAGCGTCCATAGCAAGACCCTGGAGCTGCTGCAGTCCTACCCCTGGCCGGGCAACGTACGCGAGCTGCAGAACGTCATCGAGCGCGCGGTGATCATCTCCGACAGCGAGCAGCTGTCGATCGACGGACGGTGGCTGCTGGGACGACCCGCGGGATCAGCGCCTGCGCGCCAGCCTCTCGCGGACGATCTGCACGCACGTGAGCGAGCCATGGTCGAGACGGCGCTGAAAGACAGCAGAGGGCGCGTCTCGGGACCAACCGGCGCGGCGGTCAAGCTCGGTATCCCTCGGACGACGCTGGAGTCCAAGATTCGCTCGCTGGGGCTCGACAAGCATCGTTTCCGGGCGGGTTAGGGCGACCGCAACCCACCGCGTCTCGATACCACCCACCTGTCCCGCATCCCGCCGTGGGCCAACGTGCGCAGCATCGCTGAGTCGTAGAGGGCGTGGGGAACCCCAGCGTGATACGGCTCGCATCGTCGAGCGCCGCCAGCTGGTCCGGCGATAGCTCGAGCTCGAGGCTGGCGAGGTTGTCCTTCAGCTGGGTGAGCTTCCGGGCGCCGAGGATCGGGATCACCGCGACGTCCCGGCGGTCCTGCGGGGCCGCCGCGCCCGCGGAGCGGAGGAGGAGCGTCGTTCGTGGCCCTCGTACGCGAGCAGCCGTTCGGCGATCCAACGCGCCTCGCGGGCCCTGCGTGGCCCGTCGAGCTCCGCCGCCGCGACGGCACCGTCGAAGAGGACGACGAGCGCCCCGGCCAATCTCTTCGGATCGGCAGAGCCGGCGGCGCGGGCCCACTCCAGGAAACGCGCCTGGAACCACTCCCGCTGCGCCTCCACGGCGGCTCGCGCCGGGTGGGCCTGGTCGCTCAGCTCACCCACCACGTGCTGCATGGGACAGCCGCGGAACCCGGGCGATTCCGTCCAGGCGATGACCCAGTCGAAGAAGCGCACCGCGCGCTCTTCAGGCGGCACCGCGGCCATCTCGGCTTCGATGGAAGCCCGCGCCGCCGCAATGCGCCGCTCCAGGTAGGCGCACACGAGGTCGTCCTTGCTTCCGAAGTGCGCGTAGAGCGAGGCCTTGGCCGCGTCCGCCTCGGCCAGGAGGCGGTCGATGCCGACGGCGCGGACGCCCTCCCGGTAGAAGAGACGGTCGGCCGCGTCGACCAGCCGCTCCTTCACGCCCGCCTCCGCGCCCTTCTGAGCCCTCTTCACTTCGTGCCCCCCCTGCCCTTGACATTGTAGACAGACCGGTCTACCTTGTCGATATAGACAGACCGGTCTGTTCTACAGCTCGGCTGTCGCAGAAAAGGGAGGACCCCATGGCGTACTCGGTCAAGGGAAAGACGGCGCTGGTGACCGGCGCGAACCGCGGAATCGGAGAGGCCATCGTCGACGCCCTCGTCGCCGCCGGGGCGGCGAAGGTCTATGCCGCGGCTCGCAACCTCGAGGACCTCGCGCCCGTCGTGGCCCGTCACGGCACGCGCGTCGTTCCGCTCCGTCTCGACGTCACCGATTCCGCCCAGATCCGCGACTCAGCCGCCGCGGCTCCGGACGTCCAGGTGCTCGTGAACAATGCCGGTGTGGCCGCTCACATCGGCGGCGCCTTTACCGACCCGGAGTGGCTCGCCGCGGGGCGCCGCGAGATGGACGTCAACTTCTTCGGCACGTTCGCGGTGACGCAGGCGTTCGCTCCGGTCCTCGCGCGGAACGGCGGCGGCGCCGTCGTCAACATCGCGTCGGTCGCGGCGCTCGTGAACTTCCCGCTGTTCGCCGCCTACAGCGCCTCGAAGGCGGCGGCGCACTCCCTCACGCAGGCCGCGCGCGTCATGCTGAAGGGCCAGGGAACCCAGGTCTTCGGCGTCTACCCGGGGCCGATCGACACGCGGATGGCCGAGGCGATCCCGTTCGAGAAGGCCTCGCCCGCCGTCACCGCCGCCGAGATCGTCGCGGGGATCGAGGCGGGGGCCGAGGAGATCTTCCCCGACCCGATGAGCCGAGGTTTCGGCGCCGGCTACTTCGCCGACCCGAAGTCGCTCGAGAGACAGGCGGCGGCGATGGCGGCGTGAGCCCGGCGGGCCGACACGATCGGGGGCAGGGCGCGCCTTTCCCGCGTCACTCCTGCCGCACCGCGAGGCTCCAGCCGCCCCCGAGCGCCCGATAGAGGTTCACGACGGCCACGAGCCGCGCGCGGCGCGTCTGCGCCAGGCTGATCTCCGCGGGGAAGAGCTGCTGCTGAGACTCGAGGACCTCGAAGTAGGCCGAGCGCCCGGCGTTGTAGCGGATGCCGGCAAGACGCACCGCCTCTTGGTACGCCGCCACCGCCTGGGTACGCTGGCGCTCGGTCTCCACCAGCTCGGTGCGGTCGACCAGCGCGCGAGAGACCTCGCCGAAGGCGTTGGCCACCACAGCCTCGTAGCGAACGCGCGCCTGCTCCCAGCGAGCCCGCGCCGCCTCGTAGCCGCGGCGGACCCTGCCTCCCTGGAAGATCGGGCCGAGCAACCCGGCGCCGAGGCTCCAGGTGTGGCCCTCGGAGAAGAGGTCGCCGAGCTCGAGGCTCACGTTGCCGAGGAGGCCGGTGAGGCTGAGGCGCGGGAAGAAATCGGCCTTGGCCACTCCGATCCCGGCGTTGGCGGAGATCAGGAGCTGCTCCGCCTCGCGGATGTCGGGCCGCCGCTCCAGGAGCGCGGACGGCAGCCCCGCCGGCACGTCGGGCGGCAGTGTCATCGGCCTGGCGTCGCGGGCGATCGGCGCTGGGTTCCGGCCCAGAAGCAGGCTGATCTGGTTCTCCCGGGCCACGATCGCGCGGCGGATCTCCGGGATCTGCGCGGCGACCTGCGACAGGGACGCCTGCGCCCGCGCCGTCTCGAGCGCCGATGCGGCGCCGCCTTCGAGACGCCGGTTGAAGAGGTCAAAGGTGTCCTGGAACGCGGCGGTGGACCTGCTGGCGATCTCCAGCTCCTGGTCCAGCTCGCGAAGCTCGAGGTAGGCCATCGCCACGTCGGAGGCGAGCGAGAGCAGCACGCCACGCCGCGCCTCCTCGGTGGCCAGATACTCGGCCCTCGCCGCTTCGTTGAGGCGCCGGATCCGGCCCCAGACGTCCAGCTCCCACGAGAAGACGGCCTCGGCGCTCCAGACCGTCTCCGCGGCCCCGGAGGGATTGACGGTCTGGTCGGGCCGCACCCTCTGCACACCGCCGCGGTAGTCGACGCCGGGATAGAACGCCGAGCGCGCGATGCCGAAGCGCGCGCGGGCTTCCAGGACGCGGGCCGCCGCCAGACGCGCCTGGAAGCCGTTGCGCACGGCCTCCTCCACGAGCGCCGAGAGCGTGGGGTCGTCGAACACCTCCCACCAGGCGACGTCGGCGACGACGGCGGCGGAAGACCGCGCCTCCGCGGCCCGCTCCTCGCCGTAGAACCCTTCGGGCACGGCAAGCTGCGGGCGCTGGTAGTCCGGCCCCACCGCACAGCCGGCCAGGAGGGACGCCAGAACCACGGCGAGCGCGCGTGCCGAGGAGCGCCTCATGCCAGATCGGCCGCGGCCGTCTCGGACGCCCGGCGCCGCTCCGCTCCGGAAAGCCGCGACACCACCACGAAGAGCGCCGGGATCAGGAAGATGGCGATGCCGGTGGCGGCCAGCATCCCGGCGATGACGGTGGTCCCGAGGATCTGGCGCCCCGCCGCGCCGGCGCCGCGAGCGATCCAGAGCGGGACGCACCCGAGGATGAAGGCGAAGGACGTCATCAGGATCGGCCGCAGCCGCAGGCGCGCCCCCTGGAGGGCGGCATCCGCCAGCGGCGTCCCGCGCTCCCGCGCGTCCTTGGCGAACTCCACGATGAGGATCGCGTTCTTGGCGGCCAGCCCGATCAGCATCACCAGCCCGATCTGCCCGTACACGTCGAGCGCGAAGCCGCGGAGGAGGAGGCCCAGGAAGGCCCCGACCACCGCCACCGGCACCGACAGCAGCACGCTGAACGGCAGCGACCAGCTCTCGTAGAGCGCCGCCAGGATGAGGAACACGAAACCGAGCGAGAGTCCGAAGACGATTCCCGCCCGGCCGGCCGCCCGGCGCTCCTGGAAGGAGAGATCGGCCCAGTCGTAGCCCATCTCCGGCGACAGGACCTCCTGAGCGACCTGCTCGAGCGCCGCCATCGCCTGGCCAGAGCTGTAGCCGGCGGCCGGCTGTCCGGTCACCTGGGCGGCCCGGAACAGGTTGAAGCGCTGCGTGTACTCCGGCCCGTAGACGCGCCGGGTCGACGCGATGGTGGAGAGGGGCACCATGTTGCCGTCGTTGTTGCGGACGTAGAAGCGGCCGATGTCCTCGGGCACCAGCCGGTCCTCCGCCTCCGCCTGGAGGAACACGCGCCACTGGCGGCCGAAGCGGTTGAACTGGTTCACGTAGATGCCGCCCAGGAAGGCCTGGAGCGTCTGATAGACATCGGCGACGGCGACGCCCTGCTTGAGCACCTTGTCGCGCTCCACGTCGGCGAAGACCTGGGGGACCGCGGCGCGGAACGTGGAGTTGACGGCGGCCAGCTCGGGCCGCTTGCGTGCGGCCTCCAGGAACCTCTGGAGGTTCTCGCTGAGCAGCTCGACGCTGCCGCCGCTCCTGTCCTGCAGCCAGAACGAGAACCCGCCGGCGGAACCGATGCCGGGGATCGCCGGCGGCGCGAAGGCGAAGGCGATGGCCTCGGGTACCTTCGCCTTGAGCTCCCGGTTGAGGCGTCCCAGGATCTCCTTGGAGGAGAGGCCCGCCGCCCGCCGCTCTTCCCACGGCTCGAGGGTCACGAAGAAGAACGCCGTGTAGGACGCGGACGTGCGCGTGAGCAGGCTGAAGCCGTTGATGGTCACGCTGCTCTTCACTCCCTTGGAGTCGGCGAGCATGGCCTCGATCTTCCGCGTCACCGCGTCGGTGCGCTGGAGCGACGCCACGTCGGGGAGCTGGACGTTCATCAGCAGGAAGCCCTGGTCCTCGTCGGCGATGAAGCCGGTCGGCAGGCGCTTCCCGAGGCCCCCGGCCAGGACGGCGAAGGCGGCCAGGATCGCCAGGCTCAAGGCCGCCTTGCGCACCAGGCCTTGGGAAAGCGCCACGTAGCCGTGCGTCGCCCGCGCGAAGCCGCGGTTGAAGGCCCCGAAGAAGCGGCCGAGCGGCCCCTTCGACTCCCTCCGCGGCCGCAGCAGGGCGGCGGAGAGCGCCGGCGACAGGCTCAGCGCGTTGAAGGCGGAGATGAGGACCGCGATGGCGATGGTGATCGCGAACTGCTGGTTGAGCCGCCCCTGGATCCCGCCGATGAGGGCGATCGGGATGAACACGGCGGAGAGGACCAGGGCGATCCCGACCACCGGCCCCGACACCTCGGACATCGCCTTCAGCGTGGCCTCGCGAGGCGCGAGGCCTTCCTCGATGTGGTGCTCGACCGCCTCCACGACCACGATCGCGTCATCCACGACCAGGCCGATGGCGAGCACCAGGGCAAAGAGCGAGAGCGTGTTGATGGAGAAGCCGAGGAACGGGAAGGCGGCGAACGTCCCGACCAGCGAGACCGGCACGGCGATGAGCGGGATGAGCGTGGCGCGCCAATTCTGGAGGAACAGGAACACGACCAGGATCACCAGCAGCGTCGCCTCCCCCAGCGTGGTGACGATCTCCCGGATGCCCTCGGTGACCGGCAGCGTGGTGTCGAGGCCGACGGCGTAGTCCATGTCGCCGGGGAAGCGCGCCTTCAGCTCGGCCATCGCCTGCTTGACGCCGTCCGCCACCGCCAGCGCGTTGGCGCCGGGAGCCAGGAAGACGGCGACCGACGCCGCCGGCCGGCCGTTGAATCGGGCGGACTGGTTGTAGGTCAGCGCGCCCAGCTCGATGCGGGCGATGTCGCGCAGGCGTACCGCCGAGCCGTCCGGAGCGAGGCGGACCACCACGGCGCCGAACTCGTCCGCGGTCACCAGCCGCCCCTGCGAGCGCACGGTGTAGGTGAGCTGCTGCCCCGGGGGCGCCGGCTCCGCGCCGATGCGTCCCGACGGGTTCACCGTGCTCTGCTGCTGGACGGCCCTGACGACGTCGGGCACGGTGAGCCCCAGCTTGGCCAGGCGATCGGGCTTCACCCAGATTCGCATGGCGTACTCGGACAGGCCGAAGTTGAGCACCTGGCCGACGCCCTTCACCCGGTAGAGAGCGTCGTTGACGTTGATGACCGCGTAGTTGCCGAGGAAGAGCGAGTCGTAGCTCCCCTTCGGCGAATAGATGGCGAAGATCAGGAGCGGCAGCCCGACGGTGCTGCGGTAGTTGAGCCCGAACTGGTTCACGTCCGCCGGCAGGTTGGGCTGCGCCTGCGCCACGCGGTTCTGAGCGTTGACCTGGTCGATCGCGACCGCGGACTCGACGTCGAAGGTGACCGAGAGCGTCATGGTCCCGTCGTTGGCGTTCGTCGACTGCAGGTAGAGCATCTTCTCGACGCCGTTCATCTGCTGCTCGAGCGGCGTCGCCACCGACTGCTCGATGGTGAGCGCGTCGGCGCCGGTGTAGGTCGTCGAGATCTGGATGACCGGCGGGATGATCGACGGGTACTGCGCCGCCGGCAGGCCGAGCAGCGCGACCACGCCGAGGACCACGGTCAGGATCGCGATCACGATCGCGACGATCGGCCGGTCGATGAAGAAGCGGCTCATGGCGTCGGACGTGGAACTGGGCTCGGACCCGGGTCCGGCTTGTCCGCCTTGTCCGCCTTCGCGGTCACAGGGGTGCCCTGGCGCAGGTACTGGATCCCGCTGACGATCACGCGCTCGCCGGCCCGGATCCCCTTCTCGACCACCCAGAGCTCGCCGAAGCGCGCGCCCATCTGCACGCCGCGGAGGTCCGCGGTGCCGTCGTCGGCGGCCACCGCGATGCGGGCCCCGCCCTGCAGCTCGGTCACCGCACGCTGCGGCACCACCACCGCGTCCTTCTTCACGTCGAGCTGCCCCCGCACCCGCGCGAATTGGCCGGGCCGCAGGATGTTGTGCGGGTTGGGGAAGATCCCCTTGATGGCCATGGTGCCCGTCTTGACGTTCACGTCGCGGTCCACCAGGAGCGCCTTGCCGCGGAGGGGGAAGGTGCTGCCGTCCTCGAGGATCAGCTCCAGGGCGGGGCCGCGCTCGGTGGTCGCGTAGTTGACGCGGTTGATCGACGCGGCGCGCGGCAGGTACTCGCGTTCCGAGATGCCGTAGGTGACCATGATCGGGTCGACGGTGGAGACGCTGGCCATCACCGACTGCGTGTTGACCAGCTGGCCCACCTGGGTGCGGGCGATGCCGGCGATCCCGTCGATCGGCGACGTCACGTTCGTCCAGGCGAGATTCAGCGAGGCCTGCTCGACAGCCGCCCGCGCCGCGGCGACGCCCCCACGCGCGTCGCGCTCCGCCGCCAGGGCGTTGTCCAGCTCCTCCTGGCTGATGGCCCGCTGGGCGGCGAGGGGCGTGAAGCGCTCCACGTCCTTGGCGGCCTTGGACAGCTGCGCCTGCGCACGAGCCAGCGTCCCCTGCGCCTGGTCCAGGGCCGCCCGGAACTGGCGCGGGTCGACCTCGAACAGAAGTTCGTTCCGGCGGACGAACTGCCCTTCCTTGTAGGTCTGCCGCAGGACGTAGCCCTCCACCTTCGGGCGGATGTCGGCGTTCACCGACCCGTCGAGCGTGCCGATCCACTCGCCCATGACCGGGACGTCCATGACGGCAGCGGGGACCACCAGCACCTCGACGGGCGCCTGCGCCGCGGGCTGCTTCTTCGCGCAGCCGAACGAGAGGAGAGCTGCCGCCGCAGTGAGGACCGCCTGGCCAAGGCGGGACGTTCGGATCTGCATCGAGCCCCCTTGCCGCTGCCCAGCTCGGCACCGCTCAGCCTGAACCGAGCCTAGAGTAGCGTCCGGGGCTCTTCTTGTCGCTTTGACTCGTTTTTGACGTTTCGCGCGTGACTCGCCCTTGGGTCGGAACCGCCAAGACGAGCGTGACACCCGGCATCCCCATAGTCACTCCCAAGGATGTCGGCGGCGATCCAAGACCGGGGCCGGCCGTGTCCGCTGAACCGCCCGTGCAACATCACGTAGTCGCCCTCGGCCAGGATGAGCGAGCTCTCGTAGCGCAGGGTGTCCGGCAGCCCTCGGACGAGGTTGAACAGGCCGTCTCGTCCCGGCGGTATGTGGGCGCTGTGCTGAATGTACGTCTCCGCCCAGATCGCCGCCGCTCTCGCGTAGTCACGCTTGTTGAATAGCGTGTCGAATGTTTCCCAGGACAAACGCCTTTGTCTCTCCGGTCGACATCATGCTCAACCTCGCCCATACGGTGGCGCACCGCGCTGAGAGAGTCTTTGCATATCCGGCTCTTATTGCCGCGTCGCGCTTCGAATCGCGGCCGGGCGGCGACGCTCGCCTGATCGCGCGGCGCCGGCCGAGGCTCAGGTGGCCAGCGCCTTGTGGATGAGCTGCACGCAGACGGAACCCTCCCCCACCGCCGCCGCCACCCGCTTGACGCTGTTGGCGCGCACGTCGCCGACCGCGAAGATGCCCGGCGTGCTGGTCTCGAAGAGCACCGGCGGGTTCGGGTTCGGCCAGCGCGCCGCGGCGAGCTCCTCCGCGGAGATGTCCTGGCCCGTCTTGACGAAGCCCTTGTCGTCGAGCGTCACGCACGCGGGCAGCCAGCTCGTGTTGGGGCTGGCGCCGGTCATCAGGAAGACGTGGCGCACCGGCACCGTCGTGCGAGCCCCGGTCTCCTCCTCGCGCCAGGTGACGCGCTCCAGCTCGGTCTTCCCCTCGAGCCTCTCGATCTGCGTCCGGGTGCGGAGCGCGATGTTGGGGGTCTGCTCGATGCGGCGGATGAGGTAGCGAGACATCGTCTCGCGCAGGCAGGGGCCGCGCACCAGCATGTGGACCTGGCGCTTCCCCTCGGAGAGGAAGACGGCCGCCTGGCCGGCGGAGTTCCCTCCGCCCACCACGATGACGTCCTCCCCCTCGCAGAACCTCTCCTCGACCTGGGTGGCGCCGTAGTAGACGCCCAGTCCCTCGAAACGCGAGAGGTCGGAGATCTCCGGCTTGCGGTACTGAACGCCGGTGGCGATGACGATGGTCCGGGCCCGCACCGAGACGTTCTCGCCGACGTGGAGCCGGAACGGCCGGCGCTCGCAGTCGAGACGCGCGGCGGTCCGCGCCACCGCCAGCTCGGCGCCGAACTTCTCGGCCTGGACGAGCGCCCGCGCCGCCAGGTTCTGCCCCGAGATGCCGGTCGGGAAGCCCAGGTAGTTCTCGATGCGCGAGCTCGAGCCGGCCTGCCCGCCGGGCGCGCTGGACTCCAGGACCAGCACGTCCAGCCCCTCCGAGGCCGCGTAGACGGCGGCGGCCAGCCCCGCCGGGCCGGCGCCCACCACCACCAGGTCGCGCACCGCGGCCTGGTCGAACGCGCTGAGCCCCAGGCACTCGCCGGCCTCCTCGATCGTCGGCTTCTTCAGCACCCGCTCGCCGCGGCAGATGAGGACCGGCACGTCGTCCACACCGACGCCGAGGCCGTCGAGCGTCTTCTGCACGTCGGGATCGCGGTCGACGTCGACGAAGGAGTAGGGCAGGTTGTTGCGGGTCAGGAACTCCTGCAGCGCCAGCGTGCCGGCGGAATGGAGCGAGCCGATGAGGACGACGCTGCCGAAGCCCTGCTCCATGAGCGCCAGGCGGCGCAGCATGAAGGCGCGCAGGAACTGCGTGCTGAGCTCCGCGTCGGTCTGCACCAGGGCGCGCAGCCGCTCGGCGGCGAGCTCCAGGACGCGCGTGTCGCCCCGGGCCCGCGCGCCGACCACGACCGGGCGCCCCGACAGGAGGTCGACGTCCCCGCTGAAACCGCCGGGGCGGTGCACGGTCACCAGCTGGCCCGCGCCGGAGAAGACCACGACCTCCCCGGCCAGCACGACGAAGAGCGGTCGGTTGCGGTCCCCCTGGCTCCAGAGCGGCTCGCCGTCGGCGAAGGTCCGTTCCACCGCGAAGGGCGCGATGCGGGCGATCTGCGCCGCCGTCAGCGTCGGGAAGATCTGATCGCGCCTGGCCTCGGGCCAGGCGACCGCGGGTTCCGGCGCCGGGACGGCGTCCATGAGTCCCTCCGGCCGTCATGCTAACGCTCGTGCGAGGACATCCGCGCGCTGCGATAGAAGGGAGCGGGCGGTGCTGCTCATCTAGCAGTTGCTAGCCAGTTGTTATAATTGCCATATGAAGTGGGTGACCCGCGCGCGCATCCACGTCAACCGCACGGCGACCGGCTGGCTGATCCGGCGCTTCCTCGATCCTCAGGCAGAGATCCTCTTCGTCGAGCCGAACGAGGTCGCCGGCGTTCAGGCGCGCGAGGGAGCCATCGGGTTCGACGCGCCGGGTGCCGCTCATCCCCACCGTGACGAAGAGGGGCGCTGCTCGTTCGAGCGGCTGGTCGCGGAACGCCTTCCAGGGGACCACGCGCTGGCGCGGCTCGCCACGATCGTCCATGGCGCCGACTTCCCGGCCGAAACGCAGGTCGCCCGGGAGAGCGCCGGACTCTGGGCGATCAGCCAGGGATTCACGGATGTGGCCAAGGACGACGCGGAGATCCTGGAACGCGCCTCGTTCCTCTACGACTCGCTCTACGCCCACCTCTCACGGCACGACACCGGAGGTTAGGGCCCGGCCGGCGACGCTTCCCGGAAGTACCTGCGCCGATTGACCCCTAGCCCCCCTCGGGCTGCAGAACCACGACCTCGAACGGCGGCGCCAGGTGCAGGAGCCGCTCCGCGGTGGTGCGCCGCAGAGGACGCCGCCGGCCTCGCTTGAGCACCAGGGTGCGGACGCCGAACGCCGAGGCGACGTCCCGGAGCGCTCCGGCCACGTCCTGCGCCTGGTAGACGATCGGCGTGGCCCCGTGGCTCTCGATCAGCGTGAGGTTCCGCTCCACGTTGTCGCGCTCGGCGTCGGTGCGGGCGCCGCTGCCGAGGTCGGGCACGATGGCGATCGCGTAGCAAGCCTGGCCGAGCTCGGCCGCAAGCGCGCAGGCGCGGGTGATGACGCGATCCTCGGCAGGCGAGGTCATGCGAATCGCGGCGGCGACGCTCACCGGCTTCCCTCAGGGAGTACTCTGCTGTGGCTCACGTCCTCACGATGCGCGGGACGAACGGCCACCGGGCGAAGGAAGTGCTAAAGAGTTCCGAAAGGGACCGCGAAGGCTCGACGTCGGCCGGCTCTCCGGCCGCGTGGCTCGGGTCCCTCGGCGCGATCGCCGCGGTCAGCGCAGTCGGCCGGCTGTTCGGCCTCAACCCGGCCACGGTGGGCTTCGGCTACCTGATCGTCGTCCTCCTCGCCTCGATGCGCGGCGGCCTGCTGCTGGGCACGGCTTGCTCCCTGCTCGCCACGCTCTCCTACAACGTCTTCTTCTTCCCGCCGCTCTACCGGCTCACGATCCACGAGCCGGAGAACTGGGTCGCGCTCGGCGCCTTCCTGGTCGCCTCGGTGGTCGTCAGCCGGCTGGTCGTCGCGGCACGGCGCGAGGCGGAGACCGCGCGACGCCGCACTGCCGAGCTGGAGACCCTGCACGGCCTCAGCATCGACCTCTTCGCCGCCGAAGACCGGGACGCGGCGCTGGGGCACGCCCTGGAGCTCCTGGACGCGCGCCAGGCATCGCGGCCGGCGCTGGAGTCGGCGGCGCGCCTCTTCGCGCTGGCGATCGAGCGCGAGCGGCTGCTGGAGGAGCGGGCGCACCTGGCCGCCCTGCGGGAGAGCGAGGCGCTGAAGACGTCGCTGCTGCGCGCCGTCTCGCACGACCTCACCACGCCGATCACCGCGATCACCATCCAGATCGAGGCGTTGCGCCGGGTCGCCGGCGGCGAGGCGGTCGACGCCATCGAAGCGGAGACCTCGCGGCTGCGGCGCCGCGTCGAGAACCTGCTGGCGATGGCGCGGCTCGAGGCCGGCAACGCCCGGCCGCGCCGCGAGCCGACGCCGCCGGCCGACCTCTTCCGGGCGGTGCGCGAGAACCTGCCGCTGGTCTTCGGAGCGCGCCCCATCGCGGTGCGCGTCGAGGACGACTGCCCGGAGGCCGACGTGGACCCTTCGCTGGCGCTGGAGGTGCTGGTCAACCTGGTGGAGAACGCGCACCGCGCCTCGCCGCCGGGCTCGCCGGTGGACCTCGTCGCCAGCAGGTCGGACACCGGCGTGCGGCTGGAGGTGCTGGATCGCGGGCCGGGACTGCCGGCCGGGCTGGTGGACGGCGCCGGCAACCTGCTTGGAGACGTCGCGCCGCACGGGCTGGGGCTGGAGATCGCCCGCGGGCTGGCGGCGGCCAACGGCGGGCTGCTGGCGCTGCTGCCGCGCGCCGGCGGCGGCACCGAGGCCCGCCTGGAGCTGCCGGCCGCATGACGATCGCCAGCGTGCTCCTGGTGGTGGACGACGACCCGGCCATCCGCGAGTCGCTCTCCAGGGAGCTGCGCGCCGCCGGCTACACGACGGCCACCGCCGCCGACGGGCTCGAGGGGCGCTCCGCCTTCGCGTCGGCGGCGCCCGACCTGGTGCTGGCCGACCTGGCGATGCCGCGTTCGGACGGTTTCGAGCTGATCGCGGCGATCCGGGCCGCCTCGGCGACGACACCGATCATCGTCGTCTCGGTGCGCGGGAACGACCCCGACAAGGTGAGGGCGCTCGACCTGGGCGCCGACGACTTCGTCACCAAGCCGTTCTCCATCCCGGAGCTCCTGGCCCGCATCCGCGCGCATCTGCGACGGACGGCCGCGCCGCCGCCGCGCACGCTGCGCTTCGGCGACCTGACGATCGACCTCGACCTGCGGCGGGTGGTGGAGGGGGGCCGCGAGCTGCGCCTGACGCCGACCGAGCTCTCGCTGCTCGAGCTGCTGGCCACCCACGCCGGCAAGCCGCTCCTGATGGGGCAGATCATCGCGCGCGTCTGGCGCTCGGCGCCCGGCACTACCGCCGACACGGTGCGCGTCCACATGAGCGCGCTGCGGCGCAAGCTGGAGCCCGACCCCTCCGTCCCGCGATATATCGTGACCGAGCCGTGGGTGGGCTACCGCTTCATCGCCGAGCCGAGCTGAGGGGGCGCTGGTCCGCCGCCGCCTCACGCGTCTTCATTGCGCTATTCCTGCTGCTCTGGCTGGTGACCCTCGCCCTCTTTCTTGCCATGACCTCGGCTCACAACGGCGGGACCGCCGAGCGCACCGCGATCCATACGGTGGCCTTCACGCAGCACAACAACACGAAGTTCATCACGACGGCACAGCAAGAACGCATCGAGCTCCTTCTCCGGTTCCTCTTCGTGGGTGGCGGCGTCGAGGCCTGTCTGGGGCTCACCTTCCTGCTGGTGTTCCGCAGCAGTCCCTTAGGCCCTCCGCCCCGGCCGGCCGCTTGAACGGTCGGCGGCCCCCGCTCGCCTTGAGAGTTCCTTGACGAGCGCACCATGACTCTTGATCCACTCTTGACCCGCGGCGACGCATCTTGCAGACGTGGACACTCACTCGCTCCTTTGCGCGATACGCGGTCACGATCTCGGTCCTGTCGAGGAGGACCGAGTGCCGAGGTGCGCGACCCGCCGCACCTGCCGACGATGCGGACAGCGGTGGGAGTCGCTTCGCCACGCGCGCGCGGTGGTGGTGATTCCGCCCGACGAGCCGAGCCTCAGGGAGCTGCGGTGCCCGCGCTGCGGCTACGAGTTCACGCTCTGGATGGCGGCCGTGGGCGCCTCCGGATGAGGGTGGCGATCCGGGTCTCGCCGCTGCTGGCCCTCCTGCCGGTGGCGGCGACGGCGACGCTGCTCTGCGCCCAGCCGATCGTGGAGCCCACGCCCACGCCGGCGCCCACCGCGCCGTTCAAGATCGGCGGCTACGCCGAGGTCTTCGCCTCCCACAACTTCAACGACCCGGCCAACGGCATCACCCAGAGCCGCGGCTTCGACGCCCGCGAGGACCGGCTCTCGATCGATAACCTGGCGGTCGACGCCAGCGCGACCGTCGGCAGGTTCAACGGGAAGCTGACTCTTCAGGCGGGCCTGACTCCGGACACCTACTACGCGGCCGAGCCCGGCGACCGCGCCTGGCGCCACGTGCAGCAGGCCTTCGCCGGCTACAACGCGCCCGTCGGCAACGGGCTGCTGATCGAGGGCGGGATCTTCCTCTCCCCGATCGGACCGGAAGGGATCGCCGTCAAGGACAACGGGAGCTGGTCACGGTCGGACCTCTTCTTCGGCCTGCCCTTCTACCACGCCGGCGTGCGGGTGACGTATCCGCTGTCGGCCAGCGCGACCGCGATGGTGATGGTCACGAACGGCTGGAACGACGTCAAAGACAACAACGGGAGCAAGGCGCTGATGCTCCAGCTCCTGCTGAAGGGGCCGAAGGGCCTCGAGGCGTCGGTCCTCTACATGGGCGGATCGGAGCGCCCCACCGGATCGTCCGAGGGGCAGCCCTGGAGGAACCTCCTCGACGCCTGGTGGCGCTGGAAGGCCACCGACGGCCTCGCGCTGATGGTGCACGCGGACGGAGGCTTCGAGGAGAACGCCTTCGGCCGGAGCTCCTGGGTCACCGGCGCGCTCTACGGCCGCTACGCGCTGCGCCCCGTCCTGAGCCTGGCCGCCCGCGGCGACGTCTTCTGGGAATCCGTGCCCGCAGGCGCGGCGCCCATCTTCTGGAGCGGGGCGTCGCGGGTGGCGTCGGCGACGCTCACCGTCGACGTCCGCCCGTTCCCCGATCACCTGGCGGTGATGCTCGAGGCACGGCGGGATTGGGCGACCGCCGGCCTCTACTTCGAGGGAACCGGGACTGCCCGCGCTCAGACCACGGTGACGCTCGGAGTCACCGGCTGGTTTTGATGCTTTCCTGACGTCGCCGCTCAACCTTTTTGCCCGCTCTTGATCCTGTCGCTCCTACGTTGGAGATGTATGGACCTCCTCTATGCCGGCATCGCGCTCCTCTTCTTCCTGGTTTCCAAGGCCTTCGTGCGCCTGTGCGAGAAGCTGTGAGGCGGCGCCGATGACCCTGCTCCAGATCCTGACGGCGGTGGTGGCGTTCGGTCTGCTGCTCTACCTGGTGGTCGCGCTCCTCCATCCGGAGAAGCTCTCGTGAGTGTCCTCCAGGGGATCGTCTACCTCGTCGTCCTGCTGGCGCTCGCCAAGCCGCTGGGCGTCTTCATGGCGCGCGTCTACGAGGGGCAGGCGACGTTCCTGTCCCGAGTCCTCGGGCCGCTGGAGCGACTTCTCTACCGCGCCGCCGGCGTGCGCGAGGACCAGGAGCAGGGATGGAAGAGCTACACGCTCGCCATGCTGCTCTTCAACGCGCTCGGGCTCTTTGCCGTCTACGCGCTGCAGAGGGCTCAGGGCGTGCTGCCGCTGAACCCGGCGCACCTGCCGGCCGTGTCCCCCGACTCCTCGTTCAACACCGCGGTCAGCTTCGCCACCAACACCAACTGGCAGGGCTACTCCGGCGAGACGACGCTCTCGTACCTGGTGCAGATGGCCGGTCTGACCGTGCAGAACTTCGTCTCGGCGGCGGCCGGCATGGCGGTTGCCGCGGCCTTCATCCGCGGGCTGGCGCGCCGGACGGCGCAAACCATCGGGAACTTCTGGACCGACCTGGTCAGGAGCACGCTCTACATCCTGCTGCCACTCTCGACCGTGCTGGCGCTGGTGCTGGTCTCGCAGGGCGTCGTCCAGACGTTCCGCGGGCCCCAGACGGTGACGCTCCTCCAGGCCACCCATGACGACGCGCGAGTGCGCGCGGGCGCCGCGGTCACCACTCAAACGCTGGCACTCGGGCCCGCGGCCTCGCAGGTCGCCATCAAGCAGCTCGGCACCAACGGCGGCGGCTTCTACAACGTCAACTCGGCGCATCCGTTCGAGAACCCGACGCCGCTCTCGAGCTTCCTGCAGACGCTGGCCATCCTGCTCATCGCCGCCGCCTTCTGCCACACGTTCGGCGCCATGGTGAAGGACAAGCGGCAAGGGTGGGCGCTGCTCCTGGCGATGACCATCGTCTTCGTGGCGCTCCTCGTTCCGTGCTGGTACTTCGAGCAGGGGGGGAACCCGCGCCTCGCCGCACTCGGGGCGGAGCCGACGGGCGGGAACATGGAGGGCAAGGAGGTCCGCTTCGGCATCGGCGGCTCGGCGCTCTGGGCCACCGCCACCACCGCGGCCTCGAACGGCTCGGTCAACGCGATGCACGACTCCTTCACGCCGCTGGGCGGCCTGGTGCCGATGGTGATGATGCAGCTCGGCGAGGTGATCTTCGGCGGCGTCGGCTCGGGCCTCTACGGCCTCCTGGTCTTCGCGGTGATCGCCGTCTTCGTGGCCGGCCTGATGGTCGGGCGTACGCCGGAGTACCTCGGAAAGAAGATCGAGGCCTACGAGATGAAGATGGCCTCGCTGGTCATCCTCATCCCGCCGGCGGTGGTGCTGATCGGCACCGCCGTGGCCTGCGTCCACCCTTCGGGGACCGTGGCCGTCGCCAACCCCGGCGCGCACGGCTTCAGCGAGATCCTTTACGCGTTCTCCTCGGCCGGCAACAACAACGGCTCGGCCTTCGGAGGGATCTCCGCGAACACGCCCTTCTACAACGTCGCGCTGGGCCTGGCGATGCTGGTCGCGCGCTACTGGCTGGCGATCCCGGTCCTGGCCATGGCCGGCTCGCTCGCGAAGAAAAAGGTGATTCCGCCCGGACCCGGAACGCTCCCGACACACGGTCCGGTCTTCGTGGCGCTCCTCATCGGCGTCGTCCTTCTGGTCGGCGCGCTGACGTTCGTGCCGGCGCTGGCCCTCGGGCCGATCGTCGAGCACCTGGAAATCGTGACGAATGCGCAATAACGGGCGTATCCGCCGGAGGGGGGCCGGGGGGGAACCAAACCTGGTTCCCCCCATCATTTTCAGCGCCCCGATCATCAAGCGCGCGGTACTCGACGCCTTCCTGAAGCTCGACCCGCGCCGGCAGGTTCGCAACCCGGTCATGTTCGTGGTCTTCGTCGGCAGCCTCTTCACCACCGGCCTCTTCCTGCAGGCCGCGATCGGCAAGGGAGAGGCGCCGGCCGGCTTCATCCTGGCCGTCTCGCTCTGGCTCTGGTTCACGGTCTACTTCGCGAACTTCGCCGAGGCGATGGCCGAGGGGCGCGGCAAGGCCCAGGCCGAGTCGCTGCGCAAGGCGCGCCGCGACATCAAGGCCAAGAAGCTGACCAATGCGGCCGACAAGAAGAAACACCAGCTCGTCTCGGCCCCGGAGCTGCGCAAGGGGGACGTGGTGCTGGTGGAGGCCGGCGACTTCCTGCCCTGCGACGGCCTGGTGGTCGAGGGCATCGCCTCGGTCGACGAGAGCGCCGTCACCGGTGAGAGCGCGCCGGTCATCCGCGAGAGCGGCGGCGACCGCAACGCGGTCACCGGCGGCACACGCGTCCTCTCCGACTGGATGGTCGTGGAGGTGACCGCCAACCCCGGCGAGACGTTCCTGGACAAGATGATCTCGCTGGTGGAGGGAGCCAAGCGTCAGAAGACGCCGAACGAGATCGCGCTCGACATCCTGCTGGCCGGGATGACGATCATCTTCCTGCTGGCCACCGCCACCCTGCTGCCGTTCTCGCTGTTCGCGGTGAAGGCGGCGGGACAGGGCTCGGTCGTCACCATCACCGTCCTCCTGGCCCTGCTGGTCTGCCTGATCCCGACCACCATCGGCGGCCTCCTGTCGGCCATCGGCATCGCCGGCATGGACCGCATGCTGCAGGCGAACGTCATCGCCATGTCGGGGCGCGCGGTGGAGGCTGCGGGCGACGTGGACGTGCTGCTCCTCGACAAGACCGGCACCATCACGCTCGGCAACCGGCAGGCCACGGCGTTCCTGCCGGCCGAAGGCGTGAAGGACGCCGGCATGGCCGACGCGGCGCAGCTCGCCTCGCTGGCCGACGAGACGCCCGAGGGGCGCAGCATCGTCGTGCTGGCCAAGGAGAAGTACGGCCTGCGCGAGCGCGACGTGCACGCGCTGAAGGCCCACTTCGTGCCGTTCACCGCCCAGACGCGGATGAGCGGCGTCGACCTCGACGGCCGCCAGATTCGCAAGGGCGCGGCCGACGCCATCGAGGCCTACGTGACCGAGCAGGGGGGCTCCTTCCCGGCCCTGGTGCGCCAGAACGTGGAGGCCATCGCCCGCGGCGGCGGCACGCCGCTGGTGGTGGCGGAAGGATCGCGCGTGCTAGGCGTCGTCCACCTGAAGGACATCGTCAAGGGAGGCATCAAGGAGCGCTTCGGTGAGATGCGCCGCGTGGGGATCAAGACCATCATGATCACCGGCGACAACCCGCTCACCGCGGCGGCCATCGCCGGCGAGGCCGGCGTCGACGACTTCCTGGCGCAGGCCACCCCCGAGGCCAAGCTGGCGCTGATCCGCAAGTACCAGGCCGAGGGGCACCTGGTGGCGATGACCGGAGACGGCACCAACGACGCTCCGGCGCTGGCCCAGGCCGACGTGGCGGTGGCCATGCACAGCGGCACCCAGGCGGCCAAGGAAGCCGGCAACATGGTGGACCTCGACTCCAACCCCACCAAGCTGCTGAACGTCGTGGAGATCGGCAAGCAGATGCTGATGACCCGCGGCTCGCTGACGACGTTCTCGATCGCCAACGACGTCGCCAAGTACTTCGCCATCATCCCGGCGGCCTTCGCCACCACCTACCCGGTCCTCGGCACGCTGAACGTGATGCGCCTGCACTCGCCGCAGAGCGCCATCCTCTCGGCCGTCATCTTCAACGCGCTCATCATCGTGGCGCTCATCCCGCTGGCCCTGCGCGGCGTGACCTATCGGCCGGCGCCGGCCGCGGAGGTGCTGCGCCGGAACCTCCTCCTCTACGGTCTGGGAGGGATCCTCGTGCCCTTCCCCGGCATCAAGCTGGTCGACCTGCTGCTCACGGGACTGGGAATCGTCTGATGCTGCGTCCCGCGCTGGTCCTCCTCGCGCTGCTGACCCTTCTCACCGGCGTCGTCTACCCGCTGCTGATCACCGGACTCGCCCAGCTCGCCTTTCCCCGGCAGGCCAATGGAAGCCTGATCGTCGTCAACGGGGTGGCGGTCGGCTCGGAGCTGATCGGCCAGGCCTTCGAGGACCCGAAGTACTTCTGGAGCCGGCGATCGGCCACCGGTCCCGTCCCTTACAACGCGGCCGCCTCGACCGGCTCCAACCAGGGGCCGCTCCACCCGGCGCTTCACGACGCGGTGAAGGCCCGCATCGCCGCGCTGCGGGCGGCCGACCCGGGCAACGCGTCGCCGGTACCGGTGGACCTCGTCACCGCGTCGGCCAGCGGGCTGGATCCCCACATCAGCCCGGCCGCGGCGGAATACCAGGTGGCGCGCGTCGCGCGGGTGCGGAGGCTCCCCGAGGAGCGGGTGCGCGCCCTCGTCACTCAGACGACGGAGGACAGGACGCTGCTGGTCCTCGGAGAGCCGCGCGTCAACGTCCTGCTGCTCAACATCGCGCTCGACAAGCTGCGATGATTTCGGTGTGACCGAGAGCCGCGCCGACCCGGACGAGCTGCTCCGCCGCATCGAGCGGGACGAGCAGCGCGAGAGGCGCGGCAAGCTCAAGGTCTTCCTCGGAATGGCGCCCGGCGTCGGGAAGACCTACAGCATGCTCGAGGCGGCGCGCCGGGAGAGCGGTGAGGGGACGGACGTCGTCGTCGGCTTCGTGGAGACCCACGGACGCGCCGAGACCGCCGAGCTGCTCGAGGGGCTCGCGATGCTGCCGCGCCGCACCCTCACCTACCGCGGCAAGTCGCTCGAGGAGTTCGACCTCGACGAGGCGTTGAAGCGACACCCCCGCCTCATCCTCGTCGACGAGCTGGCCCATACCAACGTGCCGGGCTCGCGCCACCTCAAGCGATGGCAGGACGTGGAAGAGCTCCTCGAGGACGGCATCGACGTCTGGACCACGCTCAACGTGCAGCACCTGGAGAGCCTCAACGACTCCGTTGCCCAGATCACCGGCGTGCGCGTGAGGGAGACGCTGCCCGACGACGCGCTGGCCGACGCCGACGAGATCGAGCTGGTCGACCTGCCGCCCGACGACCTGCTGGAGCGGCTGAGGGAGGGCAAGGTCTACGCGCAGGAGGCGGCGCGGCGAGCCGAGGAAGGCTTCTTCAAGAAGGGGAACCTGCTGGCGCTGCGCGAGATCGCGCTTCGCCGCGCGGCCGAGCACGTGGATGCCGACGTGCAGGAGCACCGGCGCGAGGCCGGCGTCGGCAAGGCCTGGCCGATCGGCGAGCACCTCCTGGTCTGCGTGTCGGGCGGCGTCGGCTCGATGTCGCTGGTGCGCGCCGGGCGGCGCATGGCCGACCGCCTGCAGGCGAAGTGGACCGCGGTGCACGTCGAAGCTCCCGGTCGCGGCGGCGAGGGCGAGCGCGACGGCGTCCTCCGGGCGCTGCGGCTGGCCGAGGAGCTCGGCGCGGAGGTCGTCACCCTGAGCGGGGACCGGCCCGGCGACGAGGTCCTGGCGTACGCCAGGACCTACAACGTGACCCGCCTGGTGGTCGGCAAGACGCGCAGGAGCCTCCGGGTCCGGGCGCTCCTCGGCGGCTCCTTCGTGGACCGGCTGCTGAGAGGCTCCGGCGAGATCGACGTGCTGGTGGTCTCCCCGGCGGCCGACGAGTCCAGGCACCGGCGCACCGGAACGCCGCCTCCGCGGACGTCGCCCGCCGCCAAGGAGTACCTGCGGGCCGCGGCGGCGGTGGCGATCGCCACGCTGGTGGCCACGCCGTTGTACGGCGTCTTCGAGACGTCCAACCTGGTGATGCTCTACCTGGTGGCCATCGTCCTGGTGGCGCTGCGCGGAAGCCGGGCGGTCTCCATCTTCGCCTCGCTCCTCTCGGTGGCCGCCTTCGATTTCTTCTGCGTCCCGCCGCGCTTCACGTTCGTGGTCAGCGACGTCCGCTTCCACGTCACCTTCGTCGTCCTGTTCCTGGTCGGCGCCGTCATCAGCAGCCTGACGGTGCGGATACGGGAGCAGGCCGAGGCGGCCCGCCTGAAGGAGAAGCGGACCTCGGCCCTCTACTGGCTCACCCGCGAGCTGGCCAGGACCAGCGCCATCCCGGAGATCGTCACCGCCGCCACCCGCTCCATCGAGCAGGTCTTCGAGGGACGCTGCGCCGTGCTGCTGCCCGGGCCCTCGGGCGAGCCGGAGCCCGCTCCCGGCGTGGCCTACGGGTTCGACCTGGACGAGACGGAGCTGGGCGCCGCGCGCTGGGCCTTCCGGCACCGCGAGCCCGCCGGCGCGGCCACGGCGACCCTGCCGGGAGCCAAGGCGCTCTACCTGCCGCTGACCGCGGGCCAGGAGACGTTGGGCGTGGTGGGGCTGCGGCCCGAGGCGAGCTGGAAGGTGGAGTCGCCCGAGCAGCGGGGTCTGCTGGCCACCTTCTGCCGGCAGACGGCGGTGGCGCTGGAGCGCGCGCTTCTGGCCGAGGAGGCGCGGGAGGCCGAGCGCCGCGCCGAGCAGGAAGAGCTGCGCAACTCGCTCCTCTCCTCGGTCTCGCACGACCTCCGGACTCCGCTGGCGGCGATCACCGGCGCCGCCACCGCCCTCCTTTCGTCGGATGTGGGAGACCGCGAGCTGCTGGAGACGATCGCCGAGGAAGCGGGACGGCTGAACCGTCTCGTCGGCAACCTCCTCGACATGACCCGCCTCGAGTCGGGCGGGCTGAAGCCGAAGAAGGAGTGGACGCCGCTCGAGGAGGTCATCGGCTCGGCGCTGGCGCGGTCGGAGCCGCTGCTGCGCGGGCGTCCGGTTCGCGTCGACGTCCCCAGGGAGCCGCCGCCCCTGGTGCCGATGGACTCGGTGCTCGTGGAGCAGCTCCTGCTGAACATCCTGGAGAACGCCGCCAAGTACACGCCCCAGGGAACCCCGATCGAGATCGCCGCGTCGGCGGAGCCGGGCCGCGCGGTGGTCGAGGTGCGCGATCGGGGCGACGGCCTGCCGCCGGGCACCGAGGAGAGCGTCTTCGAGAAGTTCTTCCGGGCCGACACCGGCGCCCGGTCCGGAACCGGGCTGGGGCTGGCGATCGCGCGCGGCATCGCGACCGCGCACGGCGGCACCCTGACCGCCGCCAACCGGCCGGGCGGCGGGGCCGTCTTTCGCCTGACGCTGCCCATCGACGGGACGCCGCCGACGGTCGAGCGCGAGGCCGAGAGCGATCTGCCCGATAGGATCACCGCTTGAGCGAGGCGGACCCCAACGCGCCGCTCCTCCTCCTGATCGAGGACGAGCGGCAGATGAGGCGCTTCCTGCGCGCGGTGCTCACCGGTCACGGCTACCGCCTGCTGGAGGCCGAGACCGGCGCGATGGGGTTGACGCACGCCGCCACCTACAACCCCGACCTGGTGCTCCTGGACCTCGGCCTGCCCGACGGGGACGGCATCGAGCTGACCCGGAGGCTCCGGGAGTGGAGCGCGACTCCGCTCATCGTCCTATCGGCGCGCGGGCAGGAGTCCGACAAGATCGCCGCGCTCGACGCCGGCGCCGACGACTACCTGACGAAGCCGTTCGGGTCCGGCGAGCTCCTGGCGCGGATCCGGGTGGCGCTCCGCCACGCGGCGCGGGAGGCGGGCGACGCCGAGGAGCCGGTGGTGGAGTTCGGCGACATCCGGCTGGACCGCGCGCGCCGGCAGGTCTTCCACAAGGGCGCGGAAGTGCACCTCACCCCACGCGAGTACCGGCTGCTCCTGGCGCTGGTGCGGCACACCGGCAAGGTCGTCACCCACCAGCAGCTCCTCAAGGAGGTCTGGGGGCCGGGCTCGAGCAACCAGACGCACTACCTGCGCGTCTACATGGCGCAGCTCCGGCACAAGCTGGAAGACGATCCGGCGCGCCCGCGCCATCTCACCACCGAGTCGGGCGTCGGCTACCGGCTGAAGGAGGAGTGACGGGCAGCGGCAAGGATCGCCTCCGCGGAGACGTCGACGTCCTCTTCGGTCGTGGACCAGTTGGAGACCGAGATGCGCATCGCCTCCAGGCCGTGCCAGCGCGTGCCACCGAGCCAGCAGGTGCCGTCGGCCTGCACCCTGGCGATCACCGCGCGCGTCAGGGCGTCGGGGTCCTGCCCCGTCGCCTCGAAACGGACCAGCACCTGGTTGAGCACCACCTCGTTGAGGACGCGGACGCCGGGACCGGCTGCCAGGCGCTCGGCCATGCGCCGCGCCAGGCCGCAGCAGCGCTCCACCAGCTCGGCGACGCCGCGCCGGCCCAGGCTGCGCAGCGCCGCGTAAACCGCGAAGGCGCGCGCCCGCTGGGAGGACTCGGGGGTGAAGTCGTCGCCGTCGCGCTCCCCCGCCGCGCGCACCAGGTACGAAGCGCGCTTGCTGAGCGCGGCGACGTGTGCGGCAGGGTCGCGCACGATCGCCAGCCCCGAGTCGTACGGGACGTTCAGCCACTTGTGGGCGTCGGTCGCCCAGGAGTCGGCGAGCTCCACGCCGCGCACCCTCTCGCGCAGCGCCGGCGAGGCCGCCGCCCAGAGCCCGAACGCCCCGTCCACGTGCAGCCAGGCGCCGCGCTCGCGAACCAGCGGCGCGATCTCGTGGAGCGGGTCGAAGGCCCCGGTGTTGACGTTGCCCGCCTGCGCGCAGACCAGCGTGGGTCCGTCGCAGGCGGCCAGCTCGGCGCGGAGAGCCTCGGGTCGCATCCGTCCCTGCTCGTCGGCGGGGACGCGCCGAGCGCGGCCGGTGCCGAGCCCCAGCATCTTCAGCGCCGAGAGGATCGTCGCGTGCGCCTCCTCGCCGATGACCACGTTCACCCGCGGGGCGCCCTGCAGGCCGTCGCGCTCCACGTCCCAGCCGGCGCGCTCCAGGACCGCGTGCCTCCCCGCGGCGAGGCCCACGAAGCTCGCCATCTGGCAGCCGGTCACGAAGCCGACGCTGGCGCCGGCGGGCAGCCCCAGGAGGTCCTTCACCCAGCCGGCGGCGACCTCCTCCACGGCCGCGGCCGCCGGAGAGAGCGCGCAGAGTCCGCCGTTCTGGTCCCAGGCGGAGGCCAGCCAATCCGCGCCGAGGGCCGCCGGAAGCGCGCCGCCCACCACGAACCCGAAGTAGCGCGGACCTGGCGCGGCCACCAGCCCGGGCTCGGCGTCCCTGGCCAGGGCGCGCACGACGTCCAGCGGGTCCTCGCCCTCGTCGGGCAGCTGCCGGCCGAGCGCCGCGACCATCTCCGCGAAGCCCGCTCGCGCTGCCACGCGGCGCCCTGATAGACCGGAGAGGAACTCGGACGCCAGGATGGCGGTGGTGGAGAGCAACCCGTCGGCACCGTACGAAACGCGACGCTGCATGGTTCGCCCATGGTGCCAGAGCCCCGGCCGGGATCAGACGCGGGACGCTTGGGCCAGGATCGCGCGGACGCTTCGCAGCAGCTCGTCCGCGGAGAACGGCTTCTCCAGGACCGCGGTGAACTCACCGGCCCGGCCGTCCACCAGGCCGCCGGTCATGAGCAGGACCGGGAGCGACGGCCGCCCCGCGGCGAGGTACTGCCGGAGCTCACGGCCGGTCCCCGCCGGCATGACGAGGTCGGTGACGACCGCGTCGAGCTCGCCCAGCCGGTCCCCGAACCGCGCGATCGCCTCGTGGCCGCCCGATGCGGTCAGGACCTGGTATCCGCCATCCTCCAGGAACTGGCGACACTGCAGCAGGGCCAGCGGATCGTCCTCCACCAGGAGGATCGTCTCCCGTCCGGTGGAGGCCTGCTCGGGCCCGGCGCCTTCCGGCGGAACAGTCTTCAAAGGCAGGCGGAGCTCGACGGCGGTCCCGCGGCCGAGCTCGGTGGAGACCTCCACCCGGCCGTCGTGCGCCCGGGCGCAGGCGTAGACCATCGCCAGACCCAGTCCCGTGCCTTTCCCCTCTGCCTTGGTGGTGAAGAAGGGCTCGAACATGCGGGTGCGGACGCCTTCGGGGATGCCCAACCCGTCGTCGCGGACCTTGATGACCACCACGTCGCGCTCGCCCTCGCGATCCACCGCCGCGGTGATCTCGATCGTGCCCTGCGCGAGGATCGCGTCGCGGGCGTTGAGACCGAGGTTGATCAGAGCCTGGGTGAGCTGGCCGGCATCGGCCACCACCGGCGGGACGGCCTCGCTGGTGACGCGCACCGCGATGCGGCCGGGGATGGAGGCGCGGAGGAGACGTCCGGCCGACTCCACGATCTGGCGTACGTCGCAGTGCGCCAGCCGATACGGCGAGCGCCGGCTCAGCTGCAGGAGCCTGCGGGTCAGCTCGGACGCCTTCTCGGTCGCCTGGCGGATGGACTCCGCGTGCTCACGGACCTGCTGCGCGTCGCCCGCCGACGAGCGGACCAGGTCGGCGTAGCCGAGGATGCAGAACAGGGAGTTGTTGAAGTCGTGGGCGAGCCCGCCCGCCAGGGTCCCCAGCGCCTCCATCTTCTGCGCCTGGCCGAGGCGCTGCTCCATCAGCAGCCGCTGGCGCTCGGCCTCCTTCTGCTCGGTGATGTCGCGCCCCACGGCCTGCAGCTCCACCAGCTTGCCGTCCTCGTCGAAGATCGCCCGGTCGACCCAGTGGGTCCAGCAGGGGATGCCGTCGTGCCGAATGGAGAGGTGCTCCTCGGCCAGGACGTCCGCCTCCCGGCTGGTCAGGCGACGGATCTTCTCCTCGACGGCGGCGCGATGCTCGCTGGCGACCAGCGGCAGGAAGCTGGTGCCCACGAAATCCTCGGGCCTGCCCCCGAAGAACGCGGCGTAGGGTCTGTTCACGAAGGTGCGCACGCCGTCCGGGCGGTACCGGACGATGAAGTCGATCTGGTCCTCGACGATCCCGCGGTAGCGGGCCTCGCTCTGGCGCAGCTCGCGCCTGGCCGCGCTTCCCTCGGCCACCCGGAGGACGGTGACCGCGCAAGGGAACGCGGCTGTCGGCCGAACCAGCCGGGTCAGCGCCAGCGGGCCTCCCTCGGCGGGCTCGAGGGTGGTCGAGCCGCCGTTCCCCCGGAACTCCCGGAGGGCCGGGGCGCTCAGGTCCGGAAGCGACCGGGCGGCCGGGACGAAGCTCTCCCCCAGAAGGGCCCGCGCCGCCGGTGAGAGGTACCGCGCCTCGAGCAGCGGGGCCAGCACCGCCGCGGGCTCGGGGGTGTCGGACAGCCACCGCTCGAGGGCGCTCTCCGCCCAGAGACCCTCCCGGTCGAAGTATCGCTGCACACCTGTCCAGTCCACGACGAGGATCGGGACGACGTCGCCGTCGACCGAACGGGCGAATTGCAGCGCCTCCTCGAGGGACCCGATCATGAGTGAGAGGCGATGATACGTCGCGGCCGCGGCTCAGAGCTCGATCTGCGACCCCAGCTCCACGACGCGGTTGGGCGGCAACCGGAAGAAGCGGGCGGCCGTCTCGGCATTGCGCATCATCGAGGCGAAGATCTTCTCGCGCCATTGAGCCATGCCGCTGGGCAGGTCGGTGACGATGAGCGTCTCGCGGCTGAGGACGTAGGTCGTGTCCATCGGCGGGGCCACCAGCGCGTGCTCCTTCACCGCGCGGGCGACCAGCAGCGGCACGTCGATGTCCTCCATGTACCCGTAATACCCGGTGAGACGGTGGATCCCGTCGCCCAGCTCGTCGACCGTCATCCGCTCGTCGTCTCGCATCTGAGCCACCTCCTCGTTGACGATGCTGAGGAGGATCACCTGCTGATGGAGCGCCTTGAAGTGCTTCAGGCTGTGGAGCAGCGAGAGCGGGATGGCGTCGCGATGCCGGTGCATGAAGACCGCGGTGCCGGGCACGCGCGCGGGCGGCCGCCCCTTCAGCGACTGGAGGAAGAGCTCGGGAGAGAGCCCCTGCGCGCGCAGCTTGACGTTCAGGATCTCGCGCCCCTTGCGCCAGGTCGTCATCAGGGTGAAGACGACGGCGGCGATCAGCAGCGGGAACCAGCCGCCGGCGGCGATCTTGAAGTAGTTCGCGCCCAGGAACGCCAGGTCGCCGACCAGGAAGCCCAGCGTGATCAGCCCCGCCTTCCAGCGCGGCCAGCCGCGCAGGTCGCGCGCCACCACGTAGGCGAGGACGGTGGTGATGATCATCGTCGTCGAGACCGCCACGCCGTAGGCGGCGGCGATGTTGCTGGATGTCTGGAACCCGAGCACCAGCGCGATGGTGGCGCCCAGGAGCGCCCAGTTCACGACCGGCATGTAGATCTGCCCGATCTCGTCCGATGACGTGTGGATGATCTGCATCCGCGGCAGATAGCCGAGCTGGATGGCCTGACGCGTCAGCGAGAAGGCGCCGGAGATGATGGCCTGAGAGGCGATGATCGTCGCCGCGGTGGCCAGGACCACCAGCGGGTAGAGCGCCCACCGCGGCGCCAGCAGGTAGAAGGGGTTGACAGCCGCCTCCGGGACGGAGATGAGGAGCGCGCCCTGCCCCATGTAGTGGAGGAGCAGCGACGGGCCGACGATGGAGAACCAGTCGATCTGGATCGGCTTCTCGCCGAAGTGGCCGAGGTCGGCGTAGAGCGCCTCACCGCCCGTGGAGACCAGGAAGACCGCCCCCAGCACCAGGAACCCCTTGAGACCGTTGCTGGCAAAGAACTGCATCGCGTAGATCGGGTTCAAGGACTTCAGGACCGACGGCTGCAGCAGGATCCCGCGGATACCCATCAGCGCCAGCACCGCGAACCAGACCAGGGTGATCGGGCCGAAGACGCGCCCCACGCCGGTGGTGCCGTGGCGCTGGAACAGGAAGAGCAGCACCAGGATGACGATCGTGATCGGCAGGACGTACGGCTTGAAGAAGGGCGTGGCCACGTCGAGACCTTCCACCGCGCTCAGCACCGAGATGGCCGGCGTGATCATCCCGTCGCCGTAGAGGAGCGCCGCCCCGAAGACGCCGACCAGCACCAGCGCGCCGTGGACCGCGGCGTTGCGCTTCCTCGTCTGAGCCAGCAGCCCGATGAGCGCCAGGATGCCGCCCTCTCCGCGGTTGTCGAAACGGATCACGTAGACGTGGTACTTGAGCGTCACCACCACGACGAGCGTCCAGAAGATGAGCGACAGGATCCCGAAGACGTTGTCCGGCGTGAGCGGCACCGGGTGTGTCCCATGGAAGCACTCGCGCAGCGCGTAGAGCGGGCTGGTGCCGATGTCGCCGTAGACGATCCCGAGCGCCAGGAGCGAGAGGGAGATGAGGCGGCGTCTGCTCAGGGGACCGTGGGTTGATGCGGGTTCGCCGTCGGTCCCCAAGGCGCACGAGTGTAGGAGCCGCGCCGATGCCCCGGACCTTAAGAAAGGCTAAAGATCAGGCGGACCATCCGAGGTGAGAAGGAATTCGATCCGGGTGCGTCTTACAGGTCAGCGGAGGGTCCATGGACCGATCGGGCCTCACACGTGCCATGCTGCTGGCCGCGCTGGCCTCCGGAGCTGTCCAGGGCGCGGAGCGCCGCCGGCCCTTCATCGCCTGTGAGGCGCCGCAGGTCACCGTCTCCCCCACCCAGCTCACGCCCGGGGCGCTGGGCTCGTCGATCCCGATCTCCATCACCACCACGGCGGCCTGCGACTGGACGGCGCAGCCCGACGTCCCCTGGATCGTGGTCTCACCGGCCTCCGGCACCGGCTCCGGCGTCGCCACCGCGTTCGTCTACCAGAACTTCGGCAGCAACCCGAGGAGCGGCACGATCTCGATCTCCGGAACGGCAGTGCGGGTCAGCCAGCAGGGAGCCTTCCGGTGCCCGGCCTACGGCCTCAGCGTGCCGGCCGAGCTGCAGGTCGGTCCGGACGGTGCGCAGGACCTGCCCCTCAAGGTCGAGACGCGCTTCGACTGCCAGTGGCAGGCCACGCCGTCGGCGTCCTGGCTGGTGATCCGGCCGGATGAGGCATCTGGAGACGCAACCCGTACGATCCACGTCTCGGCCCTGCCGAACCGCGAGGGCTTCGACAAGGCCAGGGAGGGCCGGATCTCGGTCAACGACCTGAGCATCGTCGTCCGGCAGCAGGGGGACCAGACCTGCTACACGACCTCCCCGCCGCTGGTCACTCTTCCCGCCGAGGGCGGCCGGGTCCGCTTCGAGGCTTCGGGCCCTTCGCAATGCCTGTGGCAGGTGTCCGCCAGCGACTTCCTCACGGTCTCCCCGGCACCCTTCTCGGGAGGGGCAACGGTCACCGTCGAGGCCGGCGCCGGCGGAGAGAGCGCGCGCGAGGGCTCCATCTCGCTGCGGGGACCGCACGGCGAGCTGGTGGAGACCCTCGTCCAGCAACAGGGGGCGGGGTGTGTCGTCAAGGTGGAAACGACGCTGATCGAAAACGTGAACCCCGGCGACACGAACTACCTGGTCTTCAGCGGCGGCTCGTGGTCGCTGAAGGTGGAGCTCAGGCGAGAAGGATGCGCCCTGCCGGTGCGCGCAACCGTTCCGTGGATCGTGGTCACCCGCAGGCAGCTGACGGCGGCGCCGCCGCGCTTCGAGGTGCTGGCGACCGTGGCGCAGACCGTGTTCTCGAGGGGGGGCGAGCTGGCCGTGGCCGGCCGGAGTTACGTCTTCCAGCAGGAAGGGCAGCCGCTCACGAACGACAAAGATGATCCTTGCGAGCGCGCCACGTTCGACTGCATCTCCTGCCTCTTCAGCTCGGCACGCTCGCCGCTCCACTACGGCGTCCGGGATCTGGTGCTGGCGCGAAGCGCCCGCGGCCGGGCGCGCGTGCACGATTACTACCGCTTCGCCCCGGAGGTGGTGCGGCTCCTGCTCGGCGACGCCGAATTGCGGCGCCGCGTCGGCGAGGCCCTGCGGCGCTACGAGCCGCTGCTTTCGCGACTGGTGGCCGCCGCGAAGGCAGAGGTGGCAGAAGCGGCGGAAGTGGCAGAGGGGGCAGCCGAGGTCGCGGTTCCCCAGGGCGACTTCGAAGAGATCGATGCGCTGCTGACGGCCGTGGGCGCGGCAGGGAGCGCCGACCTGCGCGAGGCGGTCGTGCGCGCGCGCCGGGAGCTCCGCGATCCGGCCGCGCTCCGTGATTTCGGTCTGGTGCGAACGGCCCAGGAGAACGGCCAGTGAGGCGCGCCTGGGCCCTCCTGGCGCTGCTCCTCGCCCCGCCGCGCGGCCTCCAGGCGGCGCGCGAGCAGCGCCCGGTGCGGCCGCCTCTCCTCTTCGAGCCCGCCGGCAACGGATTCGTCGCCCGCGCGTCAGGAGGCGCGATCCGGATCGAGCCGCGCTCCTACGGCGTGAGCTCCGGGCGAGACCGTCTGGCGGTGCGGCTGGGAACGCCGGCCCCGGCACGCCCGTGCGTCCCTCAGGGCGAGCCGGCGGCGCGCCTGAACGACCTGCGTGGACCCGAAGAGGCCTGGCGCGTCGCGGTCCCGCTGTTCCGCAGGGTGAGCTGCCCGGAAGTCTTCGCCGGCGTCGACGCCGAGTACTACGCGGCGGGCGCCGCGCTGGAGCTCGACTTCCGGGTCCGCCCCGGCGGCGATCCCGCGGCCGTCGAGCTGGCGTTCAGTCCCGGGGTCGGACTCTCGCTGGAGCGGGACGGGACTCTGGTCGCGCGCGCCGGCACCCTCCTCGTCAAGCACGCGCCGCCGCGTCTCTTCGAGGAGCTTTCCGGCGGCCTCAGGCGTGAGGTCCAGGGTGGGTACCTTCTCCGCGGCGGCGGGCGCGTCGGCTTCCGGACCGGGGCACGCTCCGGCGGCCGGACGCTGGTGATCGACCCGGTGATCGAGGTCGCGACCCTGGTCGGGGGCTCCGGAGAGGACAACGCCCTGGCGCTGTCGATCGATGCCTCGGGCGCCATCTACACGGCCGGCTTCACGACCTCGCCCGACTACCGCGGCGCGGCCTCGGCCGCCTCCGGCGAGGACGCCTTCGTCACCAAGCTCTCCGCAGCCGGAGAGGTCGCCTTCACCACTCTCATCGGCGGGCGGGGGCAGGACCGCGCCGCGGCTCTGGCCCTGGATGCTTCGGGCAACCTCTACCTGGCCGGCCTGACGACCTCCCCCGACTTCCCGGTGCGCGGCCCCTTCCAGGCGTCGTTGCGCGGGGTTGCCAACGCGTTCGTGGCCAAGCTCAGCGCCGACGGTGCCCGGATCCTCTACGCGACCTACCTCGGCGGCGCGGCGATCGACGCCGCAGCGGCCATCGCCGCCGACGCTTCCGGGCGGGTGGTGGTGGCCGGTTCGACGACCTCGCGCGACTTCCCGACGGCCTTCCTGGCTCCTTCACCGCCGGCGGGCGGGGCCGACGCGTTCGTCACCGCCCTGACGCCCGACGGCCGCACGCTGCTGTTCAGCCGCCTCCTCGGCGGCTCCGCGCACGACGCCGCGTCGGCGGTGGCGCTCGACGGCGGCCGGATCTTCGTCGCCGGCATCACCGCCTCGATCGACTTCCCGGCCAGCGTGGCGGAAGGCCTCTTCGTCTACGGCGGCGGCGATTACGACGGCTTCGTCGCCGAGCTCGATTCGCTCGGACGCGCCTCGCCCACGCTCTTCGGAGGAAAGGGGCGCGACCTGGTGCACCGCCTCGTCCCGGACGGCTCCGGCGGAGTCTTCCTGGCCGGCGAGACGACGTCGGCGAACCTGCCGTTCCCCGCGCAGGCCGCGCCATGGCAGGCTTCTCTTCGCGGCCCGTCGGACGGGTTCGTCGCGCGGCTGAAGCGGGAGGCCGCGCAGCTGCCGATCCGCTGGCGCGTCCTCGGCGGCTCGTACCTGGGCGGCAGCGGTAACGACTCGGTCACCGCTCTCGCCCTCGACGGTGCCGGCCTGACGCTGGCGGGCTACACCGACTCGGCCGACTTTCCGCTGGCCGAGCCGCTGGCGGCCCGCCTGGCCGGAGGCAGTGACGCCTTCGTCTCGCGGCTCGACGTGTCCGCATCGCGCCTGCTGGAGTCCACCTTCCTGGGCGGAGCCGAGAACGACGCCGCGCTGGCTGCCGCGCCCGGGCCCGCTGGGGAGCTGGTGGTGCTCGGCAGCACCGGCTCCAGCGGTTTCCCGCGGCTGGGCCCGGGGGCGCAACCGTTCGCCGGAGGCGGCATCGACTCGTTCCTGGTCCGGCTCGCGCCCGGCGCCGCGCAGCTCGTCCCGATCGTGCTCTCGTCCTCCGGGGTCGGCGGGACCTTCTTCACCACCGAGCTGACCCTCACCAACCGTGGCGCGCTGGAGAGCGAGGTGGCCCTCGTCTACACCGCCGCCTTCGGCGGAGGAAGCGGCGTCGCGCGGGACCGGATCCCCGCCGGCCGGCAGAAGGTGATCCCCGACGCCGTCGCCTATCTCCGATCGCTCGGGCTGCCGCTGCCGGAAGAGGGGAACCGGGGCGGCACGCTGGCGGTGCGTTTCCTCTCTTGCGAGGGAACCGCCACGGCGCGCACCACCACCGCGGTCGAAGGCGGCCGGGCCGGACTCGCCTATGCCGGCGTCCCGCAGCTCTCGCGGCTGACCGGCACCGCCTATGTCGCCGGTTTGCGGCAAGACGCCGCCGACCGCTCGAACCTGGCGCTCCTGAACGCAGGAACCGCCGGGGAGGGGGACGTCGTCTTGCGCGTCACCGTCTCTCCGGAAGCGGGCCGCGGCTCGATCACGCTTGCGGACGTGACGCTGCCGCCGGGCGGCTTCCAGCAGATCGGCGAGGTCCTGCGGGCCCTCCCGCAGGGAGGCGAAAGCGGCTACGCGCGCATCGAGCGCCTGTCCGGCAGCGCGCCCTACTTCGCGTACGGTGTCGTGAACGACCAGCGGACCGGCGACGGCTCGTTCGTACCGCCGGTGGCGGCCGACCTTTCGGCCGACGGTTGGACGCTGCCGGTGGTGGTGGAGAACGGCGCCTTCCTCAGCGAAGTCGTCTTCACGAACTTCGGTGACGATGCCAAGCGCCTCTCGCTGACGCTGGTGGCCGGCGGGGTCGCGCCGACGACGCTGGAGCTTCCTGCCGGCCAGCAGCTGGTGGTGCCGAACTTCGTGACCTGGCTGCGCGAGCGGGGCGCGGCGGGTCTCCCGGCAGGCCCGGTCGTGGGGGCCGTCTTCGTGCGGCTGCTGATCGGCAGACCGACCGGCCTGGCGATCGGGGCGCGGACCACGACCGCCGGGGGCGCCGGCCGTTTCGGGCTCTTCTATCCGGCGGTGCCCCAGGGCGCCGAGCCGACGACCCAGGCATGGCTCTTCGGCCTGAAGCAGGACGGCGAGAACCGCACCAACCTGGCGCTGGTGAACGGTGGCGAGGACGACGCGCTCTTCGCGATCGACCTCTACGACGGCCAGAGCGGCCGTCTGGCGGCGACGCTCGACGCGCTGCGCCTTCCGGCTCGGGGCTGGAGCCAGATCGGCTCGGTCCTGGAGCGCGCGCCCGGCGTCGCGCAGGGTTACGCGCAGGTTCGCCGCATCGCGGGCTCGGGTCCCTTTCTGGCCTACGCGGTGATCAACGACGGCGGCAAGCCGGGCGAGCGCACCGGCGACGGCGCCTACCTGCCCGGCGTTCCCTAGTGGTGCCCCGGGAACCGCCGAGGCCGAACCTCCGTTCCTGATCGCGGAGGCCACTCGTGGACTGGCTGAAGCGCGACCTCTCGCTGGGACTCCGTCTGCTCATCAAGGACAAGACGTTCAGCGCGACCGCGGCGCTCACCCTGACGCTCTGCATCGGCGCCAACGCGGCCCTCTTCGCGGTCGTCTACAACGTCCTGCTGCGCCCCCTCCCCGTCCCGCACCCGGAGCGCATCCTGCTGATGAAGAACGAGTATCCGAACTCCGGGGTGCGCGACAGCTCGAACTCCGCCGTCGGCGACTACTACGACCGGCTGCGCGACGTCTCCGCCCTCCAGGAGCAGGCGCTCCTCAACCACAGCGACGTGGCGATCGGCCAGCAGGAAGCGGCGACGCGCGTCCACGTCGCCAACGTGACCCCGTCCTTCTTGCGGCTGCTGGGAGTCCAGCCGGCGCTGGGGCGGATCTTCACCGAGCAGGAGGGAGAGCCCGGCAACGAGAAGAAGGTCGTCCTCTCCGCCTCCTTCTGGCGCAGCCGATTCGGAGGTAGCCCGGCGGTGGTCGGGACCGACGTCCGGCTCGACGGCCAGCCTTACACGGTCGTCGGCGTGATGCCGGAGAGCCTGGAGGCGTTCGACCCCGGCGCCGTCGCCTGGCGGGCGCTCGCCTTCACGCCGGAGCAGCGCGAGAAACGGCACAGCAACAACTACTGGAACATCGGCCGGCTGAAGCCGGGGGCCACCCTCGATCAGGTGCGGGCGCAGGTGAACGCGCTCAACGCCGCGAACCTGGAGCGCTTCCCGGAGTTCAAGGAGATCCTGATCAACGCCGGCTTCCGCACCGAGGTCGTGCGCCTGCAGGACCACCTGGTGCGGCACGTCAGGCCGACGCTCTACCTCCTCTGGGGCGGGGCGCTCTTCGTCCTGCTGATCGGCTGCGTGAACGTCGCCAACCTGGCCCTGGTGAGGGCGCGCGCCCGCGCCAAGGAGCTGGCCACCCGCGCCGCGCTGGGAGCCGGCGTTTCCCACCTGGCCCGCCAGCTGGTGCTGGAGGGCCTGCTGCTCTGCCTGGCCGCCGCCGGCGCCGGGCTGCTGCTCGCCTACGCCGCGCTGCGCACGCTCGGCGCGCTCAACCTCGAGGAGCTGCCGTTCGGCTCGCAGATCGGCCTGCAGGCGCCGGTCGTCCTCTACACGCTGGCGATCGCGGCGGCCATCGGCGTCGCGGTCGGGCTCACCCCGATCCTGACCTTCTTCCCGGCGAACCTGACCTCGGCGCTGCGCGAGGAAGGGCGCGGCAGCAGCGGCGGCCGCAGCGCACACCGGCTCCGCCGCACGCTGGTCGTCGCCCAGGTGGCCTTCACGTTCGTGCTGCTGATCGGGGCCGGGCTCCTCTTCGCCAGCTTCCGCCGCGTGCTGCGGGTCGACCCGGGCTTCGTCGCCGACCGGGTGCTGACGGCCTCGGTCAGCCTGCCGCGCAGCCGCTATGCCGACGATGCCCCTCTGCGGGCGTTCACCGACGAGGCCCTGCGGCGCCTGCGCGCGCTCCCCGGCGTGGTCTCCGCCGGCGCCACCGACACCATCCCGTTCGGCAGCCAGCACAGCGACAGCGTGATCCTGGCCGAGGGCTACCAGATGAAGCCTGGCGAGTCGCTGATCTCGCCGAACCAGGTGGTGGCGACGCCCGGCTACTTCGAGACGATGGGCGTCCGTCTGGCGCGGGGCCGCTTCTTCCGCGACGGCGACTCGGCCGAGGCGCCGCGCGTGATCATCGTCGACGAGAAGCTGGCCAAGCGCTTCTGGCCGGGGCAGGACCCGATCGGCCGCCGCATGTTCCAGCCGAGCGACATCAAGGACCTGCTGTCGATCAACGAGAAGACCGTCTTCCTCACCGTGGTCGGCGTCATCGCCGACGTCAAGCTGCAGGACCTGACCGAGGGGGACCGGATGGTCGGGACCTACTACACGCCGATGGCGCAGGACACCTCGCGGCTGGTGACGTTCACGGTGAAGGCGCCGGGCCGTCCCGAGCTCCTGGCCGCCTCGGTGCGCCGGGTCATCGCCACGCTGGATCCCGAGCTGCCCGTCTACGACGAGCGGACGATGGCCGAGCGGACCAACGGAGCACTCCTGGAGCGGCGCTCGCCGGCGATGCTGTCGCTGCTGTTCGGCCTGGTGGCGCTGGTCCTCTCGGCGGTCGGCATCTACGGCGTCCTGGCCTACCTGGTGACCCAGCGCTCCAAGGAGATCGGCATCCGCATGGCGCTCGGCAGCAGCGCCGGCGCCGTCTTCGAGCTGGTGCTGCGCGAAGGGCTGCGGCTCGTCGGGCTCGGCCTCCTCCTCGGAGGCGGCCTGGCGTTGGCGCTCGGCAAGACGCTGGAGAGCCTTCTCTACGGCATCCGCGCCAGCGATCCCGGGGTGCTGGCGGCGATGACCGCGCTGCTGGCCAGCGTGGCCCTCCTCGCCTGCGCGCTGCCGGCGCGGCGGGCGACCCGGATCGACCCGTTGACCGCGTTGGCCGAGTAGCGTCCTGCCGCGGCAGTCCACCCGTTAACGGTCGAGGCGCCGTCCCGTCCTTACCGACAGGAGGTGACCAATGTCGAGGATCCGATCCTTCGCTCTTTCCTGTCTACTGCTGGGCGGCCTCGCCCCTGCCACGGCTCTGGCGCACCCGGGCTCCGGAATCGGAGTGGACGGCCGCGGACGCGTCTTCTTCGTCGATACCGGAGGCGGCATCTTCAGGATCGTCGCCCCCGGCCAGCTCGCCCGGGAGCCGGGTCCCGCCTTCCACTGGATGACGATCGACCCCGAAGGCAGGTTCGCCAAGACGGCGCTGCCCTCGACCGCCGACGCCGAGATGCGCGCCGTGGGAGCCGATCCCACCCTCGTCCTCTCCAGCGACTTCCCGGTCGTCACGTCGGAGGGGGCCCTCTTCTACCCGCAGCTCGGAGGCGATCAACGGGTCCGCATCGAGCGCCTGACGCCGGACGGGCGCCGCTCGGTCCTGGCGACCCTGCCGGCGACCACCGAGAGCGGTCCCCTGCGATGGCTCGGCGGTCTGGCGGCCGGGCCGGACGGTTCGCTCTACTACTCCGAAGAGAGCGCCGTCCGGCGCGTGGCGCGCGGCGGAGCGCTGACGACGATCGCCGGCGGCGTGTCCGTCCCCGGGTGCGTGAAGCCGCCTGGCTATGCCCCCGACTCCAGGCCGCACCTGCGGGGGCTGGCGGTGACGCCCGACGGGACCGTCTACGTGGCGGCCTCGGCCTGCAGCGCCCTCCTCCGGATCACGCCGCGTGGCGAGGTCACGGTGCTGGCCAGGACCGAGAAGCCCTGGTCGCCGACGGGCGTGGCGGTCGCCGGCGGGGACGTCTACGTGCTGGAGTACCTGCACACCGATGGGGACGATCGCCGCGAGTGGCTGCCGCGCGTCCGCAGGATCTCGCGCGACGGCAAGGTCGCGGTGCTGGCGGCCATCGAGCACCGCTAGGCCGAGCCACCAGACGCATCGTTCGGGGTCGTGCCGCAGTCGTAAACTCGCGCGCACATGAACCTGACCGTCCTCGACTGGGCGATCGTCGCCGCCTATTTCGTGCTGTCGATCGGCATCGGCCTGAAGTTCACCAAGAAGGGCGGGGAGTCGCTCGAGGAGTACTTCGTCGCCGGGCGGCGGGTCACCTGGTGGCTGGCCGGCGCGGCGATGATCGCCACCACCTTCGCCGCCGACACGCCGCTGGTCGTCACCGGGCTCGTCTCGGCTCACGGCGTCGCCGGGAACTGGCTCTGGTGGAACATGGTGATGAGCGGGACGCTCACCGTCTTCCTCTACGCACGGCTCTGGCGGCGCGCGCAGGTGATGACCGACGTGGAGTTCGCCGAGCTGCGCTACGGCGGCACGCCGGCCACGTTCCTGCGCGGCATGCGCGCGCTCTACCTGGCGCTGCCGATCAACCTGATCATCCTGGGCTGGGTCACGCTGGCCATGGTGAAGATCCTCCAGATCGCGCTCGGCATCGAGCCGACGGTGGCGGTCGGGATCTGCTTCCTGATCACCGTCCTCTACTCGGCGGCGGCCGGCATGTGGGCAGTGCTCTGGACCGACCTGGTGCAGCTCGTCATCAAGATGGCGGCGGTGATCGCCCTGGCCGTCTTCGCGGTCCGGAAGGTCGGCGGCATCCCGGCGCTGGAGGCAGGGCTGGCCCGCCACTTCGGGTCGGCCGACGCGGCGCTCTCGGTCCTGCCCCCGGCCGGTTCGGTCTGGATGCCGACGCTGGCGATCGTCACGTTCCTGGCCGTCCAGTGGTGGGCCGCCTGGTACCCGGGCGCCGAGCCGGGCGGCGGCGGCTACGTGGCCCAGCGGATCTTCAGCGCCAGGACCGAGAAGGACGGCGTGCTGGCGACGCTCTTCTTCAACGTCGGCCACTACGCGCTGCGCCCCTGGCCCTGGATCGTCACCGGCCTCTGCACGGTGCTCCTCTACCCGGGCGGGGTGCTGGTGAACGGCCGCATGGACAAGGAGGGGGCCTACGTCCAGGCGATGGTCGACCTGATGCCCGCGGGGTGGAAGGGCTTCATGCTCGCCGGCTTCGCGGCGGCCTACATGTCGACGGTGGGCACGCACCTGAACTGGGGCGCCAGCTACCTGGTCAACGACGTCTACCGGCGCTTCCTGAAGAAGGGAGCGGCCGAGAGGCACTACGTGACCGTCTCGCGCTGGACGACCGTCGGCCTCTTCCTGGCGTCGATCGCGGTCACCATGAACCTCTCCACGATCGAAGGCGCCTGGCGCTTCCTGCTGGCGCTGGGCAGCGGCACCGGCCTGGTGCTCATCCTCCGCTGGTACTGGTGGCGCATCAACGCCTGGAGCGAGATCTCCGCGATGATCGCCTCGGCGGTCGTCTCGCTGACGGCGTTCCGCCTCATCAGGAACCCGTTCCCTCCCGCCGACCCGCGCTTCTCGGGGGAGGAGCTGCGCATCCAGGCGCTGGTGATGCTGGTGACCGTCGCCGTCTCGACGGTCGTCTGGCTGGCGGTGACCTTCGCCACGCCGCCCGAGACGGAAGAGAAGCTGGAGTCCTTCTACCGGCGGGTGCGGCCCGGCGGGCCCGGCTGGGCGGCCGTCTCGCGGCAGCTGGGCCTGGGCGTCGAGACGATCCCCGGAGGCGCGCTCTCGTTCGTGAACTGGCTCCTCGGCATCGTGCTGGTCTACTCGGCGCTCTTCGGCATCGGCGCGCTGGTCTTCGGCCGGCTCGGGTCGGGGATCGGGCTGCTGGCGCTTGCCGCGACCAGCTTCGCGGTGATCCTCCGGAACCTGGGCAAGAGCGCGGTCACCGCCGGATAGAGTAGGGGCGTGGTCTTACGCTGCGCCGCCTGCTCGAAGAAGAACAGGGTGGCGGCGCGGCACCTCCTGGCGGCAGTGCGCTGCGGGAGCTGCAAGGCGGAGATCCTTCCTCCGAAGGAGCCGCTGGAGGCGGACGCCGCGCTGGTCGACGAGGCGATCGCCGATGCGCCGGTCCCCGTCCTCATCGACTTCTGGGCGGGCTGGTGTGGTCCGTGCGTCATGACCGCGCCCGAGTTCAAGAAGGCTGCCGCAGCGCTCGCCGGACGCGCCCTCTTCCTCAAGGTCGACACCGAAGCCCATCCCCGGCTGGCGGCGCGGTTCGGGGTGCAATCGATCCCGAACTTCGTGCTGGCCAGGAACGGCGGCGTGGTGATGCAGCGGCCTGGGGCCGCCACCGCCGAGCAGATGAAGGCCTGGATCGCCCAGGCGTCGCGGCCGGGCTGAACGGTCGCGCAGGGACGCCCTGACGGTTCCAGCGTTACGGGTAGTAGCCGGAGACCGTCCTCGCCGTCAGGTTGTCCGGCGTCATCTTGACGTCGATCTTCCGCCACTGGTTCGACGCCGTCCTGTTCTGCGGCAGGTACGACAGGAGGTACTGGCTGCGCAGCTCCTCCTCGATCTCGTCGTAGATCTTGGCCAGGTTCTTGGCCGAGTCGACGTAATAGGCGGCGCCGCCGGTCTCCTTGGCCATCTTGTTCAGCTTGTAGCGGATGTCCACCCGGGCTCCGCCAATCTTTAGGCCGATGTAATAAATTGCCACCCCGGTCTTCTTGGCGTAGTCGAGCGCCGCCTCGTAGGTGAACTTGGAGGCGCGGTCCTCGCCGTCGGTGAGGATGACGTAGGCCTTGCGCCCCTTCACCCCCTGGAACTGGTAGAGCCCGTAGACCAGCGCGTCCCAGAGCGCGGTCGAGCCCTGGGCGCGCATGCCGGCCAGCGCCTGGTCGATGCGGTCGCGGTCGGTGGTGAAGCGTGACACCAGCTGCGGCTCGTTGTCGAAGCTGACCAGGAAGGTGCGGTCCTTCGGGGTCATCACGTCCTTCAGGAATTCCGACGCCGCCTTCTGGGCCTCGACCAGAGACTCCTCCATGGAGCCCGAGGTGTCGACGCCGATCCCCATCGAGAGCGGCAGGTTGGTGACCACCTCGAAGCCTTCGACGTTCTGCTTCACGCCGTCCTCGAGCACCGAGAAGTTGTCCTTGGTGAGGCCGGCCACCGGACGCCCCTTGTTGAGCACCGAGACGTAGAGCTCCACCGCCCGGACGTCGACCTCGGAGAGGTACTTGGGGGCGTTGTAGTAGCGCAGGTCCTCGGTGGTGGTGCCGTCCTCGAGCAGAGCGACGACGCGGACGAAGCCGAGCTCGGTGGACTTGGGGATCTCCACCACCTGCTGGAACGGCGGCTGGTAAAGGACGGCGGCCCTTCCCTCGTTCACGTAGAACTCCACCTGCTTGAGCCGCTTCGTCTCCGGGACCGCCACGTCGGCCACCACCCGCGTCGGGCCAGCCAGGTTGATCCCCTTCTCCGGCGAGACCAGGCGGATGCGGAAGGCCTCGCGCCCCTCGTTGAGGATCATCTCGTCCTCGGCGATCGTCTTGCCGTTCTTGTCGTAGCCGATCACCTTGACGCTGTGCTTGCGGGGAAGCGTGCCGAGGTCGAGGTCGCCGGAGAACGGCGGGCGCCGCTTGGTCATCACCCGGCGGTTGTCCAGGTAGAACTCGGTGAAGGCGATGTCGTTGGAGGTGACCCGCGCCTCGAACTTGATGAGACCGGTGGCGATCTCGCGGGCCAGCGGCAGCAGCGCGATGGCGCCGGCGGTGCCCGTCTCGGCCACCCGGGTGAGCGCCTTCTTGACCTCGTCGCGAGCGGCCCTCTCCTCGGCGGTCAGCGTGCCTTCCGGCGTCTCCGGCACCTTCAGCTTCTCGCTGATCAGCGCCGCGGCGTTCCGGTTCGCGTCGGCCACCTTCACCTTGAGCTTGTACTCGCCGGGATAGAGGTCTCGCTCGATCGTCAGCGGCACGAAGGGACCGTTCACCGACGAGACCGGGAAGTCGAAGCGGTAGCGGAAGTTGTCGATCAGCTTCTCGCCCTTGATGACCTCGCCGACCACGTCGATGTCGAAGAACGTCTCCTCGCCGAGCTTCTTGGTGCTCAGCGTGCTGCGCTCCAGCATGACCGCCAGCTCCATGCGCATCTTGTTGGCGGTCATCTCCGGGAAGCGCAGCGTGCGCTGCACCGGGAGCTGCAGGGCGTTGGCGGCCACGTCGGTGGTCATCAGCAGGATCGAGTCGACGCCCTCGACGTCGGGCTTGGGGCCGCTGCGAAGGTCCTCGGCCATCTTCAGCGCGCCGGTGGCGCCGAAGATCGCCTGGATCGCCCCCATGGCCTGGTTGATGTCGCGGTACTCCAGGCAGCGGGTGATGTCGACGCGGCGGTTGGCGCCGGACATCGCCGACGCGCCGAGCGAGCCGCCGACCTGGAGCGCCATGGCGCCGTCCATCGGCGTCCAGAGCTTGTAGTCGCCGACGCCGAAGCGCTGGTAGAAGAGGAGCGGCACCTTGCTGAGCCTCATCGACTCCATGCGCTCGTAGAACCAGATGACCGTCGGCCAGTAGATGTCCTGGCAGTCGATCCTCTTCACGCCGTCGGGCGGGCCGTGCAGCAGGAAGATGCGCCCCATGTCGGTGTGGGTGCCGTTGAACTGCTCCTTGGCCTGCCGCAGACGGAGCTCGTAGATGTCGCGGAACGCCACCCGGATGCCGTCGGAATCGATCGAACGGCGCTTCCAGAAGTCGTCGATGAACTTGTCGCGCTGGTACTCGGAGCCGAGCCTGAGGAACGTGTCGCGCTCCAGGTCGGCGATGATCGGCTCGACGTCCTTCAGGAACGCGCGGTACTTGTCGGAGAGCGCCTCAAAGAGCTGCTTGCGCTCCTTGCCGCTGAGCGGCTTGTTGGAGACCAGCGCCGTCACCGGCGCGTCAGCCTTGCCGGCCTGCGAGGGGGGCACCACCACGTGCTTGACCGCCATCGCCGAGCGCTCGCCCAGGCCGCCGTTGTTGTCCCCCTGGCGGGCGGAGATCAGCTTGTGGGCCTGCAGCACCAGCGGCACGTCACCGCAGCCGGCGTCGCCTGGCTTCAGGTCGGCGATCGGCTTCCGGCCGGCGAGCTGCTGCGAGAGGAGGACGAGGTCCCCTTCCAGCACCGTCCAGTACCGGTAGGTGCTGGTGCCGGACTCCGGATAGAAGAGGAGGTGGGCGTTCGGGCCGAGCTTCGGATGGTTCAGGTAGGTCCAGACCTCGACGTTGCGGAAGACCTCCGGGCACTGGACGACCTTGCGGGCGTCCGGCGGACCGGAGCTGATGAAGACCGAGGCGCGGTCATCCTCGAGGCGGCCGAAGAGGCGGAGCGCTTCCGCCCCGCGGGTGGGCGCGCCCGGCGCCTCGGAGGCCGGGAGCGCGGCATCGGCGACGGCCGTCGCCGGCGGAGGAGTCGCCTTCTGCTCGGACGGCGCGGGGGCCGGAGCAGGTTTTTGGAGAGGCGAGGTGGCGGCCTCGGGTATCTGCGACAACGCGCAGCTCGCCGCCAGGAGCCCTGCGAGGAAGAGCGGTCGAACTGAGGTGTTCACGTGACGCCTCCGGAAACCCTCAGCTTATGCAAGAAAAGCTCCAGCGTGAACACGTCTTATGCAGAGTACGCAGCAAGGCTTGGAAAGATTCCTTCCTACAATGCAATGTACGAGAGGGAACGGAACTTTGGAGCGGACCGTCTACGCCGACCACCACGCGACCACGCCGATGAGGCGCGAGGCGTTCGAGGCAATGGTGCCCTGGCTCACCGAATCTCACGGCAACCCGTCGTCGACGCACGCGATGGGTCGCGCCGCCCGGCGTGCCGTGGAGGAGGCCCGAGCTACCGCCGCCCGCTGTCTGGACGCGGCGGCCGAGGAGGTCGTCTTCACCTCCGGCGGCACCGAGTCCGACGTGCTGGCCGTCGTGGGCGCGGCGCGGGCCGCCCGCGCCGCGGACCCGCGCCGGCTGCGGGTGGTCATCGGCGGAGCCGAGCACGCCGCGGTCCGCGAGGCGGCGAAGCTGCTGGAGCGCGAAGGCTTTCTCCTGACCGAGCTGCCCGCGGACGCCCGCGGAATCCCGGCGGCACCGCCAGAGCTGGACGAGAGCGTCGCCTTGGTCTCCGTCCTGCTCGCCAACAACGAGACCGGCGCCGTCTTCGAGGGCTTCCCGGAGCTCTCCCGCCGGGCCCGGGCATCCGGAGCGGTAAGCCATACCGACGCCGTCCAGGCGATCGGCAAAATGGACGTCTCGTTCCGCACCCTGGACGTCGACCTCCTCTCGATGACCGCTCACAAGCTCGGGGGACCGAAGGGCGCCGGCGTCCTGGTGGTGCGCAAGGGGACGCGCCTTCAGCCCCTGGCGTCGGGAGGCGGTCAGGAAAAGGGGCGGCGCGGCGGCACCGAGAACGTGGCCGCGATCGCGGGGCTGGCGGCGGCGCTGCGCTGCGCGACCTCCTCGCTGGACCGCGAGCCGGCGCGGCTGGCCGCCCTGCGGGACCGCCTGGAGCACGAGCTCTCAACCGCGTTGCCGGGAACGCGTTTCCACGCCGCCGGAGGGCGTCGTCTGCCGTCCGTGTCGTCGGCGATGCTGCCGGACGTGGACGCCGAGTCGCTCCTCGCCGCGCTCGACCTCGAGGGGATCTGCGCCTCCTCCGGCTCGGCCTGCCACGCGGGGACGACGGCGCCCAGCCGCGTGCTGCTGGCCATGGGCCTCACCGCCGACGAGGCCAAGGCGACGCTGCGGTTCTCCTTCGGCCACACCAGCCAGGAGGCCGACGTCGACCGGCTCATGGAGGTCCTGCCGCCTCTGGCGGAACGGGTGCGGCTGGCTTTCGGCGCCGCGCGGCACGGTTAGAATGCGCCCCCATACGGGACTCGCTTGATCATCCAGTGTCATAGCTGCCGCACTCGGTATCACTACGACGAGAGCCGCTTCGCCGGCCTCCCGTCGAAGAAGATCCGCTGCACCAAATGCGCGAGCGTGTTCGAGATCCGCAACCCGGCCTTCGCCGCGGTGCCCGACGACTATCAGCCGGACGAGACGCACTCGCACGGGCCGGCGCTCGGCTCGGACGACTTCGCGCTCGACACCACGGTGATGGGAGGGCCGCGCAAGCGCTCCGGCACCGTCCCGACCTCTCCGCCGCGCGCCTCTTCGGCGCCGGTGGTCGTGCCGCCCCCCCTGCCCCAGCAGGCCGCCGCTCCCGGAGCGCCGCGGGCCGCGTCGGGCTACACGATGCCGCCGCCGGTGCCGCAGGCTCCGCCGGCGAAGCAGCCGCCCACCGAGACCGACGCGTACGCGCGCCCGTCGTCGTCGTCGGTGGAAGGCGAGGAGCGGCCGCTGCGGCTGCCGGACTGGTACCGGCTCTCCCTGGCCTGCATCGCCGGCCCCGACTCCGGCCGCATCTTCGAGATCGACCGGCCGCGGGTGGTGATCGGGCGGGCCAATTCCGACGTCCTCCTGACCGACGCGCAGTGCTCGCGGCAGCACTCCGCGGTGGAGGTGCAGGGGGACGAGGCCTGGATCGTCGACCTGAACTCCACGAACGGCACCTGGGTGGGCGAGCGGCGCGTCAACCGCTATCCGCTCGACAACCGGACGGAGTTCGACGTGGGCGCGACGACGCTCATGTTCATCAAGACGAGAAAAGACTAGCGGGTGGAATAATCCGCGGCGGCTGCCACTTGCGTAGTTCATAGTTTCTGTCGAGGTCTTCTACTGAGCGCGTTCCGGCCCACGTTCCCGTACCGCATCGAGGACCGAGTCGGTGAGGGCTCGATGGGGACGGTCTTTCGGGCGACCGACCCCGACCTCCACCGGCAGGTCGCGGTGAAGGTGATGCGCGAGGATCCCTCCCTCACCGTCGACGCGCGCGAGGACGCCCGGCGGCGCTTCCTGCAGGAGGCGCGCGCCGCCGCCGCGCTGGCCCACCCCAACGTCGCCACGATCTACCGGATCGGTGAGGAGGACGGGCGCCCCTACATCGCCATGGAGTGGCTGGAGGGAGAGACGCTGGAGGACGCCCTGAAGCGGCGGGTGCGCCTGACGGTGGCCGAGGTGGCGCGCGTCGGCTGGGAGCTCTTCGACGCGCTGGAGGCGGCCCACGCCTGCGGCGTGGTGCACCGCGACATCAAGCCGGGCAACCTGATGCTCCTCACCGACGGGCGTCTGAAGGTGACCGACTTCGGCATCGCCCAGCTCCGCGACTCCACCCTGGTGCGCACCCGCGCCGGGGAGATCCTGGCGACGCCGCTCTACGCCTCGCCGGAGCAGCTCCTGGGGCAGGCGGTGGACGGCCGCTCCGACCTGTTCTCGGCCGGAGTCGTGCTCTACCAGTGCCTGGCCGGACGTCCCCCGTTCGACGGCCACACGCTGGCCGAGCTCTCCACCGCGGTGCTGCACGTCGAGCCGCCGCCCCCGCACACCGTGAACCCGGCGGTGCCGGTGGGGCTCTCCACCGCGGTGATGAGGCTGCTGAAGAAGTCGCGCGACGCGCGCTACGCGCACGCCCGCGACGCCGCCGAAGCGCTGCGCCCCTACGTGGAGCGGCTCGGCGGGCGTGGCCAGCAGCGGGCCACCACGCCGCTCCGGCTCTTCACCCCCCGCAAGGCGAACGCGCCTTCGGACGACCCGTTCCCGGTCACGCCGGTGCCCATCCCAGAAGGGCCGCCGGTCCTGGCCGGCCTGCCGCCCGACCCGCGCGGCGCGGTGGCCAGCGTGGTCCTCGATTGGCCGGCCAAGGACCTGGGACGGCGGCACATCTCCGAGCTGGTGTCCAAGCTCCTGGAGATGCCGCTGCACACCGAGGCGTACTCGGGCGGCCTGCTGATCGGCGAGTCGGCGCTCCTCCTCCTGCACCGCGGCTGGATCGTGACCGCCATCGACCTCAGGGGGGAGCGCACCGGCGACGAGGTGGCCGAGTCGCTGCCGGCCGACGCCGAGGCCCGGCTGCACCCTCTGCCCAGGGGATCCGCGCCCGGGCTGGTCCCGCTGCTGGCGTCGCTGCTGCTGCCGCGGCGGGTGCGCCACGCCGACCTCGACTCCTCGTTCGTGAACCTGGCCGCGCTCGGCAAGCGGCTCGCCGACGAGGCGTTCGACGGCCTGCTCTTCCTCCACCACCAGGGGGACAACGGCGTGGTGCTCTTCGACCACGGGCGGACCGCGCTCTCGCTCTTCTCCGGAGCCTGGGAAGCGGCGGCGCTCCACATGCCGTGGGACACCTGGGTGAGCGACCTGGTGGTCACTGCCAGTGTCGAGGAGCGGGCCTTCGCGCCGCTGATGGTCTCGTTCCGGACGCTGCTGCGGAACACCGCGGTGAACGTCGAGGAGGGCGCGAAGTCCTCGACGACGAACCCGCTGCGGCGCACCGGGCTCTTCCACCGCACTCCGCCCATCCTCACCGGCATCGACGCCACCCGGCGGCTCTCGCCGCGCATCGCCGCCGACGGGCCGGGCGGCGAAGGGCTCTCGCAGAGCGTGTCCTGGCGCTTCCTCAGCTGGGCGCTCAACCAGCTCCCCAAGATCCTGGCCGAGCGGGGCAAGACCGAGACGCTGAAGTACGTGGCCCAGTGGCTGCCGCTGGTGCGCAGCGCGCTGCTCCACCACGAGCTGCCGCATCCCAACGACCGCGACAGCGACTTCTTCGACGTGGTGACCGAGGACGCCGACGGCAAGGTCCTGCACATGGCGCACCGCGTGCCGCGGGGCACGCCCGAGGCGCTCGCGGAGTTCGTGGAGCGGGTGAAGCGCGCCAAGACCGCCCGCATCAAGCGCGGGGACGTCGGCGGGGCGTTCCTGATCTCCCCCACCTTCGAGGAGAAGATGCTCGAGGCCTACGTCGTGGCCACCACGCCCGAGGCCGAGCCGGGCGGCTGGAAGTTCGGAGCGATCGAGGCGATGACCTCCTACGAAGGGTTCGTGCGGATCGGTCCGCGCCGCGGCTTCCACCTGCTGCTGGTGCGGGAGACGGCGGGCGGCTTCGAGCTCGTAGCGCCTTAGGTCAGGGCGGCTCCGCCGCCAAGATGCGCATCGCCTTCGGCGAGCGTAGATTGCCGTCTCGCATGCATGCGCTCTCGTGGCTCTCCCCGAAGACCGCGGTGCGGCCCTCTCCCATCCAGGGACGCGGACTCTTCGCGGTCGAGCCCATCGCCGCCGGCGAGGTGGTGGCGGTCAAGGGAGGGCACGTCTTCGACCGCGCCACGCTCCTCCGCGTGCAGCCGCTGCTCGGGCCGGCCGAGATCCAGATCGGCGAGGACCTCTTCATCGGCCCCCTCTCCCAGGAGGAGCGCGAGGGCTCGATGATCTTCAGCAACCACTCCTGCGAGCCGAACCTGGGCGTCGCCGGTCAGATCGTCTTCGCCGCGATGCGCGACATCGCCGCCGGCGAGGAGCTGACCCACGACTGGGCGATGACCGACGACGACGACTCGGAGATGGCCTGCCGCTGCGGCGCCCGGACCTGCCGCGGTGTGGTTACCGGGAAGGACTGGCGGCGCCCGGAGCTGCAGGCGCGCTACCGGGGCTGGTTCTCGCAGTACCTGGCGGCGCGCATCGGTCAGGCCTGAAGGGCCTGGAGCACCGCCTCGGCGGTCGCCGGAAGGCGGCGCGGCGGGTTCGCGAACCGCCCGTTCCCCTGGTGGTATTCCATCGCGCTGCCCGAGAACTTCAGCGCGTGCGCGGTGGCCACCACCACCACCAGCGCGTCGGCGGCGATCACCCCCTCGCGCCGCAGCTTCGCAGCGCCGGCCAGCGCCACCGCCGAGTTCGGGCAGATCGCCAGGCCGTGGCGGTTGGACAGGGCGGCGGCGTCCAGCAGCTCCTCCTCGCCGACCCGCGAGACCACGCCCTGGAAGCGGCGCACCTCGCGCTCGGCCTTGGGGTGGGAGACCGGCGCGCCGATGCGGATCGCCGAGGCCGCGGTGGGGGCCGCCGTCCGGGTGACGCGGCGGGTGAAGCCGGTCTGGTACGACTGGTAGAAGGGATCGGCGGCCGCCGCCTGGATGCCGGCGATGCGGGGCGTCTTGTCGATCAACCCCAGATCCAGCCACTCGGCGAGCCCTTTGCCGATTGCCGAGACGTTACCGGCGTTGCCGACCGGCACCACGAACCAGTCGGGCACCTCCCAGCCGAGGTCGTGGATCGTCTCCCAGGCGATCGTCTTCTGCCCCTCCAGGCGCACGGGGTTCTTGGAGTTCAGGAGGTAGACGCCTCCAGCGCGCGCCAGCTCGGCGACCACGCGCATGCAGCCGTCGAAGTCGGTGTCGAGGCCGAGCGTCAGCGCGCCGTAATGCAGCGCCTGGGAGAGCTGCTCGCCGGTGATCTTGGCGTCGGGCACCAGCACGATCGCGCGCATCCCCGGCACCTCGGCCGCGTAGGCCGCCAGCGCCGCGGAGGTGTCGCCGGTGGAGGCGCAGATGACGTCGCGGATCCCGAGGTGGCGCGCCCAGGAGACGCCGACCGTCATGCCGCGGTCCTTGAAGGAGAGCGTCGGGTTCTCCCCCTCGTGCTTCACGAAGAGACGCGTGAGCCCCAGCTCGGCGCCCAGGGCGGCCGCCTTGTAGAGCCGGGTGGCCCCCTCGGGCTTGCTGACGATGCTGTCCTCGGGGAGCGGCGGGAAGACCATCTCGCGGTAGCGCCAGACGCCGCTGCGCTCGAAGGGGCGCGTCGCCTCGGAGGTGGGCGCGGCACGGCGGCGGTCGAAGAGGTCGCGCCAGGCGGTACCGGAGCGCCCGAAGGCGCGCAGGTCGGGGACCACGTCGAGGAGATCGCCGCAGCGGTCGCACTCGGTGCGCACGTCGGTGATCGGGTAGCTCGCCGCGCAGGCCACGCAGCGGAAGGAGGAAGTGCGCATCGGGTTCACCTTAGCTCACGCCGCCTTCAAAGCAGCCGCGCGCCGGTCAGGTCGACGCGGTGGACGCGCGCGCCGGCGGCCACGCCCGCCGAGGCCCAGCCCTGGACCGCCGCCGCGGCGATCGCCTCCGGAAGCGGCCCTTCCTCCGAGAGCGCCAGGATGGACGGGCCCGCCCCCGCCAGGCAGCAGCCGAGCGCGCCGGCCTCGCGGACCGCGCCGGTGACCGCCGCGTAGCCGCGCACCAGCGGCGCGCGCGCGGTCTCCACGATGTCGTCCGCCGCCATCGCCCGGCCGACCGCCGCCAGGTCGTCGCGGTGGAGCGCGGCGATCAGCTCGGCCAGCGCCGCCGCGTTGCGCACGTGCTGCCCCAGCGGCACGCTCGCCGGCAGCGCGCGGCGAGCCTCGGCGGTGGTGAGCTCGAGCTCGGGGTGGATCAGCACCAGCCGCAGCCGCTCCGGAACCGGCAGCCGCAGCGGCGCGCGCGGCGCCTCCGGGTCGGCCGAGGGCACCAGCAGCAGCCCACCCAGCAGGGACGCGAACGCGTTGTCTCCGTGCCACGAGCCGTCGGCCGCGTGCTCGGCGCGCAGCACCGCCGAGAGGAGCCGGAGCCGGTCGGTCCCCCCGAGCAGCGCCGCCGCGGCAAACGCCCCGGCCGCAGCGGAAGCGGCCGAGGAGCCGAGGCCGCTCGAGAGCGGCAGCCCCTTCTCGAGGCTCAGCGCGATGCCCTGCCCCGGCCGGCCGAACCGTTCGAGGACGGCGGCGGCCGCCACGCCTGCCGTGTTGCGCTCCGGCTCGCGCGGGAGGCGGCCGCCGTCGCCGGAGACGTCCTCCAGCACGACGCCGGGCGCGTCCGTCAGGCGCGCCTCCACCACGTCGCCCGGACCGTCCAGCGCGGCCCCGAGGATGTCGAAGCCGACGCCGAAGTTCGCGACCGACGCGGGAGCAAAGACCCGGACCGACCTCATCCGACGATCGCGTGCAGCGCCCGCACCGCCGCGACCCGGTCCTTCTCCTCCACCGCGAACGAGATGTTGCACTCCGAGCTGCCCTGGGCGATCGCCTCCACGTTCACCCGCGCCCGGGCGACGGCGGTGAAGACCTGGGCGGCGATGCCGGGGGTGCCGCGCATCCCGTCGCCCACCGCGGCCACCACCGCGATCGGCGCGCGTGCCGCCACCGAGTCGATGGCGCCGGTGAGCCGCTCGTAACGGAACTCCTCGAGCAGCGCGGCCACGGTGCGCTCGGTGTCGCTCTGGGGGATGACCAGCGCGATGTTCTGCTCCGAGGACGCCTGGGAGAACATCACCACCGAGACGCCCAGCCGGGCGGTGGCGGTGAAGACGCGGGCGGCGATTCCGGGGATGCCCATCATGCCGCCGCCGTCCAGCGAGATCAGGCACTGCGCGGAGATGGCGGTCACCGCCCGGATCCCGCGGCGCCCGTCCCCCTTCTCCGCGATCGTGGTGCCGGCCAGCTCCGGGCGCGCCGAGTTGCGGATGATCAGCGGGATGCGAGCCGCGATGGCCGGCAGCACCGCCGGGAAGTGCAGCACCTTGGCCCCGAAATAGGTCATCTCGGCGGCCTCGCGGTAGGAGAGGCGCGGCAGCAGCCGCGCTCCGGCCACCACCCGCGGGTCGGCGGTCAGGACGCCGTCGACGTCGGTCCAGATGACCACCTCGCGCGCCGCCAGCGCCGCGCCCAGCAGCGCGGCGGTGGTGTCGGAACCGGAGCGGCCGAGCGTGGTCGTCTCCCCCTTGCGGCTCTTGGCGATGAAGCCGGTGACGATGGGCACCTGCCGCTGCTCGAGCAGCGGCAGGAGGGCGCGCCGGATCCGCGGGTCGGAACGCTTGCGGTCGCAGGTCGCCGCCCCGTGCACCTCGTCGGTCCGCAGGAGGCGGCGCGCGTCCACCGCGACCGAGGCCACGCCCAGCGCCCGCAGCGCGCCGGCCAGCAGCGGAGCCGAGAGCCGCTCGCCGAACGAGGCGATCAGGTCGGAGACGCGCGCCGTCCGCTCGCGCAGCAGGGCGACGCCGGAGAGCGCCGTCTGCAGCTCCGCCAGCACCGCCGCGTCGAAGGAGAGCTCCACGCCGGTGCGGCGCGCGACGTCCGCGGCCGCTTCCCGATGCCGCGCCGCCAGCGCGGCCACCGTCTTCCTGGCCACCGACAGCTTCCCGCGCTCGGCTTCCCGGGCCGCCGAGAGCAGCAGGTCGGTCACGCCGCTCATCGCCGACGCCACCGCCACCACGCGGCTCTTGCGGGCGGCGGCGGCCAGCAGGCGCGCGGCATTCACGATCCGCTCGCCGTCCGCCAGCGACGTGCCGCCGAACTTGTGCACCACCACGGGTCTCTTCATCGGCGCGGATGGTAGCCGCTCCGCTACGATCGCGCGCCATGACCTTCCCCCACGACCCCACCGTCCTCGCCCTCTCGCTGGCGCTCTTGGTGGCCGGAGGCGCCGTCGCCTCCGAGCCCGACACCAGGCCGTTCCGCTACCCGGCGGCGCCGCTCTCCGACGCCGTGGACGACTACCACGGCACCAAGGTGCCCGATCCCTACCGCAAGCTCGAGGACCCCGACGCGCCGGAGTCGCGCGCCTGGATCGAGGCCGAGAACAAGGTCACCGAGGCCTACCTCTCGGCCATCCCGGAGCGCACCGCGATCCGCCAGCGGCTCACCAAGCTCTGGAACTACGAGCGCTACTCGCCGCCGTTCCAGGAGGGGGGCCGCTACTTCTTCCAGAAGAACGACGGCCTGCAGAACCAGGCGGTGCTCTACGTGCTGGACAAGCTGGACGGCGAGGCGCGCGTCCTCCTCGACCCCAACACTCTCTCCAAGGACGGCACGGTCGCGCTGGCCGGCATGGACGTCTCCAAGGACGGCAGGCACCTCGCGTACGGGCTGGCGGCGGCCGGCTCGGACTGGAACGAGTGGAAGGTGCGCGACGTCGCCACCGGCAAGGACCTCTCCGACCACCTGAAATGGGTGAAGTTCTCGGGCGCCGCCTGGTCCCCGGACGGCAAGGGCTTCTATTACTGCCGCTACGACGCCCCGGCGGCCGGCAAGGAGCTCGACGCCATCAACAAGGACCAGAAGCTCTACTTCCATGCCGTCGGCAAGCCGCAATCGGAGGACGTCCTCGTCTACGCGCGCCCCGACGACCCGGAGCTCGGCTTCTCCCCGCAGGTCACCGACGACGGCCGCTACCTGGTGCTGGTCGTCTGGAAGGGCACCGACCGTAGGAACCGCCTCTACTTCAAGGACCTGACCAAGCCGCAGAGCGAGTTCGTGCGCCTGTTCGACGCCTTCGACGCGTCCTACGCGTTCGTCGGCAACGACGGCTCGACGTTCTTCGTGAAGACCGATCTGGAAGCGCCGCGCGGCCGGCTGGTAGCGGTGGAGGCCACAGCCGCCGCCGCCGCTCCGGAGGCGCGCAAGCTGCGCCCGCTGATCCCGGAGAGCGACGCGGTGATCAGCGCGGTCACGCTGGTCGGTGAGCGCTTCGTGGTGCAGGCCATGAAGGACGCCACCGAGCTGGCCCGGCTCTACACGCTGGACGGCAAGCACGAGAAGGACATCGCGCTGCCGACGCTGGGGGCGATCGGAGGCTTCGCCGGCAAGCGCAAGGACACCGAGACCTTCTACGCCTTCACCTCCTTCACCTACCCGACCACGGTCTTCCGCTACGACTTCAAGAGCGGTCAGAGCACCGTCTTCCGCAAGCCGAAGGTGGACTTCGACCCCGGCGCGTTCGAGACCAAGCAGGTCTTCTACCCGTCGCGCGACGGGACCAGGGTCCCCCTCTTCCTGGTCGGCAGGAAGGGCTTCAAGCAGGACGCCAAGAACCCGGTCCTCCTCTACGGCTACGGCGGCTTCAACGTGGCGCTGACGCCGGCCTTCAGCGTGAAGATCCTCACGTTCATGGAGATGGGCGGTCTCTACGCGCAGGCCTGCCTGCGGGGCGGCTCGGAGTACGGTGAGGACTGGCACCGCGCCGGCATGCTCGACAAGAAGCAGAACGTGTTCGACGACTTCGCCTGGGCGGCGCGCTGGCTCATCGACAACCGCTACACCTCGCCCAAGAAGATCGCCATCAACGGCGGCTCGAACGGCGGCCTGCTGGTGGGGGCGACGCTCAACCAGCACCCGCAGCTCTTCGGCGCCGCGGTGCCGCAGGTCGGCGTCATGGACATGCTGCGCTTCCACAAGTTCACGATCGGCTGGGCCTGGGTCTCGGACTACGGCTCGGCGGAGAAGGCGGATCAGCTCGCCTGGCTCCAGGCCTACTCGCCGCTCCACAACATCAAGAAGGGGGCCTCCTACCCGCCGGTGCTGGTGACGACCGCCGACCACGACGACCGCGTGGTGCCGGCCCACTCCTTCAAGTACACCGCGGCGCTGCAGGCGGCTCAGGGCGGGGACGCGCCGGTGCTGATCCGCATCGAGACCAAGGCGGGGCACGGGGCCGGCAAGCCGACCACCAAGATCATCGACGAGGCCACCGACATCCTGGCCTTCCTGGTCAAGACGCTGGGAGGTCTGAAGCCTTGACCCGCACCCCCCAGGTCCGGAGCAGGACCGGCACCGCCAGGGCCGTCAGGACCGCCACCGCGCTGCCGAGCACGTAGACCTCGTAGCCCCAGCGCCCGGCGAAGGCGGCCAGGCAGGTGCCGAGCGCCGCCGCCGGCGCCAGCAAGGCGAGCCGCCGGTCGGCGGCGAAGAGGAAGCCGAGCATCAGGAAGCAGACGTAGTAGTAGCAGCTCAGCGTCGTCAGGAACGGGATCAGCGCCATCCCCAGGATGGCCGCTACCCAGTCCTCGGCGCCGGCACAGGCCAGCGCGGTGAGCGCCAGCATCCCGAGCACCATCGCCGCGCGCAGCGGCGCCCGCTGCCGCTGCACCTCGGCGTGCGGGCGCCACCAGACGTCTCCGGCGTCCTCGCCGCTCCGCACCGCCATCTCCACCGGCTCGGGCACGTAGGAGAGCAGCGTGGCGAGCCCCATGTTGTTGTAGGAGGGGGTTCCGAGGTGCTTGCGGCTGTTGCGGGCGAACTCCGTCCAGCGCACCAGGCCGCCGTTCAGCGAGGAGAGCGGCACGACCAGCGCCAGCGTCGCCAGGCAGCCGGCCGCGAAGCGACGGTGCTCCGGCGCGAGCCAGAGGCGCCGCTCCTGCACCATCGAGCCGAGCGCCTTCAGCACGACTCCGAGGACCAGCAGCCCCGGGAAGATCCGCAGCGACGTGGCCAGGGTGAGCGTCACTCCGGCCAGCGCCGGCTTGCCCTTCTTCAGGAACGCCACGCCGAGCACGGCCCAGCCGATCCAGTCGTAGCGCAGGAGCGCGCCCCCCAGCCAGCCGAAGTCGGCCGGCACGTTGTTCCCCCAGAAGAGGAGCGCCGCCGCGGCACCGCGCCATCCGAAGCCCCAGGCGGCGGCGCCCCAGAGCAGCGCGATCCAGAGCGGGTCGAGCGCCAGCAGGATGCGTAGCTGCGCCAGGGAGGCCGGCGCCGCCGCCGTGAAGGGGCGCGCCAGCAGCACCCAGGCCGGCGTCGGGTTGAAGCCGTGGTCCTGCTGCGAGGCGTTCCAGCGCTCCCGGGTGGTCAGGCCGCGGAAGAAGCGGACGTCCTTCACGAAATCCCCCCAGCGCTGGCGCGTGAAGTGGCGCGTGCAGCGGGAGGGATCGGCCAGGATCGCGGCGCTGGTCCCCAGCTCGTTGCTGGCCAGGTCGCGCATCGGGCGGCCTTCCACGTCCGGCCGGTAGCCCAGCAGCACGTCGGCCACGGCGGTGCACTCGTAGAGCCGCGTGTAGCCCAGCTCGGGCGCGTACTTGGCGCCGAAGTAGTAGTGGTAGACGTCCCAGAGGTGCGCGAAGTGCGGCAGGTGGAAGAGGCCGAAATTGAACCAGGAGAGGAAGCTCAGGACCGCCAGCGCCCCCAGCGACCGGTCCCAGCGCCGCTGGCGCGCGGTGCCCCAGGCCCGGTGGAGACGCCAGAGGACGAGGAGACCGGCCGCGGCCAGCAGCGCCTTGGCGGCGTAGAGCGCCTGGGGGGTGATCGCCAACCGGTGGAGTCTAGCCAGCTACACTCCGGCTTGTGACCCACAACCGGCGTAGTGGCATCGGCGCGCCTGGTGCTTGCGCGCGATATCAAGGCGCGACCAACGAGGCTGGAGTTGGCTCTCCGCCTCGCGTGGGAGCAACGCTGAGATCGCGCGCAATGACCTGGCGCCCTGCGGGTTCAGGCGGCACCGGGCCATCTGCGGCGTTGCCGCGCCTTCGTGGAGAGCCAACTCCAACGCGCAGCGCGGCGCCTTGCGTCTGGCCCGGTGGCGCTCTGAACGCCGATGTCACTACGACGGTTGTGGGTCACTAGTGCCGAAACGGACAGACATCAAATCCATCCTGGTGCTCGGCTCGGGGCCGATCGTCATCGGCCAGGCCTGCGAGTTCGACTACTCGGGCACCCAGGCCTGCCGCGCGCTGAAGCGCGAGGGCTACCGGGTCGTCCTGGTGAACTCCAACCCGGCCACGATCATGACCGACCCGGAGTTCGCCGATGCCACCTACATCGAGCCGCTGGAGCCGGAGACGATCGCCAAGGTGATCGAGAAGGAGCGCCCCGACGCGCTGCTCCCGACGGTGGGCGGGCAGACCGCCCTGAACCTGGCGGTGGCGCTCTCCGAGAACGGCGTCCTGGCCCGCTACGGCGTCGAGCTGCTGGGCGCCTCGGCGCGCTCGGTGAAGCTGGGCGAGGACCGCCTCCTCTTCAAGCAGGCCATGCAGGAGTGCGGCGTCGACGTGCTCCTCTCCGGCATCGCCAAGACGCTGGCCGAGGCGCGCGAGATCGCCCGTCCCTTCGGCTTCCCGGTGGTGGTGCGCCCCTCCTTCACCCTGGGCGGGACCGGCGGCGGCATCGCCTTCAACGTCGACGACTTCCAGGCGATCGTCAAGCGCGGCCTGCAGCTCTCGCCGGTGCACGAGGTGCTGGTCGAGGAGTCGGCGCTCAACTGGAAGGAGTTCGAGCTCGAGGTGATGCGTGACCACCGCGATACGTTCGTGGTGGTCTGCTCCATCGAGAACGTCGACCCGATGGGCGTCCACACCGGCGACTCGATCACCGTGGCGCCGCAGATGACGCTCTCCGACGTCGAGTACCAGGCGATGCGCGACGACGCGCGCAAGGTCATCAACGCGGTCGGCGTGGCGACCGGCGGCTCCAACATCCAGTTCGCGGTCCACCCCAGGACCGGCCGGCGCGTGGTCATCGAGATGAACCCGCGCGTCTCGCGCTCCTCGGCGCTGGCCTCCAAGGCCACCGGCTTCCCGATCGCCAAGATCGCCGCCTACCTGGCGGTCGGCTACCTGCTCGACGAGATCCCCAACGACATCACCAAGAAGACGCCGGCCTCCTTCGAGCCGACGCTCGACTACGTGGTCGTCAAGATCCCGCGCTTCAACTTCGAGAAGTTCCCCGGCGCCGACCGGACGCTGGGCGTGCAGATGAAGAGCGTCGGGGAGGTCATGGCGCTGGGCCGCACCTTCGCCGAGGCCTTCGGCAAGGCGCTGCGCTCGCTGGAGACCGGCCGCGCCGGCTGGCGCGCCGACACCTCGCCGGACGTGCCGGCGAGCCCTCCCCGCGTGGAATCGCTGCGGGTCCCGCGCCCGGAGCGGCTCTACGCGGTCCTGGACGCGCTGCGCACCGGCACCAGCCCCGAGGCGATCTCCGAGATCACCGGCATCGACCGCTGGTTCCTGGATCGCTTCGCCGAGGTGGTCGAGCTCGAGGGCGAGGTGGCCGCGGCGCCCGAGGTCGACCGCACGCTCCTCCGCCGCGCCAAGCGGCACGGCTTCTCCGACGCCGACGTGGCCGCGCTCCGCGGCACCGCCGAGAGCGACGTCCGGGAGCTGCGCCAGGAGCTCGGGGTGATGCCGGTCTTCTCGCGCGTCGACACCTGCGCCGCCGAGTTCGAGTCCCGGACGCCCTACCTCTATTCCTGCTACGAGACCGAGGACGAGTCCGAGGTCACGGCCAAGAAGAAGGTCGCCGTCCTGGGCTCGGGCCCCAACCGCATCGGGCAGGGGCTGGAGTTCGACTACTGCTGCGTGCACGCCGCCGAGGCGATCTCGGCCGCCGGCTACGAGTCGGTGATGATCAACTGCAACCCGGAGACCGTCTCCACCGACTACGACACCTCCGACCGGCTCTACTTCGAGCCGCTCACGTTCGAGGACGTCATCGCGGTGGTGCAGCGCGAGAAGCCGGTGGGGGTGCTGGTGCAGTTCGGCGGGCAGACGCCGCTGAAGCTGGCCCACCCGCTGGAGCGCGCCGGCGTGAAGATCCTGGGGACCTCCCCCGACGCCATCGACCGCGCCGAGGACCGCGAACGCTTCGGCCAGCTGCTGAAAGAAGTCGGCCTCACCGCGCCGCCGTGGGGCGTCGCCTCCACCGTCGAGGAGGGGCTGCGCACCGGCCGGGCGCTCGGCTTCCCGCTGCTGGTGCGCCCGAGCTATGTGCTGGGCGGCCGGGCGATGCGCATCGCCTACGACGAGGAGACGCTCGAGGAGACGCTGGCCGAGGCGCTGGAGACGTTTCCCGACCGCCCGGTCCTCATCGACCAGTTCCTGGAGGACGCCTTCGAGCTAGACGTGGACGCGCTGGGCGACGGAAAAGCAGTGGTGGTCGCCGGCATCATGCAGCACATCGAGGAGGCCGGGATCCACTCCGGCGACTCCTACGCGGTGCTGCCGCCCTACCTGCGGGTGCCGCGCGAGGCGCTGGGGGAGATCCGCGAGGCGACCCGCCGCCTCGGCGAGGCGCTCGGGGTGGTCGGACTGATGAACGTGCAGTTCGCGCTGCGGGGTGGGCAGCTCTACGTGCTGGAGGTGAACCCGCGCGCCTCGCGCACGGTGCCGTTCGTCTCCAAGGCCACCGGCGTGCCGTTCGCGCGGCTGGCGGCGCGCCTCTGCCTGGGGGAGACGCTGGCCGACGTCGGCGTCACCGACGAGCCGCCGCTGCGCGGGTTCTCCATCAAGGCGCCGGTCTTCCCGTTCCGCCGCTTCGAGGGGGTCGACACGCTGCTCGGTCCGGAGATGCGCTCCACCGGCGAGGTGATGGGGCGCGACCCCAGCTTCGGGCTGGCGTTCCTGAAGGCGGCGCTGGGCGCCGGCGTGACCCTTCCGGCGAAAGGAAGCGCCTTCCTGTCGGTGCACGACGGAGACAAGGAGGCGACGATCCCGATCGCGCGAGAGCTGCTGGCGCTCGGCTTCTCGCTGGCGGCCACCGCCGGGACGGAACGGGCGCTCGCCCGTGCCGGGCTCACCGCGCGGCGGGTGCTGAAGGTCAACGAGGGGCGCCCGAACGTCGTCGATCACATGATCAACGGCGAGATCGACCTGGTCGTCAACACCCCGCTCGGCAGGGAGTCGTTCTACGACGAGGTGGCGATCCGCCGCACCGCGCTGGAGCGCGACATCCCCTGCCTGACCACGCTCTCGGCCGCCTGGGCGGCGCTGGACGCGATCCGCGCCCGGCAGCGCGGCCCGGTCTCGGTCTCTTCGCTGCAGGAGGCCTAATGCGCCTGGCGCGCGCCGCCGGCGCGCTGCTCGGGGCGGCCGCGGCGGTGGCGCTCTGCCTGGCGGTCTTCGACGTGGCCGCGGCGCGCGCCACGCTGGCCGCCACCGCGCTCCTCTCCGCCGCCGCCCTGGCCGGCGGCTTCGCCCGGCCCGAGACGGCGACTCTGGCGCTGGTGGCGCTCGCCCCCGCCCTGCCCGCTCTGCCGCGCTACTTCGGCGACGCCAAGGGAGGACCGGCGATGCTGGCGATCGCCTGCGCCGGCTTTGGCGCGGCGCTGGCGAGGCGTCTCCGCGACGGCGAGCCGTCGCCGCTCTCCGGCTCGTTCCGGCGCTGGGCGAGCGCGTTCCTGGCGGTGGCCGGCGTCTCGGCCGTGTCCTCGATGCTGCGGGGCGAGACGCTCTACCTCCTGCGCTGGGGCGGCGCCGACCCGCTCTTCGTGAACGGTCTCTGGATGTCGGCGGGCGAGCGCAACCGGGCGGCGGTCGCGGCCTTCCTGGCCAGCCTCCTCCTGCTGGTCGCGTTCGACGCCCTGGCGCGCGTGCGCCGCGAAGCGCTGACGAAGGCGCTCCTTTGCGCAGGCGTCCTGGGCGCGGTCATCGCCTGCGCCGAGCCCCTGCTGCCGCTCTCACTCACCGGCCCGCCCTGGATCTACATCCACCGCCGGAGCGGCAGCTTCTCCGACCCCAACGCGCTCGGAGTCGGGCTCGCGCTGCTGATGCCGCTCATGGCTGGGTCTTGTCTGCCGGCGCTCGCCCGCGCCGGCGGAGATCGCCTCCGCCAAGTCTCCGGCGACCAGCTCGCCGGCCTCGCCGGTCTGGCGCTCGGCGGCTTCGCGCTCAACGCCTCCGGCTCGCGCAGCGGTCTGCTGCTGCTGCTGGCCGCGGCCGGCGCCGCCGGGCTGGGGCTCTTCCGCGGCCGCCCCCGGCTGCGGCCGGCGCTGGTCGGCTGCCTGATCGCCGCGGTGACGCTGGCCGCCGCCGCCTGGCGTTACGGCCCGCGCGGGCACTCCACGTCCTCGGGCCGCCTCCTCGAGCGCATCGGCTCGGCGTTCTCGGCGGAGGGCGTCGAGGACCTCGCCACCCACCGCCCGCTGTTCTGGGGGACCGCATTTCAGGTCATCAAGGAAGAGCCGCTCTCGGGTTGCGGGCTCGGGGCGTTCCCGTTCGAGTTCCCGCTGCGCTACCAGAAGACGGGACCGCCCATCACGGTGACCGACAACGCCACCAACGCGCTGCTGGACCTGGCCGCCGAGGCCGGGCTGCCGGCGCTCCTCCTGGCCCTGGCGGCGGCCATCCCGCTGCTGGTCCGCGCGCTCGACGCGGCGCTCGGGAAGGGCAGCGACCCGGGCGGCCGCGCCGCCGGCGCCGCCTTCGTGGGGCTGGCGGTGGCCTCGCTGACCGGCTCGCACCTGCGCTTTCCCGAGATCGCGCTGCTGGCGGCGGGGGTCGCCGCGCTGCTGCCGGGAGATCGCGAAGCCGCCGAGGAGGAGGCGTCCGCGCCGCGCCGCGCGGCGCCGGTGCTGGCGCTGTCGGGCATCGTGGCTTCGATCCTGGTGGTGCTGCCGACGCGGAAGGCGGAGACGGCGTTCCGGGCCGGGCACTGGGTCGGGGTCTACGGCTGGGAGCTGCACGAGGACGGCACCAACCAGCGCTGGATGGGCCCGCGCGCCTTCCGCAGCCTGCGCCCCAAGGAACGCACGAAAGAGGAGAAGATCTCGCTGGTCATGGTGAACGTGCGCCCCGACAGCCGTCCGGTCCTGGTGACCGTGGACGCCGAGGGAAGACGGCTGCTGTCGAAGACGATCGCGGTCGGGACGCCCACCGCGTTGACGCTCGAGCCGCCGGCGGACGCGGAGGCGCTGCGCTTCCGCTTCGAGCCGACGTTCGTGCCCCGCCGGCGGACCGGGCAGCCGGACTTCCGCGAGCTCTCGGTGCTGCTGGCCTGGGACTCCGGAGATCCGCGCTGATGCGGCCGGCCTCGGGACTGCTTTCCGCCGCCGGCTGGGCGGTCACCAGCGTGCTGCTGACCGGCGCGCTCCTGCCGCCGAACCCCGGCTACCGGACCGCGGTGGTCGGGACCGCGGTCCTCCTCTTCGCCGCGGCCCTGACCGTGCCCAGGCTCGCGTTCCGGCTCGCGCTGGTGGCGGCGTCGGTGGCCGGCATCTCCGCGCTGGCGTTCGGCTCCCCCGAGCCCCTCGGCGCCGCGCCGATCGCGGTGGCCGGCTATCTCGCCGGCGCGGCCCTGGCCGAGATCTACGACATCCGCCATCCGCCGGCGCGCGGGATGCTGGTCGGGCCGTTCCGGGCCTGGGTCGCCGCCTCGGCCGTCTCGGCCGCCGCGGCGATCGTGAACGCGCGCTCCGGCTGGGCGCTGCTGCACGAGGTGCCGCTGCCGCGCACGCTGAACGCGCTGGGCGAGGACGCGGCGCCCACCATCGCCGGCACGATCGCCTGCCTGGCGTCGCTGCTGGTGGGCGCCGGCATGCACCGCGCCGCGCTGCGCCTGGCGCGCGATCCGGGAGGGCGCCGCGCGGTGGACAGCGCGCTGGTCTGGGCCGCCGTCTGCGCCGGAGGGGTGGGCCTCCTGCAGCGGCTCGGGGTGCTGCCGCTCCTGCGCGCGGCGCGCTGGCAGGAGTGGGGGCGCGCCCAGGCGACCTTCACCGACCCCTCGGCGGCCGGGGTGGCGGCGGCGCTGCTGCTGGCGCCGCTGATGGCGCGGGCCGCGGCCGGTCCTCTGCACCGGCGGGTCGGCGCGGTGCTGGGAGTGCCGCTGCTGCTCCTGGTGCTCGCCGACGCCGGCTCGCGGGCGGGCCTCATCGGCGCGCTCACCGCCGGCACGCTCTTCGTCCTCTGGGACCTCACCCGGCTGGCCGCCGGCGCCCGGCCGGGCCTGCGCCACAAGGTGGCCTCGGCGGTCGGCGGCCTGGCGATCGCGTCGGCGCTGGTCTTCGCCGCGGCGCTCTCCTGGCCGGGGCGCGGCGCCGAGCGCTCGGTGCTGCTGACCCGCATCGGCACCACGTTCGTGAAACAACCCACGCCGGCCGAGAAGACCGGGGAGCGGCTGCTCCTCTACGAAGGGGCGCTCTGGCTCTTCCAGCAGCATCCGGTGGTCGGCTCCGGCCTCGGCTCCTTCCGCGCCGAGTTCCCCAACGTCGCGCGAGACGTGCTCCTGCGCCCGGCCCGCTTCAGCGACCACCCTCCCTCGCTCTACCTCGGCTCGCTGGCGGAGTCTGGGCTGGCCGGCAGCCTGCTGCTGGCGCTCCTCCTGGCCGGCCTGTTGCGCGGCATCGGCGGCGCGCTGACGCTGCACGAAGGGGAGCCGGAGGAGGCGCTGCGCGCGGCGGGCGCGGCGGTGGCCCTGGTCGGGCTGCTGGTCGTCTTCCTCTTTGGATCGCACCTCGTCTACACCGAGATCTGCGTGCTCTTCGGCGTGCTCGCCAGCCGGTTGCCGCCCGGCCCCTTCGCGGAACGCGAGCCGCTGCCCGCTCCGGCCGGCGGGCGGTTCACCGGCCTCCCGCAGCAGGACGGCCGCACCGCGCGCTTCCTCTCCGCGGTGGTGCCGGTGGCCACCGCCGGCGCCCTGGTGCTGCTGTTCTTCGGGGTGGCCGCGCGCGTCTACGAGACCCGCACGCCGCAGGCGGCGTTCGCCTACGGCGCGACGCTCGGCGTACACCCGGAGGAGCGCGAGCCCGACGGCCGGCGGTTCCGCTGGACCGCCGCTTCGGCGGCGTGGCGCCTGGGCGCGAGCACCGAGGCCGGGCCCGCCGCGCGTCCGAAGCCGGCCCTGCTGACGCTGCCGGTGCGCAACGCCCGGCCCGACGGCGCGCCGGTGGAGGTGACGGTCTTCTGGAACGACGCGGATCGCGGCAAGGTGCTCCTGCCCTCGGGCGGCTGGTACCGGCTGGAGATGGGGGTGGTGACGCCCGGAGTGCTGCAGCTGGTGCCGTCGGCCCGTTTCCGCCCCGGCCGGCACGACCGGCGCACGCTGGGCATCGAGGTCGGTCCGGCGCCCTCCCTGATCCCCCGCCGTCCCGGCGGGTAACGAGCTCCCATGACCGAGGTCCGGTTCCACTCCAGCGATCCCTCGCGCCCGGTCCGCACCACGCGCCTGGGACCGGTGACCGGTCCGCTGGCGGCGGCCGGGCTGCTGATCGCCGGGCTGCTGGTGGGCCTCGGCCTGCTGGGAGCGCCCGACCTGATCGCCGACATCGGCCGCTCCGCCGACGTGCTGGCGCTGCGCGACATCAAGCTCCTCGGTCTGCAGGCGTTCGCGTCGGTGAACCGACGCCAGGAGCGCCTCGCCACGAGAGTGGCCGCCGACGAGCTCTTCCTCGCCCGCGTGGCGACCGTGGCCGAGGCCGCGCTGCCGGACCAGTTCCCCGGGGATCCCCCGGCGCACGCCGCCGGCGCCGAGCCGTCGGAGACCGAAGCCGCGGTCGGGCGCGTCTCGCGGCGCATGTTCCGGCTGGAGGCGTTCCGGCGCCGCCTGGCCTCGTCCACGGCCTCGCTCGACGCCGACATGCTGCCTTCGGTGGCGCCGCTGGAGCCGAACGCCGCGGTGCCGGTCGCGCTCTTCGGCCCGCGCCCCTCACCGCTGAGCGGCTCGAAGGAGACGTTCCCCGGCCTGCTCCTGGCGGCGCCGGCGGGCATCACGGTGATCGCTCCGGCCGTCGGCGTCGTCTCTTACGCCGGACGCGTCCCGACGCACCTGGGCGCCTCCTGGCGGCGGCTCGGCACCGTGCTGGCGATCGCGCACGGCGATCGCCACTACACGGTGTACGGCCATCTCGAGACCCTGCTGGTGAAGCGGGGGCAGGAGGTGCGGCGTGGCCAGCCGCTGGGGCGCGTCGGCCAGAGCGGCTTCGCCACCCGCCCCCAGCTCCACTACGAGGTGCGGCGCGTGATCGAGGGAATCGCCTTGCCGCTCGACCCGCGTCTCTTCGTGCTGGACGCCGACTGGATCACCGCCCGCGAGGTGCGCGAGGCGGCGCCGGCGACCAAGGCCGGCGACCTGCCCGATCTATTGAAGTGATGGGGAACCCCTACCGGGTTCCCCGTCCGCGCGCTTCGCGCGCGCCCTCCCGCGTGACGCCTCACGGCTAGGCCGCGCCGAAGTTAGTACGCGCGCTGCTCGGCCAGGAAGCCCGCCAGGTTGCGGGCGACCTCGTGCATCGAGTCGCCGCCGGTCTTCTCCAGCAGCGCGTCGGCCAGCACGAACGCCAGCATCGCCTCGCCGATGACGCCGGCGGCCGGCACCGACGTCACGTCCGAGCGCTCGTACTGCGCGCGGTGCGGCTCGCGGGAATCGATGTCGACCGAAGGGAGGCCGTCGCGCAGCGTGGAGATCGGCTTCTGGTAGAGCGTCACCAGCACGTCCTCGCCGTTGGTGATGCCCCCCTCGAGCCCGCCGGCGCGGTTCGAGGTCCGGTGGTAGCCGCGCTCCGGTGAATAGGCGATCGGGTCGTGCGCGCGCGAGCCGTGCACCGAGGCGTTCCCGACGCCCTCGCCGATCGCCACCGCCTTGATGGAGGGGATCGACATCATCGCCCGCGCCAGCCGGCCGTCCAGCTTGCTGTCCCAGGAGACGTGCGAGCCGAGCCCCGGCGGCACCCCGCGCGCGCCGACCAGCGACACGCCGCCCAGGGTGTCGCCCGCCTTCGACGCCGCGTCGACCGCGTCCTTCATGGCCGGCTCGACGCTCCGGTCCAGCGCGCGGAACGGGGAGGCCTCGTCGACGCCGAGCAGCTCGTCGAACCCGTAGCCGCCCTCGCGCTCGGGCACCCGCACGCCGCCGATCGAGACCACGCCGGAGCGCACCTCGACGCCACAGGCGGCCAGGAGGATGCGGCAGAGCGCGCCGGCCGCCACCCGCGCCGCGCTCTCGCGGGCGCTGGCGCGCTCCAGGATGTCGCGCAGGTCGCGCCGCCCGTACTTCAGCCCGCCGGCCAGGTCAGCGTGTCCCGGCCGGGGGGACGAGAGCCGCCGCTTCAGCGCGGCCTCCGGGTTCACCCGCAGCGGGTCCATGACCTCGACCCAGACCTTGTGGTCGAGGTTGGCGATCTCGAAGGAGACCGGCCCGCCCAGCGTCTCGCCGCCCCGGAGGCCGCCGGTGAAGCGGACCTGGTCCTTCTCGATCTTCATCCGCCCGCCGCGCCCGTAGCCGTGCTGGCGGCGGGCCAGGTCGGCGTCCACGTCGGCCGCGTTCACCAGCAGGCCGGCCGGCAGGCCGGTGACGATCCCGGTGAGCAGCGGCCCGTGCGACTCGCCGGCGGTGACCAGCTCGAGGCGTGACATCCGCCGGAGTCTAAACGGGGCGGGCTCCGGCCACGGACCTCTTGATGACCACATCTTGACAATCAAGATGAGACTCGCCTAGCCTCCGCGCCGTGGACGACACGACCGACCTCATCCCGGGCACCCTCGACATGCTGATCCTGAAGACGCTCAGCCTCCAGCCGATGCACGGCTTCGGCATCGCGCGCCGCATCGAGCAGGTCTCCCGCGGCTCCTTCAAGGTGAATCCCGGCTCGCTGCTGGTCGCGCTGCAGCGCCTGGAGCGGGCCGGCTGGCTGGAGTCCGAGTGGCGGACGACCGAGAACGCCCGCCGCGCCAAGGTCTACAGCCTCACCCGCGGCGGCCGCCGGCAGCTGGAGGTCGAGACCACCAGCTGGACCCGGCGGACCGCGGCCATCGCCCGGCTGCTGAAGGCCGAGGCGTGAGCCTGCGGCGGCGACTGGCTCTCGGGCTGCGCAACCTGCTGCGGCCCGGGCAGGCGAGCCGTGAGCTGGACGAAGAGATCCGGAGCTATCTGGACGAGGCGGCGGACGAGCACGCCGCCCGCGGGCTGACGCCGGAGGCCGCCGCCAGGGCCGCCCGGCTGGAGGTCGGCAGCCCGGCCTCGGTGCGGGAGGAGGTGCGCGGAGCGCGCTGGGAGAGCGCGGTGGAGAGCGTCCTCGCCGACCTCGGCTACGCGGCACGGCGCCTGCGCGCCACGCCCGGCAGCACCGCCGTCGCGGTCCTCACCCAGGCCATCGGCATCGGCGCCGCGGCGGCGATCCTCAGCGCGGTCGAGCCGGTCCTCCTGCGGCCGCTGCCCTACCCCGAGCCCGACCGCCTGGTCGCCGTCTGGGACCGCCGTCCCGACGGCTCGCGCGCCGAGGTGACGTTCGGGACGTTCCGCGAGCTCGCCACGCGGGCGCGCTCCTTCTCGGCGCTGGCGGTGCTGAAGCCGTGGCAGCCCACCATGAGCGCGGCGGCTCCCGCCCCTCCGGAGCGGCTCGAGGCGCGGCGTGTCAGCGCCGCCTACTTCGAGGTGCTCGGGGTGAGGCCGTTCCTGGGGCGCGCGTTCGAGGCCTCGGAGGACCGAGCGGACGGCCCTCGCGTCGTCGTGCTCTCGCACGCCTTCTGGAACGGTCGCTTCGGCGCCGATCCGTCCATCGTGGGCCGGACCGTCACGCTGGACGGCGACCCCTACCGGATCCTCGGCGTGCTGCCGCGCGGGCTGCCCGAGGCGCAGGTGCTGGCCCCGATGCAGTACGACATGTCCCAGGGGCGAGCCTGGGGACATCACCTGCGCCTGCTGGCGCGCCTGCGCGGCGGGGTCGGCCTGGCCGACGCGGCCGGCGAGCTCGACGCGATTGCCAGGGCGCCGCTTCCGGACGCGCCGCGCGCGCCCTGGGCGGCGCTCCCGAACGGGCTCCTGGTGGCGGGCCTTCGAGACGACCTCACCCGGGGCGTGCGGCCGGTGATGCAGGCGATCCTGGCGGCCGCGGGGCTGCTGCTGCTGATCGCCAACGTGAACGTCGCCGGCCTCCTCCTGGCGCGCGGCGCCCAGCGGCAGGGGGAGCTCGCGGTGCGCCTGGCGCTCGGGGCCGGGCGCGCGCGCCTGGTGAGGCAGCTCCTCACCGAGAGCCTGCTGATGGCGGCGCTGGGCGGCATGGCCGGCGCCGGCCTGGCGCTCCTCGGCTTGCGCGCGCTCCTGGCGGTGAGCCCGCCCGACCTGCTCCGGCTCGACGAAGTCCACCTCGACGCCGGTGTCCTGGCGGTGGGGGCGGCCATCACCGCTCTGGCCGGCATCGCGGCGGGGCTGCTTCCCGCGCGGCAGGCTGTCCGGACCGACCCGCAGGCGGGGCTGCGCCTGGGCTCGCGGCGCACCGCCTCCGCCCACGGGCGCGGGCAGGCGGCTCTGGTGGTGGTGGAGGTCGCGCTCGCCTTCGTCCTCCTGGTGGGCTCGGGGTTGCTGCTGCGGAGCGTGACGCGCCTCCTGGCGGTGCCGCCCGGGTTCGAGCCGAGAGGACTGCTGACGATGCAGGTGCAGACCGCGGGGCATCGCTTCGACGCCACCGGCTCGACGCACCGCTTCTTCGAGGAGGTGCTCGCCTCGGTCCGGGCCCTGCCCGGCGTCCAGACGGCGGCGCTCACCAGCCAGCTTCCGGTCAGCGGTGATCAGGACATCTTCGGCGTCCACTTCGAGGCGGCTCCGCCGGCGCGACCCGAGGACGACCACGGCGCCTTCCGCTACGCGGTGACCCCTGGCTACTTCGAGACGATGCGGATCCCGCTCCGCCGCGGGCGTCTGCTCACCGACGGCGACCGCGCCGGGGCGCCGCTGGCGGCGGTGATCAGCGAGGCGATGGCGCGGCGCAGGCTGCCCGGCCTCGACCCCATCGGCCAGCGGCTCCGGATCGGGGCCGGGGACGGGCCGCCGTTCACGGTCGTCGGCGTGGTCGGCGACGTCCGCCAGCTCTCGCTGGAGCTGGCGGCCTCCGACGCCGTCTACGTCACCCCGCAGCAGTGGCACTTCGAAGACGGGGCGATGTCGGTAGTGGTGCGCGGGGGCGAGGCCCCTGGCTTCGCCGGTCTCGCCTCGGCGGTGCGCCAGGCGATCTGGTCCGTCGACCGTGATCAGGCGGTCGTGCGGGTGGCGGGCATGGAAGAGCTGGTGGCGGCGTCGGCCGCTCAGCGCCGCTTCGCGCTGCGCGTCTTCGAGCTCTTCGGGCTGGCGGCCCTGGCGTTAGCCGCGGCCGGGATCTACGGAGTGCTCGCCGGACGCGTGGCCGAGAGGACCCGCGAGATCGGCGTGCGTTCGGCGCTCGGGGCCAGCCGGGCCGACCTGGTGACGCTGGTGCTGGGGCAAGGGCTGCGCCTCACCGCCGCCGGCGTGGCGCTCGGCGCCGGTCTGGCGGCGGCGGCCAGCGGCGCGATCGCCGCCATGCTCTTCGGCGTCTCGCCGCTCGACCCCCTCACCTTCGCGGGAGTGGGCGCGCTCCTCGCTTCGGTGGCCTCGGCCGCCAGCGGCGTGCCCGCCTGGCGCGCGGCGCGTGTCGAGCCGGCGAGCACGCTGCGGGCCGAGTAAAAAGCCCCGCCGTTTCCGGCGGGGCTCGCGGTCTTCCGGGATCGGAAAGGATCAGTGGATTTCGATGGCGTCCCTGCGGTGCTGGACCGGCTCCTCGCGCGAGACCGGGATCTCGTCGAGCGCGGGGATGAGCTGCGGCGCGTAGCTGCGCATCAGCGCCTTTCCGTACTCCGGCGTGAAGATGCGTGCGGCCGCGTCGTAGACGTCCTGGGTGCGCATGGCCGGGATGATCGGTGAGCCCATGATGCCGGTCGTGTTGCCGTTGAAGAGGAAGACCGACATGTCGACCCGCGGGATGTTGTTCCCGAAGTTCGCGTTGATGAACTGGACCACCTTGTCGGCCAACCAGGCGTAGCCGATCGAGGTCAAGTGGATGCCGTCGTACGAGAACGCCCCGCCGGTCAGGAAAGCCGCGTTCACCGTCAAGCCGCCGAAATGCACGCCCGCCTTGAGCTCGTCGAAGGCGGCGTCGGTGTCGAACACCTTGTAGCCGGTGGCGGCGGCGGCGGCGCGGATCGCCGCGTTGTACTGGTCATGCCGGCTCTGCAGCAGCGCGACCTCGTCCGGATAGAGGAGCACGCCCGGCGTACCGGGCCCGTAGGTGTTGGCGCTGTCGGGTAGAGGCTTGTTGCAGTTGGGCAGGCTCGGCGCGGCGGCGCAGGGGATGCCGAAGCCGGTGGGCAGGAAGCCCGCGGCCTGCAGGGTCACCAGGGTGCCGGCAGGCACCGGGCAGGCCGGCACGCCGGCCGGGCAGCCCTTGGGCCCGAGCAGCGGGATCGGCTGGCCGTTCACCAGCACCACCTGGCCGCCGCTGGTGAGCACCGGCGGCAGCGTCGTCGCGAACGGGATCTGGGTGACGTTCACGTTCGTGGAGACAAAGCCGTTGCGCTGCTTGGCGCTGAGCTTCTGGAGCGCCTGGGTGTAGGAGTCGGTCACCGTCTGCACGGGCTGGACGGTCACACCGTCGATGACGGTGCCGGAGAGCACCGCACCCAGATAGTTGTTGCCGACGTCTTCGAGGACCACGAACGTGGGGTTGAGGGCGACCGCCTGGTCGACCATCGAGCCGATGTGCAGCGCCTGGTTGCGGAGCACCAGGTCGATGAGGCCGGCGCAGAATCCCGGTCGCGCCTCGGAGGCGGTGGTGGCGCGCAGGTAGTCGGTGATCGCGCAGCCGGGGATCGAGAGGTTGTTGTAGGGCCGCGCGACGTTCAGGTTCGAGGGCACGCCGGTGGAGGGCTTGTTGGAGAAGCTCGGCGCCAGCGAGGTCAGCACCAGGCAGCCGCCCTGCCCGGGCTCCTCGATGATCGGCTGCTGGAAGTCGGCGGCGCCGGCCTGCCGCGCCACGATCGCCGGAATCGAGTCGATCTGGGTGTGCTTGCTGAGGCAGCCGTTGCTGACGCCGGCGCCGATTGAGTCGCCCAGCCAGACCATCCGGGTGAGGTCGGCCTGGCCGAAGGCCGGCAGCGCCGCGGCGCCCGCCAGGAGGAGCGCGGCAAGGTTTCGCTTGATCGAAGTCATCTGGTGCCCCCTTTAGAAGGAATGACGGAGGGAGAAGACGAAGAGGTCCGCGAAGGTCTTGTAGGTGGCGTTGAAGTTGTCGTGGTTGGTGGTGGTGGTGCGCTCGTGGAAGAAGAGGAACATGTTGGAGACCTCGACCGTGGTCTTGCCGAGCTTGTAGCCCAGCCCGATCGTGAAGCCGGTGCGGTTGGAGTCGGGGAGGAGCGGCGAGACGTCCTCGTCGGGCTGCGGGGTCTGGTCGTAGACCGCGCCGAGGCCGAGGTTGAAGCTCGGGGTGGCCTGGAAGTTGAGGCCTCCGGAGAAGCGCCAGGCGTTCTCCCAGTCGTGCGGCAGCACGCTGGTGCCCAGCACCGCGTTGTCGAACTTCAGGGTGGTGTCGGTGAAGACGTCCCAGGTGGTGTAGTAGGCGTCGGCCTCGACGGTGAGCCGCGGGGTGATGTCGTAGGAGGCACCGATCATCGTGATCGACGGGTACTGCACCGTGGTCTCGACGCCAATCGGGGTCCCGAACGGCAACCGGGCCGCCAGCACCGCGTCGAACTGCGCGCTGCCGCTGGGGATCTGGTAGAGGCGCGCCGAGCCGGTGTAGTCGATGTCCACCGAGTGGTGATAGGAGACGCCCAGCCGCAGGTTGGGCATCGGCTTGAGCTGGATGCCGGCGCCGAAGCTCCAGCCGCTGTCGAAGCCGTCGCTCACCACGTCGAGGTGGCCGATGTCCACGAAGCGGTTGGTGAACGGGTTGTTCTGCCCGATGTTGCGCTGCAGCTTGACGTCGGAGAGCCGCAGCTCGGGGCCGGCGCCGATCGAGAGCCAGTCGGTGACCTGGTAAGCGGCCTGCACGCCGATGGCGAAGTGGCGCAGGTCGACGCGCTGCGAGAGGAAGCGGCCGCGGAACTGGTCGGGGTCCTCCCAGTTCGTGGAGAGGCCGTAGGGAGACCAGACGCCGAACGCGACCGTGAGGCCCTTCTTGATCTCCAGCCCGGCGTAGACGTGGGGCGGGTAGAAGACCTGGGTCTGCATGTCGTTGTGGTAGCCGGCGCCCGGGAACGGGCTCGCCCCCTCCAGCTCCGAGAAGTAGGGGATGAGCGTCAGGCCGGCCATCGTCGAGAACCCGGTGTTCTGGGCCAGCCCGGCCGGGTTGTAGAACATGGCCGAGAGATCGCTCGCCTGGGCGGAGAAGGCGCCTCCGAAGAGGATCGCCTTGCTCCCCATCTCATGCAGAGCAAAGCCTCCGGCGCGCACCGGAGAGGCGAACGCCGTCAGGACCAGGGCGCAGAGCATCCGCCCCGCCCTCCGATTCGTTTTCACAGACCCATCCTCCTTCATTAGTTGGATACACGGATGCTTGGGGCCAGCCATTCTTCGGCCCCCTCACCGCAACGTCAATAGTTAAGCTAGCTAGTCCGCTTTGGCCCTCAGGACGGGCGCGAAGGCGCCCGGCTTGGAGGCCTCGCGGGCGGCCGCCGCCTCGTCCACCCGACGGACCGGCGTGGTGTGCGGGGCCGAGGTCACGATGGCCGGAGCGTCCTCGGACTCCTTGGCGATGGCGATCATCGCCGCCACGAACGCGTCCAGCTCTTCCCGCGGCTCCGACTCGGTCGGCTCGATCATCAGCGCCCCCGGCACGATGAGCGGGAAGGACATCGTCGGCGGGTGGAAGCCGTAGTCCATCAGCCGCTTGGCGATGTCGACGTTGTGGACGCCGTGGGCCACCTGCCACTTGTCGGAGAAGACGACCTCGTGGTAGCTCGGCGCGTCGTACTTGAGGTGGTAGAAGGGCTCGAGCTGCCGCCGGATGTAGTTCGCGTTCAGGACGGCGTTCTCGGCCACCTCGTCGATGGTGTTGCCGTAGGAGGTGATGTAGGTGAGCGCCCGCACCAGCACGCCGAAGTTGCCGTAGAACGTGCGCATCCGCCCGATGCTGTCGGGGTGGGTGTGCTCGAGGCGGAAGCGGTCCCCGGCCCGGTCTGACTCCGATCCGCTCGCGCGGACCACGCGCTCCACGGTCGGCACCGGCAGGAACGGCACCAGCGCCGGCGCCACGCCCACCGGCCCGGCCCCCGGGCCGCCGCCGCCGTGCGGCGTGGAGAACGTCTTGTGCAGGTTCATGTGCATCACGTCGACGCCCATGTCGGCCGGCCGCACCTTCCCGACGAAGGAGTTGAAGTTCGCGCCGTCCAGGTAGACGTAGGCGCCCTTGGCGTGCACCAGCTCGGTGATCTTGAGGATGTTCTCCTCGAAGACGCCCAGCGTGTTGGGCACGGTGATCATCAGCGCCGCGACCTCGTCGGTCAGCTTCTCCTGGAGAGCCGCCAGGTCGAGGGTGCCGCGCGCCGAGGAGGGCAGCTCGATCACCTTGTAGCCGGAGAAGTGCGCCGTCGCCGGGTTGGTGCCGTGCGCCGAGTCGGGCACCAGCACGTACTTGCGAGGATTGCCCGCCTTCACGTGGGCGGCCCGCACCATCAGCAGCCCGGTCAGCTCGCCGTTGGCGCCGGCCGAGGGCTGCAGGGTGACGCGGGCGAAGCCGGTCAGCGTCTTGAGCGCCTCTTCCAGCCGCCACATCAGCTCCAGCGCGCCCTGGGCCAGGTGCTCCGGCGTGTAGGGGTGCGCCTCGTTCCAGCCGGGCAAGCGGGCGATCTCCTCGTTGATGCGCGGGTTGTGCTTCATGGTGCACGAGCCCAGCGAGTAGAGGGCGGTGTCGATCGCGAAGTTCATCTGCGAGAGCCGGGTGAAGTGGCGGATGACGTCCACCTCGGAGGCCTCGACCTCGCCCCGCACCTCGGTGCGGTGCGCCTCGCCGTAGAGCGCCTGCGGGTGCGCCTCCGGCACGTCCAGCGGCGGCAGCATCACCCCCTTGCGCCCGGTGCGCGGCGCCTCGAACAGCGACCCGAAGTGGCGCCGCCTGTCGAGCGTGGCCTTGGGGACCACCGGCTCCGGTCCCTGGTGCGAGGTGAGCGCGGAATCCAGGGCCGCGGTGAGGGCCGCAGTCAGCGTGCCGTGATCGGACTCGTCCGCCATCAGAAGCTCCTCAGCACCGACAGCAGCCGGTCGATGTCGTCACGTCTGGTCCTCTCGGTCACGGCCAACAGAAGCACGTCGCTCCAGTCCGTCTCCCCCGGCGCCAGGCGCGCCATCGGCACGCCCCCCAGGATGCGCTCCTTCTCGAGCCGGGCCAGCACCTCGCCCACCGGCGGGCCGCAGCGCACCGCCACCTCGTTGAAGGTGGGCGAGCCCCCGAAGCGCAGCGCGAAAGGGCCCGGCAGCGCGCCGATCCCGGCCTTCAGGTACTCGGCCTTGGAGAGGCAGTGGAGCGCGGTCTCGCGGATGCCGTGCTTGCCGAGGGCGTCCAGCGTCATGGTGGCCGCCAGCGCGAAGAGGCCCTGGTTGGTGCAGATGTTGGAGGTCGCGCGCTCGCGCCGGATGTGCTGCTCGCGGGTGGCCAGCGTGAGGCAGAAGGCCGGCCGCCCCTCGGCGTCCACCGAGCGGCCGACCAGGCGGCCCGGGATCTGGCGCTTGGCGGCGTCGCGGCAGGCCAGGAAGCCCACCAGCGGCCCGCCGAACGAGGGGGGCACGCCGGCGGAGGCCGCCTCGCCGCAGGCGATGTCGATGCCGTAGGAGCCCGGCCCATGCAGGAGGCCCAGCGAGAAGAGCTCGTTGATGACCGCGATCGAGATCGCGCCCTTGCCGCGGGCCGCCTCGGCCAGCGCCTTCCAGTCCTCGACGACGCCGAAGACGTTCGGCGACTGCAGGCCGACGGCGAACGTGCGGTCGTCGATCTCGGCCGCCAGGGCCGCGGCGTCGGTGCGCCCGTCCTCGCCGACCGGCACCTCCACGATGCGGAAGGGAAAGTTCACCAGGTAGGTGTGCAGCGTGTGCCGGTACTCGGGGTGGACCGCCTTGGAGACCACCACCTTGTCGCGCTTCTTGGTGAGGCGCTCGGCCATCAGGACCGCCTCCACGAAGGCCGAGGCGCCCTCGTACATGGAGGCGTTGGCGATGTCCATCTCGGTCAGCAGCGCGATGTGGGTCTGGAACTCGTAGATGGCGGTGAGCGTCCCCTGGCTCACCTCCGACTGGTACGGCGTGTACGACGTCAGGAACTCGCCGCGCAGAAGGAGCTGCGACACGAAGGCCGGCGAGTGGTGCGCGTAGAGGCCGGCCCCCAGGAAGGTGGCCCAGTCGCCGCCGTGGGCGTTCTTGGCCGCCAGCGCGGCCATGTCGCGCCGCACCTCGATCTCGGACATCGGCGGCGGCAGCGGCGGAGGCTCGGTGCGGTAGACCTCCTTGGGCACGGTGGCGAAGAGGTCGTCGATGCTGTCGAGACCGACGGCCGAAAGCAGGGCGGCTTGCTCGGCGGGGCTATTCGGGATGTAGCGCATCGGTGTCTCCAACCTCACTGGACTCAGGTTGTGGCGGAGGTGTTGAGCGGCGTGCCGCAGCGCGCCGCTTCAACTCCGGAGCGAGCGCTTCAGGTTCCGGAGAATCAGGCCTTGCTTTCTTCTTCGACGAACTTCTCGTAGTCGGCCGCGGAGAGGAGCTCGCCCACCTCGGCGCCCGAAGCGACCTTCAGCTTCAGCAGCCAGCCGTCGCCGTGCGGGTCCTCGTTGACGGCTGCCGGCTCGTCGGCGAGCTGGGTGTTGATCTCCAGCACCTCGCCGGCCACCGGCAGGAACAGCTCGGACACCGCCTTCACCGACTCGATCGTGCCGAACTCCTGCCCGGCGTCGAAGATCTCGCCGGTGTCCGGCAGGTCGACGAAGACGACCTCCCCGAGCTCCTTCTGGGCGTGATCGGTGATGCCGATGGTGGCGATGTCGCCGTCGACGCGGACCCACTCGTGGCTCCTCGAGTAATGACGGTCGTCGGGATAGGCGCTCATAGGTACCTCGTCAGGTCTTGCGCTTGTAGAACGGCGTGGGCACCACGCTGGCGGCGACGCCCTTCCCGCGGATGGCCACCGAGAGCCCGGTGCCGGGCGCGGTGGACTCGGCCGGCAGGTAGGCCAGGCCGATCGGCTTGCCGACCGTGGGGGTGATGGTGCCGGAGGTGACGACGCCCTGGCCGCCGGTGCCTTCGACGGCGACCGGATAGCCGTGCCGCGCGATGCCGCGCCCGGTGACGGTGAAGCCGGCCAGCTGGCGCTTGACGCCCTCGGCCTTCTGGCGCTCGAGGGCGGCCCGCCCGACGAAGTCGCCCTTCTTCATCTTCACGATCCAGCCGAGCCCGGCCTCCCAGGGCGTGGTGGTGTCGTCGATGTCGTTCCCGTAGAGGGCCAGGCGCGCCTCGAGGCGCAGCGTGTCGCGGGCGCCCAGCCCCGCCGGGATCACGCCGCGCGCCTGCCCGGCCTCCAGGATGGAGTCCCAGATCCGGGTCGCCGCCTCGGACGGCCCGTAGACCTCGAAGCCGTCCTCGCCGGTGTAGCCGGTGCGCGACACGACGCAGCGCGCGCCGCCCACGTTGGCCCACTGGAAGCGGTAGTAGGCGATGTCGGCCAGCGGGACGTCGACCAGCGGCTGCAGGACCTCCTGGGCCAGCGGCCCCTGGAGCGCGACCTGCGCCCACTGCGGCGACTCGTCGACGATGGTGGTGCCGCTCCCGGCCACCGCCGCGCCGCGGTCCAGCGCCCAGGCGACGTCCTTGGGGGTGTTCGAGGCATTGATGACAAGAAGATAATCATCAGCCGCCAGCCGGTAGGTGAGCAGGTCGTCCACGAAGGTGCCGGCGTCGGTCAGCATCGCCGAGTACTGCACCTTGCCGTCGTCGAGGGCGGCCACGTCGTTGCAGGTGATGTGCTGGACGACGTCGAAGGCCTTGGGGCCCTTCACCCGGATCTCGCCCATGTGGGAGACGTCGAAGAGGCCGGCCCGCGAGCGGACGGCGTTGTGCTCGTCGACGATGCCGGAGTACTGCACCGGCATCTCCCAGCCGCCGAACTCCACCAGCTTGCCGCCCAGCGACTTATGCCGCTCGTAGAGCGGCGTCCTCTTCAAGGCGGCCGGGTCGGAGGCGCTCATACGAGGCGCCGGACGATAAGTCCCCTCGTGACGCAGGTCAACCGCATCACCATAATCAGGTGTGGCCTCGAGCAACGACCAGGACGTGGAGCTCTTCTCCCGCACCCGCTCCCTCCACCGCTTCGCCTCCGGCGAGCTCGTCCCCGACGCGGCCGGACCGAACAGCGACGAGATCTACCTCCTGACCAAGGGGGGCGCGGCGCTCGAGGCCGAGACCCCGCTCGGGCCCTTCGCGGTGGCCAAGCTCAAGGCGCCGGCGCTCCTGAACCTGGCGCGGGCGCTCGACACCGCTCCCGACCTGCTGCGGCTGGCGCCGGAGCCCGGCTCGGAAGCGGTCATCTTCGGCTCCGCCGAGGCGCGCGGGCTGCTGTTCGACCCCGGCCCGGAGGGACAGGCCTTCCGGCGCCTGGCGCTCTCCAGCGTGGCGGTGGGCCTGCGGGAGACGAACGCGTCGCTGGCGCGCTTCTTCGACGGCTACGCCTCGGCCAGCGCCAAGAAGCACGAGTCGGGCGAATTCCCCAGCCCGCTGGCCAAGGCCCAGCCGGTCGACCCGGCGCGCGTCTACGACCTCTTCGACGCCGCCGGCCTGAACCCGCAGGGGCTGCCCGACCTCGGCCTCGTCTCGCGCACGATCCCCGGCGAGCGCTCGCTGCTGAGGGCCGGTGCCGCCGCCGAGGAGGCCTACTTGCTGGCCGAAGGGCGGCTGCGGGTCTCGATCTTCATCCCCGGCGTCGGCGAGGAAGCGCTGGCGGTCCTGGGCCCGGGCGAGATCGTCGGCGAGATGGCGCTCATCGACGACGCGCCGCGCTCGGCCGACGTGCGCGCCCACGAAGGCCCGGCGATGGTCTACGCGCTCTCCCGCGCGGTCTTCCGCACCCTGCTGGATTCGGGGGACCCGGCCGGCGCCCCGCTCCTGGCCGGTATCGCGGTGGCGCTGACGCGCCGCCACGAGGAGGCGATCCGCAAGGCGGCGACGTTCCGGGTGCTGGCGGGTCCCTTCTAGGCCCGACACCCGTACAGCCCCCGGCGCGAAGCGAAGACTTCGCGCCTGCAGAGTTGAGCGGCGCGCTCGGCGCGCCGCTCCAACTCAGCAGCTCATTGTTTCTTGAGCTTCTCCTTGATGATCGTCCGGTCCTTGCCGGTGGACGGCGACACCAGTACCCGCAGCGTCTTGGGCTCGTAGCCGGGCGCGGCGAGCTTCACCTCGTAGACGGCCAGCTTCGGGAAGGTGAGGTCGGTGCCCGCCCACTTGGAGGCCGGGCTGAAATCGCGGCCGTTCACCAGCACCTGGGCGTCGTACGGCTCGATCTCGAGCCGCACCGGACCGATGGTCTTGTAGTCGGGCCGCTTGAAGGTGCCGGCCGGGCCGGGCCACTCTGAGCCGGGCGTGCCGGGCACCATCTTCTGCTTGATGGTGACCTTCTCCTCGGCGGCGTTTGGGATGACGTTGACGTCGACGGTCATGTCCCGGTAGCCGGGGTACGAGAGGCGGAGGTGGTGCGCGCCCGGTGTGAGCGACACCAGCGCGCCGCCGGCCGCGTCGTCCCAGTCGTCCACGATCCCGATGTACTCCTTGTCCAGGAACACGCGCGCCTGGTCGGGCACGACGTCGATCTTCACCAGCTTCCGGACGCTGTAGGTGAAGTCGGCGGGCTTCGGCGTGGGCGTCGGAGGCACCGTCGGCGTGAACGTCGGCGTGACGGTCGGCTTCTTCGGTGGCTTCGTGGGCGGCGGGCTGCCGGCGGTCTGGGTCCCCAGCGCCAGCGGCGGCACCAGCGCGCCCGGCGTGCCCTCGGGGGGGGGCGTGCCCACACCGGGCGTCCCCAGCGCGGGCACCGGCGTCGGCAGTGCAGGGGTCGGCGTCAGCACCGGCGTCGGCTGCGTGACCACCGGGCGGCGCACCGGGCCGCCCGGGCCCGCCGGACCGCCGTTCTCGTCCTTCTTCTTGCCACCGACCATCATCCAGATCAGCAGCACCAGCAGGAGGCCCCCCCCCGCGGCGATGAGCGGGACCTTCGGCAGGTTCGACAGCCCGCCCCCTCCGGTCGTCTGCGCGAGCTTCGAGGTCGGCCCGGTGGTGACCGACGTCTGGACCTTGGAGCTCTCAATGGGCCGCTGCCCGGAGCCTTCGGTGGTCACCGGCGCCACCGTGGCCGGCGCGCCGGGCGCCTTGTGCGGGCCGGAAGCCAGCGTGGGCTCCTCGTCCACCGGACCCTGCATGCCGCCGCTCGAGGGCACCGGACCCACCGAGCCGCGCGCGCCGGGGCGCCGCCGGGTCATGCTGTCCGAGAAGATGCCGGTGCCGGTCTCCGGCGCCAGGCCGATCGACGCCGAGAGGTCGGTGGCGAGCTCGAACGCGTCGGCGTAGCGCTCGTCGCGGTGCTTGGCCAGGCAGCGATGCAGGATGCCGGACAGCTCGGGCGGCAGGTCGCTCCGGATCACGCCCGGCTCGGGCGGCTCCTCGTGGAGGATCTGGTAGACCAGCGTGGTCAGCGTGTCGGCCGGGAAGGGCTTGCGGTCGGTGAGGATCTGGTAGAGCACGACGCCCAGCGAGAAGATGTCGCTCCGGACGTCGAGCTTCTCCCCCTTGATCTGCTCCGGCGACATGTAGGACGGCGAGCCGACCATCTGCCCCGTCGAGGTGAGGTCGGTGTCGCCCACCAGCAGCTTGCCGATCCCGAAGTCGGTGACCTTGGCGCTCAGCGTCGGCGTCAGCAGGATGTTCGCCGGTTTGATGTCCCGGTGGATGACGCCGCGCTCGTGGGCGTGCCCCAGAGCCAGCGCCACCTCGGCCACGATGCGGATCCGGTCCTCCACCGAGAGCGGCTCGGGCTTGGCGATCCTTTGCGAGAGGCTGCCGCCGGAGACGTACTCCATCGCCAGGTAGAGCGTTCCCTCGTCCTCGCCGACGTCGAAGACGGTGACGATGTGCGGGTGCTGCAGCCGCCCCGAGATGCGCGCCTCCTTCAGGAAGCGCGCCTTCGACTCCTCGAGGTTGAAGGAGCCAGCCGGCCCGTCGAAACGCACCGTTTTCAGCGCGAGCTCACGCTCGATCTGCGGATCGCGCGCCAGGTAGACGAGACCCATCGCACCCCGGCCGAGGGGGCGCAGGATCTCGTAGCGTCCGATGCGAGTGCTGCTAGCCACTTAGTTGTCTTTCGAGACCCCGCGGATTCTATCGGCCCCCGTCATTTCTGCTCGGACTCGCCGGAATCGTCGACCTCGGCGGGGCCGTCGTCGGTGAGGACGTCCTCCGAGCCCTCGGGAGAGGCGGCGAACGCAACGTCCCGCCGGGCCAGCACCTCGCGGGCCTCCTCGACCCTCTCGGTGGGCACGGCGATCTCGATCGGGGTGAGGTCCTCACCCAGCGTCGGCATCTCGTGGAAGCTCCGGTCCACGACGCGCGCCGGGATGTCGTGGCTCTCCAGGAAGCCGACGATGAACGAAGCATCGGCCTCGTTGGCGGCCGACTCCACCCCGCTCCAGCTCTCCTCGGCGTCCTTCTTGGCTTCGTCCATCGGTCCTCCCAGGTCAGGGTCTGACGCGAACGCGGCCCGGCCTACCTACAACAATCCGGCCGATCTCCGACGCCCCGACGTCCCCCGCGAGTCGCGACACTTTAGCGAACTCGGCGGCATCGCGCATCGACATCGTCAGGAGGAGACCTCCGGAGGTCTGCGCGTCGGCTAGCAGCAGCAGGTCCGTGTCGGTCACGCCGGCCTCCAGGTCGAGCTCGGGGCGGGCGGTTTCCAGGTTGCGCAGCGAGCCGGAGGGAGCGCTCCCCTGCTCGGCCAGGCGCCGCGCGCCCGGCAGCAGCGGCACGCGCGCCACCGAGAGCTCGGCGGCGACCCCGCTCCCCAGCAGCATCTCCCGCAGGTGCCCGAGCAGGCCGTAGCCGGTCACGTCGGTGCCGGCGCTCACGTCGAATCCGTTCGCCGCCTTCGAGGCGTCGCGGTTGAGGCGCGCCATCGACGCCACCGCCGAGCTCTCCTCGTCCGCCGAGACGGCCGGCGGGCACTTCAGGAGCGAGGCCAGCGCCCGCGCCCGCAGCGCCGACGTCAGGATGCCGGTGCCGATCGGCTTGGTGAGGAGGATCGCGTCGCCGACCCGCGCGCCGACGTTCCGGCGGACCCGCGAGGCCTTCACCCGGCCGGTCACCGCCATCCCGTAGACCGGCACGTCGAAGTCGGTGGAGTGCCCGCCCAGGATCGGGATGCCCGCCTCGGCGGCCACCGCCGCGCCGCCGCGCAGGATCTCGCCGAGCACCTCCATCGGCAGCTCCTTGGCCGGGAACGCGACGACGTTGAGCGCGAAGAGCGGCTCGCCGCCCATGGCGTAGATGTCGGAGAGCGCGTTGGCCGCGGCCACGCGCCCGAAGTCGAAGGGCGATTCCACGACCGGTGTGAAGAAGTCGAGCGTGGAAAGGATCGCTTCGGCGTCCGGATCGCCGGCCTCGCCCAGACGGAACACGGCCGCGTCGTCGGCCGACTCGTAGCCGACGAGGGCGCGTTCCTCGGCGACGCGCGGCAGCGAGGAGAGCAGCGACGCCAGGTCAGCCTGACCCAGCTTGCACGCTCACCCCGCCGACGACGCGAACGTCAGCAGCGATCGGTGACGGGGACGGTCCATCGGGACCGGAGTCTAACCGCCGCCGACAGGAGCCTGGACGCGCGCGAAGGGTTCGCGGCCCTTATCGCGCGTCCTCCTAAAAGTCGACGTCCAGGAACTTGTTGAGCTCCTTCACCACGGCGTTGCTGGCCACTCCGGCCAGCGCCAAGGCAACCGTCCGGCCACGGTAGCGGCCCATGAAGAAGCCCAGCGCCGCGGCCCCCAGGAGGCAGGGCACCGGGTAGCGCCTCACCGTGTCGAAGACCGCCTCCTTGACGTTCAGGCCGGGCGGCAGGAACTCGAAGGCGCCCGTCGCGCCGCCGACGGGGCCTTCCGGCGAGGCTCCGTGAGGCGCCGGCGGGCGGACGTCCTCGCTCATCAGTCGTCGCGCCGCCGCAGCAGCAGCCCCAGCGCGAAACCGACGCCGAGCGCGATGCCGATCGACTTGCCGGGGTTGTCGCGGACGTAGCCGTTCACGCCCTGCATCACATCCGACCACTCCGTCTCGCTCAGCTTGTCCTTGAGCTGGGTGGCGCGCACCTTCACGTTCTCGGCGACCTCACCGACCTTTTCCTTGACGCGGCCGCCGAGGCTTTCCTTGGCGGCGTCGATCTTCTGCTCGACGGATTGCGCCGTCGATCCACCCTCGTTCTGCATCTGCTTTCCTCCTGAAGAGCAAGTCCTAGGTGTGGCGTCCCGGAAGTAGCTTACTGTTTGTTCGGAGCGTCAAGGGGCCAAATCCGAGGCGCCGCGACGCACGCTGGAGTTGGCTCTCCGCGCAGGAGCGGCAACGACGGAGTTGGCCCCTTGCCGCCCGAACCCTACGGGCGCCGGGCCATTGCGCGCGATCTCCGCGTTGCACCGACACTCGGCGGAGAGCCTGCTCCAGCCTCGGTCGGTGCGCCTTGATCTCGCACGCAAGCGCCAGGCGCAAACAGCAAGCTAATTCCGGGACGCCACACCAACGATGTTCTCATAATCACGCCGTGGCGCGCATGTCGACCGGACCGACGCTGTCCGACCTGGGACGGGAGCTGCGCCTGGTCTTCCACCGCGCCTGGCGCGACTGGGCCGACGCGCGCGGCGGGCACCTGGCGGCGTCGCTGGCCTACGCCTCGCTGCTGAGCTTCGTGCCGCTGGTCGCCTCGGTCACCGTGCTCACCTCGACGCTCTTCGGCGACCCCGGCACCGGCCTCTATCGCCTCATCCGGGTGCTGGTGCCGGGCGCCTCCCGCGAGGTCGTGCAGGACCTGCAGATGGCCGCCGCCCAGGCGCGGGCCATCTCCGGCCTCGCCGGAGCGATCTTTCTGCTCACCTCTTTCCGCATGTTCTTCACGCTGGAGGGGGCGGTGAACGCGCTCTGGGGCATCACCGTACGGCGTCCGGCGCTGAAGCGCGTCGGTTCGGCGGTCGTGGTGGTGGTGCTGGGGCCGGTGGCGCTCGGCATCCTCACGTCCTTCGTGCTGGAGCACGGAGGGGTGCGCCTGCGCGCCGAAGGGCTGCTGCTGGCGGCCTCGATCCTGACGCTCCTCTACCGGATCGTCCCGGCGGCGCACGTCCGCTGGAGGCCGGCCATCGTGACCGGCATCGGCGCCGGCGCGGCGCTGATGCTGCTGCGGTCGGTCTTCACCAGCGGCGTCCGCTACCTCACCGCCATCAGCCAGGTCTACGGCTCGATCTCGGCGATCTTCGTGCTGGTCATCGCAATGGGGTTCGTCTGGATCGTCCTGCTCTTCGGGGTCACCTTCGCGCACGCCTTGCAGTTCCGGCACGAGCTGGTGGAGCACGACCAGCCCGACCACGCCGCGCGCCGGGCCAGCCCGCTCCACGAGAGCGTGCGGCTGCTCCTGGCCGTCGCCTGGTGGAACCGCCGCAGCGAGGGAGCCTCGCTGATCCACCTGGCCGAGGAGATCCACCGCACCCTCGAGGAGACCGAAATGAGCCTGCAGCGCCTGGCCGGCGGCGGCCTCATCGCCAGGGACTGGCGCGACGAGTGGCACCTCACCCGCGCGCCGGCGGAGATCTCGCTGTACACGGTGGCCCGGGTGCTGGGGGAATACGTGCCGCGCCCTCTGCCGCTGGGTGACGACCCCGAAGACGAGACGCTGCGCATCATCTTCCTGCGTACCGACCGCGAGGTCCGGAGCGTGCTGCAGGGGACGAGCCTCCAGGACCTGGCCCGGCACGTCGGGAAGTAGCTCCGAGCGAAACCTTCGCGGCGGACCTCCGTCTCTCAAGCATGACGAAGAAGCTGGTCCCGTTCCTGATCGTGCTGCTGGGCGCGCTCACCACCCTGTCGCTCTTCGCGTCCCCCCCGGCGGCGCTGGACGGCACCTGGTCGATCTCGCGCGAGACCGGAGAGAGCTCGAAGGAGCGCGTGCAGCTCCGCATGCACCGCCGTTCCGGCAAGCACGAGTGGACGAACTCCCACCCGATCGCCGTCTCCGAGCTGGCCGGCCTCACCCCGGCGACCCTGTCGGCCTCGCAGGTCGAGACCTCCTTCACCCTGCGCCGCGACGCCGGGACGTTCGCCTTCCAGGGGACGTTCCGCGGCGGCGAGGGGGCGGGCCACTTCACCTTCACCGCCGACCCGGGCTACGAGGCCGAGATGAAGTCGATGGGCTACGACTTCGAGGACGACGAGCAGCTCTTCAGCGCAGCCTCCCTCGACCTGAGCCGCGGTTACGTCCGCGAGCTGCGCGACGCCGGCTACCCGAACCTCGACCTGGACCAGCTCTTCGCCTTCCGCATCCACGGCGCCAGCGCGGCCTACGTCAAGTCGCTGAGGGATTCCGGCTTCCGGCGCCTCTCCGCCGACGAGGTCGTCTCCTTCCGGATCCACGGCGTCTCCGCGGAGTTCCTGCGGGCCCTGAAGTCGGCCGGCATCGAGCACGTCAGCGCCGACGACGCGCTGGCGATGCGCATCCACGGCGCCACGCCGCAGTTCCTCGAGGAGCTGAAGCGGATGGGCTACTCCGACCTCTCGGCCGACGAGCTCGTCGCCTTCCGCATCCACGGCGTCAGCCCGAGCTTCGTGGAGGAGGTCCAGAAGCTCGGCTACAGCCATCCCTCGGCCGACAACCTGGTCGCCATGCGCATCCACGGCGTCACGCCCGGCTTCATCCGCCGCGCCAACGAGCGGCGGCACCGCCGCGCCTCGATCGACGACCTGGTCTCGATGAAGATCCACGGCCGGATCGACCGGGACGACGACGACTAGCCGATCGCCTTCTTCAGGAAGCGGTTGAGCCCCACCGCCAGGAAGAGCGCGTCGAAGAAGAGGAGCCCGGCGTAGACCGCGCCCACCGGGAGGTGCGGCAGGTGGGGCACCAGCACGCTCCGGAACCCCTCGGTCGCGTAGACGAACGGGTTGATCAGCACCAGCTTCGAGAGCACCGGGAAGCCGCTCAGCGCGCTCCAGGGGTAGTAGGCGCAGCCGAAGAAGATCATCGGCGCGATCACCAGCGTGAACATCAGGCCGATGTGCGTCTGCCCGACGCTGGTGCCGAGGACCAGCCCCAGCGCGGCGGCCAGGCAGGAGACCAGCAGCACCAGGGCGGCCAGCGCCAGCGGCGAGCCGAAGGAGAGCTCGACGCCGCGCCCCATCACCAGCCAGGCGGTCGGGACCACCACCGAGCCGGCGGCGATCGCCTGCAGCATGCCGGCGGCGATCTTCTCCAGCGCCACCCAGTGCGTCTCGATCGGCGCCAGCAGCCGGTCCTCGATCTCCCTGGTGAACTGGAACTCGGAGATGAGCGGCATGGCCACCGACCAGACGCCGGAGAGCAGCATGGCCAGCGCGATGATCCCCGGCAGCAGCACGCTCTTGTACTGCGCGGCCACCAGCCCGCTGGCGGTCATCACCCGGCCGAACACGAAGACCATCAGCATCGGCTGCAGCAGCGTCTGCAGGAGGACCGGCACGAAGTTGCGCCGGGCCACGTGGGCGTCGCGGCGCAGCATCGCCAGGAAGGTGGCGGCATTCATCAGCCGCGCAGGCTCCTTCCGGTGTGGTGGAGGAAGAGGTTCTCCAGCGACGGCTCGGAGATGCTCACGTCGCGGATCTCCGCCCCCGCCTCGCTGGCCAGGCGGGCGATCTCCGGGATGAGCACCCCGCCGCGGTCGGCGTAGAGGTCGACGGCGCCGCCGGCGGTGGAGCGCACCTCGGTGACGCCGGGCAGGCGCTCGAAGCGGCCCGGCAGCTCGGCCGGCACCGTGGCGAAATGGAGCCGCACCAGGTAACCGCCGGGGATCGACGCCTTCAGCTCGCGCGGGGAGCCGAGCGCGATCCGCTTGCCGTGATCCACGATGGCCACCCGCGAGCAGAGCGCGTCGGCCTCCTCCATGTTGTGCGTGGTCAGCAGCACGGTGGTGCCGCGCGCGTTCTCCTGGCGGACGAGCTCCCACAGGAGCAGCCGGGTCTGCGGGTCGAGGCCGGCCGACGGCTCGTCGAGGAAGAGCACCTGCGGCTCGTGCATGAGGGCGCGCGCGATCGAGAGCCGCTGCAGCATGCCGCCGGAGAAGCCGTGCACCAGCTGGTCGGCGCGGTCAGCGAGCTGGAAGCGCTCCAGCAGCTCGCCGGCCCGGCGCTCGCGCTCCCGGGCGGCCACGCCGAAGTAGGCGCCGTGGAACGCGAGGATCTCGCGGGCGGTGAGGGCCATGTCGAGGTTGGGGCGCTGCGGCACCACCCCGATCAGCCGCTTGACCGCCACGCTCTCCGTCCAGACCTCGTGGGAGCCGATCCAGGCGCGCCCGCCGGTCGGCCGCACCCGCGTCGTCAGGACGCCGATCGTGGTGGACTTGCCGGCGCCGTTCGGCCCCAGCAGCCCGAACATCTCTCCCGGTGCGATCTCCAGCGAGACGCCGTCCAGCGCGGTGACCTCGAAGCGCTTGGTCTCCTTGCCCTTGCCGCCGGCGCGGAACAGCACACCACCGCCGCGCCCGGAGGCGGCGGGCGGCGGCGACGTGTAGACCTTGCGCAGCTCCTCGGCCCGCACCCCGATCGGCATCGCGACGGATTCTAGAACCCGATGGAAGCGCCGCCCGGCGGGCCGCCCGGCTGCAGCAGGAAGATCTCCGGGTTGCGGGAGATGTTGTCGTTGACGGTGGCGATGGCCACGACGCGCCCGCCGCCCGACACGATCTGCGCGCTCACCTCGACGTTCTGGAAGGGTCCGTCCCCGACGTCGAGGCCGGACGCCCCGAAGACGTCGTTCACCTGCAAGTACTGACCGGATTCCACGGCGTACGACTTCCGCGCCAGCTCCTGTCCCGAAGGCCCGGTCAGGCGCACCAGCACCTCGCAGGCGCCGCCGCCGATCTCCAGCAGGATCAGGTTCGTGCGCCGCTGGAAGCTCTTCTCCGCTCCCGGGAAGCGGCGCTCCTCCTCGTCGACCACCAGCACCTCGGGCGAGTCGAGGAAGAGGCCGGGGACCTGCGCGGTCTTTCGCCCCTTGGCGGCGTCCTTCGGGTCCACCTGCGCCGAGACCGCCGTGGAGCCGGTGATCCGGGCGACGTCCCCCTCGACGGTCATCGAGCCGAAGCTCCGCGCCGACACGCCGAAGAGGTTCGCGATCACGTCGCCGCCCACGCTCTTGGCCAGCGCTCCGCGCGCCGGAATCGTCACCGCCCTGGTGACGGTCTTGCGCTGGCTGCCGTCGTCCTGGTCGAAGTAGTCGTAGGTCAGGGTGACGGCCGCCGCCTTGGCGGTGCCGTTGACCAGGGAGAGGCTGGTGGTGAAGCGGGTGTCGAAGAGGCCGGTGGTGCGGACCGCCGTCGGCAGCACGTACCGGGCGGTGGCCAGCGCAGTCCGCCGGCCCGCTGCGGCGTCCGCCGGCGCGTTGCCCAGGACGGCGCTGAAGCTGCCGGAGCGGTTGTCGATCACCGTCGCCATCGGCGCGACGTGCCCGGCGCCGGCGATCACGCTCACGCCGGCCCAGCCCCCGGAGAGGCCGACGCCGGGCGCCGCCTCGCCGACCAGACGGTTCACCTGCACCTTGCCGTAGGCCGGGACGTCGCGCGTCACCGAGCCGAGCAGCTGGCCGCTGGACGCGTTCACGGTGACCAGCGCGGTGGCCGGCGCGCCGCTGGTCTCCACCAGGATGAGGTTCGTGCGGTTCGCCTCGTCGTCGTCGATGCCCGGCACCACGATCTCGGGCTGCCCGAGCGCGGCCCCGGCGCCGTACTTCACCGCCGGGATCTCGGTCCCGAAGCGGCCGCGCGGGTCGCCGGCCACCAGCGAATCGGCGGTGGCGCGGAACGAGAGCGCGAAGGGCGAGTCCGAGCGCACCTCGACCTGCCCGGAGAGGCCCGACGCCTGGAACACGGTCGCCACCAGGTCGGCGGCCCGGAAGAGCTGCCCGGGTGGCAGCGACACCGAGGCGTGCCGCACCGAGGGGTCGGACAGGCCGTCCACCCCGTCGGGCGTCAGGAAGAGGTCGGCCAGGAGCGGCTCGGAGTGCAGGTTGCGCAGCCATCCGTCGGACACGAACTCCTGGCTGGCGTTCAGGCCGGAGACCGCCTTCACGGCGGTCGGCAGGAGGAACGAGGTCGCGCCCGGCGGCGAGGTCAAGAGCGGCCGGCGCCCGGCGCGTATCACCCCGGTCTGCACGTCCAGCGGCTCCAGGTCGTAGACCTCCACCACTGCCGAGCCGGCCGAGGGGTCGGCGCCGATCGGGGTGAGGCGCAGCAGCGTGCGCCGCGGGTTCGCCCCGTCGTCCGCCGACCTCAGCGCCCGGTCCACCGACAGCTTCAGCGTCAGGCTGTTCCCCTGCGGGAGCGGCGAGGCCAGGTCGCCGGAGACCTTCAGCCACGACCCTCCCGGCCCGACGGCCGCCTGCAGCGAGACCGGGTCGGGGCTCGAGGGAGAGCTCGCCTCCACCTGGAGGACGCGCGCCGGCGGCGCTATCCCGGCCGGCGCGTTGAAGCTCACCGAGCTCTCCGAGGCCTTCGCCACCGCGTCGGTCGGCGATGTGCCGCGGCTGACGCAGAGGGAGAGCGGCGTCTTCAGGCTGCCGCCGGCGAAGCTCGCGTTCAGGGTGCCGAAGTACGCCCCCGGACGCGCCAGCGCATCGGCGATCGGGCGCAGCGTGACGCGGACGTCGGCGCCGGGCGGGACGTCGAGCGAGGAAGGCGTCGCCGTGAAGAACGCGTCGGAGGGAGAGACGTCGACGTGTCCGGCGACGCCGCCCACGTTGCGCAGCGTCACGGTGGCGACCGGCGTCGCGTCTCCGACCGTGAACGTCCAGGCGGGACCGCCCTGGGTCACCACGAAGGCGGCCGGCGCAGCGCGCACGCGCAGCTGGAGCGCCGGAGAGCCCGACGCGCTCCCGCAGGGCTGTCCGGCCAGCACCCGGATCGAGAGCGTCGCATCGGCGCCGGCCACCGGGAAGGCCAGCACGGCCGACGTGCCGCGCGTCCGGAGGCTCCTCTCGGCGGTGACGAACCCATCGCGAGACGTCTGCAGGAAGTAGCGGCCGTCGCGCGCCAGGCCGGCGGCGGCGCTCCAGGAGAACGCGACCGACTGTCCGGAGACCACCTCCTGCGTCGGGGCGATCAGCGCGAAGGAGCCGGGCACGGGGCAGGCGGACACCGTGGCCGTCGGGGGCGGCGTGATCGTCTGCGTGGGCGTGGGCGTGAGTGTCGCCGTCGGGGTGACCGTCGCCGGCGGGGTGCCGGTCGGCGACGTCGTCGCGGTGCGCGTCGGCGTGAACGTCAGCGTCGGCGTGGGCGTGGACGTTCGCGTCGGCGTGACCGTGGGCGTCGGCGTGGGCGTCCAGGTGGAGGTCGGTGTCGGGGTCGGCGCGGCCACCGTGATCGGCCAGAGGTACGGGCTGCCCGGAACGACGTTCGGCATCCAATCGGCGCGGTCCGGGCCGCCGCAGGTGCTGTCGAACGAGTGGTACAGGATCCAGATGCTGAGGTTGTAGTTCGCGTTCATGGCCGGCGGGGGAATGGTCGCCACGGCTCCGGAGAAGCTGAGCGGGAGGTCGCTGAAGCACTCCTGGCCGACGCGGCAAAGGATGTAGCGGTACGAGCAGAGGGTCTCGCCGCCGGTGAAGCTCGACTGGTTCGTGACCGGGATGCTGCTTCCGGTCGAGACCGTCGAGGGCACGCTGAACTTGGCGGTGACCGTTGCCGTGGCGACGTCGGCGACCAGGACGAGCGCGAGGAGCGCCAGAGGAACCGGATTACCGGGACGTCGTCCTGCCAACCGAGTGCCCTTCGCGTCGGCAGCATAGACCCCATGCCGCCGGCGAGGCCGCCGCGCTGTCGGACAATGACTGCCATGACGCTGGCGCCCGGGACCCGGATCGGACCCTACGAGGTCACGGCGCCGCTGGGCGCCGGCGGCATGGGGGAAGTCTGGCGCGCCGTCGACCAGCGGCTGGGCCGTGCGGTGGCGATCAAGGTGCTGCCCGAAAGCGTGGCCGCCGACCGCGAGCGCATCGCCCGCTTCGCCCGCGAGGCCAAGCTCCTGGCCGCGCTCCGCCATCCCGGCATCGCCACGATCCATGCGTTCGAGGAGTTCGACGGCCAGACGCTGCTGGTGATGGAGGTCGCCGAAGGGGAGGGGCTCGACCAGCGGATCGCCCGCGGGCCGCTGCCGCTCGAGGAGGCGCTGCCGATCGCGAGGCAGATCGCCGAAGCGCTCGAGGAGGCGCACGAGCACGGCATCGTCCACCGCGACCTCAAGCCGGCGAACGTGAAGGTCACCGAGGACGGCAAGGTGAAGCTGCTGGACTTCGGCCTCGCCAAGGCGCTGGCCGAGGAGCCGCCGGCGTCCTCCGGACCGGCGCTCTCGGCGACGCCGACCGTCGAGGCGAGCCCCACCGTCGCCGGAGTGATCGTCGGCACCGCCCCCTACATGGCGCCGGAGCAGGTGCGCGGCAGGAGTGTCGACCGCCGCGCCGACATCTGGGCCTTCGGCCTGGTGCTGCGGGAGATGCTGACCGGGGAGCGCCTCTTCCGCGGCCCCTCGGTCTCCGACGTGCTGGCCAACGTGCTCAAGGAGCCGATCGGCTTCGAGGCGCTGCTGGCCGAGACGCCGGGCGCGGTGCGCCAGCTCCTGCGCCGGTGCCTGGAGCGCGATCCGAGGAGGCGCCTGCGCGACATCGGCGAGGCGCGGGTGACGCTGGAAAGCCCGATACAGCCGGCGGCGACGGAGTCCGCTGCAGCACCCGCCCGCCGCCTGCGCGCGCCGGCGGCGCTGGCGATCGCCGCCGGAGCGGCCGGGCTCGGCGCGCTCGCCGTCTGGCTGGCCCGCCCTCCGCTGGCCAGCCCGCCGCTGCGCGCGGTCTCCTTTCCGGTCGAGCGCCTGAACGGCTTCCACCCGCCGGTCCTCTCCGGAGACGGCACGCGCGTCCTCTACGTCTCCGCCCGCAAGGCGTACGTGCAGTCGCTCACCGACCCCCTGGCCGCCCCGATCGAGATCACCCCGGAGCTCACCGGACCGGGGCTGTCCCAGGCCTTCTTCTGGTCGCCCGACGGAGCGAACGTCGCGGTGGTCATGGACCAGAAGCTGTGGCGCTTCCCGGCCGCCGGCGGGACCGGGTCGGTCATCTGCGAGCTTCCGGAATCGGGCCAGATCCTCGGCGGCGAGTGGGGCGTCGACGACCAGATCGTCTTCGCCGCCTGGCGCGGCAACCTCTACCGGGTGGCGGGCGGCGGCGGCCGGCCCGAGGTGCTGCTGAAGCGCGATCCGGTGACCGAGGTCGACTTCCACTATCCGCGGCTCCTCCCTGGAGGGCGCGGCGTGCTCTTCGTCGCCCACCGCTTCAGCGGGGAGCCGCGCGAGCTGGACGTCCTGGCCGGCGGCCGCCGCTCGAAGGTCCTCGACGACGGCATCGCCCTGGCGCATGCCTGCTACGCCGAGGGCCGCATCCTCTTCGACCACGCGAACCGGGAGGGCATCTGGGAGGTCCCCTTCTCGCTCTCCACGCTGGCCACCACCGGCAGGCCGCGCCTGGTGCTGGCCGACGGCTCGGGCGCCAGCCTGAGCAGCGACGGCACGCTGCTCTTCGTACGCGGCGGCGCCGCCCCGGTCGGCGAGCTGGTCTGGGTGAGCGCCGACGGAACCGTCGGGGAGCGGCTCGGAGTCCCGCTGCGGGGCCTGAAGTCGCCGGCGCTCTCGCCCGACGGCCAGCGGGTGGCGTTCACCTCGCGCACCGACCAGCATGACGACCTCTCGGTGCTCGACCTGGGGCGGGCCACCTCGACCCGCCTCACCGCCACGCCCGACGCCGACGAGCAGTTCCCGTCGTGGATGCCGGCCGGAGACCGCCTGCTCTTCGGCGAGACGCAGAACTTCCACCTGGTGCTGCGGACGATCGAGCCCTCCGGCGCGGGCGAGTCACGCGAGGTGGCGAGAGACAAGTCCCTCCGCGGCGAGCTCGAGCCCGACGGGGCGCACCTGCTGACGCTGGTCGACGGCGGCAGCGGAAGGTCGGTGCTGTCACGTGCGCCGGTTGGGGCGGACCTCGCGCAGACGGGTCCCGCCGCCGAGATCACCCGCGACGCCATCTGGTGGTCGCGGACGGCGGTGGCGCCCCAGGGGGACCTGGTGGCCTACGCGGCTCTGCAGGGGGACCGGATCCAGGTCTTCGCCACGCAGCTGGTCGGCGGACGGCGCTGGCAGGTCTCCAACAGCATCGGGGAGCATCCCTGCTGGAGCCGATCGGGCGATCGGCTCTTCTACATCGCCGCCAACGACCTCATGGTGGTGGACGTGCGCCGCGGACCGGCGCTCTCGCTGGGGACCCCGAGGAGGCTCTTCTCGCTGGCCGAGCGCCGGCTGCTCGCGGACGCCTTCGACGTCGCGGCCGACGGCCGCTTCCTCATGGTGCGGCAGGGAGCGCCTGCGCGCATCGTGGTCGTGGTGAACGGACGGAGCCTGCTGGCGCCGCTCCGATGAACGACGCCGTCGCCGTCCGCCCGACCGAGCCGCGCGACTTCGCCGGGATCGCCGAGCTCTGCCGCGCCACCTACCCGGACACCCCTCCCTGGACGGACGAGCAGCTCGGCTCGCACCTGCGCCTCTTCCCGGAGGGGCAGTTCGTCGCGGTGATGGGGACCGAGGAGCGCGTGGTCGGCATGTGCGCGAGCCTGGTGGTCAGCTGGGAGTCGTACGACATGCTCGCCGACTGGGACGCCTTCACCGCCCACGGCAGCTTCACGAACCACGACCCGCGCGGCCGGACGCTCTACGGCGCCGAGGTCATGGTGGACCCGCACGTCCAGCACCAGGGCATCGGCGACAAGCTCTACGCCGCGCGGCGCGAGCTGACCGAGCGGCTCCGCCTGCTGCGCATCCGCGCCGGGGCGCGCCTGCGCGGCTACCACGACCACGCGGCCACCCACGGTCCGGCGGAATACGTGCTGGACGTGGTGCACGGCGAGCTGCACGACCCGACGCTCAGCTTCCAGCTGCGGGAGGGGTTCCACGTCATCGCCATGGTGCCGCACTACCTCAGCGACGACGCCGAGAGCCAGGGCTACGCGGCGGTCATCGAGTGGCTGAATCCGGCCCTGGTGCGCGCCGAGCACGTGGCCGGCCGGCCCACCGCCTATCTCCATCGGCAAGTGGCGGCAGAGCAGCAGAGGGGTCAACTGGCCTGATTTCCGGGGACGGCTGAGCGGGCGCGTTGCGTCCTGGCTCGACACGAAAGGGGACACCCACGAATGGATCTCCAAACGGCGGCCATTGGATTCCTGCGCCATTGCCGGTCGGCCTACAACCTCTCCCCGCATACGCTTCGGGCATACGAGTTCGATCTAGCCGCCTTCCTCCGGTTCAGCGGGTCGGACACGCACGCGTCGACCTACACGCGCGATCTAATACGCGCCTATGTCGCGCACCTCTCAATCGAACGGCACCTTCAGCCGGCAAGCGTCCGGCGTCACGCGGTCACCCTGCGCCTCCTCTTCCGTTGGCTCGCTGAGGAAGGACATATCGAGGCGAGCCCGTTCCGGGACCTGCACCTGCGCATCGCCGTCCCACATCGGCTGCCCCGCGCGCTGACACGCAACGAGGCAAGGCAGCTTCTCGTGCATGCGGAGCGCATTGCCAAGGCGATCCAGCCGGCGTTCTTCCCGACCCGGCCGAGACTCATGCCGCGCATCGACCTGCGCGCGCCGCTGGCACCGCTTACGCGGCTGCTGATAGTCGAGGTACTTCTCCTCACCGGCGTGCGGATCGGCGAGTTGGTGACTCTGCGCATTGCCGACGTGAACCTGGACGACTATACCCTGGACATCATCGGCAAAGGGAATCGGCAGCGCCAGGTGTTCCTGCCCGACGTCGTGGTGCGAGCGCGGCTGCGCAAGTACGTAAGGTATCGACTCTCCACCTCACCACCCGCGGCACCGTTGTTTGTCCTCGACCGCGACCAAGTGCCTAGCATCGCCATGGTCCGCGCTTCTCTGTCGCGGCTAGCTCATGAAGCGGGACTTTCCCGCCGCCTAACGCCTCACATGCTCCGCCACAGCGCGGCGACCTTCCTACTGGAGGCCGGGGCGGACATCCGCTTCGTACAGCTCCTGCTAGGGCATGCCTCGATCGCCACGACGCAGCGGTACACCCACGTTCGCAACGCTAGCCTCCACAACGTCATCGCGCGCGCACGTATCCGCTCCATGCTGCTAGGACAGGCACCCCTCGCGGCACGAAGGCACTAGCCACGATACGTGCAACAGCTGCCTAAAGGGACACCTCGCTCCCCGTCTGGCAGTACCGTCGCCGTTAGGGAGCCGTTTCGCTGCAGATGCAAGAGTCCACGACTTAGAGCCGGAATCTCCCGGTCCTAAGCGCACCGGCGTCCCTCCCAGCAAGTAACAGCCGTTCCACGTGGCGCCGGCCATCGGGTCCAGGCTTGCTGCTCGGCCTCTCACTGCACCCAGTTCCCCCTCGCGGGCGACTCCCATCGCCCATCCGACACGGTCCTACTTAGCCGCCCTCACTGTGTGCTTCCTCAGTCGGCACGAGGAGGACTCGCAACCGGCTTGCAACCGTCTTCGCCGTCTGTTTCGTCTCCAGCGCGGCACCCCGGATATGGACCCAATTGATAGGCCCCTCCATCCATGGCGGCTGCCCATCCAAGTCGCAGGAGATCAAGATGAGATCCGCCGCGTCGGCCCGTACCTCCATCGCCTCGCTAGGGATACGGAGCGGTTCAATACCGAGCGGTGCAAACCGAACACACCAGTCACTGATCTCCCCAAATGACAAACCCATCGCCGACAGTCGCACAAGATCTGTCGGCGTTAGGCGCCCGTCAGGGCCGAACATCTGAACAATACGCACATCGGTTGGCGTTGCTCGGTATTCTGCCATTTCAGGGAAGGGTGCCGGTACTTCAATACCTAGGGCTCTGAAGAATGATAGATGCTCGCGAATCTTACCTAGCGTCCACCCGACCTTAGCCGACGCCTGAATCAAATGTGCTGGCTCTACACGGCCCATTAGCCACGGCGCCCGACCATCCACGTATTCCGACAGTAACATCTTGTCATGACGGCGGACCCGATGGGAGAAGAGTGCGTCGGCCTGGCCAAGCTCTGCAAATGCCGCTGGCACCAGGCCCCTCAATGCAACGACAGCCTCTCCAATTGTGACTCGAAAATCCAGCGATGCCGACACCACCCCCTTTAGGGCACCGTACGCGAGCGTCGTGAATGACTTCGACTCAATGCGGGAGCCCTCCTCTGCATCGAGATCGGACTCGTACTTCCAATCAATACCGCCGGGATCTTCGAACCAACGCTCCAACAGCTCATCAAAGCTTGTCGAGAGTCTTTTCAGCAGTTCAAGGCGTTTCGTTGCGATGTGGTAAGGGCCGCACCTCTCAGCGAAGGCCCGCCACTCATCGTCCTCTCGTGGATCAGTGAGGTCACGCAGTTCATCCGTGGGATCACCTGGCCACAAGCCGAATTCGCATAAACGAACACTCATGCCGCCGACCCGATAAGGAATAGACGACTCGAGAATTGTTGGCTCGCAGTGAGCGACGTGTGCTAACCGCGGATAATGCTGGGCGATCTGAACCAACCGGTCATAAGTAAGCGTACTCGGCGGAAGCAGATCCAGAACCGACCTGTCGTACAGATACCCCAATACCCAATCAAGCGTGGGGTCGATAACCTTCATGCGATCGACCGTCAGCAACGGCCGACGGCCTCCACGGAGGTTGACAATGAGTCCCGGAGGACCTGAGCTGTGGGTGGTCACTCCATCGGCGAGGATTGGAAACTCCTCTAGCCGGTTCCCTGACGTTGCCCACCAAAGAGAGCCACGTCGAAGGGTCGTGAACGCACGCGGAAACTTCTGTGATTGATACTCGCCGAGGGGATAATCCCTTTCTGGGTCGACATGGAGTTCATCGACGCTCCATGTCTCACTTGGTTTGCCACTCTCAGATGCGCAGGTTTCAAATTCCGCCACGACCAGAAAGCTGCGCATGGCCTCCAATAGCGAGATCGGAACCAGCGCAGTCTCATCCATCCAACTGTAAATCCTGCGCTTGTAATGAGTCTGGCCGAGGATCAGTCGAACGCTGGTGCCCGGAGGTTGACCTTGCTCGGCGGCTCGAGTGATTCGGAAAAGGCTACCGCTGCTAGAGACCCGTACACACAGAGTATCCCCGAGGTGCTGACCCGTGTGATCGAAGCGTACTCTTCGCGTCAGGACTTCGATCTCATCAGCGAGCATGAAGTAGCTAAAGACGCCGATGCCGAACTGACTGTGTGGGGTGAAATCAATCTGCTCTGGGGCATCTCGATCCAGTTCCTCAAGACCCAGCTGGGCAGCCATGTCCCGCCAGGCGGCGCGCTCCTGCGTGAACTCGTCGGTGTCGGAAAAGCGTCGGCCGGCACGGGCGAAGCACCGCTCGAGCTCGCGGCGACTCATCCCAATGCCATCGTCGGTACACTCGATGATCAAGCGCCCATCGACCACGCGCTGATCGAGGCGGATAAGAGCCGCCGTCGGCGCACCACCTCGCGCGTCCTTCGCTCGGGGAGCCTTCCAAGCCACGAGGTAGCGCTCGCGCAGCGTGTCGTAAGACGAGCGCGCTTTGAGGCGATCGCTGGTTTGTGCCAATGCTTCCCTCGCAGCCCTCGCTTTGATTCGGGCCTCGCGATAACGACAAGCGTCGAGCGCGTTCTGGTAGAGCTCGCGGACAGCAACCATGGGATCGCCGTAGAGGCGGTAGCCCATGAGGAGCTCTTTGATCTCGTCGGTGGCGAGTTCGAAGCGCACGTGCGGGCGTACGTACTCCTCGTGTCCATGCGCATCGCGACGTGGGTGTAGATCTGCCCGAAACCAGGGAAGGTTCGCGAGTTCTTCGATCCCTCGTGGGTTTCGGCGAACGTCCGTGATGAGGAGCCCCCCGTACCGCGCCGCGCCATTCGCGATCTCCTCGAAAGCTAGGTCGTACGCCGGATGTGGGATCCCATTCAGTGTGAGAGTCCACCTGTCGCGTTCGTACCGCCAAACAGCTTGACGACAGAGCTGGATGGCGGTCCGTGCATCCGTGGGCTCGGTGAGACCGATGTGGTCGACGACCACGTCGGGCAGGCGCCTGGGATCGCACGCAAGCGCCCCAAGCAGGCCCAGCAATCGACCCACAAGCGCCGGGCGTAGCGTGTATTGGCCCCCTTCTGGCCGCTCCCAAATGACGTCGCGACCGGCTGTGAAGCCCATCTCATCAAACCCGTCCGGCTCGGCAGCAAGGAAGCGGGTCATGCGGAGCGGCTCCAACACGGACGCCCCGCCGGTACGTGGAAGACGCTTTACGATCTCGTCTACGGCAGTACTCAGCTCAGCGGGGAAGAGGCCGCGACCTCCAGGCGCGGAGGGCTCCCAGGTTTCCGGCAATGCTGCCGCGGTACGTTGGACCAGCCACCAGACTACCGCGCGAGAGGCGGTGTGATCCACGGTACTCGCCAGCCGCCTCGCCTTCCGCTCGAGCTGCGGCCTCTTGCCGTAGGTGGCTTCGAGGGCCAGGCGCAACCAGGATGTCGTCGTGGCCGCCGGCCGATCCTCGAAGCTGAAGGGTTCAGCCTCGGCGCAGATCCTCATCTCACTGCTCGAGAGCGCGGCCTCGCGTAGGAAAGGCGCGGCGAGGAGCGCCGCCACCTCGTACGTTGAGAGTTTCAGGTCCAGCCCACCCGCGCCAGCCAACCTCTCCGCGAGACGAGTCGTGCGGTAGGCGACGTCCAGCACGTCCGCCGGCTCGTCACCGCGCTTCACGTCCTGCCACGGATTCCGCCCACTGTCTTCGATCGCCGTCAGTAGGTGCCAGCACACGCTTGCGAGACGGCCGACGGCTTCTCGCAGCTCCGGAGCAATTGCATCCGCATCCGCCGGCCAGAGCTTCGATTCGAAGGCGAGCTGACCCCAGGGGTCCTCGAACCGGCAAGGCACGACCTTCGGAAGCGCTGATAGGGCCGCGGCGTGCGTCCCTTCCGTCTCGAGCACAACTTCAAAGCGATCGGAACGGACGTACGACAGTTTCGCCTTTCGGACCTCGTCTGCTTTCTCCGCCGCGTGCGCGATCAGCTCGGAGTGCCGCAGGAAGGGAACGAGCAAGATCCAGCGCGAGACAAGGTTTCCGCGCAGGAGCTTCTGAAGCCTGTCGCGGTTCTCGATGAACTTGCCGAGGTCTTTGGTGAGTTTGGCGCGCTGCCGCTCGTACAGCTCCCGCGCCGTCGCGTACCCATCTGGAGCGTAGAACTGGTAGACGATCCCCTGCCCAACGACGATGGCATCGAGGCCGCCGTCGCCGCCTACGTCCGCGAAGACTTCCTGAACGTTACCGGCTCCATACGTCGCTCTCAGGAGCTGGAGCGCGTGTTGCTGCCAGGAGTTCCCATCCCAGCGCTTGGCGGCTCCGGCAAACTCCGATCCCGCGCTCATGATCACCGGCACAGCCGGGACATGGCCGGGTGCGCGCTGCTTCCTTTCTTTCGGTGCGTGAACCGCCTTCCGCCGTCCCGGCGTGACGCGGCTTCCGTTTCCGTCGCGCTTACCCGCCATCCTTCAGCGCTCCTCAGCCCGATCGCTTACCCGCCTTGCCCTTAGTCTAAGACGCTCCGCTTCTCAGGAGTTCGTCGCTGAAGCCGCGTCGTCGCCTCCTACGGTGCACTCAGCGCGCTCGCCCGCTTCGAAACCTCGCCAACTGGCGCCGCTCGCCGCTGCCGGAGCGCAGGCGGGCCAAGACCTGCCAAGAGTAGCGACGTAGCGGCACCGGCCAGCCGCTCGAGGCTCGTCGCAGGCAGCTCCAGAGCCAGCCCCAGCCCCCCACCACGTCATCGCCGGGCGCATGGTCCGCTCCTTGCTCCTGGGATCAGGCGACGCTTACCGGCGCAGGCCCTAGATAACTAGGAATTATCT